>ERZ773169.30-NODE-30-length-194585-cov-7.034668_pt1 | contig 194585 bp, 198 predicted proteins | sample MGYA00580536_ERZ773169 | MGnify/ENA primary metagenome ERZ773169 (study PRJEB29015, sample SAMEA2737814) | human gut metagenome | biome: human gut; feature: human-associated habitat; material: faeces | place: China | collected 2012 ... | reverse complement strand
GGCTGTGCCGGACGGCGGCGGGCAGGCTGCGCCGGGCGCTGCGGTGGGCGCTGCGGGCGGGATGGCTCTCGTTCGTCACGAAACAGCTCGTCAAAGTTCTTAAAATGATCGGCCATGGCTTGATCTCCCTGTCAACTTGGAATGCGTCCCTGCGGCCTCTCGGCGCAGGAACCCCCTTTCCCCTTGGGGCATAAGATAAGGCGACGGACGGAAACGGCGCCGTTTGTCCGGTCCTGCCGGAAAACTTCGCGTCAGATCCATGCACCGCGCGGGGTCTGGCTGCGCAAAAATCCGTTGCGCGGAGAAAGGGTTTTGGTTATGTGCTGCGCAAATAATAACAACAGTTGTCTGTGGATCATCCTCATTCTGATCCTGCTCTTCTGCTGCGGCGGCGGCAACTGGGGCAACTGCGGCTGCGAGAACAACAACAGCTGCGGCTGCGGCTGCTAACAGCCGCTGAGGGATCGGGGCTCCTCCGGGAGCCCCGGTTTTTCCTGCGGACGCAAAATGCCCTGCTCAGTTACGACGGCCGCAACCGGCATATCGTTCCACGCCGTCGGCAGCGCGTCGAGCAAAAATTCCGCATGGATGAGCCCCACGGCGCAGCAGTCAAGCTGCGCGAGACAGCGGTCATAGTACCCGCCGCCGCGGCCGAGCCGGCGCCCCGCGCGGTCATAGGCGAGCGCCGGGACAAGCATCAGGTCGCCGGGCTGCGGCTGCAGCACCGGTGCGCTGCGCGGCGGCTGCGGGATGCCGTAGCGTCCGGGCACGAGCGCGCCGTCATAGCGCGCGAAGTACATCTGCCCGCCGGCCTCCGGGACCGGAAGCGCCACCGTTTTCCCGCGGCGGCGCGCCTGCGCGAGAATGGCGTGCGTGTCCACCTCCGGCACGACGCTGCAATAGGCAAAGATCCGCTCCGCCGCCTGAAACTCCGGCAGTGCGAGCACCTGCATCGTAATCGCAACGTCGCACGCGGCATTGTCCGTGGGATCGCTCTGCGCAAGCCGCCGGCGCAGCGCCTGACGCAGGGCGGACTTTTCCTCGGAAATGCTCATAGAGCGCTGCGGACGATCGAGAAGATCTCCTCGTGCTTTTCCTCGAGCGCACGCTCTGCGCCGTCTTTCATGAACGGCACGACCGTCCAGCCGTAATGCGCGGCGGCAAGGCGGCCGATGCGCAGACAGTTTTCCAGATACGCCTCATCCTGCTCATGGATGTCGGCCTTGGTGTTGAGTTTTTTCTGCCGGTGCTGCATCCGCTTGAGCGAGGTCGGCAGGTCCACGTCCAGATAGAGCACCAGATCCGGGCGCGGCAGGCCCATCTTGCCGTACTCGAGATCGTACAGCCAGTCAAAGAAGGCCGGCAGCTCCGCCTCGGGCAGCTTCGAGCCCTGATGGATGGCGTTGGAGGTCGTGTAGCGGTCGGAGAGGATCAGTCCGCCGTTTTCATAGCTCTCGCCCCAGTCGGTGCGGTAGGACGCATAGCGGTCGACCGCGAAAAACGTGGACGCGGCATAAGCGTTGACGTCCGACGGGTGCGTACCGAACGCGCCGTTGAGGTACATCCGGATCAGTGCCGACGATTCCTGGTCGTAGCGCGGGAACACAATATGATGGTAGGCCATGCCCGCCTCGTCAAAACGCGCGCACAGGCGACGGTACTGCGCGGACTTTCCGCTGCCGTCGATGCCCTCCAATACGATCAGTTTACCCTTCGCCATGGTGTTTCTTCCCCCGCAGCCTGCGGCCGATGGCCGCAAACAGGAATTTCGGCAATTTCATCATGCGGCCGATGCGCTTCGGCTCTTTGATGAGCCGGTAAAACCACTCGAGACCGAGCTTCTGGAAAAACTTCGGTGCGCGCTTGACGTTGCCGGCAAACACGTCCAGACTGCCGCCGAGGCCCGCCATAAGACCGACGCGCAGACGTGGGGCGTTGCGCTGCATCCACAGCTCCTGCTTCGGCGCGCCAAGGCACACAAGCAGCAGATCCGGCTGCACGGCATTGATCTTTTCCACAACGGGATCATCGTCCTGAAAATAGCCGTCGTTCGTGCCGGCGATGACGAGACCGGGAAACCGCTCGCGCAGCTTCTCGCCCGCAGCGTCGGCGACGCCGGGCTTCGCGCCGAGCAAAAACACGCGCTTGCCCTCGCGGCCCATCTGCGTCATCAGCGCCGCGGCAAAGTCGATGCCCGGCAGCTTCGCGCGCAGCGGCGTGCCGAGGATCTTCGCGCCGTAGATCACGCCGATACCGTCGGCCAGCACGAGATCCGCATTCTGCACCGCCTGCATGGCCGCCGCATCCTCGCGGCAGAGCATCACGATCTCGGGGTTCGGCGTAACGACATAGGCCGCGCGCCGCTCCGCCATCAGGTCACGCGCACGCGCGACCGCTTCATCCATCGTCAGGCTGTCAAACCCGACGCCCATTACATCAATTCGCATGAAAACCTGTTTCCTCCGTTATACCTGAGCAAAGACTTCGCCGATCTTCTCATGGATGATGAGATCCGCCTGCGCGTCATACGGCGTGGCGCTGCGGTTGATGAGCACCAGCTTATGCCCGGAATAGTAATTCAAAAGTCCCGCCGCGGGGTACACGGCCAGCGATGTACCGCCGACGATGAGCACCTCCGCCTCGCGGATATAGCGGATGGACTTGGACAGAACGTCCTCATCCAGACATTCCTCGTAAAACACGATGTCCGGCCGGATGATGCCGCCGCAGTCACAGTGCGGCACGCCGGTGCCGTGGTTGACACGCTCCGCCGGATACGGCCGGCCGCAGCGCATACAGTAGCAGCGGTGGATGCTGCCGTGCAGCTCGAGCACATTCTTGCTCCCGGCCGCCTGATGCAGCCCGTCGATATTCTGCGTGATGACGGCCTGCAGCTTCCCCTCGCGCTCCAGCTCGGCAAGGCGCAGGTGCGCGCGGTTGGGCTTGGCGCCGTCCACGACGAGCTTGTCCCGATGGAATTTGTAGTATTCCTCCGGATGCGCCATGAAAAACGAGTGGCTCAGGATCGTCTCGGGCGGATAGTCATACTTCTGGTTATAGAGGCCGTCCACACTGCGAAAATCCGGAATGCCGCTCTCGGTCGAGACACCGGCGCCGCCGAAAAACACGATCCGGTCACTGTCTTCGATCCACTGTCTGAGCTGCTGAATGTTATCCATGAACTCCGCCTCCTATAAAATCCGGCCGTAAACGGCCACGCTTTATCATACAACGCTTCGCGCGGCGGGTCAACGCTGCGCGAGCAGAAAGCGTTCAATGGCCTCGGCCACACCGTCATGGTCGCAGTCGGGCATGATATACTCCGACGCCGCCTTCACATCGTCAATGGCGTTGCCCATAGCGAGCGGCAGCCCCGCGTCGCGCAGCATCGAGCAGTCGTTTTCCGAGTCGCCGATGGCGATCGCCGCGCTGACCGGGATGTTCAGACACCGGCACAGCGCCTGCAGGCCGCTGCCCTTGTCAACGCCGGTGGCATTGACCTCCACGCCCGCGCTCTCACACGGGACGACCCATGCGGGCGCACCCTGCACACGCGCGAGAAACTTGGCGCGCTCGGCCGCGTCCGTAAAGTAAAAGTCGAGCTTCTCGACCGGATAAGGTGCAGCGAGAAAGCGCTGCTCCATCTGTTCTGTCGCCGTGCAGTTGGCCTTGAAATTATCCACATAGGCGTCCATGCCGAAATGCTGCGGGTCATTGAGCAGCTCCGGACGATAGAGGGCCTCGCCGTTGGAAAAGATGATCGGAAAGCCGTCAAGCCCGACAAACGCGCGCATAACGCCCGCCGCCGTATCGGCAGAGATGTTCTGTGATGAGATGATGCGGTTTTCCATACAGTCAGCCACGGCCGCGCCGCTGGACGTGATGGCATAGCGCATGGCCGGGAACCGGCGCATATACGGCGCGATCTGCCGGTAGCAGCGCCCGGTCGCCATAACGACATGGTATCCGCGCGCAAGCGCCTGCGTCACAGCGGCGGCCGTGCGCGGCGTGATCTCTTTTTTTGAGTTGAGCAACGTACCGTCCATATCGACGGCGATGAGCTGATAGGCCATGAAAAATCCCTTTCTGCACAATTTCACAGCATATATTGTACTCATTTTGACCCGATGTGTCAACCGTCTGCGCGGGACTTGAACCTGCAGTGCAAAGCCGCTATAATAGCGGCAGACTGCTTTTCAAGGAGTGACACCATGTTTGTTGACCAAACCGTATATCACGGCCGGGCCGAGGACACGAACCGGCTCGACAAGGAGCTGCGCTGCTACGACCTGCTCGACCGTCTGGGGCTGAGCTATGATCGCGTCGATCACGATGCTGCCGACACGATCGAGGCCTGCGCCGCCGTGGAGCAGGTGCTGGGTGCGGGGATCTGCAAGAACCTCTTTCTCACGAACCGGCAGCAGACGGCGTTTTACCTGCTGCTGATGCCGGGGCACAAGCCGTTTCGCACAAAGGATCTCTCGCACCAGATCGGCAGCGCGCGGCTGTCGTTTGCCTCCCCGGAGCATATGCTCGAGCTGCTGGATATCACGCCCGGCTCTGTGAGCGTGCTGGGTCTGATGAACGACCGCGACGCGCGCGTGCGGCTGCTCATCGACCGCGACCTGCTGGACGACGCGTACCTCTGCTGCCACCCATGCATCAACACGTCCACGCTCAAGCTGCGTATGGCGGACGCCGTCGACGTGCTCATCCCGGCGCTGGCGCACGCGCCGACGTATGTCGACCTGCCGGTCTGCGCACCGGAAGCCTGAGACCAAAAAGAAAAAATCCTGCATCCGAGGATGCAGGATTTTTTATGACTTAGTAGTAGCGCTTGTTCTTGTTCTTACGAGCAGCCTCCGACTTTTTGCGGCGACGCACGCTGGGGCTCTGGTAGTACTCCTTGCGGCGCAGATCGGACATGACGCCGGCCTTGGCACAGCTGCGCTTAAATCTCTTGAGCGCATTGTCCAGAGACTCATTCTCCTTGACGTAGATTTCAGACATTTTATTCCCTCCCTCCAAATACGCCTTGCGGCGCTTCAAGGGCCATCATGCATGGCTTTAGCGTTAACATTATAATTGCTATCACGCCGAATGTCAAGACGAACTTATGCCTTCGGCTTCAAAATCAAATTGACCAATTTGTTCGGAACGTGAATGACTTTGACGATCTGCATGCCGTCCATCTGGCGCTTCACCTTGTCGAGCGCCATGGCAGCGTCGACGACGGTCTGCTGGTCGCTGTCCTTCGGCACGGTGACGGTGCCCTTGAGCTTGCCGAGCACCTGCACGGCCATGGTGACAGTCGTGTCGACGGTCTTGGCCTCGTCATACACCGGCCAGTCACACTGGCAGCACATCTTGCCATACTTGGCGGCAAAGCCGAGACGCTCCCAGATCTCCTCGACGATGTGCGGCGCAAACGGGCTGAGCAGGAGCAGCAGCTGCTCCATGTCGCCCTTCGTGCAGCCGTTGGCCGCAAACTCATTGACCATGCTCATCATGGCCGCAATGGCGGTATTCATCTTCAGCTCATCGATATCCTCGGTGACCTTCTTGACGGTCTTATGGATGATCGGCTCGTTCTTGGCCGAGATCTCCGGATCGTCCGTGCAGCTCTCGCTGAGATTCCAGACGCGGTCGAGGAAGCGCTTCGAGCCCTTGACGGCCTCGTTGGACCAGGAGACGGCCTTCTCAAAGTCGCCGATGAACATGATGTGCAGGCGCATGGTATCTGCGCCGTACTGATCGACGATATCATTGGGGTTGACGACGTTGCCGCGGGACTTCGACATCTTCTCGCCGCCCTCGCCGAGGATCATACCGTGGCTGGTGCGCTTCTGATACGGCTCCTTGGTCGGCACGACGCCGATGTCATACAGGAACTTATGCCAGAAGCGGCTGTAGAGCAGGTGGAGCGTCGTGTGCTCCATGCCGCCGTTATACCAGTCGACCGGGCTCCAGTAGTCCAGAGCCTCCTTGGAGGCGAGCTCCTTGTCGTTGTGCGGATCCATATAGCGCAGGAAATACCAGCTCGAGCCGGCCCACTGCGGCATGGTGTCGGTCTCGCGCTTGGCAGGACCGCCGCACTGCGGGCAGGTGGTATTGACCCAGTCGGTCATCTTGCTCAGCGGGCTCTCGCCGTCGTCGGTGGGCTCATAGCTGTCCACCTGCGGCAGCACGAGCGGAAGCTGCTCATCCGGCACGGCGACCCAGCCGCACTTCGGGCAGTTGACGAGCGGGATCGGCTCGCCCCAGTAGCGCTGACGGCTGAAGACCCAGTCGCGCAGCTTGTAGTTGACCTGCTCCTTGCCGATTCCCTGCTCCACGACGTATTTTTTCATGGCGGGGATGGCCTCTTTGACGGTCATGCCATTAAGGAAGCCGGAGTTGACCATGACGGCGCTGTCGTCCTTGGCAACGAAGGCCTCCTTTGTCACGTCGCCGCCGGCGACGACCTCGACGATCGGCAGGCCGAACTTCGTGGCAAACTCCCAGTCGCGCTGGTCGTGGCCCGGAACGCCCATGACGATGCCGGTGCCATAGCCCATGAGGACGTAGTCGGAAACAAACATGGGCAGCGCCTTGTGCGTCACGGGGTTCATGACCTCGATGCCCTCGAGACGGACACCGGTCTTTTCCTTGTTGAGCTCGCCGCGCTCGAAGTCGGACTTGTGCGCAGCCTCTTCCTGATAGGCGGCGACGGCGTCCCAGTTGGCGATGTGCGGCTGCCACTGCTTGAGCAGCGGGTGCTCGGGCGAGATGACCATGTACGTCGTGCCGAAGAGCGTGTCGGCACGGGTGGTGTAAACGGTAATGTCATCGCCGACATTGGTCTTAAAGGTGATCTCGGCACCGGTGGAGCGGCCGATCCAGTTGCGCTGCTGGGTCTTGACGCGCTCGATGTAATCCACATCATCCAGATCGTCGATCAGGCGCTGGGCATACTTCGTGATGGCGAGCATCCACTGGCTCTTCTCCTTGCGCACGACCTCGCTGCCGCAGCGCTCGCAGACACCGTTGACGACCTCTTCGTTTGCCAGCACGCACTTGCAGCTCGTGCACCAGTTGACCGGCATGGTGGTCTTATAGGCCAGACCGTGCTTGAACATCTGCAGGAAGATCCACTGCGTCCACTTATAGTAGGACGGGTCGGTCGTGTCGACCGCGCGGTCCCAGTCAAAGCTGTAGCCAAGCATCTTGAGCTGCTTGGTGAAGTTTGCAATGTTGTTTTTCGTGACAATGGCCGGATGGATATGGTTTTTGATGGCATAGTTCTCGGTCGGCAGACCGAACGCATCAAATCCGATCGGGAACAGGACATTGTAGCCCTGCATCCGGCGCTTGCGGCAGATGATGTCCATCGCCGTGAACGGGCGCGGATGACCGACGTGCAGCCCCTGTCCGGAGGGATACGGGAACTCGATCAGCCCGTAAAACTTCGGGCGCGGATCACCGGTGACGGCCGCGAACGGCTTTTCCGTCTCCCAGCGCGCCTGCCATTTTTTCTCGATTGCCTGAAAATCATACTTCATAGCGTTCACTTCTCTCTGAAAAAATCAAAAACTAGTAAGCGGGGCGGCGTGATGACCGCCCCGAACGGTTACTGTGGGCTCAGGCGCGCATGCCGGTGATGTCAATGACCTCGGCATCGCTCCACAGGCGCTCCAGATCGTAGAACTTGCGCGCTTCATCCTGAAACACGTGCACGATCACGCAGCCGTAGTCTAGCAGCACCCAGCTGCCGCTGCGGTGTCCCTCACGGCGCAGGACCGGTTCGCCCACGTCGTCCGCCGCCGCTTCCACGGCGTCGGTCAACGTCTTGACGTGGGTGGAGGAGCCGGCCGTGCAGATGACGAAATAGTCCGCCAGCGTCGTCAGGTCGCGGGTTTTGAGCAGCTGAATATTCTCGCCCTTTTTCGCGTCCAGCGCCTTGACAATGACCGCGGCGAGCTCGTTAGCAGGCATCATAAGCAAACATCCTTCCTTTTCGTTACCATTTGTTCGGCCCCTGAACCGTGCCGGAGGTGGCCACGACCTGTCCGTTGGACTCATAGAGAATGTCCACATTCGCGGCCGTGATCTCCGTTGTATACGGGTTGAGCCATGTGTTGAGATACTCCAGCCATTCGTCCACGTGGATGAACACATAGGACATGCCGTTTTTCACGCCGTTGTAGTTGGCCGGGATCGTTTCAAACCCAATGGCGCTCTCATCGAGCTTCAAAAACTCCTTGACGTAGAACATCACGTTGCCGGCAGACAGATTCGTGATGACTTCCTTTTCATAGATATCAATAAGCTTGTTGAGATTCGGAATATTGTGCAGCTTCAAAAACTGACTCGTCATGGCCTTGAGCATCTGGTGCTGCACGTCAATGCGGCCGATGTCGCCGTTGGCATAGGAATTGCGGAAGCGGAACACGCCCATGGCCTCATAGCCGTTAAGGTGCTGATACCCCTTGCTCACATGGATAGACAGATCCTGCCCCCAGTCCTCATAGTCCATATCCACGGGGACATCAAAGTCGATGCCGCCCATGGCATCGATGAGCTCGACAAACACCTCGACATCAAAGATCGCATAGCTGTCGACCCGGTAGCCGAGGAGCTTCTCCACGCCGGCAAGCATCGCCTCCACACCGTCTCTGCCGTTGTTTTCGGCTGCGGCATAGTACTGGTTCATTTTCTTGGGACGGTAGGCCACGTTCACCGCCGTGTCACGCGGAATGCTGACGAATTTCAGAGATTTGTTCTCCGTATCGAGCATACCGACGAGCACAGTATCCGTCAGGCCGGCCGCGCGGTCCTTTCCCGCGATCAGGAAGGTATAGCAGCCCTTCTTGCGTCCCTCGGTATTGGTGGTAATGCCGTCGTCGGGGTTGCCGTCGCTCAGGCCGCCGCTGAGGCTCGGCGGGCTGACCCAGTGATCCATCAGTACGATAAACTCACCCACGAGCAGCGCCAGCACAACGACCACGATGATCGCAATGCGCACTTTTTTCTTCTTCCGGCGCTTATCCTGTGCCTGCTGCGCCTTCACGCGGTGATTGGCCGCGGCGGACGTCTCGGAAAACGGGTCGTCCTGAAAGCCGCTGCCGTCGTCATATCCATCGTCATAGCCCGCGTTTTGATAGCCGGCATAGTCATCCGGATAGCGGCCGTCATTCTGTCGTCTTTTCATATTCTTTTTCCCTGCCTTGATACCAGTTTAATGCCTGCACCGTGTTCTCGTGCGGCGTAATGCCGCCGGCGCGCAGATCCTCGAGGCTCATTTGCAACCCGAGTACCATGGCCGCGTCCAGATCGATGTAAGCAAGGCGCCGCAGCTCGTCCACGCCGTCAAAATCCCGTGCAGGCTCGATGTAGTCAGCCATATACAGAACCTTTTCGAGCGTGGTCATATCGGGTTTTCCCGTCGTGTGCCAGCGGATGGCATTTTCTATCTCAGGTGGTACGCCGAAACGAACCCGCGCCACGGCAGCGCCGGTTTTTGCGTGCAGCAGCTTGGTGTTGGCCGTTTCGACCGTGTCGTTTATGATACCATATTTATCAGACAATAGCAATTGGTCAGATAGCTCGAATTTTTTCGTGCAATCGTGTAAAATTCCGGCTTCGGCAGCAGCATCCGGGTCGCAGCCCCAGCGCTCGGCAAGGCGGCGCGCCTCGTGCTCGCAGCCCCATACATGGGAGATGCGCCGCGGCTTGAGCATGGGATATGCCTGTTCGCGCAGCCAGTTGAGATCGGGCTTTGCGCCATAGAGCCGCTGCTGGATGATGTGCGCGTACACATCGGGGGCGAGATACTCGCTGCCGCGCCGCTGCGGCAGCAGACGGCGCACGTCCGTGCTCGTGACCGGGATCGGCTCTGCCGGCAGCGCGATGACGCGTGCACCGTACGTCTCGCGCAGATAGGCACTGAAGCGTTCGACCTCGGCGTGCTCATCGCTTGTGCGCGCAAGCGCGACGAGCGTGACCTGCGCAAGCAGCGCGCGGTAATCGTGCCACTGCTCAAACGTCGTGAGCATATCCGTACCGACGACGAGGTACAGCTCCGCGTCCGGATTGCAGTCGCGCAGCTCGCGCACGGTGTCGACCGTGTAGCTCTTGCCGGAGCGGTGCAGCTCCATGTCGGAGACCTCCACCCCCGGTTCGGAAGAAAAGGCCAGCATCGCCATGAGCAGACGCTCCGACGGCTCCGGGCTGCCCGGTGTGAGCTCCTTGTGCGGCGGGATGCGGTCCGGGATGACAAGCGTCACATCCGGCTCGATCGCCGCGCGCACGGCGCGCAGTGCCGCCGTATGGCCGAGGTGCGGCGGGTTGAAGCTGCCGCCATAGATGCAGATCTTCATTTCTTCGCCTTTTTCACGAGCTCGATCTTCGGCTTTTGCTCGTTGCGCTTATAGAGCACGAATTTTGAGCCGATGACCTGCACAGGTTCCGCGCGGCAGGTCGCAGCAAGCCGGTCGCACGCCTCGCGCGCGGTCAGGAGCGAGTTTTCGAGCACGCGCCCCTTGACGAGCTCGCGCGCCTTGAGCGCGTCGTTCATCTGGGTGACGATGTTGTCGGTGATGCCGCCCTTGCCGATGTGGACGATGGTATCCTCCGTCGCGGCCAGACCGCGCAGCTGGGCGCGCTGTTTACTTGTCAGCATAGTAATTCCTCAATTCTTCTTTCAGGATTTTGAGCGCATTTCCGCGGTGGGAAATGGCGTTTTTCTCTTCCGGACGCAGCTCCGCCATGGAACAGTCGTAGCCATCCGGCAGGAACAGCGGGTCATAGCCGAAGCCGTTTTCCCCGCGCGGGGCAAACAGGATGCTGCCCTCGCACGTGCCGCGTGCGCGCAGCACGTCACCGTTCGGGAACGTGCAGCAGATGCACGACACGAACCGCGCCGTGCGGTCGGTGCGGTCGCCAAGATTGTGCAGCAAAAGCTCGTTTCGTGCGGCGTCCGTATCATCGTGCCGGCCGGTATAGCGCGCCGAGTGCACGCCGGGTGCGCCGTCGAGCGCATCGACCTCGAGGCCGGAGTCGTCCGCGATGGCGGCCTGCCCCGTCGCGCGGGTCACGGCGATGGCTTTCAGATAGGCGTTTTCCTCGAAGGTATCGCCGGTCTCGTCGACCTCAAAGTCGCAGCCGGCCGCGCTCTGCGGGATGATCTCGATGCCCATGTCGGCAAAGATGGCGCGAAACTCATCTAACTTATGTGCATTATTGCTCGCAAGGATCATGACAGCAGCGCCTCCACAAATTCCGCAGGCTTGAACTCCAGCAGGTCGTCGATCTGCTCACCGACGCCGACATATTTCACCGGAAGCTGCAGATCGTTTGCGATCGCAAAGACGATTCCGCCCTTGGCCGTGCCGTCGAGCTTCGTGAGCACGATACCGGTGAGATCCGCCGTGTCGAGAAACTGCTTGGCCTGGATGAGACCGTTCTGACCGGTCGTGGCGTCGAGCACCATGAGTGTTTCAATGTCGGCCTCCGGCAGCTCGCGGCGGATGACGCGGGTGATCTTATTGAGCTCGTTCATGAGGTTTGCCTTGTTGTGCAGACGGCCGGCGGTGTCGATGATGACGACATCCACGCCGCGCGCCTTTGCCGCCTGAATGGAGTCGAACACCACGGCGGCGGGGTCAGAGCCCTCCTCGTGCTTGACGATCTCCACGCCGGCGCGCTGCGCCCAGACGGTGAGCTGGTCGGCGGCCGCTGCGCGGAACGTATCCGCAGCGGACAGGAGCACGCGGTTACCCTCCTTCTTGAGCTGGGAAGCGAGCTTGCCGATCGTCGTCGTCTTGCCGACGCCGTTGACGCCGACGACGAGCACGACCGACGGCTGCGTCGTGAGCAGAAGCATGGTGTCCTGCACCTTGAGGATGCGCGTGAGGATCTGCACGAATTCCTTTTTCACCTCCGCGCCGGTGGTCAGCTTTTTGAGCTCGATAGCCTTGCGCAGCTGGGCGATGGCCTTGGTCGTCGTCTCAACGCCGGTGTCGGCAAGGATGAGCGTCTCCTCAAGGTCCTCGAAAAACTCCTCATCGCCCGGCGCATAGGCGGCAAAGATGCCGGTCAGCTGGGCGTCCATTTTCGTCTTGGTCTTGGTCAGACCCTGTTTGATCTTATCAAAAAATCCCATAGACTATCTTCTCCGTTACGATATGGTTTTAGCCGCCTCATCCAGCGAGAGCTCGATGATGCGCGACACGCCTTTTTCCTGCATGGTCACGCCGAACAGGTGGTCGGCCTCCTCCATGGTGCCGCGGCGGTGCGTGATGACGAGAAACTGCGTGCTCTTGGCGAGGCGGCGCATATACTGCACGTAGCGCGTGACATTCGCCTCGTCGAGCGCGGCCTCGATCTCGTCCATGACGCAAAACGGCGTCGGGCGCACCTTCAAAATGGCAAAGTAGAGCGCGATGGCCACAAACGCCATCTCGCCGCCGGACATCAGGCTCAGCGTTGAGAGCGCCTTGCCGGGCGGCTGCACCTTGATCTCGATGCCGCTGTCGAGCACGTGCTCCGGATCCTCGAGCACGAGCGCCGCCTTGCCGCCGCCGAAGAGCTCCAGGAAGGTCTGGCGGAAAGCCTGATCGATCGCCTGAAACTGCGTGGTGAAAATGCCCTCCATCTCCCCCGTCACATCGGCGATGATGCCGGTTAGCTCACGCTTGGCCTTGAGGATATCGTCCCGCTGGCCGGTGAGGAAGGTGTAGCGCGTGTTCACGCGCGTGAATTCATCGATCGCACCGAGATTCGGCGTGCCGAGTGCACCGATGCCGCGGCGCAGCTCGGCGATGCGGCGGCTGGCCTTGCTCATGTTCTCGATCGGCTGGCGCAGCGTCTCGGCCGCCGTGCGGCTGAGCTCGTAATTGTCCCAGAGCTTGTCGAGGATCTGCTTTTCCTCCATGTCGGCCGAGAGCTTTTTCTGCTCAAAGCGCGACACGAGCCCCTGCATGTCCAGCAGGTCGCGGTTGCGTGCCTGTGCGTCGCGGTCGGTGCGCGTGCGCTGTCCCTCCAGCTCCAGCTTGCGGCTGCTGCACGCGGCGAGCTCACCGCGCAGCGTCTCGGCGCGCTGGCGAAGCTCCGCCAGACGGCGCTCGTGCATTTGCAGCGTCTGCTGCAGCTGCTGCGTGCCGGTCTCCGCCTGCGCGATCTGGTCAAGGCGTGCCTTGCGGTCACCGGCCATCTCCTCGAACAGATCGTGGATCTGCTGCGTGGTGCGCAGGATGGTCTCGCGCTCGGCTTCGAGCGACGCCGTCTCCGCCCGCAGCCCGGCCAGCCGGTCGGCCAGCTCCTGCCGGCGGCGGTCAAACGCGCCGCGGCCGAGCTCGCTCTGATCGCGTTGCGTGCGAAGCTGTGCAAGCGTCTCCTCCGCCGAGGCTGCATCGGCGCGGGCAGCGGCGATGCGCTCCTGATTCGTCTTTTGCTGCGCGCGGCAGGCGTCAATGGACGCGTTTTGCCCCGCAATGGTCTCCTGTGCGGCGTTTTGGAGCAGCACGACCTGTGCCGCCTCGCTCTGCGCCCTGTGCAGCGTCTCGACCGCCTGCTCCAGCTGCGCCTGCACGGTGTCGAGCTGTGCGTGCGCCGTGTCGAGCGCCGCCTGCGCATCCTCGAGCTCGAGCGCGCACTGCTGCTTTTCGAGCGTGAGCGCGTCCAGCGTCTCACGCAGACGCTTGAGCTCGTTGGCACGCGACAGGATGCCGCTGCCCTTGGCGGCGCTGCCGCCGGTGAGCGAGCCGCCGGCGTTGACAAGCTGCCCGTCAAGCGTGACGATGCGGTAGCGGTGGTCATAGCGCCTGGAGATGGCGATGGCGTCTTTCATCGTCTCGGCGACGACGGTGCGGCCGAGGAGATTGCTGACAATATCACGGTAAGCGGCCGCGCAGGTGACGAGCGCGTCGGCCACGCCGACATAGCCCGGTTCCTGATCCGGCACGCTGTTTAAGTGCATGGGGCGGATGGTATCGAGCGGCAGGAATGTCGCACGACCGGTATCGCGCCGGCGCAGCAGCTCGATGGCCTGTGCGCCGCAGCTCTGCGTCTCGACGACGATGTTCTGCGCCGCCGCGCCAAGCGCCGTCTCAATGGCGAGGGCATAGCGGTCGCCGGTCTTGATGAGGTTTGCCACCGGGCCGCGCACGCCGCGCAGCGTCCCCTTTTCGGCCGCGTGCATGACGGCCTTGACCGCGCGGTTGTAGCCTTCAAAGTCCTTTTCCATCTCGGTGAGCATACGGATGCGCGATTCGGTGCTGCGCAGGTCGACCGTCAGACCGGACAGCCGCTCCTGCTGCTTTGCCAGCACCTGCTCACAGGCGGAAAGATGCTGTGTTTTTTCTCTCTGCTGCGTGCGCAGCGCGTCGCAGGCGGACTGCGCCTGCTGCTGCGCGGTCTGCTTTTCCTGCGCCTGCGCCTCGAGCGCGGCCAGACGCTCGGCCGCCTCCGCAGCGGCGGTGACGATGGCGTTTTCCTGATCGAGCAGCTCCTGCGATTTGTCGGCCAGGAGCGTGATGCGCGTGCGGCACTCTGCCAGCGCGCTGCTCTGCGCGCTCTCTCGGGCGAGCAGCTCCGTATACGCACGCTCGGCCTCGCCGGAGGATGCGGCGTTGCGCTCGATGTCCTCGAGCACGGCGTCGATCTGCTGCGCGTGCTGCGCCTTTTCGCGCTCGATCTGCTCCAAACGCTGCTGCTGCGCGTCGATCTGCGCCTGCAGAGCGCTGGCGCGATCCGCCTGCTCAGACACCTCCACGCGCAGACGCGCGATGCTGTCGGCGCTGTTTTGCAGGTTCGTGCGCACCACAGCCGCGGCGCTCTCGCACTCGGCGGCGGCACTCTCCGCCTCGGAGATCTGCTCGCGCGTGCGCTCGGACTCCAGATCCTTCTCGCGCATCTTCTGCGCGATGTTTTCCGACGCCGCATAGAGCTGCTCAAGCTCGCGCTGCGCGCCGGCAAGGTTTTCCTTCGCGGTCTGATAGTCGTGGTTCACGGTCTCGGCCTGCGCGTGCAGCCGGTCGAGCGTCTCCATCCAGACGGAGACCTCGGCGCTCTTGAGCTCGTCACGCAGGTGCAGATATTTCTTCGCCGTCTCGGCCTGCTTGCGCAGGGGCTCGACCTGCAGCTCCAGCTCATCGACCTTGTCGTTGATGCGCAGAAGGTTTTCCTCCGTGCGGGCGAGCTTGCGCTCCGACTCCTCCTTGCGGTAGCGGTAGCGCGAGATGCCGGCCGCCTCCTCAAAGATCTCTCGGCGCTCGTTGCTCTTGCCGGAGACGATCTCTGCGATGCGCCCCTGCCCGATGATCGAGTACCCGTCGCGGCCGAGGCCGGTGTCCATGAGCAGCTCATTGATGTCGCGCAGGCGGCAGGGCTCGCGGTTGATGGAATATTCGCTCTCGCCGCTGCGGTAATAGCGGCGGGTGATCATGACCTCGGTGTTTTCGGTGTCGAAGATACCGGTGCTGTTATCGAGAATGAGCGACACCTGTGCAAAACCCATGGGGCTGCGCTTTTCCGTGCCGCCGAAGATGACGTCCTCCATCTTGCCGCCGCGCAGCGTCTTCGTGCGCTGCTCGCCCATGACCCACAGGATGGCATCCGATATGTTCGACTTGCCGCTCCCGTTCGGGCCGACGATCGCCGTGATCTCCTGGTCAAAATTCAGGCGCGTCTTGTCCGGAAAGGACTTGAAGCCCTGGATCTCCAATGCTTTTAAGTACACAAAATCCCTCGCATACCCGGCCCAGCCCCGCGCAGGAGCGCCGCCGGTATCTCAAATGAAAATAATACAAAGTAGAGTATACCGCCAAAAACGCCATTTTGCAACGGCAGGAGCGCATTTTTTCAGATATGAAAAAATACAGCCGCCTGTTTTTGCAGGCGGCTGTTTGCCGTTATTCGCTCAGCGTTTCGAGCGCGCAGCGGGCGGCGGACTGCTCCGCCTCCTTTTTGGTGCGCCCTGTGCCGCGGCCGATCTCGCTGCCGTTGAGCAGCACGGCCATGGTGAACGTCTTGTTGTGGTCCGGACCGCTCTCGGCGCAGACGGTATAAGAGAGCGTCTGTCCGGCGCGGCGCTGCACGCGCTCCTGCAGCTCGGTCTTATAGTCTGCGACGTGGTGGATCTCCCCCTCGGCCAGACCGTTGAGGATGTGCGCGAGGATAAAGCGCTGCGCAGGCTCCAGCCCGCCGTCGAGGTACATGGCGGCGATGACCGCCTCTACCGCATCGGCGAGGATGGACGGGCGCTCGCGTCCGCCGCTGCGCTCCTCCCCGTGGCCAAGGCGGATATAATCGCCCAGATGCAGTGCGCACGCCACGCCGTGCAGCGCCTGCTCACACACGAGCTCGGCGCGCAGCCGGCTCATCTTCCCCTCCGGCATATCCGGATAGAGCCGGTAGAGCCGTGTCGCCGTGACCATGCCGAGCACGGAGTCACCCAAAAACTCGAGCCGCTCGTTGCTGGTATAGCCGCGCGCACGGTTTTCATTGGCATAAGAGCTGTGCATGAGCGCATTCTCCAGCAGCGACCGGTCACGGAATGTATAGCCCAGACGAGCCTCCAGTGCCTCCATCAGTCGCACTCCTTTGCCGCGTGCTTGTCCACACGCATATAGGAAATGTTGGCCGTAATGTCGTCGATGATGCCGGAGTCGACAAACGAGATCGCCTGACGGATGGCGTTATAGATCGCGCGCGCATCCGACGAGCCGTGCGCCTTGATGACGGGCTTGCTGATGCCGAGCATGGCCGTGCCGCCGACCTCGTTCGGGTCGAGAGAGGCCTTGAGCGCCTTGAACTCGTCCTTGATGGCGAGCGCCGCCAGTTTTGTCTTGAAGTTTTTCATGAAGATGCCCTTGAGCTGGCGCGTCATGTACTTGATGCTGCCCTCAATGCCCTTGAGCAGGACGTTGCCGGTGAAGCCGTCGGTGACGACGACGTCCACATCGCCGTTAAAGACCTGTGAGGCCTCGACATTGCCGATGAAGCGGATACGCCCGGCAGCGTCCGCCGCCTTGAGCAGCGGGAAGGTCTCATGCTGGAGCTGCGCGCCCTTGTGGTCCTCGGTGCCGTTGCTGAGCAGACCGACGCGCGGCGCAGCGATGCCGAGCATGGTGCGGGCGTAGTAGCTGCCCATATAGGCAAACTGCAGCAGGTACTCCGGCGTGCAGTCGGCGTTCGCGCCGCAGTCGATGAGCATGACGCCCGCATCGCCGTTGGGCAGCACGGGAGCCAGCGCCGCGCGGCGGATGCCGTGGATGCGCTTGACGATGAGCGTCGCGCCCGTGAGCAGTGCGCCGGTGCTGCCGGCGGAGACGACCGCATCGCCCTTGCCGTCACGCAGCAGGTTGAGCGCGACCGTCATGGAAGCATCCTTCTTGCGGCGGGTCGCCGTGCTGGGGTCATCGTCCATGGTGATGACCTCGCTCGCGTCAATGATCTCGAGCTCGGCCTGCTCGTTGCGCAGGCAGGTCTCGATGGCGGCGCGCTGGCCGACGAGCACGATCTCCGCGCCCAGCTCCTGCTGCGCGTGCACCGCACCCTTCACGATCTCGTCCGGGGCAAGGTCGCCGCCCATTGCGTCCACAAGTATTCTCATAGATGAAAAACCTCCTTTTGTTTCAGCCCGTCCAGAATCTGCAGGCTGCGCGCCGAGATCTCCGCATTCTTGTTGCGCTTGCCGCGCACGCGGTGATCGAGCGGCGTGATGATGCCGAAGTTGATGTTCATAGGTTGAAAATCGCCGACACTGCCGCCGGAAATATACAGCGACAGCGCGCCGATGGCCGTCTCCTGCGGGAAATCCACAGGCGGCAGACCGAGCACCTGCGCAGCCGTCTCGATGCCGACAAGCGCGCCGGACGCGCACGACTCCACATAGCCCTCAACACCGGTCATCTGTCCGGCAAAGCGGATGCGCGGCGCTCTCCGAAGCCGGTAGTAGCGGTCGAGCATCTGCGGGGAATTTAAATAGGTGTTGCGGTGCATGACGCCGTAGCGCACGAACTCCGCCTCCCGCAGCGCGGGGATCATGGAAAAGACGCGCTTTTGCTCGCCGAACGTCAGATGCGTCTGAAAGCCGACGATGTTGTACAGCGTGCCCTCGGCGTTGTCGCGCCGCAGCTGCACGACGGCATAGTTGTCCTTGCCGGTGCGCGGGTCGCGCAGGCCGACCGGCTTGAGCGGACCGTAACGCAGCGTATCCTCGCCGCGGCGCGCCATGACCTCGACCGGCATACAGCCCTCAAAGACCGCGCCGTCGTCAAAGCCGTGCACCGGCGCTTCCTTGGCGGTGCGCAGCTCCTGAACGAAGGCGGTATACTCCGCCTGATCCATGGGGCAGTTGACGTAGTCCGCCGTGCCCTTATCATAGCGGCTGGCGAAAAAGGCGCTGTCCATGTCCACGCTCTCAAGCGTGACGATGGGCGCAACGGCATCATAAAAATGCAGGTCGAACTCCGGGCACAGGCGCTGGATCTCCTCGGCCATGGCATCACTCGTGAGCGGACCGGTCGCAATGACGACCTCACCCTCGGGGATGGCGGTCGCCTCCGCGCGCTCAACGGTGATATTCGGGTGCGCGCAGATGCGCTCCGTGATCTCGCGGGCGAAGGCCTCACGGTCCACGGCAAGCGCGCCGCCGGCGGCGACACGGTTATGATCTGCACTGGCGAGCACGACGGAATCGAGCCGCCGCAGCTCCTCCTTGAGCAGACCGACGGCGTTGGTGAGCTCATCGCTGCGCAGCGAGTTGGAGCAGACGAGCTCCGCAAAGTTTTCCGATACGTGCGCGGGGGACATCTTCTGGGGTTTCATCTCGATCAGGCGCACCGGGATGCCGCGCCCGGCCAGCTGCCACGCGCACTCGCATCCCGCCAGGCCTGCACCGATCACAGTCACTGGGGTCATAGCGTTCCTCCTCGAAAAAGGCGGCCGTGATCAGGCCGCCTTTCCAATTATGCTTCCTACTTATGCTTCTTCCTTGGGTTTTGCCGTCTTTTTCGCAGCCGGTTTCTTGGCGGCGGGCTTTTTCGCTGCCGGTTTCTTGGTGGCCGGCTTCTTGGCCGCCGCTTTCTTCGCGGCAGGCTTTTTGGCGGGCACTTTCTTGGCAGCCGGCTTCTTTTCGGCGGCAGCCTCGGCGGTCTCGGGCTCGGTCTTGGCCGGCTCCGCATCGTCCGCCGGCTTCGGCTTGCGCTTATAGCCGCGCTTATCCGGCGGCAGATAGTTCGGGCACTCGGGGTTGATGCAAAACGGCTTGTTGGCGCCCTTGCCGGCGCGCTTGAACATCGTCTTGCCGCACTCGGGGCAGTAGTCCTTCGTCGGCACGTCCCACGTCATGAAGCCCTGGATGTTCTCGCCGCCCTCGCCCTCACCGTGACCGGGGCAGTCATGTCCGCGCTCGCAGGCATAGTAGGCAAAGCCCTTGCGCGACGTCCGCTTGAGCAGACGACCGCCGCAGGCCGGGCACTTGCCGGGCATCTCGACGACGATCGGCATCGTGAAGCTGCACTCCGGGTAGCCGGGGCAGGCAAGGAAGCGGCCGAAGCGGCCGTTTTTGTACACGAGCTTGCGCCCGCAGTTCGGGCAGACCTCGTCCGACTCCTCATCCGGCACCTTGAGGTGCTTGCCCTCAAGCTGGATCTCGGCGTTGTTGAGGTTTGCGTCAAAGTCCTTATAATACTCGCGCAGCAGATCCTTCCACGCGACGGCTCCGGCCTCGATCTTGTCGAGATCGGTCTCCATGTTGGCGGTGAATTTCAGGTCGACGATATTGCGGAAATACTCCTCCATCATCTCGGTCACGACGATGCCAAGGTTCGTCGGGCGCAGATAGCGTCCCTCCTTGACGACATAGTTGCGGCTGAGGATGGTCGAGATCGTCGGCGCATACGTCGACGGACGGCCGATGCCCTTTTCCTCCATCGCACGGATGAGCGTTGCCTCCGTGTAGCGGGCGGGCGGCTGGGTGAACTGCTGCTCTTTCGTGACGTTCTTGAGCTCCACGGCGTCGCCCTGCTTGAGCGACGGCAGCGGACGGCGCACCTCGCTCGTCTCCTCGTCCTTCGCCTCTTCGTACACGGCGGTGTAGCCCGCGAACTTCTGCTCGGAGTAGTTGGCGCGGAAGAGATAGCCCGCGCTGCCGGCATCCACGACAACATTATCGTACACGGCGTTGGACATCTGGCAGGCGGTGAAGCGGCCCCAGATGAGCCGGTAGAGACGGTACTGCTCCGGTGTGAGGTCGTGGCGCACACGATCCGGCGTGAGCGTGACATCCGTCGGGCGAATGGCCTCATGCGCGTCCTGCGCACCGGCCTTGGTCTTATACGTGCGCGGCTTGCCGGGATGATACTCCGGGCCGTAGTGCTCGACGATGAACGCCTGTGCCGAGGCGAGCGCCTCGTCCGACAGACGCTGGGAGTCGGTACGCATATAGGTGATGAGACCGATCGTGCCGCGGTCGGTAATATCCACGCCCTCATACAGCTGCTGCGCGACCGACATGGTGCGCCGCGGCGTCATGCCCAGACGGCGGGAAGCCTCCTGCTGCAGGGTCGAGGTGATGAACGGGGGCGAGGGGCTGCGCTGCTTCTCGCCGCGCTTGACGCTTGCGATCTGAAACGGCTCGGCGGACACGGCGGCAATGATCTTGTCAGCCGTGGCCTCGTCCGGGACGTCCATTTTCTTATTATCGGCCGTGCCGTAAAAGCGCGCACTGAACGTGCCCGCGCCGCAGTCAAGCAGCGCGTCGAGCAACCAGTATTCCTGCGGCTGGAAGGCGCGGATCTCATTTTCACGGTCGACCACGATGCGCGTGGCCACCGACTGCACGCGCCCGGCGGACAGGCCGGGCTTGACCTTGCGCCAGAGCAGCGGGCTGAGCTTATAGCCCACGATGCGGTCGAGCACGCGGCGCGCCTGCTGCGCATCGACCAGGTCCTGATCGATCTCGCGCGGGTGCTGGATGCTCTCGGTGACGACTTTTTTCGTGATCTCGTTGAAGGTCACGCGCTTGGCCTTATCGTCCGGCAGATTCAGCAGCTCCTTCAGGTGCCACGAAATGGCCTCTCCCTCGCGGTCAGGGTCGGTCGCGAGATAGACGGTTCCGGCAGATTTGGCGCGCTTTTTCAGGTCGGCGATCACGTCGGCGCGATCCTTCACGGGCAGATACTGCGGCGTGAAGTCGCCGTCAATATCGACGCCCATCGTGCTCTTGGGCAGGTCACGCAAATGACCCATCGAGGCCACGACCTGATAGTTGCTGCCCAGGTATTTTTCGATTGTTCTGGCCTTCGCCGGAGACTCGACGATCACCAGATCCGTTTTTGCTTTTGCCATCGGGTCTGTTCCAACTCCTTATGATTCCTGCGCAGTGCCTGCGCGTATATTTAATGAAAAGCGTTTGCCCGGTTCCTGCCGGACCACGCCGCGGATCTGCAGCACGGTCAGCTCCGCGAGCACCTTGCTCGCCGGCAGCCGGGTCCTGGCGATGATGAGATCTACCTGCGTGGCGGGCGCATCGATCGCCGCGACGATCTGCAGCTGCTCCGTCGTGAGCGATCGCAGCTGCGCTTCCAGGTCAATATATGCCTCCGGCTGCGGCTTGTCAATCCTTTTCTCCGCGACCGGGCGGCGCACCTGTGCAAAGCCGTCGCCCGTCTCGGGCGGGGCCTGCGGCGCTGCAGGTTCGGGTTCGGGCGCGATGCGCTCGTGCAGCGTGCCGGGAAACATACGGCGAAAATCGCCCAGCACATCCCATGCGCACGTCGCCGGACGCGCTCCGTCCTTGAGCAGCGCGTTGCTGCCGACGGAGGCGTGGGAATCGGCGTTTCCGGGCACGGCAAAGACCTCCCTGCCCTGTGTGATCGCATCTTCGGCGAAGAGCAGCGCGCCGCTTTTCTCCGGTGCCTCGACCACGACCGTCGCCACGGTGAGTCCGGAGGTGATGCGGTTGCGCAAGCGGAAACCGAAGCGCGGCACGGACATATTCGGCGCAAACTCGCTCACGACCGCGCCGCAGCGCGCGACACTCTGCGTGCACGCGCCCGCAAAATCCAGATTGATCGCCGTGCCGGACACGCCCACGCAGACACCGCCCGCATCCAGCGCACCCTCGGCGGCTGAGCGGTCGATGCCGGCGGTGAGACCGGAGAGCACGATGCCGCCGTGACGCACGATCTCCGAACCGAGCTTGTGCGCCGTGCGCATCCCGTAAGGCGTGGCGCTGCGCGTGCCGACGACGGCGACGGCCGCGCGGTCATCCAGCGGCGGCAGTGTGCCGCGCACATAGAGCACGAGCGGCGGGTCATAGATCTGCAGCAACCGCTGCGGATAGGCGGCGTCCTGGATCGTCAGGGCGCGAATATGCTCCCGGTCGCAGATGGCGAGCGCGCGCTCGGCCTCATGCAGATCCTTATCCAGCAGCAGACGCAGCTCCTCCGGGCGCAGCGAGGCACGGATGCGGTAGTCCGCCTCCGTGGCAAAATACACATCGCGCGGCGTGCCGAAGTGCTCCACAAGCGCGAGCTTCACCTTCGGCCGCACACCGAAGCGCATGGACAGCCAGACCCAGTATTTGAGCTGCGACATCTCACGCCCTCCTCATGTCTCGGCGCGGGCGATCTCCCACATGACGACCGCCGCGGCCACCGCCGCATTGAGCGACTCCGCGCCCGGCTGCATGGGGATGATGATCTGTCCGTCGCACTGCGCGAGCAGCTGCGCACTCAGACCGCGCCCCTCGCTGCCGATCGCCACGGCGGCCGGTGTGAGCGGCACGCGCCGCAGATCCTGCGCCGTGTCCGTCAGCGCCGCGCCGTAGAGCTTGAGCCCGTTTGCGCGCAGCAGCTGCATCAGCTCGTCCGTCGCGCACGTCAGCACCGGCTGACGGAAGAGCGCGCCCATCGTCGCGCGCACGGTCTTCGGGCCGTAGAGATCGGCGCACGCGCCGGTGAGCACCACGGCATCCATGCCGATGGCGTTGGCCGTGCGGATGACGGTGCCGACATTGCCGGGATCCTGCACCCCTTCGAGCACGATGACCCGGCGCAGCGGCTCCGGCAGGCGCATCGCCGGGATGCGCACGGTAAAGACCGGACCCGGCGAGTGCATGAGCGGCGAGGCGTACTCAACGAGCTCGGCATCCGCCGCGTACTGCGCGATACCGTCCGGCAGCGAAAACGCCGCCGCCTCGCGCCAGAGCACAGACGTGACCTCCGCGCCAAACTGCAGCGCCTCGCGCAGCAGCTTTTCGCCGTCGCAGACGTACTCTCCTGCCTCCCGGCGCGCATCTGCCGACTTTGCCAGCGCGCGCAGGTGCAGGATATATTGATTTTTCCGCGACCGAATCTGCTCCATAGTCCTGTTCTCCGCATATTCTATTACAATGTAATTAGATATTGTCCTTCATCTTATAACATCGCCCCACATTTTTCAAGACCTGACGGTCAGGAATTTGCAAAGCGGTGCAAATTTTCCGCCGCATATGCCAGCAGTGCCGCCCGCTCATTTGCGACCCGCTCATCCATGACGGCGTCCAGACACGCCTGCAGCGCCGCGCCCACAGCCCGCCCGCGCAGACCGAGCGCGAGCAGGTCGCTGCCGTTGACGGCGAGATCCCGGAGCGAAAAGCAGGCATCCGCCGCAAGCAGCTTATCGAGCACGCGCCCGGCCTCCTGATAGGTCTGCACGCGTCCGGCGCAGATGGCGGACTGCCCGCAGGTATCGGCAATGTGCAGCGCGAAGAGCTGGCGCACCGGCTCGACGCCGAGCTTATGCATCAGCCGCCGGATGGGCTTCGGCTCCGGGGCAATGGGCAGGTCGTGATAGCGGATGAGCTGCGTGATGCGCGTGCGCCCGGCCGTATCCATGCGCAGCCGCGTCAGGATCGCATCCGCGAGCTCCGTGCTCTTGGCGGCGTGACCGTAAAAGTGTCCGACACCGTCGTCTGCAAGCGAGAAGCACGGCGGCTTTCCGACATCGTGCAGCAGCGCTGCCCAGCGCAGCACCGGCTCGGGCGGGATGTGCTCCACGACCGCGACCGTGTGCTGCCAGACGTCCCGGTCATGGTGCGGGTTGTGCTGCGCAAAGCCGAACATCGGCCGCAGCTCCGGTATGGGGACGGCCAGCACATCGGAAAATTCCCGCAGCACCGCGCCTGCGTTTTGCCCGCAGAGCAGCTTTGTCAGCTCGCTCAGCACGCGCTCCGCCGCAAGATACCGCAGCAGCTCGGCGCAGCGGTGGATGGCCGCCGCCGTCTCCGGTTCGATGGTGAAGCCGAGCACGGACGCAAAGCGCAGCGCACGCAAAATGCGCAGCCCATCCTCACGAAAGCGGCGCTCGGGCTCACCCACGCAGCGCACGACGCCGCGCGCGAGATCCTCCGCCCCGCCGCAGATATCCACAAGCCCTGCGCGCGGGTGATACGCAAGCGCATTTATCGTAAAATCGCGCCGCAGCAGATCGGCGCGCAGGCTGCGCGTAAACGTCACGCTGTCCGGCCGCCGATGGTCTGAATAGCCGCCGTCGACGCGGTAGGTCGTAATCTCCAGCGGCAGACCATCAAGCAGGACGGTCACCGTGCCGTGCCGGAGTCCCGTCTCGATGAGCCGCTCGCCGGAAAAGACGCGCTCGACCTGCTCCGGCTCGGCATCGGTCGTGATGTCCCAGTCCCCCGCTGCGCAGCCGCGCAGCGCATCGCGCACCGCGCCGCCGACGACGAAGGCCTCCCACCCCGCCGCCTCGAGGCGGTCGAGCGCCATATGCACTTGTTCCGGCAGGGTCATCATGGGCAAGCTCCTCAGTTGTGGTGATAGATCTTCTTTTCCAGCGCAAAAATACGCCCGCTGAAGCCGCCTGCCGGCACGCCCGGGAGCGTCTCGGCATAGATCTCCATGCGGCTGTCAATGAGGTCGATGTACGACAGCAGCTCCGCCTCGGCGCACATGGGGCGCACGGCCGCGCCGAAGTCCGGCTCGCCGTGGTGCGAGAGCAGCAGATGCTGCAGCAGCAGGGACTTTTCCTCGGCAATGGCAAGCTCGCGCGCGACGTCCGCGACCTCCTGCGCGCCCATGACCAGATGACCGAGCAGCTGCCCGGCGGTGGAATACTCCGTCACGATGCCGAGGTCGGAAAACACGAACTCCCGCTCCTTGGCAAAATCGTGCAGCAGTGTGCCGGTCAGCAGCAGGCTGCGGTCGATGACCTCCGGATAGAGCCCGGCGAGAAAATCCGCCGCACGCAGCATGTTGTATGTGTGCATCAAAAGGCCGGACAGGAAGCTGTGGTGAACGGTCTTTCCGGCCGGGATGCGGCGAAACGCGTCAAGGTGGCGCGCGAGCATCGTCTCGGCGACGCTGCGGTAATCCGCGTCCGCGATCGAGGCGACCAGCCGCTGCACGTCCGCGAGCGCAGCGTCGGCGTCGATCGGTGCCGTCGGTACGAGCAGAGATTTATCATATGTGTCCGCGGCCTCGGCCATGCGGATGCGGTGCACGCTCACCTGCAGCGCGCCGCGGTATTCCGAAACGCTGCCGCGGATCTTCACGACGTGGCCGGCATCGTCCGCGCGCGCGCCGATCGGGCCGCTGTAGTCCCAGACCTTGATTTCGACGCTGCCCGTGCGGTCACAGATCGTGCCGCTGAGAAAGGGCTTGCCGCTGTTGGTCGTCTTGAGCGCCGCTGCGCGCAGGATGTAAAAGCCCTCGACATCCATGCCAGGGCACATATCCGCAATGGGTTTGTTGTATTCCATAGCTCCGCCTTTCTGCCCGCCAAGCGGGTCACGCCTGATCGGTCTCATAATTTCAGATATACATTGCCGTCATTTTGCGCTTCTGTCAAGCCTTTTTGTGCAAAAACCTGCTGCACCGCCGATGCAGCAGGTTTCGTATACGCCGCTCAGAGCCCGGCGTGGGTGACCTTGCGCGCGATCTTCCGGCCGGTCGGTGTGCCCGCAAGACCGCCGAGGCCGGTCTCGCGCAAATCGGCCGGGAGCGCGTCGCCGATCTCGCCCATCGCATCGATGACCTCATCGACCGGGATGCGGCTCGTGATGCCGGCGACGGCCATGTTCGCCGCGCTCACGGCGTTGACCGCGCCGATGACGTTACGCTTGACACACGGCACCTCCACAAGCCCCGCGACCGGATCGCAGACAAGCCCGAGCAGGTTTGCAAGCGCGATGGCGTACGCATCCGCGCACTGCTGCGCCGTGCCGCCGAGGATATGCGTCAGCGCGGCGGCGGCCATGGCGCTGGCCGTGCCGATCTCCGCCTGACAGCCGCCCTGCGCCCCGGCAACGCTCGCGCGCAGCGCCGTGACCTGACCGAAGCCCGCCGCGATGTACAGCGCCTGCAGGATCGTCTCCTCCGGAACGTCCCGCTCGTCGGTGAGCGGGATCAGCACCGCCGGAAGCACACCGCAGCTGCCCGCCGTGGGTGCGGCAACGATGCGCTTCATGCAGGCGTTGCACTCGGCGACTTTGAGCGCCTGCTCCGTCACGCGCTGAAAATATGTCCCGCCGAGCAGCAAGCCCTTTTCCGCCGCCGCGCGGAGCTTTTCCGCGTCGCCGCCGATGAGCCCGCTGTTGGAGCGGTCGTCCGCACAGTACTGCCGGCTGGAGGCCTGCATGGCCGCCCAGAGCGCTGCGATCTGTCGGTGGGAGGCCGCGGCGTCATAGCCGTTTTCCAGACAGTCTGCGTCGCGAATGACGGCGTAGAGCGGCTGGGCACGCTCCTGCGCCGCCGAAAGCATGTCCGCAATGCTCGAAAAGCTCATACCGGTTCCTCCTGATTAAAGATCGTGATCTTCTGAATGCCCTCGATGTGCGACAGCCACTGCTCGATGTCCTTCGGGATCGGCTGGTCACATTCGAGGATCATGACCGCATAGCCCCCCTGCTCATCACGGTAGAGCTGCATGGTGGCGATGTTGACATGCCGCTGCATGAGCGCCGCCGTCACGGCCGCGACATGGCCGGGCGTGTCCTGATTATGGACGATGAGCGTGTTATGCTCACCGGAAAAGTTCGTCTCAATACCGTCGATGGAGCGGATACGGATGCGCCCGCCGCCGACGCTCTCGGCCACGATATCGAGCGCGCGGCCGTTTGCTCCCGTGAGCTTCAGGCGCGCGGTATTCGGGTGCGCATTGCGCATCTGCACGTTTTGAAATGTGAACGTCAACCCCTGCTCCGCCGCGACGGCGAAGCTTTCCGGGATGCGCAGGTCGTCCGGCTGCATGCCGAGCAGGCCCGCAATCAGCGCGCAGTCCGTACCGTGGCCGTGGCCGGTCAGGGCAAAGCTGCCGTGCAGCGAGATGTCGGCATGCACCGGCCGGTCACCGAGCAGCTTGCGCGCCGTCAGGCCAATGCGCACAGCGCCGGCCGTGTGACTGCTGGACGGGCCGACCATCACGGGCCCGAGAATATCAAATAAACGCATAATACGCCTCCTTGGATGCAAAACAGGCCGCAGATCGCGGATCAAAAAATATGAGTTATTATACGCGCCGTGCGCCCGAAATGCAAGCGGCACGCGCCGCTGCGCGCAAAAAAATGCCGGCCGCCATGCGACAGCCGGCAAATTCCATATGTGTCAGTGCTCCTGGATCATCATGCGGATGATCGTGCGGTCGGTTTCACGCATGCCCTCGCTGGCAAGCGTGCCGATGTTGCGGATCGTGTTCTCCACGCCCTTGACGACGATACCGTCACCGCCGTAGAACTGGCTCTCGTGCATCTGCATCTGCATCCCCAGCAGTCCCGCCTCGACCGCCGAGGCGATCTTGGCCGCGCAGCTTGCCTTCGCGCCGTCGCAGATCATGCCGGAGGCGATGGCAACGGCATTGACGACCGTGTGCGCGATCTCGCGGAACTGACCGCCGTAGAGATACGTCACGCCTGCTGCCGCGCCGCAGCCGGCCGCCGTCGCGCCGCAATAGGCGGACAGGCTGCCGATGCCGGTCTTCAGATGGATGGTGACGAGGTTCGACACCGCAAGCGCGCGGTAGAGCATCTCCTGCGTGACATCGAGCTCCTTGGCATAAATAATGACCGGCAGAGACGCCGTCAGCCCCTGATTGCCGCTGCCGGAATTGATGACGACCGGCAGGTCGCAGCCGTTCATGCGCGCATCCGACCCTGCAGCGGCGTAGGCCTTGGCGCGATTGTGGACGCTCGTGCCGTAAGACTGCAGCAGGATGCGGCCGATGTTCGCACCGTAGTCCCCCCGCAGGCCTTCCTCGGCAATCGCCCAGTTCAGGTCGATCTGCCGCTGGAGGGTCTCCTGCACATCGGCGATCTCGACCTCGTTTGCAAAGGCGATGATATTCTCGACCGTCAGCAGGCTACGGTCGGTCGTGTGCTGACCGGCAGACTCCTCATAGTCCTTATGCTGCAGCACGACGCCGTTTTTCTCCACACGGATCACGTTGGTATGGAAGCCCGCGATCTCGACGAAGGCGCTGTCCGTTCCCGCCGTGACGCGCACCTGAATGTCAAACACATAGTCCTTATCCGAACGCCCGACGGTGAACGCCGCCTGCTCCAGATAGGTGCCGACGGACTCTACCTGCTCCGGCGTGAGCTCTGCAAGCACCTGAAGCTGCGCATCCGCGTTGTCGGCCACGATGCCCGCCGCGGCCGCGGCCGCGATGCCGCGCATGCCGTTCGTATTCGGAACGATGACGCTCTTGACATTTTTGATGATGTTCGCACTTGCGAGCACCTCCACCGTCTCCGGCAGCGCGCCGAGCGTCTGGCGCGCAAGCGCCGCACAGTAAGCCACGGCGATGGGCTCGGTACAGCCCATGGCGGGCTGCAGCTCCTCTTTCAGGATCGCGACATATTCGCGATAGATCCGCTTATCCATAATTTTCCTCCGAATTTGATTTCTCCGTTATTCGCGTTTTTGTAACAACATCAGTATACAGGAACTTCTGCCTGTTTTCAACCGGAAAAGCCACCGGCAGCTCAGCGCCTATCCCTGCCGTTTTTTGCAGCAGACGTTTCCAAGCGCCCAGAGTGCATAGCCGAGCACGCCGCCGATCGTGTTCGTGATGACGTCCGTAATATCCGCTCTGCGGAAAACGTGCAGCAGCGGCTGCACGAGCTCGATGCCGGCGCTGAGCGCCAGTGCCAGCAGCAGGCAGCGCCAGAAGCGCGGCCGCCTGCCGCGGCAGCGATCGCACAGCGGCTGCAGCACTCCAAACGGAAGAAACAGGACGACATTGAGCACGATCTGCCGCACATAGTCCCCGTGGCGGTGGATGACATCCTCAAACGGAGCCATATGCATCGGGATGTACGGATGGTCAAAGCAGTACGGCAGCGCCGTGAGCACCGGCATGAGCGTAAAGCGCACGATCCCGGCGAGGCAGCCATACATGAGCGTATAGACGAGCAGCGGTCTTTTCCCCAGCCGCCGCCACTTCGGCAGCAGCCAGATGCCGTAAGCAGCCGCAAGTACGGCCAGATCGATGAGAATTTTTGCATTTCGGCTCATGCGCTGCCTCCTCCCTCTCTGCCTGTCAGAACGCGCGTGTTATCCGCGCAGCCACAGCTCCAATTCCGGTTTTGCGCCCTCGACCGCGCTGCCGCGCAGCGACAGGCCGCGCGCGACCTGCGCGCCCTTCGCTGCCCGCCGGATATCCTGCTCCGTGTTCGACAGGCCGCTGCCCTCGTTCGTGCAGAACGGATGGATGGTCTTGCCCTGCCAGTCATAGTGCTCTAGGAAGGTGTAGACCGCCATCGGCATGGTGCCGCAATAGTTCGGATAGCCGAGATAAATTTCATCATAGTCGTCCAGGCTCTCTGGCAGTGCCGTCAGCTCCGGACGGGCGTTGGCGCGCAGATCGCGCCGCGCCTCGGCGACGCAGGTATCATAGTTGTCCGAATATGGCACCTTCTGCTCGATGTGAAACAGCTCCGCACCGGTGAGTTCGGCAAGCAGCCGCGCCGCCTTCTCCGTATTGCCGACGGCAATGGTACGGTGCGCCCCGGAAAAATAGTTCTCTCCCGCGCGGGAGTAATAGGCAATGAGTTTTTTCATAAGGATTCCTCCGTTTTCTGCCCTAAAAGGATATGTGTACCTCACGGATGCGCATACACATCCGCGTAATCGTATAAGGTCTCGCGGGCGGGCAGCTCCATGATCTGCGCATTGCTCCCTCCATAGCTCGTCAAAGTCTCCAGCAACGCCGGATTGAACCCACATTGCCGCCAAAAGCATACCGCAGTTTTCCGCATCCGTCAACCATCCGGCCATTACGGTCAAAATTGCTGCTGCATACCTCAGGAGAAACACAAAAAGCTCCCCTGCTGGGGAGCTTTTTGCTGCCTTATCGCACGCGCAGGCGCTCGACGATCGCCTCATCGCTCTCGGCCATGCAGGTCTGATAATCGGTATAGAGCACCATGCCCGGCAGCGCGCCGGACGGCTTGCGCACAAAGCGCGCCATGGTGTAGTCCACGGGTGTCTTGCCGCCGTCACGCGCCTGCGAATAGTACACGGCGAGACTTGCCGCCTCGGCGATCGTCTGCTCGTCCGGTGTCGTATCATGCGCGCGGATGATGACGTGTGAGCCGTGCACCTTCTGCACATGCAGCCAGATGTCCGTGCGGCGGGCGGTGCGGTGTGTCAGCTCGTCGTTTTGCGTGTTGGAGCGGCCGACGAGAATCTCATACCCGGTGCTCGACACGAAGGCGAGCGGCGCGCGCGGCGCTGCCTTTTCCTTTTTGGCATTGCGCGGCTGGCGCAGGTAGCCGGTCGCGCGCAGCTCGGCACGGATGTCCATGAGATCACGCTCGCTCTCGGCGCGCGCGAGCTCGTCAAGCACGCTGTTGAGGTACTCAAGATTCCGGCTCGACTCGGCGATCAGGCCGGTCAGGTGCTGCTCGGCCGTCTTGGCCTTACGGTAGGCCTTATAGAGCGCGGCGGCGTTTTCCTGCGGGCTCTTGCGCGGATCAAGCTCGATCGTCACGTCCGGACAGCCCTCGGCGTAGTAGTCCTGCACCGTCACGGTGCGCGCGCCCTTTTGGATGCGGTAGAGGTTCGCCTTGATGAGATCGGCCTTTTGCCGCAGCGCCTCGCGGTCGGCACAGCGCAGCAGATCCGAGCGTTGGATGGCAAGCTTTTTGGCCGTGCGGTCGCGCACAGTGCGCACCTGATGCGTCAGCTCCTGCGAGCGGCGGCGCATGGCCTCCGCCTTGTCGCGGCGGAGATAAAACTCATCCAGCAGCTCGGAAAACGAGCCGCAGCCGCGGCTTGAGAGCGCACCCTGATACTGCAGGATCGGCACGGCGGAAAAGTCCTTCGGCCGTTCGCCGTCGAGCAGCATGGTCGGGGAAAGATTGTTCGTCTCGACGGTAAACACAAGCGCATCGAGCTCATGCGCCAGGCGTGCACGCTGCGCATCGTCCAGCCGCTCCAAACGCGGGCTGGCATCACCGAGCGCGCGGAAGCACACCTCCCGGCACAGCAGCGGTGACACACCGGAAAAGAGCCCCAGCAGCCACTTATCGACCGTCGCCGCCGTGACCGGGGCGGAGAGCACCTGCGCGCGCTGCTCCGGCGTCGTATCAAACAGCACCGGCTTATCCTGCCGCAGCGGCGTACGGTAAAACAGCCCCGGCTGCACCTGCCGCGTCTCGCTCATGGAGGAATCCACGCGGCGCATGCAGTCGATGATGTGCCCGTCGCCGCTGACGAGGATGACGTTCGACTGGCGGCCGAGCATCTCGACAACAAGCTGCTTTTTGACCGGCGTGCCGAGTTCGTCCCGGCCGTCAAGGTCGAGCACGAGCATACGCTCAAAATCGGGCTGCGAGACGGCCGTGATGCGCGCACCGACGAGATGCTTGCGCAGGAGCATACAGAACATCGGCGGTTCGGCGGGGTTTTCAAACGTGCCGCGCGTGAAATGCACACGCGCGCTGCCCACACCGCCGTGCACGAGCAGCTTGGCATTGCCGCCCTGCGTGCGCACGGACAGCAGCAGCAGGTCGCGCTCCGGCTGCTGCACCTTGTCGATGCGCGCGCCGGTCAGGCTCTGCGTCAGCTCCTGCGTCAGGCCATGCAGAAAAACTGCGTCCATTGGCATGTTACAGCACCTCCGTGATCACGGCGAACAGCTCGCGCAGCCGCTGCGTGCGTCCGAGCAGATACAGCCAGCCAAAGAGCGTCTCAAGCCCCGTGGCCGCGTGATACTGCGCGACGTCCGCATGCTGCGGCACAGAGTTCACCTTCGCGTTGCGCCCGCGCTTATAAACAGCGTGCTCCGCCTCTGTGAGCAGGGGCAGGATCGCCTCCGCTGCGCGCGCCTGTGCGGGCGCGTTGACACGGCGCACGGTCTCGCGGTGCAGGTCGGTCACGGCGGTGAGCCCGGCGGCACACAGCGCCGTGCGCATCATGAGCTCGTACACCCCGTCGCCGATGTGCGCGAGGGCGAGCGTGCTGTAGGCACCGACCTGCGCCGGCGTCATTTCCGGGGCAAAGTCCGTGCCGCCGGGAAAGGCTATCGTGCCGACGGGGCGGCGCTCCGGCCGCCCCGTGTGGAGATCATGATTCATCGTCTTCAGGTTCCTCTTCGTTCACATCTGCAAATTCCGTCTGTGCCTGCAGCACCTCGCTCGGCGCGGTGCCCTGCACATACTGCATCTCCTGCCACTGCTCCTTCGTGATGAGGATCTTGCGCGGCTTCGAACCCTCAAACGGCCCGACAATACCCATCTCCTCCATCTGGTCGACCATACGCGCGGCGCGCGAATAGCCGAGCTTCAACCGGCGCTGCAGCATGGATACCGATGCCTGCTTCGTCTCGAGAATGACGTCCACTCCCTGCGGCAGCAGCTCGTCATAGTCGCTCTTGGCGGACTTGTCCGCCTCAGGTGCGGGGCCGGACTTCTTGTCGGCCTCGGCGGCAGATTTCTCGATCTGGGCGATGATATCGTCGCTGTACTGCGCCTCGGAGTTTTGCTTGATGAAGCGCACGACCTCCTCGCGCTCCTCGTCCGACACGAACGAGCCCTGCACACGCAGCGGCTTGCCCGTGCCGATGGGCGCGTAGAGCATATCGCCCATGCCGATGAGCTTTTCCGCGCCGGAGGTATCGAGAATGATGCGGCTCTCGAGTGAGGATGAGACCGCAAAGGCGATGCGGCTCGGGATGTTCGCCTTCATGAGGCCGGTGATGACATCGGCCGACGGGCGCTGCGTCGCAATGATGAGGTGCATACCCGCAGCGCGGCCCATCTGCGCCACGCGGCAGATGCTCTCCTCCACCTCTTTGGCTGCGCAGAGCATGAGGTCGGCCAGCTCGTCGATGACGATGACGACCTGCGGCAGCGTCTGCCCGTCGGGTTCGTTCTTCTGCAGGGCGTTGTAGCTTGCCAGATCGCGCACCTGCGCCTCGGAAAACAGGCGGTAGCGCTTGAGCATCTCCACGACCGCCCACTGCAGCGCACCGGCCGCCTTCTTGGGGTCGGTCACGACGGGGATAAACAGGTGCGGGATGCCATTATAGATGCCGAGCTCGACCATCTTCGGGTCGATCATGATCAGGCGCACCTCGTCCGGCGTCGCCTTATAGAGCAGGCTGAGGATGAGCGAGTTCATGCACACGGACTTACCGGAGCCGGTCGTACCGGCGATGAGCATATGCGGCAGCTTGGAGATGTTGCCGATGATGCAGTTGCCGCCGATGTCCTTGCCGACGGCAAACGAGAGCTTGGACTTGGCATTGCGGAATGCGGGCGAGTCGATAATGTCGCGCAGGCAGACCGCGCTGACGATCTTGTTCGGCACCTCGATGCCGACGGTCGAGATCTTGTCCGGGATCGGCGCGATGCGCACATTCTCCACGCCGAGCGCGAGCGCAAGGTCGCCGGAGAGGTTCGTGATCTTGTTGAGCTTCACACCCGCCTCAAGCTCGAGATCGTAGCGTGTGACCGTAGGGCCGCGCGTCACGTCGCGGATCGTGGCATTGACGCCGAAGCTGCTCAGAGCGGTATCAAGCCGGTCGCGGTTGAAGCGGATCTCCTCCGTTGCGTCGGTCTGATCCTTCTTCCCCGCGCGCAGAAACGACACCGGCGGCAGCTGATAGGCCGAGTGGTCGGCATTCTCGCGCTCGATCGCGGAGGTGATCGCCGCCGTCTCTGCCGCAACGGCGGCGCTGGCCGCCTTTTTCGACGGCTTCGGCGGATCATGGATCTCCTGCGCGGCCGTCACATCCACGCCGCAGATGTCTGCCGCCTCCTCCACGGACAGCGGCTGCACATTCTGCGTCGCCTCCGCCGGCGCGGGCTTTTTCGCACCGCGGGCGGCCTTTTTGACCGGGATGGGGTCGATTGGCTCGTCATCCGGCTCGGACGGCGTGTCCTCGACCGGAATATCGATGAGCTTTTTCTTGGCGACCGGCTTGTCCGGCGCGGCGCGGCGCGCCCTGCGCTGCGGCTCGGGCTGCGGCGGCGCGGCAGGCTCGTCCTCGTCGTCAAAGAGCGGCTGGTCTCCGTCATCCGGGATGTACTGTGCCTCGCGGTGCGCGCGCCACCATGTGACGATCTTGCCGACCGTCAGATCCATACTGCCGAGCACGCAGGCCACGAATGCCGCCATCGTCAGCGGCAGCGCCGCGTACACGCTGATGCCGGCCTTGAGCAGATAGCCCACGCCGCCGGAGATGACGCCGCCGGAGGTGAACGCCTTGCCGCCGTCATAGAGCTGACCGACGATCGCGCCGAACGTCTGCGCCGTGAACGGCACGCGGCAGACCATGAGGTGCACGATCGTGCCGAACAGCGGCGCGATCAGCAACGACGCCGTCACGCGCAGGCCGAAGTGCCGCTCCGGATTGCGCACAAAGACCCACGCCAGCAGCAGCATCGCAAACGGGAACGCCCAATAGCCCCAGCCCATAATGCCGGACAGGAAGCCCGCAAAGCCGTCGATGATGACGCCCTCGGCGTGAAACAGGCCAAGGAACGCGAGCAGCGACAGCACAATGCACACGATGGCATATGGCCACGTCGGCGCAGTCGGCGCAGGCGCGGGCGCTGCAGCAGGCTGCTTTTTTGCCGGCTGTTTTTTCGGCGCTGCGGCAGGCTTTTTTGCCGAGCCGGTTTTCTTTTTGGATGATGAAGTTGCCATGTAATAACGTCCTCTCAGAAAATCAGAGACAGCAGCATCGTCACTGCGCCGGCGCCCCAGCAATAGTAGCTGAACGCACCGAAGTGTCCCTTCGACGTCAGGCGCTTGACAAGGCCGATGGCCACGATGCCGGAAACCATCGCCGCAAGCATGCCGACCAGATATGCCGGCAGGAGCGAGACATCAATGCCCGTCTTGGCTGCTTTGGCCAAGGACAGGATGTTCGCGCCCAGCACCGCGGGCAGCGACATCAGAAACGAGAAGCGCACCGCAAAGCTGCGCTCCAGTCCCGTGGCCATGCCGGCCGCGATCGTGGTACCCGACCGGGACAGGCCCGGGATCGTCGCCACGGCCTGACACGCACCGATGATGAGCGCGTCGCGCACGCGCATATTTTTCTCCGTGCGTGTGCCCTTTGGCATTTTATCGGCCACGAACAGCAGACAACCCGTGAGAATCAGCATGAGGCCGATGAAAAACGTGTGATAATACAGTTGCTCCACCTTGTCGTTGATCGGCAGGATCAGAAACAGCGGCAGCGTCGCAAGGATGATCATAAGTACCATGCGCGCCGCAGGAAACTGCTTCCGGCGCTGCTCAGCCGGCAGGCGCGTATTGCCGAAAAACGCGAACGTCTCGCGTACCATGGTCACGATGTCCCGCCAATAGACGATGCAGATCGAAACGAGCGTACCCAGATGCAGCAGCACGTCAAAAAACAGATGACCGTCCTCTGTGGTAGACATATGAAACAGATTTTGCAGGATCGACAGATGTCCGGAGCTGGAGATCGGCAGAAACTCTGCAATGCCCTGCACCAGACCGAGCAGGATTGCATTCCAGATGGTCATGGATACACCTCCCAGTGCGCAAATAGCAACATTTTATGATAGCACAATTCCTGTTATTCCACAAGGGAAAACGGACGAGTCCCCCGTTTTCCCCGGTCGGACGGATCACGCCTGCGTGTCGCAGTAAGCGGCCAATACACCGCGATACGTCATCCAGCAGTCAAACTTCGACACGAGCTCAAACGGTGCATGCATGCTCAGCACCGGCACACCTGCGTCGATGGTATCAATGTTGCGGTCGGCCATGAACTTGGCGATCGTGCCGCCGCCGCCTTGATCGACCTTGCCCATCTCGGACAGCTGCCAGACGACGCCGTTGTCGGCGAAGAGGCGGCGCAGATAGGCCACGAGCTCGGCCGAGGCATCGCTCGTGCCGGACTTGCCGCGCGCGCCCGTAAACTTGCAGATGCCCATGCCGTAGTTGAGCTTGGCCTCGGTGCGCTTGGCGCTCACCTCTGGGAAGCTCGGGTCATAGGCCGCGCACACATCCGCCGAAAGGCAGAAGCTCTTGGCAAAGCAGTGGCGCAGCGCAACGTCCTGCTGCTCGCAGAGGTCGGCCATGAACGCCTCGAACGCCTGCGACTGCATGCCGGACACGCCGTCGGAGCCGGTCTCCTCCTTGTCGGCGAGAATGCACACGGCCGTGCGCTCCGGCGCACCCTCGAGATCAAGGATCGCGCGCAGCTCGGCATAGGCACACACGCGGTCATCCTGCCCGTAGGCGCCGATCATGCTGCGGTCAAAGCCGATGTCGCGCGCCGGGAACGCCGGCACGGCGGCGAGCTCCGCCGACAGGAAGTCCTCCTCCGTGATGCCGTACTCATCATGCAGCAGCGACAGCACAGCGAGCTTCACACGGTCGCCGCCCTCACCGGCATACGGCATGCTGCCGATGACGATGTTGAGTGCCTCGCCGGTGATGCCCTCTTCCATGGTCTTGCGCAGCTGATCCTTGCCGAGGTGCGGCAGGAGGTCTGTGATGACAAACTGCGGCTCGTCCGGCTCGCGGCCGATGGCGACGTCGATCGTGCTGCCGTCCTTGAGCGCGATCGTGCCGTGCAGCTCCAGCGGGATCGCGACCCACTGGTACTTCTTGATGCCGCCGTAATAGTGCGTCTTAAAATACGCCAGCTCCGAATCCTCGTACATCGGCGTCTGCTTGAGGTCGAGGCGCGGGGAATCGACGTGCGCGCCCGCGATCACGCAGCCGTGGTCGAGCGTCTGCTCGCCGAGCACGGCCAGCATGAGCGCTTTGCCGCGGTTATTCACATACACCTTGGAGCCCGGCTGCAGCTCCATGCCGAACGTATACGGCACAAAGCCCGCGTCCTCCGCCATGCGGATTGCCTCCTTGACGGCCTCGCGCTCGGTGCGCGCGGCGTCGAGAAAGCGCTTATACCCCTCGGCATAGGCAAAGATCTCACCGGTCTGTTCGGCGTCGATCTGATCGTACCCGTTCTTCGGACGGTAAAACAGCTTTTCCTTCCACTGCTTGACTTCCTTATCTTCGCTCATGAGAGCACCTCCTGTATCAGTTGATGGCAGCGGCGCTGAAAATCGGCGAGCGTGCCGACGTTATCCAGCACATGGCTGCAGTTCTGGACAAACCATTCGTTGGGCTTCTGCGCGTCGATGCGCGCCTCGGCATAATCGCGCGTCACGCCCTCGCGCGCTATGAGCCGCTCGATGCGCTGCTCACGCGGCGCGGTAACACCGAGCGTGACCGAGCAGATATCCCCGAGCCCGCTCTCGATGAGCGCGATGGCATCGATCGCCGCGACCGTGCCGCCCTGCCGCGCCCACGCACGCAGGCGCGCGCGCACCTCGGCGCGGACATACCGGTGCGTGATGGCGTTGAGATCGTCGAGCGCTGCCGCGTCCGCGAACACGACCGCGCCGAGCTTTTTGCGCTGCAGCGCCCCATTTTCTATTGTACCCGGAAAACGGGCGTTGATCTCCGCGAGCATGGCGGCATTCGATGCCAGCAGCTCGTGATACACCGCGTCGCAGTCGATGACGAGCGCGCCCTGCCGCTCCAGCTCCATGAGCGCAGTCGTCTTGCCGCAGCCCGTGCCGCCCGTGATGCCGACGATGTGCATTTTCTGCACGAGCGCATCCCAGACGGCGTCGTCCGGCACGGCGGCGGAGCGCAGAATGCGGTACGGCGTGCACGAGAGATCAACGAGCGTGGACTCCCGCCCGATGCCGCAGGGGCCGCCGTCGATGACGGCCGCGATCTGCCCGTCAAAATACGCCAGCACGTCGTCCGCCGTTTTCGGGCTCGGCGCACCGGAGGGATTGGCCGACGGTGCTGCCAGCGGCAGCTGCGCCGCCTCAATGAGCGCGAGCGTGGCCGGGTGATCCGGGCAGCGCAGGCCGACGGTCTCGCCGCCCGCGCGCACGATCTCGGGCACGCAGGCTTTGGCGCGCAGCACGATCGTGAGCGGCCCGGGCCAGAAGGCCTCGGCCAGCGTATGGGCCGCCTGCGGCACAGGGTCGCAGTAGCGCGCCATCGCCGAGGCATCGTGCACCATCAGCGACAGCGGCTTGACGCTCGGCCGGCCTTTGACTTCATAGATCTGCGCGACAGCCTCGGGGTCGAGGCCGTTTCCGGCAAGGCCGTAGACCGTCTCCGTCGGGACAGCGACGAGCTGCCCGGCGCGGATGGCATCTGCCGCCTGCGCGATCTCGGTTGTGATCCGTTGTGTTTTCATGCTTCCTCCACGGATGCGCGCAGCTTCTCGGCCTGATCGGCCAGCGTGAGCGCATCGATGATCTCATCCAGATCGCCGTCGAGCACCTGATCAAGCTTATAGAGCGTCAGGCCGATGCGGTGATCCGTCACCCGTCCCTGCGGGAAGTTGTAGGTGCGGATACGCTCGTTGCGCATCCCCGTGCCGACCTGACTGCGCCGCTCGGCCGAGCGTTCGGCGCTCTGCCGGGCGCTCTCGGCGGCATACAGGCGCGAGGCGAGGATCTTCATCGCGCGATCCTTATTCTTATACTGGCTGCGCTCATCCTGACACTCGACGACCGTGCCCGTCGGCAGGTGCGTGATGCGGATGGCGCTCTCGGTCTTGTTGACGTGCTGACCGCCCGCGCCGGAGCTGCGGTAGGTGTCGATCTGCAGGTCCTTCGGGTCGATGTGCACCTCGACGGCGTCCATCTCCGGCAGCACGGCCACGGTGGCGGTGCTGGTGTGGATGCGGCCGCCGGTCTCCGTCTCCGGTACACGCTGGACGCGGTGCACCCCGCTTTCAAACTTCAGGCGCGAATACGCCCCCTGCCCGCTGATGAGCAGGCTCGCCTCACGCACGCCGCCGAGCTCCGTCTCGTTGAGGTTCGCGATCTCGGTCTTCCAGCCGTGTGCGTCGGCGTACATGGTGTACATCCGATAGAGACTATGCGCAAAGAGCGCGGATTCTTCCCCGCCGACACCGGTGCGCAGCTCCAGAATGACATTGCGGTCATCGTTCGGGTCGCGCGGCAGCAGCAGCACGCGCAGCGTCTGCTCGAGCTCCGCGCGGCGGGTCTTGCCGCTCTCGAGCTCTTCGCGCGCGATCTCGTGCAGCTCCGGGTCGCCCAGCAGCGCCTCCGCCTGCGCGATCTGCGCCTCACAGTCGGCATAGGCGCGGTACGCCTCCACGACCGGCTGCAGCTCGCGCTGCTCGCGGCAGAGTCCGGTAAACACCGCGGGGTCGGAATAATACGCGGGGTCAGCCAGCTTGCTCTCGAGCTCACTATACCGGTTTTCAATTTGTCGCAGCTTTTCGAGCACACTTCCGCCTCCCTCGTTGCGATATTCGCTCAATGTATCAGTGTAGCACACAGGCGCGAAAATGTAAACAGGCGGTGCGCCGAAGCGCACCGCCTGTTGCCTGTCGAAAAACCCAAGTGGTTTTCCGACAAAAGGTCTGCAGTCTGCTGCGCGCATAATTTGTGTGCCAGCGGCGCACAAATTCCACACTTGCAGCCTGAAAAGTATTTTCTCCGACGCACATGTCGCCGGAGAAAATGATCGAATTTTCTTTCGCCGCCCGGCGGCGAAACTCTGCGAGGCTTTTGGGAAACGGAAGCAGGCGGCGCGCCGAAGCGCACCGCCTGCAAGTATAAGCCGAAAATTTCTTCATCCGCGCGGGATGATCGCCTGCGCCACATTCTCGAGCGTGTTCAGGTCGAGCACGTTGATCTGATCCGAACCGACGACATAGAAGTAGTCACCGATATAGAGGCCGCGGTTATTCCCGTCCCACTGCGAGACGGAGATCTCCTTGCGCAGCGTGAAGCCGTCATCCGCCGAATAGCCATAGACGAGATAGCTGTTTTCCGCCGGGAAGGCGATGATGTCCTTGCCGCTGTCGACCAGAATGGCCTTGTGGTTGTTCAGCGCCTCGCTGTAGTCGGCGTCAATAGCCTGCGTGTGCAGATCGTGCAGCTTCGCGGGATCGGACGTATCGATCATGACGAGCTTCATACCGTCCACGGTCGTGTTCGCGCCGACCGACTGCGTCTCCATGCCGAGACCGAACAGCAGCCCGTCCGACCAGACGTGCAGATAGTCCGAGTAGCCGCTGAGCTTGAGCTCACCGACGACCTTCGGATTTGTCGGCTCGGTCAGATCGACCGCAAAGACCGGGTCGGTCTGGCGGTAAGTGCACAGATAGCCGTAATCACCGTCAAAGCGCGCGGAGAACACCTGCTCTCCTTCCGCAAGGCCGGTCACGCTGCCGACGGTCTTGAGCGAGTCATCGAGCACATAGACATCGTTGCGCGTCTGCATGCCGTCTTCGTCCGCCTTCGTGTTTTCAAAGTCATGCTTCTCGTCACGGTAGACACTGTAGGAATAGGTCTGCTCGGTCGTGGCCATACGCAGATAGCCATCACGCTCGTCGAGCGAGAACTGATTATTGAGCGCACCGGGCACCGCGCCGTTGGCGGCAAAGGTGAGCTTGCCGTCCGCGATCGCGAAGCGGTTGACGACCGTGTTCACACTTGAGGTATAGTCTGTGACGGTATAGCTGCCGTCCTTATAGGTCTTGCCCGCACCGTCATCGTAGATGCTCGCGCACAGGTAGAGATTCTCCTTGTTCATATACACATTGTCGCCGCCGCCGAGCACAGACTGGCTCGACAGCCGCTCGCCGGAGGCGATGTCATACGACGCCGCGACCGCATAGGTCATCGAATTGCCGTCTGGCATGAGGCCGATGCTGCCGCAGGGCACGACCGTCGCCGCGTCTCCATCGTACAGCCGGGGGGCAAACGTTGTCTCATCACCCTTTTCGGGGTTCGCGGGGTAATACGACGAGCACAGGTAGAGCACGCCGTCGATCATGCGCGAGGCGATCTTGTAGCCGTCCTGCCCGAACGACTTGACAAGCGCCGGCGCGGTCGGGTCAGTCACGTCGTAGATATCGACTGCGACGTAATCCTGGCCGAAGCCGGTCACCGTGTCATCCGCGCTGCCCGTATCCGTCCAGTCGGAATAGGCCGAGACAACGACAGCACGGCTGCCTGACAGATACAGCTCCGTCGGCAGTTTTTCCTGCGTGTGCGCCAGGCCGTCCTCCGTCGTCGTCTGCTCCCAGTCCTGACCGACAAAGACGTTGGACACGTCCGTAACATCCTTGCCGTCGGCCTGCATGACGACCATCTCGCTGCCGCGCAGAATGTAGATATACTTGCCGTCCGTCTTGACGATGTCGCCCTCGTCCACGCCCTCGACCTGCACGTTCGTGCCGGAGTAGAACGTGCCCTCCGAGCCCTCGCCGGCGGCGCCTGCGCCGTTGGGCTCAGATGAATCTGCACCGGTGTTGAGCAGCGTGTTGCGCTCGGCGATCGCCTTTTGCGCGTCGGTAAGTGCGGAATAGACCTCACTGTAGCTTTTGGCAAATGTCAGGCCGCCGGCCGTCACCGTCTTGTCGGGCTGCCCGCCGCGGTCACATGCGCTCAGCAGCGCAAGCGACAGGCACAGCACCAGAATTCCGGAAAGAATTTTTTTCATAGTACACCTCTCGATCCTTCGATGGTTTCTACGGTATTGTACAGGATTCGACGCGCACGGTCAAGAAGTGTTCCGAAAAAGCGGAAGACCGCCGCTGGCGGTCTCCCGTTCGGTTTTTGTATCCGTTTATGCGCCAAGGTACGCCGCACGCACCGCGTCGTTGCTCAGCAGCTCCTTGCCGCTGCCTGTCAGCGTGATGCGTCCGGTCTCGAGCACGTAGCCGACGTCGGCGATCTTGAGCGCCATGTTCGCATTCTGCTCGATGAGCAGAATGGTCACGCCCTGCTTGTTGATCTCCTGAATGATGGAGAAAATGTCGCGCACGACCAGCGGCGCGAGACCGAGCGACGGCTCGTCCATCATCAGCAGCTTCGGGCGGCTCATGAGCGCACGGCCGACCGCGAGCATCTGCTGCTCGCCGCCGGAGAGCGTGCCGCCGGCCTGCCAGCTGCGCTCCTTCAGGCGCGGAAACAGGCTGTATACCCACTCGATGTCCGCGGACAGGTCGTCCTTGCGCAGATATGCGCCGATCTTGAGGTTTTCCAGCACGGTCATGTCGGGGAAGATGCGCCGTCCCTCCGGCACAAGCGTGACGCCCTGCGTCACGATCTGCGTCGGATCTTTGCCGGTGATATCCTCACCTGCAAACATGATCTTGCCGCCGCTCGGCTTGACGAGGCCGGAGATCGTGCGCAGCGTGGAGCTCTTGCCGGCGCCGTTGGAGCCGATCAGCGTGACGATCTGCCCCTCCTGCACTTCGAACGAGATGCCCTTGACGGCCTCGATGCCGCCGTAATTGACCTGCAGGTCTTCAATTTTCAGAATCGGTTCACTCATCTTCCACAACCCCCAGATAGGCATCGATCACGTGCTGATTGTTCTGGATCTCCTGCGGGACACCCTGCGCGATCTCGCTGCCGAAGTCGATGACGTAGATATAATCGGAGATACGCATGACCAGATCCATGTGGTGCTCGATCAGAAAGATCGTCAGGTCGTACTTGTCGCGCAGCTCGTGGATGAACGCCGCGAGCTCGAGCGTCTCCTGCGGGTTCATGCCGGCCGCCGGCTCGTCGAGCAGCAGCAGCTTCGGATCGGTCGCCAGCGCGCGGGCAATCTCGAGCCGGCGCTGGATACCGTAGGGCAGGCTCGTGGCAATGTCGTCCTTATACTTTTCCAGTCCCTGCTCCGCGAGCAGCGCCATGGTCTCGTCGCGCATACGCTTTTCTTCCTTGGCGTTGCCGCGGAAGGTCGCGGAAAAAACGTTCTGCCTGGCGCGCATGTGCTTTGCCACGAGCACGTTTTCAAACACCGTCATGCTCTTCCACAGGCGGATGTTCTGGAACGTGCGCGCGATGCCGAGCTGCGTGATCTTATCCGGCGTCGGCGAGAGGATCTTGCCCGTGCGTGCCAGCGGGTCGCGCAGGAGCATCTGCTCTTTCGTCTCGTCACCGGGATCGTATTGGCTTGTGTAGAGCAGCGGGTTTTCGCCCTTATAGAGCTTTTTCATCTTGCCGGTCGGATGGTTGCGGACCATTGGCTCGTCAAGGAATTTGACGAGGCCGTTCGTCGGCTCGTATACGCCGGTGATGCAGTTGAAGGCCGTGGTCTTTCCGGCGCCGTTCGGGCCGATGAGCGCCACGATCTGCCCCTCGGGAATGTGCAGCGAGAGGTTGTTGACGGCGACGACGCCACCGAACTGCATCGTGATATTCTCCACGCTGAGGATGTCCTTACGCATCTGCTTTGCCCTCCTCAACTACATTCTTTTTTGCCTTTTTTGGGCGCTTGCGGAACAGATCCGGCAGCTCGCGCTCGCCCATGATGCCCTTGCGGAAGAAGAGCACAACGATCATGATGATGACCGAGAACACGACCATGCGGAAGCCGTTGCGCAGCAGCGGCACCTTAAACGCGCCGATATACGCCTCGTTGTCCAGGAAGCGCAGCCACCACTCGGAGCAGGCGATGTACAGGAAGGAGGCGATGCAGCTGCCGGAGACCGAGCCGATGCCGCCGATGACGACGATGAGCAGGATCTCATAGGTCATGGCCGAGGTGAATACCTTGGCCTGCACGGTCGTTGCGAACATCGCAAAGAGCGCGCCGGACACGCCCGCGAAAAACGAGCTGATGACAAAGGACAGGCTCTTGTGCTTTTCGAGGTTCACACCCATGGCCTCCGCCGCGATCTCATCGTCGCGGATGGCCTTGAACGCGCGGCCGTAGGAGGAGTTGATGAGCAGGACGATGATGAAGATGCACCCGCCGGCAAGCAAGATCGGCATGACCGCGCTCAGGCGGAAGAGCACCTTGCCGGAAGCGTTCGTGATGTTGAAGTCGGCAAACGTCGGATAGCCCTTGAGGATGTTCGCGCCGTTGGTGACCTTGCCGAGCGCCTGCCACTGGAAGATGGCGCGCAGGATCTCGGCAAAGCCGAGCGTGGCGATGGCCAGATAGTCGCTCTTGAGGCGCAGCACCGGCAGACCGATCAGATACGCAAAGAGCGCCGCGACCAGACCCGCAAAGATGATGGCGACCAGCACGCCGAGCACCAGGCTCACGCCGCCGCCGAAGCCGCTGGTGCCGAACAGGTGCTGGAACATCTCCTGAAACGAGAAGTGGACGCTCGACCCGCCGAAGAGGTAATACACGCCCTCGCGCGCGGCATCCGGGATCATGAAGATCGCGTAGGCATACGCGCCGAGCAGCATGAAGCCCGCCTGACCGAGCGAGAACAGACCGGTGAAGCCGTTGAGCAGGTTCATGGACACGGCGACGAGCGAGTACACCGCACCCTTTTTGATGACTGTAAAGAGCAGAGAGCCGGGAGACATGACGTTTTCCAGCACCATCGTTATGAGCGTGAGCGCGAGCACGATGGCGAAGGTGATCCAGTTGCCGCGGCTCGCCTGTTTGTCTTTCGCTTTCAGCACAGTGATCCCCCCTCTCAGACTTTGTCCGTGGCCTTTTCACCGAACAGGCCGGTGGGCTTGACCACGAGGATAACGATCAGCAGCGCGAACGTGAACGCATCGGAGAACACCGTCATGCTGGTGCCCTTGATGAGCGTCTCGCAGATGCCGATGATGAACGCGCCGATCACGGCGCCGGGGATCGAGCCGATGCCGCCGAACACCGCAGCGACAAACGCCTTCAGACCCGGCATGGCGCCGGAGGTCGGGATGACGGTCGGGTAATTCGTGAAGTACAGCAGCGAGCCGACAGCGGCAAGGAACGAGCCGATGATAAACGTCACGGAGATGACCTTATTGATCTGGATGCCCATGAGCTGGCTGGTCTCAAAATCCTTTGCGACCGCGCGCATGGCCATGCCGATCTTGGTGTGGTTGATGAGCCACTGCAGCAGCAGCACGAGCACGAGCACGAGCACGGGCGTGACGACCGTGACCACGTGCGTGGTCGCGCCGAGGATCGTGACCGTGTCGGACACGAACGGCAGCGACGGATATGTCTGCGGCTGGCCGCCGGTGGCGTAGAGCGCCACGTTCTGCAGCAGGTAGCTCACGCCGATGGCCGAGATCATGACCGACATACGCGGCGCGCTGCGAAGCGGCTTATAGGCCGCGCGCTCGATGACGAAGCCGAGCAGCACCGTCAGCACGAGCATGAGCGGAATGGACACATACACCGGCAGAGACGCGCACATGAACACCATCATCAGACCTGCACACATGAACACGTCGCCGTGTGCGAAGTTAATCAGGCGCAGGATGCCGTAGACCATCGTGTAGCCGATGGCGATGAGCGCATACTGGCCGCCCAGCGAAATGCCGGATAACATTTGAGCGACAAAAAATTCCATTTGTTTCCCTCTCTCTATCGTTTGCAAGGCGGAGCTTGAGCCACCACGAAAAACGCGGAGCCTCCGCGGCTTTCGCAGCCGCTCAAAATCCCAAAAGGGGGAGCCGAAGCTCCCCCCGGGTTCTTTGAGTCTCAGACGAGATCAGAGGCTCAGGAAGCCTTCTGCTGCGTCACGAACGTCCACGCGCCGGCAGCGGCGTCGATGGTCTTGATGTAAGCAGTGTCGCGGATCGCGTCGCCGGTATCGTCAAACGCGATGTGGCCGGAAACGCCGTCATAGGTCACGCCGGGCAGCGCTTCCATGACCTTGGCCGGATCGGTGGAGCCGGCGGCCTTGAGCGCCTCGAGCGCAACATAGTAAACGTCATAGCCCATGGCCGTCACAGCAGAGACGGTATCGTCGCCGCCGTTGGTGGTCTTGGCATCGGCATTGCCGTTGATGTAGGCCTTGATGCCGTCATCGAACTTCTGGTTGCCGCCTTCGGCATAGAAGGTGGAAACGAAGACCTTGACGTCCTTGCCCTTGGCAGCCTGCAGGACCATGTTGTCATCCCACGTATCGGAGCCGAGCATCGGCAGCGAGATGTTCAGGGAAGCCGCCTGGTTGACGATCTGCGTGGAGTAGGCGATGGAGACAGGCGCGAAGATGACGTCGCAGCCCTGATCCTTGGCCTTGTTCAGGTAGGAGCTGAAGTCGGAGTTGTCCTTCGGGAAGGAGTCGGTCACGACGGTGCCGCCGGCCTTCTCAAACGCCTGCTTGAAGAAGGTGACCAGACCCTGGTCATACTCGTTGCCGTTCTCACCGAGGCAGTAGGCCTTCACAGCCTTGAGCTCCTTGGCGGCATAGTTGGCAAGAACCGTGCCCTGGAACGGGTCGAGGAAGCAGATGCGGAAGTAGTGGCTGTTGCCGGCCGTGACGTTCGGGTTCGTGCACGTCACGCCGATGGCCGGGATGCCGGCCTGCTTGAACGTGTCGGACGCGGCGATGGACACGCCGGAGCCGTAGGAGCCGAGCACGAGCGAAACCTTCTCGTTGACGAGCTTGGAAGCCGCCGAGACAGCCTTGGCGGAGTCGGAGCCGTTGTCGGAGTAGACGAGCTCGACCTTGTAGGTCTCGCCGCCGATCTCGACGGTCGGAGTCTCCTGGTTGGCATACTGCATGCCGAGCATTTCCTTCTTGCCGCCGGCGCCGGAGTCGCCGCTGGCAGGCTCGAACACGCCGATCTTCACGACCTTGTCGCCGCTGGCCGAGTCACCGCCGCCACCGCAGGCGCACAGAGCAAACACCATGACCAGCGCGAGCAGCAAAGCAATCGCTTTCTTCATTGTTATTCCTCCATTCTTTTCTTTTCAGGCGATGTCCATGCAAGACGAACATTTGTCCTTGAAACGAATATGCATGAATTATACTATCGTTTGGTCAAAAATGCAATATCAATTTCACGAAATATTCATATTATTTTTTTGAAATGTTCACGGACAGGGGTATCGCCGCATTTACTGCACGAACGGGCTCGCGCGCCAGTCGCCGCCGCAGCGGCGTTCCTCCCGCGCCGGACAGCCGAGCACATAGAGATCGTGCGCATCTGCCGTCAGCGCAAAGATCTCCCCCGCCGGGCCCGGCAGACTGCGCCCGGCGGCAGGCTTTGTGATGACCGGCACCGACGCGCGCATATCGATCGCGCGCAGTAGCTCCCTGCCCTGCGCACCGATGGCCAGCACCCGCGCATACGGCGGCGTGCCGCCGTCCATGCCGGCGGTCACGCCCAGCGCCGCGCACATCGTCATACGCCGGATACGTGCGAGCGCGTAGCGCTTGGACTTTGCCGCCGCCAGCACGCCGTCAAGCGTCGGCTCTTCGTGCGCGGCGCGGTACAGGCTGTTGCCGAGCCCCTCGGTCGCGCCGGGCAGCGCATTGTAGGCCGTCTGCGGCAGCATCCGCAGCCGGGACAGCAGCGCGCTCTCGAGCACCTCCGGCAGTACAGGACCGCGGCCGCGCGTCTTTTCCCGGGCACAGATCTCCGCTGCCGCCCGCGGCAGAAATGCGGACACATCCTCCCCTGTGCCGATGCGCATGCGCAGCTCGGACGCCGAGCGGATGTTCCCCTCCGCGAAGCGGTCGTGCTGCGCGCCGGTGCGCAGAACCGTCAGCGGGTGCAGCTCCAGCCGCTGGTCGTAGATCGCCTTGAGATACTCCACGGCGAGGATGTTGTTCGGCGCCTGCAGCAGCTCTGCGAGCGCGCCCACGCGCCGCGCGACCGCCTGCTGGCGCGCCGCCGCAAAGGGAATGCCGCTGCGCAGCTCCGCGCGCAGATCCTCGCCCAGCAGCGGATCGAGCAGCGCCTCCGCCACCCGCTGCAGCGGATCGAGCTCGCCGCACTCGCTGCCGAAGCTCAAATGCGTCACGACGCCGAGACTGCCCAGCAGTCCCACAGCGCCGCGTGCAAAGCCCTCCGCTGACGACAGTGACCACGGCAGCGGCAGCTCCAGCACCAGATCCGCCCCGCAGCGCACAGCTGCCTCCGCGCGCGCAAACTTGGAATATACCGCCGGACTGCCGCGCTGCACAAAGTCGCCCGACATGACGCACACGACCGGGCACACTGCGCCGAGCTGCGCGCGCGTCTGCTCGATGAGCCGCGCATGCCCGTTATGAAACGGGTTATATTCGGCCACAATACCGATGACATTGCCCATTTTTGCACCTTCTTTCGAAAAATACTTGCGTTTTCCTACGAAATGATTACAATAAGAGTGTTTGGTATCATAATACTTTGATTTTGCAGGAATTACAATATTTAATACGAGAAAGGAATCTAAGTATGAAAATTCTTGTCATCAATGCCGGCAGCTCGTCGCTGAAATATCAGCTGATCGACATGGAGACCGAGCACCTTCTGGCCAAGGGCCTGTGCGAGCGCATCGGTATCGACGGTCACCTGAAGCACACCCCGCTCATCGGCGGCAAGCCGGTCTTTGACGAAGACCTGCCGATGCCCACCCACTCCGAGGCCATTGCTGCGGTCATCGACAAGCTGACCAGCGCCGAGTACGGTGTGGTCACCTCCATGAAGGAGATCGACGCCGTCGGCCACCGTGTCGTCCACGGCGGTGAGAAGTTCGCCTGCTCCGTCAAGATCGACGACGCCGTCATGACCGCGCTCGAGGAGTGCACGCCGTTTGCGCCGCTGCACAACCCCGCCAACATCACCGGCATCAACGCCTGCCGCGCCGTCATGGGCGACGACGTGCCGATGGTCGCCGTGTTCGACACTGCGTTCCACCAGACCATGCCCGGCAAGGCCTATATGTACGCCATTCCTTATGAATACTACCAGAACGACGGCATCCGCCGCTACGGCTTCCACGGCACGAGCCACCGCTACGTGTCCGCCCGCTGCGCCGAGCTCATGGGCAAGCCCATCGAAGAGCTCAAGCTCATCTCCTGCCACATGGGCAACGGCAGCTCCATCTGCGCGATCGACGGCGGCAAGTGCGTCGACACGTCCATGGGCTTCACCCCGCTGGTCGGTCTGCCGATGGGCACGCGCTGCGGCGATCTCGATGCCGGCGTGATCCAGTTCATTATGAATAAGTACGGCATCAGCATCGACGAGATGCTCAACATCCTCAACAAGAAGTCCGGCGTGCTCGGCGTCTCCGGCGTCAGCTCCGACTTCCGCGATCTCGACAGCGCCGCTGCCGACGGCAACGACCGTGCCCAGCTCGCGCTCGATATGTTCCACTACTGGGTCGCCAAGGTCGTCGGCTCTTACGTCGCGGCCATGAACGGTGTGGACGCCATCATCTTCACCGCCGGCGTCGGCGAGAACAGCAAGTCCTCCCGCGCCGCCATCGCCGAGTACTTCGGCTATCTGGGCGTGAAGATCGACGAAGCCGCCAACAGCAAGCGCGGCGAGGACATCATGATCTCCACCCCCGACTCCAAGGTCAAGGTGTTCGTCATCCCGACGAACGAGGAGCTCGTCATCGCCCGCGACACGAAGGCCATCTGCGGCTGAGTTTCCGAGTTTTCAAAGCCACGGCGCTGACCGGCGCCGTGGCTTTTGCATGGGCAGAAAAAAGTTCGCCTTTCGCCCGGAAAACCGTTGACAAATATGTGGTGGAATGGTAAACTGTCAAGGCCGCATTGAGTGGGTACAAAGCGGAGACATCCTCCCGCCCACAAGAGCGAGACTCTACAGAGAGGCAGGTGCAACGAGTTTGAAGCACGCTATCATCGTTACCGGCGGTAAGCAGTACCGCGTGGCCGAGGGCGACGTCATCTTCGTCGAGAAGCTGGATGTCGAGGCCGGCGAGACTGTGAAGTTTGACCGCGTTCTGGCTGTCATCGACGAGGACAAGGCTGTTTTCGGCACCCCCGTGGTGGAAAACGCCGTCGTGTCCGGCAACGTCGTCAAAAACGGCAAGAGCAAGAAGATCCGCGTTTACAAGATGAAGCCGAAAAAAGGCTATCGCAGAACGCAGGGCCACAGACAGCCCTACACCAAGGTCGAGATCACGAAGATCGAGGCCTGATTTCCGCAACTGATTTTGACACATGGAGGTGTAATTCGAAATGGCACATAAAAAAGGCATGGGTTCCACCAAGAACGGCCGCGACAGTGAGTCGAAGCGCCTTGGCCCCAAGAGAGCCGACGGTCAGTTTGTTCTGGCCGGCAACATCCTCGTCAGACAGCGCGGAACGAAGATCCACCCCGGCATCAACGTCGGCAAGGGTAAGGACGACACGCTCTTCGCCCTCGTGGACGGCGTCGTGAAGTTCGAGCGCAAGGACAAGGATCGCAAGCAGGTCTCTGTTTACGAGGAGATCGCACAGTAATCGCAAACGGGGTGGGCATCGCGCCTGCCCCGTTTTTCTATCCCCGCCGGGCTGCCCGGCAACGAAAGTGAGGAATGACCATGGCTTCGCCATTTGTTGATAAAGTGACCATCACCGTGCGTGCAGGCGACGGCGGCAACGGCGCGGTGACCTTCCACCGCGAGAAATACGTGGCTGCCGGCGGCCCGGACGGCGGCGACGGCGGACGCGGCGGCGACATCATCTTCGAGGTGGACGACAACATGTCCACGCTCATGGACTTTCGCTACAAGCGCAAATACGTGGCCGCCAACGGCGCCGACGGTCAAAATAAGCGCTGCTCCGGCCGCGTGGGCGAGAGCCTGCGCATCCGTGTGCCGCGCGGCACGCTGCTGCGCGATGCCGACAGCGGCGCGATCATGCACGATATGTCCTCGGGTGAGCCGTTTGTGGCGGCGCGCGGCGGGCGCGGCGGCTGGGGCAACCAGCACTTTGCCACCCCGACGCGGCAGGTGCCGCGCTTTGCCAAGCCCGGTCTGCCGGGCGAGAGCCACACGATCCTGCTCGAGCTGAAGCTACTGGCGGATGTGGGTCTCGTCGGCTTCCCGAACGTGGGCAAGAGCACGCTGCTGTCGGTGGTGTCCAAGGCGCACCCGAAGATCGCAAACTACCACTTCACGACGCTCTTCCCCAACCTCGGCGTCGTGTACGTGACGGAGGGCACGTCCTTCGTCATGGCGGACATCCCGGGCATCATCGAGGGCGCGAGCGACGGCGCGGGACTCGGTCACGACTTCCTGCGCCACATCGACCGCTGCCGTCTGCTGGTGCATCTGGTGGATGTGTCCGGCAGCGAGGGACGCGACCCGGTCGAGGACTTTGAGGCCATCAACGCCGAGCTGCGCGCCTACAGCGACGTGCTCGGCTCACGGATGCAGATCGTCGCCGCCAACAAGTGCGACCTGCTCGGCGACGACCGCACGAACATCGACCGCCTGCGTGCACACGTCGAGGCGCAGGGCTATGAATTTTTCGAGATGAGCGCCGCCGCCCACACCGGCACGCGTGAGCTCGTGCAGGCGTGCGCCGCAAAGCTTGCCGAGATCCCGCCGATGCAGCCGTATGAGGCCGACTATGTCCCGCCCGAGCCGGAGGTCGGCACGAGCGACGAGCTGCAGATCCGCCACTTCGACGATCTCTGGGTCGTGGAGGGTCCGTGGCTGCAGCGGCTCATGGGCTCGATCAACTTCGGCGACTACGAGTCGCGGATGTATTTTGACCGCGTGCTGCGCCAATCTGGTCTGTTTGACCGGCTCGAGGCCATGGGCATCGAGGAGGGCGACACGGTGAGCATTTACGACCTTGACTTTGAGTTCCGCTTCTGAGAAAACCGAGCTCCCCGCCGGATGCGCTGCATCCGGCGGGGAGCTTTTCGTATTGGGCGTTATTGCGTTGCTTCGGGCGTCTCTTCCGGCGCTGCGTCCGCAGTCTGATCCGGCAGGACCACCGGCACAAACTGCTTGGCGATCTTATTCTTGCCGGACTTGGCGCTGAAGTAGCCGATGATGCTGAACGTAAGCGCACCGACAAAGTTGACAAACAGATCCTGCATCGTGTCATACAGACCGACATCCAGATAACCGCCGAGACCAAGCGACTTGCCGTTCACAGCCACGTCCGTGATATTATCCACCAAAATAGGAATATTGTTGTTCGTCGGGTCGAGCGTCACGGAGGCGAAGGCGTGGATGATCGTATCCTTTTGCATATCCATGTGGAACAGGTAGTCCATCGAGAACTCAAAAAACTCCCACAGCACGCCGACCGTCATGGAAAAGCAGAACGCCACCAGCGCCAGAAACACCGGCGAGAGCTTGAAATGCTGCGGCTTGTTGCGGTTGAGCAGGTCAACAAGCGCAAAGCCGAACGCCGCGCTGATAAAGCCCGTCGTCGTGTGCAGCATGGAGTCCCAATGCGGGTAGGTGATAAAATAGCTCTTGAGCTCGCCGAGGATCTCCGCGGCGAAAATGAACACAAGGATAATGATCTCCAGCGTGCTCGGCAGCTCGATGCGGAAGTTGCGTTCCACGAATCGCGGCAGCATGAACAGGATCAGCACCAGCACGCACACGAACGTGCTCTCATAGTTTTTATGAATGATCGTCATGACCATGACGCCGATGACGATCAGACGCAGGATCCAGTAGACAGCAACCACCGCCCGCTTCGGCTTGGTATTCAGATTCTCCTGCTCGGCCTGTTCCAGCTTCTCTACGATCTTCCGGCGATCCATACGCGCTATCCTCTCTTTTCTATTTCTCACATGATCTCGGCCACGTCACGCCGCGGCGGGCGCATGCCGGCGGTCGACGCCGCGGCGCGCCGCGACATAGATGACCAGATACAGCACCAGCGACAGCGCAAGCGCTGCAAACACATCCAGAATGGAGTGCTGCTTGACAAACACCGTTGCCGCGCAGATAGTGGCGGCGATGATGGTCGCCGGGATGCGTGCCTTCTTGAGATATTGGCTGTCAAAGACAGCAGCCAGCACACCCATACAGCCGACGACGTGCATGCTCGGCAGAACGTTCGTCGGGGTATCGGCCGTATAGATCGCATTGACCAGCCAGCCGCAGAGATTGCTCGTGTCCACGACCGCGGGACGCAGGAGCTGGCAGTTCGGCCAGATCATGCAGATGGTCAGCGAGATGGAAAAGCCCGCAATGATGAACGCGCCGTAACGGATGAACGCACGGCGGTCGTTCTTGAGCAGCATCACGACGACCGGAAAGATCAAAAACGGATACCAGAGCACATACGCCAGAATGAACCCCGGCAAAAACGGGATCTTATCGTCCAGCGGCAGATACGACACCCAGCAGCCGTCGGTCGTGGGGACCATACGCTCTGCCAGAGCGAACCAGATCAGATAAACCGGCACATACAGCACCAGCAATACATATTTATGTTCTTGAATATACTTCTTCACAAAACCGTCTCCTTATACGCGGAGCGCGCATCGTTCGATCAGGCGCGTGCCTCGATCTCCGTGATGCGGCTCAAAAGCCGAATCAATTCCCGCGTGTCCTGCTCGCCAAGCTGCCTGAGCACGCACTGCACATGCGCGCACAGCGACGCACGCGCCTGCTCCGCCGTCTGCCGGCCGAGTTCCGTCATGTGCACCACGACACGCCGCCGGTCGCAGCAATCGGTACAGCGGCGCAGCATTCCCTTTTCCTCGAGCGCCCGCAGCATCGCCGCCGTGCGCGGCGCGCTCACGCCCAGAACCTCACGCAGTGCACCCGGCGTGCTGCAGCCGTTTTGCGCGCTGAGATAGTCCAGCAGGAAATTCTCGCCCTTAAGCGGCTCCTGCACACTCTGCGGGATGCAGGAACGGTTCAGAGAAGTGACCGCAAGCAGCATTTGCTCGGTCAGTTGCTGCAGTTCCATGATGCCGCCTCCTTTTTGTTAACCCCGTTAATCAGCATTTCGTAATGTTAACACTCCGCCCGGCGATTGTCAAACCTAATTTATGGGATTTCTGTGCTTTTGATCCGATGCTTATTTTCACGCGCTGCACCACTGCCGGACACATGGCGCCGCTCTGTGAAAAAAATGCGCAAACGGAAAAAAATTTTGGCACATTTGCAAAATGATGCAACATTTTCCGCGTCTCATGCATTATAGTTATTGACGAGCGATTATCAATGTGTTATTTTATGAATAGTCTGTAAACAATGCAATTTTCACCCACAGCAACCGTTCCCCCGCACTCCCTCGCGATCTCTTTTTATCGATCACAAGCTAATGTGAAAGGCGGATGTAATCAACATGAAAAAAGCAACTCATCGCAAGCAGGCACTCATGATTGCCATCTTCTTGCTGGCATTCACGCTGTCGCTGTTTTCGTTCGGCACGACCCCGGCGGCCGCCGGCGACGTGGCGGGCGTGAGCACGCACCTGTTTTTGACCGTCCTGCGCGACTATGACCACGATGCGACCTTCTCCGTGACCTACACGGACGCGCTCGGCACGCACACGAAGCCCTATCATGCCGGCATGGAAGTGACGGCGTGGTCCCCCGTGACCATCACCTGCACCAACCACCATGTCTACGACTGGAGCATTGATGCCGATGTTCAGGAGGCCACCATCGTCGGCGTCGGCGGGATCACCTACCCCGGCGGCACGGGCATCCATGTCAAGGGCACGAATACCATCAAGGCGTTTGCCACGAACTTCGGCCTGCACTACATCAATATCGTTGTCATCCTCGGCGAGGGCAATGATAACGGCGGCGACAACGGCGGTGATAACGGCGGCGGTGACAACGGCGGTGATAATGGCGGCGGTGACAACGGCGGCGATAACGGCGGCGGCGACAACGGCGGCGACAACGGCGGCGGCGATAACGGCGGCGGCGATAACGGCGGCGGCGATAACGGCAACGGCACCGACCCCAACAATCCGGGCGGCAAAGACCCGAATGGCAATGATCCTGACGGGAATAATCCGGATGGCAACAATCCGGATGGCAACAATCCGGACGGCAACAATCCGGACGGCAATAATCCGGACGGCAGCAAGTCGAACACCCCCAAGACCGGCGACACACGTCTGATCTGGCTGGTCATTGCGCTGGCAGTGATCTTCGTGGCGACCTTCGCTGCGACCTACTACAACCGCAGGAAGAGCAAGCACCACGGCGCCTGATCTTCACTCTCACGCAGTTAAAATGGGCAGCGTCAAATGACACTGCCCATTTTCTTATCAGGAGTTTTGTATGAAAAAAACTGTACTCATCGTGATCCGCGTCATCTGCATCGTCGGCTTTCTGGTATGCGCCGGTGTGCTCGGCTGGTACTGGCACAGTGACCGCAGTGACCGCGCCGTTGCCGAGGCGCTCGCCGCCGCGCATGACGCGGCCAGCGCAGCAGCCATTGAGCAGGTGCGTGCAGTTGCCGCCGACAATGCGGATACGATCGGCTGGCTGCGGATCGACGGCACCAACATCAACAACGTCGTCATGTTTGCCCCCGACACGCCGGGCAAGTACCTGCATATGGACTTCTACGGCAAGTGGTCGTACCGCGGCACGCTGTATGTCGCCGAAAACTGCGATGTGCGCACGGCGGACAACATCCTCATCTACGGGCACCACATGAAAGACGGCAGCATGTTCGGCTCCCTGATCTCCTACAAGGATGCGGAATTTCGCGCTGCGCACCCCCTTGTGCAGTTTGACACGCTCTACGCCTCCCATTCGTATGAGGTCGTGGCCGCGATCGAAACGGAAATCCCCGCTGAGGGCTCTGACGCCTTTCGATATTATGACTGCGTCGGCACGGACGCGCAGCAGTTTGCGCAGTATTGCGCATTCATTGAAGAAAACTGCTGCTACGACACCGGCATCACCATCCAGCCCGGCGACCGACTGCTGACGCTGTCCACCTGTGCATACCACACCGCAAACGGCCGCTTTCTGGTCGTGGCGCGGCAGATCGACTGAACGGAATCCAGTCCCTTATGCAGCAAAAACCCGCCATCCGATCAGATGGCGGGTTTTTTGATACAGTCTTACAGGGCAGCCTTCGCCTGCTCGCACAGAGCGGTGAACGCAGCGGGATCATGGATCGCAGTCTCGGAGAGCATCTTGCGGTTCATGTCGATGCCGGCCAGCTTCAGGCCGTGCATAAAGGTGGAGTAGTTCATGCCGTTGGCCTTGCAGCCGGCGCTGATACGGGTGATCCAGAGCTGACGGAAGTCTCTCTTCTTCTGCTTGCGGCCGACGTAAGCATAGCGGCCGGACTTCATCATCTGCTGGTTGGCCATCTTGTAGTGGCGGGACTTGTTGCCCCAGTAGCCCTTAGCCAGACCGAGAATCTTTTTTCTATGTTTGCGCGTCATCATCGCGCCTTTGACTCTTGCCATTGTTGTTTCCTCCTATTGTGCGGTCAATCCTTATTTATAAGGAATCATTTTTCTGATGGTCGCTTCAGTAGTCGCATCCGCATAAGTGGTGGAACGCAGACGACGGCAGCGCTTGGTGTCCTTCTTCGTGAGAATGTGGCTCTTGAACGCATGGGCACGCTTGACCTTGCCGTTCTTGGTGAGATTGAATCTCTTTTTCGCGCCACTGTGAGATTTCAGTTTGGGCATTGTATTGGCTCCTTCCTTGGTTTGCTTACTTCTTATTATTGGTGTTCTGCGCCTTGGGCGACAGGAACATAGACATATTGCGCCCCTCGAGCTTGGGCTGCTTGTCGAGGTTGGCGATATCCGCGCACTTGGCAGCGAAGTCGCGCAGCAGCTGCTCGCCGATGTTGGTGTGTGCCATTTCACGGCCGCGGAAGCGGATGGTCACCTTCAGGCGGTCGCCGCCCTGCAGGAACTTCTGGCCGTTTTTCAGCTTGGTGTTGAAGTCGTTCTCGCCGATGCCGGGCGACATGCGGATCTCCTTGACTTCGATCACATGCTGGTTCCTTCTGGCCTCCTTCTCGCGCTTGGCCTGCTCAAAACGGTACTTGCCGTAATCCATGATCTTGCAGACCGGCGGATTCGAGCCCGGAGCGATCTTCACGAGGTCGAGGTCCTTTTCAATCGCGATCTCGAGCGCGGCAGCAGAGGACATAATGCCCAGCTGCGCACCGTCGGCGCCGATGACGCGGACTTCCTTGTCGCGGATTTCTTCGTTGATCTGATAGTTTGCAGTTGCGATACGAACACACCTCCATTGGTTGCATCGGGAGCGATCGCTCCAGAACAAAAAAGCACGGATGCCAAACACATCCGCGCGCATAAAACACATACAGCCCCCGTGGGGAGCAGGTTTTATTGACCGCGGACCGCCTTTGCGGCCGGGTGAGGCAATCCATAGGACGCCCACTTTGTTGTCAGCTTTTATACTATAGCAGTCTCCACGCGGTCTGTCAAGTATTTTCTGTGTCAAAGCGCAAAAACGCAGTCAAAGCGGCTGGGAGCGGCACACCGGTGTGCCGCTCCCCTGCTTATGCCGGCTCAGTAAGTCGTGTCCTGCGTATCTTGCGCGTCCGGAGCGGCACCGGTCTGTGCAGCCTGCTCCTGCGCCATGGCGATCTTCACGACGCGGCTCGTGCCGAGCCGGTCTGCGCCGAGGCGAATGAACTCCTCCGCATCGGCGAGGCTCGCGATGCCGCCGGCAGCCTTGACCTTCACGTGCGGCGGGCAGCAGGCGCGCAGCAGACGTACATCGTCCGCCGTGGCGCCGCCGGTGGAAAAGCCGGTGGAGGTCTTGATATAGTCCGCACCGCTGTCGGAGACGATGCGGCAGAGCATGCGCTTTTCCTCCTCGGTCAGCAGGCAGCACTCGATGATGACCTTGAGGATACAGCCGCGGCTGGCCTCACGCACGGCGCGGATATCGGCCGCGACATCGTCCCAGCAGCCGTCCTTGACCATGGCCAGATTGACGACCATGTCCACCTCGTCAGCGCCGTTGCGGATGGCCTCCGCCGCCTCGAACGCCTTGACGGCCGGAGTGTGATACCCATTCGGGAAGCCGATGACCGTGCAGATGCGCAGCCGGTCACCGACATATTTCTTCGCCCCGGCGACATGGCACGGCGGGATGCACACACTGGCGCAGCCGTAGCGCATGCCCTGGTCGCAGAGGGCGCGGATCTCCGCTGCAGTGGCATCCACGCGCAGGAGCGTGTGGTCGCAGCGGGAAAGAATCTCTCGAAGTTCCATGATCGTTCATCCTTTCTGATGAGGCACAAATGATATTTGGTTATATTATACCGCGTCCGGCAGCTTTGTACAAGACGCATATTTTCCGCCGCCTGCACATAGGCTGTGATACCCAACAAGAGAGGTGCAGCACATGGACGAACTGGAACGAAACAATTATGCCGAGCTCTGCGGCACGCTGGCGGCGCCGCCCGCGCTGTCGCACGAAAACAGGCAGGAACGCTTTTTCACCTTCCCGCTCGAGATCCAGCGGCTCTCGGGCACGGTCGACCGCGTGAACGTCGTCGTGCGCGAGCGGCTGCTGGCCGAGATGCCGTTGGAGGAATCGGCAAGGCTGTGCGTTACCGGTGATGTGCGCTCGTTCAACAACCGCCGCGGGCCGGGCGCAAAGCTGGTCATCACGGTGTTCGCGCGCGACATCTCGCCCTGTGACGAGCCGTATGACCGCAACCTGATCCTGCTCAGCGGCACGCTCTGCAAGCCGCCGAACCTGCGCACGACGCCGATGGGCCGCGACATCTGCGACCTGATGCTGGCCGTGAACCGGCACTACGGCCGCAGCGACTACCTGCCGTGCATCACCTGGGGCGCGCGCGCATGCGAGACCGCACTCTGGGACGTGGGCACGCGCGTGTCCCTCGAAGGGCGGCTGCAGAGCCGCAGCTACATCAAGGTGCTGGACACCGGCGCCGTCGAGCGTACGGCGTTCGAGGTGTCCGTACTCGACATCTGCCGGCTGTCGGCGCCGGACGACTGAACGCACATACCGGCCAACAAAGCGCGCCCCGCAGATTTTTCTGTGGGGCGCCGCTCATTCTATCCATTTTATCATCCCGCGAGCGCGGACACGAGCACTTCGAAGCCCTGCACGCTGCCGTCCGCCGCCGTGCCCTGCCCACGCAGGACATAGATCGGATAGAGCGCATAGTCGCCCTCGGCATTGAACCCGGCGTTCATGTAATACGCCTGCTCGACCCCGGTGATCGTGCAGTCTGTGAGCTCCTGCGCGATATTCGCCGAGAAGTCGTGTGCATCCAGCCGTGCCTGTACGGTCTTGGCGTCCGCCAGACGGACGGTTTTGGTGCCGCCCTCCTTGAGCGGAGCATACTGCTGCGCCAGCGCCGTCACATTGCCGTCCCGGTCAAAGGAGACGGAAATGTGATACTTTCCATACACCATCCGGCCGTTGACCTCGGGCGTCATATCGACCGTTTTGCTGCTCACGTTCGTCTCATAGGTCGCGCTGCTGAAGACGATCCGGGACGTGTCGGCGAGCTCCGGTTCAAACTTATTCAGCCGCTCGCGCACGGTCTGCTCAAGCTGCGCGTCCGTCGGGAATTCGCTCAGGTCGCCCGGCGTCAGCTCCTCGGTCGGCGTGTAGTACTGAATATAGCCGGTCTGCGCATCATACGAGAGCCGGCCCGCCAGCTGCGTCTGCATCGTGTCCGCGTCCATATCCAGCAGCGCGGCCGCCAGTGCCATGGAATACGCCTTGTCCACATAGCTTTTGTAAACCGTATCCCTTCCCTTATCCGGGAGCGTGATCGTATCCGGCAGCGTGAGATCCAGCGTCGGTTCCATGCCCGTGGTCGCCAGCACCAGCTTGCTGCGCGCGCCACAGGCACTCAGCGCCAGCAGCAGCGTCAGCACCGCCAGCAGCAGGCAGAGTCGTTTTCTTCGCGTCATGTTCGGTCGCTCCTTTCTGAAAAACGTGTAAATTCCATTTCGCTTCCAGCTCCAGAATAACGCATGTGCCTGTATTTGTCAATCGGTTTACCAAAAAAACACAGAAGTCAGGAAGCGGTTTCTGTGTTTGATGCGCTGTTCACTTTTCCGGCACGATCTCGATCCAATACCCGTCCGGATCCTCTATAAAGTAGATGCCCATGCCGGGATTTTCAAAGCAGATGCAGCCCATGGCCGCGTGCTTTGCGTGCGCGGCATCCATATCCGGCACGGTGAACGCGAGGTGAAACTCCCCCTCGCCGAGATCGTACGGCTGCGTGCGGTCACGCAGCCAGGTCAGCTCCAGCTGAAACGGCGAGTGCCCGTCACCCAGAAACACGAGCCGGAACGAGCCGTCGGATGCATCCTTCGTGCGCACAGGCGTCAGGCCGAGCGCATCATGATAAAACTGCACGCTGCGCGCAAGATCGAGGACGTTGAAATTAAAATGGTCGAAGGTAAACATACTGCGCCTCCCAAATAGAATCTCTGTGTCACAAGTATAGCGTCCGGCACGCGCGTTGTCAAAGCGTGCGCGCAAAAAACTGTTGGAATTTCATGCCGCACACGGTATAATATTTATATCAGACTGGGATATTGGAGGCGCGCCATGAATACGACAGGACGCGCGCCCGGCTTTTTGACGAAGTCGGAGCTGCAGGAATTCCATACCGGTGCGGCCGCGCACGCTTACCGCACGTTCGGCTGTCACGCCCTGCCCGGCACAACGGGGCACCGCTTTGCCGTCTGGGCGCCGCACGCGCAGCGCGTCGCGCTCGTGGGCGACTTCAACGGCTGGGACATAGACGCGACGCCGATGGACCGGCTGCCGGACGGCACATGGGTGCAGACCGTGGACGGGCTGCACGACGGGGCGCTGTATAAATACGCCGTCACCGGTGCAGACGGGCAGACGGTGCTCAAGGCCGACCCCTTTGCCGCGCACTGCGAGACAGGACCTGCCACGGCGTCGAAGGTCTGGTCGCTCGAGGGCTACGTCTGGCACGACCGGAGCTATCTGCGCCGCCGCGCCGAGCGTGATGTGTACCGCGCGCCGATGAGCATTTACGAGGTGCACCTCGGCTCCTGGCGGCTGCCGGAGACCGGTCTGCCGTGGTACCGCTCGGTCGCGGATGAATTGGCAGACTACTGCCGCGAGATGCACTACACGCACGTGGAGCTGCTGCCTGTGACGGAATACCCCTACGACGGGTCGTGGGGCTATCAGGTGACGGGGTACTACGCCCCCACCAGCCGCTACGGCACGCCGCAGGACTTCATGTATCTTGTCGACAAGCTCCACCGCGCCGGTATCGGCGTGATCATGGACTGGGTCCCGGCGCACTTTCCAAAGGACGCGCACGGACTTGCGCGCTTTGACGGCACGCGGCTCTACGAGTGCAAGGAGGCGCGCATGGCCGAGCACCCGGAATGGGGCACGCTCATTTTTGACTACGCCATGCCGGAGGTGCAGAGCTTTCTCATCTCGTCGGCGATGCTGTTTTTTGACCGCTACCACATCGACGGCATCCGCGTGGACGCGGTGTCCTCGATGCTGTACCTCAACTACGCCCGGCGCGACGGCGAGTGGACGCCCAACCGCGACGGCGGCAACATCAATCTCGGCGCGGTCGCCTTTCTGCAAAAGCTCAACACGACCCTGCTCACGGCATGGCCCGGCTGCATGACGATCGCGGAGGAGTCGTCCGCCTACCCCGGCGTGACGAAGCCGCCCTATGACGGTGGTCTCGGCTTCAGCTTCAAGTGGGACATGGGCTTTATGCACGACACGCTCGACTATCTGGAGCTTGACCCCTACTTCCGCAAGTACCACCACGACAAGCTGACATTCTCGATGATGTATGCCTTTTCCGAGAACTTCATCCTCGCCTTTTCCCATGATGAGGTCGTGCACGGCAAAAAGTCGATGCTCGACAAGATGTACGGCACATATGAGCAGAAATTTGCCGCGCTGCGCGCGCTCTACGGCTATCAGTTTGCGCATCCGGGCAAGAAGCTCACGTTCATGGGCTCGGAATTCGGACAGTTCATCGAGTGGAACTATAAGCAGGGGCTCGACTGGCTGCTGCTCGACTACCCCATGCACAAGGCCATGCAGCGCTGGTGCAGTGCGCTCAACGCCTGCTACCATGGCAGCCGCGCGCTCTGGGACATTGATGACGGCTGGGACGGCTTCACGTGGCTGAACGTGGACGATGCCGAGCGCAGCGCCATCGCCTTTTTGCGCACGGCACGAAACGGACGCCGGGTCGTGTGCGTGTGCAACTTCACGCCCGTGCGCTATGACGACTTTGTCATCGGTCTGCCCAAACGCGGCGTGCTGCGCGAGCTGCTCTCGAGCGACGCGGAGGACTTCGGCGGCACAGGCATCCGCAACGCGCCCGAGATCCGCAGCGAGGACGTGCCCTTCGGCGCGCTGCCCTGCTGCGCGCGCGTGACGCTGCCGCCGCTTTCGACCGTATACTTCACCTTCACGAACCGGTAAAGGAGGGACGCTATGAAACCCGAACTGCGCACAGCGCTCGCCGAAAAGGGGCGCTGCGACCTGCCCGGCGTGCTGCTGGCAGCCGCCGAATGTGCACCGCTGGCCAAGACCGGCGGTCTCGCGGACGTGGTCGGCACGCTGCCGAAGAGCCTCGCGGCGCTCGGCTTTGACGCACGCATCATCACGCCGTATCACCGTGTGATCAAGGAAAAATACGCCGCTCAGGTCACGCATCTGACAGACTTCTACATCGACCTCGGCTGGCGGCATCAGTACGTCGGCATCGAGCGGCTGCTGCTCGACGGCATCGTCATCTATCTCGTGGACAACGAGTTTTACTTCGGAGACCGCATTTACCTCGGCGGCGAGGCCGAAGGCGAGCAGTACGCCTTTTTCGCCCGCGCGATTCTGGAGGCGCTGCCAAGGCTCGACTTCACGCCCGAGGTGCTGCACTGCAACGACTGGCACACCGCCGTGCTGCCCATGCTGATGAAAACGCAGTACGCCGGCCGGATGCAGTCGCGGATGCAGACGCTGCTGACGATCCACAACATCGCCTATCAGGGCAAGTTCAGCTTCGAATTCGTGCAGGATCTGCTCGGCATCGACGCGCGCTATTACACGCCGGAGTTCATGGAGCTCAACGGCTGCGCAAACCTGCTCAAGGCAGGCTGTGTCTTTGCCGACCACATCAACACCGTCAGCCCGAGCTACGCGGGCGAGATCCGCACGGCGGCCTACGGCGAGGGGCTCGAGGGCATTCTCAACGCGCGGCAGCATCAGCTGTCGGGCATCCTCAACGGCATCGACACCGCCGTATTCGACCCCGCGCACGACAGCGGCATCACCGCGCCCTACTCCATGGACGACATGCGCGGCAAGGCGGTCTGCCGCGCCGCGCTGTGTCAGGAGCTCGGGCTCGAGATCGGCGAACACACGCCCATCGTCGCCATGGTCACGCGCATGACGCCGCAAAAGGGCTTCGATCTCGTGCAGTGCGTGCTCGACGAGCTCATGGAGGAACAGGACATGGCGTTCGTGCTCCTCGGCACGGGCAACGCCGAATACGAGGATTTCATGCGCAGCGCCGAGTGGCGGCACAAGGGGCGGCTATGCGCCTACATCGGCTATGACGAGGCGCTGTCGCACCGCGTGTATGCGGGCAGCGATTTCCTGCTCATGCCGTCGAGCTTTGAGCCGTGCGGCCTGTCGCAGATGATCGCCATGCGCTACGGCACGCTGCCGATCGTGCGCGAGACCGGCGGTCTGCGCGACAGCGTGCAGCCGTATAACCGCTTCACCGGTGAGGGCACCGGGTTCTCGTTTGCAAACTTCAACGCCTATGAGCTCGCCGAAACCGTTCGCCGCGCGCTCGCGCTCTATCACGACGAGCACGATGCCTACCTCCGCGTGCAGCGGCAGGCCATGGCGCAGGATTTCAGCTTCACGCGCTCGGCGGAGGATTATGCGCACCTGTACCTGCTCCTGCTGCCGGAGGACACCGCGCCGAAGCACGACGCGGGCGATGAGGCGTTCCGCCGTCCGCTCGGCGCGCTGGAGACCGGCGCGACCGTGCGCCTCGCCTTCACGGACACGGAGTCGTTCGTGTTCGACGCCGCCGTTGAGCTCTACGGCGATGCGTACAGCGACACCGTCGCCATGGCGCAGACGGCTGCGGGCTTTGCCGCGTCCGTGACCGTACCCGCAACACCGCAGGCGCTGCGCTACCGCTTCCGCGTCGCGTGCAGCGACGGCGGGATCCGCTACCTCTGCGCCGCACCAGACGGACGGCATGCCCGCCTTTGTGACGAGCCGGAGGACGGCTGGCGGCTGACGGTCTACCGCGCCGGCTTTACGACGCCGGAGTGGTTTCGCACCGGCGTGATGTATCAGATCTTCCCCGACCGCTTTGCGCGCGACAGCTCCGCCACCGCGCAGCGCGGCATGGAGCACCACCGCCGCATGGAGCAGACCGTGCATGCGCACGCCGATTGGGAGGAGCCGGTCGAGTGGCAGGCCAACACCCCCGAGGGCGAATATGCGCCCGTCGACTTCTACGGCGGCACGCTGCGCGGCATCGCGGACCGGCTGCCCTATCTGCAAAAGCTCGGCGTGACGGTGCTGTATCTCAACCCCATCTTCGAGAGCGCCTCCAACCACCGCTACGACACCGGAGATTACCGGAAGGTCGATCCGATCCTCGGCACGAACACGGACTTCAGGAAGCTGTGTGCCGCCTCCGGGGACTGCGGCATCCGCATCGTGCTCGACGGCGTGTTTGCCCACACGGGCGCGGACAGCCGCTACTTTAACCGCTTCCGGCACTATCCCGGCTGCGGCGCGTATAACAGCACCAATTCCGTCTATACACACTGGTACGATTTCGCCCACTATCCCAATGACTACAGGTGCTGGTGGAATTTCCGCGACCTGCCCGCCATCAACACCGCCAACCCCGACTGGCGCAAATACATGATCACCGGCGAACACAGCGTGGTCAAAGCATGGCTGCGGGACGGCGCGTCCGGCTGGCGGCTGGACGTGGCCGACGAGCTGCCGGACGACGTGCTGCGCGATCTGCGCACCGCCGCCAAGCAGGCCGATCCCGACAGCGTGCTCCTCGGCGAGGTGTGGGAGGATGCCGTGACGAAGGTCAGCTACGGTGCGCGGCGGCAATACGCGCTCGGCGATGCGCTCGACAGCGTCATGAACTATCCCCTGCGCGACGCGCTGATCGCATTTTTGACCGGGCGCAGCACGGCGCGCGCGCTCGCAGACCTGCTGCTGAGTCAGCGGCTGAACTATCCGCAGCCGCTGTACTACGCGCTCATGAACCTGACGGCAAGCCACGACGTGGCGCGCACGCGCTCGGCGCTGGCGCTGGACTTTGACCCCCGCAGCCGCACACGCGCACAGCTGGCAGCGCTCGACGTTACGGACGCCATGGCAGCGCGCGGTGCGCAGCTGCAGCCGCTCGCGGCGGCCGTGCAGTTCTGGCTGCCGGGCATCCCGTCGATCTACTACGGTGACGAGGCGGGGATGCAGGGGCTGTGCGACCCCTTCAACCGCGCACCGCTGCAGATGTGCGATACGCAGATGCTGCAATGGTACGCCAAGCTCTCGGCACTGCGCCATGCGCATCCGGCGCTGCAGCGCGGCGAGATCGCCGTGTTCGCCCCGGCGGGCGACGTGGTGTGCATCCTGCGCATCATCACGGGCGGGCACGACGCCTTCGGCGCTGAGGCCGGGGATGAGGCGCTGCTGCTGGCCGTCAACCGTGCGGCGCACACGGTGCGCTGCCATGTGGAGCTCACCTGCCCCGGTGCCGGTCTGAACGAGGAGACACGCCTCTCGTTCGTGCGCAGCAGTTATGACCGTGCGCTCGAGTGCGTCACGGGCGCGCGCGCCGCCATTCACGACGGCGTGGCCGCGTTCGACCTGCCGCCGCGCAGCGCGCAAATCTACAGATTGGAGAATCGACATGGAACTGAAACTGGATCGTAACAAGACCTATGGTCTGGCGCTCGAGGGCGGCGGCGCAAAGGGCGCCTACCAGATCGGCGCGTGGAAAGCACTGCGCGAGGCCGGCATCCGTTTTTCCGCCGTATCCGGCACATCCGTCGGCGCGCTCAACGGCGCCATGATCGTCATGGACGATCTGCAAAAGGCCGAGGATGTCTGGAATAACATCCACTTTTCCCAGGTCATGGACGTGGACGACGAGGAAATGCGCCGTCTGATGACCCGCGACATCCCCCTGTCCGAGCTCAAGGGCACGCTGCGCAGCGTAGCCGAGATCATCCGCAACCGCGGCTTTGACGTAACGCCGCTGCGCAAATGGGTCGCAGAGGTCGTGGATGCGGACAAGGTCTGCAACTCCGACACGGACTTTTTCATTGTTACCTACTCCCTGTCCGACCGGCAGGAGCTGGAGCTGCGCGCCTCCGACCTGAGCCGCGATGAGCTGTGCGACATGCTGCTTGCCAGCGCCTATCTGCCGGCGTTCCGGCTCGAAAAGCTCGGCGGCAAGTATTATGCCGACGGCGGCGTGCAGGACGTTGTGCCCATCCACGCGCTCGTGGAGGACGGCTGCAAGGACATCATCGCGCTGCGCATCTTCGGCTTCGGCATCGAAAAGCGCTTTCGCATCCCGGACGATGTGCACGTGACGACGATCGGCCCGACGGTCGACCTCGGCAACATCCTGAACTTCGACGCCGAACAGAGCCGCCGGAATATGCGCCTCGGCTATTTTGACGCGCAGCGCGTGCTCTACGGGCTCTATGGCAGCACGTATTATATCGACCGCACCATGTCCGAGGACACGGCGCGCCAGCAGCTGCTCGAGTACATTGGGCTCGGCGAGCACTCCCTGCGCACGTTCCACGAGAAGGCGCTGCCGCAGATCGCAAAGGCGCTCAAGTGCGACGGGGATTATTACGACCTGCTCATCGCCGCGCTCGAGCATGACGCGCGCGCGCTCGGCATCGAGTCCGAGCGGATCGTGACGGACATGGAGCTGCTCCAGACGCTGCTCGCGCAGCCGGAGTTGCCGGAACAGACGCCGGAGACGGAGACCGAAGCGCCTGCAGCCCCGGATGCAGAAGCGCCCGCGGACGCGGACGGTGCCCCCTCCCCCACCGACGAAGTTGCGGCCAAGGCCGCCGAGCTCTCGCGCGACATTGAAAAGCGGCTCAACCGGCTGCTCGGCAAAATGCGCACACGCCGCAGCCGCTCGGACACGCCGGAAGCCCCGGAGACGGAAACCGAAGCAGACACGAACGGCGAGCAAGCCTGAGCATATCACAAACCGCGCAGCAGGGGCAGCCAATGGCCGCCCCTGCTGCGCGGGTTCTATGTATCAGCGGTGTCAGGGCTGCTTTCTTTTGCGCGGTCTCGGGAGCGTCACCGCATAGCTTCGCTCCAGCAGCAGCCGGATCTGATCGTCCGCCGCGCTGCCGTCCAGCGCCACGGAGAGCCATCTGTCCTTGTTCATGTGGTAGGCCGGGAAAATCCCCGGCTCACCCCGCAGCGAGCCGATGAGGATCGGGTCGCACTTGAGGTTCACCACGTCGATCATCTGCGTACCGGGCAGACCGAGCTTATTGCGCGGCACGTCCAGAACCAGCGCAAACCATTTCCGGTTGCTGCCGTGCCGAAACACGGCATGGTTCGGCGCATCGGCCCACGGATAGTCCGGCTCTGTGCTGTAATGATCGAATATATACCGCTGCAGCTCGTCTCTGGTCATTGCGCGCCCTCCCCGCTGCGTTACTCCGCCGTGATCGCCACCTTGATGACGCCGTCAAGCCGGTTTTCAAAGATACGATACGCCTCCTCGATCTCGCTGAGCGGGAAACGGTGCGTGATGAGCGGCGTGGTGTCGATCTTCCCCTGCGCGATCAGGCGCAGGATCTCCGCGCAGTCGCAGCCGTCCACACCGCCGGTCTTGAAGATGAGATTCTTGCCGTACATATCCGGCAGCGGCAGCGTCTGCGCCTCGTCATAGAGCGCGACCACCGTCACGATGGCGTTGGGACGCGCGCAGCGCCACGCAAGCTCGAAGGTATCCTTCGCGCCCGCGACCTCGAGCACCACATCCGCGCCGCCGTGGTCGCTGTGTGCGCGCACAAAGTCCTCACATGCCTCCGGCTGGCAGAGCAGCACGTCCGGATAGTGCTCGCGCACGAGCGCAATGCGCGTCGGGTCTTTCTCACAGACGATGACGCGCTTGGGCTGCTTGAGCAGGACGCATGCCAGCGTGCACACCCCCGTCGGTCCTGCGCCGATGATGAGCACGGTGTCCTCCGGCGTGATCTCCGAAATGCGCGCAGCCCAGAAGCCGGTGGCCAGAATGTCACCGACGAACAGCGCCTGCTCATCGGTAACGCCGTCCGGGATCTTATCCAGACCCTGATCGGCGTAAGGCACGCGCACAAACTCCGTCTGCCCGCCGTCGATGCGGCAGCCGAGCGCCCAGCCGCCGTCGGGGTCGGTGCAGTTGTTCACCCAGCCGTGACGGCAGAAGTAACACTCGCCGCAAAAGGTCTCTACGTTCACCGTCACCCGGTCGCCGGGGCGGACGGTCTTTACCTCCGCGCCGACAGCCTCCACGACGCCGACCATCTCATGGCCGACGGTGATGCCCGGCACGGCGCGCGGCACGGAGCCGTGCTTGATGTGCAGGTCACTGGTGCAGATCGAACCGAGCGTCACGCGCACAACAGCGTCGCGCGGGTCAGTCACGACCGGCTTCGGCTTTTCCGTCACGGCAAAGCGGCCGCGCTCGAGATAGGTCAGTGCTTTCATAGGTCTCCTCCTGAAGCATACATTCCGACGCCCGTTGCTCCGGCATCGGTTATTTTAATGGTCAAACGCTGCGGAGCTCATCGGATCTCCCACACAAAAACTGCGCTGTCGCTCACGTCGATATCGTCCGGTTCGATCGCCATGTCCGCCGACGTCCTTGATGGTGATCGTCCGATTCATAAGTACCTCCCAGATTCATTCAGTCATAGCCGTCGCCTCGGTTTCCACCAAATTCGCAGCCGTAGACATGGCCGTGACCATAGTACCAGCGGCCGTAGCGATAGCCGAAGTGCGGCGGACAGTGTGCACAGTCGCCGGTGCAGCGCCCGCCGTGCCCACCGTCGCCCGATGCGCCGAGCAAGGCGGCGCCAAGCAGCGTCCAGAAGCCGAGCCTCGGCTCGCATCTGCGTTTCGGCGGCGGAAACTCCGCTTGTTCAGGCTCGTCGTCTTCCTCTTCTTCCTCTTCCTCGTCGTCATCAAACAGCTTCACGCGGCACCTGCGCGCGGTCTGCTCCAGCAGCGCATCGTCGACAACGCCCCAGAGATCCTCAAGCTGCTCGCGCGTGAAGGCGCAGGTCGAATTTTCCAAAAGCGCATTCATCACCGCCGCATTGCAGCAATTCACCAGCTCGCAGATCTCCCCCGCCGTGAACTGCACGCCGGCTGCAAGCGCCCTGCGGATCAGGCGGGAGGCCGCAGTCTCATCCATCAGCCCCTGCGCGACCTCCGCCACCTCATCTGAGGGGCCGTAGGATGTCAGTGCGCTGAGGCGGCTGATCTGCGTGGACGTTGCCCACTCGTCGAATTTTTTGTAGTACTCGTCCCATTCCATCCACCGCACCTCCATCGCGCACCGCAGCACGGTGCATTTCCAGAAGCATTGTAGCACAGATCCGCAAAAACCTCAATCGCCCGTGCAAAATTTGGAAAGAAAAACCCGGCGCATTTTTGCGCCGGGCAGTCGGATAAAGAAAAAAGCCCACCGCAATTTCTTACGGTGGACCTTTGGTGGACGATACAGGACTTGAACCTGTGACCCTCCGCACGTCAAGCATGGTGTGCATTGCCACTATGCATTGGTATTACTGCATTGCGAGATATGGCGCAAATATATATCCCCATGATTATCCCTATGCCACCGCAGTTTGTCATTTGATTTGCTGATACAGTATCCTGACTCGCTTCCCTCGCTGCTGTAGTATCCGTTGCACACGATTGTAATCTTTGACAGATATTATGGGCGCGTGACACCCCTTGTACAACTGGCCCTTATAGCTGTTGTAGCCAGCATATACCGGACAGATAAGTATCCGCCGGATTGATTCGGCAGTCTGTACTCTACCGCGTTTCCCGGTGTAGCCGCGCAATCTGCACAGCTCGGCAACGGCCGACAGATTGCGATATTCCAGGTAACGATCAAAAATATACCGCACGCGCTCCGCTTCCGCCGGGTTGATCTTCAGGCTGTCCTTGCCATCGAGGTCATAGCCAAGGACTTCATTGCACGTCCGCTTTCCCTGCGCTGCCCGTTCGGCAATCGCCGCGCTGACACGTTCGGCCGTAAATTCTCGTTCCATCTGAGCAAAAATCCCGAGCATGCCCATCATTGCGCGCCCGGTCGGCGTGGTCGTGTCAAAAGCCTCTGTGTAGCTAATTAACCCGCAGTTGTGCGCCGCAAACAAATCCCACACGCTGTATAGGTCAGCAACGCTGCGCGTCAATCGGCTAAGCGCCCAGACGCACACAACGTCGATTTCTCCGGCCTGCACATCGGATAGCAGCTGCAGCATTGCCGGTCGATGCTTGATGTCCTTCGCGCTGATCCCTTCGTCCGCATACACGCCGGTTACATCATAGGCGCGGCCATTGCACCACTGCATCAAGCTCTTGCGCTGGGCGGCGAGGGAATATCCCTCTGCCGCCTGCTCGCTCGTTGATACACGGATATAGATTGCCGCACGCATTACTGATCGTCATCCTCAAGGCTCAGGCCAAGTGCCTTGAGAGCCGCGGCGCCCATGCGCTGCGCGGGAATCATATCGCCGTCGCTGTCGATGATGCAATCATCGCTCCCACTGATCTCGTCGTAAAGCTCGGCGAGCGTTGGCGGCTCTGCCTCGCCGCTGTACGGCCACTCGGATGCGATGCGTTCGACCATGTCTCCCTCCCAGCAGCGCCAGGCAGTCGGGTCAGCGGCGAGCTCTCGCAGAGCGTCAGCCAGATTGCCACGGTCGCCGTACTCCCAGTTTTCGAACAGTGCGACCGGCTCGCAATCGTCGTTAAGGATGGCAAGCGTCACGCCGCCGCCGTTGTTTTCGTAGACTTCGTACTTCATAGTGTTTCCTCCTTGATTTTCCTGCCTTACTCGGTTTATAATCAAGGTGGCCGGGGTAAGGCTCCCGGCTCACCTTCTCGGGTGCGAGTAGCGGGGCTTTGGTCGGTGCCGCTACTCTTTTTGTTTACTCATGCATGATGCGCTTGACGCTCTCGCGAAGTTCTTCAAGCGTTTCGCACTTTTCAATGAGTTCGAGGATTGCCTTCAGAAGCGCCTCGGTGACATTCATTTCGTTCATTCCCTCACTTCCTTTCATAAGAGGTTCCCCCTCTGCCTTACGAGTATTATTATAAACTAAACAGTTTATAATGTCAACCCTTTATTTTAACTTTTTCGGATATTTCAGAAAATTTTCGGTTGACACATTAAACCAAATGGGTTATGCTATCAAACAGAAGGGAGTGATACCGTGACAGCGCGGCAAATAATTGAAATGAAGCTTGCGTATTTTGGAATTACAAACTCCGAGCTGGCGCGACGGCTCGGATGGTCCCCTCAGTTGCTTAACAAACGACTGAATACCGGGAAATTTACCGTGGAAGAATGGGAGCGCATCGGGGAAGCGCTCGGCTGCAAAGTCAACATCAAGTTTGCACTGCCGGACGGCACAGAAATTTAAAATCACAAGGCCGCCGGAGCACTTACGCTCCGGCGGCCCTGCTTTGCCCAATTATTTATTATCCGTCAGCTGCTTGACCGACTGATTAAGCCCCGTCGCCGCCCAGCCGGACACAATGCCGACGGCTGCAGCGTTGAGCCAGTCGTGCGCCGGGAAGTCCGGCACGCCCATCGCCCACGCGACGACGCCGAGGATCAGGCCGGCCGCGCCGCAGATGATTGGGATCCACTTATCCGCGGCCTCGGTCGCTTTGACAGCCATACCCAGCAGATACGCGATGGCGGTGATCGCCGCCACAGATGCAATACCAAGTTCCATTTTTATCATCCTTTCTTTATCATTTCTCCCGCGTCGGGAGCTGCATAAATTTCGTGCGGATGTCGTCCATCACGCCGTTTGCGCCGAGAGTATGGTAGTGCCCCCAGCAGTTTTCAAAATTTTGCCTTGCGTAGATCGGGGCATAGCCCCGATCCGACCATTTGTTGTAGTCGGAGATCATCTGCGCGCGCAAAAGCGCCTGCACGCCGAGCTTTGTCGCCGCTGTGTCCGCGCGATCGTGCTGGATCTGCGCCGCCAGATGCCGGATCATGGCCAGCAGTGCCGCGATCAGCAGCGACGGGACGCCCAGCAGGCACAGCCACTGATATGTAGTCACTTGGCGTCACCGTCCATCATCCGCTGACACACGATCATCGTGCGCAGCATATCCAGCGAAAGATCCAGCTTGCCGCCGCCCGTACCGGCCAGCGCGCCGCGGTCAATCAGCCGCTGCGTCTCCTCGCGCGCCCATGCGGGCACGTCGTCGATCGTGGCGTATCTGGGGCTGCGCGCGTCCGCGTACCGCTTGCCGATCACCATGCCGCGGATCATGTCCAGCGACAGGTCCAGCCGTCCCTGATCGTCACCCTGCAGCGCGCCCGCATCCATCAGCGCGCGCACCGTGTCCTGCGCCCAGCCGGGCACATCGTCAATGCTGTCGTATCTTACCATGCTGTCGTCCTCCTCGTTTGTATTTCCCGCGGCCATCTTGGCCGCGACGTCTGCCCGAAAGCCGTCCATCGTGTAGCCCATGCCGAGCTGCCGCCACAGGTGCTCCGGGTCAGCATGATCCGTGCCAATGCCCATCGCGCTCGCCTCCGCGTGCGAGATGATATCTTTGTTTGGATCAAGCCCAAACTGCGTGCAGAGCTGCGCGAACAGCGCGACCGCCGTGTTATACGTGCCGGTCACCTGCGCGACCGCACGCGCCCGGTCGGAGCATACAAATGTCGCGCCGCCGGTGTAGCGGATGCAGTCCGGCTCGGTCATTTCCACACCGATGCTGTATGCGTTCGCCGCGCCGACGTGCATCAGTCGGCAATCCCACGGCGCGACCTGATACACCGTGCCGTCCGCCTGCAGCACAGCGTGCGCAAAATACCGCGCCGTCTGCCACTGCCGCGCAAACACGGCAGCGCTCGGCTGCGGACAGCCCACGCTGTGCAGCACCAGCTTGCGCACCTTGATTCTTGTATACTGCTGATACAGTGGGTTTTGCGTCACAAAAGCCTCCACAACGTTGATACTCATGTCGTCCCCCCCCGTCACAGCGCGAGGATTTTATCTATAAAATCACACGCAAAGATTTTGCCCGGCTGGCCGCTTTTTGTTTGGATTGCGCTGGAGATACCCGTAAACAGCTCGCCGAGGTTATAAATATAATCCACGCTCGGGCTGTCCGAAAACGCCGTGATATGCTTATCCAGCCACTCCTTGCTCGGCTCCAAACCAGCGCCGAAGGCAGCGGTCAGGTCGATCAACATACAGGACGTGAACCAAAACACTTTGTTGCCGCCGTCGTTGTTGTTATAATCAAACCGGCAATTATAGCTGCCATTCGCAAATCTGACGCGATCAAACACGGCCGACAAGCGCGTCCATGTACCAGCAGCAGCGTTGACGGCAATATTCGCGGCTGCCGCAGGCTCCGCGATAGGCCAGTACCAGTCACAGGTGCCCGTGACCGCAGCCTCAAACCGGATCTTAAATGTGACATAATACTTGTGCGACGCAACCAGATCATGCGCTGCCGACGATAATGTAACCTCGCCCGCACCGGAAGGGATGATCTTGATACTGGACGCGGCCCCGTCGCCCGGCGTGATGCTAGATAGCTGCCACGTGCAGTTTCCGCGCTGGGCCGGAAACCAGCCCTTGCCGTTGTTCGCCACGATATTAGTCATAGATACAGTAGTAGCCATGATACGCCCCCTTAGTACGCGCTGTTGATTGCCACTGCGATTGCAGTGTCAACGTAGGATTTAATTGCGTTGGCAATCCCAAGATCGGCAAACAGTTCGGCGGGCGTGCGGTAGTACACCCAGCCGCTGTCGTCCAGCACGGCGATCTTGCCCGGTGTACGCCCCAGATCGCTAGCTTCTGTGGACTGTAGCCATGTACCGCAAAAATACTTGCCAGTCAGGTTACCGGTGATCGTTCCGCCGGTCTTGTCCAGTTTGGCGTTCAGTGCAGTCTTGTCCGCCTTTGCATCCAACGCGGTCTTGTCGGCCTTGGCGTCAATCGCTGCCTTGACAGCTTTATTCTGCACCGGGTTCGTGCTGGTGCTGGATAGTGTCGCGTCCACGGTGATATTGCTGCCAGCAGCAGCCACCTTGCCGTCGACGTATTGCTTGATTACCTTGTTCTGCACAGGGTTGGTAGATGTGCCCGACATGGCGGTGTCCACGGTCACGCCGCTGCCACTTGCAACTTTGCTGTCCACGTATCCCTTTGTCGCAGCATAGTCGTCCTTGCCAGCGCCCGTCGGGGTGCGAAGATTTGCAATCGCTACTGGCGCGTTTTCGTTTACATCTTCCAGCCTGATTTCTGCCCATTTTTCTCCGGTATCAATCGTGCTCAGATACACGCCGGCCGATTCTGTTTCCCCGAACTTGCGAATCATAACCGGCGATGTAAGGATTGGAGCGAACGCACTCGCCGCGCCAACGTTCTCCCTCGCCTGCGCCTGCTGCGCCTCGTCCAAGGTCTGCGCCGCGTCATATCGCACCGCGCTGCCGTCCACATACGCCTTATTCGCCGCGTCGTCATCCTCGGTTGGGCCGGCCACTTTCAGGCGGGCAATCGGCGCTACACCAGTCATGGGGTCTGAGCCGTGCGAAATGCGTCCAGCGTCAGAAGCAGCTTTTTCAAAATGGATGCCTGTGTCCGAGCTCGTCCTGCCAACAGATACAGACCCCTCGGCGCTGACTGTCTGCCCAACATCCAGATGGCCCGAAATTTCGCCACCCAGTGTTGACAGCTTTCCGTCCAGTGCCGCCTTGACGGCCTTATTCTGCACGGGGTTTTCCGAAGCTGCATCCAGCGCTGCATCCACGATGGTCTTGTTTGCGCCAGCCTCCACGCCGTTAAGCTTGCCTTTGTCGTCCTTAGACATCAGGCCGTTTGCGGACGTGGTCGCCACTGCTGTCCCAGCCTTGCCATCCAGTGCCGTCTTGACAGCCTTGTTCTGGACAGGGTTCGTACTGTCTGCGTCAAGTGCTGCGTCAACAACCGTCTTGTTCGCACCATCCTCAACACTGTTCAGCTTGGCCTTATCTGCCGCAGACATAAAGCCGGGTGCGGTCGCGGTAGCAGTATCCGGCCGCCTATATGTCCACCTGCCGCCATCAATCGTCAGGTACTTGCCGTCCTGATTTGCGTCAACTGCCGGCAATTCGCCAGCACTGCAAGTGTACATCGCGCCATTTTCGTCAATATAAATCCTACCTGACCCGCTTACGCCGACTAGCCCCGGAGCGTCAAAGTAATACCCGCCTTCTGACCGGCTGGTATCGTATTCCGATAGTGGGCAGATGACGCGTGTATCACTGGGATTGTCGATGTTATCCACCAGCAGCACACGCGGCGTTTTCCCTGCGTGGACAGCCGCGTTAATCTCGGCAAACGTGTGTGATACCATGCACCCGTATTTGTATACGCTGTCGTGCGTATCTGCGGTGCCGATTTTAGCGTAGATGTCGTAGCACACGCTGTCCATGCTGTCCAGCTTCGCCTTATCCGCAGCAGACATCAGGCCGTTTGAGGTTGGTGTCGCCGGGATAAGTTTATCTTCACTGTACATCCACTGGCCGTCTCTAACGACCAGCGCGCAGCCGTTTTGGCTTACATCGCTGTCTGGGATGGGCAGCTCACCAGCCGCCGACGTGATCAACGTCGTGTCACCGTTGGACGTGGTGGACATGATCGTGACCGTGATATTTCCGTCTCGCGCAACACCGTAGTTCGCGCCGGTTCCCGCAAACGAATAACTTCCATCCTCAGCGCGCACAAGCGGCATGATGTTGCCGCCATAGATGCAGCGCACAATAGCGCCAGCAGCGTAGGCAGCGGCGATTTCGGCGACAGTTTTATCCGCGCTGCCGCGCACGTCGATGATACCGCCGTCAATCGTCTGCGCCGCGTCGGCCGAAGAGGTTACGGTTACATCGTAGTAATCGTGCGTCCTGCCATCCACATACGCCTTGGTTGTTGCATCGTTGTCCCCGGTAGGCGTGCCGACAGCGAACCGTGAATAGTGCGATTTTCCGTCGCTACCCAAGCTGGAAATTCCAGCAGCGTTATCCCCAGAACAGTTAATGTGGACAGACGCTCCTGCGCCGTTGTGCACAGCAACACTCGGCGCCGACAGCAGAAGATCAGACTGCACGGCTCCACCAGCGTGCACGTCACCGGTGATCTCGGCACTGCCGTTGATTTTCCCACCAGTCTTGTCGTACTTTTTTACCGTCTCGGCCTTAATCAGCGCGACCAACCTGGCCGTCGCCAGCGGCCCAACCGCTTTGTTATCGTCTGCCATTGTAGTACCCCCTTATCAATTTGTATCCCAGATGGCCTGCATCTCGTCCGCGGACATGTATGTCACGCCGCCACCTTCCGCAAGCGCATCCAGCTTAGTCTTATCCGCGGCGGACATCAGGCCAGCCGAGGACTGCGTGGCTACCGCCGTTCCGGCTTTGCTGTTTAGCGCAGCGGTCACGATTTTGTTTTGCACCGGATTTGTGGATGTGTCAGATAGCGCGCTGTCCACGTCGACCCCTCCGCCAGACGCAGCCGCAGACCCGCCCGATGACCCGCTGCCGCCGGAGGCGACAGCGCCGGTGAGTGTCTTACTGCCCCAGCCGAGCGTCAGACTGTCCTTGCCGCCGACAAGACTTGTGTCCACTTTGGACACCGTCATCACGGTGTCGATTCCGTGCGGCGGCGACACCACGCGCACGCTGTCGCCGACATCAAAAGGCTCCAGCTCCGTGTCAGCGCCGGACAGGTCCGCCGCGCTGACCTCGATGCCGCGCGACAAGCCGCCGTTTTTGGCAAGATAAGACGCCGCCGTCGCCTTAAGCACGGCAGGATCATCCGTGTCTGCCTGCATCGTACCGTCGATGCGGCCATACAGCGCCTCGGCGTCAGCGTTGATCAGATACGGGATCCCGCCGTTTACGCTGTCGATCGTCAGCCCGTTTTTGCCGACTGGGTAGACGCGCGTCAGCAAGCTCGCACCGTCGATTTTGTCGGTAAGATCTAGTAAATTTTTACTGATATCCACCTGCTGTGTGCACATGTGGCGATAGCTTTTATGCACATCCAGGTATACGTTGCCGCCGTCGTATCGCAGGCGCATCGTCCCACCGGTGGCCGTCATGGCCTCCTGCAGCAGCGACAGCGTAGATACATACTCTGTATGCTGCACGGACAGCTTCGGCAGCGCGGAGTCCACCGTACCAAGCAAGATCTTGCGCGCAGGTGCGCACGCGGCGTTATACTGCGTCAGCAGCGCGGTGACGTAGTACTCCACGGTGTCTGGCGACAGCACAAAAGGTGCTTTGCATATATCATCCAGCCACAGCATCGCACCGTCCACGCTATAGGTGCGGCTGCCGCGCAGATCCGTGGACGTGTCCGCCACGGACCCGCGAAAGATCTCCACTCCGTCTTTTTGGATCGATATGACGGACGCGCGCTTGATCGGCACGTCGCGCATCGTGTTGGACGGCGGCAGCACAAAATTCGCCGAGTCGATCTCGCCGACTGCGCGGTGCAGCGTGCCGGCAGAGATCTCGCGCCCGGCCATGCCGACTGCAAAAAGCAACGTACCATCTGTATAGCCAGCGTACATCAGATCCACCCCCTCCGCCCGGTAAGCGTAAGCTCGCCGGCCGCGCCGCCGATCGCGTATGCGTAGTCCGGCGTCTTGCGGATCTGCAGATACGGGCTGGATGTCTCGCGGTCGCCGAGCGTCGCCGGGGCATACGCGCGATCACAGCGATAGATCTGCACACCGCCTTTGTCGGACGCCGGATACATCAGCCTATCGCTGCACAGACCGGCAAGCGATCCGGGCTGCGCGCGGAAAAGCTTGATGTTGCTTGCTGTGCACCCGCTGGGGTTGATCGTCTCCAGCATCATGTACAGCCCGCCGACCGGCACACTGGAGATCCACCTGCTTTTTCCGTCGCCGTATGGCTTACCGGATGCGTCCACGATGGTGTACCACCCACCGGTGACGTCCGCGGATACAAGGCAGCTGCCGGCGGTCGGCCAAGGCAGCCGGAAGCGTGCGTAGCCATATACGCCGCCACCGGTGTCGGCAACGGATTTGATGCGCAGCACACTGCTAGCGCCGTCTCCGACGACGTCAAAGTATTCATCGACTGACGATGATGATCCGATCGCCGTCACGCTCCGGCCGACCAAGACGTTGTCCGACGCCGCGAGCATCGGGATCTTTACGGATACCTCGGCGTCATCCAGCCGGTAAGGGTCTGCGTTGATCGTCAGGTCAAAGATCGTGCGGGCCAGCGATGTGTCCGGCGTGCCGACCGTACACCGCCCGATGTAATAGCCGTCACGGCCGTCGAGCTCCAGCTTTCGCCGCTGCCCATGCACGGCAGCGGCGAAAGCGTAAAAGTCAAAAGGTCCGCGCGGGCAAAATCCGAGCTTAAGCTTGATCGTGCGGTTGCCAAAGACAGGCTCGCCGGTCAGCGCGTCGGTAAGATCCAGCTCACCGTCCGCGCCGGGGACGCTGACGGTCTGCGTTTTTACGTCCGGCAGTCCGATCTGCACGCCCATCAGCTGCAGGCCGGCGTACTGCACGCCCCCGATTTTGCAAGATAGTGCCATTAGATAGTCCTCCGTGCCTTGCTTGTGTAGATGCCGCCGAGCGCATAGTCCATGCGCGTGGCGACAGAGCCGACAAGCGCGTCTCCGTCCATGTAGATCTGCATCCCTGTGATCGCGCGCTCGAGGCGGTCCATGCGCTCGAGCACGGCGGCGATGTCGCCGCCGGCTGCGGCTGGGGCAGCTGCCGTCTGCAGTGTGGCAGCCTGTGCATACAGGCCCTTCATGTCCACGCCGACGACATACTGCGGCTGCAGCGTGGCTGCGATGTCTCTGTTGATATCGCCGATGGTGTCCTGCCAGCCGGCGCCGATGCCCTTGGCCATGTTGGTACCGATGCCCGCAAACACCGTCGACGGGCTGTGGATGCCGAGTAGCTTTTTGATCCAGTCGACCAAGCCCGTAAAGAGGTTGGACACGTCCGCCTTAAGCCGCTGCCACTGCTCCGTGATGCCCTTGCGGATGCCGTCGACGATAGACTTGCCGATATCCCAGTAGGACTTTACGTTTGCCAAAAAACCGCGGACGATCGTCTCCACCAGACGCGGCACAGCCGCGATGATGTGCCCGGCGTTGGACACAAGCCCGGACGCCAGCGCGATGACGATCTCGATGCCTACGCCGATGATCTCCGGCAGCATCGCGTAAAAAGACTCTACGAGATTTGTGATGATGCCAGGGACGGCATCGATCAGCTGCGGGATCGCCGCGATAAGCCCGCGGGCGAGTGCCAGCATCAGCTGCATCGCAGCCTGGATCAGCAGCGTGATCGACTCGGGGGACGTGATCTTGCCCACGATGCCGAGCAGCGCGGACATCGACGCAGTGATGATGCCCGGCAGCTGCTCCGCGATGCCGAGCAGCAGCGCGCCCACCAGCTCGATCGCCGTGCCTGTCAGGTCCGGAAGCGCGGACAGCAGCCCCGTCACCAGCGCGCCGATAAAGGATAGCGCCGCCGGGATTGCCTGCGGTGCGTATGATACCAGCTGCGCGGACAGCGACGCGATCAGGCTCCCGGCGACGCGCGAAAAGCCGTCTATGCCCTCGTCCTCAAACGCCGTCGTCAGCTGGTCGACGGCGTCGATCGCCGTCGGAAGCAGCGTCGACAGCATCGCGTCGGATACCGGCTGCATCAGCTCGCCCAGCATTGCGTTTACGTTGTCCTGTAGCGTAGACGTCAGACCGGCGACCGTCTTACTGGCCGCCTCCATGCCTCCGGCAAACTTGCCGCCCGCGTCCGTCGCGTGATTTACCGCCTGCGTCAGCTCCTCGGCGGAGATGCTGCCGGCGGCCATGCGCTTTTGCACATCCTCCATGCTTTCGCCCGTCTGATCGCAGATGTCGATCAGCGGGTTCCAGCCGGCGTCGATCATCATCTGGACGGTCTCGCCGGTCAGCTTTCCCTGCGCCGTGGCTTTGCCGTAGGCGCGGGCGAGCGACTGCATCTTGTCGGCATTGCCGAGCGAGATGTCGCCAAGGCGCTGCAGCGTGCCGGACACGTCGTCCGACGCCACGCCAAAGGCAAGCAGTGTCTGCGCGCCGCCGGCGAGGTCCGACATGGCCAGCGGCGTGGCCGATGCCAGCTTTTGCAGGCTTCCGACCATGCCGTTGGCAGCCTCCGAGCTGCCTCCGAGCATCGTCGTAAAGTTTGTGACGTACCCCTCCATCGCCTGGTTGTACTCCAGGCCGGCAGATACCATCTTTTTTGCGCCGTCCACGACGGTGCTTACAGCTGCCTTGATCGCGCTCGAGGCGAGATCCGCCATCACACCCTTTAAGACGGTCCAGCCGCCGGAGGCTTTTTGGGCCTTTTCGCCGGCCTCCTCGGCTGCGTCACCGACATCAGCGACGGCGTCGTCCGTCCCGGAGGCAGCTGCCTCCAGCCGCGTGAGCTGCTGGCGCGTCGACTCAATCTCTCTCCCAAAGTCGCGGTACTGCTCCGGGCTGATCTTGCCATCGGCCAGCTGTTTGGACATCGACTCCTGCGCCGCGATCAGCATCTTAAGCTTGTCCTTCGCGCCGGCGATCGACTCTGCCAAAATGTCCTGCTTTTGCGCAAGCAGGACGGTGTTGGTGGGATCAAGCTTAAGCAGCGACTCGACGCCGCGTAGCTCGCCGCTCAGACTGCTCGCCGACTTGCGCGCCTTAAGGATCGCGTCGCCAAGCTTTGTGGTGTCGCCGCCGATCTCGACGGTGATGCCCTTAAGTGTCGTACCTTTGCCGCTCAAGTGTCCACCTCCTCATGCCGCCCGAAGGTGCTGCGCAGCCCGTCCACATCCGGCTCGGTTTGCTCCAGTCTCCAGGCGTTATCCAGATACTCGCGGCCGTCTGCTGACTGCAGCTTGCGCGCGATAAAGGCGTCGCGCAGCAGCAGCATATAGTCGTCCAGCAGCAGATCGCAGACGTCCGGCAGAGTCATGTTGGCATACTGTGCCACCAGATGCTCGCCGACCGTCTCGATCGTGTAGTGGCATCCCGTACCATCTCCGTCATCGGGATAGTACGGGATGGTCAGTTTTTTGCCTTGGTCGCCCCCGCGATAAAGTCCGAGTATGCGGCAAAAAAGCCGACGAGATCGTCAAAGGCAAAAAGCCCGGCGACCTCCTTGGGCATAAACGTCGCGCCCGTGCGGTTGCAGTTAAGGATGTCGCAGACGATGTCGATCATCTCGTCCACACCCGCGCTTTCCTGCCTTTCCTGCATAGCCCACATCCGCTTAAAAACGCTCAGCGGCGGCACGGTAAGCAGCAGCTCGCGGCCGTCCGGCAGCTCCAGCGTAAAGATTGCCTTGTGCTGGCCAAGTGTAAAGCGATTTGTCATGCCGTGTACACCTCGTCGTAGTAGATCAGCGTGCCGTCGGTGTCCATCGGGTCGCAGCTAAACTCTGCGTCGACGACGGTCTCCTTGTCCTTGGCAAACACGATCTCAAAACCGGACTGGTTTTTGCCGACAATGCGGACGTACAGCTTGCGCTTGCCGTCCTTGTCCTCGTGGCAAAAGCACAGGACGTATTTTTTCCCGTCGTCGTTGGCGACGCCGCCGATCTTAACGGACCGCTTGGCGGGTTTGCCGCTGGCGGCATCCGTCTCGGTGACGCGCGCCGTCGCGCTGAGCTTGGCCAGCGTATTGCCGTCCCAGGTCATGATGCCGGACTTGAGCGTCGCCTCCTCGGCAGTGATCAGCGTCTTGGAGACCAGGCCGAGGTCATCCTTGGCCGTGTAGTATGTCGGCTTGTACGACACCGTCGCGCCGCCGGAGATATATCCGATGATGTTATCAGCCGTGCAGATGGTATCGGTGTCCGGGACCGTCGTGCCGGTGTACTCCTGCACGTACAGCTTGCCGGACCCAAGCGTGATGTCTTTGCGTTTTGTAAGTGCCATAATTATGCAAATCCTTTCTCGGTGTACGCAAAATCGTACACCGTCTCAAAAAAGTGCTCCGTGTCGATCCACATGCGCTCCTCCCGCACGTACTCAAGGCCGAGCGCGTCGAGCCGCTGCTCGATCAGGGCCTCGAGATCCTCGGCTGGCTTTTGCGCGTAGAGCTCGATCGTGATGTTGTGCTCGGTGATGCCGTTGTACAGGTCGGCGCCGCGGCGGGTCGTCCGGTCGTGATAGACGGCATACGGCAGCGACGGCGGCATAGCCCAGCACGTCTCGATGTGCTGGATGCCGTCGAGCACCGTGGAGATGATGTCAGCCACCGCTCAGCGCCTCCTTTACGGCGTCGAGGTACTCCTCGACGACCTGTTTTTTGGCAATATCCAAAAAGTGCGTCCCCTCGACGCGCCCGCCGTTGACCTTGGCATGGCCAAAGTTAAGCAGGTGCGTGAGGTAGGCGCGCTCCCCGCGTACATACCACGTTTTGGCGTAGTTTGTTGGGGTGTCGGATGTCGTCTTTGAGGCGATGTGCTTGACATACTCGCCGGTGTTGCGTGGAGCCGTCGCCTTGGTCAGCTTGACCAGCTTGCGCATGGCGTTGTCCACCAGCGTGCGGATCTTGCTCTGCACGTCGGCGTTGTACTCGCCCAGCGCGCCGGCGATGGCCTTGTCCAGGGTGGAGATGGTTACAGTCTCGTCGCGCATGCCGTCACCTCACCACGATCTCGAGACCGCCGTCCCGCGTCTCATAGGTGCGCTCGACGATGTAGCGCTTTCCATTGTGCTCGACAAAGCGCTGTCCGTCGTAGTCTCGCCAGTCGGCCAGCCGAAACTGCACCGACGGGTGCAGTCCGACGGCCGCGGCCTGGTAGTGCTCGGCGCGCGTGATGCTTTCGCGCCGGCAAAACACCTCGTGCTTGCCGACGTCGTTGCCGCGCTCGTCAATGGCGATCAGATTGATTACATCATCGTACACACGTCTCCCTCCTTTGCCGGTGTGTCCAATTTGGACACACCGGCGTGTTGTACCTTAGCCCTGCATCTGCTGATGGCAGAGCCGATTGTTGATTTTGGCCCGCAGGTAGCGCGGCATCGCCATGGTCGGCTGCTGCCTGCGCTCGTGCAGGTGCGCGGCGTACATCTCCAGCAGCAGCTGGTCGGCCTGATCACTCAGGTCGAGGACGATGCCCTCGGTGCGCAGCATCTTGGCCGCGGCCGCGATCAGCGCCGCAAAGTACTCGTCGCGCTTGGTGTGCGTCACGCCGAGATCAGCCTTGAGCAGCGCAAGCACCGTCTCGGCCGAGCTGACGTCCGCCATTAGTCGCCGCCGCCAGTGGGCGGCGTGGCCTGCGTCGTATTGGCCGCATCTGACGCAAAGGTCAGGCTGGTGGTCGCCGCCGTGTTGTCGTAGCGGACGATCACAAACGCCTCACCGCGCACCGGCTTGCCATCGTAGCGGGCGGTTGCCTTAAACGCAGTCTGGTCCTCGATAAATTTGACCTCCGTGGACTGCTCGAGGGTTGTGCCCTCGCGCTCGGCCAGCAGATACAGATCCATGTAGCCGCCCATGATCTGGTTGTCCGGGACAAAGTCCAGCTCCACGATCTGGCCGCCGACGACCGGCATCTCGGAGGTAATACCGGCGGTCAAGGCCGCCGCGCTGTTAAAGGCCAGTGCCTTGGCCTGCAGGTCAATGTGCGTCTTGTGGTTGCACACCCAGACGGGCTTACCCGCCGAATACTTGGTATCGGCAACGCCCAGCGCACCGATGAGATCGGCGTAAAACTCCGCGCCGTTTTTGGTGGCAATGTTGAGCTTTTTGACGTTGCTGGTGCTGAGGTTGGTAAACGTGCCCTGATTGGTGCCCCACCACGCCGGAGACGTTGCAGCTGCCAGGCGGGTGGCGATGCCGACCGGCATCTTGGTGCCGGTGCCAAACAGGATGGCCTTGTCCAGCGCATAGCCGATTGCCTGGCCAAGCTGGTCGAGGATTTCGGTCGCAAGGCCGATGTTGTCGTCGTCCTCGAGGTAGCAGTTGGAGACAAAGACATAGCCGCCGACCTTGTAGCCGTCGGTCTCGACCTGGTTGATGGTGATGGTCATCTCGTTGAGCGTGCCGACCATCTCCGTCCACACGGCCTCCGGCACGGTGCCGACGATGTTCTGGCGCGCCTTGCCGCGCACCTGGCGCAGGCGGACGAAGCCGATGAGCTTGCTGTAGCGGTTGATGTTGTCGCGGACGATGTCCAGCATCACCTCGGGGATACCGAGGGCTGCGCCGGACACGGCGCGCTGCTGGCCAAGCATCTCACGGGTGCGGGTCAAAAATGCGGTGACGTCCTCGCGGGCAAAAAATGCGTCGCGCTGGGCGTAGGTCATGCCGTAAAAGCGGCTGCGGGCATCGCCGCCCGCGGTGTTGGTAGGCATAGTGTTGTGTGCTCCTCTCTCAGTGTGATGTGTGGGGTTGGTGTGGGCTGCGCTGCGGGCCTCAGCGGCGTTGGCTTCTGCGGCCTCGATCTGCTCGGTCAGGCTCGCGGCATCCGCCTCGGCGGCCTCGATGTCTGCCGTCACCTTGTCGCGGTCCGCCTCAAACTCGCCGATCGCCGTCTCGCAGGCGGCGCGCTCGTCGTCGGTCTGGGCCGCCTCGATGTCTGCGGCCAGCTCGCTCTCGCGGGTCTCCAGCGCCGCAGCCTGCTCACGCAGCTGTGCAAGCGTCGCGTTGACGGCGGACAGCTTATTGCGCAGCAGCAGTACTTTAAGTGGCATGGTTGTCTCCTCCTGTCAGTCTGTTGATCATCTTGGTTTTCCACGCCTCGGCCTGCCGGCGCTGGATCTCGGCGAGATCCGCATGGCGGGCTTTGACGGCGGTCTCCTCGTAGGCCGGAAAAGTCACGACGGAGACCTCATACAGCGGATTTACCTTGGTGATCTCCCAGCGGCACTTTCCGCCGCCGAGATCCACAAAGGTCTCCTCCTCGATATCAAATCCAAACGAACACTGATCGACGTCACCGCGCTGGACGCGCGCATAGAGGCTCATGGCGTCGGTGTCTGCCCGATTGATTTTGATGCTGCCCCAAAGGCCGCGCGCATCCTCGCGCAGCTCCAGCGTGCCTGCTTTGGTGCGGCCAAGCACAAGCCGCGTGTCGTGGTCGATCAGGGCGCGGATGTCGCCGGACAGACATCCGGCAAAAGCGCCCGGCTTGACGATCTCCGTCGCGTCGTCCCACAAAGTGTACGGGCTGTCAAAGACGGCAAAGTATCCCTCGATGATCAGCTCGTCTCCGTCCTCCCGTGTGCAAAACTGCTGCGGGATGCTCCGCAGCTGCCGGCCGCGCCGGCTGTTGTTATTAGGCATTGTCGCCCTCCTTCTGCTGATCCTGGATCAGCTTTTTTTGCTCGCCGATCATTCCGGCGGGGATGTAGTTTTCCAGCATGACGAGCTGGTCGAGGTCCTTTTTGGGCGTCATGCCCAGCCAGTCGCGCACCTCGTTGCCGGTCATCAGGCCGCGCACATACAGGTCGCACGCGACCGACGACAGGTCGGCCATGCTATAGGCATACAGGCTGCGCGGATTGAGCCTAAAGTATCGGGACGGCGAGAGGAGCAGCTTTTTGGTCAGTTCCTGCTGGATGGCCGTGGCGATCTCCATCACCGTCGAGCGCACGTAGTTGTTGTAGGCGTCCTGGTCATAGTCCCCGACGCCCAGCAAAAACGCCGGGACGTGCATCACGCTGGCTACCGTGCGCTTGTCCAGGGTCACGGCGTCGTTGATCGCCAGATCCTGCAGCGACAAAGGCTTGATCTGCTGCACGTCCATCAGGTCCGCCTGCACCACCCACGGCTCTCCGGCCTCGTCGGTGCTCAGATAATCGTCCAAAAATTTGCGGCGGCCCTCTTTCCCGGCAAACTCCTCGGCGATACCGTCCACGCGGACGATAATGGAGGGCTTCCACTTCTCGGACATAAAGCCCTTTTTTGTGGCGGCTGCCTGTTTGAGGCCGGCTGCCACGTCGCGCAGCTGCACCCGGTAGCCGGTGCCGCGCCACGGATAGGTCAAGTCCGGGTGGAGCACAAAGTGCAGCACCTCGTCCGGCGCAAAACTGCGCCCGCGCCACTGCACGACGTAGCTGTCGCCGACCGGCTGCGCGGTTGCATCCGGCATCGGCATCAGGTCGTCAAGGTAACCGTTGGTCGTCACCGGCAGCACAAAGGCGTTTCCATCGCCGGTCGTCAGCATCGTGCGCACGATCCACTCGACCCACGTCTTGCGTGTGGTCGGACCGTAGGGGTTGATATCCACCTTGGTCGCCAGCGCATCGCGCACGCGCACGTCGCCCGCCTTGGTGTTTTCCATAAGGTGGATGGTCATGCTGGAGACGCTGCCGGCGATCGCATCGACCGCCGCGGCGACCTCCGGGCAGTCGATCAGCCGGGTGTAGCCGGGCACCTGCATCGCAGACCCGTCGCTGCCGACGATCCACCCGGTCAGGCCGCCGACACCTCGCTTTTTGGCCGCCTTGCGGCCCGCGAAAAGTCTCATATCTCACGCTCCTCACGCAAACCAGCCAAGGTCTTTGGCTGCTTTCTCGCTGTTTTCCAGCATCCGGATCGCGGCAAACACTGACGCATCAAACACGTCGATTCGCAGCGTCGGCTCGATTTTCTCGTACTGGATCATATCGTCCGTTTTTTCGATTGCGCGGACGTTTTGGACACAGTACTCGTAGGGCTCGGCGTGGAGGTAGTACAGCAGGCCGTTTTTTGCCGCGGCCTCGATGTGCCTAAAGCCCTCAGATTTTTTGTAAAAGTACTGCGGCTGGTCGATGATCTTAAAGCCGGCCTTTTTCATGCCGGCGAAGTACTCGCGGCAGAATTTCCGGTCGTGCCCGACCTCGGCGATCTTAAAGCCCATCTGCCGCATCCGCACAAACCACGCGACGATCTCCGCGTGGTTGACGGACTTGTCGTTGCTCATGCTCAGCCAGCCGTCCTCCTGCCAGCCAAACAGCGGGATGTTGTCCTCCTCAGCCTTGACGGCCGCGGCCGTGACCGGAAACCAGCAGTGCGGGATGATGATGTTGACGCCCTGGTACACGCCATACAGGCAGGCCGCCGTCAGGTCGTGCATCTTGGACAGGTCCGCGCCGCCGTACCACTTAATCGGCAGCTTTGCCAGCTGCTCGATCGTCCAGTGATATTTCGCGTCCGACGCCCGAAACTCGGCGATGTTAAAGTAGGCTTTCATTGCCGAGGTGTAGACGTTCAAGGACTTCGCCAAAAAGTCCTTGCGCTGCTGCGGGTCGTTTTGGGCCTGCAGCGCATCGTTCATGATGTCTTTCGGGCGGATGGACTCCCCATAGGCGGGGTTTGCCATGCGCTGCACGTCGGCGTTGGTGTAGTCCACGTTCCCGGCCTCGTCGACCGGGGCCGCCGCGATAAAGACAAACAGCGCATCCGCGTCCGCCGACTTGATCGTGCCGTTGAGGATCTGCCGACAGTACTTAAGCCTGTGGCCGCAAAAGCTGTTTTCCCGGTCGCCGGCCGTGGAGATGCCGATGACGAGCTTGTTGGTGTACGCCTTGGTCGCCTCCTTGAGCACGTTGTACTGCTTGGGCGATTTGTAGGCGTGCAGCTCGTCGGCGATGATGATGTTGGCGTTAAAACTATCCTGCTGGTCCGGGTTGGACGCCAGCGCGTTGATGTAGATGGACCCCTCGCCGACCGAGCCGGAGATGCTGCGCTCTGCGTTGTTGTCCAGGATGCGCAGCCCATTGGGGTCGTCGTCCTGGGACAGGCCAAGCCGCCGGACGTTGTATGCCAAAAAGCCAAAAGACTCGAGTGACTGCTTGAGTGCCGCCGAGACGATGTACACCTTGGACCCGGACGGCGACTCGATCAGCGACAGCGCCCAGGCAAGCGCGGCCGCAAACGTCGTCTTGATGTTTTTCCGGGGTACAAAGATAAACGCCTCCTTAAACCGGCGCTCGTCTGTGCCGGCAAAGTAAAAGCCAAGGAGGTTGTACACGCAAAACTTGTGATACGGCAGGAGCAAAAACGGCTGTCCGCGGAGTGGAGTGGCGTCCAGCCGCTGCCCCTGCTGGTGGCATAGCATGGTCTCAATCAGCTCGATCGCGTACTCGGCCTCTGCCGGCCGAAAATCCCAGCGCGGATCGTCGAGATCCGCGAGAAAGCGCTCGCACGCCTGCCGGATGTCCGGGCAGGCGAGGATTGTGCCGTCCAGGCAGCCGGTGACGTAGTCCCAGACCGCCTGTGCATTGTGATAGTCGCCGAGTTTTGCCCGGATGCTGCCCATGTCGCGCTGCGTCATTTGCCCGCCCTCTCTCGTGCCTGCGCCAGCGCCCGCTCCAACGCGGACGGGCCAGAGGGCGGCGCCTTTGCGTTGCCCAGCACCCGGCGCTGGCCGGTCGGCGTCAGCCCAAGCTGCGCGGAGATGTCCACGACCTGGGCGCGCAGGCTCTCGACGACGGCATAGTACGGGTCTTTGACGACGTTGGTCGCGCCGGACTTGTTGGTATACTCGGCAACAAAGTGGCCACCGTTCCCGCGCCAGTCTTTCTCGGCGCGGGCGAGCTCGGTCTGTACACGGGCGAGCGTCTTGATGATCGGCTCAAAGGCCTGGTTGTAGGTGCCGGCGAGCCGCATGTTGTCGCGGATCGCATCCTCGCGCTTGCTCATGTCTCACGCTCCTTTTGTGTCCGATTTGGACACGGTTCCGGCCACGTTTTTGGCCGGGATTGATTCGTTTTTGCACAAAAATCGCAGGGCCGCAAAAATGCCGCCTCCAAGGTTCCCGCGCGTGCGCCCGGTTGACTTGTTCCCGCGCGATCCCCCCGCGCCGGAAACCCGGCGCGGTTGGAAAGAGTCCCCCCCGCCGGTCCCCGGATGGTATGCGCTGGAAGTCACGAGAGGGGGGGCTTGCGGCGTGCAGCGCGCTGTCGCCACTGCTCGCCCAGCGGCGTGAGCTGCTCGCTGTTGCGGTCGTGCATCGCGTCATGGCAACGCGAGCAAAGGCTGACAAGATTCCAGGCCGCCCAGGCATAGTCTGGGTAGCGCCCGGCCGGGAAACAGTGGTGCACGGTCGTCGCCGCGCGGTGCTTTCCGTATCGCAGGCACTGCTGGCACAGGTAGTCATCGCGGCGCAGGATGCGGGCGCGCAGCGGCGGCCAGCGCTTGTCTGCGTAGATGCCGGTCGCCATAACGGGCTATCACCTCCGAGGAGACCGGCAAAACAAAAAGAGCCGGAGCCAGCAAACAAAACACACACGTGTTGTTTACCGGCTCCGGCTCTCAAAGCACTGGCCTCTCGATATGTCGATTATGATCTCGTGTTTGCAATCGCGGCAAAACACTGGGATGTTGATACCCTCCGTGTCGCTGCGGATCTTTGCCAGCCGCCGATTGCGGTGGCATACTGGGCAGACGAGATAACCCGCCCTTACGGTTAACATTTTACCATGCGTGTCCTGATTTTGCAAGTAAATCCCTCCAATTTGTTTGGGCTGCGTCTAAAGATATACACAACCCCAAGACAGATAATATAGGCACCTACTCGCGGCGCGCGCTGCGCTCCGGCAGGAGGTACACTATATAATCATAGCTGCCATACTCATTTTGTTTGTGGTCGGTATCGAGGACAAACGCACCCGGCGGCGCCGTGACCGTCACTGTCTCATCCACCATCTCGGACTCCTCGACCGGCTTGCGCAGGTTGCGGCTCGCGTTCCATCCGCGGTCCCCGACCGCCGTGGCCGGCGCGTCCGGGTTGCGCTCGTGGAGCAGGTACTGCGCCAGCTCCAAAAAATCGTCGTGCACATACATCTCGGTCTCGCCAATCGGTATAATCTCGACGTTGCTGCCGTTGGGCCACAACGCGCGGATGGTGTCATAGTCACCGCTGCCCGTGGCGCTGATGATCAGATGGTGGTGCAATCGTCGGCTGCCGTCGCGCTGGAGCTCCTGCGTGACGTACACATAGCGCAGCTCGCGCCCGGCCCGCCGGTACTGCCGGCGCATCCGGTCAAAAAATGCGGCCACCTGCTTTTTGGCCGCCTTGCGGTTTGGCGGCAGGTGCTCGTCGTCGTAGGTCAGCGTCACATACAGGTCGCGGCGCGTAAAGTTGGCCGCGAGCTGCATCTGCAGCTTTTGGTACGCAAAGCGGTAGTTGAGCTTGCGACGCGCCGCCGTGGAGCACTTGGCCTTTTCGGCTCGCGCCCTCGGCGTGTCCGTTGACAGCACCTGCGTATAGCAGACAGCGCGCACAAGACGTCCGGCGGTCTGCTTTTTAAGTCGTTTTGTTTTTGCCATGTGGCCTCCTAAAACAGTGACATTTGCGCGGTGTGCCGCGCGAAGCGCTGCTCCTGCAGGTCAAAATAGGTTTTGTCGATCTCGAAGCCGACAAAGTCAAAGCCGAGATGATATGCCGCGATCCGGCTGCTGCCGCTGCCGAGATGCGTGTCAAGGATCCTGTCGCCCGGCTGTGCGAACTTGGCCAACAGCCACTCATAGAGCTCGATCGGCTTTTGCGTCGGGTGGAATCTGTCCTCTCGCCCAGAGCCGCCGGACGAAAAGCACTCGTGCATGGCGGCGTTGCGGTTGAGTGACGTCCACGCATACTCCACCGGCGCCATCGAGAATCCCTCCAGTGGGATGTTGCTTTTGCGCCAGATGATAAAGCAGCGGGTTGGAGGCAGGTCAAAGTAGTTACCGCCCCAGATGATCTGGTTTTTACTGACGCGCGCGAGCTGCTGGAAGTACTCCAGCGGCGGCGCAACATCCCAATGCGAGATGTCCGAGCTAAAGATACCCCCTGTGCGCATCTGATACTTGGCCGACCAGCCCCCGCCCGTCCGCATTGTCGATATGGTACTTGTCAAACCGGCCGCCGAAGCGCGAGCGTTTGCGGTACTCGTAGTCTGCGTGTCCGCCGACGAGCCCCGTCGGGCCGGCTCTCTCTCTCTCTCTCTCTACTTGAACAAATTGTGAACCCGCCCCTCCGCCGTATGGCGGGTCAACGATCGCGAGGTCAAACGCTTTGTCCGGCATTTGCCGCATCGCGTCCAGGCAGTCCATGTTATACGCCTCGTTCATGTTATCGCCTCCTCTCATCAGACACAAAACGGCGGGGCCGCAGCCCCGCCATCCCTTTTTACTTGTTTTCGCCCGGCGCGAAAGCGACGCCGACCGAGTGTGCGACCTCCCAGCGATTGATATGCGCGAGATCCGCGAGCCGCGCCTCCGCCGCCACGCTGCTGGTAAAAGGTCGCTCTCCGAGGACCGGCAGCCACTCGTGCGTGCGCGGCGATCGCATACAGATCGTCCAGCCGAGCTGGTCATCGACGACCTTGCGGCGCACTGCAAAAAGATAGTCGCGCCGCCGATATGTCACGCTTTGCATCCGTCATCCTCCTATGATGTCGATCTCGTACTCGTCTCGCAGCACGCGGATCAGGTCGGTCGCGGAGACATATCCGTCGCGCACGCTCTCACTCAGCGCCTCGACCTCGCGCCAGATGCGCTGGAGCTGCTCCGCGCCCATTCCTTCCTTGTCCAGCAGCGCCGTGAAAAAGATCGCCAGCGTCACGCGGCAGGCATCCGCCGTCGCCGTGTCCTTTGCGCGCTGCACGTCTGCCATCGTCGCCGGTCTCCGGCGCGGGTTAATCCGCTTTGGCATCGTCCGCGCCTCCGTCCATCTTGGCACCGCAATCCTCGCAGTATTTTTTTGTAGGCTTATCCCAGCTGCCCTCAGTGGTGATGATAAAGCCGCACGCAGAGCAGCACCACTCGTCTCCGCCAAGATGCGCCCACCGTCCATGCACCACCGGCGCAACGTCGGCAGCAGGTGCGCGGCGCACAACGTCCCGAACGAGTTTTTTAGCAGTTGCGATTGTAACGGCGCATTCATCATCTTCCGGCGCATCCGGCTTCACCAGCGAAAGTGCCGCCCAACGTTCAATGTATTCGCCATCCTCGCGCACCTCCAGATTTTCCGGCAGCACCATCAAGCGCCCGGCCTTCCCAAGCTCCACCATATCACGCAGCGCCTCGGCCGGCACGCCAAGCGCGACAGCCGCAACGCGGACCATGATGTCTGCACTCAAGGCGCGCTTGTACTCCTCCGGATCGAGACCGAGATCCTCGTAGGCCTTGAGCTTTTCCCACACCTTTCGCTGCGTGCAGCTGCCACCGTGCGGGCACGGCAGCTCCCGGCACTGCGCGATGTCGCAGAAATTGCCGTCAAATGTCAGGCGTTCCATCACTCCACCTCCTGCATCCAGAACTCGCGGCGGCAATCCGGGCACAAAAGCCGTGTTCGGTCGCCGCAATTTCTGCCTCTGTATCTGTCGTCGACAATCGCCGGGCACAAGTCAAGGACGCCAACGTCGCCCACCCTGGCAGTCGGGAACATATTAAGAAACTTGCTTTGCCGCGTCTTGCGCGGATGCTCTCGAGACCACTGTTCCACCACCGCAACGTTTTTTTCAAAAAGCTCAATTGCATTATCACATTTGTCGCCGTGATACTCACACTTTGTGCAATCACTGGACGATCTACACATTCGCCTTAATTCGCTAAAAAATTCTATTACGTCCATCCTCACACCCCCCCAGCCGAGGCACACGAGCGATCCGGTCTCCGGCGCGATCCTGCACAGGGCAGCCGCAGTGACAGGTCGGCCAGATCCCGCGGCGCATGATTATTACTTGCCATGGCCGGCCTCCTGCTCGTCGATTAAAAATTGATGATGTTGCAGCAGCTCAAAGGCAGCCTGCATCAGTACATCATCACAGTTGTAGATGTCGTGCAGCGGACACTTGTCACAGTTTTCAAAGCCTGCTCCGGTGCAAAGCCGCATCGTATCCATGACCTCGTCGCTTGTCATGCCGTTAAAATCCCAGCGCCCGTCGACGACGCCGCGGATTTTGCCCTCGCGTGTCGTCGCAAGAGCACACCTGTAATAGCGCGCAGACTTGATGTCGTACGTCGGCTTGCCGGTGTACTCCACCAAAAGGTGCTCAATCTGTGCACCTTTTGAGTCCTCCCAGTCCGGCAAAAACGCGACTGCATCCGCGCTGTCCAGCTGTGCGAAGCTGATGCGCATATAGTCGGCGTTGCTCATGCCCTCCGGCTGCATGGCCGGGTTGATGGGCGTGTGGCCGGCATCGGCGATGTCCGCAGCGGCGCGAGCAAACTTGGCCTTATAGTACGGGTCTCCGGTGATCTTACCTGCTATGTAGATTTTCATGCGTCGTCCTCCTTTTTGCTCTCGCGCTGCGGCAGCGTCGTAAAGTGCGGGTTGTCCGTCCGGCAGAGCAGATAGTCCGTGGTCACGCCGAGGATATCCGCCGCCGCGACCAGCGCGTCGAGCGACTCGACAGCCACACTCCTGTAAGGCGCATAATACGTGCCGCCACTCGCAAGCCCCGCCACAGTGGTGTGCAGTGCCTCGGCGACTGCCTCCTGCTCTCCGTATTCGGCCAGCGCGTGCGCCAGTCTGCCCCAGTAGATGCGGCACTTGCTCTCGCGCTCCCCGCGGCGCTTGGCAGCCTCGTCGTTCGCGCGCTGCTCGGCCTCGGCCTTATCCTCGCGGAGCTGCAGGTGCCTGTCCTTGGCGACCTTGCAGTACTTGTCGCACGTAGCGATGTCGTAGCACTCCATGCAGCAGGTGTGCTCGCAGGAGCGCATGTAGTTGCCGGTCGTCTTTTGCAGCGACTTGACCACGTTGCCACACGGGACGCCGCATGCATACTTGCACTTGCGGGCGGCGAGGCTGTCGCGGTCGCTCAGGATGCGCTCGGCCTCGCCGCAGCGCATGGCGCCCAGGCCGTCCTGGCAGTTGCCCTTGACCTTGGCGATCAGTTGCTGGTCGTCCGCGGAGCATTTGGCGATCTCGTAGGCCACGCTCTCGGGCATGCGGCCGTCGTCATAGTACTGCTTGATCTGCGGGATCAGCTTGGTCTTGATCGTGTCCAGCCGCGCGATCTTGGACGCCGAAATATTGCACGCGCTGGCGACATAGTCGCGCATCCGGCCAGGGAACTCGTAGCCTTGGGACTTAAGCCCGTACAGCAGATCGCGCACGCGATCGACCTGCTTGGAGGTCTCCGCCGAGGTAAGCACGCGCGTCGCGCTGTTGGCCTGGATCAGCATCAGCTCTTCCATCAGCTCATCTCCCGGCTCGCGCACAAAGCACGGCGTTGTCTCAAAGGGCCTTGTGTCCTCGGCGAGATGATCGTCCAGGATCGTCATAAGTGCGCGGTGACGCCGATGACCGGAGATGATGATGTAGCCCTCGCCGTCTCCGGACGGCCGGACGGTCAGCGGGTCGAGCAGCCCCTGCATCAGGATGCTGTCGATCAGGTCGTCGACCTTGCTCGTGTCATAAAAATTTTTGTCGTTGGCGAAGATCTTGCGCGTGGGGATCATCTGCAGCTTGCGCTCGGCAGGCTTCGCGGCGCCGGTCGGCGGCTGGATGTAGTCCGCAAGGTTAAAGCTGCTCATCGTCTGCCGCCTCCTTGTCCAGGTACTCGTCCACAAAGTCGCGGTAGTCTCTCGCCGCCGCGCACCATCTGCTGTAGTCGCTGATCGGCTGGCGCGCAAAGGTTGCCTCGTCCATCTTGTCTGTGCGGCGGATGGTGGTCTCAAAGACCGGCACGTCCATGGCGCGCAGGTACTGCTCGCCCTGCGTAACGACCGGGGCATTGTGCCACATCGTCACCAGCACGCCGGCGATCCGGATGCCGCTGCGCACCGTCTGCACGGCGCGGATCTGCGCCGTCAGCTCGTCGATGCCAGAGATGGCAAAGGCGTCGACCTTGGCCGGGATGATGATGTCGTCGCTGACGGAGATGCCTGCGATCGACACCGCCGTAAAGCCCGGCGGGCAGTCGATGATGACGTAGTCATAGTCCGACTCGTCGCGCATATCGCCGACAAAGTCCGCAAAATTTTGGATCAACTTGGCGTCCGCGGTCGCCGCCGCGACGTCGAGCTGCAGCAGGTCCATGCTGGCGGGGATGATGTCCACGCCGTCGACCTGCGTCATCCAGCAGTAGCTGTCCCACGCATCCGGATGCGTAAACACGTCGCAAAGCTTCACCGGCGCGTTTTCGCCGCCGAAAAAGCGGGTCGCGTTGGCCTGCGGGTCTGCGTCGATCAGCAGGACGCGCTTGCCGTGCTCCGTCGCCAGGATGCTGGCCATGTTGATGGCCGTGGCGGTTTTTCCGACGCCGCCCTTGAGATTTACGATGCTGATGACTTTCATACGGCGCAGCCCCCTTTCGCGGTTGCGGCCGCCTCGGCCACGCACTTGCGGCACACACAGACGCCCATGTAGTCGATAGTGTCGCGGCACTCGCCGCAAAGCACGCACCCCGGCACATGCTTGCGCAGGATGACGTCCCCGCCGTCCGCGTAGATTTCGACGCCGTCGCCGATCTCAATGCCCAGCATCCGTCTCACGCCCACCGGGAGCACAATCCTGCCGAGCCCGTTGATTTTCCTGACAATGCCCGTTGATTTCATTTTTTGCACCTCTTCGATTTTTTCCTTCTGCCCGGCAGTCTCGACTGCCGGGTCGTGCGCGCCAGCGGAGCACCGCCGGCACGGTCCTGAAAATAAAAGCTCTCGCGGAATCTGCGCCCGCGGGCAAACGCAAACTCGACGGTGTAAAACCGCCGCTGCGGGTGAATGTATACCACCGTCGCCGTATAGCCCTCGCCATCCGAGGCAAAGCCCGTGCAGGTGGCACCGTAGGACGGCACCATGCCGGGCAGCTTGTCGCCGACCATCATGGCAGATCACCTCCTGTGTCCGCTTTGGGCCACGCCTGCATGCGCGGCCAGTCGTCCTCGTCGTCGTGGTCTGCTGCCGTGTCCGATTTGGACACAAGCGGCGCCATGCGCAGGTGCGCAGCGTCAAACACTAGCTCGATTGCCCCGCGCTCGCCCTCCTTGTTTTTGACGATCGACAGTACCCGGTTGCCGCCGGGCTGCGCCGCGAGGATCATGATGGCATCCGCGTCCTGCTCCAGCTGGCCGGACTCGCGCAGATCGGACATGGATGGGGTGCGGCTGCGCTGCTGCCCCTTTTCGGGGCGCGACAGCTGCGAGAGCGCGATGACGGCGGTGCCGGCGCGCTGCGCCATCGTGTGCAGCGCCAGTGAGATGTTGGTCACCTGCTCCACGCGGGTGTTGCCCTTTGCCTGCAGCAGCTGCACGTAGTCGATGACGATCACGTCATACCGCCGCGCCATGGCGACCGCCTGCACATCGGCGACGCTAAAGCCGGAGGCACGGATGACGTCCAGCGTGATGCGCTGCGCGGTCTGGATTGCCGTCGACGCCGTCTTGTAGTCGTCCGCAATCATTTGGTTGCGCTTGATGCGGCCAAAGTTGATGCCCTCCGTCTGCGCGACCATGCGGTCGTACAGCTTGGCGTCCGAGGTCTCGAGGCTAAAAACGCCGACGCGCAGGCCCGACCGGGCCATGTGCATCGCAAACTGCGTCGCCAGCAGCGTCTTGCCGCTGGACGGCAGCCCGCCCAGAATGATGAGATCTCCACGCTCGGCATACAGGCGCTCGTCTAGCTGCCGGATGCCCCAGCGCAGATAGTCCGGCTGGCGACCGTCAGCATGGCGCTGGTAAAACTCGCACAGCCCCTGGTACCAGCTGACCACGCGCAGCGTCTTGCTGTCGCACAGGCACTCGCTCGCCGTCTCCACGGCGGCGCAGGCCTCGTCCAGCGTGGCCGCGTCCAGCATCTTGGCGGCCGCGTCCTTGATGCGCGCCAGCCTTGCCTGCTCGCGCATCACGTCGGCGTAGGCCTCCCAGTTGGCGGCCGTCGGCGTGTCAGCCATGATCTGCACCAGCAACGGCCGGTACGCATCGCCGAGGCGGTGCAGCACCGTGACCACGTCCACAGCCTGGCACGCTGCCCACTGCTCGTGCACGGCGTCAAAGACGTGCCGGTACTGCGGCGTCAAAAAGTCGTCCGCGGAGACGCGCAGCATCACGTCGCCGACGATCTCCGGCGAGATCAGTACGCTGCCGATCACGGCGGCCTGCGCGTCGATCAGGGTCTGCTTTACGTCCATAGCGGGAGACCTCCTCCCTCGCCCTGCGGCTCGGCCGGCTCATGCTTTTCGTCCTCCCAGCGTCGCTGGTTGAGGTATGTCGACGCATACGGGATGCCGACGCCCCGCTGCCACTCCTCGCTGGCCATCTGGCGCTTGAGTGCGCGGGCGATGTCGTCGATCAGCGCGTCATCCGGCCGGAGCTTGTCCCAGGCAGCAATCGCGGCCTGTTTGGACTCGCCTCGCGGGTAGTACTTCCAAAATGCTGCAAAGCGCTCCGGTTTCCAGAGCGCCACTTTTTTCGGCGCTCGTCGCCCCCTCTGGGGGGTAAGGGGGGTATTAGTATCTAAGTACTTGGTAGATATAGTATTTGGTTGCGTTGGATTTTCCGTCGACGGGTTTCCCGTTGTCGGGTTTTCCGACGACGGTGCCGCATCGGCGTCAACCGGGGCCTCGTGCACGATGTACTCGTTGCCCGCAAAGGACCCGTCGGCCGCGTGCGTCTGGCGGCGCTCGATGTAGCCCGCCCGCTCCAGCTCCACGATCGCCGACCGGATGGCGTCCTTGCCCTCCTTGCAGATGCGGGCGAGGCCCTCGAGCGTGTAATCCCAGTCGTCCGGCAGACGCAGGATCTTGCTCAGTAGGCCGATCGCCTTGAGGCTCAGGCGGGTGTCGTCGAGGTGGCAGTTGCTCATGATGGTGTAATTTGCCGATTTTTCCACGCGCATCACGGCCATCTCAAAATCCCCCCTTGCAATCGTTTTGGCTTTGCTGTAAGATGTAAGTGCAATAGCTATTGCACTTTTTTGCACCTGAGTCGTGTCCGTTGCCGCGGGCACGGCTCTTTTTTTTGTCTCGTCTGCATAGGTCACACCACTTTCATGCCGGGGTAATACTCCGGGACAGTGTTTTTGATTGGGCGGCCACGCTTGCGCTTTGGCGGCGCTGGCTGCTGCACCGGCGCACAAGTGATGGCCGGCGACACCTTGACACGGCAGCGCTCCAGATAGGCGTCAATGTCCGCCTGATAGTAGCGCAGGGACTTGCCCAGCTGGTAGCACGGCAGGTCGCCCAGCGCGACCAGACGCCCGACAGACGACCGCGAGATTGACAGCTGCTCGCACACGCCCTTAGTCGTCAGCATGGCCATCCTCGTCCCCTCCTCTCGCATACTTGAGCTGCATTGCAGCCTGGACGATCCCGTCGAGCTCGCGCGTGATCTGCTCAAAGTCCGGACGCTCGTCCTGGTCGATGCGGCCATCCTCGGCAATGTCCACGAGGCGGTCGATGCGGTGCGAGCTGTCAAAGTCGCGGATCCGGCGCAGCAGCTGGATCACGGCCTGCGGCAGGGCGATGGTGTCCACCTGTGGCAGCAGGTCGGCCGCGACGCGGCTCTTGTTGAGCAGATGCCAGTAGCCGAGCACCGGCGCGCCGGACACCTCGACCATCCGCGTCGCAACATCGTCTGACGGCATCCCGCGGCCGGACTCATACAGGCGCACGCTCTCGACGGAGATGTCCAGCGCCTCCGCCCAGCGCTCCTGCGTCATACCGGCAATGCGTCTACCGGTTTGGCTGATATTGTGGTAGTTGTGCTGCATGGTGTTTTGTCACATCCTTTGGTAACATGATGATAGCCGGTCAGGCCGGCACGTTGTACAGGTCATCGATCGTGCAGCTCAGCGCTGCCGCGATTGCTGGGAGCATATCGGCGCGTGGGTATGACCCGCTGGTCTCCCACATCGCGACCGTGCTTTGCCCTACATGCAGCGCCGACGCGAGCTCCGCCTGCGTCAAACCGCGTTTCGCGCGGCAAATTTTGATGCCGTCCAAGGTATCACCTCCGCTTATCAATTATCTTGATTGCATTTACTATCTTATATCAAGTATGTTGATATGTCAATATATTTTTTCAATTATCTTGATATTGCGTTTACTTTTCGATTTTTATCAATTATCTTGATATCAACGGAGTTGATAAAAATGAACAGAATTAAGGAGTTGCGCAAGCGCGACAATGTCAAACAAGCAGACCTCGCCAAGTCGGTCAATGTCAGTCAGGCCGCCCTGTCTGGATACGAGACAGGCAAATACGAGGCGGATACCGACACATATCGGCGCATTGCGAATTATTTTGATGTGTCACTTGACTACTTGCTCGGCGGGCAGCCAGCAACCCCAGCGCGCCCCGGCTACATCCGCGTCCCGGTCCTCGGCCGCGTGGCAGCTGGCATCCCCATCGACGCGATCGAGGAGGTCATCGACTGGGAGGACATCAGCGCTGAAGCCGCCGGAGACGGTGAGTACTTTGGCCTGCAGATCAAGGGCCACAGCATGGAGCCCAAGATCTCGGACGGCGACGTCGTGATCGTCCGCCGCCAGCCGGACGTGGACAGCGGCGACATCGCCGTCGTGCTGGTAAACGGCGACGATGCAACCGTCAAGCGCATAAAAAAGAGCCCGCAGGGCGTGACGCTGATACCCAGCAATCCCGCCTACGAGCCCATGTACTACACCAACGCGGAGATCGAGAGCTTGCCCGTGCAGATCCTCGGCCGCGTGGTCGAGCTGCGCGCAAAATTTTGATTGTGTCCAAAATGGACACCGGGAGGAGAGCCAAAAATGAAAAAGTGGTATCAGTACTGGACGATCTGGGCAGCGGTCGTCGCGGCCGTTGCCGGTAACGCCCTGGCAAGCGCCAACCGCAACACCATCCACGTCAATGCGGTCGGCTACGCCGCCGGAGCGCTTATGGTCGCGGCAACCGTGCTTGCAGCCGTCTTTGCCTTGCAGTACAGCCGCACAAAAAAAGCGGCGCGTGAAGCTGCCGACGCAGCACACGCTGCCGAGCTGCGCGAGCAGTGGGCGCAAAAGCAGGCAGACGCAGCCGCAGCCAAGGCAGCAGCCGCAAAAGCTCCCGCAAAGCCGCGCGCGAAGTTTGAGCGCCACAAGCTTGCCGGCACGTCCTACCATCTGGATGCGATCATGGCGCTGGCGCAGGAAAATCCAGACTATGATCTTACAAAGCGCGAGATCATCGACGACGGGCTGACCGACGAGCGCATCTACCAGTACACTTTTTCCGACGGGCCGGTCGAACTGGTCGACGACCCGGACAACGAGTACGATCCCAACGCCATCAAGGTGCTGATCGCGGGGCAGCACATCGGCTACATCAAGCGCGGCAGCACCGGCCGCATCCATAACCTCCAGCGCGCCGGGCGCGTGCTCGGCGTCACGGCGGAGATCTACGGCGGAAAGTACAAGGTGGTGATCTGCGACGACGACGATGACGGCGCAGAGCACTACGACCTGATCAAAGACGAGACGGGGTACGGCGCAGCCATCGAGATCCTCGTCCGCCCGGAACAGGAGCAAGAGCCTGTGTCCACTTTGGACACATAACAAAATAGCCGCCCGGTGCTGGCACACCGGACGGCTGACACAGAAAACCCAACCCAAGCAATAAAGGGGGTAGTCTGCCCTGTTATCTTATCACGCCCATGCCGGGCGCGCAAGATGCAAGGCGCATTTGCTATGCAAAAATATCTCAAGAAAAAGATCAGGGACGAGCGCGGCGTCTACATCGCCGTCTACGCAAAAACGCCGCAGGAGCTGGCGCAAAAGGTCGCCGAGCGCACCACAGAGATCGAGCGCCGCAAGCAGCTCGCGGAAAATCCGCTTGTGTGGCAGTATGCGCAAACGTGGTACAAGCTGTACACGCCGCGCCTGAGCGACAGCCGCAAGTCGGACTATGCCATCGCCATCAACCGCCACATCTGTCCCATCATCGGCGCGCGGCATATGCTCGACGTGACGCCGGGCGACATCGCTGACGTCATGCTGGCCTGCGCGGATCTGTCGCGCAGCTCGCAGGACAAGATCGTCTGCGCGCTCAAAAAAATCTTCGCGGCGGGCGAAAAGGCCGGCGTCGTGCGTGTAAATCCGTGCGTGGACCTGCGCGCCGGCGGCAAGCGCGCAGCGGAGAAAGAGGCGCTTACCCGCCAGCAGATGCGCACGCTGGAGGACGCGGTCGCGGGCACGCGCATCTATCCCTTTGTGATGATCGGGCTGTACGCCGGGCTGCGCCGCGAGGAGATCCTCGGCCTGCAGTGGGACTGCGTGCACCTCGACGGCGCTGCGCCGTACATCTCCGTGCGCCGTGCGCTGCGCTGGGTGCACAATCGACCGGAGATCTCCACGACGCTAAAAAGCCCTGCGGCTCGGCGCGACATCCCGATACCGTCGGCGCTTGTCGGCTGCCTTGCGGACCTAAAGCAGACAGCGGCCGGCGACTGCGTCATCTGCGACGCCGCCGGAGATCCGTGGAGCATGACGGCGTACCGCAACGCCTGGCGGTACATCACGCGCCGCCAGACCGGAACGGCAAAGCGCACGGAGCGCGGCGAGACCGTGCTCCGCGAAAAAAAGCTCGGCGAGACCGTGCGTAACTCGCGCGTGCGGATCACGATCGACTTTGCCGTGACGCCGCACATCCTCCGGCACACATACATCACCAATTTGATCCTGTCCGGTGCAAACATCAAGGTGGTGCAATATCTGTCCGGGCACTCCAAGGCCGAGATTACGCTTAACATATACTCCCATCTCATGGACCGCTGCCCGGAGGCCAATCTCGGCGCGGTTCTGGCGGCTTTCCCCGCGCCGGAAAGCGCGGAAAATGTATCCCCGAAAATATCCCCATGACGCCGCAGCGGGCATAAAATATCCGCTTTTTTATCCCTACACAGCGGGCATCCTGACGCAATACGGACGTACTGCAAAACGCAAAAAACCCGGCAATCTCAATGGATTGCCGGGTTTTCCGCTGGTGGACGATACAGGACTCGAACCTGTGACCCTCCGCACGTCAAGCGGATGCTCATACCAGCTGAGCTAATCGTCCGTGTCAGCTTGCTTATTCTAACGCATCTGCAGCGCTTTGTCAACCCCCTTTTTTCGACGGCTCTGATTTTTCAGAGCCGTCGAACCGGGGTGCGTTATTTTGCCGAAATATATACCGTGCAGTCAGCCTTTACGCCGCCGCACTCGGCCGTGATCGTCGTCGTGCCCTTGCCGACACCGGTCACAACGCCCTTGTCGCTGACCTTGGCGACAGACTCGTCCTTGCTCGACCATGTGACCGTCTGGTCGGTGCCGGTCGGATAAACCGTTGCGCTCAGCTGCACCTCATCACCGACCTTGGCCGCAAACTCCGTGCGCTTGCTGCCGAGGAACGTGATCGTGACGCTCGTGACCGAGGGCGTCGGCGTCGGGGTCGGAGTCGGCGTTGGGGTCGGAGTCGGCGTCGTGACCGGTGCGGCGCTCGAAACGGTCGCCGGCGGGGTCGGATCGACCGCAGCGGACGAATTTTTCTCCGCATTCAGGCTCACGGTGATGAGCACGATGACAGCCGCGACGACCGCAATGAGCAAAATGCCGCCGAACAGCAGCTGCCACTTCGTGTTGACGGCAGCATGCTCCGCCGCCGGCGTGCCCGCATTTTCGCTCGATGTGCGCAGCGGGATGCGCTCAGCAGATTTCTTGCGGCTCGTGCCGCAGTATGGGCAGCGGCTGCGCAGGCCGGAATATTCACGGCCGCAGCGCCGGCATGTGATTTTGGGAATGACGCTCATAAAAAGCCTCCAGTAAGTAAAGAATCCATATGTTTTTCCTGCCTTATCATACACTGTTCGGTTTTTTTCGTCAAGAGGGAGCACTCGCCCCCTCTTGACAGCGGATCAAAACTGCGGCTGTACACTGTCGAGTGCGTCCAGAAGCCGGATGCGCTCCTGCTGACCGCTGCGGGCATTGACGGCGATGATGCAGCGCTGCCCGTCGTCCGTCTCGCACAGATATTCATAGCACAGCCTTTCACGCGCACCGTAGAGCCGCAGCAGCGCCGTGCGCATATCCAGAACCTGCAGCGACCCGGGCACGGCAGCGCGCCCCGCCTCCGCACCGATCACGTCCTCCGGCAGCGCGCGTACCCGGTGCGTATCAAGGTACTCCGCCGACGAAAAGCCGCAGACCGCGCCGCTGTCGAGCCGGATGCGCACGCGCAGCCGGTCCGCCGTGCACAGCACGCCGTCCTGCACATAGCAAAACGTGCAGATGACCGACCGCCCCGCATCCTCCGTTTCGAGCAGGCGCATATTCGTATAGCCGCGCGCGCGCAAAAAATCTGCCGCTGTCTCCGCCGCCTGTTCCAGTGAGAGCACCGGCTCGCCGCCGTTACACGAGGAGTAGTAGCGCAGCACTTCCCCGCCCTTCACCGTGAGCGAGATATAAGACGCGTCGTCCCCGTCATCGATATCGAAATTCCAGCACGGGACAGCACCTTCCGAGCGGCCGGTCGCGCGCAGGCGCGATGCGTCCATGTCCAAAAACACCGCAGCCGCAGTCTGTGCCTGCCCCTCCGTGACGTCATCACGACCCGCCAGCACGGCGTACTCCGCCGCCGTGCGCTCGCAATACGTGCCGTCAGCGATCGGCAGCGGCAGATCCTCAAATGAATCGGCCAGCGCCGCAAGCTCTGCCTCGAGCGTATCGGGCAGCTCCGTCTCTGCGTCGAGATTCGCCAGCGACTGTGTGCTGCGCACGCGCGCCGCCGTCGTGACAGCGCCATCGGCGAGCGACGCACCGAGCGCACCGAGCCGGACGCTCAGCTGCGTCGTTGTCTCAGAAAGCGCGCGCAGCTGCGCAAGCTCCTCGGCCGCAAACGCTCTGCCCTCCGCCGCGCTGCGCGAGAGCGTGCGCGCATAGTCCCCGGCGAGGGCAATGTTGCGCGCGATGCGCGCGAGCGCGTGCGACTGCACCGGCAGCACACCGAGCGCCATCTGCGCCGTCTGCGCATGGCTGTAAATGTCCGTGCAGACGGTGCACGCCATGGCCGGTGTCGTCGCATAGAGGCTCTTTTGCAGGGCGGCGTCGAGCTCCTGCACGGCGTTGAGCACCTCGCCATAAGCGTGGCGATAGTTGGCATCCATCGCCGTCTGGCGGCGATCGGCATCCGTGCGGCAGGCGATGAGCCCGACGGCCAGCGCTGCAACGAGCGCGGCCGTGTAGGAAATGACGAGCACACGCGTTTTCTTTTTCATAGCAAACCACCCCTTCCGGACTATTGTTGCCGGAAGGGGCGGTTTTCATGTGCAATTTTTCTCAGCCGGTGATCTGCAGCGTCTGCGCCGAGGCGAGCAGACTGTCATACCAGCTCGCCGGTGCGGTACCCGCATGGCAGAGCACGACCGAGATGCAGCCGTTCGCCGTCGGGATCAGGTACGCCTCGAGCTCGCGCTGTACCGTGACGCCCTTGGCACCGTAGGCAGTCAAGCCGCCGAGCTTGACCTCGCCGAGCGTCTCCATGCTCGCAATGGTTCCGTAATCATTCAGGAGCGAGCCCGCAAGCGTCTGCGCATCCGCGCCCATGTGATAGCCGATCTCGAGATAGGCGTCCATGCTCGCATCGTCGGCGCGGGCAAAGCAGCACTTGCCGTCGAGCTCCGTGCTCAGAAACACGCCCTTGTCGAGATAGAGCGAGAAGTCCGGGCCGCCGCGCTGCGCAAACGAGCCCGTGACGAGCTGCATGGTCTTGTCCTCCCCGTCGACCGGCACGGCCTGCTCCGCATCGCGCGCAGGCGTCTCGCCGCTGCCGAGGATGAGCTCCGGCTCATCGCCGAACGGGAACTGCGGTAGCGTTGTCTCGACCGGTGCTTCCGGCCCCGCAGCCGGCCGGCGAATGCGGATATCGGCCACGTTGACCACGATCAGCGCGATCGCGAGCAGCACGACCACGACGGCCATGACGATGACCGCCCGCTCCACGCCCGTGCGTTTTTTCATACCGTTCACCCTTCCAGCTTGGCGATGCCGGCGTCGATCCTGCGCAGGGTCTCGTCCCTGCCGAGGATGCGGCAGATCTCCACCGCGCCGCCGGGCGTCACCGCACGGCCGGACACCGCAATGCGCACCGGCCACATCACCTTGGCGTTTTTCACTTCCAGCCGCTCGGCCAGCTCCTTCATGGATGCGAGCAGGGTCTCGTCGTCCCACGCCGGGAGCGCCGCGAGCAGCGGACGCACCGCGTGCAGCATCTCGAGCGAGACGGCGGGGTCGGTCTTGGATTTCTTGTTCGTGTAGAGCTCGATGTCGTACTCCGGCAGCGCATCGAAGAAATCGACCTTTTCGGGAATATCCGTGAGCACCTCGCAGCGCTGCTGCAGCAGCGGCGCGATCTGCGCCGGGTCGATGGCGGGATTGTGCACCGTCTGACGGATGTAGGGCGCGGCCACGGCTGCAAACTGCTCCGGCGTCATGGCACGGAGATACTCGCTGTTGAAATACTTGAGCTTGTCGATATCGAAGATCGCCGGGGACTTGGAGATGCCCTTGATATCAAACGCCTCCACGAGCTCGGGCAGCGAATAGATCTCCCGCTCGCCGCCGGGCGCCCAGCCGAGCAGCGCCACATAGTTGACCACCGCCTGTGACAGATAGCCCTGCGCAATCAGATCCTCATACGACGGATCACCGTGGCGCTTGGACATCTTGTTGTGCTGGTCGCGCATGACCGGCGAGCAGTGGATATACTTCGGGATCTCCCAGCCGAAGCCCTCGTAGAGGAGATTATATTTCGGTGTCGACGACAGATACTCCGACCCGCGCACAACGTGCGTGATGCCCATGAGATGGTCGTCGATCACGTTTGCGAAGTTATACGTCGGCAGACCGTCGCGCTTGATGAGCACCTGGTCGTCGAGCGTGTCGTTGTCGACCGCGATGTCGCCGAAGATCTCGTCATGGAACGTGGTCTTGCCCTCGCGTGGGATCTTCTGGCGAATAACATAGGGCTTGCCGGCCGCGAGATTTGCCGCGATCTCCTCCTCGCTCAGACGCGAGCAGCGGCCGTCATATTTGTGGATGACCGTGCCGTCGGAAACATTTTCTTCGGCAGCGTCGTCCTTATCGCAGAAGCAGCGGTAGGCATGGCCGCGCGCGATGAGCAGCTCGGCATATTCCTTATAGAGCCCGCGCCGCTCGGTCTGGACATACGGGCCGACCGGGCCGCCGACATCCGGCCCCTCGTCGTGCGTCAGGCCGCAGGCACGCATGGTGCTGTAGATGACGTCGACTGCGCCCTCCACATAGCGCCCCTGATCGGTGTCCTCAATGCGCAGGATGAACTTGCCGCCGGCGTGCCGCGCGATCAGATACGTATAGAGCGCCGTGCGCAGATTGCCGACGTGCATATACCCCGTCGGGCTCGGCGCGAACCGCGTGCGCACCTCTCCGTGCGGGATGCGCAGCTCCATGTCTTCAAACCACTTTTGATCTTTCATATTTTGATAGCCTCCGGATCACTTTGCTCAGATTATTTATATCTTATTTTACATCACAGGGATTGTCAAGGGAACTTTCGATGTTGTATTCCACAACAGGTTGTGGTACAATATTCAAACAAGTGCGAATTTTCAGCAAGATAACTAAGGAAGTAATCAACTATGGAAGAAAAAACTGCAAAGAAAGTCATGCTCTCGGGCATTCAGCCCTCCGGCGACCTGACGCTCGGGTCTTATCTGGGCGCGATTAAAAACTGGAGCGAACGCGCCGAGATCTTTGACTGCTATTATTTTATGGCCGACCTGCACTCGATCACTGTGCGCCAGAACCCCGCCGACCTGCGCCGGCGCACCGTTGAGCAGCTCGCGCAGTACATCGCCTGCGGCCTGGATCCGGAAAAGAACACGCTCTTTATCCAGAGCCATGTCCCCGCGCACACGCAGCTCGGCTGGGTGCTCAACTGCTACACCATGTTCGGTGAGCTCTCGCGCATGACGCAGTTCAAGGACAAGAGCGCCAAGAACGCAGAGAATATCAACGGCGGTCTGTTCACCTACCCCGCACTGATGGCGGCGGACATTCTGCTCTACCAGCCGGACTACATCCCCGTCGGCAGCGACCAGAAGCAGCACGTCGAGCTCTGCCGCGATGTGGCCACCCGCTTCAACAACATCTACGGCGATGTGTTCAAGATCCCCGAGCCGTATATCCCGACGGTCGGCGCGCGTGTCATGAGCCTCTCCGCGCCGGAGAACAAAATGTCCAAGTCCGACAAAGACCCCAACGGCACCGTGTACCTGCTCGACCGTCCGGAGGACATCATGCGCAAGTTCAAAAAGGCCATCACCGACTCCGACACCGAGCGCTGCGTGCGCTTCGACATGGAGAGCAAGCCCGGCGTGGCCAACCTCATGAGCATCTACTCTGCCTGCACCGGCAAGACCTTTGCGCAGATCGAGGCGGAGTTTGAGGGCAAGGGCTACGGCGCGTTCAAGCCCGCAGTCGGTGAGGCCGTCGTCGAGACGCTGCGCCCCATCCGCGAAGAGACCGAACGTCTGCTCAAGGACAAGGCCTACCTTGAGAGCGTGTACAAGGCCGGCGCGGAAAAGGCATCCTACATCGCAAACAAGACGCTGCGCAAGGTCTACAAGAAGGTCGGCTTCGTCGCCAAATAATCTTTACATTATTGGAGATCGATTCTCATGTTTCTTAACACTGCTGTCTGGATCAAAGTCATGCTCGCGATCCTCGTCGCCTTCGTGGTCAGCATTGCCCTGACCCCGTTCGTCAAGCGGCTGGCCGTGAAGGTCGGCGCCGTGGACGTGCCCGGCGAGGCGCGGCGCGTGCACGACCATCCCATCCCCCGCATGGGCGGTCTGGCCATTTTTCTGGGCTTCATCGTCTCGACGCTCCTGTTTGTGGACATCACGCAGGAGGTGCGCGGCATTCTCATCGGGTCGATCATCATCGTCATCACCGGTGTGATCGACGACATTGTCTCGCTGCGCGCGTGGACAAAGTTTCTGATCCAGATCCTCGCCGCCGTCATCGCCGTGCTGCACGGCGTGGTCATCAACGTCGTGTCGAACCCGAACGTGTTCAGCAATCAGGAGGCCATTGTCCTCGGCTGGGTCGCGATCCCGCTGACCGTGCTGTGGATTGTCGGCATCACCAACTCCGTCAACCTCATCGACGGGCTCGACGGTCTGGCCGTCGGCGTGTCGACCATCAGCTGCGTGACGATTCTTGTCGTGGCGCTGCTCGTGTCCGAGCCGAACGTGGCGCTCATCGTCGCGGCGCTCGCCGGCGCATGCATCGGCTTCATGCCCTACAACCTCAACCCCGCCCGCATCTTCATGGGCGACACCGGTTCGCTGCTGCTCGGCTATGTGCTGGCAACGGTGTCGGTGCTCGGTCTGTTCAAGTTCTATGCAATCGTGACATTCGTCGTGCCGGTGCTCGCACTGGCGGTGCCGCTGTCGGACACGCTCTTTGCGTTCTGCCGCCGCATCCTGCACGGTCAGAGCCCGTTTCACGCCGACCGCGGCCACTTCCATCACAAGCTCATGGATCTCGGCCTGAACCAGAAGCAGGCCGTCGCGATCCTGTATGCCATCAGCGCCACGCTCGGCCTCGCCGCCGTCGTGCTCACGACGAAGGGCACGATCCGTATCGCGCTGCTGATCCTTGCGCTGCTGATCGGCTTTGTCGTGTGCGCCTTTATCCGCAAGAGCGTGCACAAGCATCACCTTGACGTGGAGCTGCAGGAGGCAAAGGCCGCAGCGGAAGCGGAGACTGCCGCAGCAGCCGAAAACACTGCGCCTGTACAGGAGGGCAATGATGAGCAAACGCATTAAAGTCATGTCCGTCTTCGGCACACGACCGGAGGCGATCAAAATGGCGCCGCTCGTGCTCGAGCTGCAAAAGCATCCGGAGCTTGAGAGCGTCGTGTGCATCACGGCGCAGCACCGCGAGATGCTCGACTCCGTCATGGACTGCTTCGGCATCCGGGCAGACTACGACCTGAACATCATGCAGCAGGGGCAGGATCTGACCGCGATCACGACGCGCGTGCTTGAGCGTATGCGCGACGTGCTCAGCGAGGTGCATCCGGACATCGTGCTTGTCCACGGCGACACCACAACGACGTTCGCCGGCGCGCTCGCCGCGTTTTACGCCAAGATCCCGGTCGGCCATGTGGAGGCCGGTCTGCGCACGTATGACCGCTGGTCCCCCTTCCCGGAGGAGATGAACCGCGCACTTGTCGGACGCATCGCCACGCTGCACTTCGCGCCGACCGCGAACAATGCCCGCAACCTTGAACGCGAGGCCGTGGAAGGTGACATTTTCGTCACCGGCAACACCGTCATCGACGCCATGAACTACACCGTGCGCGGCGAGCAGTTTGTCTCCGACGAGCTGCAGCAGGTCGATTTCTCGCACCGGGTCATCGCCATGACCTGCCACCGGCGGGAAAATTACGGTGAGCCCATGCGCAACATCTTCACCGCCGTGCGCCGTCTGGCGCTCGACTACCCGGATGTGGAGATCGTCTATCCCGTGCACCTGAGCCCCGTCGTGCGCGACACGGCCAGGGAGCTGCTCGGCGGTGTGCCGAACATCCGGCTCATCGCGCCGCTCGACGCCGTGGATATGCACCGGCTCATGGCGCGCAGCTACATGGTCATGACCGACTCCGGCGGCATTCAGGAGGAAGCTCCCGCGCTCGGCAAGCCCGTGCTCGTGCTCCGGCGCGAGACGGAACGTCCGGAGGCCGTCACCGCCGGCACCGTGAAGCTCGCCGGAACGGACACGGAGAACATCTACCGTCTGGCCGCCGAGCTGCTCGACGACCCGGCCGCCTATGACCGTATGGCCAAGGCCGTCAACCCCTATGGCGACGGACAGGCCTGCCCGCGCATCGCGCAGGCGATCCTGAGCCACTTCCTGCCGGATGTGCAGCCGCCCGAGCCGTTTGCGCCCGCACACTAAAGAAACAGCATCCCGCCGAGGATGAACAGCAGCTCCTTGTCACCGCTCTCGCGGTAGAGGAGATACAGCACCAGAATCAGCAGCAAATCCTCCGACTCGAGGTCTGCAAGCGAAAACTTCTGCAGCAGCTGCTGCAAGCCGCCGCCGGTCGTACCCGGCGGCGGCTTTTGCTTTGCAGCCGGCGGCATGCTCGGCCGCGGGCGGAACTCCGCATGCGGCGCGTCCGGCATACGCTCCACCTGTCCGCTGTTGCCCTGATAGCGATTATACATCGTCGTCCTCCCCCATCTCCCCGGCGGCCAGCTCTGCGAGCGATGCGAGCCGCGCGAGCTTCATGGCGCGGTCGATCTTGCGGCGGCGCTTTTCGGCCAGATACGGCTTCATGGCTTCGAGCAGATGGCGGCTGGCAGAGTCACGGCCGCTGCCGCGCACGGCCGAGAGCATCCGGCGCAGCTGTCCTGCGTCAAAGCCAGGCTCCGGCTGCGGCTCGGACGGCGGCTGTGTCTCACCGCCGTCGCCCACGAGCGAGGACGCCAGCTGCGCGATCCTGCCGAGCTGCTGCGGGTCATGCAGCAGCGCGTCGAGCTTTTCGCCGAGCTCATCCATCCTGCATCGCGTCCTTCACTTTTCCGGCCAGACGCTGCCCCGCGTCCGTGCTGAGCACCTGCGTGAGGATCTGCCGCAGCAGCTCGGTGTCGCCCGTGCGCGCCGCCTGTTCGATCTTCTGCGCATCGAGCGCATCGGCAAACTGCTGCCCATCGGTCGAATCGGCGATCGCCTGCAGCCGCTGCAGGCGCCCGTCGCGCGCGAGCTCCTGCTTCAGCGCATCCAAGTCCTTCATATCGGTCACGCTCCAGTCGGGGGCGGCTTGACTTTGCAGGCCGCGTCCCGTATAATGCGGATAGCCCGGCAGTACCGGGTATCCTGCTTTATTGTATTCTATGACCTATACAGAGGTGACTTGCCACGAAGGTGCTTGTTTTTTCCGATTCTCACGGCCGAACGCTCGGCATGGTGCGCGCCGTCCGTCAGCAGCAGCCGGACGCCGTGTTCCACCTCGGCGACTGCGAGCGCGACACGCAGCGGCTGGAAAAGGAGTTTCCCGATCTGCCGCTCTACCGCGTGTGCGGCAACTGCGACCGCGAGCCGGTCTATCCCGAGGTGCTGCAGTGCACGCTCGACGGCGTGAAGTTTTTCTGCACGCACGGTGACCGCTACGGCGTGAAGTATACGCTCGACGCACTGCTCAACGCGGCCTACTTCGCCGGGCCGGATATCGTGCTCTTCGGCCACACGCACCGCGCGCTCAGCGAGACGATGCAGGGGCTCTATGTCGTCAACCCCGGCACGGCGGGCGTCGGCGCGATGTGCACCTACGCCTGCATCGAGACGCGAGACGGCGCGATCCGCAGCGCCGGCATCCATGCCATTCCGGAAGTATAAATCATGCGCCCCCGGCCTGCCGCCGGGGGCGCATGAATTCTCATGTCTACTTTTCGCGAAACGTCACATAGAGCGTATGGTTGCTGTCAACGTTCATAAACGAGTAGCTCGTCAGCGGCAGGACGGTCATTCCGTCGATGACCAGCGTTGCGACCTCGTAGCCCTCCTTCGGGGTGATCGTGAACGACACACTGCCGCCTTCAGCCACCTTCTGATTACCGCTCGGACTGACACTGCCGCCGGCGCCGCACGTGACCGTGACGGTGAATTCCTTCTTCTCCGGCCCGTTGGAGATGGTGACATAGATCGTCGTGCCGGGCTTGACCATCGTACCGCCGACCGGGCTCTGGCGCGCAACGGAGCCCTTTTGCACATTGTCATCGTAGGCCGTTCCGTTTTTCTCCACAGTGACGCCGAGGCTCTTGGCCGTTGCCTGCGCCTGCTCAAACGAGAGGCCGACAAAGCTCGGGATCGCGACCGGGGTGTCCTCCGGAGCGGTGGTCTCCTCCTTCGGTCCGAGCGAGACAACGAATGCAACTGTCTGCCGGTGCTTGAGCTGCGTGCCCTCATTCACGTCCTGACGGATGACGATGCCCTTGGTCTCACTGCTGTTTTCATAGGTGATGCTCGGCTCCGCGTCAAGCTCCGCGAGCTGCGCCTTGGCCGACTCCTCGGTCTGGCCGACGAGGTTGGGCAGGATGCGCTCGCTGCCCTTGTGGAAATTAAACACGCCGGACAGTGCGCAGATCACGACCGTGACGAGTGCGAGCATCGCCGTGATCGCGGTGACTGTCAGGCGCCGGCGCTCGCTCATGCGCCGGACGCGGTGGCGGCGTGTGGTTTTGAGTTGACTCATATTTTTTCCTCCGCATCAACAGGATGGATAGAAATTTCGATGAAACAAGTATATAATAGCATAGACGCAGCGTTTTGACAAATGTTCGTTTTTGGGAGGATCATTGCATGAAAAAAATCGCACTCGTGACCGGCGCATCGCGCGGCATCGGCAAGGCCGCCGCATTGGCGCTGGCGCGCGACGGCTGGACGGTACACGTCAACTACATACAGTCGCAGGCGGCTGCCGAGGCAGTCGCGGCGCAGACCGGCGGGCTTGCCATCCGCGCCGACGTGAGCGATGCGCAGGCCGTCGCCGCCATGTTCGAGCAGACGGGGCCGGTCGATCTACTGGTGAATAACGCCGGCATCGCGGTCTACGGTCTGCTGACGGATCTCGACCCCGACGTGTGGCAGCGGCTCTTTGACGTCAACGTCACGGGCACCTACAATTGCTGCCGGTTCGCCATCCCGCCGATGGTGCACGAAAAGGCCGGACACATCATCAACCTCACCTCCATCCTCGGCATGAACGGCGCCTCGTGTGAGGCGGCCTATTCGGCGACGAAGGGCGCGATCGTCGCGTTCACGAAGGCGATGGCAAAGGAGCTCGGCCCGTCCGGCATCCGCGTTAACTGCGTCGCCCCCGGCTGCATTGACACCGACATGATCGCAAACCTCAGCCCCGAGGACAAGGCGGAGCTCGCCGAGAGCACGTCCCTCGGGCGCATGGGCACGGCGGAGGAAGTCGGCGATGCGATCGCGCTGCTGGCGAGCGAGCGCGCCCGCTTCGTGACCGGGCAAGTGTTCGGCGTGGACGGCGGACTGCTCATCTGAATCAGGTGCAAAAAACAGGTGCATACCGTTCCGGTATGCACCTGTTTGTGTTTTCATTCTGCCTTCGGCGTGTCGGGCGCGGTATTGCCGGGCTTGGCATTGCCGGACGCTGCGGACTTATTGCGTCCACGGCCGCCGCGATGCCGGCGGCGGTGATTGTCCGCGCGCTTTTCGCCGCTCTGCGCAGCGCCGTCGGCCGGCTTAGCCGCCGGAGCTTGCGCGCGGCTGCGCTCCGGATGCTCACCTGCCGGTTTATCACCGGGCTTGCGTGCGCCGGGCTTGCGGTTGGACTGCGACTTCTGGCGCTGCGGCTGCTTGGGCTTTGCGCCCTCCTTCGCGCCCTCCTTTGCGGCGTGCTCCGCCTTCGGGGCGGTCTGCGCATCGGCAGGCTTCTTCCCGCCATGACCGCGGGAGCGGCGGCGCGGGCGCTTTTTCTTCTCGCCCTGCTCGGTGTTCGCGCCATCGGGCTTCTTGTCACCGTAGACATCATCCGCAAACAGCTGCGGCAGTGCCCACGGGTCCTCCTTCGGCTCCTCATCGCGCACCGGCTTCGGCCGATCCTTGAGCAGCGACGGCAGCGGTTCGCCCGGCTTCGGGCGGCCGCCGGGGATCACGGCAATCTCATCGGCCTGATAGCTTTTGAACACATCCTCACCCTGACCGTCAAGCTTGACCTTCAGGCTGCTGCGCAGGATGTTGACGGACGACACTGTGCCGTAGCCCGCAGGCGTCTCGACAAAGGCACCGACCTTCGGCACGGCCTTGACCAGATCCTCATACGCCGCCTGCTCATAGCGCAGGCAGCACATCAGGCGGCCGCAGGCGCCGGAGATCTTCGACGGGTTGAGCGACATGGACTGCACCTTCGCCATCTTCGTCGAGACGGGCTGAAAGTCGTCCAGAAACTGGCTGCAGCAGTACGGACGGCCGCAGATGCCGATGCCGCCGAGCATCTTTGCCTCATCGCGCACGCCGATCTGCCGCAGCTCGATGCGGTTGCGGAACACGGAGGCGAGATCCTTGACCAGCTCGCGGAAGTCAACGCGCCCGTCGGACGTGAAGAAGAACATGGTCTTGTTGCCCTCGAAGCTGCACTCGACGTCCACGAGCTTCATATCCAGACCGTGCTCGGCGATTTTCTGCTTGCAGATCTGAAACGCCTCTTTTTCGCGGCGGCGGTTGATCTCCTCGATGCGCAGGTCGTCCTTTGTGGCGATGCGCGCAAGCGAGCGCAGCGGCTGCACGACCGTCTCATCCGGCACGACGTGGTTTCCGAGAACGCACTCTGCCAACTCCAAGCCGCGCGAGGTCTCGACGACGACCTTGTCGCCCGTGCGCACGGCGATTCCGTGCGGGTCAAAGAAATAGACCTTGCCGCGGTTTTTGAATTTCACACTGATTACTTCTGTCAATTTGGTATCCTCACTTCTGAACACGCGCCTGCACGCCGGAAACGGACAGCAGGCCAAAGATATGCTTCACGCTGACGTTGGCGCGGCGGTATTGCTCACAGGTCTCGATCAGGCGCAGCTGCTGCGCGCACAGCGTCTCCGGCAAAAGCGTCTGCCCCGGCTGCGCCAGCAGCTCCACGAGCCGGTGCTGCACCGCGGGCAAGAACTCCGCAAGCGTCTGTGCCTCCATGCCCTCGTGCGCGAGACACCAGCGCAGGAGCGTGATGCGATCCTGCGACGCGACCGCGTGCAGGTAATCGTCCGCCAAAGTGCGCATCTCCTCCGATTCCAGCGGCTGCTCGGTCGGGTCGCGCAGCAGCGCGCAGCGCGAGCGCACCGTCGTCAGCAGCGAATCCGGGCTTGCGGCCGCAAGAATAAACGCCGCGCTGCGCGGCGGCTCCTCCAGCAGCTTCAAAAACGCATTCTGCGCATTGAGATTCATCAGCTCTGCCTGACGCAGAACGTAGACCTTCTTTTCCGCCTCGCTCGGCAGGATGTATGCCGTGGCCGCAACACTGCGGATCTGATCGACCTTGATCACAGGGATCTTGCCGCTGCGATCCGGCTCGACATAGATCACGTCCGGATGCACATGGTCATAGACCTTGCGGCAGTCCCGGCACGCGCGGCACGGGCGCACGCCGTCACTGCGGCAGAGCATGGCCGCCGTCAGATCGAGCGCCAGCCGCTCGCGCGCCTGTTCAGACTGCGACACGACGATATACGAATGCAGCAGATGCTCCTGCGGTTGAAATTGCAGCATACGCGCGCTCCTTTCCAGCATACATTGCTTATTTTACCCGCTGCGGCCGGATTCGTCAATCACATTTGCGGGGGAAAACAAAAAAGGCCGTGCGCAGCGCGCGCCCGCAGACACAAAAAAGCAGACAGCACGGCGGCTGTCTGCTTTTCAGATGTAAGTGCTCAGGTGTTCTTCTCGAGGTAATCCACGACCTGACGGACGGTGGTCAGCTCGGCCGCCTTCTCGTCTTCGATCGTAATGCCGTAGGCATCCTCAATGGACATGACCAGCTCAACAACGTCGAGCGAATCTGCGCCGAGATCGTCCGCGATGTTGGTGTCCATGGTGATGGTGTTTTCGTCCACCTCAAACTGATGGGCAAGCAGTTTTCTCACTTGTTCGAACATAATACCGTTTCCTCCTATGTCTCTCGTCAGCTCCACTCGCGGCTGACCGGTTTGTTGCTGGGGCGCTGCGGCTTCTCATAGGAGACCACAACACGGCGGTTCGGCTCGGTACCGGTCGAACTCGTCGTCACGCCTTCGTAGTCCTGCAGCGCCGTGTGGATAACGTGACGCTCATAAGAATTCATCGGCTCAAGCGCCATGCTGCGCTTGTACTTGACGGCCTTGGCGGCCATCTTCTCAGCCAGACGCACGAGTGACTCCTCGCGCTTGGCGCGGTAGCTCTCGGCATCGACGCTGATGTGCATGTGCTTATCGCTGCCGCGGTTGACCGCATAGTTGGTCAGGTGCTGGATGGCATCGAGCGTCTCGCCGCGGCGGCCGATGACGGCGCCCATACCGCTGCCGGACAGATTCACGTTCACACCGCCGTTGTCACGCGCGGTGATGTCGATCTGCGCCTGAATGCCCATGTGCTCAAGCAGGCCGCTGACGAACGCACGGATGCGCGCATAGCTCTCCGGCTCGTCCGCCGGCGCGGCGGGCTCCACGCTCGCCTCCGGCTCGGCGGCCGGCGCCTGCGCCTCGGCGGGCGCAGCCTCCTGCTCCGCTTCCTCATCCGGCGCCTCATACTGCACGCGGATCACCGCGGGGCTGGCACCGATGCCGAGGAAGCCGGACTTGGCGCGCTCGACGATCTCAACGGAAACATCATCCCGGTCAAGGCCAAGCTCCTCGAGCGCGGCGGCAATGGCCGCCTCTTCCGTCTTGCCGGACTTTTCCAGTGTTTTTAACATCATTCAGTACTCTCCTGTTTTCCTTCGGAACCCTCGGACACCGGCTGCTCCGTCTGCGGAGCGGCAGTCGCGTCCGACTGATAATGATCCCGCGCATAGGCACGGCCACGCGCATAGCGGCGGTTGCCGACCTGAGACTCCGGCACAGCATTCGGCTCGACGCCGAGCCGCTCACGGCGGGCAGCGCGCTCTTCACGCATCGCCGCAGCCTTGCGCTCGTCATCCTTCTGCTTCTGGCTGGCCTGGATCTTCTTCTTACTGGTGTTGGGGTTGACGACGGTCTCACCGGCAGCTTTCAGGCGCTCGGTCTCGAGACGCTTGCGCTCAAGTTCGGCATCACGCTCTTTTTCGCGCGCGATGCGCTCGGCGTCGAGCTTGTCGAGCTGCTTATTGAAGACCTTCGTCAGGCTGACATCACGCAGGATGCCGAGGATGCTGTTGACGATCCAGTAAATACCCAGAGCGGCCGGCATCGTGTAGCAGATCCACAGCGACACGAGCGGCATCATGAGCATCATGGTCTTGTTGGTCGCAGCGGCCTGCTGGTTGCCGGCGGGCTGCGGGGTCATCGACGTGCTGATCTTCATCGACAGCCACGACAGCAGCGCCGAAATGATCGGGATCAGGAACAGACCGAGCGCCGGAAGCCAGACGGCCTTGTTGCTCCAGTCAAACGTCCAGATCTTGAACGACGGCTGCTGGCCCATGTTCAGGCCGATGAAGGAATAGTCCAGATCCAGCAGCTTGCCGGAATAATCGCCGAGGGCGCCGGTCACGGCGTCCCAGTTCTGATGGATCAGGTCGGCGATCTGGATCTCCTGATAGGCGGATTTCGCCTGTGCGACATAGCCCGCATTGGTCGTGACCCAGTCGGTCAGCTGCGTGACTGCTTCCGCGCCAAGGCCCATCATCTTCGTCAGCGGCTGACGGATGACGCTGTAGAGCGCGATCAGGATCGGGAACGGGATCAAGCTCCAGAGGCAGCCGGACATCGGGTTGATCTTCTCCTCCCGGTAGAGCTTGGCCATCTCCTCATTGAGCTTTTGCTGGTTTCCCTCGTGCCGGCGCTGAAGCTCCGTGATCCGCGGCTGAAGGCGGCTGGTGCGCATCATGCTCTTCTTGCTCTTGGCCATGAACGGAAGCAAAATCAGGTTCACGACGACGCCGAAGAGGACGACCGCCCAACCGTAGCTGCCGGTCAGATCGTAGAGCGCTTTGAGCAGCCAGGCAAAGGGTGCAGTAATCCAGGACATAAGACGACTCCAATTCTTAAATTCTTAGGATTTCCCCGGTCATGGCACCGGGTCGTAAAATTCGTGCTCACCCGTATGGAACGGGTGGCAGCGGCATATGCGCTTGACGGCGAGCCACGAGCCCTTGAGCGCTCCGTATTTCTGCAGAGCCTCGAGCGCATACTCCGAGCAGGTCGGAATGAACCGGCAGCAGGGCGGCTTGAGCGGCGAAATGTACCGGCGGTAAAACTTCACGAGGGCGATGAGCAGACGCTTCATGCGCCGCCATCCCCTTCCGTCAGCAGGCCAAGCTTGGCGCAGGCCGACAAAAACGCAGTCTCGAGCTGATGATAGTCCGCCGCGCACGCGCGTACGCGCGACACGACGACCAGATCATATCCGCGCGCGATCTCCCGCTCATGCAGGCGATAGATCTCCCGCAGGCGGCGGCGGATGCGGTTGCGCACAACGGCATGGCCGACCTTGTTGGACACGGTGTAGCCGATGCGGTTGCGGCCCGAGCGGTTTTTCCGGCAGTAGACCACCAGATAGGCGTTGGCGCAGCTTTTCCCCTTCGAGTACAGACGCCGGAATTCATAGTTCTTTTTGAGTGTGCTGGTAAATTCCAAAAGTCTCCCCCGATTCTCTCCGATGCAGCTTCCGGACAAATGCCTTTAGGGCGGAAAGTTCCCGCCCTGAAAAACATCATTAAGAAGTCTGCCTGCTCACGCGCAACAACTCAGTAGGTGAGCTGCTTTCTGCCCTTCGCTCTGCGGCGGGACAGAACCTTGCGGCCGTTGGCAGTCGCCATTCTCTTGCGGAAGCCGTGCTCTTTTTTGCGCTGACGCTTCTTGGGCTGGTAGGTACGGAACATGGTGATTTCTCCTTTCGATCATACTCAACAGCGGCTTGTGCCGCCGTAGTTGGCAAAAAGTATCCGGCGCCAGACGTCTGACGCCGGATACATATTATACTATACAAAATTCCGGTCTGTCAACCTTCATTTTTCGCATTCGCCGCACCGTGCAGATCCTCGCCGGTAATGTACTTTCTCAGCGGCTTCCAAAGCAGCGCGCCGATCACGAGCACGAGCACCATGTCGATGAGCATAAAGCTGCCGTTATACAGTGCCGAGTAGAACCACGGCGTCGTCATCGTCAGGCCGAAGAAGGTCTCGGGCATGTATTCCGCCCAGACCGTCGCACCGACGACATAGTGCACGAGAAAGCGAGCCACGCTGCCCACGACCGTGCCGTAGAAAAAGCCGCCCTTGAGCTTCGCGCACGAGCCGGCAAGACCGAGCGCCGTGAATGCGAGCAGATAGTCGCCGATGAGCGACTGCCATGTCCACGCATACGTGCTGCTCAGCAGCGCCTGCAGAATGCTGTAGGCAAAGCTCGCGAGCATGCCGGGGCCAAATCCCCAGCGCGCGCAGTACAGGAAGATCGGCAGCATCTCGATCGTGATCGAGCCGCCCTGCGGCAGCTCATAGAGTTTGAGATAGCTCAGCACCTGAGCAAGCGCGATAAAGATCGCGCCCTCGCACAGCGCGCGCAGGCGCAGATGGGACTTCGTTTGGGTCATATCATTTCCTCCTCAAAGAAAAAACTGCATTGCCGAAACAATGCAGTCCATAGAAAACGATAAAAATGTATAGATTTCGTTTCCTACGCCGGCATTATCCGGATCAGGTCTGCGGGTCTCGAGCTTCGCTTCGCTCGTCTCAGCCGGGAATTACCCAGCCCCCCGATATTCCGTATTCATTTATACACGCACGCGTGCGCTTTGTCAAGTCACTGCGCGTCGGAGCGCGTGTATGTGTCCGCGATGCGCGCGAGCATCTCCTGCATTTCCTGCCGCGCGGACGGCGGCGAGAGGATCTCCACGTCCGTGCCGAAGCCGAAGAGCCACGCGTAGAACTTTGGGCTCGTGACCACGTTGAGCGAGACGGTGAAATGCTCCGTCCCGTCGGCGACCACGATCACGTCCTTGCCGAAGCGGTCGAGCACCGAGCCGATCAGATGATTGGCAAAGCGCAGACGTACCGTGCGCTCCTCGCCGGAGAACATACTGAACACCTTTTTGGTGTATGCCGACAGGTCCTGCTCGGAAAAGTCCTCCATACCCTCGCGCGGCGCATCGAGCGCGGAGATATCCGTCATCTTGTCCACGCGGTAGTGCTTGCGCAGCTGCGCCTCAGCGTCCCATGCCAGCAGATAGTAGTTTTCGTTATCCCACATCAGCGCCATCGGGCTGACGATGTAGAACGCACCGTCCTTACGGTAGTGCCGCTGCTTGTCGATCGTGTACTCAAAGTAGTGGAAGCGGATCTGCCGGTCGCGGGAAATGGCATCGGCGATCTCGTCCACATTATAGTATACGCTCTCGTTCATTCTCTTGACGCGGCCGCGGACATAGACCTGCCGCTGCAGGAGCTGCGCGTCGTAAATGCTCGCAAGGCCTTCGATCTTCTTGATGAGCGCCAGCGTCTTCTTGTGCGTGATGAATTTCGACGACTGCACGCTGTCGACCAGCAGCTTGAGCTCCGGTACTTCAAACGAGCGTGCGCCAATGTAATACCCGGTCGTGCGCGACTTCGTCTGCACAATGTCCAGCCCGAAGGTGCGCAGAGACTCCAAATCGTTATAGATGCTCTTGCGCTCCGCCGCAACGCCGTGTCTGGCAAGCTCCGAGATCATCTCCGGTACGGTCATCGGGTGGCGTTCATCCGTCTGCTGCAGCAGGATCTCCATCAGGTACAGCAGCTTTAATTTCTGATTCGGTGATTTCGGCATAGCTCCCTCTCTTCTCTGCTTCCACGCACATATCCAACGCATGGAATGGCTGCATTTTATCACAAATATCTGTCACAAAAAAGCACCCATGCAGAAAGTGCGCAGTTTTCTGCATAATTTACATCGTTTTTGGCACCCGGATACAGTTTTCGGTGACAGCTTCCAGCAGGGTCGTTCCATTTCTGCATGCAGCCGCGCTCTGCCTCCCTCCCCGGTTTCCCACATCATAGCAAAAGGAGAGTCCCATAATCAGGACTCTCCTCTTGCCATCACAAAAAATGATAAAAAGCGGGCAGCGCATACGCACCGCCCGTCGATCAGATCGGAAGCTGTTATTCAGAAGCTGCAGCCGTGCTGCGCCTGTGCCGCAGACGCGCACTGCCAACATCGATGCCCCAGACCAGCAGCACGAAGCCAAGGAAGATCGCGCTCACATCACTCCACGCATACTGGTTCATGGCGAAGATGAGCGGCGCACCGATGCCGCCGGCGCCGACCAGCCCGAGCACGGATGCCTCGCGGATGTTGACATCAAACCGGTACAGCACCGCCGAAGCGAGCGCCGGCGCGAGCTGCGGCAGCACCGCATAGCGGATGCGCGGCAAAAGCGACACCCCCATGGCACGCAGCGCATCATAGGCGCGAAAATCCAGCGCCTCGATCGCCTCGGTGAAGCGTTTGCTCAGCAGGCCGATGCTGCACACCGCGAGCGTCAGCACTCCGGTGAACGCCCCCGGACCGGAGACGCGGATGAAGATGAGCCCGTAGATCAAAAACGGCACGGAGCGGATCGCCACGATGAGCACCCGGAACAGCAGCGCGACCGGGCGCGGCAGCAGCTTCGGCGTGCTCAAAAACGCCAGGGGCGCGGCAAGCAGCGCGCCGAGCCCCGTTCCGGCCAGCGCGATGCCGACCGTCTCAAGCAGCAGCCAGCCGAGTCCGTCCTTGCCCGTGCCGAAGAAAAAGCGCCAGTCCGGATGCAGCAGCCCCGTGCCCATGGCTGAGAGCACGGTCTTGCTCGTGTGCGCAAGATCCGGCGGGTCGATGCCCACCGTGCAGACGACCACGCACAGCAGCACCGCCGCCCAAAGAACGCGCTTTGCCGGGCGCGAAATGCTGCGCTCGCCGCGGATGATGCGCCCGAGCGCATGGCTGAGCCACTCGATGCAGCACACGGTCACAAACAGGCACATGAGGATCGCGCCGACGCGGTCGTATTCCCGCCACGAGATCTTCTCGTTGAGCAGCAGACCGATGCCGCCCGCGCCGACATAGCCGAGGATGGCGCTGTGGCGCACGTTCGTCTCGAGCAGGTAGAGTGCGTTGGTCAGATAGCCCGATGCGATCTCCGGCACGACGGCGCGCGCATATGCCCGCGCCGGGGACGCGCCCATGGCGCACAGCGCACGGTAAGGCGCGAGCGTGAGCGTCTCGATGTCCTCATAGGTCAGGCGCGTCATGACCGCAAGCGTAAAGACCGTGATGGCAACCGTGCCGGAAAACGTGCCAAGGCCGAACAGAAACGTCGCCAGCAGCGCAAGGATCAGCGCCGGGAACGAGCGCAGCACCTGCACCAGAAAGCGAAGCACCGCGCGCACCGGCGCGGGACACGGCAGATTGTGCGCGCACAGCGGCGCGAAGCCAAGCGCCAGCGCGACGCCCAGCGCCGTGCCGGTGACAGACATACGCAGCGTCGCCAGCAGCGGCGCCACGATCGCGGACAGATAGCTCCAGTCCGGCGGGAAGAGCTGCGCGGCAATGTCGCGCAGGTGTGCCCGCCGCGCCCAGAACACCGCGGGGTCGCAGCCCGTCAGCCAAAAGGCAAGCACAAACAGCGCGAGCACACCCAGTGCCCGCGCCCAGCGTTTTGCACGCGCATGCGTCATGGCGCGGCCTCACTTTCCGCGCCGCCGTAGATGTGCGCAAGATCCGCGCCCGTCACGGCATCGGGCGCGCAGTCGAGCACGATCCGCCCCGCATGCAGACCGAGGAGCCGGGAGGAAACCGCCCGGCTCTGGTCGAGATTATGACTGTTCATAAGGATGGCGACACCCTCGGTGCGCGATATATCCTGCAGCAGCGCAAGGATCTGCCGCCCGGTGACCGGGTCGAGCGAGGCCACCGGTTCGTCTGCGAGCAGCAGAGCGGGCTTTCGCATGAGCGCACGCGCGATGGCGACGCGCTGCTTCTGCCCGCCGGACAGGCTGCAGACCGGCTCGCCGCACTTATCGGCAAGACCGACACGCGCAAGCAGCCGCTCGGCTTCCGCCGTCTGTGCGCGGGAAAACAGCCCCAGCAGCGAAGCCTGCAGCGACATATCCGGCAGGCAGGCATTGAGCACGTTCTGCCGGCAGGTGACCGGCTCGACGAGCGCAAAGTCCTGATAGATCGTGCCGATGCGCTTTTGCACCGCGCGCTTTTTGCGCCCGCGGGCACGCGAGAGCGGCAGGGCGTCGATGCGCACCTCGCCGCTGTCGCACGGCAGCGTGCCGTTGAGGATGCGAAAGAGCGTCGTCTTTCCCGCGCCGGACGGACCGATGACGGACACGAACTCGCCCGCCTCCAGCCCAAAGGTCACATCCGTCAGCACCGGCGGCCGAGCGCCGAAGCGCTTGCAGATGTGTGCAGCTTCCAGCAGCATGGTGTTACTTCCCCACCGACTTGAGCATGGCCTGCGCGTCGCGCTCGCCGTCATAGTCGGAGTCCTTGCCCCAGGTGTAACCGACCTGGCTGAAGACGCTGATGATCTGCTTGCCCTCGTCGGTCTGGGCGATCTCAATGAACGCCTCGCCGAGCGCCTTGCGGAACGCCTCATCCGCCATAAGGTCGGAGTGCTTGCTGTAGGCGATCATGTCGTTGTAGATGCCCTCGGTCACGCCGATGACGCCGGTCTGCTCGACCATGGGCGCCGTACCGCCGAACTTCTCCTGCCAGTTGGGCGCGTTCTTGATGCGGATGTGGCCAAAGGAGACCATCACATCCGCCTGACCGGTGGCCAGACGCGCAAGCGACGTGCTGTGGGAATCAGACTGCACCACGTGGTCGAGATCCGCAATGGTCTTGCCGTAGTGCTCCTGCAGCCAGAGGCTCGGATAGATGTAGCCGGACGCGGACGTCGGGGCGAGCACGGACCAGGTCGCACCGTTGAGATCATCCCACGTCAGTTCCTCGCCGCTATTGACCTTTGCCAGCAGCGCCTGACCCTTGGCGCTCGGACCGGCCAGAATAATCGAGCGGTAGTAAGTGGTCATATCCTGCGTGTTCTCCTCGAGCGTGCCGTCGTTCCAGTCGGCGGCGTTCTCGGAATCCTTGTTGATGCCGTAGCGCAGCGCCGTGAGCAGCACGTCGCAATCATCGGAAAACAGGACGTAGTTGCCGCCGGAGATGAAGCCGATATCCGCGCTGCCGGCGCTGAGCGCCTCGCCCACGGCGGTGTAGCTCGTGCCGACGGTCATGTCGATGTTCTGCACGTCATAGCCCTTTTCGAGGAGCTTTGCCTTGAGCAGCGCCTCAAGCGGCTCGGTCGCCGTCGTGATCTGGTCGGCGTCCGCATACGGGGAGAACGCGATCTTCAGGCTCTCGACCGTCTTTGCGCCGCTGCCGCTACCGCTGTCCTTCTGGCCGCAGCCGGCCATCAGACCGAGCGCCATGACCAGAGACAACACCATTGCCACTACTTTTTTCATGTACATACCCTCCAGATAAATTCTTTCTCCCGGCCGCGGGCATAAAAAACGGCATATGCAGCGCTGCATATGCCACCCCGACGACCGGCAGACGCTGAGAATCCGCCCCTTACGGACGGATTTGGTCGGTCGATCTTTCCTGAGATCCTCTCAGCCCGGAACACGGGCTCCCTCGCGATCTGGTTTCGTCATCACTGTTTTGTTGAGCGCGGCGCCAGGGAGCTCCCCCTTTCGCCGCATTCCGGAAACCATCGACAGCTTACCACACCCCACGGGAGAATGCAAGCAGTTTGTAATGTCGGAGCAAAATCGGCGGCTGCAAAGCGTGCGGACACCCACCGTCTCATATTCTCTGCCGGGATTCATATACTGAATTACGCAAATATGGGGAGTGGTGTCAGTGCACACGGACATGGAAGCACGCGCATGCGATCTCGCGGAATATCTTCTCGCCAACAACGCCACCGTCCGCGCCGCCGCCAAACAGTTCGGTGTCTCCAAATCGACCGTCCACAAGGATCTCACGGAGCGGCTGGAGAAGATCGACCCCGCACTCTATCAGCAGGTGCGGCAGCTGCTCGACCGCAACAAGGCCGAGCGGCACATCCGCGGCGGCATGGCAACGCGGCGAAAATACAAAGGTACATAATCCGGACCGCGGCACATCATATCGAAAAAACCGGGGATACTATCGCCGAAGGTGATCCCGTGAAAGGCAAACGTATCGGACGGCAGACCGTGCAGTTTTCGACCCCGCCCGTGATCCGCGCCGCCGCCAGCGTCGTGGGCAGAAAAGAGGGCGAAGGTCCGCTGCGCGACCGCTTTGACAGCGTCAGTCAGGACACATATTTCGGCGAAAAGAGCTGGGAGCAGGCCGAGAGCGCCATGCTGCGGCAGTGCTTTGCGCGCGTATGCAGCAAAGCGGCGCTGGAGCCGGAGGCGCTCGACTACGTGCTCTCCGGCGACCTGCTCAATCAGTGCGTGGGCTCGGCCTACGCCATGCGCGGCGTCGGTGCGCCGTATCTCGGGCTGTACGGCGCGTGCTCGACGATGGCTGAGGCGGTCAGTCTGGCCGCGATGCTCATCGACGGCGGCTGCGCCGAGACCGCCGCCGCGCTCACAAGCTCGCACTTTTGCTCCGCTGAGCGCCAGTACCGCTTTCCGCTGGAATACGGCGGCGTGCGTCCGCCGACCGCTCAGTGGACAGTGACCGGTGCGGGTGCGCTCATCCTCGCGGCTGCCGGAAACGGACCGCGCGTGACCATGGCGACGACCGGGACGATTGTGGACGCGGGCATTACGGACACGAACAACATGGGCGCTGCGATGGCGCCCGCCGCCTATGAGACGCTCCGGGCGCACTTTTCCGACACCGGGCGCACGCCGGACGACTATGATCTGATCGTGACCGGCGACCTCGGCAAGATCGGTCACGCCGTCGTGACGCGGCTGTTTGCGGACGACGGCGTGGATCTCACCGGCAGGTACAACGACTGCGGACTGATGATCTACGATCTCGAGGCGCAGGACGTGCACGCGGGCGGCTCGGGCTGCGGATGCAGCGCGTCCGTGCTCGCAGGGCATCTGATGAAGCTGCTGACGGGCGGGCAGATCCGGCGACTGCTGTTCGCGGCGACGGGTGCGCTCATGTCCCCCACAGCGTCCATGCAGGGGCAGAGCATCCCCGGCATCTGTCACGCCGTGGCCATAGAAACGCAGGTGAACGCATGATCGCAGAGTATCTGAAAGTATTTTTTTCCGGCGCGGCACTGTGCATGATCGGTCAGGTGCTGATCGACAAGACGCGGCTGACGCCGGCGCGCATCCTCACGCTGTATGTGGTGGCGGGCGTGCTGCTGGGCGCTGTCGGCGTCTATGAGCCGTTTGCGCGCTGGGCGGGCGCAGGTGCGAGCGTGCCGCTGACCGGCTTCGGAAACCTGCTGGCCGGCGGCGTCCGCAAGGCCGTCGCCGAGCGCGGCGTGCTCGGCGCGTTTACAGGCGGCTTCACGGCCGGTGCTGCCGGGATCTGCGCGGCGATCTTTTTCGGGCTGCTCGTCGCCATGCTGTTTCGCTCAAAGGACAAGCAATAAAAAAAGAACCGATCCGCAGATCGGTTCTTTTTGCGTTATGGGTAAGCTCAGCCTCTTGCAGCGGCTTCGCCGGCCTCGAGTGCCTTCATGTTGCCCTCGAGGAACTTGGCCTTCTTCTCGCCAAGCTCGATGCGGATCGCTTCGCCGAGGATCTCGTTGGAGACGACCGGAGCCTTCTCCATCAGAGCGCCGAGGATCGCAACGTTCGCGCCCTTCGGGTTGCCGACGGACTCGGCAATGCCGTTGGCGTCGCAGTAGACGACCTGAATGTCATCACGCTCGGCCTTGCGGTCGATGATGGAGCTGTTGATGACGAGGACGCCGCCCGGCTTGACGTGGCTCTCGAACTTGTCCAGAGACGGACGGTTCATCGCCACGACGCAGTCAGCCATGTCGACCAGCGGGGAAGCGACCGGATCGTCGGAGACGATGACGGAGCAGTTCGCCGTGCCGCCGCGCATCTCGGGGCCGTAAGAGGGCAGCCAGGAGACGTGCTTGCCGTCGAGCATGCAGGCCATAGCCAGGAACTTACCGATCAGGAGCATGCCCTGACCGCCAAAGCCAGCAAAAATGTATTCTTTCTTCATGTTATTCAGCCCCCTTGTCCTTCTTAACGCCGAGCGGGTAGTACGGAATCATGTTCTCTTCCAGCCACTCCATCGCCTTGATCGGGCTCAGGCCCCAGTTCGTCGGGCAGGCGGACAGGACTTCGACCATCGTGAAGCCCTTGCCTTCCATCTGGTAATGGAACGCCTTGGAAATGGCCTTCTTCGCCTTGACGATGTTCGGGGTGTTGTTGACGGCAACGCGCTCGATGTAGTAGGAGCACGGAACCTCAGCGAGCATCTCGGAGACCTTCAGCGGAGCGCCGCACCAGTCCTCATCACGGCCGTAGGGGCTCGTGGTGGTCTTCTGGCCGACGAGCGTGGTCGGAGCCATCTGGCCGCCGGTCATGCCGTAGATCGCGTTGTTGACAAAGATCGTGGAGATCTTCTCGCCGCGGTGCGCAGCGTGAACGATCTCAGCGGTGCCGATGGACGCGAGGTCGCCGTCGCCCTGGTAGGTGAAGACGAGGGTGTCCTTGCCGACGACGCGCTTGGCGCCGGTGGCGACTGCGGGTGCACGGCCGTGAGCGGCTTCGTACATATCGCAGTTGAAGTAATCATACGCAAAGACGGAGCAGCCGACCGGCGCGACGCCGATGACCTTGCCGTCCAGATTCATCTCATCAATGACCTCTGCGACCAGACGGTGGATAATGCCGTGGTTGCAGCCCGGGCAGTAGTGGAACTGCTTGTCCGTGAGGAGTTTGGTCTTTTCAAAAACAACAGACATTTACTTGCCCTCCTTCATGCTGATAATCTTCGCGACGATCTCTTCGGTGGTCGGCATCTGGCTGCCGAGGTGGCCGAAGAAGTCGATCGGCTTCGCGCCGTTGATCGCGATCTTGACATCCTCAAGCATCTGGCCCTCGTTGAGCTCGACGTCGAGAACAGCCTTCACGCCCGGAAGCTCGGCAGCCTTCTTGACCGCGTCGTACGGGAACGGCCAGACGGTGATCGGGCGAACCAGACCAACGTTGATGCCCTGCTCCTTGAGCTCGGCGATGGCGGACTTGGCGATACGCGCAACCGTGCCGAAAGCGGTGATGACATACTCAGCACCCTCGAGGTTGTACTCTTCCCACTGCTGCTCGTTGGCAGTGATCTCACGATAGCAGGCCTGCAGCTCGTCGTTGTGGACGGACAGGGTCTCGGTATCGATGTAGATGGAGTTGATGACGCCGCGCTTGGCCGGATCGTCGCCTGGTTTCCAGCCGGTGCAAGCCCAGGGCTTCTTCTCGGGATCGATCTTGTAGTCGACCATCTCGGGCATCTCCACGGGCTCCATCATCTGCGCGATGATGCCGTCGGCGAGGAAGAGGACCGGTATGCGGTACTTCTCAGCCTTGTCGAAGGCGTACATCATGATGTCGATTGCTTCCTGCACGGATGCCGGAGCGTAGGTCAGCAGGTGATAGTCACCGTTGCCGCCGCCCTTGACAGCCTGGAAGTAGTCGCCCTGAGAAGCCTGAATGTTGCCGAGGCCGGGGCCGCCGCGCATGACGTTCAGGATGACAGCCGGCAGCTGCGCGCCTGCGCAGTAGGAAATACCTTCCTGCTTCAGGCTGACACCGGGGCTGGAGGAAGAGGTCAGCGCACGTGCACCGGCACCGGCTGCACCATAGATCATGTTGATAGCCGCAACTTCGCTCTCGGCCTGCAGGAAGCAGCCGCCGACTTCGGGCATACGTGCGGACATATATTCAGGAATCTCCGTCTGCGGAGTGATCGGATAGCCGAAGAAGTAACGCGCGCCTGCACGAATCGCAGCCTCAGCGATAGCTTCGCTACCCTTCATAAGCGTCAATGCCATTTTCGATGTACCTCCTTAATCTCTCACAATGCTGATTACCACGTCCGGGCAAGTGCGCGCGCAGGAAGCGCAGCCGATGCAGGCCTCCGGATTCGCGACGACGGACGGATGATAACCCTTTGCGTTGAGTTTGTCCTTCGCCAGCGCCAGGACACCCTTCGGGCAAGCTCTGACACAGAGACCGCAACCCTTGCAAAGATTCTCGTTGATGGTCACCTTTACCATTTTTGCTACCTCTTTTCTGTTCTGTTTTGCGAAATTGCCTATGTAAACCGCATGCGCGGGTTACGCCTGTTTCTTCTCCGACAAGCTGTGGATATAGCTGTCCCAGTCGCGCTTCATGATGATGTCGATGGGGACGGGCTTACCGATATACTTCGGGTCGTGCCCCTCGGCCAGGAAGATGTCGAGCATCTCCTTCTTGCCGGTCGTGTACATGACCGGAACGCCTGTCCGGTCGCTGACCTCGCGCAGCATCTCATAACCGTCGCGCAGCTCCGCCGGCGTGGTCATGGTGGCGAGGTTGGTGTTATTGATCATGCCCGTGATCTTCAGATGGGAATGGATCTCCATCTGCTGCTGCAGGTCGATGATCTTCTCCACCGTTCCGGCAAGCGGGCGGCGGATATTGACGACATTCAGAACCTCCAGCTGTTCCGGGCCCATGGCCATGAAGTCCTGAAAGTCCTCATAATAACGGCCGAGCGCGGTGGAGCCGACGGCGTCGCCGCCGACGTCAAACACGACAGTGTCCCAGTTCATGGCAAATGCAGAAGCGACCTCCGCCGGCAGCGACAGCGTCTCCACGCCGGAGCAGGCATAGTTCGGGGAGATGAGACGAATCTCTTTCTGCTCCACGAGCTTGCCGCGCTCAGTCAGGCGGAAGTAAGTATTGACCAGGTCCAGGTCAATGAGTTCTGTCTTTCCGGTTTCAGCCGCTTTAAAAGCAAAATTCAGCGCAAGCTCACTCTTGCCGCTGCCGTAGTTGCCGATCATAACGTATATCTTTTTCAAAACAAAGCTCCTCCCCTCGAGGGGTATTCAAAATGTGCAAATGGGTATTAAAAATCAAAATATATCCATTCAAATATTCAAATCTCAACGGTTATCATCATAGCACAATCGCGCGAATTCGTCAACAAACGTTGTTTGGCTTTGTGGAACGTGCCTAATTTTTGCGCGCATTTCTGGACAAGTTGCCAGTTATCTGAAATTTAACAGCAATGTTCAGGAATTAACGCTATTTATTTCCTTTTTCAGGTAGAGATACCACGCACTCACGCCGACCAGAAGCCCGCCGCCGACGAGATTGCCGAGCGTGACCGGCAGCAGATTGCCGATAAGCGCCCTGCCCCACGTCAGCCCTTCGGCAGCAGCGCCGGTCTGCCCCGCCGTGAAGAGTCCCGCCGCAAGGTAGTACATATTGGCGACGCTGTGCTCAAAGCCCGCGACCACAAAGGCCATGATCGGGAAAAAGACGGCCGCGATCTTACCGCCGACGGTCCTGGCGGCATTGGCCATCCAAACGGCGATGCACACGAGGAAGTTGCAGAGGATGCCGCGCACGAACGCATCGCCGAACGTCAGCCCCGCTTTCGTCTGTGCGATGGCGATAACGGACGCCGCGAGCTTGCCGCCGAACGCGGAAAAGGCGTGCCCCGACACGCACAGCGCCGCAACGAGCACCGCGCCCGCAAAGTTGCCCAGATAGACAACGAGCCAGTTGCGCAGCATCCGCCGCACCGTGATCGTGCGCGCCAGAACGCCCATGATCATGAGATTGTTGCCGGTGAAGAGCTCGCTTCCGGCCACGATGACCATGGCGAGACCGGCCGGAAACACGCAGCCGGAGACGAGCTTTGCCAGCGACGGATCGCCGACCGTCGCCGCGGCAGCCGTGGACGCGACGCCCGCAAGCGCGACGAACGCGCCCGCAAGGCAGGCGAGCAAAAACATCCGCCCCAGCGGCAGTGCAGCCTTGGTGCGGCAGGCGGAAAGATAATTCTCCGCGGTCTCTTTGGGTGTGTACATAGGTAACGTCCTCCGGCAAAGCACAAGATATGTGATACGCATTATCTTACTATCATGTATCTTGTGCTGTCAAGTGCACAGACAAAAAAAGCAGCCGGAGTATTCTCCGGCTGCCTAGGCATCCAGCCACACGCGCATACGCTCCACGGCGCGCCGCTCGAGCCGCGAGACCTGCACCTGCGAGATGTGCAGGAGCTCGGCCGCACGCTGCTGCGTCAGGCCGTGATAAAAACGCAGCGCGATCACCTGCCGCTCCCGCTCCGGCAGGCGGCGCAGCGCCTCGCGCAGGTCGGCATATTCGACCATGCGCGTCTCCTGCTCGTAATCCCCGAGCATGTGCTCGAGCGTAAAGCCCGTCTCGCCGTTTTCCCTCTGCAGGGACTCCGTAGGGCCGGTGGCCGTCTCCGCGGCCGCGATCTCCTCCGGCTCGAGCCCGGTCTCGGAGGCGAGCTCCGAGAGCGTCGGCTCGCGGCCGAGCGTCTGCTCAAGGCGGGTGCGCGCCGTGCGGATGCCCTGCGCGCGCTCCTTCATGCTGCGGCTGACCTTGACCGCGCCGTCATCGCGCAGAAAGCGCCGGATCTCCCCTGCGATCTTCGGGACGGCGTATGTAGAAAAGCACGTGCCGAACTGTTCGTCAAAGCCCTGCATGGCCTTGAGAAAGCCGACGCAGCCGAGCTGGTACAGGTCGTCCGGCTCGACGCCGCGGCCAAAAAAGCGCCGCGCCACGCTCCAGATGAGGCCGGTGTTTTCCTCGACCATCTGCTCCGCCGCCTGCACGTCACCCGCCTGCGCGCGCCGCAGCAGCGCACGCGTCTCTTCGGCGATCATGCGCGGCGGCGGATGCGGCGGCACATCGTCACGGTCGTGCCGCGGCCGGGCACAGACTTGACCCGCAGCGTGTCCATGAAGCTCTCCATGATGGTAAAGCCCATGCCGCTGCGCTCCTCCCCGCCGGTGGTGTACATCGGCGTGCGTGCCTGCGCCACGTCCGCGATGCCGACACCGTGATCCTTGACGGCGATCTCCAGCCGCTCGTCCGGCAGAATGCGCACGCGCACCTGCACCGTACCGAGCACGTCCGGATAGGCGTGCACGACGGCATTCGTCACGGCCTCGGACACGGCGGTCTTGATGTCGCCGAGCTCGGCAAGCGTCGGGTCGAGCTGTGCGGCAAAGGCCGCTACTGCCGCGCGCGCAAAGCCCTCGTTCACGCTGCGCGCCGGAAACTCCAGCTTCATGTAATTCTTTTGCGTCAACACTGTTCACACTCCTTTTCCCGGTCGTCAAGCACCGGGACGATCTTCGTCAGCCCCGCAACATCCAGCACCCGCCGCACCTGCCCCGGCACGCCCGAGAGCGCCAGCGCGCCGCCCGTCTGCCGCAGGAGGCGGTCGGTCTTGAGGATGACCGCGATCCCGGAGCTGTCCATAAAGCTCACCCCCGTCAGGTCGAGCACGCAGCGGCGCGGCAGATATTCCTCCACGGCGTCCTCGATGCCGGGCATGACCGTCTGCGCCGCCGCATGATCGAGTTCGCCCATCAGCCGCAGCGTCAGGCAGCGGCCGTCATCATGCGTTATGATCCGCATCTGCTTGTCCCTCCTATTCTAAAAGAAAAACACCGCATACGGCCGAAGCCGTATACGGTGTTATTGTAGCGTAATGCCGCTGTGGTTTTTTGTCGGACGCGGGGACTCAGCCGAGGTTTTTCAGGCTGGCCTCGAGATTTTCCACGAGCGCCTTCGCCTTCTCGGCGCGCTCGCGCTCCGTCTGCACGACGGCCTCCGGCGCACGGGAGATGAAGTTCTCGTTCGAGAGCTTGCGCATCTGACCCTCGTAGTTCCTGCGCGCCTTTTCGAGCTCTTTTTCCAGACGGGCGCGCTCTTTGTCGAGGTCAATCAGCTCTGCCATCGGCATGAAGAGCTTGGCCTCCTCCGTGACGACGGAGACCATGTGCTCGGCATCCGCCGGCAGCTCGCTGCTGATGGTGATCTGCTCGGCATAGGCGAGCTTCGAGATGTAGCTCTCGCCGCAGCGGAAGGCGTCCTGCCGGTCGGTCGTGATGAACAGGTGCGCCTTTCTGCTCGGCGGCACGTTCATCTCGGCGCGGCGGCTGCGCACGGCGCGGATGGCGTTCATGACCATCTCAAAGTCGCGCTCCTCGGCCGGGAAAGCGAGAGACTCGCTGTACTCCGGATAGCGGGCGATCATGAGCGCCTCACCGTCATGCGGCAGCGCCTGCCAGATCTCCTCGGTGATAAACGGCATGAACGGGTGCAGAAGCTTGAGGATATCCGTCAGGACATACAGCAGCACCTGCTGCGCACTGCGTGCGCGGCCCTCGTCGCCGCTGTTGAGGCGGGGCTTGGTGAGCTCAATATACCAGTCGCAGTACGTGTCCCAGATAAAGTCGTAAATCTTCGCTGCGGCGATGCCGATCTCGTACTTATCGAGGTTCTCGCACACTTCCTTCGAGAGCGTGTTGAGCTTCGAGAGCACCCACTTGTCCTCGAGCTCGAGCGTCTCGGGCAGCTCGTTTTTGTCGATGGTAAGGTTCATCATCACAAAGCGCGATGCGTTCCAGAGCTTGTTGGCGAAGTTGCGCATGGCGCCGCACTTCTCAACGTAGAAGCGCATATCGTTTCCGGGACTGTTGCCCGTGATGAGGTTGAAGCGCAGCGCGTCGGCGCCGTAGGTGTCGGCCATCTCGAGCGGGTCGATGCCGTTGCCGAGGGACTTGGACATTTTGCGTCCCTTATCGTCGCGCACGAGGCCGTGGATGAACACTGTCGGGAACGGGATGTCCTGCATCTGCTCAAGGCCGGAGAAGATCATGCGCGCGACCCAGAAGAAGATGATGTCATAGCCCGTGACCATGACGCTCGTGGGATACCAGAACTTGAGATCCCCGGCGCTCTTATCCGGCCAGCCGAGCGTGGAAAACGGCCAGAGCGCGGAGCTGAACCACGTGTCGAGCACGTCGGGATCGCGGTGGATATGCTTGCTGTGGCAGGCCTCGCACTCGCAGGCATCGGTGCGCGAGACGGTGACATGGCCGCAGTCGTCGCAATACCATGCCGGGATCTGATGACCCCACCAGAGCTGGCGGGAGATGCACCAGTCGTGCACGTTCTCCATCCAGTTATAATAGGTCTTGCTGAAGCGCTCGGGCACGAACTTGATGCGTCCGTCGCGCACGGCCTCGATGGCAGGCTCGGCCAGCGGCTTCATCTTGACGAACCACTGCGGGCTCGTCATCGGCTCGACCGTCGTACCGCAGCGGTAGCACGTGCCAACGTTGTGGTTGTAGGGCTCGGTCTTGATGAGGTAGCCCTGCTCCTCGAGATCGGCCACGATGGCCTTGCGCGCCTCGTAGCGGTCGAGACCGTTATACTTGCCGCCGTTGATGACACGGGCGTCCTCGTCAAAGATCAGGATCTGCTCGAGATTATGGCGCAGACCGACCTCATAGTCGTTCGGGTCGTGGCAGGGCGTCATCTTGACGCAGCCGGTGCCGAAATCAAGCTCGACATAATCATCGGCCACGATGGGCAGCTCACGGCCCACGAGCGGCAGGATCGCCGTCTTGCCGACGAGGTGCTGATAGCGCTCGTCCGCCGGGTTGACCGCGATGCCGCTGTCGCCGAGCATCGTCTCGGGACGGGTGGTAGCGATGGTCAGATACTCGTCGCTGTCCTTGAGCGGGTAGCGGATATACCAGAACGAGCCGGGCATATCCTTATACTCGACCTCCGCGTCGGACAGCGCCGTGCGGCAGTGCGGGCACCAGTTGATGATGCGGTTGCCCTTATAGATCAGGCCCTTTTCATACAGCTCGCAGAATGTCTCGCGCACGGCCTTGGAGCAGCCCTCATCCATGGTGAAGCGGCTGCGGTCCCAGTCGCAGGACACGCCGAGCGACTTCTGCTGCTCGACGATGCGGTTGCCGTACTGCTTTTTCCACGCCCAGACGCGCTCCAGAAACGCGTCGCGCCCGAGATCATAGCGGGTCAGGCCCTCTTCCTTGCGCAGCATCTCCTCGACCTTGATCTGCGTGGCGATGCCGGCGTGATCCGTGCCGGGCACCCACAGGGCGGCATAACCCTGCATACGCTTATAGCGCGTGAGGATGTCCTGCAGCGTCGCGTCGAGCGCGTGGCCCATGTGCAGCTGACCCGTAACATTCGGGGGCGGCATTACAATGGAAAACGGCTTTTTGTCCGGATCGGCTTTGCCGGCAAAATAGCCGCCGCGCATCCACATGTCATAAATCTTCTTCTCGACCTGTTTGGGGTCGTAGACCTTCGGAAGCTCTTTCATGGTTCTCCTCCTTTTCTTCATAACCAGTCTATTATCGCGTATGGTCGGTGCGGTAATCTCCAGCTGATTCGGAGCATCCTGCACCGGCTTGCGGATTTCCTCCTCGCTCATTTCTGCCGGAGCAAATTCCTTATAGACATCCAGCTGATACTGGCATTCCTTGCGAATGTCATCGCGGTCAGCCGGAGCAGCTTCCATTGCCTCACGCGTCTGCTTGATTTCCTTCTGGATGATGGCGTTCTCCTCTTCTTCGGTCAGATCTTCACGCTTGTCCTTTGCCTTCGCCTTGAGGGCGGACAGCAGCAGCGACAGCGCTGCCGTTCGTTCTGCATCCTTCGCCTTCGTTGCAGCCATCATCTGCTGCTGAACTTCATTTATCTTAGACATGATACTTTCCTCCCATATCATTCCTGTGGGGGCTTATTTTTCGCCAATCAGAACGCCCAATCTGCATCGTCGCAGCAGCCGCGTCAAATAATCCGATGCCAGATATGCCGCGGCAGCAATGCCAATGCACAATACCCACGGCTGTATATCCCGCTGTCCCAGCCAGACATACAGCACATAAATGATCATTGGATGAAACAGATAGATGCCAAATCCATTCTTGATTTGCTTTTTGACCCATGCACACTGCATGATGTGCTTGGGCATATAATATGTTGCGCCGATGGCAAAACAGCCGCCGAACAGCGCTTTTATCATGCGCATATGCCAAGCCGTCCGCTCACTGAGCACAAGCAATGCCGCCAGACAAATCACAATGGCCGCCGGATGCTTGAGATACTTCATCACAGTGTCATACTGCATGTGAAAACAATATCCGAAATAGAAAAATATCAGATAAAATGCGCAACTGCTCAGCGAGAAGAAATATGGCGCTCTGCCGGATTCATAGGAAACGACAAGCAGCAGCGCAATGGTCAGGACGCACACAATCGGATGCCGCAAAATCTTTCCGCCGGTATGCGAACCGTGCGGCATCACGTTTTCCGCCACAGCTTTGACTGCGCCGCACACGACAAACACCTCAAACAGAGCAAGGATATACCAAAGATGCCTGTTATTGTGCGCCAGAACAATGCCGTCCCAGCAGTAGCGCAGATAGGATTGATCGGTAAAGCCCAAGAGGCACATGACCGGTGCTACATAACAAATACCAAAAAACAAATACGGAATCAGCAGGCGAACCGCCTTGTTTTTCAAAAACTGTGCGGTGTCCTGATATTTTTGATAGTCATGAATGCACAGCGCATATACCATACCGGAAACCGACATATACAGCGGCATATGAAACGAATAGATGATATTGGTCAAATGATCGAGTCCGTCACTGGCATTGTATGGAATAACCACGCCGGTTCCCGTATACATTCTGGATGCATGCGCCAAAACGACCAAAAAAGTCGCCACAAATTCTATTGCATCGTAATGGTTTGATTTGTCAGCTGTGTCCCAATGTTGCGTCTTGATTTTCACCCTCTCCTTCTTTCTGCACAAAAGTAACTAAGATTGCCGGGGCGCAAAAAATCGCCCCGAAACGAACTGTTTCAGGGCGATCGAAACCGCGGTACCACCTGAATTCCACGCAGACGCGTGACACTCTTGTCTCTGTAACGGGAGAACCCGGCCGCCCTACTCCGTTCAGGCAGGCTGCTCCGGGGCGACCTTCATCTCCGGCATCCGAAAGGCTCGCACCAACCGCCTTCTCTCTGACGTCCGCCGGGAGACTACTCCTCCCCTTCTTCGCATATGGATGCAAAAATTATAGGCTCTGCAGCACCGTTTGTCAAGCGTTTCTGAGCCAGCGCACGACGGAAAGTGCCGCGCGGTTGCCCTCGCCGACCGCCGCCGGGATCTGATAGGGTGCGCCGGTGCAGTCTCCGGCCGCGAAAACGCCCGGAATGCTCGCCGCGCAGTCATCATCCACGACGATGTGACCGTTATCCGTCGCCAGGCCGGGCAGGAGCGTATCGGCCGCAAAGCCCGCGCGCAGGATGAAGATGACGTCCGCCGGCTCCGCCGTGCCGTCGACCACGAGCGCATCGGCGCGCTCGGTGCCACGGATCTCAAAGCGGTGCTTTTTCCCGTCGTAATAGTGCACGTCGCAGCCGATCTCCCGCAGGAAGCCGGCCTCCTCCGGCGCGTCCGCCGCGAGGCCGATGACCGCCGCGCGCTTGCCGCGATAGAGCATCCCGTCGCAGGTGGCGCAATAGCTCACGCCGCGGCCGAGAAACTCCGCCTCGCCCGGAAACGTGCCGCGCTGGGCAATGCCGGTCGCCAGCAGCAGCGCCCTGCCCTCTGCAAATTCCTTGCCCGCCGAGACGCCGAACGTCTTGCCCATCGGCATCGCCGAGAGCGCCCGCTCGCGCAAAAAGTCCGCGCCGAGGTCGCGCGCCTGCTGCGTCATGGTCTCGAGCAGCGCAGGGCCGGATACATCCGGCACGCCGGGATAGTTCGTGACATGCCCGGCCTTATACAGCGCGCTGTCAGCCGCGCCGCCGCAGATCACGCACACGGACAGATTCCGGTTGCGCGCGGTCATAGCCGCCGACAGGCCCGCGGGTCCGCCGCCGATGATGAGCAGATCGTACATGGTTCCTACCTCCGATTCGGTCATTTCTATACGCATTATATATTTCTTTTTGGATATTGTAAACAGAAATCGAATCGTGTATAATACTTCTGCAATATTATCTGGAGTTGAAAAAACACTATGGAAGATACCAAAAACTTTATTGAAGCCTTTGTCGAAGCCGATCTCGCGCCGGGCGGCCGTTTCGCCGGCCAGACCATCCACACCCGCTTCCCGCCTGAGCCGAACGGCTACCTGCACATCGGTCACTGCAAGGCGCTGTGCATCGATTTCGGCACGGCCGAAAAATTCGGCGGCATCTGCAACCTGCGCATGGACGACACGAACCCCTCCAAGGAGGACAACGAGTTTGTCGAGGCCATTCAGGAGGACATTCACTGGCTCGGCTTTGACTGGGGCGACCGGTTTTTCTTCGGCTCGGACTACTTCGAGAAGGACTATGAATACGCCGTTGAGCTCATTAAGAAGGGGCTCGCCTATGTGTGCGAGCTGACGCCGGAGCAGTTCCGCGAATACCGCGGCGACGTGAACACCCCCGCTGTCAGCCCGTGGCGCGACCGTCCGATCGAGGAGAGCCTCGATCTCTTTGCGCGTATGCGCGCCGGCGAGTTCCCGGAGGGCAAGTACACCCTGCGCGCGAAGATCGACCTCGCGTCCGGCAACTTCAATATGCGCGACCCCGTGCTCTACCGCATCCGCTACATCGAGCACCACCGTCAGGGCACGAAGTGGTGCATCTTCCCGATGTATGACTTCGCACACCCGATCCAGGACGCGCTCGAGGGCATCACGCACTCGCTCTGCTCACTGGAGTATGAGGATCACCGCCCGCTCTACGACTGGGTGGTCGACAACGTGTCCGTTCCGTGCAAGCCGCGCCAGATCGAGTTTGCGCGCCTCGGCATCAACTACACCGTCATGTCCAAGCGCAAGCTGCGCCGCCTCGTCGAGGAGGGCTACGTCTCCGGCTGGGACGATCCGCGTATGCCGACGCTGTGCGGTCTGCGCCGCCGCGGCTACACACCCGCGTCCATCCGCAATTTCTGCGAGCGCATCGGCGTGTCCAAGGTCGCGTCCACGGTCGATTACAGCTTCCTGGAGCACTGCCTGCGTGAGGATCTTAACCTCCACGCCCAGCGCGCCATGGCCGTGCTGCACCCGGTGAAGCTGCGCATCACGAACTACCCCGAAGGTCAGAGCGAGACGTTCGCCGTCGAAAACAACCCTGAGGACGAAAACGCCGGCACGCGCGACGTGACCTTCTCCAATGAGCTGTGGATCGAGGCCGATGACTTCATGGAGGAGCCGCCGAAGAAATACAACCGCCTCTTCCCCGGAAACGAGGTGCGCATCAAGGGTGCGTACATCGTGCGCTGCACCGGCTGCGTCAGGGACGCGGACGGCAACGTGACGGAGGTGCTGTGCGAGTACGATCCCGAGACCCGCGGCGGCAACACGCCCGACGGACGCAAGGTGCGCGGCACGATTCACTGGGTCGATGCGCACAACTGCGCCGACGCCGAGGTGCGCCTGTACGACAACCTCTTTGCCGACGCAGACCCCGAGGGCGACGGCAAGGACTATCTCGAGTGCCTGAACCCGGACTCGCTGTCCGTGCTCACCGGCTGCAAGGTCGAGCGGATGCTCGCCGGCGCCGAAGCCCCGGCTGCGTTCCAGTTTTTGCGCCTCGGCTACTTTGCCGTGGACAACAAGGATTCCGCGCCCGGACACCTGGTCTTTAACCGCGCCGTCGCGCTCAAGGACAGCTTCAAGAAAGCCTGAATGTAAATATTTATGATTTATCCCTCCCGTTTGTCACGGGAGGGATATTTTTTGTGGCGAAATCGTGAATTTCTTATTGACAACTGTCGCCCATGGTGGTATTTTACGCAGGATGATATTTTTAAGTCGGTACGAGATACCGGCAAGGTGTCACGGCTAATGGAATCACGGTGGGAGTCACTATGTGCTCTCCCTGCGCGCTGCCGCCTTGTCTGGACTCGGACAGGGCGTTTTTCTATGCACGGAGGCATCGCTGTGGAGCTCAAATGCAAGGCAAAGATCATGGATGCGGCCGCGATCGACCGCACACTCGTGCGCATCGCGCATGAGATCCTCGAAAAGAACAACGGCACGGAGGATCTGTGCCTGATCGGCATCCACACGCGCGGCGTGCCGCTGGCGCGCAGGCTGGCCGAGAACATTGCGCGCATCGACGGTGTGCGTCTGCCGGTCGGTGAGCTGGACATCTCGCTCTACCGTGACGATCTGAGTCCGGCTGCGGATACGCCGGTGCTCAACCGCACCGATGTCCCCTTCCCGGTTGCGGGCAAAACCGTCGTGCTGGTCGACGATGTCATCTACACCTGCCGCACGGCACGCGCGGCACTCGACGCCGTGATGCGCCTCGGCCGGCCGGCACGCATCCAGCTCTTCGCCCTGATCGACCGCGGTCACTCGGAGCTGCCGATCAAGGCCACCTACGTGGGCAAAAACATCCCGACCGCCAAGAGCGAGATCGTGGCCGTCCGCCTGCAGGAGACGGACGGGGAAAACAGTGTCTGTATCCTCGAACGAGGAGATAGAATAGATTAAATTTTCACGGGAGGAAAAAATCTATGAGCAACAAATCCATCGGCAACGAGCCGGTGTACGACGCACGTACACTCGGCGCGCCCAGAATGTTCGTTCTGGGTCTCCAGCACATGTTCGCCATGTTCGGCGCGACCGTCCTCGTCCCGGCACTGACCGGCCTCGACGTCGCGACGACGCTGCTGTTCGCCGGCCTCGGCACGCTGCTGTTCCACCTGCTGGCCAAGGGCAAGGTCCCGGCCTTCCTCGGCAGCTCGTTCGCCTTCATCGGCGGCTACAACGCCGTGCGCACCATCGGCACGAATCCGGACGGCTCCGCGATCTATAATAATGACCTGCTGGCCTACGCCTGCTTCGGCGTCGCCATTGCCGGCCTGATGTACGTGATCCTGTCGACCCTGTTCAAGGTCTTCGGCGTCAAGAAAGTCATGCGCTACTTCCCGCCGATCGTCACGGGTCCGATCATCATCGCCATCGGTCTGACGCTGTCCTCTTCCGCCATCACCAACTGCCGTGCCAACTGGCTCATCGCCATCGTTGCGATCCTCATCGTCATCGGCTTCAATATGTGGGGCAAGGGCATGGCCAAGATCATTCCAATCCTGCTCGGCGTGCTCGGCTCTTACATCTTTGCCATCATCATCGACCCCGCGGAGCGTGCCTCCGTCGCCGCCGCCGTCAGCAGTGCCAAGTGGTTCGGCCTGCCGATCGTGTGGAAAAACAGTGTGTTCCATCTCTTCGCCGGCCCGGTCGACAGCGGCATGCTCTGGTCTGCCGTGCTGACGATCGTGCCGCTGTCTCTGGCCACCATGGTCGAGCACATCGGCGATATCTGCGCCATCTCCTCCACCTGCGGCAGAAACTACATGGTCGACCCCGGCTTCCACCGCACCCTGCTCGGTGACGGTCTGGCCACCACGCTCGCTTCCCTCTTCGGCGCTCCGGCCAACACCACCTACGGCGAGAACACCGGCGTGCTTGCCCTGTCGCGCGTGTACGATCCGCGCGTGATCCGCATCGCTGCCTGCATCGCCATCGTCGTGTCCTTCTGCCCGAAGTTCGCGGCGCTCGTGTCTGCCATGCCGACGGCCACCATCGGCGGCGTGTCCCTCGTGCTCTACGGCATGATCTCCGCCGTCGGCGTGCGCAACGTCGTCGAGAACAAGGTCGACTTCACCAACACCCGCAACGTCATCATCGCCGCGCTCATCCTCGTGCTCGCCATCGGCATCACTTACTCCGGCAGCATCCAGATCGGCGTTGTGTCCCTGTCGGGTCTGGCCGTCGCGTCCATCGTCGGCATCCTGCTCAACGCCATCCTGCCCGGCAAGGACTACACCTTCGAGCAGAACGATCAGGGCGCGACCTCCGTGGACTTCAAGGTCTGAGCCTGCATCGAAACCAAATACGCACCGGCCGCCGCAGCAGCACGCTGCGGCGGCCTTTTGCTCTGCGCTTCGCCGAGCGACGCGATTGTTAAATTTGTGTCCGGTTTTTTCCAAAAAATCAGTTGTAGTTTGCGAAGAAATGCGTTATCATGAATTTGCTTAGGAGCAAAAAGGAACAAGAAATATCCATAAAAACGGAGGAGCAACATGAAATTTTCCAGCAAAATCGAAAAGTGCGGCCTCTCTCCCATGCGCAAATTCGCGCCCTACGCAAACGAGGCGGCGAAAAAGGGGAAGAAGCTCTACCACCTGAATATCGGCCAGCCCGATATCGCCACGCCCGCGGCCTATTTTGACGCCGTCAAGAACTTCAGCCAGCCGGTGCTGGCCTACGCCCCGTCCGACGGTGTACCGGAGATGATCGACGCCGTCGTCAACTACTACGGCAAAATCGACGCGCCCATCACCAACAAGCAGGTGCTCATCACCACCGGCGGCAGCGAGGCGCTGCAGATCGCGCTCAGCTGCATCCTCGATGAGGGCGATGAGATCATCATCCCCGAGCCGTTCTACCCGAACTACAGCACGTTCGTCACGCTCACCGGCGCGACCATCCGCCCCATCACCACGACGCCGGAGGAAAACTACCGGTTTGCCATCCGCGAGCGCGTCGAGGCCTGCATCAACGAGCACACCCGCGCCATCCTCTTCACCAACCCCGGCAACCCGACCGGCACCATCCTCACCGAGGAAGAGCTCCGGCTCATGGCCGACATCGCCAAGGAGCACAACCTGTTCATCATCGGCGACGAGGTATACCGCGAGTTCGTCTACGGCGGTGAGAAGCTCATGAGCCTGCTGCAGCTCGAGGGCTATGAGGACAACGTCGTCGTCATCGACTCCGTGTCCAAGCGCTTCAGCGCCTGCGGTGCGCGCATCGGCTGCGTGATCACGCGCAACAGCGATCTCTACAACAACGCCATGAAGTGGTGCCAGGGCCGCCTGTGCGCCTCTACGATCGACCAGGTCGCCTCCGCCGCGCTCTACACCGTCGGCCCCGAATACTTCGACGCCGTGCGCAAGGAGTATAAGGCCCGCCGCGACACCCTCGTCGAAGGGCTCAAGAAGATCCCCGGTGTTATCTACTCCGAGCCGAAGGGCGCGTTCTACGTCATGGCTAAGCTCCCCGTGGACGATGCCGAGAAGTTCCAGCTGTTCATGCTCGAGGAGTTTGACGACAACGGCGACACGCTCATGTTCACCCCGGCCGAGAGCTTCTACAAGACGCCGCACACCGGCGTCAACGAGATCCGCATGGCCTACGTCATCAATCAGGACGCCCTCAAGCGCTCCATGGAGCTGCTGGCCAAGGGCATTGAGGCCTACAATAACCATTAAGCACACGCACAAAAAGCCGTCCGCTCCCGATCGGGAACGGACGGCTTTCTTGTCGGATTCAGTTTGCTTTCTGCCGGCGCTTGAGATTGAGCAGCACGACCGCCGAGAGCACGCACACACAGCCGAGGGCGCTCAGCGGCGTGAGCGTCTCGTGAAACACGAAGATGCCCAAAAGCGTCGCCACGACCGGCTCAAACGAGGCGAGAATGGACGCCTTGCCCGTCTCGAGTCCCGAAAGGCCGTAGGTATAGAGCAGATACGGCAGGTAGCACGTGACAATGCCGAGCGCCGTGCACAGGCCGAAGTCCTGCCACGATGCGAACATCACGCCCAGCGGCTGCGCCGCGCCCCAGAGGATCGCCGCGCCGACCGTGGTCAGCAGGCAGGAGTAGAAGTTGACGGTGCTGCTCGAATAGCCGCGGTCGAGCGCATAGCGGGCGAAAATGCTGTAGAGCGCATAGCCGAAGCCCGCGCCGAGGCCGTAGAGGATACCGGCCGCGGAGAGCTTGTGCTCCCCGCCGACGAGCGACACCAGACAGCACCCGGCAAACGCCAGCACAAGTGCGGCAAGCTTCTGCGCCGTGACGCGCTCGTGAAACAAAAGCAGTGACAGCACCATGACGATCGACGGGGCGGTATACAGCAGCACGGCCGCCGTGGACAGATCCATGATCGTGATGGCCTGAAAATAACAATACGTAAAAAAGAGGAGGCTGCAGATGCCCGTGCCGAAAAAGCACCAGAAATCCCGCAGCCGGATACGAAACTGCTTCGGGTCGCGCACGAGGATGGTCGCGCCAAACAGCAGCGCGGCAATGCCGCAGCGCAGCACGATCGCACCCGTCGCGTCCACGCCGCAGGCCGCCAGCGTGCGCGTAAACAGTCCCATCAGCCCCCAAAGGCAGCCGGCCGCGATGACGGACGCCGTATACTTGCGCATTGCGCACCCCTCCATACGAAAAAAATCGTATGCATGATAGCAGGTTTTCAGACTGTTGTCAATTTGCGTCGGGAAAGTTTTTTGCGCGGCATTTTTGTTTGCCCACTTGTCAAGCCGCAGCGGCTGTGATAAAATGAGAATGCTGCAAATGCGGCGTGCGGATAAAGCGAACAGCTCCGCCTCGGGAACCTCCCCGTGAAAAAATAGAGGCTTAAGAGCGGCGGCCGATACCGCCGCTTTCTGTTTGCGCCTGTGATGGAATTGGTAGACATGCGAGATTTAGGTTCTCGTGCTTTCAGCGTGTGGGTTCGAGTCCCTTCAGGCGCACCACGCCTCCGGCGGCCGATGCATCGGCCGCCGGAGGTTTTTTGCTTTTAGGGGAACATTTGTACTGTGCGGCCGTCTGACCATACAATTATATAGAAAGGCGGCCTGACCATGAAACAACCACGACTGCTCCCCGCACTGCTCCTCGCGCTGCTGATGCTCCTCCCCGCCGGCTGCGGCACGCAGACCACGGGCGCACCGCAGCAAACGCCCACGCCCACCGAGACCGCGACCGTATCCGGCGCTGCCGGGACGCTGCGTGTGCAGGTTCCGGACGGCTGGAAGTATGAGATCTGCCCCGAAGGGACGCTCGACGGCTCGGAAGCCTGCTTCGGCGTGAAGATCTGGCCGGACAGCAACTCGGACAGCTGTGTGCAGCTGTACTGGTCGGACAGCTTCGGCGTGTGCGGCACGGGGCTGAAGGAAGAATCGCTGACGCTCGCCGGAGACAGCGTCTCCGCCGGATATTATGACGGCGACAAAAACTGGGCCTTCCTCAGCTATCAGGGAAAAAACAGCGGCATCGTTGCCTGGGCCGACCCGAACGCTCCATGGTTCGCGGCGCAGGGTGAGCAGGTGCTCGCCATGCTCGACACGGTCGAATGGGAACCGGCAGCATAACGTAAATTCTGAGAGAACAGCACGTCCCGCAGCAGAGCTCTGCTGCGGGGCGATTTTCGTAATATGTTATTTCGCTGCAGCGGGAACGGCAGCGGGTTGCGCGGCTTCGGCCGCTTCAGCCTCCGGCTGCGCAGCGGCAAAGCCCTGCACAAGACCGTGCTCGCGGATGTACCTGCGGTTTTTGTACACGCCAACGGTCAGGAACGGAACGACCACGACCGCGATGCCGAGATAGCCGCAGTAGCCATAGCCGTACTTGATGATGTTCGTGAGGCCGGCCATGGAGATGGACATGGACAAAATGATGATGAACGCAGACACAATGGCGCTACGCACCGGCGCGGACTGGATGCCGCGGAACATCGGCAGCTTCTCAAAGCGGGCGACGAAGCCGAAAATCGTCGTCACACCCGTGGAGATGAGGCAGAGCATGAGGCACACGCCGTAAACTGCGGTGAGGGCACGGATGCCCATGGCGTTGCAGACCGTGAGCGTGGGGATGGTCGTGCCGCCGTCGACGGCGGTGTAGACGCCGCGCCAGCAAATGAGCATGAACACGGACAGCACGAGCGCAACGGCATTCATGGCAAAGGAGATCCACATGGCCTTGGCGCAGCCCTGCTTGCTGCGCATGGTCGTGCCGCAGGCGATCATGGTCGGCAGCGTGACGCACTGGAAGCCGGCATAGGTGAAGGCGTTAAAGATTGCTTTGGGGACATTGGCAAAACCGGTCGTCTGAAAATCAGCGCTGAGGACGGTGAACAGCGGCGACTCGCTCTTGAAGATGCCGATGGCGTAGATGGTGATGGCCGTGACGAGGATGGCGATGCCCATATAGGTGGACGCTGCGCGGACGATGCCGGCGCCGAAAATGGTCAGGAGCAGGACGAGGCAGCCGACGGCCACGACGCCGAGATAATAGTTCACGCCGAAATAGCTCCGCAGCGCGGACGCCGCGCCCGAGATGGCCGCCGCGACGGCCATGAGCACCATGATGTAAAAGAAGATCTCGAACAGCCACTCGATCTTGTCAAAGGGGTGATAGAGTGTCTCGAACAGCTGCTTGTAGCTCGTCAGGCCGCGGGAATTGTGCATGATCATGGCCTCGCGCATCGTGAGCGTGAGCAGCAGCATGGCAACGATCGCCGACACGATGCCGGCCCAGCCGAGGCCGACGTAATAGGTGTTGGCCTGGTTTCCGGTCGCAAAGCCGCCGCCGGCGTGCGCGGAAAAGAGCACCGCGCCGACCGAGAAGGCGGCGAAAAACGGGGTCTTGGGTATGGTTCTGGTCTTGGTCCGGGTTTTCATGATGCATTCCTCCTGCAAAAGCATAGTCTGATGGTCTGGCAGGAAAAAAGAAAACCCTCCGTCTTTCCTGCCCTCTGGCAGAAGAGACGAAAGGCCGAAAACCCTCCGCGGTACCACTCTTCTTCGCCCCCGCGATCGGGGACGCACTTATCCGGGATACCATCATATCCCTGCACAATAACGGGCGCACCCGTCTGCACCTACTCATCGTTCAGCGCAGCCGCTGTTCAGCCAGTTCGGCAGGTCTGTACGCTTTGTGCCTCGCACCACCCGGCACTTCTCTGAAAGGACGTTCCTGCTTACTACTCTGTGTCTTCGCGTTTGATTGCTTGATGATAACACCCGCATTCGCTGCGCGTCAAGACGCGCATTTGCCGAAAAACGAATCGGGAGCCGAAAAAAGTTTCGGCGATTTCACCAACCGGCTTTCTCCGCTGCGCAAAAACACGCCGTGCCCGTTCCGGACACGGCGTGCAAAATACGGTGGTGCGGGTCACTTGACCTCGTCGTCCAGCCAGTCGGCCAGCTTGGCTTCATCCAGCTTCAGGCCCTTGGTCAGGAACGCGACCATTTCGTTGAAGTTGAGCTTTTTCAGGCGCTCGAAGTTCGTCTCGCCCTTCTTTTCGGGGTCGATCAGGCGGCCTTCGATATAGCCGCACTCATAGCACATGTTCAGTGCGTATTTCCGATGGGTATCCAGCGTCATTTCATGACCGCAGCGGGGACATTTCATCACACATTCTCCTCTCCGAATATGGCAGTTTCGGGTGTGTTTTGCACAGCGCCCTGTTCAATATCTTAGAATATGCTACATGATTATGCGCCAATATGCAAGCATAGTTTACGAATTAACACGGCGCGTCCACCGGCCCCGGCAACGTGACGGTCAGCGTCTGCGTCAGGCGCACCGCGCCGCCGATCGACAGGCCCGTCACCGCGCCGTCCGTGCGCTGCACGCCGACCTCGAGCGTGCCGCCCGGCTGGCCGATGCCGATCTCCGTGATGCCGTCGGCAAAGTCCGCCGTGAGCACGACGGCCGTGGCGACGCTGCCGGAGGCGCAGCTGTTTTCCGCGACGCAGGACGCGGTCTCGCGCACGAACACGACCGGCTTTATGCTGCCGCACGCGCGGTCGAGAAAGATCGCCCCGACGGCGCTGGCCTCGGGCGCGGCGGCGATGGCGCGCTGCACGAGCGTCTCATCCGGCTGCGCACAGTCGATGACAAAGTGCGTGATACCGGCAAAGGTCACGCGCGCCGCCTGCACGTCCGCCCAGCCGGCCGGCTGCACGGACAGCGGCAGCGGCATCACCGTGGACGCCGTGCCCTCCGCCGTATCCGCCATGACGGGCTGGACGCCGTCCGCCCCGCTGATCTCGGCAAGGACGCAGCTTTTCCCCTGCTCGCCGTTGCGCAGCGCCTGATAAAAGCCCGCGCAGCGCAGGGCGTTGCCGCAAAACTCGCCGCCCATCATCTCCAGCCGGATCTCGCCGCCGCTGCGCGGCTCGGTCAGGAAGGCGACCTGTTCAATGCCCAGCTCCGGCAGACGCAGGATCTGCGCCGCGACGCGCGCACGCTCGGCCGCCGGCACGTCCGAGCAGACGATAGCCGTGACATTCCCCGCCGGGTCGAGCACCGCGACGGTGTATTCTCTTTTCTGCTGCAAAGTCTGCATGGTGCTCACTCCGTGAAATGGATGTGGTTATTGATGTGGTCCTGACAGAAGCAGTGGTAGCCCACGCAGCGGGAGCAATACCGGAACTCCAGCTCCGGGTGATCCGCGTCCGTGCGGCCGCAGACGGCGCACTTGTAGTGATAGGGCTTGTTCGCCTGCTCGCGCTGAATGCGCCGTGCCTCGCGCTTGAAGTTGACCGTTTTCTGCCGCTGACGCACATGCGACGGGCGGAAAAAGTCAAACAGCCAATCACCGCAGTAGACCAGGTAGTTGAGCACTGCAACCACCGGCAGCAGGTTCAGCGGGAAGGACATCGTGATCACGCCGAACACGAACAGCGCCGCGTCCAGATACGCCAGATACTTCACCTTGATCGGGATGATGAAAAACAGCAGCACCTGCACATCCGGATACAGCGTGGCAAAGGCAAAGAACATGGACAGGTTCAGGTACGTGGTCGAGACGACCACGTCGCGGCCAAGGATCGCCGAGAGCACCACACCATAGATCGCCGTGAGCAGCATACCGCTCACGTAATAGATCGTGAATTTGCCGTTGCCCCACTCGCGCTCAAGGCACGAGCCGATCCAGTAGTAGAAGTACAGCATCAGCAGCAGCCAGATGGGCCGTGACTCCGTCGGCACGAACACATAGGTGATCAGCCGCCAGACCTGCCCGTGCAGGATGCCCTGCGCCGAGCCGCTCAGAAGCGACACGATCTGTCCGGTCGTGTCCATCTGCGCCAGCAGCCAGACGGCTGCGTTGCCGATGACGATGATCAGCATCAGGTTCGGAATGCCGAAGCGCGGATGTGTATAGCAAAACCGGTCGATTTTGTTCATCAGTTTTCTCATGGGGTTCCTCCGTAAAAACAACGTATGACCATGATACCTTCTTCCAGGCGCAAAGTCCATAAAAAAATATCCGGAATCGTAATTTGTGCTTTCTAAATGGCGCAGCGTGTGGTATGATGATATCTGTATTATTATGTCGCAAGGTATGGTTATCACATGGAACAAATGCAAGAATTTGAAACAGAAGCGCGCAATGATCTGATCGAAGGCCGCAACGCGGTCATCGAGGCCCTGCGCGCGGGCCGCACGATCGACAAGATCTTCATCGCCAAGGGCGACGTGGACAAGACACTCGGGCACATCGCCTCGAAGGCACGCAGCGCCGGCATCGTCGTCACGGAGGCCGACCGCCGCAAGCTCGACGCCATGAGCCAGACGCACGCACATCAGGGTGTGATCGCGCTGTGCGCCGTCAAGGAGTACAGCACGATCGAGGACATGCTCGCCGTCGCCGCCGAGCGCGGTGAGGCGCCGTTTCTCGTGCTGTGCGACGAGATCTCCGACCCGCACAACCTCGGCGCGATCATCCGCACGGCCGAGTGCGTCGGCGCGCACGGCGTCATCATCCCGAAGCGCCGCAGCGCGGGACTGACCGCCGTCGTGGACAAGGCGTCCGCAGGCGCGCTTGAGCACATGGCCATCGCGCGGGTGCCGAATCTGGTCGCCGCGATCGAGACGCTCAAGAAAAACGGTCTCTGGATCTACGGCACGGCCGCCGAGGGCTCAAACGAGCTGTGGAAGACGGATCTGACAGGCCCCGCCTGCATCGTCATCGGCTCGGAGGGCAGCGGCATCAGCCGGCTGGTGCGCGAAAAGTGTGATTTTCTCGTCAGCATCCCGCTGCACGGACAGATCTCCTCGCTCAATGCATCCGCTGCCGCAGCGGTGCTGCTCTATGAGGCGCTGCGCCAGCGCAGCTGAACGTCCGTGCCCTTCACTATAAAAAGGAGTTGACCATATGGACGAATTTGATCGCTCGCCAGAGGACATTTCTTTTGATCTGAATGCGGAGGAATTCTCCCTGGAATCCATTCTGGACGAATATAAAGATTTTCAGACGGAAAAACCGGCGCCGCGTCCGCGCCCGGCTTACCGCAGCCGCCCCGTCACAGCGGAGATGATCGAGGAAGCGGAAGCGGCCGACGCCGAGACCGAGGACATTCTCATGTCCGCCGAGCTCGACAGTGCGCTGGACGATGCCGAAAGCACGCAGGCACAAACCGCGCCCGTGCATGAGGATCACGACGTCAAGCGCTATCAGCCGAAGCGTCAGCGCGACCATGCGACCGCAGCCGAGATCGAAAAGTGGAACGAAACGAAGGCCGGCGCCAAGCGTCTGGCACAAAAAGGGCTCTCAGGGCTCAAGAGCTTCGCCTCCAAGCTCTCGGAGGTCGTGCCGGATGAGCCGGTCGAACCCGAGGACGATCTGCCGGAGGAGGATGCATCCATCCCTGTCTCCGCCCCGCCGGATGTGCCGGAGGGCCTGTATGACGCTGAACCCGAGCCGGAAGAGCCGACGCGTGTGTTTCAGGCCATCACCGAGGAAGGCACGGAGAGCGGCGACGCGGCCTATGCCCGCACGGGAAGCTACACGCGCAACGAGGACGATGCGCCCGCCCGCCGCAGCTTTCAGGACTCGGTACTCAACCCGCTCATGGCGCGGCTGGCTGCCGTGGCCTACCGCGTGCGCGCGCACAACAACGCCGTGCATGCCTCGGCTGACGCCGAGGAGGCGCTCGGCCCGGAACCGAGTGCGGAGGACGCCGCAAAGTATTACGGCGGTCAGGTCAAATCCCTGCGCTTTCGCTGCCGCGCGGCCATGCTCGTGTGCATCCCGCTGATCTACATCTCGCTCGGTCTGCCGGTGTTCGGTGTGCTCAAAAGCAGCCCGACCGTCGCCGCGCTCGTGTGCCTGATGATGCAGCTGACCGTGATGCTCATCGGGCTGGACGTGATCACCAACGGCTTTTTCAACCTCGTGCGCCGCACGCCGGGACTGGAATCGCTCGTGTTTCTCAACTGTGTCTTTTCCGCGCTGGATGCGGTCGTGCTGGCCGTCACCGGTTCGGATGCCGTGGGTCTGCCGTTTTGCGCCGTGTCCGCGTTTTCCGTCGCCTGCTGCCTGTGGAGCGCGCTGAACACCTGCCGCGGCTTTAAGTACACGTTCCGCACGCTCGCCGTCGACAAAGACCCCTACACCGTCAGCGCGGACAGCGAGGTCGTCAAGGACAGCATCACCGTGCTCAAGTCCAAGCGCGACACGGCGGGCTTCATCCACCGCAGCGAGGAGGCCGGCCCGGCCGACACGATCTATGCCGGTCTCGCGCCGTATCTCATCGCCGCGTCCGTGATCCTCGGCCTGCTTGCCACGATCCTCTGCGGCAACTACGCCAACATCCTGCACGTGTTCGCCGCCGTCACCGCGCCGTGTGCGCCGTTTGCGGCGCTGGTCGCGTTCGCCGTCCCGTTCCGGACGGCCGCGCGCAAGCTCGCCCAGACCGGCAGCGCCATCGCCGGCTGGAACGGTGCGAGCGATATCGGCCGCAGCAAGCACCTGATCGTGACGGATAAGGATCTGTTCACCGCGCGCAACATCTCGATCGAGGACATCCGCATTCTCGACGGTGCGTTCCCGGACAAGGTCATCTCCTACACCGGCAGCGTGATCGTCGCCTCCGGCAGCTGCCTCGCCTCCGTGTTCACCGATCTCATGCAGCGCAACAACTGTGCGCTCATGCCGGTCGACTCGTTCACCTGCAACGAGAGCGGCGGCCTGACGGCGCTTGTCAACGGCGAAGAGGTGCTCGTCGGCAGCAGTGCCTTCATGAATCTCAAGGGCGTGCATCTGCCGCAGCAGCTCAACGTCAAAAACGCCGTGTTCGCGTCCATCAACGGGCTGTTCGTCGCAAGCTTCAAGATCAAGTACGTGCCGGTGCAGTCGGTGCAGAACGCGCTCTTCGGCCTGCTGCGCACGCGCATCGCGCCGATCTTCGCCGTGCGTGACTTCAACATCACGCCGCTGATGCTCAGCCAGAAGTTCAAGATGTCCACCGACGGCTTTGACTTCCCGGCGTACTCCAAGCGCTACGCCATGTCGGCCGCCGAGCCCTCGGACTACACGCAGACCGCGGGCATCGTGGCGCGCGACGGCCTCGGTCCGCTCGTCGGCGTCGCCGGAACCGGCCGCCAGCTCTTTCAGGCGGTGCGCATCTGCGTCATCCTCGCTCTGCTGTGCACGGTCGTCGGCGTCATACTGATGTTTGCCCTGTGCGCCATCGGCGCGTTCGATTCCGCCACCGTCGGCAACCTCTTCGTGTATATGGGCCTGTGGCTCGTTCCTGTCATATTGCTGAATTTCGGCCTGAAACGCTGAGTTTTCATATTTATGATTGCCAAGAGTTTCGAAATCGTGTATACTTTTATAGTCATGTGTTAAATACAGCACGTGGCTTCCGGAGTTGGAATTTCCGATAGTTAATATAGAAGGAGAGTACACTACATGAGCTACGAAACCAAGAACATCCGTAACGTGTGCCTGCTCGGACATGGCGGCAGCGGCAAAACCACGCTCGCCGAGAGCATGCTGTACCTGACCGGTGCGATCGACCGTCAGGGCAAAACTGCCGACGGCAACACCGTCTGTGACTATGATCCCGAGGAGATCAAGCGCAAGATCACGATCTCGACCAGCATCGCGCCGGTCAATTTCGGCGGCTGCAAGATCAACATCCTCGATTGCCCGGGCTTTTTCGACTTTGCGGGTGACGCTCGCTGCGCCATGCGCGCGGCTGAGGCCGGCATGATCTTCTGCACCGCGAAGGACGGCATCGCCGTCGGCGCGGAGCGCTGCTGGAAATACCTCAAGAGCGAGAACATCCCCTGCCTGTTCTACATTTCCAAGACCGACGAGGATCACGGCGATTTCGCCGGTGTCCTCTCCGCCCTGCAGGACAAGTACGGCAGCGCCGTCTGCGCGGTCACCGCGCCGATGAGCGACGGCACGGGCGTCATCGACCTCGTGCACAACGTCGCCTATCAGACCAAGGGCAACAAGACCGAGAAGATCGCCGTTCCCGCCGCCGACGCCGACATGGTCGAGTCGCTGCGCGAGACGCTCTTTGAGGCGGCCGCCGGCGCTGATGAGGCGCTCATGGAGAAGTATTTCGAGGACATGATGCTCTCCGAGGAGGACACCGTCAAGGGTCTTCGTCTGGGTCTGAAGGACCGCACCGTGTTCCCCGTGCTCTGCGGCGCTGCCGGCAGCGGCATCGGCACCGAGAGCGTGCTGCAGGCGATCGTCGATTACGTGCCCAGCCCGGCCGACATCGGCGAGGTCGCCACGGCTGACGGCGGCAAGCTCGCCGTCGATCCGAACGGTCCTGTGTGCGCGTTCGTGTTCAAGACCATTTCCGACCAGTTCGGCAAGTACTCCTTCATCAAGGTGCTGTCCGGCAAGGTCGTGTCCGATCTGTCTCTGCGCAATATGCGCACGAGCAGCACCGACAAGCTCGGCCGTATGTACACCATGTGCGGCAAGAAGAACACCGAGGTCAAGGAAGCCTGCTGCGGCGACATCGTTGCCATCGGCAAGATGGAGTGGAAGACCGGCGACACCGTCTGCGACCCGAAAAACGAGGTCGAGCTGCCCGCCATCAAGCTGGCTGAGCCCTGCTACTCCATGGCCATCAGCCCCAAGACCAAGGGACAGGACGACAAGGTCGCGTCCGGCCTCGCCCGCCTGAACGAGGAGGACATCTCCTTCACGCTCGTCAACAACGCCGAGACCCACCAGATGGTCATCTCCGGCGCGGGCGACATTCAGGTCGACGTGCTGTGCGCCAAGCTCAAGAGCCGCTTCGGCGTCGAGACCGAGCTCAAGCCGGCGCGCGTCGCTTACCGCGAAAAGATCAAGGCCAAGGTCGAAGCACACGGCCGCCACAAAAAGCAGTCCGGCGGCAGCGGCCAGTTCGGTGACGTCTGGATCCGCTTCGAGCCGCAGGATGAGTCCGACGACATGATCTTCGCCGAAGAGGTCTTCGGCGGCAGCGTGCCGAAAAACTTCTTCCCGTCCGTTGAAAAGGGTCTGCGCAACGCCGTGCAGAAGGGCGTGCTCGCCGGTTACCCGCTCGTCGGCCTGAAGGCCGTGCTGTATGACGGCTCCTATCACCCGGTCGACTCCAACGATATGGCGTTCCAGACGGCTGCCCGTCTCGCCTATCAGGACGGCATCCCGAAGGCGAAGCCGACCATTCTCGAGCCGATCGGCCTGCTGAAGGTCACCATCCCGGACGCCAACCTTGGCGACATCATGTCCGACATCTCCTCCAAGCGCCGCGGTACCGTGCTCGGCATGACGGCGGAGGACGGCATGCAGACCGTCGAGGCGGAAGTCCCGATGGCGGAGATGGGCTCCTACACGATCGATCTGCGCTCCATGACGCAGGGACGCGGCTCGTTCTCGTGCAAGTTCGTTCGCTACGAGGAAGCGCCCGGCAACGTCCAGCAGAAGGTCATCGAGGAAGCAAAGAAAGAGCAGGAAGCGTAACTGAAACTGCAAAAGAAGCCCTTTCCCGGGCTTCTTTTGTCTATCCGGAAGCGAGGGATCCCAATGAAAAACACGAACAAAAATATGCTCTACACCTTCTGGTCGGGCGCGATCTTGCTGTGTCTGGCGCTGGTAGCCGTCGTGCTGGTGTTCACCAACGCCGTCGGCAACACACACACCTCCAAGCCGAAGGACGACCCCGCCGCCGCTGTCACGCCGACACCGACGCCGCAGGTCAATCCGATCACGCCGATCCAGTCGTCCGCCGCGCTCGCGCAGACGGAGGACAAGGGCAGCACCTACGTCGATCAGATCTATTTTCTGGGCGACAAATCGCTGAAGGTGCTCCAGACGGAGTCGATGCTCACCGGCAAGGACGCCAAAAAGCAGGTCTGGGTGCCGGACACCGGCTCTCTGCCCGCCTCGTCGCTCGACACGGCGAAATACAAATCCCCCGTGACCGGCAACAACGTGCCCGCAGATGAGATCTGCGAGGTCAACAAACCCGCCTATCTCGTCATCTGTCCGAGTGCGGACAACATCTCCATGACGAACGAGGAGCAGATCAAATCGGTCTACACCACGCTCATCAACGCCGTCAAGGCCAAGAGCCCGAGTACAAAAATCATCTGCTGCTCGCTGACACCGATCGCGTCCAACTATCAGTACGAGGACATTACCAACGAGCTCATCCAGAAGGTCAACGGCTGGATCGCCGCCGCAGCGGAGAGTACCGGCGCAAAGTATCTTGACATGGCAAGCGGTCTGGTCGCCGATGACGCCTTCCTGCCGCAGAGCTATCAGGACGGCGACGGCATGCACCTCAACGCCGAGGGCATGAAGGCATGGCTGACGTATCTGCGCACGCACGCCTACCCGTAATCCAAGCGCAAAAAACTCCCGGAGCAGTCGCTCCGGGAGTTTTTATGCTCTGTCAGCGGATAATCGCCTTGATAAACGGCGCTGCCGGGGGCGCATCCGGGGTGATGGTATAGCAGGCGGTGAGCTCCGCGACCGCCTTGCGCGCAGCCGGCTCGTCGGCGGCGTGGATCGTCGCGAGCGACTCCCCTGCCGCGACCGGCTCGTCTACCTTCTTGTGCAGGACGATGCCGACGCCGTAGTCAATGGTGCTGTCCTTCGTCGCGCGGCCGCCGCCGAGACGCATGGACACGAGGCCCACGTCCGTGGCCGCGATGTGGCGCACATAGCCGCTCGCGGGCGACGGCACTTCCATCTGCACCGGCGCCACCGGCAGAAGCGACGGGTCATAGATCGCCGCCGGGTCGCCGTCCTGCGCCGCAACGAACTCAGCCAGCTTTTTCAGCGCCGAGCCGTCCGCGATCGTCTGCTCGAGCATGGCGCGCGCCGCAGCATCGTCGGCCGCAAGCCCCGCCTGCGTGAGGATGCACGCGCCGAGCGTCAGGCACAGCTCCAGCAGCTCGCTCGTATGCTCGCCGCGCAGCGTCGCAATTGCCTCCTTGACCTCGAGCGCGTTGCCGACGGCATGACCGAGCGGCTCGTCCATATCCGTGATGACGGCAACCGTCTTGCGGCCGGCCATCTTGCCGATCTCGACCATCTCGGTCGCAAGCTCGCGCGCATCATCCAGCGTCTTCATAAATGAGCCGTCGCCGCACTTGACGTCCAGCACGATGACGTCCGCACCGGCAGCCAGTTTCTTGGACATGATGCTGCTGACTATGAGCGGGATGCTCGGCACGGTGCCGGTCACGTCGCGCAGCGCGTAGAGCTTCTTATCCGCGGGGTCGAGATTCGCCGTCTGTCCGGCGATGACCATGCCGACGCGGTCGACATTCTCCAGGAACCGTTCCATGGGCAGGTCGATGTTAAAGCCCGGAATGCTCTCAAGCTTATCAAGCGTGCCGCCCGTGTGGCCGAGGCCGCGGCCGGACATCTTCGCCATCTTCACGCCGAGGCTCGCCACCATCGGTACGAGCACGAGCGAGGTCTTGTCGCCCACGCCGCCGGTCGAATGCTTATCCGCCTTCACGCCGGACACGCCCGAGAGATCCAGCGTCTCGCCGCTGTGCATCATGGCCATGGTCAGATCCAGCGTCTCGCGCCGATCCATTCCGCGAAAATAAATGGCCATCAGCATGGCGGACATCTGATAATCCGGGATCTCGCCGCGGGTGTAGCCCTCGACCACGAAACGGATCTCCTCCGTCGTGAGTGCCTGCCCGTCGCGTTTTTTCACGATCAGATCGCTCATTCTCATCGCAATGTGCTCCTTTGCATTTGTTTGCCACGAGTATAGCACGGCGGCGGCGGAATTGCAATTCAGCGCGGAAAAATCAGATACGGCCGCCCGTCGATCTCCCGCAGCACGGCCTGCGCGCCGCGCGGAAGGTTCGGCGCGTCCGCCGGGATGGCGATGACCGTCCGCTTGCCGTCAAACGTCGTGAGCACGCCGTCCGGCGCGGAATACCAGAGCACATCCAGCCCGTCGTCCGCACCCTGCGGTTCGGGCTCAGGCTCAGGCTCGGGCTCGGGCTCGGACGGAATGTCCCACGCCTCGTCCGCCGCGAACAGGATCTCCTGCGGCAGGCGCGCACACTCGAGCCGCGTGAGCCGCTTTTGCAGCGTGAGCGCGCCGCTGCCGTCCGGCAGCATCAGGCCGAGATACGCGCGCGAGCGCGCCCCGCACACGGCGAGCCGCAGCCGGGGCGCATCCGTTGTCGCCCGCGCGGAAAACACCGTATGCAGCCCCTCACGCGTCACGCGCAGCGTGCCGATGGGCTTGTTTTGCTGCAGGATCGGATACTCAGGCATAAAAAATCACTCCCGCACCAGACTATGCACGGGAGTGATGCAATTAGAACTCGGACTTAGCCGACGCTGTAGCTGCCGCGCACCATGACGGTGGTGTCGGCCGAGGCACGAACGCCCGCGCCGTCCGTCTGCAGGAGATACAGGTGGTTTTCCGTCAGCTTCGTGCCGGCGGCAGCCGTCGAGCCGGATGTGAGATCCACGGCGGCGCTCTGCGTCACGGCTGCGGCGCCGCTGCGCATGAGCACCTCCGTGCCCGCGCGTCCGGTGAGCGTCTGCCCGTTTTCCAGCGTCACGAGCACGTATGTACCGCCCGCAGCGGCGACCTGATCGGCAAACTGTTCCTCCATTTCGCCGATCGCGCCGTTGAGCGTGGAACGGTAGGCGTCCTCCATGCGCGGCTGCACGACATCCTGCAGATAGCTGGACGTGACGAGCGGGTCTTCCCGCGAGCCGTAGTTTGCGACCGCGTACACGGTCACGGCGGCGACCATGGCCAGCGCAGCGACCAGTGCGATCGTGATGAGCGTCTTTTTCTTCATATCCGTTCCTCCGTTTTTTGGGCGTTGCGTTTACTGCGGCAGGCCAAAGCTTACGGCGATCGCGTTATCCACCTGATGCATCGCGGGCTCGTCCAGACGGCCCATGCGCTCGCGCAGGCGCGATTTATCGAGCGTGCGAACCTGCTCGAGCAGGATCACACTGTCGCGCGTCAGGCCACAGCTGCGCGCTGCGAGTGAGATGTGCGTCGGCAGATTGGCCTTGCCGGTCTGCGACGTGATCGCGGCGGCGATCACCGTCGGGCTGTGGCGGTTGCCGGTGTCGTTTTGAATGATGAGCACGGGGCGCATCCCGCCCTGCTCACTGCCGACCACCGGGCTGAGGTCGGCATAATAGATGTCTCCGCGTCTGACTGGCTGCATAACATTCATCTCCGATGGAATATTTGCCCCGGTCGATATGTAGGGGCACAGTTATTGTCGCCATCGGAGCGAAATTTATACCTCAGTCGATATACACGCGCTGCACGCGCTGACTCATGGCGCACAGCAGCTCATACGGGATCGTGCCGGCCTTTTCGGCCTGCTCAGCCACCGAGAGGTCTGCGCCGAAGATGGTCGCCACGTCGCCGGGCTGCACCTCGGGGATGTCGGTCACATCGACCATGCACATATCCATGCAGATGCGGCCGACCTGCGGCGCGCGCTTGCCGTGCAGCAGCACATCGCCCTTGCCGGAGAGACTGCGCAGCAGACCGTCGGCATAGCCGACCGGCAGCACGGCCAGACGCATATCGTGCGGGCAGGTGAACGTGCGGCCGTAGCTGATCGTGTCGCCCGTGTGGTGGTGCGTGACTTCGGACACGCGGCTATAGAGCGACATCGCCGGACGCAGGTCGAGCCCGCCGGTCTCCGCCGCCGGAAACACACCGTAGAGCAGCAGACCGGGGCGCACCATGTCGAGGTGCATCTGCGGATAGTTTATCACAGCGCCGCTGTTGGCGCAATGGCGAATGGCAAAGTGGTGACCGCTCGCCTGCTCCATGCGGTCGATCGCGTGCAGAAAACGCGAGAACTGCAGCTGCGTGTACGGGTCGCCGTTTTCATCCGAGACGGCAAAGTGCGTGAACACGCCGGTGAAATTCAGGTGCGGCAGCGACAGCGCCTCGAGCATCTCGTCGAGATGGCTGTCATCATGCACGTCAAAGCCCGTGCGCCCCATGCCGGTCTCGAGCTTCATGTGTGCGTTTAAGCGCAGCCCCGTCCCGGCGAGGAAGCGGTTGAGCTCGCGCGCGTACTCGATGCTGCCGACCGCCTGCGTCACGCCGAGGGTCGCAAGGTCGACGGCGATGTTCGCCGACTGCGGCCCGAGCAGCAGGATGTTCATCGTCACACCCGCAGCGCGCAGCTCCTCGGCCTCGTCATAGCAGTTGACGGCGATCCACTGGCAGCCCGCCTGCTGCAGACGCTGCGCCACGCGCACCGCGCCGTGGCCGTAGGCATTGGCCTTGCAGACGCCGAGCATCTGGCAGCCGTCCGGCAGGCGGCTGCTGATCTCGCGGTAGTTGTGTTCCAGATCATTGAGACTGATCTCTACCCATGTTCGAATTTTGCGATTCATCGTTCGTACTTCCTTGTTCCAGATTCCATTGTTCCACCGTGCAGTACAGGCACGAGTGTTCATCCACCGACAGCTCCGCGCACTGCGGCACGGTGCCGTCAAGATACAGCCGCACGACCGTATGGTCGTCGGTAATGAGCTGCACGACCAGCAGCCCGTCCTCCTGCCATGTGAGATCGACATAGCCGCCGCGGACGGCATCCACCACATAGGGCAGCGCCGTCAGCGGAGTCAGTCCAGCGGCGTTGAGATCGCCCGCCGGCAGCAGGATATCATCGAAGGTGAGCGTGCTCTCTCCTCGGCGCAGGTGCGCGCCGACGCCCTCGGCCGTCTCCGGAGCGATGACCGTGAGATCATAGCCGTCGGTCAGCTCCCGGCAGGTGAGCGTGTAGTCCGCGACCGTGTCGCCGTAGTCCGCGCGCACCTGCGCCGTCACGGTGACAAGACTTCCCGTGAGCGTGTCACGAAAGGTCTGAAACGATCGCTCTCCCGCGCCGTGTCCGCACGCGGACAACAGCAGCAGGCTTATCATCAGTGCAGCGATGCTTCTGCGCTGCATACTGCCTCCTATCGGATGATGGTTTTTGTGACCTCCGGCAGCGCCGCGATCACGTCGGTCGGGTTCATGGCATATTCGCCCATGCGTGCGGCGCACACGTCGCCGGCCCGCCCGTGCAGCCAGACCACGGTCTGCACCGCATCGCGCGCGGGCATCTGGCACAGCAGCGCACCGAGCATGCCCGCCAGCACGTCACCGCTGCCGCCCTTGGCCATACCGGGATTGCCGGCGCGCAGCACGGCCGTGTCCCCGTCCGGGAATGCACAGACCGTCTCCGGCCCTTTGCGCACGACGGTGCAGCCGTGCGCAGCGGCAAAAGCGGACGCCGCCTCTGCCCTGCCGGCCGCATCCGCACCCGCAAGCCGGGCAAACTCCCCGTCGTGCGGCGTGAGGACAATGGGCGCGCGGGCGCGATCGAGCACCGTCACATCCTGCGCGACGGCAAAGAGCGCGTCGGCGTCGAGCACGAGCGGGGTCTCCGAGCGCAAAACGACGGCCTGCACCAGCGCCGTGAGCGCGGCATTTCGCCCCAGGCCGGGGCCGAGCACGCACACATCGCTCCTGCGCAGCCGCTCGAGCAGCTCCGGCAGCGCGTCTGCCGTGAGCTTACCGTCGGCCGACGGGAGCGGAAACGGCATCGCCGCGTCATTTTTCACGGCGGTGATCGCATAGATCGCCTCCGGCACGCCGACGGACACCAGCCCCGCACCGCAGCGCAGCGCGGCATGGGCGCACAGCGTCGGCGCGCCGGTGTAGCCGACGCAGCCGCCGACGATGAGCACGCGGCCATAGTCATATTTATTGGTGTCGGACGCGCGCCGCGGCAGATACGGCGCGCACGGTTCGATGCGGTGCATGGCTTGCCTCCTGAACGGAAACGCAGTGATTTGTCAGCAAATATTATAGCGTTTTCAAATCCCCACGTCAAATTTTCTTCTCCTTTTACATTGATTTGTTGCGCGAAGTGTGGTATAAATAGCTTTGTTATTGAGTTTATTGCTTGGATCGGGAAAATAGTACCAAGGTTCCGCACCAGAGAGGGACGCCGCCGGCTGAGAGCGTCCTGCGAGAAACGTACTTCGTTCGCCCGTGAGCTCCGGCCAATCCCCGGCGGGTCCGCCCGTTAGCGCGCAGAGAGTGCGGCGCACGTGCGCCGAATTCGGGTGGTACCGCGGAAGCTTCCTTTCGTCCCTGTATGCGGGACGGGAGGATTTTTTTATCCGCATCCGGCAAGAAACACGACCGACTATGTAAACTTTGCAACGAAGGAGTTGTTTGCATGAAAGAAATGCTGCAGAAGCTGCGCGAGGCTTCTGTCGACGCCATTTTGCAGGCGGACGACATCACGGCGCTGGAAAACCTGCGCGTGAAATATCTCGGCAAAAAGGGTGAGCTGACCGCCATCCTCAAGCAGATGGGCCGCCTGTCGGCGGAGGAACGCCCGGCCATGGGCCAGCTGGCAAACCAGGTGCGCGCGGAGCTTGAGACAGCGCTCGAGCAGCGCCGCGAGGCGCTCAATGCGCGCATGCTCGAGATGCGCCTCAAGGCCGAGACGCTCGATGTGACCATGCCCGGCAAAGCGCCGGAGCTCGGCCACCAGCACCCGATGTACATCGTGCTCGACGAGATCAAGGACATCTTCGTCGGCATGGGCTTTGAGATCCTCGAAGGCCCGGAGATCGAGGAGGCCGAGTATAACTTCACCAAGCTCAACACCTCCGAGGGGCACCCCGCCCGCGAGTGGTCGGACACGTTCTACCTGACCGAGGACAGCCGCATTCTTCTGCGCACACAGACCTCCCCGATGCAGGTGCGCGCGATGGAGAGCAAGCCCCTGCCGATCCGCATGGTCGCGCCCGGCCGTGTCTACCGCAAGGATGAGGTCGACGCCACGCACTCGCCCATGTTCCACCAGATCGAGGGCATGGTCATCGACAAGGGCGTCACGATGGCGGACCTGAAGGGTACGCTCAACACGCTCGTGCGCAAGCTCTACGGCGAAAACACCGTCACCCGCTTCCGCCCGCACCACTTCCCGTTCACCGAGCCGAGCTGCGAGATGGACGTGCAGTGCCACAAGTGCGGCGGCAAGGGCTGCCCCACCTGCAAGGGCGAGGGCTGGATCGAGATCCTCGGCGCCGGCATGATCCACCCGAAGGTGCTCGAGGGCTGCGGCATCGACACGGACGTCTACTCCGGCTGGGCCTTCGGCATGGGTCTGGAGCGTCTGGCGATGCGCCGCTTTAAGATCAGCGACCTGCGCCTGATCTTCGAAAACGACGTGCGCTTCCTGCAGCAGTTCTGAGAAAGGAGAGGCTACCATGATTTTAAGCAGAAAATGGCTCAATGAATTCGTAGATTGCTCGGCCTGGTCCGATCACGACTTTTCCGAGGCAATGACCCTCTCCGGCTCTAAGGTGGAGACGTTCAAGAACCTGCACGACAGCATCCGAAACATTGTCGCGGGCCGCATTGTGGAGATGGTGCGCCACACGAACTCCGACCACATGTGGGTCTGTCAGGTCGATGTGGGCGGCGATGCGCCGATCCAGATCGTGACCGGTGCACAGAATCAGCAGGTCGGAGACCTGGTACCCGTCGCGCTTGACGGCGCGCTGCTGCCCGACGGCAAGCAGATCCACGCCGGCACGCTGCGCGGCGAGGCGTCCAACGGCATGATGTGCTCGCTCAAGGAGCTCGGTCTGACGCTGCATGACTACCCCTACGCCATCGAGGACGGCCTGTGGGTCATGCAGGAGGACGGCGTGAAGCCCGGTGACGACATCGCCGCCGTCATCGGCGCGGACGACCATGTGGTCGAGTTTGAGATCACGCCCAACCGCCCGGACTGCCTGTCTGTGATCGGTCTGGCGCGTGAGGCCGCCGTGACCTTTGACAAGCCCCTGAAGCTGCACACGCCCGACGTGCCCGGCTGCGGCGAGGACATCTGCGACCATGTCAGCATCCGCATCGACGATCCCGTGCTCTGCCCGCGCTACACCGCGCGCATGGTGCGCAACGTCAAGATCGGCCCGTCCCCGGCGTGGATGCGCGAGCGCCTGCGCAACAGCGGCGTGCGCCCGATCAACAACATCGTCGACATTACAAACTACGTCATGCTCGAGTACGGTCAGCCCATGCACGCCTTCGACTTCTCGTGCATCGGCGGCAAGCAAATCATCGTGCGCACCGCGCGCGAGGGCGAGACCATCGAGACACTCGACGGCACGGCGCGCAAGCTCACGCCGAATATGCTCTGCATCTGCGACGAGCAGAAGCCCGTCGCGGTCGCCGGCGTCATGGGCGGCGCCAACTCCGAGATCGTGGGCGACACGGCCATGGTCGTCTTTGAGGGCGCGAACTTCAACGGCACGAGCGTGCGCCGCACGGCCGCTGCGCTCGGCATGCGCACGGAGGCCTCCGGCCGCTTTGAGAAGGGGCTCGACCCGATGAACACCGTCGCCGCCGTGGATCGCGCATGCGAGCTCGTGGAGCTGCTCGGCTGCGGCGAGGTGATGCGCGGCACCATCGACGTGCTGCCCGAACCCATCGTGCCGAAGACCGTGAAGCTCGAGCCGGAAAAGGTCAACGGTCTGCTCGGTACGGACGTGTCCGAGGCAGAGATGCGCCGCATCCTGCTCGCGCTCGGCTTCGAGCTCGACGGCGAGACGATCATCGTCCCCTCCTGGCGCGGCGACGTGGAGCACTACTCCGACATCGCCGAGGAGATCGCCCGCTTCTACGGCTATAACAACATCCCCTGCACGCTCATGCGCGGCCAGACCACCAGCGGCGGCTACAGCGATGCGCAGCAGGCAGAGCGCAGCATTGGCGCGATGGCGCGCGCGCTCGGCTACAGCGAGATCATCACGTATTCGTTCATCAGCCCGTCGTACTATGACAAGATCCGTCTCCCGGCCGATTCCCCGCTGCGCAGCTCCATGAAGATCCTCAACCCCCTCGGTGAGGACACCTCCATCATGCGCACGACGGTGCTGCCGTCCATGCTTGAGATCCTCACGCGCAACTATAACTACCGCAACAAGGCCGTGCGCCTGTACGAGATCGGTAAAGTCTACTTTGCCCGCCCCGACGGTATGGCCGACGAGCCGAAGCTGCTGTGTCTCGGCGGCTACGGCGGCGGAATGGACTTCTTCCAGCTCAAGGGCGCGGTCGAGCGCATCCTCGCCGGTCTGCGCATCACGGACGTGACGTTTGAAGCCGAGAGCGGCAACCCGTCGTACCACCCCGGCCGCTGCGCGAAGGTGTACGCCGGCGGCAAGCTGCTGGGCGTGCTCGGTCAGATCCATCCGCTTGCGGCAGCAAACTACGGCGTGGACACGGAGCTTTACACGGCCGAGCTGCAGCTCGGTGAGATGCTCGCCGCCCGCGGTGCGACACCGGTCTACACGCCGTTGCCGCGCTTCCCGGCCGTGACGCGCGACGTGGCCGTCGTCTGCAGCGCCGACATCCCGGTCGCCAAGCTCTCGCAGTGCATCCTCGCCGCCGGCGGACAGTATCTCAAGGGCTGCGAACTCTTTGACGTGTACACCGGTGCCCCGATCCCGGCCGGCTATAAGAGCGTCGCTTTCTCGCTGACGCTGCGCGCCGACGACCAGACGCTCACCGACGACCACGCCGAGGAGACGATGCAGAGTGTCCTCAAGGCACTTGAGGACACGTTCCACGCGACCATTCGCTGAGCGTTTATAGAAGCGAAAAGATATTAAGAAAATATTTAGAACTTTTTTCGAAAAGGGTTGAAAAGTGGCTTTACAGACTTGTGTTTTTTGGTATAATAGGCACAAGAACTTGTATGAGGGAGGGCTTCACATGGAAGACGCAACCAGACGGTTTAACGCGATCGACAACAAAACAGAAATGAAGGAGATCCTCACTTCCGTGTATCATTCCCTTGTTGTCAAAGGCTACAACCCGATCAACCAGCTCGTCGGCTACATTCTATCCGAGGACCCGACGTACATCACCAACTACAACAACGCCCGCAGCCTCATCTGCCGCCTTGATCGCGACGAGCTGCTGCAGGAGCTGCTGACCAGCTACTTGGACAAGTGAAGCAAGCACTGTTATGAAACCAAAAAGACCCTGCCTCTCGGCAGGGTCTTTTTGCATATCCACGCAGGCTGCTGCCGCGAGGTGGCAGAAAAGGGGCAAAAGCAAAAAAATCGCTCCCGTCAAAGACGAGAGCGATTCGCGTTGGCAGCGGAAGAAGGATTCGAACCCTCACAAACGGAGTCAGAGTCCGGTGTGCTACCATTACACAATTCCGCTACGAACAAATGATATTATACAGATATTTTCGGATTTGTCAACCCTATTGTCGAAGATTTTTCACGGAATGAACATCTTTGTTCCGGCTCTGTCTGCACACGCAAAACAGAGCCGGAAAACAGAGTCAGCGGTCAAGGATCTTGCCGTCGATCGAGATCGTGACGACCTGCCACGGAAGGAATTTCCCGCTCGCGCGCAGCGCCTCCCGCGCCGCGTGCTCCAGCCCACCGCAGCACGGCACCTCCATGCGCACGATGGTGACGCTCTGAATGTCGTTGCCACGGATGATCTGCGTGAGCTTTTCGGTATAGTCCACCGCGTCGAGCTTCGGGCAGCCGATGAGCGTGATCTTCCCTTTCATGAATTCACTGTGCATGTTCGCGTAGGCATACGCCGTGCAGTCGGCCGCAATGAGCAGCTTCGCGCCCTGAAAATACGGCGCGTTGACCGGCACGAGCTTGATCTGGCACGGCCACTGGCCAAGCTGCGACGGCTGCTGCACGGCGGTCTGCGGCTGCGCGGCCTCCTCACGGCGGATGCTGCGCATCCTGCTGCCGGGACAGCCGCCGGTGTGCGCAGATGCGCTCTGCGCCTGCTTTTTGCGCATATTCGCCTGCACGGCCGCAGCATCGTAGGCAGCCGCCTCGCGCTCAACAAAGTGGATGGCGTCCATCGGGCAGGCCGGCAGGCAGTCGCCGAGACCGTCGCAATAATCGTCACGCAGGAGCTTTGCCTTACCGTCTACAATACCGATCGCCCCCTCGTGACACGCTGCCGCGCACGCACCGCAGCCGTTGCACTTTTCTTCGTCAATGTGGATGATTTTGCGGATCATAATATCCCTTCCCTTTCCAAAAATCGTCCGGGTCCCCACCCGGCGGTCTTGACTTTCTGTGCATAAGATAGCATAATAAAAGCCACAATTCCGTTGTAAGAACAACAAATGGAGCAAAAAACATGAACATTTCCCTGACCAGCACGCGCCTGTTTCGCGGGATCGACACGGCGCAGCTGCAGCCGCTGCTGCAGTGCCTCGGCGCTGTGCGAAAGCGCTATGCGCGCGGCGAGACCATTCTCGCTGCGGGTGCACCGACCGAACAGCTCGGTATGGTGCTCTCCGGTATGGCCATGATCGGCCACGATGACATCTGGGGCAGTCACAGCCTGCTCGGTCACGTCGCGCCCGGAGAGGTATTTGCCGAACCCTACGCCTGTATTCCGGGGGAACCGCTGCGTATCAGCGTGACAGCCTCCGAGGACACCGAGGTGCTGTTTCTGAACGTCGGCAAGGTGCTCACGACGTGCACGAACGCCTGCCCGTTTCACGCACTGCTCATTTCGAATCTGCTGGCTGTGTGCGCAGAGAAAAACCTGCTGCTCTCGCAGCGTATCCTGCACACCGCGCCGAAGGGCATCCGGGCCCGGCTCCTGTCGTACTTTTCCGCGTGCGTGCAGCGCACCGGGCGATACAGCTTTGACATCCCCTATAACCGGCAGCAGCTGGCTGACTATCTCAGCGTCGATCGCAGCGCCATGTGCAGCGAGCTGTCACGGATGCAGCGCGAGGGACTGCTGAGCTATCACAAGAACCATTTTTCCGTGCACGAGGCACTGGAGTAAATCGACGAAAGGCGGACACGACATGACGAGAGAAGAATACGCGAAGCGGATGAAAAAGCACCCCGACTGGGCGCCCGGCTGGGACGCAATCGACGCGGCCTTTGCAAAGCTCTACCCAGAAGCAGAGCCGGTGCGTTTCGAGAGCGAGCTGCACGACCGTGCGGCACTCGGCGGCGAGGAATATCTCGACGGCTTTGCCGTCTACGACACGGGCAAGGGCTATCAGCACATCGTCACCTACGGCTTGAGCGAGCTGTACCCGAGCATGGCGGCCTTTGGCTCGGAATACAGCAAATGGGGCTATGAGCTCACGCTCAAGGTGCGCGAGAGCTATGCCGAGACGGGCACGTGGGCGCTCGACCTGCTGGCGCAGCTGGCGCGCTACACGTTCCAGACCGGCAACTATTTCGAGCCGGGCGCATACATCCCCGGCGACGGCGGCTCCCTGCACCCGGAGCTGAACTCGGCCATCACGGCGCTGGCCATCGTCAGCGACACGACCGCCGCACCGATCGAGACCGTGCACGGCAGGGTCGCGTTTTTGCAGCTGGTCGGTCTCACGCAACCGGAGCTGGACGCGATCACGCGCGACCCGGACGCGCTGACCGGCATCCTGGAGCGGATGCGCGCAGGCAATCCGGAGCTGGTGCTCGACATGCGCAGAACAAGGTCTTACATATAAACTGCTGCCATATGCAAACCGCCGCACCGTGACGCCACGGTGCGGCGGTTTTGATTTGTGCAAAAAACACGGTTGCCTTACTTTGCGAGCAGCTCCTCGCAGGCCTCGCCGAGCAGACGGATGCCTTTTTCGATCACCTCGTCACTGCTGTTGGAGTAGTTGATGCGGAAGGTGCTGACATTGCGTGCCTTCTCATAAAACGGGTCGCCCGGGCAGATGGCCACGCCCTTCGTAAGCGCAACGCGGTAGAGATCGACCGCAGACATGCCGTTCGGGAGCTTCGCCCACAGGAACATACCGCCCTCGGTCGGCGTGAACTCCACGCCCTGCGGCAGATACTTGCGCATGCAGTCCATCATCAGCTCCGCCTTGTGCTTGTAGAGCACCTTCGTCTTTTCGATGTGCGCGTCGATGTCGTTGTCCGCAAGGTACTGCGCAAGCACGAGCTGCGAGAAGATGTTCGTGTGCAGGTCGGCGGTCGCCTTGTAGCTCAGGAGCTTCTCACGCAGCTCCTTGTTGCGCACGCACACCCAGCCGATGCGCATACCGGGCGCGACGATTTTGGAAAACGTGCCGAGCATGCAGCACTGCTCTCCCAGTTCCTTGCCGAAGCTGTCGGTCGCGGTGCCGGAAAAACGCAGCTCACGGTACGGGTTATCCTCGAGCACGACAATGTCCGTGCCGCGGAAGATCTCCACGACCCGGTCGTGTACCTGCTGGCTGTAGCTCAGGCCGGTGGGGTTCTGGAAATTCGGAATGACGTAGGCAAACTTCACGTCCGGGTTCGCCGCAACAGCCGCCGCGAGCGCATCGCAGTCGATGCCGTCGGGGTTGATGGTGACCGGCAGGATCTCGGGGTCAAAGAAGTGGAACGACTGCAGTGCGACCAGATAGGTCGGGTCCTCGACGATCACCTTGTCGCCGGGGTCGAGCATGCACGCGCCCATCATCGTCAGCACCTGCTGCGAGCCGTTGGTGATGATGATATCGTCGGCCTGCACGCCGGAAACGCCCATCGTCTCATAGCGCTTTGCGATCCACTCGCGCAGCGGCTGATAGCCCTGCGTGCCGCTGTACTGCAGCGCCATGACGCCGTTATGCTCGAGCACCTTGTGTGCCGCTTTGTCCATCTCCTCGACCGGGAAGGAGACCGGGTTCGGAAGTCCGCCCGCGAAAGAAATCAGCTCAGGAGAGGCCGCTGCCGCAAGAATGCTTGCCGTAAATTCGCCCTGAAAATCGGGACGCAGGATTTTGTTGGAAAGTCTGGGATGCATAATTTCTCCTTTCATGGGCGCTTGTGGTATTCTGTATCGTCGACAGGCAAGCCCTCATAGTGTGTCGATTATAGCACGCTGAGATCGTCTGACAAGGGAATTTTTTGATGAGGCGCAAAATATGTAGACTTTCACAGAAAGACGCGCACAGGTGAAATCTTCTGATAGGTAAAACGCACATCCGCACCGTATTCGCACGGTGCGGATGCAAGACGTTTTATTCGGTTTCGTTCCGGTCTCGCAGCGCCTGCGCGACGGCGGCACGGATCTCGTCAAGCGGCTGCCCGCTCTCTCGCGCGCGCCGCGCCAGATCGTCGTATTCCGCCTTCTCGCGCGTGACGCCGTAGCCCTGCGCCGTTTTGACGCGCACCGGACCGAAGCGTGTCTGCACGGTCTGCGTGCGTCTGGCAAGGCTGTAGCGGGCGCAGGTGCGCTCGCGCACACCGAGCGTTGTCGTATTGCGAAAGATGCAGTGCAGCATGGCATCCCGCTGCTCCGGGCGGCAGAGGCAGGTGAGCAAAACACCCGGGCGGCCCTTTTTCATGCCGATGGCGGTGAAATACACATCCAGCGCGCCGAGCACAAGCAGCTCGTCCATAGCAAAGGCAAGCGACTCCGCAGGCTGATCGTCGATGTTGCAGCACAGCTCCACGACCTGCTCATCGCCGTTCCCGCTCTCACCCAGGAGCACACGCACGACGTTCGCCGCTGCAAAATCCTTCGTGCCCGTGCCGTAACCGGCGGCGGAGACGCACATCTGCGGCATTGCACCGTAGTCAGACACGAACTGCCGCAGCAGCGCCGCACCTGTGGGGGTGCACAGCTCGCCCGTCACGCCGCCGGCATAGACCGGCACGCCGCGCAGCAGCCGCTCCGTCGCCGGGGCGGGCACAGGCAACACACCGTGCGCGCAGCGAACCTGACCGCTGCCGACATTGATTGGCGAACAGAGCACGCGCTGCGGCTGCAGCGCGTCCATGAGCGCGCACACGCACAGCACATCCGCCAGCGCATCGAGCGCGCCGACTTCATGAAAGTGCACCTGCTCAACCGCGCAGCCGTGCACCGCGCTCTCAGCGTCCAGAAGGCGCGCATACACCGCCTTGGCATTTTCCCGGATCGACCGCGAAAGCGGCACGGTGTCCAGAAAGGCCATGATCTCGGCCGCGCTTGCGCCGCCGTGCGCACACTCTGTGTGCAGCGGGTGCGCCCCCTCCTGCTGCCCGCGGATGTGCACGGTGACGTGCGTACCGCGGATGCCGCACTTGGCATCCGGCGCAGCGGACACCACTGCCCTGCCGCCGAGCGCCGCGTTCATATCGGCGAGAAACGCCGCCGGATCGGGATGCAGCTCCAGCAGCGCCGCCGTCAGCATATCGCCGGCGCAGCCCATGGAGCAATCAATATACATGGTTTTCATTCGCGCTCTGCCCTCGCTTTCGGATCGAATCGGATGGTGGAAAAGTATTCGGACAGCCCTGCAGTGATCTCCGGCCACCGCGCCCGTGCCGCCGCGTGCTGCGCCGCCGGAAGCTGCAGCAGCGCGCCCCCGTCGCGCAGACGCACACGCAGGTCCGTAAAGCCGAGCGCGAACAAAAATGCCTCACTCCGCTCCACCGCCCGGAGCTTTTCAGCCGTGATCGGCTCGCCCGTCGGCACACGTGTGGCAAGGCAGGCATAGGCGGGCTTATCCCACGTGAAGAGCCCGGCCGCCTTGGAGCGGCGGCGCACCTCCGCTTTGGTCAGACCGCAGAGCCGGAGCGGCGAGAGGACATGCGCCTGCTCGAGCGCGCGCATACCCGGCCGGTCGCCGCGGTCATCGCTGGCGTTTGTGCCGTCGAGCACGACGGGATACCCGTCCGCAGCGGCGGCCGTGCAGATCGCGCCGAAGATGCGGCGCTTGCAGAAATAGCAGCGCTCTGCCGGATTCGCGGCAATGGCATCCTCGCACAAAACGTCCAGCTCCAGCTCGCGCAGCGGCACACCGAGCGCCGCCGCCAGCCGCCGCGCATCCGCACGCTCAAACGCCGGCTGAAACTGCGAGCGGACAAAATACGGCATGATATCCGCGCCGCACGCAGCGGCGCTGTAGAGTACGAACGCAGAATCCGCCCCGCCCGAGAACGCGAGCGCTGCCTTCGGATGCTGCGCAAAAAAATCAGAGAGTTCCATGGCGCCTCCGTCAGTCGAGATGATTGATCATGCTGGCGAGATAGCCCGCGCCGAAGCCGTTGTCGATGTTCACGACGGACATACCGCTTGCGCAGGAATTGAGCATGCTCAGCAGCGCCGCGATCCCGCCGAGCGACGCGCCGTAGCCGACGCTCGTGGGCACGGCGATCACCGGACAGTCGGCCAGGCCGCCGATGACGGACGGCAGCGCGCCCTCCATGCCCGCGACCGCGACGATGACGCGCGCAGACATGATCGTGTCCAGATTGGCGAGCAGCCGGTGAAGACCCGACACGCCGACATCATACAGGCGTGTGACCTCATTTCCGAGCGCTTCGGCCGTCAGCGCTGCCTCTTCTGCAACGGGGATGTCACTCGTGCCGCCGGTCGCAACGACGATGCGCCCCTTGCCGCCGGGCTGCGGGAGCTCGCCGATGATGCCGACTCCGGCAGTGCTGTCATAGCGCAGCGGAAGGTTCGTCTCCAGGTAGGCCGCCGCCTCCGCCGACAGGCGCGTGATGAGGATCGTCCGCTGGCCGCTGCGCAGCATCTCGCGGGCAATGCCGAGAATGTGCTCCTTCGCCTTGCCCTCGCCGAAGATGACCTCCGGCACTCCCTGACGGATGCCGCGGTGGAAATCGACCTTTGCGTACGCGCCGATCTCCTGAAAGGGCTGCATCTTCAGCCGGAGCGCCGCGTCGTCCGGGGTCACGTCGCCGTCGGCGACCTGCTGCAGCAGCTGTGTCAATTCCTGCTTATCCATTGCGTCTGTTCTCCTTATCGCGCGTGGTTTTCCGTCAGCAGCAAAATGCTGTCTGACAAATTACAATATACCGCACAGGCCGCGCATCCGCAAGGGGAAAAATCGCACTGCGGGCGCATCCGGGCAAAGCGAAAACCGGAGCGTTTCCGCTCCGGTTTTCAAAAACGATGGTATAAAGCTTTTGCGCGCCTCAGTGGCAGCCGTGATGACCGCAGCCATGGTCGCCGCAGGTGTGGCCGCCCTCACCATGCTCGTGATCGTGGTGGTCGCAGCGGACGTTCGGGTTGTAGCCGAGATTTCCGGCCAGCAGCGCATGGACAGCCGCGTCGGCATCACCGCTGACGCCGCCGAAGAGCCGGATGCCCGCCTGTGCCAGCGCCTGCTGTGCGCCGCCGCCGATGCCGCCGCAGATGAGCGTGTTCACGCCGTGCTGCATCAGGAAGCCCGCCAGCGCGCCGTGGCCGCTGCCATTGGTATCGACCACTTCGGAGGCGACGATCCTGTCGCCGTCGATCTCATAGATCTTGAACTGCTCGGTGTGGCCAAAGTGCTGGAAGATCTGGCCGTTTGCATAGGTAACTGCAATTTTCATGTTTGCTTCTCCTTTGTGTTGTTGCATATTCGAATGGGTATCTTCTGTTTTTGTCCGGCAGCCCTGTTTGCAGCGCGCCTGCTCCTGCCCGCCGCAAATACGGTAGCTGCCGCCGGTGATGACGAGCTTTCTGCCATATACAAGGCACGCGGCGATCTTGCGCCGGGCGCTCTCATAGATCTCCTGCACGGTGGAGCGGGAAATGTCCATCTGCGCGGCGCACTGCTGGTGCGTGCGCTGCTCGAGATCGACAAGCCGGATGACCTCATACTCATCCAGCGTCAGCAGAATGGGAGCCGCCTCCTCATGTCCCTGCGGGCAGAAGGTGTCGACCTGCGGCGCATCGCAGATCCGCCGGCATCGCGGTGGTCTCGGCATAGCGTCACCTCCAAGGCTGTTATTTTCGGTATATGCCGATTATAATGCCGCTGCGCGCGTTTGTCAACACCTTTGTTCGCGCCGCCGGGCAGCAAAAAAGGAAAGGGCGCTTGCCCTTTCCTTTTTTTCGCGTTTGGCTCAGTGCCGGTCGGCCACGAGGCGCTTGGCCACGTCGGTCAGCATGGAATAATAGCCGAGCTTGTTGACGTGGATGCCGTCACCGCCGCCGCAATCCGGGTTGAGGCCGCCCGTGTCATTGCGCAGGTGCGTCGTGACGTCGATAAACCCATAGCCCGCCTGCTCGACGGCAGCCTTGGCCGCGGCGTTGTAGCGGTCGATCTTATCATTCGAGGCAAAGTTCGACCCGGCATCGATCGGCGTGATCGACGCGACATACAGCTTTGCCGACGGCAGCTCCGCCTGCGTATCGGCAAGGAAGCTGAGGTAATTCTGGCAATAGGTCTCCTCGCTGGTCATGTTGATGTCGTTCATGCCCATGGAGAAGATGACATACTTCGGGTCGATGACCTTCAGCGCCTCAAGCGCGGTATACGTACCGCCGTTGATATCAAATGTATATTCCCGCAGGCTGCGGATGCCGACATTTCCGGTCGCAACGACCATGTCCTTCGGCAGCACATCATAGACGAACAGGCCGCTGCAGATGCTGTCGCCGACAAATGCACAGTCGGACAGCTGCACCAGCTCGTCGTTGTCAAACGAATAGCCGCCATACGGCGGGAGTTCGATCGACGGTGTCGCGCTGACGGTCTCCTCTGCCGGCGGCGCGGTCGGCGTGGGCGTAGTCTCTGCCGGCGTGGGCTGGCTGTGCGATTTCCTGAGCGCCATAATTACCGGGATCGACACCGCCACAAGGATCACACACAGGATGATGATAACATTGCGCGCCGTCTTTTTCTGTTTGCCTTTGCGTTCCACTTGCTGAAAACATCCCTTCCAAACAAACTGTTCTCTTACTATAGCACGCAAAACCGGTTCTGTCGAGGGGTGTCACATATGTTTTCGCGTCACAAAAACGGGATGCGGCAAGCGCGCCGTCGCATGCATCGGGATGCGCCTTTTTCAAATGCGTAATCATTTGCAAGGAGAATCGTTTTGGGGAAAACGACACGACCAACCATTGCGCGTCAACAAAGAAATCCGAGCGATAAGGGGAGGCGCACAGCGGCCTCTTTTCCCTGTGCCGAGACTGGGAGACGAAGGATTTCCCGGCGGCGCATAAAGCCAATCATCCAGCGGCTCAGCGTCCCGGTTCCGGCGAGGACGGCATCCGGCACACGGCGCGCCAAACCGTGGGGGGAGCAAAACGAACATAAACAAGGCGGCATTTTCCCGCTCTCATTGTGATACCATCCGAAATCGCAAAAATACCTTGAAAAAATATTGTTTTTCTGATTCTTTCGGTCTAATATCACAGTATAAAAACATTCTGCCAAAAAAATCAATTTATCATGGAGGTATTGCTATGCAGAAGCTTGAGAAGCTGTACGAAGGCAAGGCCAAGATGGTCTTTCGCACCGACGACCCCGAACTGCTGATCGTCGAATACAAGGATGATGCCACCGCCTTTAACGGCGAAAAACGGGGCACCATCGCCGGAAAAGGCGTCATCAACAACCGGGTGACCAACCACCTGATGACGCTGCTGGAGAAGCAGGGCGTGCCCACCCACTTCGTGCGGGAGCTTTCCGACCGGGAGACCCTCGTCAAGAAGGTCACCATCGTCCCCCTCGAGGTCATCGTCCGCAACATCTCCGCCGGCTCCTTCGCCAAGCGGTACGGCGTGGAGGAGGGCATTGTGTTTGACGCCCCCACCATCGAGTTCTCTTATAAAAACGACAGCCTCGGCGACCCGCTCATCAACGCCTACCACGCGCTGGCCCTGAAGCTGGCAACGGCCGAGGAGCTGGAGCAGATCAAGGCGCTGGCCTTCCGGGTCAACGACCTGCTCAAGGGCATCATGAAGGGCATCGGCATCGACCTTGTGGACTTCAAGCTGGAGTTCGGCCGCCTGCCCGACGGCAGCATCGTCCTCGCCGACGAGATCAGCCCCGACACCTGCCGCCTCTGGGACGAGACGACCCACGAAAAGCTGGACAAGGATCGTTTCCGCCGTGACCTCGGCAATGTGGAGGGCGCATATCAGGAGATCCTGCGCCGTATGCTCGGCGCGTAACGGGGCATGGGCCTATGTTTTCAAAGATTCATGAGGAATGCGGTGTTTTCGGCATTTACAGCAGCGGCGGGACGGATGTTGCCGGACTGACTTACAGCGCCCTGTTCGCGCTCCAGCACCGGGGACAGGAGAGCTGCGGCATTGCCGTCAACGACGACGGCGTCATATCGGGATATAAGGACCTCGGCCTTGTCGGTGAGGTCTTCCCTCCCGAGCGCCTGCAAAAGCTCGGCGGAGGCCAGCTGGCGGTGGGTCATGTCCGCTACGCCACCACCGGCAGGAAGAGCCGCGAAAACGCCCAGCCCCTGATCATCAATCATATCAAGGGCAGCATGGCGCTCGCCCACAACGGCAACCTGACAAACGCCGCCGAGTTGCGGGAGGCACTGGAGCTCAACGGCGCGATATTCCACACCACCAGCGACACCGAGGTCATTGCCTATACCATCACCAACGAGCGTCTGCGGGCCTCCTCCATCGAGGAGGCGGTCTCTGCCGCCATGGACAGGATCAAGGGCGCATACTCGCTGGTCATCATGTCGCCCCAGAAGCTGATCGCCGTCCGGGATCCCCACGGTTTCCGGCCGCTCTGCATCGGAAGGCTGGGAGACGGCTGGGTCTTTGCCTCCGAGAGCTGCGCGCTGGACGGCATCGGTGCACAGTTCGTGCGGGACGTGCGCCCCGGCGAGATCGTCATCGCGGACAAGGGCGGCCTGCGCAGCATAACCACCCATTGCGGCCAGTGCCCCCGCTCGCTGTGCGTCTTTGAGTACATCTACTTCGCCCGTCCGGACTCCGTCATAGACGGCAGCTGCGTCCACACCGCGCGGCAGCGCGCCGGGGCATTTCTGGCACTGGAGCACCCCGTTCAGGCGGACGTGGTCATCGGCGTTCCGGACTCCGGCCTGGATGCCGCCCTCGGCTATTCCAAGCAGTCCGGTATCCCGTACGGCGTGGGCTTTATCAAAAACAAGTATATCGCCCGTACCTTTATCCAGCCGGAACAGAGTCAGCGGGAGAAATCCGTCAACATCAAGCTCAACACCATCTCCTCCACCATCCGCGGCAAGCGCGTGGTACTGATCGACGACTCCATCGTCCGCGGCACCACCTGCGCCCACATCGTAAAGCTCGTCCGCGAGGCCGGCGCGACGGAGGTTCATATGCGTGTGTCCGCGCCGCCGTTTCTCAACCCCTGCTATTTCGGGACGGACGTCGACTCCCGCGAGAACCTCATCGCATGCAGCCACACGATCCCGGAGATCGCGCAGATCATCGGCGTCGACTCCCTCGGATATCTCAGCACCGACAGCGTAACAAAGCTGGCCGAGTGCGGCGAGGGCTTCTGCACCGGCTGCTTCACGGGAGAATATCCCGTTGAGGTTCCGGAAAATAAAGCCAAGTTCCGCTTTGAGCGCGGACTCAGCGAAAAGGAATGACGCCGCTCGCGTGCCTTTACGCCGATGTCAACAAAAAACCGGCCGCTCGCGCATGCAAAAACCCCCGCGCTTGTCATTGCGACAAGCGCGGGGGTGACTTTTTGTGCAGCAGGCGTTACCGCTTGCTCTCCCGGTTGATGCGGATCAGAAAGAACACGATGACCGGAGCCGTCAGGACGATGCCGAGCGCCGCAAGCCAAGGTGCGTCCGCGATCGAGCCGAGGATCCCGACCGCCATGCAGCCCACGCAGGAAAACATCATCCGGCTCATGTCTCTCAGGATCGTGCGCGCATCATACCGTGCCTTTTTCTCCTCCGGGAGCGTATTATAGCCCGCGATCAAAAATGTGCCTTTTCCGCAGGCAAACACGATGCCCAGAACCAGAAAAAGCAGTGCGGCGATGATCTGTGCTTTCATGCGAATTCCTCCCATCAGCGGATGCGTGATCTTGTTCCTTTTCTTTGAATAACAGGAAATCCCCCCCATGACCCAACGGTCACGGGGAGGATTTCTGAAGTTTGGTGGAGACGGAGGGATTCGAACCCTTGACCTCTCGGATGCGAACCGAACGCTCTCCCAGCTGAGCTACGCCCCCACAAGGCTTGTTTATTATAGCACATTTTTCACATTTGTAAAGACCTTTTTTTCTTCCGGCGCATTTTTGTGCGAAAAAGTCCCGAAAAAGAAAATTGCTTCCCGCTCTTGCGCAATCGCCGCTTTTGTAGTAGAATACTTGCACGTGGCCATTGACAAGGCTGCACTAGTCGGGGAGCCAGCGGTGTCCTGTACCTGCAATCCGCTATAGCAGGGATGAATTCCCGCCCCCGGATAGGTTGATGTGTCGTCTGCCCGCAGTAAGCGGCGTTGAAGGTTCGGTCCCGCGCAACGGAGCCTTGTGAACCATGTCAGGCGGGGAACCGAGCAGCATTAAGCAGGTCACTCCGTGTGCCGTGGGGGCGCCGAGCCCGAGCTGGCTGCTGTGGTAACGGGCATGTCGTCTATTCAAAGGTGGGTGTGCAGTCTTGTCAATGGTCACGTTTTTTATGTTTTCCGTTCCCGGAGGTGACGCGCGCAAATGATGTATCAGGCGCTCTATCGCAAATACCGGCCGAAGACGTTTGACGACGTTGTCGGTCAGGAGCATATTACCGAGACGCTCAAAAAGCAGGTCGAGACCGGGCGTCTGTCCCATGCCTACCTGTTCATCGGCACGCGCGGGACCGGCAAGACCACCTGTGCCAAGATCCTGGCCAAGGCGGTCAACTGCGAGCATCCGGTCAACGGCAACCCGTGCAACCGGTGCGCCGCCTGCCGCGGCATCGACGACGGGTCGATCCTCGACGTGGTCGAGCTGGACGCCGCGTCCAACAACGGCGTCGACAACGTGCGCGCCCTGCGCGATGAGGCGGTGTTTTCCCCCGCCAGCGTGCGCAAGCGCGTGTATATCGTCGACGAGGTGCACATGCTCAGCAACTCGGCGTTCAATGCTCTGCTGAAGATCCTTGAAGAGCCGCCGGAGCACCTCATGTTCATCCTTGCAACGACGGAGCTGCACAAAGTCCCGGCAACGATCCTGTCCCGCTGCCAGCGGCACAGCTTCAAGCGCATCCCGGTCGACACGATCACCGCGCGCCTGAACTTCGTCGCGCAGCAGGAGCATCTGAACCTGCAGCCGGATGCGGCCGCGCTGCTCGCCCGCATGGCGGACGGCGGTATGCGCGACGCGCTCACGCTGCTCGACCAGTGCTGCGGAAATGAATGTATCTCGACCGACGCGGTCATCTCCGCCATCGGTCTTGCCGGAAACCTGCGCACGGCGCAGCTTTTGCGAAGCGTTGCCGCCGGTGACACCGCAGGCGCGCTCGAACAGTTCCGCGAGCTCTGGCAGGATGGGAAAGACCCCTCTGCCCTGCTCGATGAGCTGAGTATGCTCCAGCGCGACCTGCTCATGCAGGCCGTTGCGCCGCGCGGCGGCCGGGAGCTGCTCTCCGGCGCATATGACCCGGTCACGCTTGAGGAGCTCTCCGGCGCGTTTTCGTCCGCGCAGCTGCTGGCAAACCTTCAGAGCATCCAGCAGACGCTCGGCGCGATGGCATCGCAGCCCAACCCGCGCATCGCGGCGGAGTTGTGCCTGATCCGGCTCTGCCGGCCGGAGCTATGCGACGATGTGCCGACGCTGTGCGCGCGCATGGACAAGCTCGAACAGACCGTATACAGCGGAGCGATCCCCGCGCCGCGCGCATCTGCGCCCGCGCCGAAGGCGAAGCCTGAACCGAAACCGGTACACGACGACGTTCCCCCTTGGGAACCGCCCGCGCCGCCGGTCTCCGCGCCGAAGGCGAAGCCTGAGCCGAAACCGGTATTCGACGACGTTCCCCCTTGGGAGCCGCCCGCACCGCCGGTCTCTGCGCCGAAGGCGAAGCCTGAACCGAAACCGGTACTTGACGACGTTCCCCCATGGGAGCCGCCCGCACCGCCGGTCTCCGCGCCGAAGGCAAAGCCCGAGCCGAAACCGGTGCACGACGACGTTCCCCCTTGGGAGCCGCCGGAGACCGTTCCCGCTCCCATTCCGGATTCGGCCCCGGAACCTATTCCGAAGTCCGAGCCCGAACCCGAGCCGATCCCGGAGCCGGTGTCCGCACCCGCGCCGGAGGCTGTACCCGCAGAAGCGGGCACATTTGACTGGCAGGCGCTGTGCGCATACATGGAGCGCGAGCTGCCGGTCGGCATCTATCACTTTCTGCTTGATCCGCTGCAGGCGGCCGGTGAGCTGGCCGACGGCACGCTGACCCTGCACCTGAACAAAGCTCCGGCTTATCCGATGTTCAACAAGCCCGAGATCGCGGAGAAATTCCGTCTGGCCGTGCAGACGCTGACCGGACAAAACGTCCGCGTGGTCATGCAGCCGATGGACACGGCGACCCAGATCAAGCAGCGGCAGATCGAGGAGCTGACACGCTTCCCGAACGTAACGATCCGATAAAAAAATTTTGATTCACAGGAGGATACAAACATGGCAAGAGGCGGTTTTCGCGGCGGTTATGGCGGCATGAATCAGGCCAACATGATGAAGCAGGCGCAGAAGATGCAGCAGGACTTCCTGCGGATGCAGAAAGAGCTGGAGGAAAAAGAGTTCACGGCAAAGGCCGGCGGCGGCATGGTCACGGCCGTTGTCAACGGCAACCGTGAGGTCACCAAGATCGAGATCAAGCCCGAAGCGGTCGATCCCGATGATGTCGAGATGCTCGAGGATCTGGTGCTGGCAGCCGTCAACGAGGCGCTGCGCCAGTACGAGGCGGCCTCTGACGCCACGGTCAACAAGATCGCCGGCGGCATGAAGCTCGGCTTCTGATGAAACAGCGGCACGCACCGTTTTGCAAAACGGTGCGTGCCTTTTTATTTGCGCAAAAATGCGTGCTCCTCGCGCTGGACAAGGCCGAGCGCCGGGTCAAAACAGGCGCGGCCGCGCAGGACGCAGGTCTTGCCGTAGCGGGCGCGGAGATTGTCGAGCGTGATATCAAGCCGGCGCGCGCGTGCGCGGCGCTCCGCGTCCTCGAACAGATCCATCTGGTGCGGCGCGCACGCGGGCTGGAGATCCAGCGCGCGCACACCGATGCTGCGCAGCGGCTCGGGCCACAGGTGCGCCTGCTCGCACAGCGCCAGCGCCGCATCCAGCACCTCGCTCGTCAGATCCGTCGGATGGCGCAGCGCCATGCGGTGGCTGCACCAGCGCAGGTCTGCCGTGCGCACGCTCAGCTCCACCGTGCGGCACTGATACCCCTCCAGCCGCAGACGCGCACTCACGCTCTCGGAAAGCGACAGCAGCGCCGCGCGCGCATCCGCCTCGCAGATCAGGTCGCGCGGCGCGGTGGCGCTGTTGCCGATGGACTTCGGCGGCGGCAGATCCTCCACCCGGTGCACCGGCGCGGGGTCATAGCCGTTGGCATAGGCGTGCAGCTGCACCCCGCTCTTGCCGAAGCGCTGCCGGAGCATATCCGCATCCGCCGCCGCGAGCGCGCCGACCGTACGGATGCCCAGCCGCTCAAGCTGCCGCACCGAGCTGCGCCCGGCAAAGAGCAAACTGCCCACCGGCAGCGGCCAGACCATGTCGGCAAAGCGCGCGCGGTCAATGACCGTCACGGCGTTCGGCTTGCGGTAGTCAGAGCCGAGCTTTGCGATCACCTTGCACCACGACACGCCGACGCTCACCGTCAGCCCTGTGGCATCGAGCACGCGCTGCCGCACCGCCTGCGCCGTCTGCAGCGCGTCCTCATGGCCGACGCAGCCGGTCATGTCCAGCCAGCACTCATCCATGCCGAACGGCTCGCACCGGTCGGTGAAGTCGGCATACACCTGCCGCACACGGCGTGAATAATCGTAGTACAGGTCAAAATCCGGCGGCAGGATCGTCAGCTCCGGGCACTGCTGCCGCGCCGCCCAGAGCGTCATGCCCGTGCGCACACCGGCGGCACGCGCCATCTGATCCTTGGCTAAAATGATGCCGTGGCGCAGCTCCCGCTCCCCGCCGACCGCCACCGGCCGGCCGCGCAGCTCCGGATGGCGCAGCAGCTCGATGCTCGCATAGCAGGCGTTGATATCCGAATGTAAGATCATGCGTTCCATGTTCACGTTCTCCTGCAAAGAGATTACCTTTATTATAAATCTCTTTATAGGATATTTAAAGCGTTTTCTTCTCTTTTTCGGATATTCTTCTTGTGTTTTTTCGTCGGATGCGATATATTGTGTTTGAGGTGCTGCATATGTACAAAACCTTTGGCGAAACGATCGCTTCCCTGCGCCGCGCACACGGTATGCGCCAGCAGGCGCTGGCTGAGGCCATGGCTGAGGCCGGGATGCCGGTGTCGAATCAGGCGGTTTCAAAGTGGGAAAATGACGCCACGCTTCCAAACGCGCAGCAGTTTCTGACGCTCTGCCGCGTGCTGGACGTGGATGATATCGCGGGCACGTTCTCCGGCGGGGATGCCGGCGGTCTGCTTGCGGGGCTGAATGCGGAGGGACGCCGCCGCGCTCTGGAATACATCGCGCTGCTGCGCGAGAGCAAGCGCTTTGCCGCCGCGCCCGAAGTGCCCACGCTGCGCAGCCTGCCGCTGTACTCGCTGGCCGTATCAGCCGGAACGGGGCAGTTTCTCGACGGCGAGAGCTATGAGATGCAGCCGGTCGGTCCGGAAGTGCCGGAGGAGGCGAACTTCGGCGTGCGCGTTGCGGGCGACAGCATGGAGCCGCGCTTTCACGACGGGCAGACCGTCTGGGTGCACCAGCAGCCGACGCTCACACCCGGCGAGATCGGCGTGTTTCTCTACGACGGCAGCGCCTATCTCAAACAGCTCCGGCGCGACGGAGGGCGCGTTTGGCTGCACTCGCTCAACCCGGCCTATCACGATCTGGAGATCTCGGACGCCTTTCCCCTGCGCGTGCTCGGGAAAGCCGTGTCCTGACAAAAAGCAGAAAACTCCCTGCGGAACTCAGATTCCGCAGGGAGTTTTCGCATCATGCCTCGTTCCAGTGCAGCAGCCGCTCGCCCAGCTCCGCGACGGTCTGCACCACTGCCGCCGCCCCGGCGGTCTCCAGCTCGCCCGGCTCTGCATAGCCGTAGTACACACCGAGACACGGCACACCGCAGGCAGCAGCACCGGTGACGTCATACTTCCGGTCGCCGACCATGAGCGCCGCCTCGGGCGCGGTCTGCGTCTCGGCGAGCGCGGCCGCAACGACCTCGGCCTTCGTGCTGCGCGTGCCGTCGTATTCGCAGCCGATCACGCAGTCAAAGAGCCGCTCGAGATCGAACCGCTGCAGGATCGAGCGCGCCATCGGCGTGGGCTTCCCGGTCGCGACCGCGACGCGAAAACCGTGCGCACGCAGCTGCTCGAGCAATTCCGGAATACCGGGATAGAGCGTGCACTCATAGATGCCGACAGGCAGATACCGCTCCCGGTAGCGCGCGACCGCCGCCTGCGCCTGCTCGGGTGTCATGGCATACAGCTCCGAGAACGAATCGAGCAGCGGCGGACCGACAAACTTGCGCAGACGCGCCGTGTCCGTCTCGTGGATGCCGAAGCCCTCAAGCGCATACTGCACGCTGCGCAGGATGCCCTCACCGGTGTCAAAGAGCGTGCCGTCAAAATCAAATAATATCGTCTTGATCATAGAAACTCTCCGTTGTCAGGATGAAAAAAGGATAGCATCCCGGGGCGAAATTGTCAACGGCCGCGCCGGCTGCATACGCTGTAGCAACCATGAAAATGTGAGGTTTCGCCATGAACAACGCACTGGAAACACGCTACTTTCTCAGCGCCATGACCGGCGCGGGCTACTACGCGCTGCACCGGCAGTTCCTCCGGCCGCCGGAGCGCTATTTCTGTATCCTCAAGGGCGGGCCGGGCTGCGGCAAGTCCACCTTCCTGCGCCGCGTCGGCGACGCGGGGCGCGCCGCCGGGCTCTCGGTCGTCTGGCTGCACTGCGCGGGCGACCCGGCCTCGCTCGACGGCGTGTATTTCCCGCAAAAGCACGCTGGCTTCTTTGACGGCACGGCGCCGCACACCGTCGAGCCTGCCCTCTTCGGCGCGAGCGGCGAATATCTCGACCTCGGCGCGTTTTGCCGCACGGAGGCGCTCGATCCGGCGCGCATCCGCGCCCTGAACGCCGACTGCGCGATGTTCCGCCTGCGCGCACAGCAGTACCTGACGGCGGCCGCCGCGCTCGATCCGCGCGCGACGCCGGGGCTGGTCTTCCCCGAGGATCGCGAGGCCGCGCGCCGGCGCGCCAAAAGCGTCTGCACGCGCGAATTCGGCACGCCGCCCAAGGATGCGAAGCCCGGCCGGTGCGACCGCCTGTTTCTGAGCGCCGTCACGTCTGAGGGGGAAATTTTCTTCTCGGACACCGTCGCCGCACACTGCACGCGCGTGTACCTGCTCGACGACGGATGCGGTCTGGCAGAAGAATTTCTGCACACCGTGCGCGCGCACGCCGTCCGGTGCGGTCTGGACGTTATCTCCTGTCCGGATGCGCTCATCCCCTCGCGCACACAGGCCGTGCTCGTCCCGTCGCGCGGCGTCGGCTTTCTTGCCGGGACGGTCGAGGATGTGCCGGACGGTCTGACACAGCGCCACATCCGGCTCGATGTTCTGCCCGATCCGGAGCGGCAGCGCACACTGCGCCGCGCCATGCGCAGCGATGCCCGCCAGCAGCAGCTCGCCCTCGAGCGCGCCATCGAACAGCTGCGCATGGCGGCGCTGCTGCACAACGAGCTTGAAGCCGTCTACCGCCCGTGTATGGACTTTGACGCGTTGACGGCCTTCACGGAGCGGTATCTGAAAACCTTTCCCGGCGTCTGAGCGCAAAAAGCCCCGGCGGAACGGAGCTGTTCCGCCGGGGTCGTCATATGGATCAGCAGCAGGGGGAAAAACAGGGGTTGCAGCACAGGTTCAGCAGACACATATCCGCGCACCAGCTTCCTGTGCCGAAGCCGCTGTTCGGATATCCGGCGCTATAGGTCGCATAGGCCGTGCCGCCGCTCTCGATCTGGCGCAGCAGCCGCTGGATATCCGGGTTGGTCGGATCCATCGCAGCCGCGCGGCGCGCATCCGCGAGCGCCTGCACGCGGTTGCCCGCACCGGAGTTCGCCATGGCACTGATCGCGTACCAGTTGGCATCGCGCTCGGCCAGCGGCACACCGGAGAGCGCCTGCAGCGCCTCGGCAAAGTGGCCGACGTGGATATAGTTCGCCGCCGCCTGATATTCCGGCCGGATACCGGGGTCGCGCTGCGCGCCCCAGCCGCCATAAGCGCCGTAGCCGCCCGCCTGACCGTAGCCGCCGGACGCGCCGTAGGCATTGGCGGTCCCGTTTTTGATCGCGTCATAGGCCGCATTGACTTCGTTCATTTTTTCCGTCGCGCGCGGATCGTCCGGGTTCAGGTCCGGATGATATTTTTTGGCCAGACGGCGGTAAGCCGCCTTGATCTCCTCTTCGCTCGCATTTCTGGAAACACCGAGGACTTCGTATGGGTCTCTCATTCGGCGCTCCTCCCGATCTTAAGTTTTTTCATGGCCGCGTCATACCGCAGCCATACGCCGGAGTACAGAATATTGCGCAGCAGCTCGATATCCTGCAAGACCGGCAGCGCCTCAAACGCTGCCGAGCATTCACCGAGCAGCATCCGCAGCAGCGCATGCAGATCCGCATCCTGCGGCAATGCGCGCAGCGGATTGTAGCGCCCATGGCGGCGGTCCTCCGGCAGGTCGATCACCGCGTCAAGCAGATAAATAAACCGTCCCAGCGCCTCGCCGAACGGCCGCAGGCGGGCATCCCAGAGCTCCCCTGTCACAAACAGCTCGCCCATCAGCCGGCCAAAGCAGTTCGCCGCAGCGTCCATGTCGCCGGTGTCCGCCTGTTCGATCTCGCCCAGCTGCGCCATACACTGCTCGATCACGGCGCACTGCCGCGGCCAGCGCGCACGTGCGGCGGCGCATTGACGGCTGAGCGCCTCGGACTCCCAATACTTCAGCGCGCTGCCGTCATCCTGCCAATCGTCGCGGCAATTGTAATACGCCAGCACGACGTTCATGTCGGCGGCGTAGTCCGTGTAGCGCGTCTGCCAGTAAAAATGCCTGCGCAGCGGGTGCGCGGGACACAGCTCCATGCCGCGCTCCTCATCCGCCTCATACAGCGCCGAGAGCAACAGCACCAGAAACGTCATGTCATATGTCAGCGTCAGGCGGCCGGAAAAGCCGTGGCGCTGCTTGAGCACCCGGCACAGCCCACAGTAGCAGCCCTTATAGCGATCCTTCTGCGGCTGGGTCAAGCCCTCGAGATTTGCAATCACATATCCAAACATCGGCCGTCGCCTCAGGTCTTGCGCTGGAACGATGTGCCGCACTTGCGGCAGACGATGTTAATCTTGCCCTTGCCGCGCGGCACACGCAGACGCGTCCGGCACGAGGGGCATTTAAAAAAGCGGTAGTCGCGCCGCTGATGCCAGCGGTCGACCGCGCCGCGCCACGCGCTCGTCACCTTGTAGCGCTGGCGCAGATACGCACCGTTTTCCTGCTGGCGGCGGTAGACATTGCGCGAAAACATCCGGAAATAGGTCACGATCAGGCCGAGCACGGCCAGCGACCACAGAATGCGCGATGCGTATCCATGCACGAACATACTGACGCACAGCAAAATCAGCGTCAGCACGGACAGGAGGCGGTTGAGCGCGTCCATTCCGTTTCTGCCCATCATCCATTTTGCAAACCGTTGTCTCATGACCGATCACCTTTCCAGGCTGCTGAATTTCATTGTTGTATTTTATCACACGCGTATGAGAAATATATCAAAGAACTGTAAACACCGCGATACATGGCGAAAAAAATACGTTTTTCCTCCCCGCCGCAATGCGTATTCTTCGGCAATCGGCCGCCGGAACGCACACAAAGCCCCCGCCGACTGACACACATCAGGAAGCGGGGGCTCTGTTTTGTTTCGGATCAGCAGATCCGCCGGGGGCGCATTACTCGGCGTCCGCGACGATCGTGCCCTTCTTCTTCGTGGCGGCGCTCACGATCACCATAGCAACGGCGGAAACGAGAATGCCGATAAACGCGAAGTTCAGGGAGGTCTTCATAATCTGCGCGACCGCGCAGCCGACCAGACCGAACACCATGCCGGCAACGATACCGGGCGTCGTGATGAAGTGCTTATTGCGCAGGCCGTAGCTGAGGAACACCGGGCAGGCCAACGCCGCCGCAGAATAGGCGTAGGTATTGGTCAGCCAGTTGAGCGTGTCCGTCCAGACGAGGCACATCAGCAGCGCGATGGCCATGAGCACGGCCGACAGCACACGCGAGATCGTGACCATCTTGCGGTCGGGGATGTTCGGGTTGATGGTGGAGATGATATCGCGGGTGATATTGGTGACGGAAGTCTGCACGCCGGAGGAAGTCGTGGACATCAGCGTTGCAAAGACGAGCGCTGCAAACAGCGCCATGACGCCGATGGGCAGCTTGCCCATGAACCACGCCGTAGGGCCTTTGGCGATCTCTTCAATGTTGAGAGAGCGGAGCGAGAGGCCCATGTAGATAGCCCAGACAAAGCTCAGCAGGGACAGGGCTGCGGAGAGAATGAGGGACTTGTTGACCTGCTTCTCTTCCTTGATGGCGCAGACGCGCTGGAAGTAGATCTGGTTGGTCATGCCGCCGGGCAGAACAGCAAAAATCCAGAGCATGCAGGTCGCCACACCGATGTTATCGGTGATGGAGCTCGAGAAGCTGAGCATGGACGGGTCGATCGTGTTGAGGTTGCTGACGATATTGGAGACGCCGCCGCCCATGACCGTGACGAACACAACGCAGACGATGCACATGGCGATCATGAAGCAGGAGAAGATGAAGTCCGTCCATGCGACGGTCTTCAGACCGGACGGCATGACGAACGCCAGCGCGAACACGGCAAACAGCACGCACAGCAGCGTGTAGTCAATGCCGGTCAGGTTGGAGTAGATATTGCCGAAGGCCGTGATCTGGGAGGTCACCCAGCCGAACGGCACAAAGACCGTCATAACACCGGCGACGATACGGATGAGCTTATTTCCGTTCGTGAAGTGCGCGAGCACATCGGGAATGGTGGTGAAGTTGTTGCGGCGCAGCCACTTGGCGAGCACCATAATGATGATGAACGGCAATGACGCCAGCACGCCATAGATGAAATGGCCGATGCCGCGGGTATACGCATTGCCAACATGCGCCACCAGAATGCCGCCGCCCATTGCGCTGGCAAACTGCGTGCCGATGACGACATAAAGCGGAAGGCTGCGGTCTGCGACCTCCCAGTCGGCCTGAGTGGTCTTTTTGCGTCCGGAGATGATGTAGGTCGGGATCAATGTAAGTGCGATGACTGCGACCGTTGCCACCAGGATGAGGATCGTGGTTGAGTTCACGTAGGTTCTCCTTTCTAACTTGCGAATTCTGACTCTCTATCTTTGCCCTGTAGGGTATGTTCGGCACACGTGGCGCGCATCCAAAATAATGCAGCGCTTTAACGTGCCAAACAATAAAGAAATTTTAGCACAGGCGTCTATATGTGTCAATAAAAAGGGCACAAATCCTATAGACGAAATCCCCTTCAAGAATTGCATATATTTTTGTTGAATATGCACATTTATTCATGCCTGTTTTTTTACATCTTCAACAACAAAATATTTATGATATTGCACAATTGACTGTGTCGCAAAACAGCGCTATACTGAATTTCAGCTCGTTTTATAAGGAGGCCCCAGAACATGGCACAACTGAAAATCAGTGAAACGCAGCGGACCAAGGGCGTGATCCTCGCCCTGCTGTCTACGCTGTCTTTTTCTTTTATGATGATTTTTGCGGCTCTGAACTCGCCGGAGATACCCTTGTGGGAGCAGACGTTTTTCCGCAACCTGATCGGCATCTTCGTGGCAAGCTTCATCCTCATCAAGAACCACCAGCCGCTCTTCGGTGAGCGCAAATACTGGCCGCAGATGTTCGCGCGTTCGCTCTTCGGACTGCTTGCCGTCATGCTGCTGTTCTACGCGTCCAGAAACGCGCTTCAGGCGGATGTCAGCATCATGAACCGCATCTCCATGTTCACGATCTCGATCGTTTCGGTCGTGTTTCTGCATGAGCGGCTGACGAAGATGCACATCCCGGCCATGCTGATCGCCTTCACCGGTGCGTACATCGCGGCAAACCCGCGGTTTGATTCCGCGTTCCTGCCGCTGCTGGCTGCATTCTGCACCTCGCTGTGCGACGCCGTGTGCTATCCGCTGCTGTCCTACTTTTCGGGGCGTGTCAACGCTTACAGCGTGGTCATGTTCTTCTGTACGTTCAGCACGATCGTGTCCGGCATCTGCATGATCCCGACCTTCGTCGTGCCGAGCGGTCCGGATCTGTTCTACCTCATCATGATCGGCGTCACAGCGGCGCTCGGCCAGATCCTGATGACGCTGTCTTACCACTACGCCCCCGCCGGTGAGCTGAGCATTTATAACCTCATGGGCATTCTCTTCAGCGCGCTGCTGGGCTTTTTCATCCTGCACCAGATCCCGACCGTGCGCACCTTTATCGGCGGCGGCCTGGTCGTTCTGGCGTCTCTGCTGCTGTTCTTCTACAAAAAGCGCTGGCTGAAAACGAACGACTCTTCCGCCGGCTGAAGCCCACGAAAACGATAACAAAAAGCACGGTCGGTGTCTGACTCCGGCCGTGCTTTTTTCATGCTTTCAACTCAGCTGTTGCAGAGCGCAACGAATTCGTCGAAGCCAATATCCTCGCTCAAGCCGAGCGCCTCCATAGTATAGCCTTCCGCCATCACATCACCGACGAGCGCCTCGCCGATCGTGCAGACAGAATCGATCACCGGGGTCGGAACCTTGGCGATCTTGCCGAGGATCTGCACAGAGCGCAGGCTGAACGGCACGTCCTCGAGCAGGTAGCGTACCTGCAGGCTGTTGGGGCCCATGATGCCCTTGTAGCACTCGGCGTTCTTGAGCATCGTGTAGAGGTCGCCCTCATAGCTGTACTCCAGCGCGAAAGCCGCCTCTGCGTCCGGAAGCTTGACGCCATACGCCGCGCAGATCGCCATTCTCTCCCGATCGAGCGCCTTCATGAGCGTGATCTGGCTGGGGACCATGTCGTTGTAGTAATTGAACTTCTCGCCCTTTTCAATCTGGGCGGTATACAGCAGCGTCGGGCCCGGATGAAAGATCAGGTTGAGGTTGTCGAGCGCAAGCTGGATGCTGTTATCAATGAAGTGGTGCTGGCTGAAGACCGGATAGATGGCCTCCTTGATGATCTCGCGCTTGCTGTTGGGGATGGCAACAATGCTCAGCTCCGTCTTCTGGCCGGTGACAAAGACGTCGCCGGTGGTCTGAATGCGCGCAGCAAACAGCAACGTGCTGGTCGCAGCGAGGGAAATGTCCGCCTTGCAGCCGGCCTCAGCCAGCGCCTTCTTAAACGCAAGGATGCCCAGACCGGAGACCGGGTCGATGACGACGATCTGGCCGTCAACAAGGTGCGGCGCAAGCTTCTGCGCGATGGAGACGTGGTAAATCTCCGGCAGAATGATAAAGATCACTTCGCAGCCGTCAATGGCCTTGGCGATATCCGTCGTCGCAAACTGGATCTTGCCGAAACCGGGAAAGTCGGTGTTGCCGTAGATGTTGACACCGCCGAGCTCATTGAGCTTTGCGACCGTGTCTTCCATCACGTCGAAAATTCGGGTCTGATAGCCCTGATTGGACAGCCATGCAGCCGTCGTCTGGCCGCCGTTGCCGGCGCCGATAATGGCAATAGGTTTGTTTGTCATGCTCTTATACCTCCCGATGAAAGATGAATTCCGTATCAGCCATTGACGAGCTTCAGGAACTCGTCGACCGTCATATCTTCGCTCAGGCCCAGCGTCTTGAGCGTATAGCCCTCGTCCATGTCGCCGCCGACAAGCGCCTCACCAAGCGTGCAAACTGCGTCGATGACCGGCGTCTTGATCTTGGCGATCTGACCCAGTGCCTGCAGCGAACGCAGGTTGTACGGAATGTCCTCGAGCAGATAGCGTACCTTGAGCGATTTCGGTCCCTTGATGCCCTTATAGCATTCGGCATTGCGCAGCATATCGTAGAGATCGCCCTCATAGCTGTACATGCGCGCGAAGCTGTCCTCGACGTTCGGCGTGTCGACATGGTAAATGCTGCACAGCTCCATGCGCTCCTTGTCGATGGCCTTGATGAGCTTGATCTGGCTCGGCGTCATCGAGTTGTAGTAATCGAAAGTGATGCCGCGCTCAATGAGAGACGTGTACAGCAGCGTCGGGCCCGGATGGAATGCCAGATTGAGGTTTTCCATGGCCGTATCAATGATGTTGTTGGCAAAGATATGCTGGCTGAACACGGGATACATTGCGTCCTCAACGATCTGCTTGCGGTTGCCGGGGAACGCAACAATGCTCAGCTCCGTCTTCTGGCCGGTGACAAGAACATCGCCCGTCTCTTTAATGCGCGCGGCAAACAGCAGTGTGCAGGTCACGGCCAGCGTCACGTCAGCCGTGCAGCCGGCATCGGTGAGCGCCTTTTTGAAGGAGATCGCGCCCAGGCCGGAAGCCGGATTGAGCACGACGATCTGACCGTCCTTGAGATAAGGAGCCATCTTTACAGCGATGGAATCGTGATAGTTCTCCGGAAGAATCAGAAGGATGAGCTCACAGCCCTCAATTGCCTTCTCCATATCGGTAGTCGCAAACTCTATCTTGCCGAAGCCGGGGTAATCAGTATTGCCATAAATATTCACGCCGCCCAGCTCATTGAGTTTTGCAACGGTATCCTCCATCACATCAAAGATTCTGGTCTTGTAACCCTGATTGGCAAGCCAGGCAGCCGTGGTCTGTCCGCCGTTACCGGCGCCAATGATCGCAATGGGTTTGTTTGTCATGTGTGTTCCTCCTTAAACGTGGATTCTAAAATGACATCTATCATCTAGATGTGTCCATACTACAACTTTTCAAAGCTCCGGTCAATCTAAAAAATATACAAAGTAATGACTAAATAACCACCATTTGACGGCGATGTGAACGTCGCAGAGATGTATTCGCCCAAAAATATACATGCTTGGCAGGCAATGGCGAGTAATCGTAGCACCTGCGGAAACATGGACGCGGTGCACGGACAAAAGCAATTTCAGCGGCGCAGCAGTCGCAGAGTGCTGAGAGCTGAGTAAAGATGGGTGCGCCGGACACCGGCAGCCTGGATCCACACATAGAAAGGACCACACACCAGTCCAGAAATAAATCAGGCAGGTATAGGCGAAGCGGGACCGGATGACGGCTGCAAATGTCAAAAGCGCCGCAGACAGATGTCTGCGGCGCTTTGGCAGGGGAAGAAGGCTTCGAACCCTCGGCCTACGGTTTTGGAGAGGGAACCTAACCTTTTTTTATTAGGCCTATTGAAATCGTTGATTTTTCTATGTTCTATGAACTAGTATATGCATTTCCATTTTTATTGTCAATCAAGCTTACTAAGGGATAATTGTTTTTCATATTTCTTTTGCTGAGTCTTGAGTGCTTGATTCACTCGCTTGTCCGCTTCGGACTGGATAAGTGCTAAGACCTCTTCCTCAGTATAGGTTTTGGGTGTATTCTCTTGCTGCTGATTATTTTCAGCGCCGTTTTCATTATTGTTATTGTTATTCATATCTTCTGCCATAATAAAAACCTCCATTTAATAGTTGTTGCGGCCGCCTCCGCGCCGCCCCAATAGGTCAGTTGTTGTTTAGTGTCTAACCCCTGTTAAAACGACAATATAGAAAGAGAGTCTAACAAATCGCTGTTAGACTCTCCTTGCTTTTAATTATTTAATTCAAATAATCTCTCTGCCCTCTGCGTATGCCTTGCGTGCTTCATTCAATGACATGATATTTCCGCACCCAGCCCAGTCTGGATAATCTGCTTGAACAATATCGTTTGTCCAATTACAGATAGGGCAATCTTCGAAAGGTTCTTTAAACTCATATTTACCACACACTGGGCAAATAATCTGGTCAACTTCTTTTTCAATCATTTTATTTTCTCCTATATTTCTCCTTCTAGGCAATCCAATATTCTTCTGGTGATTTCCCATGCGTCTCTTTGTCTGGAATAAACAATGTAGATATTGTTCCTTTATCACTGAATATTGCAAATAAACCTGTAGAATGCTGAAACTTAATCAGGTTGCCTTTAGTGCTTATAAAACCAACGACATCAACCATATCTATTTCTTTCTTAATAAAGGCATCTGCCATTGCTTCATATTTATCCCAAGCAGCATCACCTATAAGACCAGTAAGTTCCTCGGCATGTTTCTAATGTCGCGGAGTTCTTTTATAAAAACGCAATCGCTAATTACTCCGCTGCAACTCATGGACTTTATCAATTGCTTCCTAAACATCTGGGCTTATCGCTGCCTTTGGCGAACGAACTATATTAATCTTTTTCTGTATTATACCATTTTTCTTTTCTAAATTCAACTGGATAGGTTCTGCATTCAGCCTCGTCGAATTTTTGTTGGCAGAGTCAGTGATATTCATCCGCCTTTTTACGAGTAATAAACTCATTGATTAATTCGGGTAGGGTCTTGGCGGCGGCCTCGGTTAGTGTTATACGCATCTGGGGTTCCTCCTTACAGTTCTAAAGTTAGAGATTCATAGACCTAACCAAGAATTCATAGACCTAGAGAGGAAAAAGGGGCCGCCCCAAATAAAAAAGGTTCACTAGAATTAGAAAAATCCTAGTGAACCTCACGTTTTTGGCAGGGGAAGAAGGCTTCGAACCCTCGGCCTACGGTTTTGGAGACCGTCGCTCTACCAACTGAGCTATTCCCCTATATATCAAAAAATGGTGGGCCTTCAGGGACTTGAACCCGGGACCGACCGGTTATGAGCCGGTTGCTCTAACCAACTGAGCTAAAGGCCCATATTCAAAGAATGCCGCCACGGTTGGTGACGGCAATATCTCTGGCGCCTCCTGTAGGATTCGAACCTACAACCCTCCGGTTAACAGCCGGATGCTCTACCGTTGAGCTAAGGAGGCATTAAGCAAGGGATTCGCCTGAGCGAATCCCTTGTGTTGGCATTGACCTATCTTCCCGGTCCGTCTCCAGACAAGTATTGTCGGCACTGGTGAGCTTAACTTCCGTGTTCGGAATGGGAACGGGTGGACCCTCACCGTTAAAAACACCAACTATGGTAAATGGCTCACGCCAAATACTACTATAAAATTGACCTCATGTCAAGAGGTTTTTCCCCGTTGGATGTGTGTACCACACATCCAACGGAGTGGTACACCATCAGGGACTCGAACCCTGGACACCCTGATTAAGAGTCAGGTGCTCTACCAGCTGAGCTAATGGTGCTCATAAAAGTGGTGACCCGAGGGAGAGTCGAACTCCCGATTGGGGCGTGAGAGGCCCCCGTCTTGACCACTTGACCATCGGGCCACACAGGTTTGCATCTGCACCTTCAAAACCGAACAGAGGATGAAAGATTCACAAGGCGGTTTGCCTGCAACATTCTTGTAGGTCAAGCCCTCGGGTTATTAGTATCGGTCAGCTTAATGCATTACTGCACTTACACTTCCGACCTATCAACGACATAGTCTTTGTCGTCCCTTACTCCATAAAGGATGGGAGATCTTATCTTAGGGGGAGTTTCACACTTAGATGCTTTCAGCGTTTATCTCGTCCAGACGTAGCTACCCAGCTGTGCCGTTGGCACGACAACTGGTGCACCAGAGGTCTGTCCATCCCGGTCCTCTCGTACTAAGGACAGCTCCCTTCAAATCTCCTGCGCCCGCAACAGATAGGGACCGAACTGTCTCACGACGTTCTGAACCCAGCTCGCGTGCCACTTTAATCGGCGAACAGCCGAACCCTTGGGACCGAATACAGCCCCAGGATGTGACGAGCCGACATCGAGGTGCCAAACCTCCCCGTCGCTGTGGACGCTTGGGGGAGATCAGCCTGTTATCCCCAGGGTAGCTTTTATCCGTTGAGCGATGGCATTTCCACTCACATACCACCGGATCACTAACTCCTACTTTCGTACCTGCTCGACCCGTCGGTCTCGCAGTCAAGTTGGCTTATGCGTTTGCACTCTATGCACGATTTCCGTCCGTGCTGAGCCAACCTTTGAGCGCCTCCGTTACGCTTTTGGAGGCGACCGCCCCAGTCAAACTGCCCACCTAACAGTGTCCCCCGACCAGATTCATGGCCGCAGGTTAGAAAACCAGCAATACAAGGGTGGTATTCCAAGGTTGCCTCCGCCCAAGCTGACGCCCGGGTTTCCTAGGCTCCCACCTATCCTGTACATGCATTACCGATCTTCAGTATTAAGCTACAGTAAAGCTCCATGGGGTCTTTCCGTCTAGTTGCGGGTAACTGGCATCTTCACCAGTACTACAATTTCGCCGGGCGGGCTGTTGAGACAGTGCCCAAATCATTACGCCATTCGTGCGGGTCAGAACTTACCTGACAAGGAATTTCGCTACCTTAGG
>ERZ773169.18-NODE-18-length-234397-cov-14.853867_pt1 | contig 234397 bp, 200 predicted proteins | sample MGYA00580536_ERZ773169 | MGnify/ENA primary metagenome ERZ773169 (study PRJEB29015, sample SAMEA2737814) | human gut metagenome | biome: human gut; feature: human-associated habitat; material: faeces | place: China | collected 2012 ... | reverse complement strand
CTGACGATACAAAAATTTATTATTTTTTATTGTCCTATTGACAGGTAGCACACCATTAATTCGCCGGGGCTTATATTTTATTTTTATGATATAACTTTCCCAGCCTGTGCAGAAAATGTATCAACAAAAGCTTTAAGTCCTTTAAGAGCCTCAACTCTCGCAGCATCATCATTAGCATTATTGGCTGCATTAAGTGCTAAAACGCTCTTATTTACCTCTTCTTTGTTAATTACTACACTGTCTTTATTGATAAGATCTTTTGTTCCATTATACACTTCAACAATCCAGTTAAGCCCGTTCAATGTGCTCTTCATATATTCATCCGTATCCGGCTGTCTGTGACCGTTAAGCTCTTCCATAAGATTATTTAATGCATTGCTTATCTTTGCACAGTATGGAACTGCCACATCAAGTGCTTCTATCTGCTGTGTACGTAAATCTTCCATGATTATAACTCTCCTTTATTCTTCTTAAAATATAACAAATAACTGTCATATTGTATCTACATGAATGTTATATCGGCAAAAAGAGAAAAATCTTAAGCTTCATCTATCACTTTCTCAAGAGCCTCTTCATCAACACTGCCATCATCCTTTCTTGGCAGTTTCTTATCAAGAAGAACAACCTTTTGTATTTCCCATCTGTAGCCTTTCTTATCATTATACTTGTCTATCTTACGCTTAAATCTGTCAACTTTTTCACTTTTGTCGATAGCAGATATTACCGCAATCAGCTTCTCATCATAAAACATTATATAGCTTTCTGCAATTCCATTAATTGATTCTATTTCTCTGTTTATGACATTTCTGCATATTTTTTCACCTGTAGGAAGACTGATAATTGCCGGATTTCTCTTTGTAATAACAAGTCTTCCACTGCTGTTAATTCTTCCATAATCTCCAGTATGAAGATAACCGCCTTTTAACTTTCTTTCTGTCTGTACCTCATCATTATAATATCCCTTCATGACACATCCGCCACTTAGAAGAATTTCACCATCATCAGAAAGTTTAAGCGTATTATCTGCAAACGGCTCATATGAACCATCCTCATCATAATTAATTGCAATACAGCCTGTACTTTCAGATGTTCCATATACAGAACTTACATTAATATCTCTGTCTCTGAGGCATTCATACAGATGATACGGACATGGTGCACCACCTATTATTATATTTTTCAAATTGTCATTGAATCCTTTTATCTTCTTCAGATACTCAGCCATTGATGGATTGGCCGGAAGAATAGTTGCATCATAATAGTATGTGTCCGCATCTATATGCCTCAGTCCTCTTCCGACACATATACATGCACCACAGCTTAGCGGCCATATAAGGCAGTATAACAATCCAAATATTTTACTTAATTCAATCTGTGCCAGAACCCTGTCATCTTCAGTGCAGTTGCAATGGGCATTTATATAACCAATGGCACTCATTATATTATCTAAAGTAAGAACAACCGCTTTGTCACACTCGTTTTCACCTGCCGTAAATAATAAAATATTTCCTTCTTTTACATCATCCGCATTATATGTCAGTCCATCAACATTATCATTTTCGGCACCATTAATAATTATTCCATTGGCGTCTGATAAAATATACTGGTTTGTAGAACAAAGCACATAATCCGCATCTATTTTCTCAATCATTTTAAATCTGATATCATGCGGAATAAAAAAATCGACAAGTGCCGCATCTTTTCCGGCAAGAACCGTTCCGAACAGATTAACAATCCATCTGTATGAAGCCGGTCCGTAAATGGCAATTCTATTACCGTCAAAATGCTGCAAATGAAGTGCTTTTTTTACCGAATCATCAAATAATTTTCTATAGCTGACTTCAAATGTATCATATAAAACAGCTGTTTTATCATTATATTTATCTGCAAGGCTTTCAAGAAGCTTATAAAAAGATTTATATTGTGCCATCTTTGTACCCCTTTCTCTTTATATGCACATTTTTTGTGCGTTAAAAATTCGCTGTGTATATTAATTACATTAACAATTAATCACATTAATAAGTGATTTTATTATACCCCACATCAATGTAATTTTGCAAACATATAAGAGATACTATTTTCTGATGCATGTGTTTATGCTACATTTCTTCCGCCAGAATACAGTCTGAAAGCTCCTGCACCGATGCAAGCACAAGTGTCCTTAATGAAGGATTCGTAATCTTTAGCTGAAATGTTGCAAAATATGTTCCACTTGAACTGTCTTTTGTAATCTCCAAGTCCAATATCTGATACCCGCTCTTTTTAGCGTAAAATATAAGCTCCCTTATAAAAACTTTTGAATTATATTCAACATAAAAATTCATATATTTATTGTATTTAAGAAAATTCTTATCAACAATAGAAAAAACTCTGAGACTAACGACAATAAGAATCCCGGCAAATATTGCACCATAATAAAAACCCGAACCAACCGAAATTCCAACTGCTGCACAGCACCACAGACCTGCCGCCGTAGTGAGTCCCTTTACCTGATGCTCTTTTGTCACAAGTATAGTTCCGGCACCCAAGAATCCAATTCCGCTTACAATCTGTGCTGGAATTCTTGCCGGGTCGGCAGACGGATAAATCGTACATATATATTCGTTAGTTACTGCTGCAAGAGCCGAACCCAGACAGACAAGCGTATACGTACGAAGTCCTGCCGGTCTTTGCTTCCGTTCCCTCTCAATACCAAGAAGTGCACCAAGAATCAATGCCAGAATAAGACGCACAAATACCGACACGCCATTAAATTCATTTAAAAAATCTATATTCTCCAAAATCACAATATCACCACCTTCACATCAACTCGCGGGTTGCCCCGCCACTTATGTTCTGCTAAAATATATATACAGAATAACTTATATTTTGCAATAATACAATGAATGGATGATACAATTTATGAAAATATTTTTCTATAAATACGGAAGCATATGCGAGCCTGACATATCTGATTCTTTCAGACGGCTTGGATTTGAAGTCATAGACGAAGACATGGAAATATACAATAAAAATCTGCTGCCATCACAATGTGTCGAAACAGTATCAAAAAAGCTTATAGACGGTCAGTTTACATTTGTCTTCACAATAAACTTTTTCCCATGGCTGTCGGACTTATGCGAAATAATGCATTTAAAATACATTTCACTTATCGTTGACAGTCCTGTTCTTGAACTCTACTCTTATTCGCTAAAAAATGACTGCAACCGCATATTTTTATTTGACAGGTGTCTTTACAACGAATTTGAGCCTTTCAACCAAGGACATATATTCCACGTTCCGCTTGCTGCAGATGTCAACAGAATACAAAATGTTATTAAAAATGCATCTACATCTGAAAAAGCAAAGTTTGCAAGCGATATTTCATTTATCGGCTCCACTTATCAGGAAAAATGTCCTTTCAACCGGTCAGAATTAAATGATGCCGACCGTGGCTTTACTGATGGTATTATTGAAGCACAGCTTAAAGTATATGGTTACAATTTTATCGAAGAACTGATTACTGAAGATTTTGCCACAAGATTTCTTGAAGCAACACCCGGTTCATACCGTTTTCCTGAAAGCTACAGGCAGAAAAACCGCGCACTTGTTGCACAGCAGTATATAAGTGTAAAAGTCGCCGAACAGGAACGCCTTCGTGCTTTACGCATGTTATCCGACAACTTTAATGTAGACATCTACACTGGAAGCGACACTTCATCCATGCCGCATATACATAACCGCGGTTTTGCAAAATCTCTCACAGAAATGCCAATAATCTTTAACCAGAGTAAAATCAATCTTAATATAACAGCAAAATCAATCCGTTCGGGACTTTCTTTAAGGATTTTCGACGTTCTTGCCGCAGGAGGATTTCTGATTACCAATTATCAGACAGAACTTCCCGAATTTTTTGAAATCGGAAAAGACCTCGTTGCATATGACAGCTTCGACAGCCTGAAAGAGCTTTGCAGCTATTACCTTGCACACGATAATGAACGTGAGGAAATCGCCCGCCACGGATTTGAGACCGTAGCACGTCTTCACACATATGACACAAGAATATTGCAAATGCTTGATATGGCATTTCCGGGATAAAGATGAAGCAGTAAAGCCATGCAGAAACAGTAACAACCATAAACACAAAACACTTAAACTATAGAGGAACACACTATGAATGTACTTATTTTTGAATGGAAAAACTTCGGAATTGAAGATATCTGCGATGCTTTTAAAGATATGGCTATTAAATATAAATGTATTTCTACAGAATTAATGCGTGAAAGAAAAAATGAAGAATTTGATAATATTTTTGAAAATGAAATGAGTATTAAATACGACTGTGTATTTACATTTAATTACAGCCCGGTAATATCAAACTGCTGCCGTCGTTTTAATATTCCATATATTGCTTTTATATATGACAGCCCGCTTGTATCTTTATATTCATACACCGTTATAAATCCATGCAATTATATATTTATTTTTGATAAGACTCTCTATCTTGAACTCAAAAATGCAGGAATTAACACAGTCTACTATGCACCGCTCGCAGTAAATACCGACAGGATAACAAGACAGCTTAACGAAGCAGACACCAATCCTGCAATCTCACATTTATGTAATAAATATAAATGTGATGTTGCATTTGTCGGTTCAATGTATAATGAAAAACACAATTTATTTGACAGGCTGAAAAACCTGCCTCCTTATGTTTCAGGATATCTTGATGGAATAATACAGGCACAGCTGAAAGTATACGGATATTATTTTATTGAAGAATTATTAAAACCCGATATTATTGATGCTTTGCAAAAAAGTGTTCCGGTCGAACCAAATAAAGACGGCGTAGAAACAACTTCTTACCTATACGCATACTATTTTATTGCAAGAAAGCTTGCAGAACTTGAAAGAAAAGATTTGCTCGGTGCAGTATCAAAGCAGTTCAACACACACCTTTACACTCCTAATGCAACACCTGAACTGCCTGAAATAATCAATTGCGGTCCGATAGACTATTATAACCACATGCCATATGTATTTAATAACAGCCGCATAAACTTAAATATTTCACTCCGTTCAATCCGCTCCGGAATTCCTCTGCGAGCCATGGATATCATGGGCTGTAATGGTTTTCTTCTGTCTAATTATCAGGCAGATTTTTACGACTTTTTTGTTCCCGGAGAAGATATGGCAGTATTTGAATCAAAAGAAGATTTAATAAATAAATGTGACTATTATTTAGAACACGATAATGAACGCCGGCAGATTGCTGCCAATGGTTTTGGTAAAGTAAATGAATTCCATACATATAAAGTCAGATTAAAAGAAATATTCGATGTAGTGTTCTAAAACACCACACCGAATATTTTTTTCCATGCACATGAATAATCAAATTGCTCAATTATCTTTTTTTGTCCATTTTCCGCAATTTTCATTCTCTCATCTTCATTTTGCAGATAATATTCTATCTTAGACATCAAATCATTTCTGTCATAGTACATTACAACCTCTTTTCCCTCTTCAAAACATTCCGCAAGTTCAGGCTGCCAGTTTGAAATAAGGAATCCACCTGCTCCCATTATATCAAGAGCTCTCAGGCTTATTCCCGATTGTATGCTTCTAAGTGTTATATTAAGATTAATCTTTGAAGAATTAAACATAACCGGCATCTGTGTATTGTAATCAAGATATCCTCTGTTCTCTACATGATACAGCATATTATCAGCAGAACCTGTATAAAGAACAACCTGATATTTTTTTGCAATAAAATTTAACAATTCAATTCTTTCAATTGATGTAGCTTTTTTTCTTATTAAATCAAGCAGAATTTTTTCATCGGACAGCTTGATTTCACTGTCCATATTAAAATCAACCAGCTTCAATACGCTCTCTATAAATGATTTTGGTAATGCTTCTTCAATTAAATCACACCCCTGAAATAATAACTGTGCTTTTATTACAGCATCAACAAAACCTTTCTGATAATCATTAATTCCAGTTATCTTATCAAAAAAATCCCTGTCACTATATAAGCTTCCCAGAAAAGATACATCTGCTTTATATTTGTTTTTCTGTGTTTTTGATGTTTCTATCTGTTTGGTCACTCTCTTAGTATTTACTGCAAGCGGCATATGAAATATATTTTTAGCCCCTGTACTTCTAAGATTCTCCACTTCTTTTTTATCAAAATGAAAAATATAATTATACGGACTGTGAATCATTTCTGAATATGTCGTGTAATTAGGACTATCTGAAATCCATGCAATATATTTTATTTTTCGCAGGAATGATATTTTCGCAAGAGCAGGTATATAATTCATTGTAAATATACAATCAAAATTATCTTTATCAAGAATTCTCACAATATAATCATTAAATCCTTTATCCGCAACATAACTGCTTATAGGATATGACACCTTGACAACATCATGTCCTTCAATATCAAGAGTCTCTTCAATATCATATGCCATTGTCTCATTCCACGTATAATACAATATCTTCATTATTTTTCAATTTCTCCCAGTATGTTCATAAAATAATCAGAACGATTATCCCATGTATGTTCGCTTAAAGCTTTCTTATACGCATTTTTCTCAATATATTTCTGAAGATTTTCATCCTGCAAAACTGTTCTTATCTTATCCGGCAGCTTATCAATATTATCAAGATTAAATGTAACTATATTCTCTCCCGCCACAAAATGCCTGTTTATATAAGAGGTTTCATCCGTAACACAGACAGAATAATTAAGCATCGCATTGGCAATTCTTTCAGTCATGCCGCCTTTATGCCATGACATAACATTAAGAGAAATACGGCTTTGTGCCATAATGTCAAGCCCTTTTTCAAAATCAATATCATCATGAATAATAAGATTTTTATTATCTGCATACGGAGATTTTTTCCACGAATCACCAAAAACATCAACATTTATACCTGATTCTATAAGAGTTTTTATAATTTTTTCTCTTATATAAAAAGTTACTGTTCTCACAGCTTCAAGAGATTTGTGAAGCGTAACAACAAATTCATGCTCTGTTAAAGTTATTTTCTTTTTTTCAAGCACTGCCTCTAGTGCTTCCTCTGCACGCTGATTAGGATGATTTTTCAGCTGATTAACCATATGCCATGATATTTTTCTTATATTATCAGGAAGATTTTTTATTACATCTAGTCTCTCTCTGTAATCATTATATGTTGCAATAAAAGATATATCATATATTTTTTCTGTTTTGCCATTTTCTGTTTTTGTAAGATTGCCAATAAGTCCCGCAGGTGGAAAGTGCCAGCTTTTTTTCACATATGGATAATATTTTGTTATATATTCAGAATAAGTCTCATCCTGCTGCAAAACATACAAATCATTAACCGGCAGCATAAGACTCCAGCTGACATAAAGAGGATGGTCAAATACATAATTAAACTTAGGGCATTTAAATAAATTGCCAAGTAACTGACCATTTTCGAGTCTCTCTGTATATAGACCTGTCTGCATGCCAATTACGCATCTGTAATCATTCAGAATTATTTTTCCAATATTCTCTGTTGTATTATCATCATCAATATTTAAAAGCAGAACATTAATTCTTTTATTTCTGAGTGCCTGGGCAAATTCTAATGCAAATGAGTTTAATGTTCCATTACATGTTTTTAATCCGTAAAACATAAGTACAGGATTCATATTTTTATCAATTGCATTAAAACATTCTGTTCTGCCAATCATTTTCTTTGCACAATCTTCAAAATATGTTTCTATACCATAGTTTTTTGCCTGTATAAACCAGTTTGACAAAACATCATTAAACATACCCGAATTGCGAAGTTTTGAAGCATATTTTCCAAGAATATAGGCATATACCAAAAATGTTTCTTTAAAAACAGGATATTTATATTCATCAGAATATATTGGATAAAATTTATCAGGGCAATTATAATTGCATGCTCGTATAAATAATTCATAATCCTCATTGCATGCGAGACCGGAATTCCATCCACCTATTGAACTAAACGTATCCCTGTCAGCAACAAGATATGAAAATGCATCTGTTCCTGCATTATAATAACTTTTCAATTCATCATCTGAAACTTCGATTCTATCAGTCAACAGACATTTCTCAATGATACCTTCCTGAAGAATCTGGCTATCCGTCAAAATCAGCACACGCCTGTTTGTTGCATATTTTACAGACTCATTTTTTATCTGGGCCATATTTTCAAAAATCTGTGAACTGATATCAACAAATCTAACTTTATCCAGCAATAATGTATTGTCATCCTCCCCATATTTTCTGCATAATTCATACGCCGTCCCATCAACGGCATCTGCGAGTATGACTTCAATATTATCATTATAATTTAACTGCCTGCAGACACTCATCAATGTTTCATAAAAAGAAGATGACATCTCAGATTTTATAACAATTATACTTAAATTTTTTTCATCCATGAAATTCACATTATCTCCTGCATAATATACATTTTACTATCTACAGATAATTTTTCCGTAAAATGTATCTTTGTCTATAATATTTTTTTGTTTATATTGTCTGTCACTCTGCAATTTATACAGCCAAGTATCTTTTACTACGTCATCCCATATTTCTTCGCGATAAACTCTATCTGCATTTTCTTTGAAGAATTCACAATTTTTATTATTATCAGGGCATTTATCCACATCATTACGTACATAATCCATATGTTCACATGCTATATTAATAAATTCATCCGTCATATCCTGTGACAACAAATCATCTTTAAAGCTAAAATATGTATCAATCGACTCCATTACAAATCCAAATAACGGAAATCCCGCCGGTCCTTTTAAAAATGATTTATCACATATTCCTTCATGTTTTAATGAAACAAATTCTCCTGAATCAATAAAATCATTAACTCTTTCATCAGCAGCAAAACACTCCGGGCTTATCCACACGCCTCCGTATCTGTACAAAAGTTCCATTGATAATCTCTGTGCCAATATATCAAGTGGCATTTTTCCGGAATTGACCTTATCAATAATTATATTGGAAAATGTAACATACTGCTGGCAATCAGCAAGTGTTATAACATGAAGTTTATATTTATTGCTGTCAATATTATCACGGATACTTTTTATACATTTCTTTATAGCTTCTGGTGATTGCTCCTCTCCATCCCACCAGTATGTCCACACAGGAATACGACCATCAGAACATACTGACTGATTTATCTTTTCCGGCTGAACTGTCGGACTTAAATATTTTTTTAATATTCCTGCTGTTATTTTTTGATAAACATTCCGTATTGCATTATTAAGACTGGATTTTTTATCAAGCTCGTCCGAATCCATCATTTTTACATTCTGTTCTTTTACTTTATATTCATTTTTTATCAGCCATACTTTTATAAGACGTTCTGATAAGAATCCAAATATACGCTTCTGATAGTCATCTCTGTCGGATATGTCTACTCTTTTTTCAACTTCAAAAAGAACATCAAATAGCCATTTACAATAATCATCAAAAATATTTTTCCTTGTAATTATCATATTACAAAAATTAAGTAATTTTGATTCAGCCATTATATCAAATGCTTCCACATATTCAGGATACTTTTCGCTTATTACATCTCTGCATATATCAAAATCTTCTTCATAATGATTAGCCGCATACTGCTTTCTTACATTTTCTTCCTTAACCATTCCACATGTCGGAACAATTATATCGTAATCATTTAAAGTCTTCTCTATATATTCTTTTGTAAGCATGCGTCCTTTTTCAAGAAAAAATCTCCTGTAATGGCATACACCTATAATATCACATTGATTATTTTTCCAAAGCCAGTAAAGTCCCGTAAGTTCGCAATAATTTCTATTTTTTAATGAAATATTATCTCCTGTATCGTCACCTGTATATCCAAGGTCCTGTGACAAAGCTCTGCCAACATGAAGAGTTCTATATAAGTCATCACTTATACCCGGATAATTTTTATGTGTTATCACCCACATCTGTGTATCCATTATTTTGTCACCTCCATGCAAGAATTCCAGTCACATTATTAACATTAAGTTTCCTTTTATTTTCCCAATTTTGCAGATATACATCATCTGTTTCATAAGCAAAAATACACTTACAGTTCGATTTTACAAAATCAAAAAGATTCTTTCTTTCTAAACCTTTAATTTTTTTATCAAGAAATACAGCTAAATCATATTCTGCATCGGATAATCCGGCTATATCTTCCGTCCTTATTATTTCATCATATATTGTATTATACACTCCGTAATTTTTTGAATTTTCCAAATCAATGCCTGTAATAAAACACTTCTTTGGAACATCAGAATTAAGAATTGTTCTCGACACACCACCTATCTGCCTGTAGAACAGGCCTATATCAAGAATCTTCTCCGGCTCTGTCTGTCCAAGGACATTACAATACATATACATTGTATTTTCATTATTAATCATATTACACCCCTGTTTTTCTGCATTTCGTTAAATTACCATGTCTTCCATTTTTAAGCCTTTCCACAGCTTTTGAATAGCCATTACATTTTTTATAATATTCCTGTGCTTTTCCTATATTTCCCAGACATTCATATATTACCCCGATATTATAATATGCAAGATAAGAATTAGCACCTTCAACACGGCTTTCTTTATATTCTGCTGCTTTTTGAAATTCATTTACAGCTTCATCAAACATTGCATTTTTCATATATATAAGCCCCATAAGGAACTTAAAATCCGCACTGTTTCCAAATACATCGTAAATTGATGTGTACGATAATGCTTCCTGAACTTTTCCACAGTTTAACATTGCATATCCATATGTTTCAACCATATCTATAACATACTCAAGCTTTGGCTCCAAATCGAATGAAAGTCCCTTTGAAAAAAAATCACATGCATTATTATAATCTTTTTCCATATAATAACTTTTCCCCAACTGATAATAAATATATGGAATCTCTTTTTCATTATTCTGTGTTATGTCACTATCAAAATTCTTTTCAAGCTCAGCAAGTCTTTTTTTCAGAAGTTTTATATTACGTAATGCCTTTTTCTTCTTCTCATCATCATTAAGTGCATATCCAACATGCTTAATAACAACAGCGGACAAGAACGTATCTGCCGGTTCTCCATCAGTCTTAACTATCTGCTCATGTATTTTTCCTTCTACCTTGTAATACTTCCTGTTAAATGCTCTTGTTATCCAATCAGTATTTTTTGAATCATCCTCCAATACATTGATACATTTTATGCGTCCGGCTCTTCGAGGTTCATTTTCAAGCATACTATTTAATTTTTCAAGTACAGTTTTGTCAGATTGCAAATATTCATCACAGTCAAGAATCAATATATTGTCATTGGACGCTTTTGATACTGCAAACTGTTTTGCCGCCCCAAAATCATCAATCCATTTAAAATCATATACGAACTCTGTGTATTTTTTTGCAATTTCTTTAGTTTTATCTGTAGACCCGGTATCTGCCACAACTATCTGTACTTCCTTATCAGACAGACATTGCATACATTTTTCTATATGTTTTTCTTCATTCTTTGCAATAATACATACTGATAAATTCATATAAGCCACCTTCTAAAATCAACATTTTATTAACGAATTCATAACAAATTCATGTACTTTTTCACCGCATGTTCCAGGATTTAATGCAAGAAATTTCACATATTCCTGCTGCCGCTCTATAATTCCATCCCAGTCACAGGACACCATTCTATCCAGAAATTGTTCTGTTGAAAGATATATATTCTCTTTCTGGCAGAAATAACCATTACTGCACATTTTCTCGAATCCATCCGAATTTTCCAGTTTTTTCTCTAAATCAACATTTGAAATTTTAATGTAAAATTCCCGGCAATTTCCCGCCTCAACATTTTCAGTACTAATATCATCAACATTAATAACTGCTGCTTTTCCATCATATGTACGCTGCACTATAAATTCATAACTATTAAGTACCGCAAATGCACCTGTGCTATAAGAATATTCCGGATTATATCCATTAAAACAGCCGTCTGCATTATCAAGAAAATGTGTGTTTATCGCACTCTGCTCATTAGTGATTTTATTTATTTTTATAAATGTGTCTGAAAATGCCGGAATAAGCACAATATAGTTTCCAACATTTAAAACAGCTTTGAATAAACACAATTCTCCGTTTTCTGTATTCCAGTATTTTTTTATAAGTGATGTTTGAATCTTGATTACCATACAATCAATTCCATCATTTGTTATTGCAATAATATTGTTAATATTATCAAGGAGATACAATCTATTTTCATCTGCTGTTATATAGGTATATACATATTTATCTACGCCATTTTTATGCAATTCACTCTCACCGGTATTGACATTATATTTTAATAAATAATCCGAACAGCCTGTTACTATCCATAAACACCCATTAAAATATACGCAGCTATAAGCTATATTTCCATATGCCGCTGTTCCAAGATTTTTATACAGATTTAAAATTGTTATCTTATCAACCGTCCATTCTCCTGTCAGAGTATCATATTTCCATATATCAAATCCCTCATAAGGCAAAAACACAAGAAAATTATCACACAATTTCATTTGTCCCAATGCTCTCGCATCATATTTTTCATTACATATAAATGTTTTATAATTAGTACCATCATATTTTGTAATATAGTCACTGTATACTGATGCTATATATACATCATCATGCTGTGTACATATATATCCATATGGCTGCTGCCATCTGTGTTCGGAATTATCAATCACTTCCCCTATATAATTACTATCTGCATCCTTGAAATTTGTAATATCAAATCTGAATATCCCACTAAATGAATCTGCAACAAAATACAATTCATTTTCTTTAACAACCATATTAATAATTCTTAGATTTCTTTTTTCATTTTCAGAAAATTCATTAAATATTAAATCATTAAATATAAACACCGGCTTTCCGGCAGCACTGAACATATTAATAACCGAGCTTCCATCCGAACCTATATATCCGTCGCTTACAGCAATCGTATATGCAATATCAGGTGTAGTATCAAACACACCAATTTCATTATCCATAAAATATCGTTTTAATTCTATATAACTTTCATAAATCTCTGTCCGCATTGACTTAATCGTTGCCTCAGTAAGCGGATGCGGTCTCCAGATTAAAGCAATATCTTTTCTTTGTGCTACAAGTTCAAAAAAATGCTGTAATTTTTTTATAAGAACACCTTTATAACACAAAATGTCGCCTATTGTTGTATTAAGCATTAAAACTTTTCTATTATTTAATATTTTTTTCCATTCATCAGGAATATTCTTTTCGTTTTTACACTTATTAACTACTGAATCAATCTTAGGGGAACCAAGTGGAATTATTTTATCGTAGTAAAATACTCCGGTACAAGAACGCTTAAAAAATTCAGACTGTACAATAAAATAGTCCATATTTTTATAAACAGGAAAATACTTATGATTTTCCGAAATTGCCCCGGCCGTTACATAATAAGGAATATATATTAATTTATTTACATATTTTTTTAGTTCATCAGAATAATATGCCGGGTGGATTCTCGTTACTGTATTACTGCCGTCATATGGATAATGTATGTATGCAGCATCCGGTTTTAACTCACGTATGCTATAAGTCTGATACGGCGTAATTGGGACATATGATGGAAATTCATTTCCGTCATACGCAAGATGCCATTCATTTTTACGTTTATCAAATTCAAAATATGGTATCGGAATCACATCACACTCACATCTGTCATCATCTTTAGCCGCAAGCCAGACGCTCTCAAGTGCATCCCACATCTGGGCTTTATATGGAAGAAATACAATTCTGTATTTTCCTGCAATTTTTCCAATTAAACTCTCAACATTATTAATTAAATCATCAATTAATTTTATTTTATATATTCTTTCACTTGCCGGATTAATAAGAGACAATTCATACAAAACTTCACAATAATTTTCAAGAAGCGGAACAATATTTTTATCATTGCAATCACTGTTTTCAATGATATTTCCAATATTGACTGCATATTCCTGACATTGTGTTAAAGAATTAATATATTCATTGTTATTTAATACATGCAGATTAATATGAATATTTTTCACGTTCTGTATTATTTTTAAAATTTCATGTTTTGTATGAATATTCATATAGATTTTTAACCTCCATGTTTTATATTTATTGATTAATTTCCAAAATTAATCACATAACTTATTCTATACACGCAAGAATCTGCTCCGTTATCTGTGTCCACGTATATTTATCAGCAACTTCATTAAAACCATTTTTAATAATCTCTTTTGATTTTTCTGGATTATCAAGATAGTTTTTTATTATTTCAGGAATGCTGTCCAACTCATTCAAATCATAAAATACAATATTTTCATCATCAGTGAAATTATCTTCGAGCCATTTGCTTTTATCTGTAAGAGGAAGTGAGCCTTGCAATAAAATATTAAATATTCTGTCATGTGTTCCATCTTTAAACCACGGCATAATATTAAGATTAATCTTTGCCTTTGCCATAACCGGAAGTGTATCTTTAAACGGTATTCTGTCATTGATAATATGTACATTGTCAAGCATAGCAGCAGGATGATTCTCCCATCCACGCCCCAGAAGCCATATATCAATACCTGAATCTGCAATCACCTGTACAATCTGCTTTCTATAATACATTCTCGCAAGCCAGTCAACAGGCTCTGCAAACCTGAAGAGCTGTATCACCTGTTTTTCAGACATAATCAATCTCATCAAATCCATAACATCAACCACTGCCTGCTCTGTAGACACTTCATTCCTGTCAGTCATATAATCTGCAAGATTATGATAAAACATCTTTATAAGTTCATTATCACTAAACATCTCATCTATCTGTTCAAGATATATATGTGGTTCATAAAAAGTTCCTGAAAACAAAACATCATATGGTCTTTTTTCGTAATTTTCCAAATCAGGCTCACCCATATATGTACCGGCATGAGGCATAAATCTTACATCAGCCACACTCTCACCAAAATATTTTTTTACATATTCCACATGATTTCTATCACAGCAAAACTGTATGTACCTCCTAGGATGTCTTAACATTGTTGGATGAAATCTTAATGGGTGATCCATAAGAATATTAATTGCCAATGTATTCATGGAATCCCACAGTTCAACAAATATCCTGTCCTTTATTCCCAAACCATCAAATGCTATTGCCGCATCAGCTTTTTTTTCAAGGAACGAATTAAATCTTTCAAATGAATGTTCTCCTGATCGTGACATATCACGCAAATCAAGTACAAAACATTCATGATTCTTTTTATTTAATTCCTCAACAATTCTATCTGTAAAATAATTAAACGACTCTACATCTGAATAAAATAAAACAAAACGCATTACTTTAAAAATCACTCCTCGTATAAACCATACTCTTTTATCTTTGCATTAATAGCTTTCTTCAGCTTCGTAGAGCTTGTACTCTGTGTATATGGGAAAAATACCATTGTTGAACCATGCTCTTCAAGAAACTCCTTCTGAGCAATCCAATACGCATCATGCTCATAATCACTTCCTGAAAACTGAACATCAAAATGATACACTTTATACATATCCTGTGTTCCACAAAAATTAAGCGGAAGCTTTACAGCCTCATCAACATAACGGCATGAACGCACCATTTCAATTCTTTCTTCAAACGGAACAAACGGCTCAGCCTGCTTATTAAGCCTTACCCCCTCATCTGACACGACCCCGACAATCAGATAGTTGCACTGTTCTTTTGCTCTTTTAAACATATTAAGATGTCCGATATGAAAAAGGTCAAAAACACCAGCTATATAACCTATATTATACGGTTTTTTCTCATTTTCTCCATCAGTGCCAGTATTTCCTGAATTCTCAGCAATCATGCCTGCCGCACGTTTTTGTGCAATCTCTCTTCTTTTATTCGGATATTCATTTGAAGGGTCATATATATGATACTTTGAAATTCCCATTTCCTTTAACTGCTTTACAACACCATAATATTTTTTTATACAAATAATCAAATGAAGTTCATCAGAATCTATATCTCTTAAAACATCAGGAGAATTAACCGGTACATTATCCATCATTGTTCCCCATTTCGACCGATTGTTATCTATAATCGAAAAAATATCGTAACAACCTGCAAATTCATTCAGAAATCTTTTTGTAAAATTGCCCGAACCAAAAAGAACAAGTTTTTTATTATTTCCAACTTTCGTTTTATCGTCAAGTCCTTTGAAAATATCAACAAATATTTCCTGATAATCAGAGGCACTGTAATTAATCTTTTCCCTGTTACTGTAGATTACTCTTGCGTCACACGTTCTTTCCTGTTTATAAAGCTGTAATTCCTTTTCATTACGTAATTCGCTTGTAAATCTGTAGGATATACGCTGCCACAGTTCTTCAAGCTCTGCAAGGTCGAATCTTTCAAGTACCTCTTTTCTTGGAATCAATCTTTCAAATTCCATATCAGCACCATCATATATAACTGATACTGAACGATAAAATATAGCTTTAGCCGGACAGTTTTCAAAATAAAACTCCTGGTCATAAAATATAAATCTTTTCTTCGGTTCTTCTATCGTCTCATCATAAAAACAGTTAAGTGCCACCATATCAATATATCCCTTTGAAAGGATAACTCCCATATCTTTCCCATTGGCACTATTCCTGTCCTTTTCATTCACAATATCTGTATGCTCGGATGATGATAATATCAATTCATACAAATCATTCAATGCATCAAAAAATGCTTCTTTATCTTTCTTTGCAATTTCTCTTAACGCAACCAATGCAACAGGCTTGTCTACGTATGGCATTACAAATTTGTCGTTTTCAATCTTAGATTGAACGACACTAATACCTCTTCTCCGCAATTCATCAAGATTATCCTGCATTTCATACAATTTCTTCATTCCTTCGGAATATACAGCCTTTTTATAAACGCCCCTTATTCCATCATGCTCATATATTCCTGTAACCAAAGCATTTTCCTCTCCACGGTCAAGTGAAAGCGTTACATGCATCGTCTCATCAAACTTTCCATCAGGACTACATTCAATAAAATATGAGTTAGCCATTGTATGAAATAAATCATTATCAGCCAAATCCTTATACATAAAACGCTCATCCAGAAAAACACTGTCAGGATAATTATAAAAAGGGAAATATCTGATTGCCAGATCTTCAACCGGTGTATAATCATCAGCATATATAAGCTGTGCCTCTTTCAAATTCGGCATAACTGAATAAACCTTGTCATTACAAAACCCTGCCATACATAACATATCATTAAGTTCTGCTCTGGAATAACATCTTCCACCTATATCTTTCTTATCCGCTGCTGTTATTCTTCTATAATCTTCAATTCCATCAAAGCTATGATTAGTATATGGATCCCTGTCCCCGCAAAAATACTTAATTCCGAGCCTATTCTCTGTTCCTAATAGAAGCCTGCCATCATCCTTTAAATGATTCCTGCAAAATGTAAGCAATTCTACCGGCGATTCACTCTCTTCTAAAACATCAACACCAACAATGTAATCAAATTTTTTAACATCATCAATATTTTCATTTCCTTTTTTTATGTTACATAATGTTACATTTCCTTTATTTTTAAGAAATGATTCTATTTCTTTGTCTTTATTTATCGAATACAAATATAAAATTGCTGCATTTTCCTTAAAATTGTACCAGACAAATATTCCTGTTGAGAACTTTGCTACTATATCTTCAATCTGCATCTTAATGCCTCCGTATAAACCTAACGCCTTTAAAGCTATTATACTCTAAAGGCGTTTACATTAGCAAATATTAATTCTATTTTATAAAATTACATTAATCCATACTCTTTTAAAAGCTGTATCTGATATTCCCTGTCAGATGCAGATTTCTTCAAATCTTCTGTTCTTCCATCAGATAACAGCAATGTAATCAACTGATTAACAATATCTCGTTCTTCTCTACGCCCCTCTTCACGTCCTTGTTCGAGTCCCTGTTCACGTCCTTCTTCACGTCCTTGTTCACGTCCTTGTTCTCTTCCCTCTTCGAGTCCTTCCTCGAATCCTTCCTCTCTCGCATCTTCCCTCTCAAGTTCCAGCTGCCTGTCAAACGTATAATCAAGCTTCATACTCTTTGTCACCTCATTCCTTCGTTTTATCAGGAAATCCCTTAATATATTATGCTCTATGCAATAATCTATTGCCATTTGTATATCAACAAGCAGGTCTTCATCCGTTCTTCCATAATGCAATTCCCTTACCTTATTTACAAAAATCATGTACTCATCAAGCCATCTGCAAGAATGTCTTATCTCCTCATTCCTGCCATTATTGATATTATACACCATGCACTTTAATTCCAGTCTTGGATCATCAGTTGCCTTCTCATATGCATCTGATAGCTTTAACTCCTGTACCTCCGGCTGCTTCTCTTCTCCATTATAAAAGACTACAAACTGTGGTACCGGAATCTTTACAAGCTTTCTTCCATACAAATTGCGTCCTATCTTTCTTTCCCTGCCTTCTCCGCCTCTTCCGCTAAGCATATCCGATAAAATTGTCGTAAAATATATCAGGCTTCTCACAGGCATATTAGGACACACTGTTGACTGGTGCTCATATATGCTTAGTCTTGCATCAACCACAAATGCTGCATCATTCCTTACAGTTAGGGATATTCCTCCGTCAAGCGTCTTAATCTCGACATCATCCGGGTTGTCATACGACGAACCATTCATTACATTATAAAGCTGAAGTGCACGCTTCTTGTCTTCCATAAGCATGCTGAACACATCACTCTTATACTCTCTGTTACCATTCATAATTCCTTCTCCTTATCTTATCCGATAAAGCAGGAATATGACTAATATTTTAAGCATTGAATATACACTTATGCAATACGTTCCATGCTGGCTAAACACTGTTGCATCCTGTAAATCCCAGTCGTAAACCATGTAAATATAATAATCCTGCTTTATACCTTATTTTAAAAGCAGAATTTCAATGAAATACAGACAAAAACCAAGATAGACAGACCCTGTACCGCCCCATTGCCATGTGCCTGAAAATGATACCATCAAAATATAGAATACCATCAATTATACAAGTCACACAGCAACCGTACAGGTAATATAGAAAACTGCTTTTTATTAAAATATCACAGAATTATAAATATTGCAATAATATATATTGAACTACAAATTCAATTTGTTAACAAAGTCAAATATATCTTTTTCAATTATTCTATAATAACTCTATCATTAAATATGTCATTCGCAATACAGCACAGTTTCATTAACAAGATTTGTATAATGTCTTAAATACATTTTATAATCAGGATTAAGCGATAATATATATTCAGGAATTTCAAATATATCTTCCGGCTTATGATATACACAAATAGCCAGCTTAGGTTTATACCTGCTAATTGTTTCTGCACATCCCTTTAATGCAGCCAGCTCAGCTCCCTCTATATCCATCTTTATAAATGTGGGTGCTTCATGTGCCTTGAAGAAATCATCAAGTTTTATTACATCAACTTCTATATCGCCGTCATTACTTATCTTGCTACTGCTGCTGTTTGAACTAAAATATAATTTTGAATTATTATCATATACTCCATAATTATATATGTCCCAATTCTGATATCCACCTTTTTCAATTATTTCTTTACAATGTGCATATTGATGTGGTTCAGGTTCAAAAGAATATATCTTTTTATACTTACTATTACCATATTTAAAGTATTGTATCATTGTATAACAATCAAAGCATCCAACATCTGCTATTACTTCATCATCACCAAATCTAAAAACATCATAATATTGATTATCCCGTGCGTTACCATACTTACCAAGATAACTTCCAAAATCAAGAATATGTTCAACTCCAAGCTGCTTTAATTCCGTTTTTATTGGTCTGGCATAAACCATTGAATCTACTATAAATAACGCATCCGGATATTTTTCTACCGCTTCTTTCCTTGAAAGCACAGGTATTCCCATTATCATCTTCTCTTGTGAATTTCTATCACTAAAACATTCAAATTTAACATCCTTCAAAGTCATTTTTATACTTTTTCCATAATAACCTGCTCCATCAAGTATAAGCTTTCTTCCTTCCCTTATATATGATTCAATATCTTTTCTTAATTTATCCATTACATCTATATTATCCACAGTAATTCGTGTTATATAATTATAATCATATGTAAGACTATTCATAACACGTGCCATATAAATATCTCTAGATAAATCATCTTGCATGTATTCTACCACTTTATTAGAATTAATAATTGCACGTTTATATATGTTCTCCATCTCTAATCTCCTGTATCTTTTCCTCTGCTTTCTTTAAAGCCCTTGTCAAATATTCACCATTACGAAGCCGTGCCCCCACTGTTTCTGCATTTTTTTTCATTATTTCATAATTATTATTACTAATATCCGACATCTTTCCAGGTAATTCATATAGTGACCTAACTGTAAAACCAACATTTTCTCTTAATACAAAGTCTGCTTCTGCAGCCTCATCCCATATAATAACAGGAAGTCCCACAGCAAGGTACAATGATAATTTGTGAGGATTATTGATTTTTAAATACTCACCTTTCCCTCCGCTACATGTCTCTACAGAATCTCCATCCCATACAAGACCATACTTACCTGTTAAATTTTTTATAAGTTCATCAGGCAAAAATGCTCCAAAATAATTTATATTATCAAATGGGGTTTTTGCATTATAATTTGCTCCAAACAAATTAAATGTAACATTGTTTATTTTATTAATTTGATATACATATCCGGCCTTTGATTCCATTAGATTTCCCGCTATTACAATTCCATCTGATTCTTTTATTTCCTTATAATCTGGAATCAGATAATCAAAAATTTCAAGCTTTACCAGCCTGTCAGAATCAAATCCTCTGTCCGCCAGCATTTTCACCATATACATATTATGTACAATTAATACATCAGGCACTTCTTTTAAAACTTTATACTGCCTGAAATCATATTCTGTAGGATTTCCCCTAACGATATTAATATCATGTACAATACCTATTATCTTTATATTTTTTTTCTTTTTTATATCAAAAATCTTATACAGCCCCTCTGTATCATCCAAAAGCGGTAACTGTAGTATCAAATACGAATCTTCTTTTAAATTATCTGCAATATCTTCCCAGGCCAGCCTTGTCTGTTCTGTTCCTCTTGTTACGGTTCCCCTGTTCAATGTTATAGGTTTGTATCCTGATTTTGCTGCAATAATCGTAACATCTGTGGGAGCTTTCTGTCCTGCCATACAATCCTGATATCTGAATTCCGTCAACTGATATTTATTCAAATCATATGACATCTCCTTAACACCATCTTTTTCCTGCATAATATAATACACATAACATGGTAAAGCATTAAGAGATTGTATTTTTTGTAGCTCATTTTCAATTTCAACATAATCAAAACACGTTATTAACAATACTGATTTTTCATCTTCACACTCTTTCAAAAACCGCTCAGGTGTTATAAATTTTATATTTTTAAATGTATCCTTTAAAATATCCGCACTTCTGTCAACAACCGAATATATATCAATATGCGGATAAAGCCTCAAAAAATCCCTAAATACCTTTCCTGCACCGTAACAATACAGTTTTTTCCCTTTTATTTCTTCTAAAAACTCCGTTTTATTTGCACTATTTTTTATCAGCATAACTTTTCTCCTTGCATTTTATAACCTGGGTCTATGCATAAAATTCTTTAATATATAACGGCTTACATGAAATTATTTTTTCACTGCTTACTCCAAATTTTTTTTGCAATTCACTTTTTATTTCTTTTATAATCACATCATTATTTATTGCTATTAGAATATAATCAAATTCATATGCTAAAATTTTTTCTGGAGAACATACGTGTTCTTCCATATACGTTTCCTTTGAGGCATAATTTTTATCAACCCAAATAAATTCTTTACACATTTTTTCTTTCTTTATTTGTCTTATATAGTCTTTTCCGACTTTTCCCGCACCATATACAACAATTTTTTTATCCACAAAATTTTCATCACATTTTAAGACAAATTTTATAGGAACATTTTCAGGACCAAATCCCATGTTTTCCGGTGCTATTCTTATATGTTCAAATATCCATTTTTCTAATTGAGGAATAAGATCCGCAGAGTATGTACTCTTTTCAAATTCTTTTTTTAATGATATATATAATCTGTTTACATTAATCAAAAAATCATCATGTTTTTTATGTGTTACAGACAAATTATTCATTCTGTAATTATAATTACAATTATTTGTTACACATATTTTTTTGCAATTAATAATATATTTATAAACAAATTCTCCATCTTCACCATAATATATATCTTCATCCAAATTTTTAAAAATCTTTTTTGTCAATTCTGTTTCAAAGCGTTTTGCACAAACACATGACAGAATCCCTCGCGATATATTGTCCTGTGCATAAATCATATTTTTTATAACAGGACTCAACCTGTCTACATCATATTCACCTGAATTAATACAATCAAACACTTTTCTGTTACCGACAAATATACCTGATGTAACTAATTCAAATTCATTTGATATTTTCATCATAGACTCAACATAATCCGAATTAACATAATCATCAGAATCGACAAACATAATATATTTTCCTGTAGCTCTGTTTACACCATTTTTTCTTGCATTAACAACCCCGCTGTTCAACTGTGATAATACCACAATTCTGTTATCCTTCTGTGCCATATCCTTACATATCTGCAAACTATTATCAGAAGAACCATCATCTACTAATATAATCTCTAACTCTTTGTAAGTCTGACAAATAATACTGTTAATACAATCTTTTATATACTCTTGTACATTATAAACCGGAACAATTATACTTACTATTTGATTCTCTATCATTTAACACCCCATGTATACTATAATGATTTACATTTTATCCAACAGATTAACATATTCCACTTTATTCCATAGAATTTTTTTTGAATCTATATTATATAATTCAATCAATTCTTTTCTTATACTGTCAGCAAGTTCTTTTTTTAATACAGCTATAACAATATAATCGTATTGAATATTTAAAATACTGTTGACGGCTAATATTTCGTGCATCACCTTCATATCTTTACCTTCAGGATATTTGTCGACCCATCCGGTAATATCACACTTACATTCTTTTGTTAAATAATTATATAACGACTCGCTACTGTTACCAGCCCCATATATAACAACCTTTTTATTTTTTAAATTTTCATAAGAATATTTATGTGTTCCGAGCGAAAATGCACTTATATTATATAACTTATCCAATGTATGTAATTCAATTCCCAAAATATATTTTTTTAACTGTCTTAACAATATATATTTATATTCTTTTTTGTTTATAAACTCTTTTTCCAAGCCCTTATACAAATAATATGTATTTGTATTTAACCGCTCATCAACAGAGCCGCACATAGATGTTTTTCTGATATTATAATGATAATACGATTTTTTCAGTATATACAAATTTGATATTTTCATAATATAAGAAAAAAAAGCCAGGCAATCTTCACCATAAAAAACTCTTGTATCAATATCTTTATAAACATCTTGTAAAATATCTTTTCTATATAATTTATTTACTAATGTACAAAAGATCCCAAAAGTCTTATTTTTATCATCATACAGCATTGTTCCGTAAATATCCTGCGGAAGATTGTAATACATTCCCTCTTGAAAATTATCAACAACTTCCGTTGTATATTTTTCTTCAATATAATCCCTATATATTCCTGAGGAAATCAAATCACAATTATTTTCCTTTTGTATATTCATCAAATTGCTGTACATATCATGTTCTATCCAATCGTCACTGTCAACAAAACCTATAAATTCCGCATGTGCGATTCCAATTCCTGTTTTTCTTGCTGCAATCAATCCCATATTTTTTTCTAATGGCACAATAATAATTCTCGAATCCTTTTCAGCATATATCTTACATATATTTAATGTATTATCTATCGAACCATCATCTACCAATATGAGCTCATATTCTCTAAATTCCTGATTTAAAATACTTTCTATACATTCCGATACGGTATTCTCGGCATTATACATCGGCACAATTATACTTAACTTAGGATTACTTTTCTTCATAAAAACATTTCCCCAATACTGATTACATTATTCTATATATGATATTTACAACTGTTCTGCCGCCGGAATCGGATATTCATAACTTTCTGCTCCATGACAATATCTGCACATATCCAAATATCCTTTTTCAGAATATCCCATTATAAACTCCAACAATTCTCTTCTCCAGTTATCTCCTGACAGCTTTTCAAAATCCAAATAATCTTCTTTGCCAACATTAACAGATAAATTATCAGCTACACTTCTTGCCATAACACAATAGTAAAATTTATTTTCTCTTATTTCATGACATGGAGTACCACAAGCATCAAAAACATTTATCAACTGTTCATTGTCACATTCTCTTTTATAATAATCAAAACCATAATCCATCCATTCATGTTCTTTTCTGCTTATTCTGAATTCAACATTATTAGTTATAAATAATTTTCTTAATTTTTCATACTGTAATTCAAGTTTTGATATTGTTCCGGAATAATTTGATATTCTAAACAAGACACCATACTCTTTACACTTTTCAAGCAAATCTTTTGACGGTGTTATGGTTCCGTTTGATGTTATTGAAAATACACTCATCTGATTACGATATTTGCTTCCTATATATTCAACGGCATCTGTCAAATACTTATATAACAACGGTTCTCCGCCTATTAAAACAAACTCCTGAATATAATCCACTTTTGAAAAAAATATGTCCGCACTCTTTTTTACCTGTTCCAATGTCATATCGTCCTTTGTAATCGGAACATTATAGCAACCATGTGCACATTTTTTACACCGCAGCGTACATCTTTCCGTAACACAAATCTGCGACAGACTCATAAATGTCTCATTAAAAAATTTATATGCTATAATCGGCAATAGTTTGTCGGTAAATTCTCTACATATGTAATAATTTTTGTTATGAATCAGCCCTCTGTTTTTTAAATCACTTTCTATTAATAAAGTGTTTTTGTCTGACGCACATATTATCACAGGATATTTTATTTCTTTTTTAAAATATTCATTTTCTGATATTACTGCTTCATTTTTATAGCCTTTTTCCTGAATACTATGATTATTATCAATAAAACAAAAAAACATATCGTAGTGTTTTAATGTTTTATATAAATCTCCTCCCAGCTTTCCTGCCCCATAAATACAAAATTTAGTTGTTTCACTTATATTTTTATTACAAATTATATTTTCATAACCTTTACTCGTCCACTTCATAATAATAACTCCTAATTTTTTATTATTTTTCTTGCAGTCAAAACCGCTTTTCTTAATTCTGGTTCAATTATTTCACCATATGGAAAAAACATATATCCATTAGCAAATGTTATATCAAAACCTCTCTGTTCAAAGAAGTCATGTATTATATCTTCGTCTCCCGACTTATGATATGTACATATAATACATGTCATATCTATATCAGAATCAATAAGTTTTTCCATACCCTTTATGACATCTGTTTCTTTACCTTCAATATCCATCTTCACAATAATTTTATCCATATTTTTATTATTAAGGACAAGCGTGTCTATTGATACAGTATTTTCTGAATCTGCCTCATCTAACCATTTTTCTATAATTGTAACTTTATCCTTATATGGCTCAAATGTGAGTTTAAGTGCTTCAACCCATTCCTTATCACATTCCACCAGATATACATGCTTTACCATATCTATAACTTGTAAAGCTAAAAATCCCTCTGCTGCTCCTCCATCAATAAAAATATCTGTATTATAAAAATCCAATTTATCTATGTTATAGCAATGTGGCGAATTAACATCCTGTTCCTTGCATAATGTACAAAGGTATGCTTTGGCATCATTAGGATTTTTATATACAGAACTTAGATAAATCTTTTTTCCTTGCCAAAACGAATATAATAATCCATTATCACTATCCTTATGCACTTCAAATATATCTAATGGATAATTATTACTTATCTGTCCACAAAAAACATCTAATTCATTTGCCCGCAAATACTTACATATATTATTTATACCAGCATTATCACTGTCCTTATATTTCTCTAAAATTTTGGTCTTAAAACTATTAAATACATATCCGAATTTTTTTATATATATTGGGTTTATCGATAAATTTTCAATTAACTGTCGTGTTATCTCTTCATAATAAACATCAGATGAAACAATTATGTTATATTGATTTTCATAATGTGGTTGTTTAACTACTACATTCTTTCCATTTACTTCATAAATCTTACCTGTTTTTTTCTCATTATTATCCCAGATTTCAACAACCTCAAACTCATTATATTTATCCAGATATTTAAAAATCCACTGTGCCCTTTTTCCTGTTCCAAATATTATTACTTTCTCCACAATATATATCACTCCTTTATATGATTATTCCACTTGTGCTATAATCTGCATCGCATATTTATCATCATATATCTGTGTTTCAGGTATTCTATACCATGTTAATTCAGACACACTTTTCCCCTCTATTATTATTCTCTCTGTAGCATGTCTCATGAACCACTCATATTCATTATCTATCTGCCCCAAATCTATAGCCTGGTATCCTTTCATTGCTAAATCATATGCTAATATAGTAGCTGTTGGTCCCAATGTAATTAATATCAAATCATCTGATGAGGCAGACTCTATTGCCTTATTTAAAATTTTATCATATACACTATATGCATTTGTATCTGGACATAAAATCCTCTTAATTGACTTGGCACTATCTAATAACCCATTGTTAACACCGGTCTTTGTATTTTTTCCTTCAATAATCAAGATATTTCTATTGTAGAACAGTTTTTTATATAATTTAAAGATTTCAAACGCATTTTTGTCTTTATCTTTATATATCATATATGGTCTAGATACATAGGCATCATAATATTCTCTTGACAAATCCAGCAACCCCATATGCTCCTGTCTTTTTTCCTTAGTCATATATTGCCTGATTTCATCTGCTGCCCTATCGTTATATTTATCTAAACTTCCATAATTATCAGCAATTGCTATCAAGATTTTCTCATTATCTGATTTTAAAATGTTTTCCAGTTTTTGTGCCATTTTATTATCATATTTTTGATACCACAATCTATTCTGTTTTAAAATAAAGCCAAATTCTCCATCTCCAAATCTGCATAAAGAACACTTTTTATCAATAATCTTCTCCAATAAATCTTTTGCTGGTTTTATCTTTACAGGAGAATTGCCATATTCATAAGGTGCATTATCTACTTGACGCTGTAATTTTTCTATTTTTATTTTCAGAAGTATGTTTTCTTTCAAATATGAAGTATCATTAATAAATTCATACTCACTCAAATCATCATGCCAATACCATATTAATTTATTCTCAATGCCTAAACTTTGAGCCTGTAACAATATCTGTTCTTTATAATACATAGTTGATATCAGATAATAGTCAATGCCAAGCTCTATTGATTTTTCTAATGAATATATTCTATATTGATTTTCCCAAATCTTATTCTGTTTCTCGATATTATTATCAACAAAACCTTCAAAAGCACACTTATCCATCAATATATCTTTAAATATGTATGATGCATATTGTCCTGTTCCCCATATAACTACTTTTTTCATCTTATACCTGCTTTCTTATACATACTAAAAATGAATTTGAAAACATTTTAAATTCATCTTTCATAACAAGAAAATGTTCTTGCCTTTATTGCTCCCGGATACCCTTCTATTCCGACAAATTCTTTCCCAACATGATCTTCCTTGCAACCAGAAAAGTATTTCGCTCCAAGCCTGTTTTCTATTGCAATATATAATCTTCCATTTTCATTTAATTTCTCCATACAGCTTATCAGCATACTTTCAAATGGATCATTATCCTGCATATAATAAAGAGAATATTCAAATACTCCTATCAAAGTTATTACATCAAATCTATTATCCAATTTTATATCTTGATAATTTCCCACATATATTTTTATGTTATCATTATCTCTATTTTTATAAGCATTAATTAATGAACGCCTTTTTGACAAATCTATACAAGTAACTTCTTTTGCCTCTCTTGCCAACGCCCCTGTAATTTCTCCACAGCCAGACCCTATCTCAAGCACACTATCATTTTTACTTATATCCATAACTTCTGTTATAAATTCCCTATTCTTTGATAAATGATAAAAAACCGCAAATGAATCCGTCTCGTTAATTGTTTTGTCATACTCTTTGTTATTTTTTACAATATTCAATAATTCATCTTCAATATCACCATTGGAATATTCATCAGTTCCGTTATAATATGTGTAATACAAGTCTACATTTCCTATATTTTCATTTTTAACTCTTTACAATTTATACTTTGTTAAAATAAATATATTCTTCTAAACTTATTTTCTTTTAATATATGTAATATATCCTGTTGATAATTGATACTGACTGCAATAATTATGCTAATATTTTTATTTTTAACAGAAGATACACTATATAATTTTCCAGATTCTATCCAATCCGGTTCATTTAAATTTTCCGTCACTATATAACCTTTTATATGTATATTTAACTTTTGTAAATATTTTACACAATCCTTTGCTCTGTCACCCGCACCGTAAATATATACTTCTTTCGATTTACCGACAAATTCTAAAATTTCTTTCTTCCTTTTTGGATAATTTCTTAACTCCGTCAGCGACCTGATTCCATACTCATCAGATAAAATATCAAATGTTTTTATCATATCATCTTGAATTTCTTCCAAAAAGCACTCTGCCCAAACATTATTCATAACAACTTTTGTAATATATCCGCTATCATCTGCAACATATGGTAATGCTCTTTCTATTGCATGACTTATAGTTCCATCCATTTTTAACGGCTCATCGTCAAAATCTTCATATTTCCAATTATGCTCATATAACTTTTTTAAAGCTTCACTCCTACACCAAAAAGCATTACCTATTGCGAGCGGATAATCTTTATATTCAATTACATTGTTACATCCCAACATTTCCAATAATTTTACTGTATTATTATAATTTTTGAGCCAACTGTTGGTATACCACCTTGATATATTTTTACTATATGGTGCAGGCGGAATCATTAAGCCTACTTTTTTATTATTTTTCATATAATTCAAAACATTATTAATATAGTTTTCGCTTCCCAACATGTTTTCAAACATATTGCTCACCCATTTTTCAGTATCCGGTATCATATCTTTATTTTTTGCCATCTTATCGTGTATAAAACATACATATTTGTAATTAATAAATATATCTTTTGCAGAAATAAGCATCGCACTTATATCTCTTCCCCTGTTTTGCTTTATCCTAATTTCTTTAATATTTTTAAATTCGCAACAATTTTTCTCCAATAATTCTTTTAATTTAACATTTGATGTTATTATATATACATCAACTTTTTGAGGTATATTTTTTAAATATTTTAAACAAATTTCAATTTTATCTAAATAATACAAATATACTACAACTACAGACGTACTATAGTCTTTAATTAAACTTCCTTCTTTTTTTTGTAAAATACAATATCGATTTTTCATTTTCCCCTACCTTACTTTTGCGAACATACATTTTCTGCATATTATATCAATATTACATTCCAAATTCATAGCTTTTTTTATTTCATTTATTGCTTGTCCGTTTATAATATTCTCATAACTTTGTGTTAATAAATTTCCTAAAACATGTTTCATTCCAAAATCATTACAACACAGAACCACCGTTCCATCCGGAAGCAATACATTATGATTAATATTAACCGAACGAGTGCAATAAAGTTTTCCATGTACATCAGCCATTGTCAGATTATTATCTTTATTATCCAAATTTCCTGCTCGATCTGACATCTCACAATATATTTTAAATTTGCCTTTTGTTATTTCTAATACCTTTTCATGTGGTTTACTTTGACAATTTGCCTCATCAACGAACATTGAACCATCTTTTTTATGTGTATTTGTTATAATTTTTAAAAGTTCCAAATACTCTTTTGTAACAGGTATATTTGCAAATCCATCTTTATCCGCTGTATGCAAAACAACCTGTTTAAACGGTAATCTGATTATACGTTCCAAATCATTTTTGTTAAGACCAACCAATGTAGTAAAAAGCGTCATATCATAACCTTTTTCATTTGCATAATACATCATATCTATTGACTCTTTATTCAAAAACGGTTCTACAAATCCAGCAAATTCAATCAGTGTATCTTTAGGCAATTTATTCAGACATATTTTAAACTGCTCTAATGTCATATTGGAATTTCTTTTAGTATTATCCTTGTAATACGCATCAATAAAATTTCTTTGCGGACAATATCTGCAATTTACAACACAGCCTATTTTAGGTGTTATTTCCATTGTTGGTCTTATTCTTCTCTTTTTCTCATAATCGTCAATCATCAATATATTATTGGGCATTTCAATAAAAATATTATCGTTATTTTCTTTTAGTTTTTCACTTATTCTTTTTTCTCCGTGTTCTATAAAAGCCATTAAAAAAACTGCATTGTTATCACTTATCCCATCAAACTGAACTACAGGTACATTATTTATTGTCTCAACATTTCCGTTTATATCTGTAACACAAAAAGCTTTAATATTAATTTTATTATCACAACATATTTTATATATAATCTTCCCTACTTTACCTGCCCCATAAATATATATATTTTTTTTATCATAACGTTTAATTTCTTTCACATATTCTTTTACAGTATTTATTTGTTCCATAAATTTACCTCATATTCTAACCTTATCACAACACAGCTTTTAATAATAATTGAGGATTTGCTATATATTCGTTTTTTATCCAAACAATTCTGTCATAAGAAATGCCTCTGCTTACCAACCCTGATTTTATATCTGTTGCCGCATCTGCATTCAAAGCCGTAATTATTATTTTATCTGTGCCGTCCAACTCAATAGACTCAGGTGATTTGATTTTATAATGTATTCCTGCATCCTCCAGATTTATAATGCTGTACATTTTATCAACCCAATTTACAATATTACACCTGCTATTTTCTTTTAAGTATCTGTAAATATTAATACCATTTACACCTGCACCGTAAATTATAACTGAAGTATCGCAATCGATTCCCCCATACGGTATCAAATTTTTTTCTGATCTAATATCAAATGATTTTATATCATTTAAAAGCAAAAAAAACATTTTAAAATAATCAAACTGTCTTGATAACTCCTCTCTGTATTGACCGGCATTATTAATAACCTCATTCATAGTTTTAATATGCAACTCCAATATTTCTTTTGCATTATTTAATTTTGTTCTTTTCAATGAATTATTAACTACTCTATAATGGTAAAAAGCTCTGTTTATAACCGCAACAGACTGATGTTTTATCAAATACGGATATACACTTACAAAATCCTCAAACATTGATTGCCTGAAATCCAATTTCATATAACATTCGGATATATATTCTCTTTTAAAAAGTTTATTCCATATATATATTGTATTTACCCCATAATTGTAAAATTCGCCGTCATACATTAATTTATCAAGAATATTATTTTTAAAATTTTCTCCTTTATATACACCTTCTTGTAATTTATATTTTCTTTCTTTACATGACATATCTCCATAACTGTCTATAACCCCTGTTTCTACCATGTCAACATTATATTTTTCAATATTTTCAAACATACACTGATACATTTCCGGTTCTATCCAATCATCACCATCGACAAATCCTACATATTTTCCCTGTGCTACTTGCAGTCCTGCCTGCCTTGCAGAAACAAGTCCTTGATTAACTTTATGAATAACCTTAATTCTTGAATCCTGTACCCTGTACCCATCACATATTTCTGCCGAACCATCTGTTGAACCATCATCAACGCATATAATTTCTATATTCTTATATGTTTGATTTATAATACTTTCTATACATTTTCCAATATACAAACTAACATTGTAAACAGGTATTATTATTGATATATCAGGCATCTGCATTTCCTCTCTTTTATTTAACACTATATTAAATATCCCTAATCTTTTTCTCTATCTCCCCTGCAAGCTTTTCGCTCGCATTGCCGTTAAAAACAAGCCCGATTTTTTTGTAAAACTCGTTTAATTTTTCATTATATGTTTCCTGATTAAATCCTGCAATATCGCTTTCGAGCTGCTCGTTATTGTTTGCAACCGTAAACGGAAATATTAAATTAAGCTTCGGTGTAAACGCCTTATTATTGGTAATTCGTTCCCTTGGATAAGACGCCAGATTCCACATCAAAGCCCCTCTGTCTTTTGCATATTTCTGTATGTCATCAGCATATATAAACACAGGAATATGTGCAAATCCCGCTTCAAAACATGCACTTGAATAGTCTGTTATGTAAGCATCCATTGCTGCAAGTATCTCATACATATCATCAGCCTGACTTTCATCAATAAGTCTGCTTTGTACATCTGGATTCTTATACTTACTGAATGTCGGTGCTAATTGAGGGTGAACTCTTATGCACACATACCATTCTCCGCCGAATTTTTTTTCAAGATTATCTATAAGTCTCTTGAAATCTATCGACCATATTTCTGAATACACACTGCGGATTCCATCCTTTGCACCTTCTCTGAATGTCGGGGCAAACATTATTACCTTTGCATCTTCTGGAAGATTATATTTCCCATGGAATCTTTCTTTCAATAAACTTCTGTCTCCGTAAAGCACATCGCATCTCGGTGCACCTGTTTTCAGAAATGTCCCCTCATAAACAAGTGCTTTATCAAAACACTGCTCACACCAATCAGAATCAATAACCAAATCATCTATCATATCCGAATCATTTTTACTTACCAGATATGCCATCTCTGAAAATCCTTCACCTCTTAGTAATCCAGTACATTTAATTCCTATTGTGTAATGATTCACATTAAGATAATACTGTCCCTTACGCTTACATGTACCAAATAGCTTTCTATAGTTATCAATCCACACGCTTGATCTTGTAAGCCAGTATGCTCTGCTCCATAATGTATTAGGAACCTTTTTTATATATTGTGGAAATTTTTTACTCATATCATTAACAAACCATACAAACTCATATTCGGGATTCATCTCATGCAATTTTTTCACAAGTGGTTTTGCATTACATCCAAATCCACCTTTCCCCTCAAATGTACATACGCTTATAAGCTTTTTTTTAATCGGAAATATTCTACATATATAAAAACATATTTTTTCTCTAAATGCTTTTCTGCATCTTTTCTTTATATATTTAATTTCTTTTGGGTCTGTTGCAACTGTGTGTTCCACTTTAATTCCTTTCAAATTATAAATTCTATATTTCTAACATTATCTCTTTCCCACCAACAAAATCATTATCAAAATAAAATCCTTTAAGAATATCTTTTGATACATCACACATGCCATTTAGCATATTGTAAAACAGATTATCCTCCAGACTTTCTTTCCTATCATGCATCAATTTTATATATTCCTCACTGTTAACTGCCAATACACCTTTATAAATATTTATATAATCTCTAATAAAATTAACCACGCCACAATTTACTTTTTCTTTGATATGAAAATATTTCTGGCTTTTTCCATCTGATTCACATATCCTGCTGCCATGATTATCAATATACTTAATCATACCGTGTGGAGCTGTTATAAAAGTTTCTATATGCATATTCTTTTTTTTTGCAAGACTTTTTTCTGCAGTATAATCAATGCCATACTGAAAACACGCATCCACAGATATATCTTTCATATACATATTATCTTTCGATAAGCATGCATAAAAGCAATATCCTTTTGTCTTAATATTAGTTAATCGTTGCAGATAATACTGATTAGTACCATAATATCCCAAATCAACTGTTCCATACGTCAGATCTTTTTGCATATCCCCGTCAATTTCAAGATATTTAATATAATTTTCTCTTTCTGCCTTTGCTTCTTGCATTATCTTTTCTTTATAAGGCTGAATCCACTTTAATATGTTATGACTATCTCCAACTGCGTTAATCTGCCTATCATTATATTGTGAGGTTGCATCTGTAACCATTATTTCAAATCTTGATTTCATATAATCAGCAAATGTTCCTACATAAGGAAATGCTACAACTCTCTTAAAATCCTCTTCATTTTCTATTGCAGCCATATATATTAATCTTCTCGATATTGGAAGATAGCACCAATCCTGCCTATAGCCATCGCACAATAACTCTGATGCAATCTTATAATCCTTTTCAAGGAAATACCCATCTCTTGCAAAGAATAATAACTTATCTATTCCGTCTTTTCTTGAATTGTAATACAACCATATAAGAAACTTTTCAAGTAATGGACCATAGACACAATATCCATAAATCTCACTGTCATCAAATAATACTTTACCATTCGTACTGCATAATGCAAATGGACTATTAAACAGCTTTGCAATTACAAGCCCAAGGCATATGCTATCTGATACTGTATTAATATTTGCTGCCAATTCCGATAATGACGAATTCCTAAACATATCTTTTCCACTCATAACATAATATGAGTTTATTCCATATTTTTTTGAATTTTCAATATCTCCGATTTTATTATCTCCAATATGAATACATTTGGCATTTTTACCAACTACAGAAGAATATTCTTTCCACAACGAACCCGATATCTTATCTTTCTTTTTCTCACATGATATCCATATATGTCTGTCATCAATAACACTTAATCCACATTTATCCAGCAGTCTCTTTATATCCTGCAATGTGTAATACATATCACTTATCAGATAAACTTCTTTTCCAGACTCTATACAATACTCATACAACTCAGCAATATCTTTTCTTGCAATACACAAGTCCATATCTGTTTTTTTCTCTAATTGCATAATATCCGACATATTCTTATCTGTAAGATCAATCTGTTTCTTTATCTTTTCATATATTTCATTAATAGTTGCAAAAGGTCCACATTTGGCTGCTACCTGTGCTCTTATATCAGCGATATTACAATCTGATTTTAATTCTCCCTTAATCTTTTCACCCAAAAGCCTGAATACATCTTCCGGCGAAAATATTTTTCTCATAATTAATGTATCAAATATATCAAATGAAACTATATCCGCCTGATCTATCTTATCTTTTAATTCTTCGTATGAACTTTTCCAATACTCATTTTGTTCATAGCTTTTATCTTTATCAGACAAACACGCTAATCTTCCGTCTGCGTAATATACCGGAATTGTCACTTTACCAGATATTCTTTTGAATATTATTTCATAATTGGACGGGTCCGAATTAATAATTATTAAATCTGCTTTTTCTTCGATATTATCTATAGGAATAACCTTAATATCACAAAGCTCTTTGCCAACATTATTTTTATCGCGGTCAAGAAGCCCTGTTATATTATAATCTGTTATGCCCGGAAGCAACGTAGCCGTACGCCTTCCTATTCCGTATATTGCTATACGCATATTTTTTTTATCATCAAATATTTTTCTGAAATTTTCAATTTCTATTTCATATTTTGACTTCTGTTCCATATGAATTTCCTTCTGATTCAATCCCATCTGATTAAGCTTTAACTGAGTTAATTTTATCCTAAATATTTGTATTCAAAATATTTTTACATCTGCTGTGCTGCTTTGACAAACTCCGTATTATCATTACCACATCCGCCGCATATTTTGCATAACTTGACAAAGCCTTTTGCAAGATTTCCTTTACTGTGTTCAAGTATCATTTCCTTTGCATTTTCATCATCATTCAACACTCTTAAATCCAAATAGTCATCCGGCACTGTTTTTAACAATTTTGCTTTATCGGCACTCCACGAAACATGGCAATAATAATATTTTCCATCATTAAGTCCGTGAAAAATTGGTCCGCATGAAAGCATATGTTCTCTTACTTTATCAAAATCATACATTCTGTTATTAACTGGAAATCCAAAATCACACCACCTTAATGAACGATTAACCGAATATCTCAAATTCGCATCTGACACAATCTGAACGGCATTTTCAAATCTTTCTTTATAATCAACAACATCTGTATAGTCACTGAAATCATACTTTATGTCATACTTCTTTGACACTTCAATAAGCTTTTCGCTAGGTAACAACGTGCCATTGGTAATAATTCCAATATTTCCGATTCTGTCACCGTATTTTTGTCCTATAAGTTCTATCATATCGGCAAGTTCTTTATTAAGAAGAGGCTCTCCGCCCAAAAGTCTGTATGATACAATATAATCAACATGCCTAAAAAGCAGCTCCAGATCAGCTAATATATCAATTGCCGTATAGTCAATCTGTTCTTTATAGTATGGCATGAACATATTGCAATGTCTGCATTTCAATGTACATCTTGATGTTATTGTACTGTGAACTTCCATCAGACAAGCTTTCTTCTTATATTTCCAAAACCATTCTGTGAGAAACTGTTCCATTGAACAGAAGTTTTCCCCGGAAATAAATCCCAGTTTTTCTAAATCTTTACCAACTAATTCAACATTTCTGTTAGCTGTCATAATTATGATTTTGTAGTTTTTCAACTCATCTTTAACATCATCGACATATTTTACAGCTATACCCTTGTATTCAATATTACACTTACTCTTATCGCTATCAACAATATAGACAATGTTAAAATTATTTTTAAAAAAATCAAGGTTATCATGTGCAACCTTGCCAAATCCATATATAATTATATTTTCTGTATTTTCCCAATCATCAGTAAGTCTGCATTCCATTTGTAATAACCTCATTCAAAAAATTAAAGCCCTGCATACAAATGCAGGGCTTATACACCAATCGCTATATTGCTACGATTCTTTGATATATTATTCAAGCGACTCCATTCGCACACCGATGATAATTTAAATAGCAAATTTTATCACCTATAATTCCTAATTATAATTAATATATCGGCTTATTTTCTATTTTCTTAACCTTTGTTTTTTATTTGCTCACATCTAAATATTTAATAAACTCTTTCTGTGCCTCCTGATTTGAAATCCAAACAATATGCTTATAAAAATCATACGTAAGATATCCCAGATGCACAAGAAGCGTAAGCACATCATCAGCACTCTCAAGTGTTGTCATATCATTCTGGAACTTATCTGTATTTACAGAAACACTTTCACCGGCAATAAGTCTTACAATATGTACTCGGTTTTAATTTGTGATTTTTTCTTAATTCTCGCTCATATTCTTTAATTTTTCCCTCATTGCATATTATCAATTTCTCAATTTCCGGAGCTGTTATAACATTTTTCACATCAACCTTATCCTCATATGCTTTACTTAAATTAAATTTTTCTCTACGAGAATCCAAAATACGATAAACCGTTATTTTACCTTCAAATTCTTTTCTCAAACACTTTTTTCAATGCCATATATGCTTCATATTCAGGCACAGTTCCTCCCAGATACCCACTGTCATATACCTCACTCTTTTTGATGTCATTTCTTTTTAATATTGAAGATAATTTCTCTACACCTATTCCGCCCTTATTTCTGACAATATAGATGCTATCGTTACGTTCAAATTCATCCAGCAATTCTGAATAATGCGTTGAAAATAAAATTGTTGCACCTTTTTTATTAACCTTTTCATCCATAAAAAACCGTATTAATGTTGCAACAATCTCGCGATTAAAATGATTCTCTATTTCATCAATTATCATATAACCGCCCTCAGAAAAGGAAAACGCCGCACTCATAAACACGCCAAGACCTTTTATAGTTCCAGAAGATAAATAATTCTCCAAAATTCTTGTATTATTTATTATAATTTCTTCTTTTCCATAAAATTTTAAGCGTATATCCACCTTTTTATCATTAAGACTACATTCAAGGTATTCTATGCTCGGATCTAAAAATGTCAATAACTCTTTTGGAAACCTTCCAAGAACATTTAATATATTGTGATCCGCCCACTCTAACATATCACATACAAAAATCCCACTATTATTCTTTTTATTCCGGGCAACTATAATACTGACATCGTCCATCAAATACTGTTCATTTTTATTTCTTATTTCTTCCAAATCATTTTCATTAAATACAAACAGAGTTTTTTTTGTTTTTACTTTATCAGCATTCTTAGACCAAAGTTTTTCATCTTTAATAATTAATTTTTCACTTCCATCCGTCTCGTTTATCTTTTTTGTTATTACTGTAACCAGTTTATTTACATTTTTACCATCATAAAAAAATGATGTGATAATAACATCTTCATCTTTACTCAAATCATCCATAATAATTTTTGATTCTATATTATTAATTGGCTGATTATTAAGCAATTTCATCACAAATGAAATTGTTTTCAGTATTGTAGTTTTACCTGAAGCATTAATTCCTATAAATAATATAGCTCTGTTTACATATATATTAGAAAATACATTAAACAAATGCTCTTTATCATAAGTATCAACTCTTTGCTGTGCCACAAAATCAATATTAAGTTCATCCTTAACATGAGGCAGACCATTTACAACTATTTTTAATATTTTCATGCAGCCCTCCAATATATAATTACAACTTTTTCGTTTTTATATTTCCATTATATCCATTTATATAATTATATTCAAGGGTTAATTACGATTTGCTCGTTTTTATTTTCACACCTCATACCCATTCTCAAGCAAAAACTCTTTCTGCTTCGCATAGAACGGATAGTTATGCGAACTTGTGTTACAGACAGGAACTTTATAGTCACCGTAAAGCATTGTAAGAATATCGTCATGTCCACACGGAACTGCTATATCCATATCCTCAAACTTCATATCCACCGATGAATCATACCATTCTTTGTTATATCCAAATCCAACATCGCCCTGTGCATTACGTGCAAGAAATGTAAGTTTATCGCTTTCTTCTTCGGTAAACATGGCTGCGATACTGTCTGCAAGCCGCCATATCTGACCTCTTAAAGTATTATCACGAACAAATTTCACGTTATAAATCTGCTCAATCTGCCCTAAATTATCTTCCAATTCCTGCCTGGAAATCTCATAAAATCTTATCGCAATATCGTACAATGCAACATACATATTAAGCTGAAGTCCAGCAAGTTCTGAATCTCTCGGCACATAATCAAGCGGATAAATATCGATTCCTGCAACATACGGACATCCAAAGAACTTTTCCTGCACTGAAGCCGGTATTGGAACTCCTGTATAATCAGACACACTCATAAACGGCTGACCGCTTGTATCTGAAAAATAAAATCCATTATATACATAATCTGTATTATTTTCTTTCTTAAACGCTTCAATAAGACGCATATAATCCGCACGTTTAAGGCATATGTCAATGTCATCATCCCATGGTATGAAGCCTTTGTGTCTTACTGTCCCAAGTAGTGTCCCGTAATCCGCAAAATAGGGTATGTCATATTTTTTGCATACACTTATGACAAATGAAAGGACTTTCATTTCGACCGCCCAGACTTTTTTCATCTCTGCACTGATATAAAAGCCTTCACGTACTTCCTCTTTAAAAAAATCACTGTTCATCAAGATACCTCTCCGGCATATTTGTAAATATATCTGTAGCCCCATAAAACCTGTATTTATTAAGGTCAGGTTCTTTCAACGGTCTTCCATCCTTAAAGAACGGTTCTTCACCATTCCATGCCCGCACCGGCATGTCTTTCATATGCTCAGGCAGTTCAAATACAAGCCCACCTATATATGGATGGAGTGCTTCCGCACCTGTCTTTTGTGCCATTGCTATGCAATCTTCTAACGAGCCAGCTAAAACTCCTGTTTTTGCATCTTTATCTATCTTTTTGATGCAGGATACCGAATCTGCCAGAAATGAAGACCATACAATATATTTTTCCATTCCATATGATTTTACAAGCTTATAAGCTTCATCCTCTATTCCCTCATAACGTACTTTGCTCGTTTTTAATTCTATATTAATTAACAGTCCGTTGTTTTCACAATATGGTTTTAAAAGTCCAAGAACCTCCGTCAAAGTTGGAATCTGTGCATATCTGCCGCCATTTGATGTTATCTTGAAACTTTTGAGTTCATCAAGTGTGCAATCTTTTATATTTTTGTCAATTCCCGTAACACGACTTGCATTTTCGTCATGAAATACAACTATTTTCTTATCCTTACTAAACTGTATATCCAGCTCAACACCTGTAATTCCTTTAAGCTTGGCCGCAGCCTTGAAGCTTTCGAGCGTATTTTCGGGATAAAGCGTGCAACAGCCCCTGTGTGCCCATACTCTCGGCTTTTTTATATCCTTGCCAAATAATTCTTTCTGTTTTTCCTGAACCTGTGGTCTGTTCCACTCGATAAATTTTTCCATAACATCTGCTGTTGCTATTGAAATTTCACGATTTGTGCAGGCTTCTGTACCCGTCCATATTGATATCTTCTGGCACTTGCTATCCGAGCTGTTAACTCTGTTTATCTTTTTTATATTATTTACATTATTTATAAACTTTTTCAACTCATATTGCAGTCCTGAACCCTCATAAGCATATTTGTACACTTCTTTTTTATTCGGGTCTTCGTATCTTATCTCAAATTCTTTTGTAAGCCACCATGGTGACTTGGCAAGAATATATCCGTTTGTTCCCGATATGAGAAGCTGGCCTTCTGTCTTTACGCCAAGCCCTGTCTTTACTTCAGCAGATTTACCGCCAAATGAAAAAACTGCCTTTGTATATGCATCAACACCGTTTACAGCCCGCATTGAATGGAATCTTACGTCATCGTAATCGCATCCTAGAAGTTCAAACACCGGCATACATACATAACTACCAAACTCAAGGAAACTTCCGTTGTAATCCTGTGCCATATATTCTCTCGTATTAACAGGAGTAAGTCTGGAAAATGCCGCCTCAACATCTATGATTCTTCCTATTTTTCCACTCTTTGCAGCTGCCATCATGGCATGAAATCCCGGACAGTAAGCAGTCTTTACAGCTTCCATAAATACAACATTATTTTCTTTTGCAAGGCTATACAGTTCTTCCGCCTGTGCTTTTTTAAGCACTGCAGGCTTCTCACAAAGAACATGTTTTTTATTATTTAACATATATTTTGCATACTCATAATGTGTCTCATGCAAAGATGCAATATATACAGCGTCTGTAAGCATAGTAAGCTCCTCAAGACTATCTGTATAATTTTCTATTCTGTGCTGTATTGCAAATTTTTCTGCACTTGCAGCCTTTGGATTATATACACAGCTTACATATGCACTTTCAATCCCGGCAAATGCCGTATCTGCAAACCTTGACGCAATTCTTCCTGTTCCGATTATTCCGATTCTCATAAGTTTCTACTGCCTTTCCGCTTCAAGACCTCTAGCCTTCATTTTCTATTCTTTCAGCCATATATTCTCCAATAGAACATATTGTTTTTAAAACACTTGCAGACATTCCCTTCGGAAAACTGTTCATTGTAGGAAATGTCTCAAAGCTGAGCGTTCCATCAAATTTAATATCTTTTAGACCTTTATAAATTCTGTCCCACACCTGGCCTTCTGATTCATTCGTGCCAAATGTATATGGCATCTGATGTAAATCACCAATAGCATCATTTTCATGAATATGAAGAACTTTCAGCCTGCTGCCAAGTTTTGTTATGAATTCATATGAATCTCTTTTTACAAGCTGGAGATGTCCCGTATCAAGACAGAACCCGAATAATTCCTCTCCCGCATAATCATTTAACGTATCAAGATACCATATGGCATCATCAGGGTCAGCACACACACCCTCAACAAGTCTCTGTCCGATACCCTCATAAAGATTTTCAAAGCAGATTCCGACATTGCACTGCTTTAACAGTGGAATGAGCATCTTAAAATACTCAATATTTTTCGCACGTTCAACATCTTTTCCATACACATACTGCATTTTAAACGGATGAACAACCATCCACGGAACACCTAAAAATTCCGCTATCAATATATTTTTAGGTATTACATTCCCCTGCATATATTCATTCTGTTTTCCTCTTCCAAGAACATTTACCGGATAAGGTGCGTGCATCTGTGACGGACTAATTCCCGCCTTTTCCATTGCAATCCTGTAATCATTGAAATATACAAGCAAATCTTCTACTGAAGCATCAAAAAATCTATTAACATTACCGGCGTATAAATCTGAATTTTTCAAAAATGTATCTATACTCAGGTCAACTTTTTCAAATCCGGCATCTTTAATAAACTGAAAGCCTTTATCTACCGGCATATCAGGAAGGATTCCTTTGGTCTGTACTCCTACTTTAAGCATTTTTCACCTCACAACTTACTACATATAATAATGGTCCCAATAGCATCTGTATTCGACGCCCATGCTGTCAAGCTGTGCACCGATAGCATCATAATACATATTGCAAATCCACACATTTCGCTCACTTTCCGGAACATTAAGGATTTCATCAGGTGATTTAACAGGTATTCCCCATCTTTCCTGACCCTGGATTTCAGAATTATTATCTACAAGAAATGCCGGCGGGTACTTGTCTCCCCAGTTCTGCATATAATTAAGTGCCATTCTCCCGGCCCCGAAAAGAATAATTTTCTTTCCGTCAGCCGCGAGATATTCTTCAGTCTTAAAACAGCTCTCAATCCACTCTTCATACATTGCTTCAAGAAGTTCTGCCATTGATTTATGAAGCTTTGCCGGTGTTCTTTTAAATGTGCCTTCAACATTAAATACAAATCTTCCGTCAAATCCTGTTCTTGACAAATCGCCTATTATATTGCCCCAGTCTGTTGAAAGCAGTCCTCTTCCTGTCGTAAATGTATATGGCATCTGATGATAATCGCCTTTTCCGTCGTTATCGTTAATATGCATTATACCGGTCTTTTTACCGCACACTCTAACCATATCCCTCACGTTTATACCAAGAAGATTAGCATGTCCAACATTGATACAGATTCCAAATTTATCACAGCCTGCAAGCAGATTAAGTTTATCTGTAAGTTCAACAAGCCTTGAACCTTCAGAATAATCATTATGATAGAATCTGCCATTATCATTCGTATAACCATTTTCTATAAAAACATTAACATCTGATGCAGCAATTTCATTGACACATTCATCAATAATCTGTTCCAGAACAGACGCTTTTTTCACATTTGCTGTATCAATAACAATATATGCATTGTATCTGTCTGCAACAGACATTGCATCCCTAAATATCTGCGAAGCATTTTCTTTTAAAAATCCTTTATCTGTAAAATCACACAGACTGATTGCAATTCCGTCAATATTTCCACCATTTTCAAGAATCATATCTGCACTTTTACAACCAGTATATTCCAGTTCAAAATCCTCTAATCCGGCTTTAATCACGCCATGCAAGTCCATTCCGTCAACATACTTAATCCCTGACTTCACTTATCTTCCCCTTTCCGCTGTCTAGAAATCATCCATTTTTTCTGTTTTTCTTCTGCTCCATGAATTTTTCAACAAATTCAGACATTATAATTGATTCTCCTGATGTAAGCTTATAATCTTTCTTGTCTGTTCCATTAATCTTGGAAACAAAATCACTTATTTCATATCTCAGACCATCTCCCTGGAATCTAGGCTCAAAATGCTCAATCTTTGATGAATCCTCATATCTTACATCAAATTTTTTCATAAGCCACCACGGAGATTGTGCAATTATATATCCTTTTGTTCCTGAAACAACAAGCTGTCCTTCTGTTTTTACGCCAACGCCTGTCTTCACTGTTGCAAATCCGTTGTCATAGCGTATATCAACCTTTGTATACAGGTCAACTCCATTGCCATCATATATACTGTCAAAAGTAGCTGATGTGTAATCTTTTCCCATCAGCTTAATTACCGGCACAAGCACACTTGGTCCAAACTCCAGAAATGCACCGCCATATTCTGCATCTGTACGTTCTCTTGAAAGCGGGTCTGCAAGTCTTGTAAATGATGCTTCAACGTCAACTATATCCCCGATTTTTCCACTTTTTGCGACATTGATAAGCTGCTGGAATCCCGGACAATATGCTGCTTTTACAGCTTCCATAAGAACCACGCCTTTTTCTTTTGCACTTGTATACAATACTTCACTCTCTTTTTTGGTAAATGAGAGTGGTTTTTCCGAAAGCACATGTTTTCCTGCTTCTATCGCTTTTTTTGCATATTCAAAATGTGTTTCATTAGGTGAAGCTATATACACGGCATCTACATTTTCAAGAAATTCTTCATAATCGCCTGTATAGCACTTTATTTTCTCGCGTTTTTCAAATCTCTTTGCACTCTCCTCTACCGGATTGTAAGCACATTCTATCGTAAGTCCACTTACATATTTTGATTCCGATATAAATCTTGGTGCAATTCTTCCCGTACCTACTATGCCAATTCTTACAATTTTGAACTGTTTTTTTCTAAGAAATGTTGAAGAAATATTGGGCGTTCTCTCAAGATAGACTACTTTACAGAAGGCATTAAGATAATCAAATGTTCCTACCCAGTCTGAACCAACAGTAAATATATCCGCACCGTATTTTTGAATATCTTCAATTTTCTGCCCATCATGATCTTCAACAATAATCATGTCGGCAAAACCTGTCTTTTTGACATTCTCTATACGCTCAATTATAGGGTCAACAACATTGACCTTACCCCTTGCTTCGTCAAAATGCTCAGTTGTAACGCCAACTATTAAGTAATCACCCAACTCTTTTGCTCTTTTTAAAAGATTATAATGTCCCTGATGAAATAAATCGAATGTTCCGTATGTAATTACTGTCTTCATATCTTTATACCCATCTGGCTGTAAAGCTCCCTTTTCTGTTTTTTATAAAATGGGTATTCATGACTGCTGTTAGCAATTATCGGAGTCATATAATTTTCACCGTATTTTTGTTTTAATATCGCATCGTATCCAACCGGAACAGGAATCGTTGTATATTCAAAAGGCATCTCTATTGCTTCGCTATAATATTCTTTTGGATATACATCCAAAGGTCTGGGACCCACATGGTCAGGCATAAGTGCAATTTTTGTTGACTCTTCTTCTGTATACATCATATTAAGTCTGTCAATCAGTCTCAGCAGCTGATTTTCAAGAGGTTTACTATAGTCAAACTTTACATTAAGCATCTGCTCTACTTCAATTGCAGCTGCCTTTATTGTTTCATCATCATAAATATTTTCTTCTATATTAGCAACAAGTGCTGACACAATTTTTATAATTTCACATGTATATTCATCATCTTCCTGCGTTGGTGCAACATAATCAACAATAAATATATCAAGTCCTATCACCCATGGGCATCCATGGTATTTTTGAAGATGTTCATCATCAAATCGTATTCTTTTGCCATTAACAACTCTCGTTATGAGACTATTCCACCATTCTTCAGTATATATAGTTACCAAATCAAGTTCTGTTGTCTCTTTTGGAAATACTTCACAAAACTTAATATAATCCTGACGTTTCATAGTTATATCCATATCATCATCCCATGGAATAAAACCTTTGTGCCTTACTGCACCAAGCAGTGTTCCCCAGTCAGCAAAATATGTTATATTATGTTTTTTACATATCCTATCTATCTCATGCAGCACTTCAAGCTGTGCTGCCCATACTTTCTTCATCATGCTTTCAACGTAAAAGCTGTTGCGGATCTCGCCCTCTAAAAAATTATCAGGTACACGCATATTTATCACTCCATACAATCAATTTTCTTAACACGTCTTAATTAGTTCTCTTCTTCTATCCCCAGTGTCTTCATAAAGTAAAAAAAGCTGGCTTTAATAAGCCAGCTTTAATAAACAAAATATACTTTTTACTGGAGAAGTGAAAGTACGCCCTGTGTCTGCTGATTAGCCTGTGAAAGCATTGACTGACCTGCCTGAGCAAGGATATTGTTCTTGCTGTACTCAACCATTTCACTAGCCATATCTGTATCACGGATACGTGATTCAGCTGCCTGTGTATTCTCACTTGTTGTGTTAAGGTTATTGATAGTATGCTCAAGTCTGTTCTGGATAGCACCGAGTTTTGAACGTGTCTCAGATACTGTCTTGATAGCATCCTGAATTGTCTTCATTGCTGTACCAGCTGCTGAGAATGATGATACCTTCATGTTAGCTGCTGTAAGCTGAAGCTTTGAAGCACTCATCTTTGCAATTGATACACCAATTGACTGACCCTTTAAAGCACCAACCTGAAGCTTAAGCTGCTTTGATGAGAATGTACCGTCTAAGAGGTTCATTGAGTTGAACTGTGTTGTAGACTGAATTCTGTCAATCTCACTTGTAAGCTGATTCATTTCCTGCTGGATAGCTTCTCTATCAACAGATGTATTAGTATCGTTAGCTGCCTGTGTAGCGAGTTCGTTCATTCTCTGTAAGATTGAATGTGTCTCATTAAGAGCACCTTCTGCTACCTGTACAAGAGAGATACCATCCTGTGCATTTGAAGCAGCTTTGTTAAGACCTCTAATCTGGCTTCTCATCTTCTCTGAGATTGAAAGACCAGCTGCATCATCTGCTGCTCTGTTAATCTTGTAACCTGATGATAACTTTTCTGTTGACTTTGACATTGCACTTGATACTGTGCCCATCTGTCTGCTAGTGTTCATTGCTGATAAATTATGCTGTACTACCATAACTATAATCCTCCTTGATTCAAACAATCCAATTATTTATTTTAAAATTAATAAAAGTGATTCTATTAATCCTATTAACTATTAATCACTCATTTGTATTATATATCGGAGATTTTTTTTATTCCTTAACCCCTAAATTTAAATTTTTTAATTTTTTTGCATAAAAAAACCGCTGCCTTGCGGCAACGGTTTTTTTATTATAGTAGTGCTTATAATTAGCCGAGGAGTGAAAGAACACCCTGTGTCTGCTGGTTAGCCTGTGCAAGCATTGACTGACCTGCCTGAGCAAGGATATTGTTCTTGCTGTACTCAACCATTTCACTAGCCATATCTGTATCACGGATACGTGATTCAGCTGCCTGTGTATTCTCACTTGTTGTGTTAAGGTTATTGATAGTATGCTCAAGTCTGTTCTGGATAGCACCGAGTTTTGAACGTGTCTCAGATACTGTCTTGATAGCATCCTGAATTGTCTTCATTGCTGTACCAGCTGCTGAGAATGATGATACCTTCATGTTAGCTGCTGTAAGCTGAAGCTTTGAAGCACTCATCTTTGCAATTGATACACCAATTGACTGACCCTTTAAAGCACCAACCTGAAGCTTAAGCTGCTTTGATGAGAATGTACCGTCTAAGAGGTTCATTGAGTTGAACTGTGTTGTAGACTGAATTCTGTCAATCTCACTTGTAAGCTGATTCATTTCCTGCTGGATAGCTTCTCTATCAACAGATGTATTAGTATCGTTAGCTGCCTGTGTAGCGAGTTCGTTCATTCTCTGTAAGATTGAATGTGTCTCATTAAGAGCACCTTCTGCTACCTGTACAAGAGAGATACCATCCTGTGCATTTGAAGCAGCTTTGTTAAGACCTCTAATCTGGCTTCTCATCTTCTCTGAGATTGAAAGACCAGCTGCATCATCTGCTGCTCTGTTAATCTTGTAACCTGATGATAACTTTTCTGTTGACTTTGACATTGCACTTGATACACTGTTCATCTGTCTGCTAGTGTTCATTGCTGATAAATTGTGCTGTACTACCATAATTGTTTCCTCCTTGAATTTACAGTGGCGTCCCTGCCACTAATATTATTTTGTTTAGGTTATTTATTTAATAACCTGTTATATATTATATCGGTGATTCTGTTTTAAACTTTACCCCCGAATATAATCTTTTTTTATTTTTTTTGATCCATAAGATGTGGCTCAAAATTCAGCTTGTTCATGCTGTTATAATATGTACTTGCCGCCTGAGTGTTTCTCTTCGCATTTGAAACTTCTTTTCTCATCTGGGCAAATCTGTTTTCAGCAAGAACTTTATTTCTTGCCTCCTGTGCCTGAACCCGCACTGCAAGCTCAGTTACACTTTTAATCAGTTCTTTGATATCGGTTATTTCTGATTTGTATTCATCTTTATGTCCGTCAAGAGTTTCCTTAACTCTTGCAAAAAGTGAATTAAATCCGTCATCAAGTCTTTCTATCTTATCTATGAGTTCTGCTTTCTCATCAATATTTTCGCGGAAAGCTTTCTCATCAAATTCTGCTGCAGCCAATATACCATTTTGTGCTTCGCTTAGCACTATAACTTTTTCAAGTATATCTTTTTTCATTATCAGGCTGTCTGTCATCATCTGAACATAATTTTCTGTTTCCATGATTCACCGCCTTAGTAATTAACCCTGCTTTGCTTTTGCCATTACTTCTTTCCATGTATCACGCATGCCTCGAAGTTCATTTAATGCCTGTTCAAGAAGCTCTTTATCTTTTTTAATGTTAGCCTCAACTAAAAGATTATATATATACTTATATATCTTATCAAAATCTTCTGCAACCGGATATTTATGATTAAGCGTCGCCTGAAATTCTTCTATTATATTTTCTACCTTTATGATATTGTTATGAACTTTCTCCATATCATTTTGTTCCAAGCCTATAATTGCAATATTGCAGAATTTTATAGCTCCCTCATATAAAAGAAGCGTAAGTTCCGCCGGTGATGCCGTAAGAACTTTATTTCTGTTATATTCTGCATATGCCTGATTTGCCTGATTAAATGCCATCCCTTAGTAACCTGTACCTTTCTTTAACGTCCATATGCCTGCACAACCAGATTTTGTGCAGACATATAAACTAATTATTTTTAAGAGAAATATCCTGAAAGTGAAGACTGTGTCTGATTAAGCTTAGCAAGTGCAGACTCCATCTTAGAGAATTTATTATAATAATAATCTTCCCATGTACTTATCTCTGTCTCTTTATCAGAAATCTTAGTTGTATATGTTGAATACTCTGTCGCCATCTGCTTATCGTTGTATATTGTATAGATACTTCTCATACTTGTAGATGACATTCTTTTCGTCAAATCGCTGTAAAGATTTGATGCAAGCTGTGAGAAGAATGATATTGTTGTATCAGGGTCACTTGCAAGTGCAGCTTTTAACTTATCTTCATTAGCTGATGAAACTGAATCGTCTGAATTACCATCTATATGGAATACACTTTTTTCATTAGTACCTGAGCTGAAATACCCCTGTGTCTTAATACCAAAGTTAGCTAATGAATAGCTCTTACCATTAATGCTGATTGATGATGACATAATCGTCTTCATAGCTGTAGATGCATTGCCAAGCGTTGAATCTTTTCTTAAAAGAGAATCTTTAATCTTCTTCTCCCACTCTTTGACTTCATCATCTGTCATTGCCTCTTTTTCATCGCTTGTAAGAGGTTCGTAGCCCTTGGAACTATCTGCATTGTAAGCTGTATCCATAGCTTTAATCAATTCATTATAATCTTTGAAGAAATCTTTAATCTGCTTATAGATACCATCTATATCTGTATCCGTTGTAATTGATACTGTTTCATTGCCTGTAAGTGCTGTTGCCTGGATTGTAAGACCATTAATTGAAAAATTATTAGTATTATTCTTAAATGTTGCACCATTTAATACAATCTCTGAATCGCTGCCTGTAATTCTTACCGCACCTGTTGAATCATCACCTGATGAGCTTACCATCTGCTTTGCAAATGCTGCCTTTGCATCTATTGCAGCATCTGAGTCAGACTTAATCTTTGCATTATCTGTATCAACTTCCGCGACAATCTTATCATATGCTGATGTATCAGCATCAGCTGCCGTTGCAGCAGCTGCACTTCCGTCATCTTTTATTGTAACATATGAAGCTGTATCTTCCATTGTTTTTTTATTAGTCTCATATGTTGTAATATTATTATTTAACGCATCAATTGATTTCTTTTCAGCATTATATTCTGTAAGCTTGCCATCTTTTTCAAGCTTATCTGTATCATATACAAGATTGCCACTGCTGTCTTTTACATCGTTGCCATCATCATCTTTTTTAACGTAATCTTTATATTTATCAGCAAAATCCGTCTGTTCTTTTGACAACTTTGCTTTTGCATTATCAATGCCTGCCCATGTATCGTCAGCATCTATAGTATCTACAACTTTTTTAGCTGCATTGTACTTATCTGCATAAGATTTTGCTCTGTCAGCATAATTGATTTTCTTGCTTTCATATGCAGACTGCTTGATAGCATCAAGCTCAGCCGTGCTATAATTAGCCCACTTTGTATATTCAGCCATATCAGCTGAGGCATTGCCTTTGCTGTCTTTTGTTGTGTATATTCCAAGTCCTTTAAGTGCATTAAGACCATTCTGATTATTAGAAACTATTGAAAAATCATGACTTTCACCTGACTTTGCTGCACTGATAAAGAATCTCTGGTTTTCGGAATCAAAGTTTGCATTAAGGCCTGCTTCCTTTAATTCTGTGACAAACTTATTAATTGTCATATCACCTGATACCGCAATATCTCTTGTCTTACCATCAACAGTTACTGTCACTTTGCCATCTGACAAATCTCCAATTCCTTTAACATTGCTGAGTTTAGAACTTCCACTAAGCTTAGCATCTTTGCCGTTGTCATCAGTTCCGCTTATTTCGCCGCCTGTAAGATATCCTGTGGCTGCAAGCTTATTGACTTTAAGTGTCTGTGTACCATTTACAGCAGAAGAACTTGCTGTAACTTTAGCATATGAACTGTTTGAAACTGTGGCTGTTTTTAAATTATAATTTTTTGAAAATCTCATAGAAGACAATTTTCCTGTGTAAAAGCTGTAAATACTTTTATTCATAGTCTTCCAGCTTTCCTGCTTCCATGAAAGTTTTGTCTGTGCTTTTACAAGGTTATCCTTCTGTAATGTATATGATGATACCAAAGCACTAACGAGTGATTCAGTATCAAGACCTGATGATAATCCTGATAATCTTATTGGCATATTATACTCCTATCTGCACCTCCGTGTGCTTAAACAATCATTGTATACTTATCTCTTCTCATCAACAAGAATTCCAGCTATCTCCCACGCTTTTTCGAGCATCTTTAATGCCTTTTCAGATGGAATCTCTCTTATAACTTCATCTGTATCCCTGTCTTTAATTTTAATTGTTATTCTGTTAGTTGGCTCATTATAGCCGAATTCAGCAACAGTATTGCGGTTAATAATCTTATTAATCTCGCTCATGTCTTTCATTGTTGCCGCATTTTTCTCTGAATTGTCAGATGTCTGGCTGCTGCCCGTGTTATCTGACTGCTGGCTTGACTTTACTTCTGTCTGCTTATCCTGTGCTACGGCATCAGATGTCTCTACATTAGTTACAGGTGCCGGCTGGCTTGCAGCTGTGTTTGCCTGATAACTCTGTGCTGCTGTAACTCTGCTTATTGATTCCATTCCCATCTTAAATCCACCTCCGTGTGATAGATAATATCATATTTTCCTATGTGCTACGTTGTATATCGGAAAAATGAGTTTTATAATTAACCAGTTTTTCTATTTTTTTGCAAACAACTCTTTGATATTTTTTATATCTACAGACTGTGCCGCCTCCTTGTTGGCATTCTGAATCTGCATATATACTTCTTTTCTATAGATTGGAACTGATTTTGGTGCTGATATACCGATTTTAACCTGGTCGCCTTTTATCTCGATTATAGTAATCTCTATGTCGTCATTGATAATAACTGCCTCATCTTTTTTTCTTGATAATGCCAGCATCCTACTCACCATCCTTCTGTTTTTTTGCATCAAGTATATCGTAAATAGGAAATCTAACCTGATAATCTTCATTACCGGCAATGAGCTGCGTTCCTTTCATTGTGTCCATATTTACTATTATTGGTGCTTTAAGATTGCATGTCATCTTTGTAAGGTCCGATGGAACTGTTATTGTGACATACACGGCAAGATATGCATTTTCTATATCTTCACCAAGTGATTTTATAAGTTCATCTTCCACTATAGGATCGTAATCTTCTTTTACAATTTCCGGTTTGATAATAGGAAGTGCAAGTGAAGGTTCTTCTGCTGACTGAAGCCACATTATTGTATTTTCTGATTCCTTTTCGGCATCAACAACTATCGTGAACTTTTTGAAATCTTCAAATCCTATTATTCCTTTTTCAAATGTTATTATTTTATCTTCTGTTGTATCAATTTCCCCAAACCATTTTGTCTGTATTTTCATGCTAAATCAAACCTTTCCTTAATTTTATAAGAAATCAAGCAATGTCTGCTGTATTACTTTGCTTGCCGCTGTAAGAGAAGCATTGTATACAAGCTGTGCTGCAGAATATCCAACTACAACTTCTTCAAGGTCAATATCTTCATTTTCTGATTTGAGATTTGTAAAGTTCGTTTTCTGTTCTGTAAGTCTGCTCTTTGTAAGATTAAGTCTTGTCATTCTGTTACCTGCATCTGCTTTTGCGAGCGATGCCTGTTCCTGATAACCCTGCATTGTACCGACACAATACTCAAAGCGGTTTTTCATCTCTTCTTTTGCAAGTTCATTCTGCTTTGTAAGACCTTCCTTTATAGAATTCAACTTGCTCTGTGAATCTTTATCACTGTAAATATCCTGTTTTAACATTCCCTCAACTTTTTCAAGCTGTGCTTCAATATCAATAACATTATTTACTGATGTAATCAAATCATCAATATCTCTTCCCAGATACATATTAAATACTTCGTTGGCTTCTGTATTAACTTTTAACTTCTGTGAGAAGTTGATATTATATTCAATATCTTCTGTTTTCTTTGTATATACAACACCTGCATTATCAGGATTGTTGTCAACACAGTCATAATACATTACAGGATTCAAATCACCTTTTGCAAAGTTATCTTTTCTGTATGTAAATGAAAATCCGTCAGAAGCATATAACTGCTTATATACATTTTCTCCAAGAAGAATCTCACCTGTCGCTGCATTAAATGCTGCCTCATCATCTCCCGGCTGATAATTGGAATCATTAACAGCTGCTGCCGCAATTGTAGTTCCGTCATTTAACTTGATTTCAAATGTGCCTGCATCAGAAACTTTTGTATATCCGATTCTTACTCTGTGAACATCTGCAACATTAGGTGTTATAACATTTCCTGTCGCTGCATCTGTCTTAACATTAAGATTAAGAATATCATCATTAGAATAAGCATTTGTATATACTGTCTTTAATTCTATGTTTTCTCTTGTAAACTCCTGTGTTATTGTAAAATCAGCTTTAGCTGCTGTCTCATCTGACTGATATGTGAGCGGTGTATCTGTCATATAACCTGAAAAGAGATATCTTCCGGCATATTCAACATCACCTTCCGCATAGTATGCATCGCGAAGTTTATTAAGGCTCTCTGCCAGTGTACTTCTTTCTGAAGGTGAATATGAGTCTGTCGCCCCCTGTTCACAATAAGCATAAAGGTCTGTTATTACTGATACAGCTTCGTCTACAGCACCCTCTGTTGTCTTGAGCCACGAATCAGCATCAGGAATATTTTTATTAAGATACTGTGTAACCTGTTCAAGGCTTGAACGAAGACGTAATGCTCTGATTGCAATTACAGGATCCTCAGACGGCTTATTGATTTTTTTCTGCGTAGAAAGCTGTGTTTCAAGCGTATTTACCTGTTTTTTATTTACCTGGATATTGGCCATCGTACTGTTGACCATCATCTGATTAGTTATTCTCATCTATGCCGCTTCCTTTCTTTTATATTCCAGTCTGATTGATAAGCTTGTCATAAATCTGGTTCATGACTGACATCATCTTTGAGTTAAGATTATAAGCCTGCTGGTACTTTATCATATCCATAGCTTCTTCATCTGTATCAACACCCATTATTGAAAGTCTCTGGTTATGTATGCTTGTCTTCAAATCAGTATAATTCTTATACAGATTAACAGCCTTCTGTGAATCAATTGACATATCACTGACAATACTTTCAAGGAAATACGAGCCTGTGCCGCCTGCAAATATCTTTTCGCTCTGAAGCTTATTTAATTCTTCCATTATCTTTGCGTCTGACTCACCGTCATTCTGCTCTTTTTTAATTGCAAGCAAATCAGCATTTTTAAGAAGTTCAGGATTAACTGTTATATTTCCTGCTGACATTACTGTTGTATTTGGCTGCGTTACAAATAATGAAATTCCCTTGCTGCTTCCATCAGACGTGTAACCTGACTTCATTATCTTATTAACTGCATCAGAGAAAATTTTTGCAAATTCATTGAGCTGTGCCTGATAATAAGGAACACCTTTATATGAAACTGTCTTATCTGCCGCCGGTGCTGTCGTAAGCACAAGATTGCCATCTGAATCAGTAACATTGTTACCATCATCATCAGTTTCTATATTTTCATGCTCACCATTATTACCATCTCTTATATCTATTAGACCTTTTAAATGTCCGCTTAAAGATGTGCTGTACATATCAAACTTCTGTCCTGAATTCCACTGTACATCATAAAGGCCTTCTGCGTCTGAGTAATTCTTTTTATCAGTTCTTGCAACCGTTTCAAGTGTATTATAGCTGTATGATGAAACTAATGTCTGTCCGTTGATTCTTACTGAAAAATTAGATACATTATTTCCCATATCTTCTTCTGATGTCTCAAGATTGACAATCTCTGAAAGTTCATCAATCATGGCATTTCTCTTATCACGCAGATCATTTGCATTACCATAATTTGCTTCAATCTGGTTAATCTGTCTGTTAAGTGCAGCTATATTTTTTGCATATGAATTAATCTGCTGGACAGCATCTTTTATCTCGTTATTTGCATCAGCCTGAACATTTCTTAAATTTGTTGTAAGTGTGTTAAAATAATCTGCAAGGCTCTTTGCATTATTGATAAGCTGGTTCTTAGCTGATGTATCTCCAGGTGTAATTGTAAGCTGGTTTACGGCAGAAAAGAAATTTTTGTATTCCTGTGAATATCCGTTGAGTGTAAACTCATCAAGATAATCTTCAATCTGTCCCATATAACTTTCTTTTACTGAATACTGACCGTAATTTGCCATATTATTACGGTATTTTACATCATAGTAACTGTCTCGTATCTGGCTTATTTCTGTAACAACAACACCGGAACCGATAGCACCGTATGTTGTATGTGTTCTTAAAGCATCCGCTGCCTGTGTACCTGCCTGCTGTCTTGTGTATCCTTTTGTATTAATATTAGATACATTGTGGCCTGTTATTGTTAATGACGTATTTGCCGCCTGTAATCCTGAATATGCGATTGTTAATCCAAAAAATGTTGATGCCATATTCTCACTTTTTCCTTTCCGCCATTATCATGAACCAAGTGCTGTAACTATATGTTCAAGCATCTCGCTTATTACATTGACATATCTTGATGAGGCATTGTATGCCTGCTGGTATTTTATCATTTTTTCAAGTTCTTCATCTGATGCAACGCCTTCTGACTGAAGTCTCTGGTCATCGTATCCGTCAACCATTGTCTGCTGATGGTCTACATAATTATAAAGAACTTTTCCCACTGTCGAGAATTCTCCGATAAAGTTATTGTAATATGTGCTGAAATTGCCAACAGCATACATCTGCGGATTTATTGATGCAAAATCACCGTTCCATGCATCAATAAGTTCCTGACCCTTAGCCATATCTTCTTTTCCCTGAAGCGTTGTCATTGGAATCTTTGCTATATCCTGTTCTGCAACAGAATTCATAATTATATTTCCAAGCTTATATTCTGAACGGTCGCCTTTTTCATTCTGGTTATTATGAACATACATGTCATTACCATTGGCATCTTTCATCTTTATATAACGCTTTGTATTAAGTCTTCCAAAGATTTCTGTGCCGACTGTCTTATCTTCATCCATGCCGTAATCTGTCTTATCCATGTCAAGCACAGTATAATTGTATGATGTTACGCCAGCCTTATTTTTTAAATCTTTATCAGTATAAAGAGGCTCTGATGATTCGTAGCTGTATGTTCCGTCGCCGTTATCAAAACCTTTTACTTCATTTTTATATTTATCATATAAAACAGCATCTGAAACAGTATAACTGTAGCTGTTTGGCATAATTTCGTTGCCATTTTCATCTGTCAAAGCTGATTTAAGCTTCATGTCTTTCTCTGGGCAAAGAACATCATTTATCTTTGTCACAATACCATTCATAAGCTTATCAACACCTGCAATAGCACTAAGGATAACCGATGGTTCTATGTACTTATTATAATATTCCTGCTTCTCCTGATATTTTGCATAATCTTTATCATAGGCCGCTTTTCCGTCCGCTGTTGTAAGATCATAATCAGCTTTATCAGGTTTTACCGGTATATCTGTATAATCGACTTCAATGCTTCCTCTTGCAAGAAGTGTGCCTTTAAGTCCGCCCTTGTCTTTATCTGTCAATGCAGAATACAATTCTGTCTCCGGATATACGTCTCTTTCAAATGCCGGCCATGTCGGAATAAGTAATGTCGAATCATCATTCGTTCTTGATGACATCTGCGTATATGACGACATTGTCACAAATGGAACTCCACCAGCATTTACATATATCTCTCCGCCCTGCACTTCGTAATATGAAATATCAATATACTCACTGAGTTCATCAAGTGCTTTATCTCTCTGGTCTCTCAAATCGTTGGCATTCTCAACACCTGTACCTTCAATCTTTGCAATCTGCTTATTCAGTGAAAAAATCTTTTCACCATAAGCATTGATTTTGTTAATTGCATTGGCAACATCTATGTTAAGAGTTTCCTGATAATCTTTAAGTCCTGAATAAATTGCATCAGACCTTGTCACAAGCGCTGACGCATTCTGTATGAGTGAAGAACGCTTTACAGTACTTGCTGGTTCTTTACTAAGTTCATTAATTGCCGTATACAGATTGTTCAATGCGTCCTGAAATGTTACGCCCTGAAGTTCTCCAAACTGGTCTTCAACTTCTTCAATAGCCTTGTACTGGTTTGAGTAATAACCAAGCCGGCCGTTTTCTGTCCGATATGCTTTATCTATAAATTCGTCTCTTATTCTTCTGATTTCGCTTATCCCAACACCAAGTCCGTATACAGATGCTGAAGGTGAAGCATAGCTTCCACCGATTCTAAGATAGTGTGTATCCCTGAATGCAATCTGCTGTCTTGTATAACCCTCTGTATTGATATTAGAAAGGTTGTGTGCCGTTGTATTTAATGCTGTCTGTGCTGATTTTAGGCCTGATGCACCAACAAACAGACTCGCCATTCCATTAGCCATAAATATCCTCCTGCCGGTATTGCTTATCCGTAAGCCGGGCATATACTCATCCGTGAGTATATAGAACTGCGGTATCCGCCAAATTCTCATTCTTATACAAGTAATGACTCTGGCTTACTGCCCGCATAAATTAAGAAAGCTGCAAAGCAGCTTTTGAAATAATCTTTATAAATTTATATTAATCCATTACTGCTTGGCATCAAATCCTCCTGCCGTAGGATATGTATTATTCTGCTCGTAAGCACCTTTACTATAATTTCCCGTCTGTGGTGCAACCATTGAATTCTTTGCAAGATTAAGCTCAAATTCAATCATATCCATCGACTCCTGCAATAACATCTTATTATTCTCATTAACTTTCATCAACTGATCAAGTGTTCTTTTCAGTTTCATATGAACATCCGTAAGAGCTTTTGCATCTTTGGGCTGTCCTGACAACATATCTGCAATATTCTCAATCTTTATTCCTTTTCTAGGAATATTAAGGACATTGCATATATCTCCCACATTCTCATCCCTGAAAGCATCAAGTTTATTAATCTTATCAATGCTTCTTTGCTCAAGTCCAAGAATTTCCTGTAATCTTTCAACATTGCCATTAACAATGGCGGTGGTCTTTTCTTCGGAAAGCTTCAAAAGGCCCTGATATTCTGTATTTTCTTTATCCAACACATCTATAAGTGTCTCTATCAAACTCGCCATCTAATTCCACCGCCTAAAATACTAATGTTTCTGCATCTGCAATTATCTTATCAGCCACATCTTCTGAACTGACATTATATGTTCTGTTTGCAAACTGTGCCCTGAGGGCTTCTACTTTATCCATCCGGACATCTTCTGCCGCATTAACTGCTGACTTTGCTGTCTGATAGCTTTTAGCCGCATTTGAAATTTCAAGTTTATCACTGAACTCAGAACTGCCTGATGTTTTCTTAGCAGTATTCACTTTTGTGCTTGACTTGTAAATCCGGCTTACCGCATTATATGCATCTATACGCATGCTAACCGCCTCTCTTTCTTTTATCTTATGTGAAATGTATCGGCGTTTATTTTATTTTTCTTAACAGCAAAAATTAACTTTTTAAATTACGTTTTTATTTTCTGTCAAGATAACGCATTCTCGCTCTTGAGTTCTTATCTTTTTCATCATCTTCTTCGTAATTTATGGCATACATGCTGCCAAGCTGGTTTGCAAGCGTGTTCTTACAAGCCTCGCAATATCTTCCAGATTTTATTGTCTTTCCACAATTTTCACATGGAATACCTATTGGGGAATCATCTGCAAAGCAGAGTCTCTCTTCACGAACCCACTTTTCAAGCTGTCTTACACTCACATCGCAGTCTTCTGAAATCTGATTCATCGTTGCTGAATGGTTTTCCTCTATATAGTCCTTTACAATATCAAACTTTTCCTCTAACTTTCTTACGCAGTCAGGACAGAGATTCCTATATGAACCACCGATATAGTTATATAATCTTCCGCATCCTCTACAATTTCTTACATCCATAATTTTCCTCCTGTTCCGGCATCACGCCAAACCGCTGTTATTTTACCGGAAATATCCTATACCAGATATTGCATATCGCAACATTACCTCTCAGGACATTCCTCTTCCAATACAAAGGCATGCACCATATACCTTTTCTACCCCGTATTTTTTTAATACCGCAGCACACGCATCAAGCGTTGCACCTGTAGTATATATATCGTCTACCAATAGTATTTTCTTATATTTTACAACATTTTTGTCCGCAATAAAAGCATTTTCAAGATTTTTACTCCTGTCATGTCCCGAAACTTCTTTCATCGGAACTGTATTTTTATTTCTTTTAAGAAACTGTGTGTTAACCGGAACATGTATAATTTTTCCAAGTTCACACGCAATAATTTCTGCCTGATTGTACCCTCTTGCACGCTGTTTTTTTGCATACATAGGAACAGGAACAACCACATCAGGCGACCATATTTTTATAAGCATTCCCAGCTTGTCAGCCATCTGCACGGCATACCACTTTCCATATTCCCGGCATCCTTTATATTTAAACCTGTATATTGACTGCTTTAATCCGTCTGAATACGAAAAAACAGCCGCCGATCTGTCAAATATATGTTTTGTCTTTGCACAGTCGTGGCAGTATTCTTTGTCATCAACATCTAATGGTTTTCCACATTTCAGGCAGCTTTCATCGCCGATATACACAATTTTTTTAACACACTCCCTGCATATTCCCTGTTGTCTTAATCCCGCCGGCAACGGTGTCCCACATATAGGACACGCTGGCGGATATATGAAGTCCAGTGCTTTTCCACAAAATTTTTCCAGAATATTTATGCTTTTACCCCTTTCATTTAAACCGCATTATCCAATTCATATATTTCTTTTATTCTTTCATCTAAAGACGAATAACGTCTCTGTTCAGACTCATTTTGTGCCATCTGATGAAAGCAGTTTTCATTTCCAACCATACATACACATTTTCTTGCCCTTGTAACCGCTGTATACAAAAGATTTTTGTTCATAAGCATCCTTGGGCCGGGATACATCGGAATAACAACCGCTGGATATTCACTTCCCTGCGATTTATGTACCGTAATTGCATATGCAAGTTCCAGCTCTTCAAGCTGTTTAAAATCATATTTCACAATACGCTCATCATCAAACTTTACAGTCATCTGCTCCATGAATGTATTAATCTCTGTAATTATTCCTGTATCACCGTTAAATACTCCGCTTCCGGCATCGTATGTCACTCCGTATTTACTCTTCTTTTCCCATTCCGTCTGGTAATTATTTTTAATCTGCATAACTTTATCTCCCTCACGGAATGTGACTTCGCCATACACTTTTTCCTGTTTTCCTGCCTGTGGCGGATTTAGATACTCCTGCATGATTTTATTGAGTCTTAATGAACCTGTTGCAGATTTTTTAGATGGCGTAAGTATCTGTATTTCATTAATTCCCGCACCGACATAATCCGGCAGTTTTTTCTTTACGAGTGTACATATTGCAGCTATTATCTCATCAGGTGTTTCGCGTCTTACAAAAAGAAAATCTTTACTGTATTTATTAAGAACGACCGGCTCACCTTTATTTATTTTATGTGCATTTATAACTATTTCACTCTCGGCTGCCTGTCGGAAAATCTTTTCAAGCCTTACAACCGGAAAACATCCTGATGCTATTATATCTTTTAATACATTTCCGGCACCGACACTCGGCAGCTGGTCGGTATCACCAACAAGAATAAGTCTTGTTCCTACCGCCACTGCCTTTAAAAGCGAATTCATTATGCTTATATCAACCATTGACATTTCATCGACTATAATAGCATCTGTCTCAAGCGGATTTTCTTCATTTCTGTCAAAATTAGTTGCAAATGAACTTCCATTGGAATCTTCCTGCGGTCCTCCGCTTATCTCAAGCAGTCTGTGTATTGTCTGGGCTTCCATTCCACAGGTTTCACTCATTCTTTTGGCTGCCCTTCCTGTCGGTGCTGCAAGCCTTATATCAAGCCCTTCCATCTGGAAATATCGGATTATGGTATTTATTGTTGTTGTTTTTCCAGTTCCCGGACCACCTGTTATAACGACAAGGCCATTTTGAACAGTCTTTTTCACTGCCTCTTTTTGAATTTCATCAAGCTCAATATTAAGACGCTGTTCAATTTTTTCAATTGATTCTTCCATTTCCTCATCGTTACATGAATAGCTTATATCCAAATCGCACAGTTTTCTTGCAACAGACGTTTCCATATAATAATAAATCGCAGCGTATACAAGCTTTCTGTCGCCACTCTGTTTTACAACAACTTTTTTATCTACCGCAAGGTCCATTATATAACTTTCCATATTATCAAACTCTATCAAAAGAAGCGATTTGACATAACTTTCAAGCTCATCCAATGGAAGATATACATGTCCCTGACCTGCTGCCTGGCATAAAACGTAAAAAATTCCGCTTTTAATTCTAAATGCCGAATCCACTTTTATTCCGGCTTTTGCTGCTATTTCATCGGCAATTTTAAAGCCTATACCATCAATATCATCAGCAAGACGGTAAGGATTTTCTTTTAGAATTGTATATATGTTTTGTCCGTATTTTGTGTAAATTTTGTTAGCCAACTTCATGCTTATGCCAAACTCCTGCATAAACATCATTGCACGACGCACATCTCTTTTGTCCATAAGCTGTGCGGCAATATCCATTGCCTTTTTGATGCTGATTCCTTTAATCTCAGCAAGACGTTCCGGTTCTTCTTCCATAATGCGGAATGTATCATCTCCGAATTTATTCACAATATTTTCGGCCATTTTTTCGCCAATGCCTTTAATCGCACCGGAACTAAGATAACGCTTCACCGATTTTGCATCGTCAGGCGTCCTGAATTCATATGATTTTATTTTAAATTGCATGTAATACACGGGATGTTTGACAAATTCACCCTGTGCGGCTATAAATTCACCTGCACTGATGTAACTTAATACACCAACGCAGGTTACTTCTTCACCATTATATGTAATATCAAACACCGTATATCCGTTATCTTCATTGCGGAAAATAATATTTTCAACAAATCCCTCAACGTATTTTACAGCTTCATATTCCAAAATAATTATACCTCACTAACTCCGTAGTTTCTCTTCATCTGTTCGTAAAGCTGCTGTGCAAGTCCAAGACCTTTTCCACCATTAGACTCTGTCATCTTGTCAGCTACCTGCTGAACTATCTCATCACCAAAATAACTTGAAAGTGTACTCATTCCCGAATCAGAATTATCAGTCATTCCAAAAAGTGACGAATACAGATTACTATCATCCGTATCACCGTCAACTTTTGTCATCTTTACCATTGACTTTAACATCTGTTCTAAGAAATAACTCTCGAAATCTTTGCAGACTTCCATGAGCTCATCATCTGTTGCTTTTGACAAATCTTTATTATTTATTTTATCTTCAAGTGAATTACCTGTACCGGATGCATATGTTCCATTAGTATAAATGGAATTAACATTACTGATAATATTATCCATAATAATTCTCCCTGCTGCTTATTATCTCTTTAAGTTGTTTGCCTGCTCCATCATTGTATCAGATGTTGTAATAGCCTTTGAACAAAGCTCATAAGCCCTCTGTGCTGTTATAAGATTAACCATCTCTGTAGCAACATTAACATTAGAGCTTTCTAGATAGCCCTGCTTTAATTTACTCTTGCTTACAACCCCATCCTCTTCATTGATTGCTGTGCCTGATGCATCACTTTCTGCAAGATATGAATTACCAACCTTTGTAAGTCCTGAAGGATTAGGGAACTGATATAATCCAATCTTTATTCCAATAGGCTGTGCATTGTTAGATTCGTCAGGATAACATATATTACCATCTCCATCAACTGTAATCTTAGTTGACTGATACTGTGGGTCAAGAACAATAGGCTGTCCTTCTGAACTAAGAACCGGATAACCTTCTGCAGTACAAAGAACCGTTCCCTCAGTATCTACCGATAAGAAGAAATTACCATTTCTTGTATAATATACATTTCCATCAATATTTTCTATTGCAAAAAATCCCATTCCGTTTATAAGGAAATCTGTTGTACCATCCGTTGCATTTGCTGAACCCTGTGTGTAATGTGATGTTATTGATGATATTCTTGAACCAAGTCCAACCTGTGCACTTACCGGCTTATTTTCTCCATTAGCAGAAGTTGTCTTAGCCTGTAAATCCTGATATAAAAGTGACTTGAATTCAGCACTCTGTGACTTATATCCTATTGTATTAACATTTGCAAGGTTGTTTGCAATTACATCAACATTTGTCTGCTGTGCCATCATTCCTGATGCAGCTGAATATAATGATCTTACCATTCTGTCTGCCTTTCATCTAAACTTATAACTCAGAAATTGATACCATCTTACTCATCATCTCATCCATGGCATTAATGACCTTCTGACCGCTCTCATACTCTCTTGCGATACTAATCATCTCAACCATCTCTGAAACAACATTGATATTAGATGCTTCTTTAAATCCCTGATTAACTGTTGCAGTAACCTCATCTGCCTGTGTTGCACCATCTATGGCACGATAAAGATTCTCACCATACATTTCGAGATAATTATAATCTTCAAAATCTGTAAGAAGAAATGAATCTACATACTCATTATCAGCATATATCTCTCCTGTAGGTTCTACTGCTATATTAGTTGCATCTGTCGGAAGAACAATCGGCTCACCGCTCTCTCCCAACACATAATCACCATCCTTGGTAACCAGATAACCATCTGCGTTCATCTGAAAAGACCCATCCCTGGTATACATCGTTGATGTCTCCCCGGCTTTGTTTGTAAAGGAAATCGTAAAGAATCCCTTTCCTGACAATGCAAAATCGTATGTATTATCTGTTGTAACAAAAGAACCCTGCTCCCAATTACGATACGTTTCACCGATTTTTGCTCCAAGCGAAAGCTTGCCGATATTCTGATTTACATGACCCACTGTCGCATCTTTAATCTTAATGCCATAAACAGCATCAAAAGACTGCGTTGTGCATCCTTCCTTTTTATATCCTGTCGTTGTAGCATTCGCCAGATTGTTGGATACAACATCAAGTCTGTGCTGGCTGTTTACCATTCCTGTATAAGCAGTATATAAGCCTCTTACCATAACCTGACCTCCATCCTGATATTTTTAGTTCTCATCTCTGTAACCGGCAAGGAATTCTATGAACTTACCTGTACCGATTGCAACTGCTGTCATTGGATCCTCAGCAGTAACTGTATTAATACCTGTCTTTGCCTCAATTAAATCTTCAAGTCCTGAAAGAAGACTTCCACCGCCTGTAAGAACAATTCCTCTGTCGGCTATATCTGATGCAAGTTCCGGAGGTGTCTTTTCAAGGACACTGTGAACTGCTTCAACAATCTGTGAAGTTGCCTCTCTCAATGCTTCTTCTGTCTCTTCTGATGTCACTTCTACTGTCTTAGGAAGACCTGTTACAAGATTACGTCCTCTAACATTCATAGTAGTAACTTCTGCTCTTGGGTATGCTGAACCAATCTTTATCTTAATATCTTCGGCTGTTCTCTCACCGATAAGAAGATTGTGTTTCTTTCTCATGTATCTTACAAGTGCTTCATCAAAATCATCACCTGCAATCTTAATAGATGTACTTACAACAGTACCTCCGAGTGAGATAACTGCTATATCTGTAGTACCGCCACCGATATCAACAATCATATTACCACATGGTCTTGAAATATCAATTCCGGCACCGATTGCTGCTGCTATCGGCTCTTCAATAATTGCAACTTCTCTTGCTCCTGCCTGAAGTGTTGCATCCTCAACGGCTTTCTTTTCAACCTCAGTTACACCTGAAGGTACGCAAACGCTGATTCTAGGCTTCTTTAACATTCTTCTGCCTATAGCTTTCTGAATAAAATACTTGAGCATCTTCTCTGTTACTGTATAATCTGAAATAACACCCTGACGAAGAGGTCTTACGGCAACAATATTACCAGGTGTACGTCCAAGCATGAGACGTGCCTCTTCACCAATGGCCTTTATCTTATTAGTATCTCTGTCAAAAGCAACAACTGAAGGCTCCTTTAACACAACACCTTTTCCTTTTATATAAACCAGAATACTGGCTGTTCCCAAATCAATTCCTATATCTGTTGACAGCATGAAATTACTCCTTTCACTTTGTACTAAGCTGTTCAATATCCAATCATCCATAAATCTTCCGGCACAAACCACTGCCAAAGTACAACGCAATAAAGATTTTATGCCTAAATATCATTATATACAATAAAAAAAAAATTTAAAAGACTTATTTTAAATAAATTTATAATTTTTTTTAATATCTTTACTGTTTCTTAGTGCTTACATACTTCTTAATCTCTTCAAACGCCTCGCCAAACCTCTTAGATGAAGCAGATGGGAAGCTCTTTAAAAGTGATTTGTGAAGTTTACCGGCTTTCTCCTTTGCAGCGTCAAGTTCAAGACGAAGTCTTTCAACTTTTTGCTCCTGATTAGAAAAATATTCTATCTGCTTTGCAGTTGCCTTTTCCGTAAATGCTTCTTTTGCTTCCGCAAGTCTTTCTGATATTTCCGAAAGTTCTTTCTTTATCATAGACTCATAAGCAAGAAGCTTCTGGTAATCAAGTGCTTTCTTAAATGCAAATACTGTATCGGTCGCAGCAATCACAATTATAACCAGCAAAACTGCCGTAAGAATTCTTATGTCAAGTGAATCAATAAATTCTGCTATAGGCACATGGATTACCATAACAAGCACAACTGACAAAAATCCCCAGAAAAGCGATGATTTCAGGCATATATATCCATGAATGTTAAACTTTTTGTCACTGTAATCCCAATATTTCATATTAAATATAGCTTCCATTGCAGCACCTGTTACGTATTCAAGTGCAGTAGCCGCAATCATGCCGCATATATATACAAGAACTGCATTATCAGCAACCATCAGTGTCGAAATTATAATTGTCAAAGCCCCAAAACCATATAATGGAAGCATAGGACCTTTTAAAAATCCTCTGTTTGTAAGCTTTCTTTTGCTCACAGAAACTATAGTTGATTCAATGCACCACCCGAGAAAGCTGTATATAAAAAAGAATGTCAGCCATCTCTCAATTGTATAACACCCTTCCATCAAAATCTCCTTAAATAAACTGATAAGAGCCGGATGCAGGAAGTCTGTCCCACATCCGGCTCTTATTATTATACATTACCGTAATGTTATTTTACAATTGTTTTTATAAATATTTTTTTAATAATTCTGCTTTATCTGTCTTTTCCCATGGAAGATCAAGATCCGGACGACCAAAATGACCATAAGCTGCAGTCTGCTTGTAGATAGGACGTCTTAAATCAAGCATCTTGATAATTCCTGCCGGTCTTAAATCAAAGTTTTCTCTGATAAGCTCAACAATCTTATCTTCTGAAAGCTTGCCGGTTCCAAATGTATCAACCATGATTGATGTAGGTTGTGCAACACCAATTGCATATGAGAGCTGGATTTCGCATCTGTCAGCTATTCCTGCTGCAACGATATTCTTTGCAACATAACGTGCTGCATAAGCTGCCGAACGGTCAACCTTTGTGCAGTCCTTTCCTGAGAAAGCTCCGCCGCCGTGTCTTGCAACACCGCCGTAAGTATCAACGATAATCTTACGTCCTGTAAGACCACTGTCGCCGTTAGGTCCGCCGATTACGAATCTTCCTGTAGGATTAATGAAAATCTTTGTATTTTCGTCTATCATTGCAGGATCAACAACCGCATCAATTACATATTTCTTGATATCTTCATGAATCTGTTCCTGTGAAATTTCAGGTGCATGCTGTGAAGAAACAACAATAGCATCAAGCTTGACTGGTTTGTTATTTTCATCATATTCTACAGTAACCTGTGTCTTTCCGTCAGGTCTTAAATATGAAAGAGGTCCGTTCTTTCTTACAGCTGTAAGCTGTCTTGCAAGTTTCTGTGCAAGTGCAGCTGAATATGGCATATATTCCAGTGTCTCATTAGTTGCATAACCAAACATCATACCCTGGTCACCGGCACCGATTGCATCAATCGCAGCGTCATCTTCTTCACCATTTTTTGCTTCAAGTGCTTTATCAACACCCATTGCAATATCTGCGGACTGCTTGTCAAGTGCAACCATAACTGCACATGTATTTCCGTCAAATCCCTTTTCTGAGCTGTCATATCCGATTGTTGTAACTGTGTTACGTACAATCTGAGGAATGTCGATATTTGCCTTTGTTGTAATCTCACCCATAACCATTACAAATCCTGTATTTGTAAGTGTCTCGCAGGCTACTCTTGAATATGGGTCCTGCTCATATAAAGCGTCAAGTATTGCATCTGATACCTGGTCACAGATTTTATCAGGATGTCCTTCAGTAACAGATTCTGATGTAAATAATCTTCTTTCCATAATAATTCCTTTCTTCATAAAAATTAATTGTATATGTGGTTACATTAATTAAAACATAACGAAAAAAAAGAGCCCTCGTAAAAGGACCCGCAATCATCAAGACTCGAAATCCTCTTATTGTTCGAACTTCCGGTATAATCCGGATATCTTCGCTCAGGTTGGCACCTTCCTTGCAACAGTTCAATCATCAAATCACTGCCATTGCCTACGGGGTTGCCGGGCTTCACAGACCCTATGTGTCTCCGCCACTCTAAATAAGGGATGTAATATCATAAAGCATACCGCTACATGATACTCACTCGTTATATTTTTATTTCAAATGAATATTACACAATTAATACTTACTAGTCAAGTGTTTTCACCGAAATATATTTTATTTTATTTTATAAAATTGACAATTTGCCCCATTTTTTCTATAATAAAATCATATTTAAATGTCGATATTATTTTATATCTAAACGGGAGTATTTTAATTATGTCAGACAATAATTCATCATCTAATAACATACATACAAAGACAGTGTTTATTTTTGATGCCGATGACGGAATGACTCTTTCTAAAGATGTCCTTAACAGCGATGGCTCTCTTATTGCTGCATCAGGCACAAAGCTTGATATGGATATGATTGCAAAGATTTCTGCAAACCATATCCTTGAAATCGAGATTATTGATAAAGATTACACCGAACCTGTAAGACCTGTCGAGAATGACAATTCTACATATTACGAAAAGGTAAGAAACAGCAAAGAATTCAAAGCTTTCTGTAAAGAATACAATGAAGGAATTTCTGATTTAAAATCACAGTTAAATGATATTGTAAACCGTAATGCAGATGTTGACGTGGATGAACTTCTTACTTATCCCCTTTCTCTCATGAATACATATTCAAACAAACTTCAGATGTTTGACATGCTGCACAGTTTACGCCAGTTTGACGACCTTACTTATGCCCATAGCGTAAATGTTGCACTTGTTGCATCTATTATAGGTGAATGGCTCGGTTATTCCGAAGAAGATGTGCATGTTCTTACACTGTGTGGTCTTTTGCATGATATAGGCAAAGTCCGTATTCCTAGGAAAATTCTTGAAAAACCAGGCAAGCTTACACCTACTGAATTTGAGGTTATGAAAGCCCATGTAAACGAAGGTTATGATATTATAAAAGATAAAGATATCGACTCAAGAGTTAAAGAAGCGTGTCTGCTTCATCATGAAAAATGTGATGGTACAGGCTATCCTTTTGGACTTACAAGCGAAAAGATTCCTGATTTTGCAAAAATAATTGCAATTGCCGACATTTATGACGCAATGACATCAGACAGAGTTTACAGAAGTGCTGTATGTCCTTTTACAGTTATACATCTTATGGAACAAGAGTGTTTTTCAACACTTGATCCTAAGTTTGCACTTCCATTCTTTAAAAATGTTGCATCATCATACATTCACAACAATGTCAAACTTTCAAATGGCGAGACAGGTGAAGTTGTACTCATTAACGACAGAAGTTTAAGCAGACCGGTTATACGTTGCAAAGATAAATTTATTGATTTATCTGCAGCACCTGATTTAACTATAACATCCATTCTTTAATCTATATTTTCAAAACGCTTTGAGGTCATATTTGTCTTAATTATTGAATATGATATACAAACAAATATGCAGGGGTTTTGATTGAAAGGTTATATCGAAGAACGGGCTATAAAAACTGCTGAATATATTATCGAAACAAAAGCTACCGTCCGTCAGACGGCAAGAAAATTCGGTGTCAGCAAAAGCACTGTTCACAAAGATGTCACTTCAAGATTAGCACGTATTAATCCCTCACTTGCAAGTGAGGCAAGAAAGGTTCTTGACATTAACAAACAGGAACGACACATACGAGGTGGTCTTGCAACCAAAGAAAAATATCTTCATGAACACAATTTACATACGTCAAAAAATATTTGATTTTTTAATAATAGAGACAGCCATTATATAAGCCATAAATTTATCTGCTTATATATGGTTGTCTTTTTATATAACAGCTCATAATATTTATTATATTATTTCTTGACTTTTTTATTTGCAGTGAACTATAATCTTCTTTGTGGGATTTTTCCGCATATTTATTTTTAATATTATTTTATGAAAACGAGGTGAGATCATGACTGACGACAGTTACGGGCGAAGTAGCATCATTGTCTGCAAAAATCAGAAGAATTCATATAAGAATATAGATTTTAAACCCGGCACTTTTGTCATGGCGGGTCTCATTTTAAGTCTATAGATTTCTTCATTTCTAAATATGAAAAACTTTCATAAATCCGGTTATCTGCATCGGATTTTTTTCTCCTGCTTTTTCTGGCAATGATTTTCATGTCCGGTCGCTACAGACTATTTCTAACTGAATATGAAAGGAGATTGTGATGGAAGAAAAAGACATCGTAAACACTACTGCTGAGGAACTTTCTTCAGCAAAACCTGACTACGAAAAGGAAATCGCTTCTATTATCAGAAGCAACGCATCCCCTGCACAGATTAAAGACAAGCTGCTTGATTATCATGAAAATGATATTGCCGCTGCACTTGACAGCATGAGCATATCAGAAAGACAGAGATTATACAGGCTGCTTAATATTGACGAGCTTTCAGATATATTTGAATATGTTGACGAAGACAATATTCCGACATATTTCAAGGAGCTTGATATCAAGAAGAAAGCTGCTGTTGTATCCGAAATGGACGCTGACAAAGCAGTTTTTGTTCTCCAGCACCTTGATAAAAAAACACGCGATGATTTAATCGAGCTTATAGGTAATGATGCAAGACGTGACATTGCTCTTATCTCTTCATTTGACGATGACCAGATAGGCAGCAAAATGACAACAAATTTCGTTTTAATCCACTCTACACTTACAATTAAACAGGCTATGCGTGAGCTTGTAAATCAGGCCGCCGAAAATGATAATATTTCTACAATCTATGTTGAAGATGAAAATGATGTTTTCTGTGGTGCCATAAGCCTTAATGAGCTTATCATCGCCAGAGCTGATATGCCGCTCTCAGATTTAATTGTAACGTCATATCCTTTCGTCTATGCCAAAGAAGATATTGACGATTGTATCGAATGGATTAAAGATTACTCAGAGGATTCTATTCCTGCACTCGATGAAAATAACAGGCTTCTAGGAGTTATAACCGCACAGGATATTGTTAAAGTCGTTGATGATGAAATGGGTGAAGATTACGCCATGCTTGCCGGTCTTACTTCTGAAGAGGACTTGCATGAGCCGCTAAAACAGAGTATCAAAAAACGTCTGCCATGGCTGATTATACTTCTCGGTCTCGGACTTCTTGTTTCATCTGTTGTAGGAATGTTTGAAACTGTAGTTGCCCAGCTTACTATTGTTATGTGTTTCCAGTCACTTATACTTGATATGGCCGGAAATGTAGGTACGCAGTCACTCGCTGTTACTATCCGTGTTCTCATGGATGAAGATCTGACTGCCAGACAAAAATTCGGACTTGTGTTTAAAGAAGGCCGCGTTGGTCTTATCAACGGACTGATTCTCGGCATATTATCACTTGTATGCATTGGCAGCTATATCCACTTTTTTAAGGGTGCATCAATACTATTTTCATTCAGCATCTCACTCTGTATCGGTGCTGCACTTATGCTTGCAATGCTTATATCAAGCCTTGTGGGAACACTTATACCTATGTTTTTCAAAAAAATCCATATCGACCCGGCAGTTGCTTCAGGTCCGCTTATCACAACAGTAAACGACCTTGTTGCCGTCGTGACATACTATGGACTCGCATGGATTTTCTTAATAGAAATCATGCATTTTTAAATATACATCTGCACAAAATATGCCATCTGTAGCATTGATATGCAAAGCTTACAAAAAGCTTCGCTGTCCGTGAGAATTGCTTTATTCACGGATGCGAAGCTTTTTATTTTTTCTTTATGCTGTTTTTCCTGCTCTCTCAAGTCGTTTTTTACAATACATAAATGCCGGGAACAGGAATATGTCCGCTGCAATCCATGCGAGCGGATTTGCAAGACACGCACCGCTATATCCCATAACCGGAACCAGCATAACTGCCGCAAATGTTCTTGCCGCCATCTCAAACACTCCCGCAAGTATTGCAAACGTTGAAAATCCCATACCCTGTATGCAAAATCTTATTACATTGACAAATGTAAGCGGTATATAGAACAATGCCGAATATACAATAAACTGATGTGTCAGTCTTATTATCTCTGTCTCTGATGCTGCCACAAACAGAAGTGCAATGTAACTTGCAAAGAAATATAAAAGAACAAATGCAACAATGCTGTATATAATTCCTATTATTCCCGCAGCCTTAATTCCCTTTCCGAGACGCTCCGTTTTGCCGGCTCCTACGTTCTGACCGCCATATGTTGCCATCGTCGAACCGAGTGCATCAAACGGACAACATGTAAATGTAAATATCTTTGAGCCTGCTGTCATTGCTGCAACATAGACTGAACCAAGCGTATTAACTGCTGCCTGAAGAATTACACTTCCTATTGCCGTGATTGAATACTGCAGTCCCATAGGAATTCCATTTATGCAAAGATTCTTAACATAAACCTTTTTAAACTTCTTCTCCTGCTTCTGGAATTTCAGTATATCATATTTTTTATTCATATAAACATAACATGCCACACCTGATATAAGCTGTGATATGTCTGTCGCCCATGCAGCCCCGGCAACTCCCATTTTAAATACAAGAATAAATACAAAATCAAGTATTATATTTATAACCGCCGAAACGACAAGGAAATATACAGGTGTCTTGCTGTCACCAAGTGAACGGATTACACCAGAAACCATATTATAAAGGAAAACCGTTGGTATTCCTGCAAATATTACAACAATATATGCATATGCATGCTCATAAATATTGGAAGGTGTCCTTAAAAGTGTAAGTATACCGCGGCAGCCCACAACTGATGCGACCATCAGCACAACCGAAAATATAATGCTGCAAATATATCCATTATATACATACTTTCTGAGTTCCGAATATTTGCCTGCTCCAAACTGCTGTGCAACAGGAATCGCAAATCCGTTACATACTCCCATGCAGAAACCAATAATCATAAAGTTAATGCACGCCGTAGCTCCAACGCCCGCAAGTGCATCTACGCCTAATGTTTTTCCAACAATCATTGTGTCCACCAGATTGTAAAACTGCTGAAAAAGCATTCCCATAAGCATAGGAATCGCAAATCCAAGAATCAGTTTCATCGGCGAACCTTTTGTCATGTCTTTAACCATGTATATCCTCCTGATTTTCGTGTTCTTTTATACATTTAAGAAATTCTTTTCCGTATCTTTCGTACTTATTTTCACCAACACCATTTACATTAAGCATTTCTGCTTTTGTATGTGGTCTTTTTATGCACATATCAGTAAGTGCCTTATCTGAAAAGACTATATATGGCGGCACATTTTCATTTCGTGCAATATCAATTCTTAACATACGCAGTCTTTCAAACAGCATAAGGCCGTCTGCATCGAGGCTTTTTGGTGTACGCTTTTCTTTTTTGAATTCTTCTTTTCGTTTCGACCATTTCATAATAAGGTGCTCTTCACCTGATATCAGAATATCTGAAGTTTCTGTAAGTTTAAGAAGTCTGTACATATCATCCGTTTCCCTAAGATACCCATCAAGCAGCATCTTGTCAATAACGCCTTTTATAAAGCTTTCACTCATCTGACGGCACATTCCGAATGTCGTATACCTGTCAACTCCGTAACTTCTTAGTTTTGCCTTATTTTCACCGCGAATCGTCCCTGTTATTACCGATGTTCCAAATCTTTCATGACACTCTTTTATTGTCTTAATAATAACTGAAGCTGTATTTGTTACATCCTTTTCTTCAAATACAGCAGAACAGTTGCCGCAGTTGCCACAGTCATCTTTTCCTGAATACTCGCCAAAATAGTTTAGCATGTATTCTCTCAGACACTCTTTTGTACTGCAGTAGTAACGCATTTTTTTCAATCTGCGTATATCATTGTCATGTACAGCTTTTCTTTCCTCTTCAGTAAATTCGTTATTTTCCCCTTTATTTTCAATGAGGAATTCGTTGATAATAACATCCTGCGGCGAAAAAAGCAATATACATTCTGCAGGTTCTCCATCACGGCCGGCTCTTCCCGCTTCCTGATAATAATTTTCTATACACTGAGGCATATTATAATGAAGCACATATCTTACATTTGACTTGTCTATACCCATGCCAAACGCATTTGTTGCCACAATTACCGGTTTTTCATCATATATGAAATCTTCCTGATTGGCTTTTCTCATATCATTATCAAGCCCGGCATGATACCTTGTAACTGCAATTCCATTTTTAGCAAGCATCGCATATACTTTGTCAACATTTTTTCTTGTGGCACAATATATTATTCCACTGTCATCCCTGTGAGAAAGCACATAATTAAGCACTTCTGTATCCTTATTATTCGGCTGACGCACTTCAAAATACAGGTTACTCCTGTCAAATCCGGTCACCTTTATAAAAGGATTATTCAGTCCCAGCACGCATACAATATCATCTTTTACTGCCTGCGTTGCTGTTGCTGTAAATGCACTTACAACAGGTCTTTTAGGCAGCATTTTTATAAGATTCACTATTTTAAGATAGCTTGGCCTGAAATCCTGTCCCCACTGTGAGATGCAGTGTGCCTCATCTATCGTAATCATCGAAATATCAGCATTAAGCACAAATTCAAGAAATCTGTTGGTTTCAAGTCTTTCCGGTGCTACATAGACTATTTTGTATCTGCCACACATCGCATTATAAAGTGCTTTCATAATCTGGTTTTCGGTGAGGGCACTGTTTATGTATGCTGCATGAACCCCTGCCTCGTTCAATGCTTTTACCTGGTCTATCATAAGTGAAATAAGCGGAGATACTACTATTGTTATGCCTGGAAGCAATAACGCCGGAAGCTGGTAACATATAGACTTGCCTGCTCCTGTAGGCATTATTCCACAGACATCGCGTCCCAGAAGTATGTTATCAACAATTTCCTCCTGCCCCGTCCTGAATGAATCATATCCAAAGACTTTTCGCAGTACATCTTTTTTTCTGTTTTTCATATCCGCCATTCCTGCCATTGTTTATCTCCGCTAATTACTGTTTTGTGTCTCCGATAGATTATCGCTTTATCGCAAAGTATGCAAGTATTTTTTCTTAATAAATTTGATATTGATGCACTTTTAATCATTGCTAATTTTCACCATTTATGATACGATATTTTAAATATTTTTTAAAAACAAAAGGAGTTATTTATTATTATGGGGTCAGAGAAAAAAATTCCGTACAAAATTTATCTTAAAGAGGATGAGCTGCCAAAATCATGGTACAACGTACGTGCCGATATGAAAAATAAACCGGCTCCGCTCCTCAATCCAGCAACTTTAAAGCCAATGACAGCAGATGATTTGAAAGCTGTATTTTGTGATGAATTAATCGCACAGGAACTTGACGAAACTAATGCATATATTCCTATTCCTGAAGAAATCGTTGATTTCTACAAGATGTATCGTCCGTCACCTCTTGTCCGTGCATATTGTCTTGAGAAAAAATTGCAGACACCTGCTAAGATTTACTATAAATTTGAAGGCAATAACACAAGTGGAAGCCACAAGCTTAACTCTGCTATCGCACAGGCTTATTATGCAAAAAAGCAGGGGCTTAAAGGTGTTACAACAGAGACCGGTGCCGGTCAGTGGGGTACTGCACTTTCTATGGCATGCTCTTATTTCGGACTTGACTGTCAGGTTTATATGGTAAAAGTTTCTTACGAACAGAAGCCATTCAGACGTGAAGTTATGCGTACATACGGAGCAAAAGTCACTCCTTCTCCAAGCACAACTACAGAAGTCGGAAAGAAGATTCTTGCTGAACATCCCGGCACAACAGGAAGTCTTGGATGTGCAATCTCTGAGGCAGTCGAAGCCGAATCACGCCAGGAAGGTTACCGCTATGTTCTCGGAAGCGTTCTCAATCAGGTACTTCTCCACCAGACTGTAATCGGTCTTGAGACTAAAGCTGCTCTTGAAAAATATGATATTGTTCCTGATATTATCATCGGATGTGCCGGTGGCGGCTCAAACCTCGGCGGTCTTATTTCTCCATTTGCCGGTGAAATGCTCCGCGGTGAACATGACTATCAGATTATTGCGGTTGAACCTGCATCATGCCCAAGTCTTACAAGAGGCGTGTTTGCATATGATTTCTGCGATACAGGAAAGGTATGCCCTCTTGCTAAAATGTATACACTCGGAAGCGGATTTATCCCTTCTGCCAACCACGCCGGCGGATTACGCTACCACGGCATGAGCCCTGTTGTTTCACAGCTCTACCATGACGGAATTATCGAGGCAAGAAGCGTAGAACAGACTGCTGTATTTGAAGCAGCTGAACAGTTCGCGAGAGTTGAAGGCATTCTTCCCGCTCCTGAAAGCAGCCACGCAATCCGTGTTGCAATCGATGAAGCTCTCAAATGCAAGGAAACAGGCGAAGAAAAGACTATTGTATTTGGTCTTACAGGCACAGGTTACTTCGATATGGTTGCTTACGAAAAGTTCAACAACGGCGAAATGACAGACTACATTCCGACTGACGAAGATTTAAAGCCTGGCTTTGACGGAATTCCAAAATTTCCTGGAAATGAATTTTAATATTTTATAGATTTTTATAAAATTTTTTAGCATTACAGTACAACACATGTTGGTAAAATAATCCAATTTAATAAATGTCCTGTAAAATTAAGCGGATGAAAAACGATAACTAACTGAAGATTTCCTTCTGATTCGTTTTTCATCCGCTGTTTTTATTGTCTTTCTTTTTTTAATGTCGTAATTTCCTTATGTCCCGGATAAATCAGATAATTTCCGTCTATATCTTTTAAACGCTGTAAAGACTTAATCATATCTTCTTCATTTCCACCCGGCAGACTTGTCTTTCCGTGTCCTCCCGCAAGCATGGTATCACCCGTAAAAATTATGCCTTTTATATTATCCGGTTCATTTGAATCACCAACCTGATATATTGTATTTTCTGCATCCATATATTTGGCAGCTGTATCTTTGTTTTCATCTGTTCTGTGTCCCGTGTTGTTTTTAAAATCAATCTTAAATGCAGCCGAACCCGGTGTGTGCCCCGGTAAAATCATGGTTTCAAATCTTATATCATCAAGCCAGATTTCATCACCCTCTCCTAATAAAACAGATGGATATACGGCTTTATACGGCACTTCAACATATGGTCTTTCATTTATCAGTTCTTCATCAAGAAGACGCGGTGCATCAATCCTGCTGATAACTACAGGAATATTATACTTTTCTTTCAAAGCACCAAGTGCAAGTATGTGGTCCGTATGCCCATGCGTCACCAGAATATACTGTGGCTTCAGCCCATTTTTACTGATATTATCAATTATCTTTTCTGCATCATCCGCCGGGTCAATAATCAGGCAGTTATTCGTCCTGATATTGTATACAATATAACAATTAGTAAAACATGCACCAAGAACAAGCCTTATTATGCCGATATTATCTGATAGCACTGCATCGCTGATATCTTCCTTTACATAACCTGCAAATTTTGCTTTTTCCATCTTTTCTATTGTATCGTTATTTGCATGTTCTTTTAGTTTTTCAGTCACTTTACTAAATGCCGCCTCTTTTTCACCATAAGAGAGCTGCAACTCATATTCTAACGGCAGCCATGTTCTTATATCAGCCTCGTTATGCTGGATAACCGCCTCCATCCTGTCAAGTGCTTTATACAGTTTGGCTTCAGTTGTAACCTGCTCTTCCATCTCTTTAAACAGATCATAAAGTTCTTTTTTATACGGCTTTGGCAGTTCATCTATCCAATTTTCAACTATTTTCTCTTCTTTAAGGCTGTCTTTTTCTTTCTTTTCAAATGTCGGAATGTCGCCTGTGAACGCCTCCCCGATATCGTGAAACATACACATTCGGATTACCTTATCTATGTCTGCGTCTTTAAACTCATCCTTCATAAAATAAGCCATAAGTGTAAGCCTGTAACAGTGCTCAGCAACACTTTCACGTCTTCCAGATGAAAGCCATGAATGTCTTGTATTATTTTTTAGTTTTTCAGTCAGATGCATTATTTCAAAATATTTTTGAAGATTCATAATACTTCTCCCTTTTGATTAATCTGTTGAAATGTTATGTGTTTGATGATTTTTATAAATTTATATAACATGCTGTAATTCCAGATGTGCAAGGAAACCTTCACAGCCTTCCACAACATCCCTATATGTATCAACGAAATTGCCTGAATACCACGGGTCAGCAATACTGCTGCCTTTGCGGTCTGTATAATCCAGAAGAAGCTTTATTTTGTTATCTGTGTCAGGTCCTGTAATTCTTATTGTATTGCGTATATTGCTGCTGTCCGCACACAAAAGATAATCATAGTAATTGTAATCCTGCTTTGTGACCTGTCGTGCCCGCTTGCTGCTGAAATTGGTATACGCAGTCTTTCCAATTCCGTGTTTTTTTAGTTCTGCCTGTGCCGGCGGATATATAGAATTGCCTTTGCCATTCCATATCTCCTCGGTCGATGTCGCCGCCGATGCTATATCAAATTTATCTTTTATGCCACGCTTCTCAACCATGTCTTTTAAAATAAATTCAGACATCGGTGAGCGGCAGATATTGCCGTGGCAGATGAAAAGTACTTTAATCATAATTGTAATATCCTTTCATATTTTTGTATAACTTTGCATATCTTTGCAAATGCCTATTAATACACTAATTTCATTTACGTTAGTATGCCACGTAGCAGATTACAAGTACATATAATCTGGCATATTTCGGCATATATTGGTATATCTTGTCATACTTTTTTCTGCAAAATTGGTAAAAATATTGGTAAATTTCCTTCCACTATTATATATAATCAATATAATATCCACAAACTTATCATAAGATAATCCATCATCCGATAGATTGTAAGTTATCGATTTTAATTATTTCTCATCATCACAAAATACTGTATATCTGAAAGTCCCATTGCATTTTAATATACTTCTTATATAACAATCTCAAGGAGCTTGATGATAAGAGGTGCTTTTTAGATGTACTTTTGATGGAAATATTATTTCATTGAAATCTAAAATAAAGTTTATCTCTTCTTTACAGTCAAGATAATTTACCATCACAATAATAAGTAAAAAAATAGCTGAAACCAATATAGGTAGAATTGTACCTATCTTAGAAATATCTATGCCAGTAGAATAAAATACTGTAAGCATTCCAATTTCTATTGGAATTACTGATGAAGTAATTAATTCTTTATAACTTTCTTTATTTCTAAGTCTTCTAACCATAAAACGATACGCATCTTCATTATCAATAATCGCCTCAAACTTTTTCTCGATATATTCTTTCCAAGCACTATATTTTTCAAATTCCAAAGCCCCATTTTTAATTTTTTTCTTATTTTTCCCAATTATTTTATAGGTTGAAATTTCTTTTTGATAATCTATGCCATATGGTGAATTTTTTAGATACTTATTTATTCCGATATTACTTACAATATTAACACCAGCTATTAGTATCATTAAAATGCCTATGATACCAAGCAATAAAAAAAATAAATCTACATTTCGACCTGTCCATTTAGATTTAAAATAAAATTTTATCAACAGCATTTCTATAGCACTTATGATACACATGCCAATTCCCACACGCAAACAAATCTTATTTTTTCTATTTGATATTTGTCTTACTTCCATTTTTAATATTTCCCCAATAATTATTTATCATATTGTCTATTTCAAAAATTGCAAATTGCCACTCCTGCTATTCCAAGCTATGTACCTCTTCTTCCAACTTACGAAGATATTCTATAATTTCTTCGTATTCCGGCATGTTCCCATATATCATATTTCGCATAGCTTGGTAATCTTCTTTTAGAACTTTATGTATTCGTTCTCCTGGCACAAGCATAATTGATCCTAATGTTGCAGTCTCATAATGTGCACTCTTTGCATAATAGAATTTCTGTTTAAATGTAATATCTTTTTCTAACAATTCTTTTCTCTTAAATGCACTTTCTTTTACACATGAATTCCCCATACTATATACATCATACAAATGTCGTGCATACCTGACCGGTAAAACTTTCTCTTCAGGAAAATTTGCAATTTTATGTAATATTGTAAGTTTTTCCCAGAAAGTTCTTTCCACATCAATTGTCAGCGCTGATGTATTTTTTTGTTCAAACAATGAAGGATATTTCTCCGCTACAAATGGTGTAATTACTGTCTCGTGTGATGGTAGCCACTCTGCCAATGGTCCAATCTCTAATCTAACACACGACCGTAAATATCCTGTTTCAAATATCTGCGGATAATAAAAATTGATAACCATTTCATCTTCTTTATCAACCGACACCCATTCTTCTCTGCCTAGTTTTTCTTCAATTTCTATATTTAGTCGAGGTGCTAGTTCTTCTTTATAAAATTTCGCAGCTTCTGCATTTATCCGCTTATTGAACTGATCCTGTTTCGTTTTTGATCTTTCTTCCCATGGATTAACACTGTTTACGATTTTTCTCCAGTCAATTATCAGATCTATATCCTCAGAAAAACGCTCAATCACATGATACGATTTTGAAAGACTTGTACCACCTTTAAATACAAAAGCATTTCTATACTTACAATTATGAAAAAGATGATCTATCATAAAGCAAACCCAAAAATCTTTTTCAACTACATTAGGTTGCATTCCCATTGAAATTGCAGTAGCCTGAAAAAGTTCAGTTCTCTCTTTTATCTGTAGTCTTGCAATATTTTTCATTAATCAGCACATACCTTTCTAACCACTTCGTATATCCATTCACTAACACCTGTGGCTTCCTCTAGCATTTTTATTTTTTCTTCTTTTGATAATCGATTTCTTATTTTTGATATGACATTATCATCAACTCGTTCTTTGCCTAATGTCTTTAATGCTTCAATTACTAAAATTGTAGATTCAGACATAAATGATATTTCTCTATTTGCTCTGTGTTTAAACGAAACAGTTATATTATCCCATGAGAATTTTCTATATGGTCCATCGCTGATATATGACCAGACTACAGGAACCTGTGTTGATAATCCGAGTTTATTTAAAGCAATATCCCCACATGGAGCAATAGTCCAATGAAAATTTCTAGCAATAGCATATACAACAGCTTCCGGATTAACAGGAACATTTTCCTTAAGAAAACTACTATACACAGGCTTCTCATATACCCCATCTATAATTCTGCGAATTGTCTTTTCTTCTACCTGTCTGCCAAGACATTTTCTCACAGTTGTTATTGCTGCTAAATCTGCAAAATCCGAAGTAACGAACACAGTTCCATAATCTGATAATTCTATTCTTTTTTTGATTTTCGGATAAATTCCATTTGACATATGAGTGCCTCCTTTTGTCACGATTATTATATGATTTTCGTGACATTTTTACAACTCTTTTATTTTGCATTTGTGTTAATTTGATATTTTTTATGAATCATTTAAAAAGCACAATTTGCCAGGGCTCAAATTAATTTTGGTAAATCGTTGGTAAAAATCACAATATAATAGCTGAAATCCAGTAAATTCAATGCTTTGCCAGTACTGTTAATAAACTGCCGTGGCAGATGAATAGTATTTTTATCATAGTTTTATTTCTCCTTGTTTTGCCCCGGAAGGCCCTTCCTCGACTATCGTCTCGGTCGCGGCAGTCGCAAAATGCCCGACTATGCAAGCATATCGGGCACTTTGCTCGTTGCTTCGCGTATTTTGCAAGGGATTTCGGGGATTTTGCGATGTTCTTGATTTTACTCTGAAATTACAGATTGTGGCAAATCAGAGCAGAATTAAGCAAGTTGTTACTACCTGTTAGTAGTAAAATTGGTAGTAAAAGGGAAATTGTTACTACTAAAGGTTTTGCCGTTCCTTCTGCATCTGCTCAAATAATTCATCCCATTCTTTCTCGTCACGCCACTCATCATTTTCTGATATTACTGCTTTTCCGTCATCATTATACTTGGTGTTATCTGACGCCATTTTATAAGATTTTTCACTGTATTGAGTCATTATCTGTTTCTCCTTTTTGTCCTAGTATGTCTTAGTTCCTAATATTTCGTGGTAATCTTGGTTTTGCTCTAGAATCATTGTATAATCCATTTACCCTTACATAATCTGAATTACAAATAATAACATATCTTCTGGTATTTTTTCGAGTTCCATTATTGCTCTCTGTCTTAACGCCGTCATATGTCATAGCTCCTTTAAATTTTAGGATAAAATTGCTGTTTCTTCTTATTTATATTATTCATCCCCGCCTCCCTTATTTTGTTGTTATCATTTCATCATTACAACTATATTTACTTAAACTATATTTTTATTTATCAGTCTGTTCACTTACAGTACCTAAATCCTTATATAGAGCATCCATTTTACTCTTTACCACATCATCTGCTCTAACCTTAATGTACCCGTCATGTTCAGCAGCTTACATCATCAAATCCAAACCTAATCATAAGATAAATATTTTTTACTTAGTCTACAATACGCAAGCATTCTTTTTCTCATACTATAATAATGTTCATCGCGAGGCTCAATCTTAGGTCTGTTTCCACGCACTATCTCATCAACTGGCATCTGAAACAAATTACTCAATGCATATAAATTGTCAATCGACGGCACATTAGCACCGTTCATCCATCGGTATATGCTCTGCAGACATCCGAGCCCAAGATACTTTTTCACATCTTTTACAGTCAATCCCTGGTTTTGCATTATTCTTCTTATATTATTGCCGGTTTCAATATTATCAATTACAGGTACCATATCACATCTTCCTTTCCTAAATACTTTTTTCGCATTGTTTTTATAAATACTATTATAAATATACTATAAACAATAGTCAAGTATTTGTCATTGGACTTGTAATTCAATAACTTATATAGTTCATCCATAAAATGTCCCGTCCTTACCCTGAACTTTTTATCATTTTCCAACTCAGCTTCTGTCCTTAATTTATCTCCCAATATGCCGTATTTTTCTGTAAATTCTTCAAATGCCTTGTCATACTCATCATAATATGGATTTATTCTTTTACATGTCTCTTCGTTAGATTCTCTCCATAAAAAAATCATATTATCCAATATCTTATCCCACTCATCATGGCATGTATCATTAACTAAAATTCCCTCTTCATTCGTATAATTTTCCCCAAGATATGATGGCGAACCATTTCTGTTATCCTTTAAATTCTGTAGCATATCAGGAACCAACCGTTGCAGATAACCATCCATATTCCAGACGTCACACTCCGCATAACCTCTGACTATACGCTGACAACTCCATTTTATACATCTTTTTAAATACTTTAATATTTCCTGCATTTTAAATTTTTTACCCAAAGCACACCGGCGAAATTCTTCTTTATCCCAGACATTATTTACATAATATTTTTTATTACTCATTTTACACCTCCAATCTAATTACCATTAATATATTTTTCAAATTTATGCACAATTGTTATTTTCCATAAATTTAATTTTAACGCAAAAATATCCCCGTCAACGACGAGGATATCTTCAATACTGGTATGTAAGACTTTGCTTAGAATAAGAAAATTATCTATACTTGGAAGTGACCGCCCTGAAATCCATTTATATATGGCTTGAGGATTTTCAAATCCCATAAATTTCTGAATATCTTTCACGGTATATCCATTTTTCTTTAACAATTCCCTGATTCTTTCACCAGTTGCTTTTTGTTGAATAGATAAATAAACAGGCTGCATTTCTGTTCCTCCTTAATCTATCCCGAACTATTTTAATTTTAACATCCCACGGCTAAATTTTCCATAATTGTTTCATATATATTCTTGCAAAAATTCTGTATCCCATTTCCAAACCTCCATTTCTTTAACACATTACATATTTTATATTATGATATGTAATATGTCATTGAACCGGTGGTTTAAAATAAACATTTCTAATTATGCTTCTTATATATTTTTAAGCAAACTTTTTAAATTATATAAATGCCGGCTTGACTTAGCAAAAAGCCATAAAGCATCTATAACCTCCTCAGACAAATTGCTCTTTTCATTATCCCACCTCTGTCCTGCTGCAAAACTCTCACCAATTCTATATCCTATAAAAGCAGCTACATCATTTAATGAATTTGCAAGCATTCCAAAAAATGAATTTGGCATATTTTTTATTGGTACATTTTTTAAAATATCAATTATTAACTCTAACTTCCAATCATATGCATAAAACGCTCCATTAGGTTTAGCCATTTCATCAAGTGCAAGCATTGCAGAATGTATAAATGTAAAAAAATAATTATATACATATCCAAATTCTTGCGGAAGTTCTGCAATAAAATTAATTTTATTATCCCTGACACCGTCTACATTTCCAATAAAATTATTTATTACATTTTCATCCTGATATTGATTAAAATACATTACATTTGAATTAACCAACGAAATATAATTTTCATATTCTACATTATAGTCTTTTGAAAACTCATAAAGTTCCAGAAAGAATTTGCTAATATCAGAAACCTCAAAAATTACAATCCCATTCTGTTCAACATATGGATCTTGTTTAGGATTATCTGTATAAAGCAGCTGAACAATAGGGAAGTCGTATTCTCCACTTGTATTTGTATAAACATTATTAGCCCAATCGACTGCTGTAATAACATTCAAATCTCCCAATGCATATCCAATCATAATAACAAGTGACTCTTTCATCAAAAATGGTAATCGTGCCTGTCTGTAATCATTAGGTCTAAACATATATGCATAATCTTCGTTTGTTATAACAATACTATCCGGTATATTACATACTCCATGAATGTGATAAATAGGAATCATATTTGAAATTTTGGTAAAACAACCATCTGGTGAAATAGATATACAATCACCGCCCAAAATATTTTCTAAAACTGTATCATAGTTAGTAGTGGTAATCCAGGATGCTGGAATATTTCTGAAGTATTTTTCATAATCCTCTTTGACACTCTCTTCTGGATAAACATTTGTTTTTTCACTAATTATGCACTTCATTTTTCTAACAGCTTCTTGATATGTAATATTATTTTCAATACTATATTCCTTACATATTTTTGTTGCAATTTCAGGATAAGAATTTTTATTTTTTAATATATTTTCATTAATTTTCATCTCTTCGCAACATACTTTTAATAATTCAGCCCATGTATACGCTTCATAATAGGTATTATTTTCCAGTATTGCTTTTGTAAAACCCGAGCCAACAAAAAAACCTAAATTTCCCAACCTTGACGCATTACAAATTGCTTTAAATACATCTTCTTTCGTCTTTATCTCTTTCATACGCTCTTCTCCTTAATAACTTTACATACATTTATACTCATCCCCCACATTTTCCCTCCTTTCCCATGAAATTCCTTTATCTATATATACCACCCACAACGTAAAAAAAATGTCGAATCCTGCGATTCGACATTTTTTTCCAAAAATTTCCAATAGATTAAAATTCACACAAACAAACTCATTAAATTGGCAGGAACAAGTGCATTTGAGTATGTACCTGCAAGTACAGGTTCACTGTAACCTCTCAAAATGAAAGATATTTTTTCAAAATAACAAAAACCTCTTTAGGCGACAGAGCACTGACCAGCATAAGTTCTCCTAATTAATATCAATATCAGCTAAAGCGTCTATCAATTTTACATTATCTTTATGTGATTTTATGGCAATTCTGTAATACCCATCTGTGAGATTCTTATAATTGCTGCAGTCTCTTATAAGTATTCCTCTGTTTAAAAGTTCTTCTTTCAGACCTTTTTTGTGCATAAAAAATATATAATTTGCGTCACTCTCCCAGTACTTAATATTCATTTTTTGAAAATTAGTACAAATAAATTCTCTCTCTTTACTTATTAAACTTACTGTGTCTGCAGCAAATTTATCCTCATCAAGAGCAGCTATTCCTGCATTTTGTGCCAGAACAGAAACATTCCACGGCTGCCCGGCATCATACATTTTGTCAATAAGCTCTTTATCAGATGTAATGCCATATCCAAGCCTTATTCCCGGTATTGCATACATTTTGGTAAATGCCTTCAGAACAAACAAACCTCTGTATCTTAATATATTTTTAACGTATGAAAGTTCATCTTCCTTCCCTGTAAAATCAAGAAAACATTCATCCATAAAAATACGCACTCCGTTCCTGTCACATTCTTTTATAATTCTTTCAAGCAAACGGTCATTTATAAGTATCCCTGTGGGATTATTAGGATTACATAAAAAAATCATATCAGGTTTATACTCAAACATTTCCATAAAATCATCTTCTATTTCAAATGTGTTGTGATTTATCTGATAATATTCAACTTTTGCCCCGACACATTCAAGTGCGGCTTCATATTCTGTAAAACATGGAGCTGCAACAACCGCATTTTTCGGTTTTATGGCAAATACATATCTGTACAGCACATCAGAAGCTCCGTTTCCGCATATAATGAAGCTACTGTCAACTCCATATCTTCTGCCAATCTTTTCTCTTAAATCATCGCAAAACATCTGCGGATAATTTTCACACATTTCAAGCGAATTAACAACCGCTTCACGCACGCTTTCCGGAATTCCCATAGGATTAATATTAGCTGAAAAATCTGTCACATTTTCATATTTATAAATATCTCCGCCATGTATGTTTTTCATGAACATTTCCATTCCTTAACAGATTTTTCAAGGCGTTTAAGTCCATCTTCAAGCATTTTTTGTGGGCATGCAATATTAAATCTTAAAAATCCACCGTTGCTTCTGTAAGCAGAGCCGCTGCTTACATACAGCCCACTGCGTTCACATATAAAGTCTTTTAATTCATCAGAATCACTTGCAATATCTGTGCAATCAAGCCACATAAGATATGTAGCGTCTGACTCCACGGGCTTTATCTGCGGAATTCTTTCTTTTATAAATTTTTCTGCAAACTGCCTGTTTTCCCACAGATATTCTCTTAGGTCGTCAAGCCACTCTCCACCTTCACTATATGCCGCAGCCGCCGCATCAGCCGCAAAAACATTAGTCTCTGCCAAATGGTCTGTCTCAAGTCCTGTGATAACACGATGTCTGATATTTTCATCAGCCACGATAACTGCCGCTGTCTGGATTCCGGCAATATTAAATGTCTTTGTCGGTGCAACACATGTAATACAATTATCTCTGCACACATCTGATACAGATGCAAACGGGATATAGCTGATACCTGGTTTTGTTATATCACAATGAATCTCATCAGACACAACGAGCACATGATATTTTTTGCAAAGTTTTCCTATTTTATCTAAAATATCTCTATCCCATATATTTCCTGTAGGATTATGCGGATTACATAATATCATCATAGATGTCTGTGGATTTGCGAGTTTTTCTTCCAAATCCGCAAAATCTATGCTGTATTTTCCATCATTATATACGAGCCTGCTTTCAAGCACATTTCTTCCATTATCCAATATCGAATCAAAAAACATATTATAAACAGGTGTCATAACAACAACATTTTCTGCCGGTGTAGTCATTTTGCGGATAATGCTTGATATAGCCGGGATTACGCCGGTTGTAAATATAAGCCATTCCTTATTAATAGAAAAATTATATCTGTCTTTCCACCATTTCTGATATGCACAATACCACTCGTCCGGTATGTCAGTATATCCAAAAATCCCATTTTCTGCTCTTTTGATTATCGAATCAGTTACCGCCTGCGGTGTACGAAAATCCATATCCGCAATCCACATGGCAAGACCACCTTCTTTAACCCTGTCCCACTTTATTGAATGGGTACCTGTTCTGTCTGTAATCTCATCAAAAAATTTTCTGTTTTTCATACCCGACATTCCTTTCACACATTTATTTTCTAGCAAAACTGATTAATCATCAATTTTCTTAATATCAATAAGCTGCGTTACCATAAATGCATGCAGCTGCGTCTCAAAATCATGTAATAAAATCCATGCTATTTATTTTAATATTTCATCCTCTATTTTACAATAGCTTAACAGGGTAATTACTGCGATGTTTATTAAGATATATAAAATATAAAAAAGTTGTTAAATTTTTATCATTTTCGTCAAAAATTACACAAATTGTGTTGATTTTACAGGTCGATTATGTATAATATAAGAAGATAAAACCGCCTTTAAAGACGGTTATCGCACAATAAGTAAAGAAACGAGGTTAAATGTAAGATGGCAGAAATCGATTTAAGCAAGTATGGTATCACAGGTACAACTGAGATAGTTCATAACCCTTCTTATGAATTATTATTCGAGGAAGAGACATCTTCTAAGAACGAAGGTTATGAAGTTGGTAAGGAAAGCGAACTTGGTGCTGTTGATGTTATGACAGGTATCTACACAGGACGTTCTCCTAAAGATAAGTATATCGTAGTTGACGAAAACTCAAAGGACACTGTATGGTGGACAAGCGATGAGTACAAGAACGATAACCACCCAATGCCAGAAGATGTATGGGCTAAGGTTAAGGACATCGCTAAGAAAGAGCTTTGCAACAAGAGACTTTTCGTTGTTGATGCATTCTGTGGTGCTAACAAAGACACAAGAATGGCAGTTCGTTTCATCGTTGAAGTTGCTTGGCAGGCACATTTCGTAACAAATATGTTCATCAAGCCAACAGAAGAAGAACTCAAGAACTTTGAGCCAGATTTCGTTGTATACAACGCTTCTAAGGCAAAAGTTGAAAATTATGCAGAGTTAGGTCTTAACTCAGAGACTTGCGTTGCATTCAATATTACAAGCCGCGAACAGGTTATTATCAATACATGGTACGGCGGTGAGATGAAGAAGGGTATGTTCTCTATGATGAACTACTATCTCCCATTAAAGGGTATTGCTTCAATGCACTGCTCAGCTAACACAGATTTAGATGGCAAGAACACAGCTATCTTCTTTGGTCTTTCAGGTACAGGTAAGACAACACTTTCTACAGATCCTAAGCGTCTCCTCATCGGTGATGATGAACACGGCTGGGATGATAACGGCGTATTCAACTTTGAAGGTGGATGCTACGCTAAGGTTATCAACCTTGATAAGGATTCTGAACCTGATATCTACAATGCAATCAAGCGTAACGCTCTTCTTGAGAACGTAACACTTGATGCTAATGGTAAGATTGATTTTGCTGATAAGAGCGTTACAGAAAACACTCGTGTATCTTATCCAATTAACCACATTAAGAATATTGTACGTCCTATTTCTTCAGCACCAGCTGCAAAGAATGTAATCTTCCTTTCAGCAGATGCTTTCGGCGTACTTCCTCCAGTATCTGTTCTTACACCAGAGCAGACACAGTACTACTTCCTTTCAGGTTTCACAGCTAAGCTTGCTGGTACAGAGCGTGGTATTACAGAACCTACTCCTACATTCTCAGCTTGCTTCGGTCAGGCTTTCCTTGAGCTTCACCCAACAAAGTATGCTGAAGAACTTGTTAAGAAGATGAAGATGAGCGGTGCTAAGGCTTACCTCGTTAACACAGGTTGGAACGGCACAGGCAAGAGAATCTCAATCAAGGATACTCGTGGTATCATCGATGCAATCCTTAACGGAGATATCCTCAATGCTCCTACAAAGAAGATTCCATTCTTCAACTTTGAAGTACCTACAGAACTTACAGGTGTTGCAACAGAGATTCTTGATCCTCGTGACACATATGCTGATGCTTCTGAATGGGAAGTAAAAGCTAAAGACTTAGCTGGCAGATTCATTAAGAACTTCGCTAAATACGAAGGAAATGAAGCTGGTAAAGCACTTGTTTCAGCAGGTCCACAGTTATAATAAACAATGAATATATAGGCCTCATGCCGATATGTCATGTGTTTTTAGATTACTTTAAAAGCACCGCTTCCGGGCAATCCGGAAGCGGTGCTTTTGTAAGCTTCTGCCTATGAAGAATATACTCTTTACAAGTTTCGTAAATTCAATAATTATCAACCAAGAAAATCATATTTTGAGCTGTTGAATGAAGACATAATATCTGCTGTAGAACTATATGTACTGCTCACACTCTGTAAATTAGCTTCAGCATTACTCTCAATCCTGTCTGTAACAAACGAAAGCTTTTTCATAAATTCAGAATCACTTCCAAATATTTTTTCAAGCGAATCAACGTCTGCCTTTTTAAGCTTATCAGAATCAACCTCAAGAGTTCCGTCACTGTTATAAGTTATTCCGACTTTTTCAAGTGATTCCTTAATACTCTTTGGAAGTCCCTTTAATGCTTTCTTATAGAATTCGTCAAGGCTTGAGGACGTTTTTGACATAACTTCAACAAGCGAATTATATTTATCTATAAGTTCCTGTGCTGCTGCTGTAACCTTTGAAGTATCTTTGCTTTCTCTTGCATCTTTAAATACTGTACTCTTTTCACCTGCAAGCTTATCAATAGCATTCTGCAAATCCTCTGCTGATTTATCAGTATTTTCATATCCTGTTTTGGAAACTTTTGCTTTCAGCATCTGTGTCGCTGCTGATGTGCTGCCATTTATGCTGTTAAGCATCGAATCTGCTGAACTATCATTATTAATATAATCAAGCAATGTTGAATTATTAATTGGAAGTCCCGCTTTTCTTGCTGTCTCATTTAACATCTGTGTAGTAACTCTCATATTTCTCTCCTTTCCGCTTTATGTTGTATATTTTTTATCAAATGCACATATATATTTTATCGGTCATTTTTTTATATAAATAACCCCGGCAAAAGACTCTTTACGACTTTTACCGGGGTTTTATAAAGGAGGCCTTTGCCTATGAAAAGCAGTTTAAAATCAACCCTTTACACCACCAAGCGTAACACCTCTTACAATAAATTTTGAAAGACACAGATAAACTACAATAACCGGAAGAATTGCAAATCCAAGCATCATATAAACCTTACCCATATCAAACTTCAAAAAGTCTGCACTTCTAAGCTGTGCAATAAGTATTGGAAGTGTTTTCTTACTATCTTTATTAAGAAGAAGCGAAGGAATAAAATAGTTATTCCATGAAGCAACGAAAGTGAATATCGCCTGTACTGCAATTGCCGGCTTCATAAGTGGAAGCACTATCTGATTAAATATTCTGAATTCATGTGCACCATCAATTCTTGCCGCTTCAACAAGTTCAATCGGAAGTACACTGTCCATATACTGCTTAATAAAGAAAAATACTACCGGTGAAGCTATTGAAGGAACAACAAGCGGTATGAATGAATTCATCAGATGCATATCACTCATCTGCTTAATAAATCCAAGTGCTGATACCTGTGTAGGCACCATCATTATAATCATAATAAATGTAAATGCCAGTTTCTTAAATCTGAAATTATAGGCATGTATTGCATACGCTGTAAGTGCCGAAAAATATACCGAAAGAATTGCTGTCCCACTGGCTACAAGAAGGCTGTTTGCCATGCCGCTTAACACCGGAAGCTGCTTATCTGTCAAAAGATTTTTCAGGTTAACCAAAAATGATTTTCCCGGAATAAGTGAAAAACCTTTCTGTATATCCGGATGAGATCTTGTAGTATTTATAAGCAATACATAAAATGAAAACAGGCATAAAATTGATAACAGAATTAATACAATATAGCACAGAGTTCTTTGTATATATAATGCAATTTTATCGCTTTTATCCGCTTTTTTCTTATTTGTTTCTGTACTCATAATCTACGCCTCCCTTCACTTCTTTGCTTTCTTCGATGCTTTTGCACCTGTATCCACCATATCTTTTGTTACATATTTGAATACGAAAATACTAAGCACTGCTGTTATTATAAATAATATAACTGAAAGAGCACCCGCCATACCATAATTCTTACTATACAAATGCTTATTCAGATACATGATGGCAGTCATGCTTGTTCTGTCCGGATTACCATTACCATTAGTAAGAATCTGAGGAACATCAAACATCTGGATACCACCGATAAGTGAAGTTACAAGTGTATAAGCCATGATAGGTTTTATAATTGGAAGTGTAATCTTTCTGAATATCTGGAATGAACTCGCTCCATCAATTCTTGCCGCTTCCATAATTCCTGTATCAATTCCCATAATGCCAGCCATCAGGACAATTGTTGTATTACCGAACCACATGAGGAAATTCATAAGTGCGATAAGTCCTCTGGCTCCGGCGACCTCCGCCAGAAACCTGTATGTAGGAAGTCCCATTGAATTAAGAAGATTGTTAATAGGACCTGCATCTGAGAATATTGTATAAAATAACATTGAAAATGCAGATGCCATAATCAGGTTCGGCATATATATAACTGTCTTGAAAAAACCTGTACATTTTAATCTTAATCTTAAATCCGTAAACCATGATGCAAGTAATAATGAGAAAAACATCTGTGGAATAAATCCCATCATCCATATAATAAATGTATTCTTTAAATACATTGGAAGTTCGCTGTTAAATAATATTTCTTTATAATTTTTAAATCCAACAAATGTAGGTCCTACCTGCATAAGACCAACTCTGTAATTTTCAAAAAAACTGTTATAGAAAGTGGAAAGCAACGGAATTAACTGAAAAATAATATATACCAAAAAGAATGGTATCAAAAAAATATATCCCCACTTTGCATAACTCACACATTTTGATTTTTTCCTTTTCATGCCGCCCTCCATTTCCAGCGACAGGAAAGCACGCCTTGAAACCGATTCAGATTAAATACCAATTATTGATTTCCCGACGTGCTTCCATCACTTAATTACATATATTTATTAGTGTGACAAGTTTGGATATTTCTCAATAGCTGCTTTGTAGAAGTTATCAAGTGCTTTATCCTTAGTTACATTTCCATCGAAGTAATCCTTCATAGCTTTCTGGAATTCTTCGTTAAGCCCCTGGTCATAAGCTGAAATATTCTTCATGTTAATCTTAGGTGCAGCCTGTGCAAACAGTTTGATATGATTCTGTCCGCCAAGGAATGCTGACTTGAAATCACTTGAAGCAAGTTCATTCATACCTGAAATTGTGTTTGTGTAATCCTGTGTATCTTTTGTTATCTGAACTTCTGTACTCTTATCACATGTAAGTGTCTTCATAATCTCTTTAATGAGGTTTGGATTATCTGTTCCTGCTGCTGCACAGATCCATGTACCACCCCAGTAGTAACTCTGTGGTCCCTGACATACTGCATAATCACCATAGATACCATTACCGACTTCTTCCTTACCACCTTCCTTTACAGGAGTTGCAAGTGAGTTACCAAGAAGTGTGAAGTTAATGCCCCATGTTGAATAGAAGAAACCAAATACCTTACCTTTAGGTCCCTGGTCTGCTGCCCATACATTATCCCAGAGAGATGACTTGTTATTATATCCTTTCTCTGTGAAAAGCTTTGTCTGGTCAACCCACTTCATAATATTGTCATCAATTACAATCTTGTTATTTGAATCAACCCAAGGTGCTGATACGTTGTTAGAAAATACCCTGTATGCATCATCATAACCTGAAAGCATCTTATAACCTTTGGCAGCTGCTTTTTCAGCAACAGAATTAAACTTATCCCATGATGAAAGTGCTTCCTGAACCTTATCCGGATTATCAGTTCCTAATACATCCTTTGCAATAGAACGTCTGTAAGCGAAAAGTCCCGGTGTTGCCTGCCATGTTGTACCTTTCTGGACACCCTTTGAATCAGTTACGATATCCTTTGTATACTGATACTGGTCAGCAAGGTCATCTTTTGTAAGACCAATATCATTTACAACGTCAAGTGTATAATCACTGTCTACATATTTTAATGCATAATCGGCTTCTACAAGGAAAATATCAACCTTTTCATCTGCCGGTGCATCTTTTTGCTTTAACAGTGCTGCATCAAGTGCATTCTGATAAGCATTATTCTCATTTGGTGTAACAACGAAATTAACCTTTACATCTGAAGGTAATTTTCCTGATTTCTTAAAGTATTCAAATCTTTCCTGAAATTCCTGATTCCAGCAATAAATATTAAGAACCTTTCCCTGTGCTGCTTCACTTGTATCTACCTTTGCAGCTGGCTTTCCACCGGAATTACCGCATCCGGCAAGCGTTGTCATTACCATTGCTGTTGCAAGAAACAGACTTGTTAATTTTCTTTTCATCATAATAAAACCTCCTCTAAAATTTAACCAATACATAACCCTTTGTTTCTTTGCCTGTTGCATCACATCTGTTTACTTTTGTCTGATGTCCTTTACTGTCTCTCCTTCCAGTAATCTGCCATCAACAACAACTCTTTTAACCAATGCAGTCTTGGGATTCTCAATACATGCTATAAGCTCTCTCGCAGCAAGCATTCCTATCTTTCTTGATTGCTGTTCTACTGTCGTAAGCTTTGGATTCAATATCTGTGAAAGCTTAATGCCGTCATAACCTACCATTGAAATATCATCCGGCACTTTTAAGCCTCTGCTTTTTATAGCATTAAACCCTCCCGAATAAGATAAATCATCAGGATAAAAAATACATGTTGGTGCATCCGTCATATTAAGAAGTTCATTTGTAAGCTTCTCTGCTTTAACTGCATTCAGATATTCAGATGACTTAACATATTCATCCGGAACATCTACATCCAGTTCTTCAAGTGTCATATAAAATGATGCAAGTCTTTCTTTTGTTACTTCTGAATTACTCTCACCATGTATATAAGCAATCTTACGATGTCCCATCTTATATACATACTGTACAAGTTCTCTCATCCCCTTTACATTATCTGAGCTGACGGAAGTACAGTTGTTAAATATGTAATCAATAGTCACTGAGGGAATAGCACCATTGACAACTTCCTGTACTTCAGGTTCTTCAAAATCCGCGCAGGCAATAACAACACCGTCAAGATTGCGATATTTGCAATGTTCATAGTATGTCATCTTTCTGTTATGGGTATTGATAAATGTAATATCATATCCACGACTTTCGGATTCGACCTTAACACCCTCCAGCACCGCTGAAAAATATTCATGTGTCAGACCACTGTGTGCTCTATCGTTCATTAACACGCCAATGTTATATGAACGGTTAGTTTTCAATGCTCTGGCTGCTGAGTTAGGATAATAACCCATATCACTTGCAGTCTGACGTATCTTCTTTCTGGTCTCTTCACTGATGTCACTATGATTATTAAGTGCCTTGCTTACTGTCGCAACTGACACGCTGCATTTTTCTGCAATATCTCTCATAGAAACCATCGTATCTTACCCCTTTACCTGTGCTTGTTGTTATTACTTAATCGTTTTCGTAAGTTCACTATAGCACGACATCTATTTTAATGCAACTGTTTTTTATATTTTTATAGTTATGACAAATTTTGTATATACATTTTTGTGCAATATGACTATTTTTCTGTTTTTTATCATTAAACATTGCTTTTTCATTTTCATTAAAATATACTCAAATCAGATAAATATATTCTTAATTTTTTAATTAGGACAATCATATTATATAATATACAGGTTTTATCTTAATTTCTCCTGTGTTTTACTGTTTTTTGTCTCTTAATCGTTTTCGTAATATCTAATACAGCTTGCATATGAATAAAATATGCAGAAACGAGGTTTATATGAATTTGGGATATTTTGATGATGATAATAAAGAATATGTTATAACAACTCCCAGAACTCCTCTTCCATGGATTAATTACCTTGGATGTGAAAGTTTTTTCAGACTTATAAGCAACACAGGCGGCGGATATGCATTTTATAAAGACGCAAAGCTTTTAAGGCTTACAAGATACCGATATAACAATGCTACGCTTGATTCTAACGGTCACTATTTTTATATTAACGATAACGGATGCATCTGGAATCCGGGATGGCAGCCTGTACAGACTGAACTTGACAGCTACGAATGTCGTCATGGTCTTGGATATACAACATACAAAGGCAGCAAAAATGGCATTGAAGCACATGTTACATCATTTGTTCCAATCGGAGCAAACTGTGAGCTTACACGTTTAAGTCTTAATAATACTTCCGATAAATCTAAGACATTTTCAGTTTATTCATATATTGAATTCTGTCTCTGGAATGCCGTTGATGATATGAACAATTTCCAGCGTACATACAGCACGGGAGAAGTTGAGATTGAACCTTACAACGCGAATTCATGTATTTATCATAAGACCGAGTACCGCGAACGCCGCAATCACTATGCTTTATGTGCAGTGAATTCATCTTGTGACGGTTTTGATACTGACCGTGACAGTTTCCTTGGAACTTATGGAAGCCCTCAGATGCCTGATGCAGTCGCTGCAAAAACATCACATAATTCAAAAGCAAGCGGATGGAACCCTGTTGCATCTTTCAGAAAAGACATAACACTTAAACCAAATGAAAAATGCCAGTTTATTTACATGTTAGGTTATATAGAAAATCCTGATGATGAAAAATGGGAAGCACCTCAAAAAATAAACAAACAACGTGCCAAAGCAATGATTGACACATATATGACTGATGAAGCTTTTGATAATGCATTTAACCGGTTGAAAAAACATTGGAACAATCTTCTTTCAAAATATACGCTTGAAACTTCCGATGACAAATTATGCCGTATGGTTAACATCTGGAACCAGTATCAGTGCATGGTTACATTCAATATGTCACGTTCCGCTTCATATTATGAGTCAGGAACAGGCCGCGGCATGGGATTTCGTGATTCATGCCAGGATCTGCTCGGATTTGTGCACCTTATTCCTGATGCCGCAAGGCAGCGTATTCTTGATATTGCCTCAACACAATTTGAAAACGGAAGTGCATATCACCAGTACCAGCCGCTCACAAAACAGGGCAATTCCGATATCGGAAGCGGATTCAATGACGACCCGCTCTGGCTCATAGCCGGAACTGCCGCATACCTTAAAGAAACAGGTGACTATTCTATACTCGACGAAATGACACCTTTTGACTGTAACAAAGAAAATACGGCACCTTTAATGGAACATCTTCGTCGTTCATTTAATTTCACAACGACACATCTTGGTCCTCACAACCTGCCGCTTATCGGGCGTGCCGACTGGAACGACTGCCTGAACCTCAACTGTTTTTCAACTGTTCCGGGCGAATCATTCCAGACTACCGGACCATCAGAAGGGCCTGTAGCAGAATCAGTATTTATAGCCGGAATGTATGTTAAATATGGCAGGGATTACGAAGCAATATGCAGACATCTCGGTCTTGATGACGAAGCCGATGCTGTATACAATCATGTAAATGACATGATTAAAGCTGTTACCGAATCAGGCTGGGACGGAGAATGGTTTTTACGTGCATATGATGCCGCAGGCGAAAAAGTTGGCTCCCATGAATGTAAAGAAGGTCAGATTTTCATTGAACCACAAGGTTTCTGTGTTATGGCAGGAATAGGAACCGATAATGGTCTTGCAGTCAGAGCACTCCGTTCAGTCGAAGAAAAACTTGACACAAAATATGGCATTGTTCTTTTACAGCCTGCTTATACTTCTTATCATCCTGAGCTTGGTGAAATAACTTCTTATCCGGAAGGTTACAAAGAAAATGCAGGAATTTTCTGTCACAACAACCCCTGGATTTCCATTGCCGAAACTGTTGTCGGACATGGCAACCGTGCTTTTGATGTATACAAGAAAATCTGCCCGGCATATCTTCAGGATGTAAGTGATCTTCACAAGACTGAAAGTTATGTATACTCACAGATGATAGCCGGCATTGATGCTGCTCATTTCGGAGAAGCAAAAAACAGCTGGCTCACAGGGACAGCAGCATGGACATTTACCAACATTTCACAGTACATTCTTGGAATACGGCCTGAATTTGACGGTCTGTGCATAGACCCATGCATACCGGATTACATGAAAGAATTCAGCGTAAAGAGGACCTTCCGTGGTGCCGAATATAATATCCACATTGACAACTCTTCCGGTTCACAGAAAGGCCTGAAATCACTTATCGTCAACGGAAAATCTGTTGAAGGAAATATTATTCCATATGATGAAAATATCAAAAAATATGATGTAACAGCTGTTTTATAAAATATTTCGATATAATCAAGAAAGAATCGAGGATACAATATGAATTTTCCAAAAGATTTTATATGGGGCACTGCAACAAGTGCCTATCAGATTGAGGGTGCATATAACCGCGACGGCAAAGGTGTTTCTATATGGGACACCTTCTGCCACACACCCGGAAAAATCAACGATAACGAAACCGGTGACATCGCATGTGACCATTATGACAAATATGAGGATGACATTAAACTTATGGCTGAACTTGGCATAAGTGCATACAGATTTTCAATATCATGGACAAGGATTTTTCCTGACGGCGATGACGAATTTCCTAATGCGAAAGGGTTGCAATTCTACGACAATCTAGTAAACTGCTGCCTTAAAAATGGCATAACACCACATATAACACTTTTTCACTGGGATTTGCCTCAGACTCTTGAAGATGACGGAGGATGGCTTTCAGAACGCACAATAAATGCTTTTGTAAAATATGCCGAATTGATTTGTGAACATTTTTCAGATCGTGTTGAATACTTTTCCACTATTAATGAGCCACAGATAATAACACGCATGGGATATTCAACAGGCCAGCATGCTCCCGGGCTTACTCTCCCGGACGACACAGTTCTTGAAATTCTTCATTCACTTGCAAAAGCACATGCAGCTGCCGTCCGTGCCATGAGAAAATGTGCAAAAAGAAAAATAAAAATCGGTTTTTCAAGCACAGGCAATCTGTGCTATCCTTCGACCGGTTCCAAAGAAGATATTGAAATGGCTAAAAAGCTCACTTTTTCAACCAATAAAGAAGACTTCCTGTTCTGCCACCAGATTTTTTGTGACGCAGTAATACTAGGAAAAACATGTGAATACAACCGTTCATGGGATGATGTTGAAGCACTCAACCCACCACTTGATTTTCTTGGGCTCAACATATATAACGGACACGAAGTCAACTCTGATGGAATTGTAAAGCACGGAATTGGATTTGCAAGAACTGCATTGAAATGGCCTGTAACACCGGAAGTTCTTTGCTGGGGACCTGTTTTCATGTACGAACGTTACAAACTTCCAATCATAATAACCGAAAACGGATTTTCCTGCAACGACCACATTTTCCTTGACGGCAAAGTACATGATGCCGACAGAATTGATTATCTTACAAGATATATTAATGAACTTTCAAAAGCCCTTGATGCCGGAACCGATGTAATCGGATATTTCCATTGGTCATTTACTGATAATTTTGAATGGCACAGTGGATACAATGAACGATTCGGGCTTGTATACATTGATTATGCAACAGGCAGACGGATTCCAAAAGATTCATTTCGCTGGTACAGTCAGCTTATCCGACGATAATCTGTGATTATACCGGCAAGTTCTTCAGGTGTGATGTTTTTACCGTTTTTCTGCCACTGTAAAAAAACGTTGACCATTGCACCTGAATAAAAATATAATTCATATGTTTTTTTCTTCAGAAAATCCGCATCATCGCTTGTACTATAATTATCTTTATATTCCTTTTCCATAATAATATTGGCAGCATCAATAATAAATGAATACATCCCTGCATCTGCAAGAGTTACAAAAATTTTACCATACCTGTCAAAAAATTTAATTATAAAAAGTATATGTCCATAATCCATTATATTATTTTTTTCTTTTAAATTATTTTTTTCTTCCTCAAGATATAGCGATGTTATTTCCTCTATATAATCTTTAACCAGTTCATCTTTCGTTTCATAATAATTGTAATATGTCATCCTTGACACTCCGGCTTTTTTAACTATATCAGAAACTGATATCTTGTCATATGCTTTCTGCTGCATAATATTTACAAGTGCGTCTCCCATACACATTCTCGTGAAACGATTTCTTTGGGTCTTTTTCTTTTCTCCGACAATCTTACGCAAATTTCCACCTCCGCATGATTAAATAACATAAATTTAACAGTTAAATCAATACTCTTATTTACATATTTCCTTTATTTGTAAATTGTATCACATCACGTTATATAATACAATATAATATAGTTTTAAAAACCACTTCTTATTTTTATGCCGTAAAGATATGTTAATACACAAAAATGGCAGAACGGAGATTTTTTATGAAATATGCAATTGTTACTGATTCAAGCTGTGATTTAAAATCACTGCCTTCTTCACATAATAACACAATTTACCTTCAGGCTCCACTCTCTTTGAGAATTGGAAACAAGGAATTTATTGATGATGAAAATCTTGATATAGAAAATTTTATGAACGAAATGCAGGAAAGCACAGAAGCAACAGGAAGTGCAGCACCAAGCCCACAAAGCTGGATTGATGCATTTGAACAGGCTGATATTATATTTGCAATAACAATTTCTTCAAAACTTTCAGGCAGCTGGCAAAGTCTGATATCTGCCAAAGATATGTATCTGGAAGACCATCCTGATAAAAAGATTTTTGCGATAGACAGCAAGATGGCTGGTTCAGGGCTTGCAATACTCGCTTTAAAACTCGCTGAATATATTGATGAAAATCTTTCATATGAAGAAATATGCACACGAATCACAGAATACCACAAACATATAGGACTTTTATTCGTCCTTGAATCAATTGAAAACCTTGTAAAAAACGGAAGAGTTAATAAAATTATAGGTAATATCATCGGCAAACTTGGCATTAAGCTGCTGGCTGGTGCCTCAAAAGAAGGCACAATTGACATTGTCCACAAATGCCGCGGACGCAACAATATCTATGACCGTCTTATTAAAAGCATGTTAAATGATGGCTATAACGGCGGTAAAGTAGTAATAAGCCACTGTTTTAATAACGAATCTGCAGATTATGTTGCCGGACAGCTCCGCCAGCAGTTCCCGACTGTAAATATCAAAATAATTCCTACAGGTGGTCTATGCAGCTATTATGCTGAAAAACACGGAATTCTTGTATCATATGAAAAATAAAATATTGTATTGGTTATGTAAAATCTGCTATCATGTTATTGTAAATATTCAGTAAATTTTATATTAAATTTTTATTTAAAAGAAAGGAATTAGATAATGTATCAATGTCCCAACTGTGGCGGTAATATCAAGTTTGATATCGCTTCACAAAAAATGGCTTGTGCAAACTGTAATTCATACTTCGACCCATATGATATTTCCAAGGAAACTGACGCAGAGGAAAACACATATTTTGATGTGACAGAGTTTACATGTCCACAATGCGGCGGCAGGATTTTAAGTACAGAAAATACCGCTGCTAATTTTTGCTCTTACTGTGGTGCATCAACTATTCTTTCTGGCAGACTTACGAAAGAAAAACGTCCGGGATATATCATTCCGTTCAAAATGACTAAGCAGGATTGTAAAGAAGCCTACAAGAAAAGAGTTAAAAATGCTATATTTGCACCTAAAGAATTAAAAGACCCGGAATTTATAGATGGTTTCAGGGGAATTTATATGCCTTACTGGGTATATCATGTAACCCAGAAAGGCATGAGCGGATTCCGTTTTTCAAGAAGCCACCGCAAAGGTGACTATATTTATACAGACAACTATGAGCTTTCCGGATATAACAATTCATCTTATAAAGGTCTGTCATTTGATGCCTCATCTTCGTTTGATGACACTTTAAGCCAGGCTATCGCTCCTTTTGATGCAAAAAACATGAATACATTCACGCCTTCATTTCTGAGTGGTTTTTATGCCGATACTGCGGATGTGCCAAAAAACACTTATGAATATGATGCAAAATCAATAGCGGAAGACGCATCTGTTGATTACATAAAAAACTCTGTAATTCCAGATTCAAAGGAAGCCCACAGATATAATCTTGATGACTCTGACAGCCAGATAGCCAGTCACCTTGATTCTCACATTGAGGAAACCGACTGTGCAATGTTTCCTGTATGGTTTTTGTCATATAGAAAAAAAGACAGAGTTGCATATGCTACAATAAACGGCCAGACCGGAAAAATTGCCGCAGACTTACCTGTATCTATAGGAAAATTTATTACCGGTTCGCTTTTGCTTACAATTCCTATATTTTTGTTTTTGAACATATTTTTTACATTCCGCCCAACTACAACATTAACGCTTGTTGCGTTTATAGCACTTATTTCCATGATTCTTTACGGAATAGAATTAAAGGAAATCAAAAAGCGTGACGAAGGGCTTGATGACATCGGAAAATATGCTATATGCAATGATAACTTCGACAATAAGCAGCCTGTAAAAAATAAACGGAAACGCTCCTTTAAAAAAGTTAATAATTCAAAATTTTTCAGCATGTTTACTGCATTTTTTATTGTTTTTATTACTTTTAATGTAATGTCAATGACTGCCGCCCTTATGAGCAGCCTTTTGCTTTTTAATTTCGGACCAATATTCTGGATTGCAATGATTATTATTGGCATTGTACTTGTCCGTACACATGAAAAGACTCTGAAGACACTGAAAAATAAATTTGTTATACCCGGTTCACTGCCGTCACTTGCAGCTATTATAATTGCAGCAGTTATTTCGATATTAAAGCCTGTATCAGACCTTTTCTATTATGGCGGATGTATCGGTGCCATGATTGCTGTTGTGTTCTCACTTATAAGTCTTATTAATTATTACAATATGCTTGCAACAAGAAAACTTCCTGAATTCGACAATTATAACGGAGGTGATGATGATGCAGATTAAAAACAGCAGTCTTTACAGCAGATTTTTCAAAGTTATATATATATGTATTTTCTGCTTAACCATGCTATTTTCAGTATTTTTATTCTCTTTAAATGCGTCTGCAGCAGATAACAACCCTAATACTGAAGCAACAACTTCTGCCGATAATAAAAGCAATAATTCTTCTGTCTCAGGAAATATTTATTATACAAATCCAGAGACCGGATATGTTGTACGTATTGAGGATGATGCCGCACTGCTGACCGATTATGAAAGAACGCAGCTTGCGGATTTGATGAAAGATATAACACAATACGGAAATGCCGCCTTTAAGAGTATTTTGACTAATTCGTACAGCACAACAGGCGATTACGCATATGCATACTATGCACAAATATTCCAGAAAAACAGTGGAACTATCTTTCTTATAGATATGGCAAAAAGAAAAATATGGATTCACAGCAATGGTGCAATTTATAAAACCATAACAGAAAGTTACGCTGATACAATAACAGATAATATTTACACTTACGCAAGTAAAAAAGAATATTATAATTGTGCAAGTAAGGCATTTGAGCAGGAATTGGCTCTTTTGAAAGGTTCAAAAATACGCCAGCCGATGAAATACACAAGTAATATTTTACTGGCTCTTATAATTGCTTTGTTTGCCAATTATGGGATTGTACGATTACTCACAAAGCAGAAAAAGCCAAAATCAAAGCAGCTTATCAGCGGTGCTTTCGTTCATCAGGCTTTTAATGATACACAATTTCAATTTATAAACCAGACAAGAGTGTATTCTCCACCAAGTTCCAGCAGCGGAGGTTCATCAGGCGGAGGGGGCAGTTCATCTTCCGGCGGCGGCGGTTCGTCAGGCGGCGGCGGTGGTGGCGGCGGTCACAGCTTCTGATATTTCCGTTCATTATCAACAAACATCATTAACATAAACAAAGCGGCACTGACTACAAACCAGTGCCGCTCTGTTATTTTTATCAAATATTTTATCAGATTGTTATATTCTCTTTATTCCTGCTATCCTACAGAGATGCTGCTCTCTCTAATGCCGCATCTATATTCGCACAGAAATTCTCATGTCCGACAGCATCTGCAAATCCAGCCTTTTCCATCATAAGTCTTGGCTGCTCCTGAACATGTGATAAAAGAAGTGTTATATTACGCTTCTTACATGCAGCCTGTATCTTCTGCAATGATTTAAGTGCTGTAACATCCATTGCCGGAACGCCTCGCATTCTTATTATAAGAACTTTTACGCCGGGTTCTAACGAAATCTCCATAAATTTGTCTGCTGCCGCAAAAAACATTGGTCCGATTATCTCATACACAACCGTATTCTTTGGAACAACTTTAAGTCTTATGCTGTCAGGGTCATCGTGCTCGTTAATATCCTCTCCAAGATACTTCCAACTCTTAACTTCCGTTACGTTAGACATTCTCATAAGGAAAAGAAGTGCTGCCATAACAACACCGACCTCAATAGCAACTACAAGGTCAAATACCACTGTAAGGACAAATGTAGTCAAAAGAACAAGAATATCACTCTTTGGAGATGTCTTGCAAAGTGAAACAAATTCTCTCCAGCCGCTCATGTTATATGCAACCATAAAAAGAATCGCCGCAATTGCAGGCATTGGAATCCATGCCGCATATGGCATAAGAACAACAAGTATAAGTAAAAGCGTGACTGAATGTACCATACCTGCAACCGGAGTTCGTCCGCCACTCTTGATATTTGCCGCTGTTCTTGCAATGGCACCAGTTGCCGGTATACCTCCGAAAAGTGCCGATACAACATTACCGGCTCCCTGTGCAACAAGCTCCATATTAGGCTTATGTCTGCTTCCAACCATACCATCTGCAACAACACATGATAAGAGTGATTCGATACCAGCAAGCACTGCAATTGTAAGTGCATCAGGGAAAAGTTCCCTTATCATAGTAAAATTAATTGATGGAAGGCTGACAGACGGAAGTTTATTGGATATTGTATACAAATCACCGATTGTCTTTACATCCATTTTTAACATCTTAACCATCACAATTGTCACAATTACTGCAATAAGTGATGGTGGAATTTTTTCTGTAATCTTAGGAAATATAATTAAAATAGCAAGTGCAACAACACCGACTATAAGTGCCTGATAATTAAAAGTTCCAATACAGTTTATACATTCTTTTACCTTATCAACTGTATCTATAGGTGAATTAGTAAATGTAAGCCCCAGAAAGTCCTTTATCTGGCCTACTAAAATAGTCACAGCAATACCAAACGTAAATCCTGTTGTAATTGTATAAGGAATAAATCTTATCAGATTGCCAAGCTTTAAAAAGCCCATGATAATAAGAAGTATGCCTGCCATAATCGTTGCAGCTGCAAGACCTGACATTCCGTTTCTTGCAACAATTCCTGCAACAATCGTTGCAAATGCAGCTGTTGGACCGGCAATCTGCACATTGCTTCCACCTAAAAACGAAATAACAAATCCAGCAAATATCGCTGTATATATGCCTTGCTCCGGTCCCACTCCCGATGCAAGGGCAAGGGCTATTGATAGTGGAAGGGCTATAATAGCGACAATAATTCCCGAAATAACATCTTTTACAAACTGCTCTTTTGTATAACTCTTCATACAGTCAAACAGCTTTGGCACAAACTGATTCATTTTTCTCTCTCCGTTCTTTAACGCCATAACAAACATTTTGGGAAATCTCTGATAAAATCACAAAGATTTCCCAAAAACAAACGTTCTTTTGTTTATATTTTTACTGTTCTACTGAATTATCATTTAAGAAACTCTGAACCTTTTCGCTAAGCTTCTCGTATCCGAGTTCTGCATTCATCTCGTTGCCATATGCATCAAGAATCTCCTGATAATCTGTATAACCATAATAGCTTGCATATGTAGCACCGATTTCATTAATATCATCTGCACTTACATTAATTCCATTATCAGCTGCAATTATTGTAAGAGTCATCTTCTCAAGAAGATACTCCTGTGCTGTCTGTGTAGCATAATCATCATATGCTGCATCATCAGAAAGATTGTATACGCTTGAGAGATATGATGAAAAATCTGAGATACCCTGTGCAGAATAATATGACTGATACTGATTATATTCTGCTTCCATATTCTGTTTAAGAATTGACTTTAAGCTGTCTAACTCTGCCTGCGGATATCCATTAACTGTTATATCTTTCTTAATTACTTCGTAAACAGCACTATACTTTTTGCTGTCATATGTACTCTTTCCTGAATTCTCAAGATATTCTCTTGTCTCTTTTCTTAAAGCTTCAACTGTTGTTCCTTCAATCCCCATGCTCTCTGCATTAGCTGCAACCCACTCATCTGTAAGTTCAGGAATTGTCTTCTTTGTAATAGAATGAACTGTTACTGTAAATATAACGCTCTTTCCTGCAAGATCCGAACTGCTGTAATCACTAGGGAATGTACATGGAATATCATATTCCTGACCTACATTAAGTCCTATAAGTCCCTGGTCAAGGTCTGTTATGAACTTGCCTGAACCGATTGTGTATGATACATCTGTTGCCGTTCCGCCTGAAAATGCAACACCGTCAAGCTTACCGCTGTAATCAAGTGATATAGTATCACCGCTTGCAGTTGTTCCTTCTGTTACCTGCTCTGAAGTAGCATGTGAAGATAAAATATTGCTTATGTAAGTCTCAACATCATCATCCGATACGGTAAGTGACGACTTATCAACTGACACTGCAATTCCCTTATACTCAGGAAGTGTAATGTACTTCTTATAAACCGCTGCATTCGATGCAATAGTTGCATTATATTCCTCTGCTGTAATAGCTTTGTTTGATGTATCATCAGCATCTGTTGCAGTATTATTGTTATTCTTCTTACCACAGCCCACCAATGAAACAACAAGTGTTGCCGCAAGCATAACACTCATAAATTTCTTTTTCATAATAAGTTCCTTTCAAAAAATAAAAATTTCTGCGTTCAGGTATTGCAAAATATATAAAATATATTTATAATATAACTACAAACGCATATAGTTGTCAACTATTTTTAACAACATAGACTGTTATAGCATACTTATTGACAAAATAAAAGGCGTTTCACATTTTTTTCATTTTTATAAAGGAAGTAATTTATGAAATCAGTCACAAAAAGGCATTTATCATCAGCAGCCTGCATTTTAATATTTTTGTCATTTTTACTAAACGGATGCCAGAACACTGCACTTTCCGACCCTGTACAGGTTACAGGTTACAAGCTCAATACTTATGTTGCTGTAAGTGCATATACAACAGGAGGTCACAAAACCTCAGAGCTTAAAGATATTCTTAACGAAGCTCTGCGAATATGTGACACATATGAGCTGATGTTTTCAAGAACCAACCCGGACAGTACCCTGTATAAGCTTAATGATGGTCAGATCACAACTGTGCCGCATGAACTCGGAGAACTGATATCATATGGCATCCAATATGCCGATATGTCAGATGGTGCATTTGACATAACAATCGGCAGCGTATCATCTTTGTGGGATTTCACATCAGATAATCCGGCTGTACCTGATGACAGTGATATACAGAATGCATTATCATATGTAGATTATACCAGGCTTAAACTTACGGAAAATAATGACGGAACATATACTGTAGACAAGCCGGATAAGACCATCATTGACCTCGGTGCCATAGCAAAAGGCTATATTGCAGATAAAATACGCAATTTTCTTTTGGAAAAAAGCATAAACCGTGGTATTATTAATCTTGGCGGCAATGTATTATGTGTAGGTGAAAAATCTTCAGATAATCCTTTCCTTATAGGAATAAAGAAACCATTCTCTGAAGATTCAGTACCTCTTGTAACATTGCGTCTTAATAATAAATCCGCCGTATCTTCCGGCAACTACGAAAGATACTTTTATCAGGATGGCAAGCTTTATCATCATATTCTAAATCCATCCACAGGATATCCGTATGATAACGGACTTTCAGATGTAACAATCATATCTGATGCATCAGTCACGGGAGACTGTTTAAGCACCACATGTTTTGCACTTGGTGCTGATAAAGGATTAAAACTTATAGAAAGCCTGTCCGGCATTGAAGCCATGTTTGTCATGTCTGACGAAACTATTAAGTATTCGAGCGGATTTTCTTCATATCTGAAATAAACTAAGAAAGGATTTTTATTTACATGATACGATTAATTCTGGTGTGTATATTTTTACTCATCATTTTTGTGTTAAGCCTTATTCTTTTTCCAATTGAATGGCTTATAGGCAGGATTTCACCAAAAGCAAAAGATATAAGCTCACTTCGTTTTGTGCAGTTTGTGTTTAAGGTGATTTTATTTTTATCGGGGGTAAGCACAACTGTTATAGGTCTTGAGAATATTCCAAAAGACGAACCTGTTGTTTTTATAGGCAACCACCGCGGTTTTTTTGACACGGTTGTATCTTACAGCCGCATGCCGCGTCTTACAGGTTTTATTGCCAAAAAAGAGATGCAAAAAGTTCCATTTATAAGATTATGGATGAAATATTTACACTGCCTTTTTATGGATCGTTCCAATCCGAGAGAAGGTCTTAAAACTATTCTTTCCGGTGTAGAACAGATTAATAATGGCATTTCTATTGTAATATTCCCTGAAGGAACCAGAAACAAAGGTGATGGAATTATGCCTTTCCACGGCGGCAGCTTCAAACTTGCAGACAAGAGCAACTGCAAGATAATCCCTATGGTTCAGAATAATACTGAAAATGTTCTGGAAGCTCATTTTCCATCAATCAAAAGAACTCATACCGTTCTTGAGTTTGGTACACCGATTGACACAGCTGCACTTGACAGGGATGAAAGAAAAGCCCTGCCGGATACAGTTCACGACTTGATGTTACAGATATACGAAAAGAATAAATCTCTTGTTTAACCATAAGGGATATGCTACAATATTGTACATTAGAATTCATTAATTATCAGGAGGATAAAATCAATGCCAGTATGGAGTATTGTATTATTAACAATATTGGTTATATTGTTAGTTGTATTTATTGCACTTATAATTGTCGGTAATAAGCTGCGTAAAAAGCAGGAGTCACAGCAGGAGCAGATTGACGCTGCAAAACAGATTATGTCAATGCTTGTAATTGACAAAAAGAAGATGAAGCTTAAAGATGCCGGACTTCCTAAGATGGTTCTTGACCAGACGCCTAAGTATTTAAGGGGTTCAAAGATGCCTATTGTCAAGGCAAAAATCGGACCAAGAGTCATGACTCTTATGTGTGACCCAAAAGTATTTGAACAGATTCCTGTAAAAGCTGAAATCAAGGCTGAAGTAAGCGGAATTTACATCACAGGCATCAAATCAGTTCGTGGCGGCAAGATTGTCGTTGAAGAAAAGAAAAAGAAAAAGGGATTTTTCAAACGTAACAAATAAAATAAATAAACCGCAAAGCAATATTAAAAGGTATCGCCAGCCGGCGGTATCTTTTAATATATGAAAGGAGCTTTTATGCGTAATTTAACATTATTAACAGATTTATACGAGCTTACTATGATGCAGGGTTACTTCAAAACAGGCAATAACCGTACGGTTATATTTGATGCTTTCCACCGCAATAACCCTTGCGGCGGCGGATATGCCATTGCATGTGGTCTTGACCAGGTAATCGATTATATTAAAAATCTTCATTTTACCGATGATGATATTGCTTACCTTAGCAGCCTTAATCTTTTTGATAATGATTTTCTTGATTATTTAAAAAACTTCCACTTTACAGGCGATATATATGCCATTCCCGAAGGAACACTTATTTTTCCAAGAGAACCAATTGTTAAAGTAATTGCTCCTATCATTGAAGCTCAGCTTGTAGAGACTGCAATCCTTAATATAATTAATCACCAGAGCCTTATCGCAACTAAGGCTGCCAGAGTATGCTATGCAGCAAAAGGCGACGGAATAATGGAATTTGGTCTGAGACGTGCCCAGGGTCCTGATGCCGGAATATATGGTGCAAGAGCTGCTGTCATTGCCGGTTGTGTTGGAACAAGTAATGTTCTTACAGGTCAGATGTTTGACGTTCCGGTCAAAGGAACCCACGCTCACAGCTGGATTATGAGTTTTCCTGATGAATATACAGCATTTAAGACATATGCAGACCTTTATCCGAATGCATGCATTCTTCTTGTAGACACATATGATACACTACGCTCAGGCGTTCCTAATGCAATCCGTGTATTTAAAGAAATGCGTGAAGCAGGAATTGAACTTAAAGGATATGGTATCAGACTCGACTCAGGCGACCTTGCTTATTTTTCTAAGAAAGCACGTAAAATGCTTGATGATGCCGGTTTTGAAGATGCTATTATATCTGCATCAAGTGACCTTGATGAATACCTTATTGATTCATTAAAAACACAGGGTGCCGCTATAACTTCATGGGGTGTCGGAACTAACCTTATTACAGCAAAAGACAATCCTGCATTTGGTGGTGTATACAAGCTTGCCGCTGTTATGGGAGATGATGGAAAGTTTATTCCAAAGATTAAGCTTTCTGAGAATTCGGAAAAGATTACTAATCCGGGAAATAAGACAGTTTACCGTGTTTACGACACTGACGGAATGTTAAAAGCAGACCTTATTGCACTTACAGACGAGACATACGATGAAAACGAACCTCTTCTTTTATTTGACCCTATAGAGACATGGAAAAAAACGCTTCTTCAGCCGGGTGAATACACTCTTCGTGAAATTATCGTTCCTGTATTCAAAAATGGAGAATGTGTATACACAACTCCACCTGTCATGGATATACAGAAATACTGTAAACATGAACTTGCTACTTTATGGGATGAATCAAAACGTCTTATAAATCCACAGGAAGTACATGTCGATTTATCAAAGAAATTATACGATTGCAAACAGGAGCTTTTAAATACTTATTCAACTCCTCATATTCACTAAAATACAACCTGTAAAGCCCTGCAAAAAAGGGTTAATAAAAAGCGTTCAGGACAGCAGTTATCCGCCTGAACGCTTTTAAATTTCTATATTTTAAATTCCTGAATTTTAATTCTCCAACTTAAAATTCTTCTTTGAGCTTATCTCTATCTCAACACTTGATTCTGAAATTATTTCATGGTTAAGTTCAAGCGTATACTCAATCCCTGCATATATCCTTTCATCACTTCTTTCAATGACAATATTTTTTGAATTGATTCCAAGATAAATGCCGCCATATGGTGTCTCGTAATATGTTGTTGTTCGCTCCCCGGGAACAAAAGAAAAATGCGTTGTAACATATCCTTTTTTAGTAATCTCAACCGTGCCATCAGGCGTAATCTTTATAAGATTGCTGCATGGCTTATCCTCACCGTCAATCATATCCGAATACTTAATATACTCATTTTCTCCGGAACGCTTATATCTTCCGGTATTGACAGTCTCAATAACTTCTTCATCTTCACTGCCGTCAGAATCTGAATCCTGAACGCCACTCGCAAAATGAAGTCCTTTTATACTTACAAATACTCTTTCATCCATACTGTTTTCCTCAGTTAAAAATCATCTTCTTTACATATCATACACAACAAATAAACACTCTAATAATTCTCAATATTAATCTGCTTCGTCATTGTAATATCAAATGGAAGTATTGAATTAGCAAATAACTTAAACTTTTCTTCCGCATCGCTTACATAGAATCTATACATGCTTGATGGACTGTCAACATCACATTTATTTGCAAGATTATCTCTCTCAAGCAGATTTTTGAGTTCAATAGCAGTTTCATATGCCGGATTTACAAGATTCACTTTATCGCCCATAACCTTCCGTATTGTAGAACGTATAAGCGGATAATGCGTACATCCCATAATAAGCGTATCTATATCTTTTTCTTTTAATTCTTCCAGATAACGTGAGGCTACCTGAAGTGTTATATCATCATGAAGCCAGCCTTCCTCAACAAGCGGAACAAATAACGGACATGCTTTTTCAAACACTTTTGCCTCATCATCAAGTGACTTTATGTATCTTGTATACACTCCGCTCCTTATATTTGCTTCCGTTCCAATAAGACCAATTCTTTTATTAGCAGTAGTCTCAACTGCCACCTTTGCTCCCGGCTTAACAACACCAAGAATCGGAAGGTCAAACTCCTGCTGCATCTCATCAAGTGCAAGTGCACTCGCTGTATTACATGCAATAACTATCGCCTTAACATTTTCTGTCTGAAGAAAACGTATAATCTGTCTTGAAAACTTTATAATATTATCTTTTGATTTGCTTCCATAAGGCACTCGTGCCGTATCACCAAAATAAACAATACGCTCATTTGGAATCTGACGCATAATCTCTCTTGCAACCGTCAGACCGCCGACACCGGAATCAAATACTCCGATTGGTGCGTTCTTATCCATAATTAACTTATTTTCCTCCCTGTAACCAGTCATTTAGAAATTTCAGATACTTAAATCTGTAAACATACTGAGTCTTTGTTATAGCATTATATTCATCATCTGTCAAAATATTCTTCAATTTTTCCTTAGAATCATCCGGAAGCACTCCACATGTCGAATCAACAAAACATAGCGGCGGATAGAGAACACACCACCAGTTTTTCCCACAATGCTCTCCTATGTCTATACGGAAAGCCTCATATACTCCCGGCGGAAATGTTACATCAGCATACGCTTTCATAGGAAAATAACTCTCCTCAAAATAGACATTTACTTTGCTATCTCCACCATGTGCCATAAGTGTTTCGTGTGCTATATTTTCAATATCAACCATTGATTCTGATAGAATCTCCTTTGATTCATCAATGCTTTGTGATTCGGCAAGAAGCGGCGAAAGATACTCAACAACAGCATCTTTTACGGCAAGCTTTCTTTTCTGGTCCTCATCGCTGTCACTGTTAGCCCTTACATGAAATCTGATAATATCCTGTGCAAGTTCTTCCTGTATTCTGTTTCTGCTCTCATTGCCCGAAACTCTGTATGTAAAAACTGCTGTACATAAACTCACAAATATAATACAAGCAATAAAAATAAATAGTCTGTGTCCTTTTTTCTTCATAATAACCTCCGTCTTAATATTATCAACCGGTAAAATGCCGGTGTTTTAATAAATCTATAGAGATTATTTCCAAAATGACACAGACTAAACAATTATTTATTTAAAAGTCTGATAATACCTTTTTCCTGATTACGTATATGCTGACGCATAAACATCTTTGCCCCCTCAACATCCTTGTCGGCAAGCTTCTGGATAATATCATTATGTTCATTTATAAGAATTGAATGTGTTCTTGCGTCTTTAACATACTCAAGTCTGTATCTGTACATCTGCTCCCTTAACTTATTGATAATCTGTATAAGCCTGTCATTGTCTGTCATTGCATATATTGTATCATGGAACTGGACATCGGCATCTACAATATTTACAACATCTTTTGAAACAATTGCAGACTCAAACACCTTATTGGCAGCTCTCAAATCCATAATACGCTCAGGTGTCACATTTTTGCATGCGAGTGCAACTGCAAGCTCCTCAAGTGTACATCTTACTTCGAGAACATCTCTCATATCTTTTTCAGTTATATGGGCAACTTCTGCACCCTTTCTTGGAATCATAATAACAAGTCCCTCAAGTTCAAGCTTACGGATAGCTTCTCTTATAGGTGTTCTGCTTACTCCGAGCTTCTGTGCAAGCTGAATCTCCATCAGTCTCTCACCGGGTTCCATCTCGCCACGCAGTATTGCCTGTCTCAATGTATTAAAAACAACATCCCTCAATGGGAGATAATCATTTACATCCATCTTTAATTCGCCCTTCATAATTTCTTATGTCCTCCATTTCTAATTATATTATTACGTATGTTTCGATTGAACAGTTATCCTAGTTAAATGTCTCAGTAATATATACCTGACGTGCCTCGCCCTGTGCCTTTAATACAGCCTGACATCTCAATGCCGTCTGTTCATCCGGAAAAATTCCGAACACAGTAGGACCACTTCCACTCATCATTGCTCCTATCGCTCCGTTTTTAAGCATCTGTTTCTTAATGCTGTCTATAACCGGATAAAGAGGAATTGTGACATCTTCAAGCACATTGCCCATATTTTGTGCCACGCCTTCTACATCGCCTCTTTTTATTGCATCCATTATGCCATCAATATCAGGATGCTTGCTTATTCCGCCCATATCAAGACTTTCATAGACAAGCTTTGTTGAAACATTAATCGGAGGCTTTGCGACAATAAGCCAGCAGTGTGGCATAGGCGTAAGACGCGTAAGCTTTTCTCCTATTCCCTCAGCAAGTGCTGTTCCTCTCATTATGCAATAAGGAACATCCGCACCAATCTTTAAGCCCATCTCCATAAGCTTCGACTGCGATATTCCGAGGTCAAATATCTTATTCATGCCAAATAATGTTGAAGCCGCATCTGTACTTCCTCCAGCCATACCGGCTGCAACCGGTATAAACTTATTAAGGTCTATCTCTACGCCCTCTTTGATATTATATTCATCTTTCATCATCCTGGCAGCCTTATAAATAAGATTATTCTCATTCACAGGCAGGAAAAACAGATTAGAATTAATCCTTATCTCATCCTCCGGAATCTTTTTAATGATGATTCTGTCATATATTCCAACAGTCTGCATTATCATGCGTACTTCATGATAGCCATCATCTCTTTTTCCAAGAACATCAAGACCAAGATTAATCTTTGCACGTGCCTTTAATCGTATACTGTCCATATCTTTTCTCCATTGTTTCTTGTATACAACAATTATATAAAATGTATTGTATTTTTGCAAGTACATAGTTATCTTTTATAAATATTTTCTTGTTTTTTACATATATTTAATATCTGCCTAAATAGCTTCCTTATTTTTCCTGTATTTATTAGGTGAAACTCCCTTGACATGCCTGAATGCATCCCCAAAATAGTTACTGTCATTGAAACCGCACTCAAATGCTATATCAGTGATAGACTTATTAGTCTCAAGAAGGAGCCTGCACGCATTTTTAATTCTTACATTAACTATATATTCTTTAAATCCAAAACCTGTTACAGCCTTAAACTTCTTAGATAAGTATGACCTGCTTATATGGAATTTATCCGACATATCCTCAAGACTTAACTTTTTGTCATAATTTTCATATATATATGTCGCAATCTGCTGCATGAGCTGATTATCAACATCAAGCTCTTTTATAACATTTTCCTCATATCTCCGGCATCTTATTATAAAAAGGACAAGTTCTATAAGCCCCGTCCTTATAAATGCCGGTGACAATATATCCTGTCCTTCATTTTCAAAAATCATCTTATTCATAAGTGATTCAACATAATCTCTTCTTTTATCAGGAATAGAAATAACACCGGTTGAGAGAGATTCTTTCACAAAATCCGGTCCAACAATGTCATTGAGCCATTTTAAATTACTCTCTTTAAAACACAAAACATATCTCTCACTGCAGCCATGCTGCGGAAACGAGCTTTTATGAAGTTCCCCCTGCGGTACAACAATAAGATCGCCTCTGTTAAGCTTATAAATATTATGGTCAATAAAAAATGTACAGTCACCATTTATCAGATAGAAAATCTCATAATATGGATGTGTATGCGTCGGCTGGCTTCCCGAACTTTTATCTCTTTTTATCTTATAAACTTTAAAATCTGTAGGCATATCAAATAAATAATCCATAAAGGCCTCCGTATATTATAAATAAATCTCCAAACTTTTTTTCTGTATTATTCCACTAAAATCGTTATATTTTTGTAGAATTTACTGCTTTTTGTGCTATGATTAACATAAACATTAATGAACTTGATTTATCTTGTCAAGTACCAAAAATAATTATGTGCTAAAATATGCCATTTTTGCACAGAAATGGAGATAATTAACATGTCAAAACCAATAAGTGCTGATAAACGCAAATTAATTCTTGAGGGTAACCTTATTCAGGCTATCCTTATGCTTGCAATTCCTGTAATGCTCAACAGTTTTATCCAGTCAATGTACAACCTTACAGATACATTCTGGCTTGGAAAAATCGGAACTGCTTCACAGGCTGCAATAACACTTGTATCTCCTGTGCAGAATATACTAATAAACTTTGGTGCCGGCATAACAACCGCCGGTTCAATTCTTATATCACAGTATCTCGGTGCCAGACAGGACAAGCAGGCCAATTCAATGGCAAACCATATCTGCCTGTGTTCGCTTGTATTTGCAGTAATATGTGCCGGAATATGCTGGATTGCCACACCTGGTATAGTAAAATGGCTTGGAGCTGAACAGGACATTTATCACTTCAGTATTTCATATTTAAGGATAGTTGTACTTGACCTTCCATTTCTTTTTATGATTAACCTGTATACATCAGTAAAACAGTCACAAGGTGACACTGTACGTCCTATGCTTCTTAATCTTCTGGGCGTATCACTCAACCTAATAATGGATCCGGTCTTCCTTATCGTATTTAAAATGGGAATCTCCGGAGCCGCACTTGCAACACTTATTGCCAAAATTCCAAGTGCCGCAATTGCAATACTTGCATTAAGACGCAAAAACCAGCTTATCCGTCTTGACTTTAAAAATTTCAAATTTGATAAAAATAAAATGACATCTATATTTAAAATTGGTCTTCCAACAGCAATCGGTGGAAGCACAATGCAGTTTGGTTTCCTTCTTATGACAAAAAATGTCAATGCATACGGAACTACAGCTACAACCGCATACGGTATCGGAAATAAAATCAACAGCCTTATCACAATGCCGGCAAGCGGAATCGGCTCTGCTATATCAACAATAGTCGGTCAGAATTTCGGAGCCAATAATCTCAAACGTGTAAATAAATCATATCATATCGCATTGCGAATCGGTGCAGTATTTCTTTTTGTATTTGGTACTATCCTTTCGCGTCCGTTTATCGCTGAACCAATTGTACGTTTCTTTACAAGCGATGAAAATGTTGTTCCGCTTGCAACACAATTTCTGTCAATCATGGCAATGTGCTGCTGGACTAATGCTTTTTATAACGTAACACAGGGACTTTTCCAGGGTTCCGGACATACATTGATAACAATGCTTGTCGATGCTACAAGAATATGGATTTTCCGTTTTCTCACATTATGGGTTTGTTCATCAATCCTCAAAATGGGAGTTGAAAGTGTATGGTATGCTGTTGTAGTAAGTAATGCGACATCCGCTCTTATTCTTTATATTCTTTACTGGACAGGAATTTGGAAAAAACGTACTATTAAGATTGAGTAAGTTCTGTCCGATATATAATGTAAAGAATACTAAATCATACCACGGAGGGTAATATTATGGATTTTAACGGAATAGGAACAAGTTATTCATCTTATGAAACTAAAAATGTATCAGCTAAATCAACAAATGACAAAAAAGCTGATTCAACTGATAAATTTTCAGAAAAATCTGCTTATTCTGAAATAAGTGCTTCTTATGAACCTTCTTCATCAACATCAAAAGTAACATCTGCTGCAGACAGAAAGGCCATCATTGCTCAGCTCAAATCTGATACAGAGCAAAGAATGGCACAGATGCAGTCACTTGTAACAAAGATGTTTGCAAAGCAGGGCATTACAATCGGAACTGCCGATGATATGTGGAAAGCACTTGCCAATGGCAATTTTACAGCAGATGCTGGTACTATTGCACAGGCAAAAGAAGATATTTCAGAAGACGGTTACTGGGGTGTCAACCAGACATCAGACAGACTTCTTGATTTCGCTGTAGCTCTTTCAGGCGGCGATGAAGAAAACATGAAAAAGATGGTATCTGCTGTAGAAAAAGGATTTAAAGAAGCAACTAAATCATGGGGAAAAGACCTTCCTTCAATCTCAAACGATACATATTCAGCAACAATGAAAAAGTTTGACCAGTGGTTTTCAGATAACGGATATTCAACAAAGACATCCGATATTTTAGGTAATAACTAAAACATAATTTTAAAAATTTACTGACATTGCCATGTTTAACTGTAACATGGCAATGTTATATTTTCAGGAGCAATATAGATAAAATGGCATCAGAAAACATCGTGCAAAAAAAGAAACAAAATCAGAAAAAGAAACAGCTTTTAATTATTACAACAATTATCTCAGCATTACTTCTTTTAATTATTATATTTACCTCATTATGTCATATAAAAATACGATTAAACGGAGATTCTGACGAGACAGTTGAATATGGAAATGAATATACTGAAGAAGGTGCAACTGCAGCTTATACCGTATTATTTTCAAAGAAAAAGCCTCTTGCAGTAACAATTGATGGTATAGTTGACTCCTCAAAAGTCGGAAAATATCATATAAAGTACAAGGCCAAAAAAGGACTTTTCTTAAGCGAAAAAACACGCACCGTATCAGTTGTTGACACAGAATGTCCTGTAATTGAACTTAACCACACCGACGGCTATTATCCCAAAAAAGGTGAAGCCTATATTGAAGAAGGATACACCGCACATGATAACTATGACGGCGATATAACAAACAAAGTAACACGCAAGGAGACAAAAAGTTCCATAACTTATACAGTACGCGATTCTTCAGGAAATATCGCAGTTGCAACCCGTGAAATTGAATATAATGACGGAATTGCACCGACAATCACATTGAACGGCGATTCAGATATAACAATGAATGCCGGAACAGCTTTTGATGACCCCGGCTGCACAGCTTCCGACTCAAAAGGAAATGATCTCACAGAAGCAGTGACTGTTGACGGTGATTTAAATACATATAAAGCCGGTGATTATACTATAACTTATTCTGTCACTGACAAATATGGAAATGAATCAAGTGTCGAAAGACATATAAAAATCAATCCGCTACGGCAGGCAGATACTGTAAGTCCCGGTTCAAAAACTGTCTATCTCACATTTGATGACGGTCCTGGCGAATACACGCAACAGCTTCTCGACACACTCGCAAAATATAATGTAAAAGCAACTTTTTTTGTAACTGACGGAAACAGTGATTACCGTTATCTTCTTGCAAAAGAAGCAGCCGCAGGACACACTGTTGCAATACACAGTGCAACCCACGACTACAAGTATATCTATTCAAGCTGTGATGCTTATTTTGAAGATTTAAACCGCATGTCAGACATAATAACCGAACAGACAGGAAAACGTCCAAAACTTCTGCGTTTTCCAGGTGGAAGTTCAAATACAATAAGCAAACAATACTGTTCCCGTATTATGTCAGTCCTTACCAAAGCTGTCTCAGACCAGGGATACAAGTACTTTGACTGGAATGTATCAAGCGGTGATGCAGGCGGTACAACAAGCACATCCGAAGTTTATAATAATGTCATAAGCGGAATACAGTCACATGACATATCTGTAGTTTTACAACATGACATAAAACTTTTCAGCGTCAACGCAGTTGAGGATATTATTGTATGGGGACTTGCCAACGGATATACATTTCTTCCTCTTACTGAATCAAGTCCTGCTATACACCATGGTGTAAATAATTAGTCTTAAACATTTTTCCGGCTGTCTTACTAGATGGCCGGAGTTTTTATTAACAGCAGTTTCTGTCCTCTCGGCGGTCTGTAATTTAAATCATCAATATCAGAAAGCTGGCTGTTCTGCTGTTTTATCATATCCATTGTAGTGTGATATTTTTTTGTAATATTCCACATATTCTGCGTTCCGTCAGATATATATCCGGCAATTCCCGGAAGTGCCAGGTACTCTTTCTCATCATAATCTGTTATTTCACATTCATTTGCCGCCTGACATGTATACATCTCAAAACAAATGGCATCAATTGAAACACTTCCCTTTATCTCTATTTCATCTTTTGTAGTCATCACTGCCGAAAGCTGCTCAACACATATGTCAAGCGTATAATCCATATCCTTGCATGATGTCAGCTGCAATTTGTATGAAAACGGTACGACAGCTTTAAGCCCGCCCATAGGTACAGCGTCGTCTGATGTCACATAAAACACAGCTGCTATAACTGCACCATTTATCACAATTCCATCTTCTTCAACCGATATATCATCAATCTGTGCAGTTCCGCTACAATTACATATCTGCATTATACCGGCATATCTGTCTGTCTTTACCCTCTGTGATACACGGCATTTTCCGTTATTTCTGACAATAAGCTTCTTTAATTTTGTCTCATCACATTTTACGGTTATATTTTTTACAGGAGAATATATATCATTTATCACCGTCTGGTGCCTTTCTTCATATCCCCTTACGGACAAATCAAGCACCATCTCAACTGCAATTTCCCTGTTTTCGCCGTCATAGTCCGGACGTGCCTCCATTGTAAAACTGATGAGTCTGTACTGCACAAAGCTCACCATATCCTCACTGCATCCATTTATATCAAGTTTTCCCTCAAATGGAAATGTTGTCTCAACCCATTGTACAGGCTGGCTTTCATCAACCGGAATATACATAAAAAATATTCCTGCCTCACCGTTAAGTGATACCCCATCATCTGTAAGTCTGCTGTTAAATGATTTTATACAGGATTCTTCCCAGATAATTTCACCAACATCAGGCTTTCCAGCCGGTACAGACAGACTTTCTTTTATTCTCAGATTATCCCTGAGATTAACCGCAAGCTCAGAATATACCACATCCTCACTAAGTGTCTGTATATGCCATCCATCGTCTTCTTCCACTCCTGCTGCTGCCTGAATCTCACTTAATTCCTCGCACACAACAGTAATTGCAATTATTGCCTTAATACTGACTTTTCTTGAATTAATTGCCTTGACTGTTAAATCCTCCAGCTTGGCATCGCACACCGCATATGTACCATCTGCATTATCAGGCAGATTGACATTTTCATTAAAATTCATGCTGCCTGCCATTTTATACGGCATAACTTTTCCATTAGTTTCATTTCTTCCACAGTAAAGAAACGCAAAATCGAGACTTCCCTTCACCTCTGCACGTTCTCCGCTTACTTTCACGCTGTCCGCATGTGGATTTCCCCACTCACGTATAATCGAATCTATATCCGCTTTGCTGTCAGGTACATTAAAATCATCATCAAGTGTAATCTGCATTGTATTCTTACATTTAACGCTGTTTTCACGGATTCTTTCTTTATTGATTTTCAAAATGTTTCCCCCTTTATAATATTAATATATAAAATATTACATCTTAAATACTACCGGTTCCTCACGCTTTTCTGTCTTTAAAACTATATATGGTGTTGTGGCTCTCTGTGTGACCGGTTCCTGAGTTTTTGGACCTGCAAGGCTTAAATCTACATATATTGAATTCTCGCCCAGATATACGTCATTAACGCTTATACTGTAGCCACTCGTTGTCATAGTTCCATAACCTGCAACCATATATGTATAATCTTTTGTTGTATATGTCATTTTAAGCGTACTTCCCTTTTTTTCATCTATAAGTTTCTTTAACTCAGCCGGAAGATCTTCGTCTTCGACAACTGTATAGTCTATCTCCTCTTTTTTAGTGTTGTTTATTCCCTTCAGGGAACATCCCGGCAGAACACACATTCCAGACAGGAGTACCGCAATAACAAGCAATACCGGAATCAGATGCCTTTTTGCCTCAATTCTTTTAAATACATTTCTTTTTTTCAATACATATTCACCACCTGAAAATAATAAATCCCTGTAACAAGACTTAATAAAATCTTATTACAGAGATTTGCTATTTATTCGTAGTTTATTATATTTATCCTATAACATAACCTTTATTTTTGATAACTTCGATTACATCGTCAACATATTTCTCACATGTCTCAACTGAATCAGCCTCAACCATAACTCTCACAACCGGTTCTGTGCCGCTCTCACGTACAAGAATTCGTCCATTCTCGCCGAGTTTTTCTGCCGCTGCTTCAACTGCTGCCCTGACATCAGCATCATTTTGTGCCTCTGTCTTATCTGTCACACGCACATTTTTAAGCACCTGAGGATATATAACAACAGGTGATGCAAGCTGTCCAAGCGTCTTTTTCTTTGCAAGCATTACTTCCATCATCTTGATTGCAGTGATTATACCGTCGCCTGTTGTTGCATATTTGCTGAAAATAATATGTCCTGACTGCTCTCCACCCAGTCTGTAACCATTCTTTGACATGCATTCATATACATATTTGTCACCGACTGCTGTCTTTTCATAATCAATTCCAACCGCGTCAAATGCCTTATAAAGTCCAAAGTTTGACATTACAGTAGTTACAACCTTATTGTCTACAAGCTTGCCTCTTTCTTTCATATAACAGCCATAGATGTATAAAATATGGTCTCCGTTTATAACATTGCCATTCTCGTCAACACAAAGGCATCTGTCCGCATCTCCGTCAAACGCAAATCCGGCATCAAGGTGTTCTCTTTTTACAAGCTCACAGAGACTTTCGATGTGTGTGGAACCGCAGCCGTTGTTGATATTTAATCCGTCAGGCTCTGCATGAATCACATATGTCTTTGCTCCGAGTGCATCAAATATGCTCTTTGCAAGTGACCACGCACTTCCGTTTGCTGCATCAAGTCCAATTCTCATACCCTTAAAAGAATAAATTGCAAGACTCATAAGATAGCCCATATATCTGTTACGTCCGGCAGCATAATCAACAGTACATCCAATTTTTTCTCTTGTAGCAAATGGAAGCTCTGCCATCTCACCGTCAAGATACTTTTCAATCTCTCCGATGACATCTTCTCTCATCTTCTCTCCCTTATCATTGATAAGCTTGATTCCATTATCATAATAAGGATTATGGCTTGCTGAAATCATAATTCCACAGTCAAAATCTTCTGTTCTTGTAACATATGACACACTCGGAGTCGTTGTAACATGTAAAAGATATGCGTCAGCTCCTGATGCTGTAAGTCCGGCTACAAGTGAATACTCAAACATATAGCTGCTTCTTCTTGTATCTTTTCCAATTACAATCTTTGCCTTTCCATCTTCATGATTTTTCCCGTAAAACCATCCTAAAAATCTTCCGACTTTGTAAGCATGCTCCACTGTGAGATTAACATTTGCCTCACCACGGAAACCGTCTGTTCCAAAATATTTGCCCATAACTGCCTCACTTTCACATTAATACAATAAATATTATGAATCTCTATTATTATGCTTCATATCCATTAGGATTGTTCTTCTGCCATCTCCATGAATCTTCACACATATCAAATAAATCTCTCTTCGCTTTCCATCCAAGTTCTTTTTCAGCCTTTGTTGCATCACAGTAATTAACAGGAACATCACCGGCTCTTCTTGGCTTCATCTCATAAGGAATCTTTACACCTGATGCCTTCTCAAATGTCTTTACAACATCAAGAACCGAAGAACCTTTTCCTGTTCCGAGGTTGTAAATTTCTATTCCCGGATTGCACTTTAACTTCTCAACAGCCTTTACATGTCCATCTGCAAGGTCACATACATGAATATAATCTCTTATACATGTTCCGTCCGGTGTGTCATAATCATCACCAAACACGCCCAGACATTTTAATTTGCCAACTGCAACCTGTGTGATGTATGGCATAAGGTTATTGGGAATTCCATTCGGGTTTTCTCCGATTTTCCCACTCTTATGTGCCCCGATAGGATTAAAATATCTCAAAAGAATTACATTCCATTCTGGGTCAGCCTTCTGGATATCAGTAAGAATCTGTTCAAGCATTGCCTTTGTTCTTCCGTAAGGATTAGTAATCTCACCCATTGGGCATTCTTCTGTGATAGGTACAAATGCCGGGTCCCCATAAACAGTCGCAGATGAAGAAAATATAATATTTTTAACATTATGATTTCTCATCTCATCAAATAAAACAAGAGAACCTGATATATTATTACTATAGTATTCAAGCGGCTTTGACACTGACTCACCAACTGCTTTAAGACCTGCAAAATGAATACAGCTGTCAATATTTTCAGCTTCAAACATCTTCTTTAACAATTCACGGTCAGCAATATCGCCCTCGTAAAATGTTACTTTTTTACCTGTAATCTCTTCTACCCTTTTAAGAGACTCTTTTGATGAATTAACAAGATTATCAAGCACTACAACTTCATATCCTGAATTAAGAAGTTCGATTACCGTATGACTGCCGATATATCCGGCACCGCCTGTTACTAAAATAGACATTGTACTACCTCTTTTCATATTTATTAAGTAAAAATTTATTTTTTATAAAGATTAGACATATCCTTATCAAAATAGTCTTCTTCGTTTAAAGTATCAGCGATAGCTTCTTTTACAGCCTTTGCACAGACTGCACTAAACTTTTCAGCCATATCACCATACATATGACCCTCTTTATCATAGAAATCATCTGTTGTTCTGTCAAGTACATCAAACTTTAACTTATTGAAATTAAGGTATTTGACATCAAGCTGTGCTGCAAGATTGCTAAGATATGCATCCGCCTGTGCAAAACCGCTGCATTTTTCAGCCACTGTGTCGGGATCCTGCACAACTGTTGTTAGTACTATGTTAATTCCGTTTTTACGACATAGATTAACAATCTTCTCAACATATTCCCCCTCTTCGCTGTCAAGCTTGCTCTCGTCCCAGTCAAGACATGATGTTGTGGATTTCTTATAATCTTTGCTCCTTGATACAAAACCATTTCCCATATATGTATCATACTTATTCATGCTGACAACTTCAGGAGAATAATTCTTATATGCATCTGACTGCTTTAATTTAATCGTCTTTCCAACAGTCTTATAGCACTGCCAGTAATTAGTCCATCGAAGAAATGTTCCCCGGTACTCTTCTCTTGCCATTTTGTGCATATAATACCCAAGCTTTTCATTACATGCCGGATAAGCATTGTATACATTATTAAAAAGAATACTCTCATCATGCTGGTTTACAAAATATTGATAGTCAAGGTCAAGTATTACTGTTTTTAATTTTTTGTATTTTAATGCATATTTTAAAATATAATATGCATCATACATATACTCTCCGCCTATACACATATTCATTGTGGACATTCTAAGCTCTTCGCTCATTTTGCTGCTGTCAAAGCCATAACTTCCATGTGATGCACCAAGAATAAGACATTCATAATCATTATTTTTACACTCATAAAACATTGTCCTGCCAAGTCCGGGCTGCACCAAAGCATAATTAAGAAACTGGTTGATAGCAGTGACAAGAATTATGAACACCACTGCTGCAATAAGACCTTTTCTTTTCTTCATAATACTCTCCTAAAACTGTGCATATACAAATTCAGTCGTACTTCCGACATATCCAAATGGTGCTGTTGCAAATATAAGAATTATATATAATGCCCATCTTACAACAAGCGGTCTTTGTGCAACAAATTCACGTAAATTAATACCTTTTTCTTTCATTACACTTGTTATAAATAAAATAACTGTTCCTACAATCAGAATCTTGTAATCCCTCATATTAAGCCCAAGTCTTAAAAGACTGCCATTTGCAAGAACTGAAAAAGTAAATCCCCTGAATATCCCTGTAAAGGCCTTAAATGCAAGTTCTGCTGTCAAACAGGCGTCGAAAAGCCAGCCAATATTAACAATTATAAATGTCCTTATAATACTTACAACCTTCCAATAGCGTGATGACGTATTTATATGGCATTTCTTTGCCATAGATGCATAAACAGGCTTTAACAGATTGCTGAGTGCAATGATTATGCCGTTATAGAATCCATACAGTATGTACTTCCACGAAGCACCATGCCATACACCTACTATAAAAAATATAAGAATATTGGCAAGACATATAGGAAGGACTCTTCCTGTTGTTTTACCAAAACGTTTTTTTGCAAATTTACCAAAATGAAGCATATGTTTAGATATAGAAAACGGATAGAAAATATAATCTTTCATCCATGTACCAAGACTGATATGCCATCTTCTCCAGAATTCGCCAAGATTTTTTGAAAAATACGGCTGTCTGAAGTTCTCATCAAGATGTATCCCGAATATTTCTGACGCACCGATTACCAGGTCCATTCCGCCGGCGAAATCACAATATACATATATAGAAAATAAAAGAAGTGCAAATACAATATGTACTCCCGAATATGTATTCAGACTTGAAAATACAGTATTTGCCGCAACGTAAGCCCTGTCTGCAAGAATCAGCTTCTTTGCAAGTCCCCATGCCATACGCTGCATGCCAAACTCCACATTCTTAATATCAAAGTCATGTCCTTCAAAAAACTGCGGTGCTAGTCTGTCATATCTTCCGATAGGTCCCTGTAAAAGCTGAGGAAGAAATGCCGTAAAAAGAGCAAGTTTAAATATATTTTTTTGTGCCTCATACTTTTTCTGATATACATCTATCACGTAACTCATAGTCTGAAATGTATAAAATGAAATTCCAAGAGGCATTATAATCTTAAATCCCGGAAGCTTTGCTGTATTTCCAAATAATGCTCCCACTGCATTGATATTGCTTATAAAGAAATTGATATATTTCATGCCCGTCAATATGCCAAAATTGCATAAAAGGCATGCAATTAGAAGCCTGCGTCGATTTTTCTTATCAACGCAAGCCTCCATCTTAATTGTAAATATATAAGATGATATTATCGTAAATATAATATATCCCATATACTTAATTCCATATGTAGCATAAAAAGCAAAACTCATAATCAGCAGCACAACCCACTGATACTTTTTCGGCATAAGATAATATATAAATGCCGTAATCATAATTGTAAATAAAAACCCCGCAGAAATGAATGACATATCTGTTCTCCTAGATTATCTTCCAAGCATCTTATCTTCAGACCATATTTCAACTTTATACTTGTTAGCCTTGTTATATCTCTTTCTCAAGTCTTTGAGCTGCTTTAAGTATTCCATTGTAACTTTTCCTGAAAGCTTTGATTCGCCCTCTGTTCTTTGCTGGAACTTGTAAGGAATCTCTATAACTTTTGAATATGTACCCATAGCAAGAACTTCTACCATAATCTTCCATCCAATTGGCTGAAGGTCAGCATGTTCAATTACTTCTCTTCTGAACATGAAAAGTCCGCTTGTAGGGTCGGAAATCTGTCTTAAACACGGAAGCATAATCTGTCCAATCTTTCTTGCAGTTCCTGATACAAACTTTCTGTACCAGTTAAGTCCGCCGTCATCGCCACCAGGAATAAGACGGCTTGGAATACAGAAATCAGCACCTGCTTCCATAGCTTTATACATATATTTAAGCACAATCGGAGGATGCTGTAAGTCCGCATCCATACATGCCATATACTCACCTTTTGCAAGTCTGAAGCCTTTAAGAACTGCTGTTGCAAGTCCGCTCTCACCTGTTCTGTGTTCCATTCTCACTGCCGGGAAATCTTTTGCAACCTCCATAATTATCTGTGGTGTATCATCTTTACTGTCATCCACAAAAAGAATCTCATAATCAATTCCTTTAAGTGCCTCATCTATCTGTGTTACAAGATTTCTAATGTTCTTTCCCTCATTAAATGTAGGTACTACTACTGATAACATTGTATTTTCTCCTTTTTATTCAAAATAAATCCGTATTATCGCTTGTGTCTAAGCTAATTGATTATAATACTTATTTATAAAATATACAAGTATCAATTCCAATATCCGAGTTCTACACCTTTAAGATATATGCCTTTTCCTTTTGAATAATAACCCTTTGAATTAAGATGAGTCCAATCAGCTCTTATTCTTTTAGAGATTCTGCCTATTCTATAATTTTCAAGATCTTCCAATGTAGGTACAAGTCCTAAATCTTTAAGCCCATTCTGAATAAGATACGTTCTCATATTGATAAAATGGTCACCATATGCAAGTCTTAAAGCTGCTTCCCATGATGTGTCGCCAATGCCTATATAATCACCGTTTGCATCCGTTTCCCCCTGACTGAGATCACCAATAGATGTTCCCGGGTCATCCGTGTCACCTACAACAATATAATATTTGCAGCCAAACTCCTGAATCATGGCATCATATTGAAGAATAAGTGTCTTATAATCATTTTCCCAGCCACCGTTACTTCCTATCTCAAGAATAAGAATATCGCCGCTGTGATCAATTGCTGTTTTTGTATAAACTCTCGTTCCCTCAGGTATTGTTATTGTCTCATATGCCGGTGTTGGTGCTTCTGTTGTCGGTTCCTGTGTTGTTGGTTCTTTTGTCGGATTTTCTTTTGTGGCTGTCCCAGTCTCTTTTATAACAGCCGCATCAGAATCTTTTCCCTTAACATTAGCAAATGCCGCAAGTTTATTAGAATTCTGTGATTCACTTTTTAATTCAATCTCATATATTCTTGAAATATAATGTCTGTCATCTGTTTTTCTTACATGGAACACTCTGTCTAATATATAAACATTATCAAGAAATCCCCAGTCATTGGAAATAAAATCGCCATTGTCACCTCTTACAATTCTTATCTGTGTCTCACTGGCATCATTTATTGTTACAGTTCTGTCCGTTTTCATTGCAAGTCCACCCTGCATCATTGCAATCTCATCGGAAGTTGCCCCCGGCATACCAAAATTATGTGTCGGTATATGACTAAACATTTCTAACGTTCTAGGATATGTATAGGATTTCCCATTATAATATCCCTCTACGTATTCAGACCCATTTCCCCATGTCATAGAATCTCCCCAGCAAGAAATCTCCCTGTACTGTCCGTCATATGGTATACATTCAGACGTCATAGTTCTTGGAGGCAGTTCCCATGGTGCCTGATCTTCATCCGGCAATTCTTCCATTAATTCTTCGGCTTCTTCTTCCGAAATTTCTGTTTCCGTCTCAGTTTCCGTCTCAGTTTCCGTTTCCGTCTCAGTTTCCGTTTCCGTCTCAGTTTCCGTTTCCGCCTGGGTTGTCGTAATTTTTTCAGTCTCAGAGAGTGCCTCTGTCGTCAATACTTCCTTATTCTTAGGTCTGTTGACCTTTTTCCAGCCTACAACTCCACAGACCGAAGCTATAACAATAATGATTACAAACAATGATGTAACAGCAATATTCTTCCTGTCGCTGAAAAAAACATTTAGTCTTTCGCCAAATTTTCTCAAATTCTGATTATTTTGTTTTTTATTTGTTCCTTTTCTTCTTTTAAGTTTAATTTTCAATGACTTTTTCTCCTTTTCTTTCCAGCATTCCCTCTCAGTATTCCACATATCTATATACGTAATACTACATCAGCCAGCAATCAGAATTATACCACAAAAACAATAAAAATAACTCTAAAGCAAAAAAGGTTATTAAAACAATAGAATCAATAGCAATTATTTTCTTTTCATTTTTTAATTCCAAATACTCCCGTCCACCGGCAGTCATCAAATCATACACACCAATAAATATGACAAATGAGCCTATTATAAATCTACATGTACTCATAACATGTGATGTAAGTGGTACAAGCAGTGCTATTATTCCAAAAAATGCCATTGAATAATATTTTCTATAAATCATATATGCATATACAGCAAATGCTACAATACAGAACCAGCCCATATATGTATATCTTGGTTCAATCTGTCCTGTGCAGGCTTTCCACATAACTCCGATTACAGGAAAATATGAATCTTCTCTCCATGCAATCTGAACATGCATGAATGCCCACACATCTCCGCAGAAAAATCTCAAAAATGTCATATATATAAATGTTCCGAGAGGACAAAGCATAACTGACAATATCTCTTTCGGCGTCTTTATAAAATGAACCACAAAATCTCTGACGTTTTGCCAGATTCCTGCTTTTTTGCTGTCAATAACTGTATTTTTATTCTTATAGTCAAGATAAAGTTCGATAATCAGTGCAAATACAAGTGTACAGCCCACAATTCTTGTTGCACTTGCAAATGCAGACATAAGTCCCGCAATAAGCCATTGCTTTTTCTGGCTGAAATAAAAGAATAAAACAATAAACATTATAAACATCGCTTCAGTATAAACAGATGCACAGTAAAATGAATATGGTGCCATAAACATAAGAATTCCAAGAAGAATTCCATAATTATTATTAATATCCGGCTGTGTACCATTATTTATTTCATATCTGTCTCGAAGCCATTTTATACCAAAATATGCTGCTATATAAATACACACATTTGATACAAACATGCCAACCCAGTACGTATCGGCTTTCCAGAATGTGAGCAGTTTCACAAACTGGCAGACAATAACATACATCGGAAAGAACGCCCAGTTCGCCTGCGGGTCAGTATCAAGAGGAAATGTATATCCATTATCTACCATAAACTGGTATCTTTTTGCATCCCACTCATTCATAAGAAAACTAAATGACCGGTTTGTTCCCATAATTCCATTGTATACCGGTACCATAATAAGCATAACCACCCTTGATAGTACAAGTATAAAAAGCAATTGAACAGCCAGTCTGAAATTACTATTCTTTTTGTATTTTTCAATCAAAGTATTCATTCTTTATCCCCTATTTGGACAGCTGCATCAGAACAGCTGCATCAGCCTTATAACAATCTGATAAATCAATGCCGGAATTGCCGCCACTACAGGAATTAAAAACATTGCAACAATTACAATATTATAAAGTTCAAGATATATGAATGCTGCACACATTTTTAATAAAGCTGGCACTTTCAATTTTGTAAACTTCAAAATAAGTGCTGATGCTATCATCATAATAAGTGTTGCTAAAGATATAAGCATTCCTGCTTTTTTGCCTTTAGGCTCAAATGTCATCTCAATCACATTTTCACCTGCATGAATATCAACACCTGTAAAAAGTCCGCAGACACTCTTAGCTTTTACTTTCTTTCCATTCACCTTTACATTCCAGTTATCACTGTATACAACAGGAATAAGTGCCATATTATTTACACCGCTTCCGTTAATCTTAACTGTAAGCGAATCTGAAGTATATGATGTCTCACAGTAATCATCGGCATGTTTATCGACAAGTGACTGCATCTTATCCATATCAAGTCCGGCAAATGATACCTCACTTACCTTCAGATACCATGGGTCATCATATTCAACTCTTATTGTAAAATTCTCATTCTCAAATGTGCCAAGATATACGAGATTATTATTATAATCTGTAAAATATGCTGTATTCTTAACATCACCAAGTGTCGGAACAAGAACCGCTTCACCATTGACATATATATGCATTGAACTTATAAGCCATGAAGCATTAGCATCTGTATTACGGTTATTTACATCAACAATATTAATATAAACAGCCTGTTTTCCATCTGCTCTTACATTATACTCCCTTATAACCGATGACTCTTTCTTAGTATATGACATGCCATTAACAATATCCTGTGTGTCATTAGTGAGTGCCTTATAGAAAATATTATGTAAATCTTCCCAGTTTCCACTGAAATCCTGACGTGTAATGTTTTTATTTACACTCATTGCAAAAGGAAGCTTGTAATCAGCATCATATAACGTATAGTCTCCATCACTTCTTACTGCTGTATACATCTGTGAATCAAGTTCATTCACATTAACTGCCTGAGTAACATGAAAGAGTGAATTAGTAAATACCGTGCCGCCTGAATCAAGAAGCCAGAGGAAATACTTAGAGTAACCAAATTTCTTTGAATAACTCTGTGTATCACTCTGAAGGGCCGCCGTAAAACTTGACATTGCACTTCTCCTTAAAATAAGCGGATAGTTGGCATTAAGGCTTATATCCGGATTGACAATTCTTTCAGTCACAGACTCTTCAATATCAAGTGAATCCTTTACTTCATTCGCAGCCTGGACATAATCGCCATACTGATATGGCTCATATTCATAAAACTTAGGTGGTCCGATAAGCGAATATGCACCAATAAATACTTCTATAGCAACTATCGCTATAATAGTATTAAAATCAAATCCAATTCCATCTTTTTTAAGCTTTTTATTATAAAAAATAAATGCCGCTATAAATATCGCTATAAATAATATAAATGCTGCTAAGATGATATCATTTGAAGGAATAATATTATAAATAACTGCATATACAGCTGCCGCTACAACAAATATGACAAGCTGTTTTACAAGCTGTTTTTTATCAGCTGTCACTTCTTCAAACATCCGCTGTGCAAAATACGCAGCAACAGTTATAAGCGTAAATGCGACAATATATCCGTTTCTCAACGTATATCCGTTATACGAACCAAAATGCCACATAAGATTGATTCCTTCGACAACAATTGGCAGAAGCGAAATAAGAAGCAGGGAAATCATATATCTTATAGTATTCTTCTCTTCTTTGAACTTCTTCAAGCCCATAATTATTACTGCTGCTGCAAATGCCATTCCATAAAGCATCATCCATCTCTGAAATGCTGCCATCTGTCCGTCAGATATAATAGCACTCTTTATCCAGCCGATATACTGCGATACAATTCCCTGTCCGGAGCCACCTCTCTGTGAGCCTGAAAGTTGCATCATTACAGGCACAAGCACAAAACATGAAAGCCCAAGTCCTGCAACAGTTCCAATTCCAAGATTCCATGCATGTTCCTTGATTTTTTCTTTCTTAGACATAAGAAGAACATACGCCCCGCTTATAAGGAATATGTATACAAGTGACATGGCACCGAGATAATAGTTAATTATGAAAATAATTGCAACCATTATTATGTAAAAAAGCTTTTTGCCTGTCTGCATCATATTTTCATATGCAAGCATAAGGAGTGGGAATAATGCAACTATATCCATCCATGGTGTAAAGCATGAACCATAGAGCACTGTATATCCGCAGAATGTATACATAAGTGAAAATACAACTTTCATATTATATGAAAGGCTGTTATATTTTTTATTAATATATGCATACATGGCAACTGCCATAAATATCATCTTTACAAGCGTAAGTATTGATATACTTTCAAGTATCAGAGTTCTCGGAAAAAGATACAGCAAAAGATTAAAAGGACTAAGCATTGAAAATGCAGATATACTCATTGATACATTCGTGCCAAATCCTGTGTACCAGTCAAACCACAATGACGCCTTTCCATGCATCCAGTCCCAAAGATGTGCATAGAGTGGTGCTACCTGCTGCATATTGTCAAAATAATCTATACGGTTAGCTCCAAACGGCCATATACCTTTAAAAACATAAATAAATACAATAACCGCACACGTAATCAATCCGGGTATGGCATATAATTTTACTCTCTGAAATAACGATTTGTTGTCTTTCATAACGCCTCCATCACTTAATAATCAACCAGCCTGCATTATTCAAGGCAGGTACTCCACAGTGTAAAACTGCTTCCTCTTTCTGTCTCAAATTCTATTGTAAATAATTTATCACTCACAGCATCTCCTGCTTTAAAACTGTATGTTCCATCTTTTTCAAACTCACCTATCTGCTTATCATCCGCATATACCTTTACGGCTCCTGTAACATTTTTTACCTCAATCGTATATGTAACATTATCCGCATTTTTTTCAGGAAGATAATATATGTAGCTTTCAGATGCATTGCTTACGCTTCCGTCATACTGCTCCCTGTTCCAGCCCTGACCTTTCCTCACACATACATCCCATGTATAAGGACTTCCATTTCTGTCTTTGTATGATGTACAGATTTCTTTGGTTCCAAGTTTATAGCTTAATCTGCCATATCCCGGCCAGTCAGAAAGTTCGTGCGTTATATAATACATCTTATATTCAATTCCTACTTTTGGGGTAATTCCCCACCACATTACAATTATATAAAATAATACCAATATAATACTTGCACTGTAAAGCACAATCCTTGTCTTCTTACCGCCGCTTTTCATCAGAAACCTGCCTTTTTATTTTACGTCACAAAGCCCGCAGCTGATGCGGGCTTTCATAGTTTACACAACGTGTCCATGTAACGCATGTATAAATACACACCGCATATTTATACATGTGTTACTATGCATGTGCCTTTTCCTTTAATATTGATGCTTCTTTTTCCTGAACTTACAAAGAAGCTTTCTCCCGCTTTGAACGGAACTTCCTGCTTATAATCATCTGCCTCTATCGTTCCGCTTCCATCTATAAATACAAGCGAAACAAATGATGATTCATCTGCAACTATCTTAACCTCGTCTTTTATCTCATATTTGAGACACTCAAAGTATTTGCACTGTACAAGACGTTCAAGGGAATAATGCTCATTTTCCTCAAGCATAACTTCCGTTTTATTATCTTTCACATATGCTTTTGTGTCAACAACATCAAGTGCTTTTTTTACATGAAGTTCTCTCGGATTGCCATACTTATCTCTTCTGTCATAATCATACATTCTGTATGTGCAGTTTGAGTTCTGCTGAATTTCACAGATAATTATTCCGGCTCCTATAGCATGTATTGTTCCGGCTTTAACCATAACAACATCGCCCTTTTTAACTTCAATTTTATTGAGAATATCTGTTATTGTATTATCGGCAATTCTGCGTTCAATCTCTTCTTTATCAGTATTTTTTTTAAGTCCGCAGTAAAGATATGAGCCCGGTTCACTGTCAACAACATACCACATCTCATTCTTGCCATACTCACCTTCATTTTCAAGTGCATATTCATCATCAGGATGAATCTGTACTGACAATGCCTGCTTTGCATCTATAAACTTTATAAGGATAGGGAATCTGTCCTGTGCCTGACATTTCCAGCCAAGGCTTTCTTTTCCGATAATTGAAAGATAATCACCAAAAAGCATACCCCTGTATCTACCGTCTGCTATACGGCTTGGTCCATCCGGATGTGCTGATAATTCCCAGCTCTCTGCAATAATATCATAATCACATTTCTTGCCAAATACAGTACGAAGCTTCGTGCCACCCCAGAGATTATCCTTAAATGCAGGGTCAAGCTTTACAACAGGATTATCCTGTGTCGCAACATAATTGCCCTCAGAGGATTCATCTGTATATATCTTTACAATATCTCTCTCAGATACAACCTCACCTATTCCAATCTCTATAATAACAACATTTTTATCTGTTTTATTAGCAACTTTGTGCTTCATTCCAATAGGCACAAATACGCTTTCAAACTTATGATAATCTCTTGTCTCCTGACCGAGTGTGATAGTCGCTGTACCTTCAACAACAGCCCAGTGCTCACTTCTCATCTCATGCTGGTGAAGATTCATGCTCATTCCCGGAAAAACTGTTACTTTCTTTACCTTGTACCCTTCTGACCATGTGAGAAGTTCATGAATTCCCCATTCACGATAAGAAAGTCTGTTGTAATCAAAATAACTTTCATACTTTTCACGGTTATCTTTTATTATATCTTTAATATCTTTTGCACGCTCTTTTGAAGAAACATAAACTGCATCTTCAGTATTTACAACTACTACATCATTCAAATCATTTGTTACAACAAGCTGTCTCTCTGCATTGTTTACGACTGATACATCTTCACAATTATTCTTTATTACATAATCAGAATGTGTCACACTGCCAAATCCGTCAAGATCACTTACATTGCCGACATCTTTCCAGCCAAATTCTGCCTCAACAACTTTTACAATACTGTTCTTTGAAAATACAATCTGCTCAATACTGCCTGTAGGAATATCTTTCATCACATTTTCAGAAAAGCGTATGCCTCGTCTTATTGCAGGAGTTCTTCTCTTTGCCGAACGACATGTATTATATAATTCAGGTGAAATATTTTTCACACTGTTTATAAGATCCCCAACTCTGTATATATACATTCCGCTGTTCCAAAGATATTCTTTATTCTTATACGAATCGCTTTCCGAATCGAACTGCTGTCTCTCGACAAAACCAAGTACATCCTCTTCATCTTTTATAATATAATCATATCCGGATGTATTCTCTGTCGGCTTGATTCCTATAGCAGCAACATATCCTTCTTTAGCAAGTTCCTTGCCTCTAAGCACTGCATTTCTATATTCCTGACCTTCTATTAAATGATCCGCAGTTACTACAAAAACAAGTTCTGACTGATTGCAGAACATATTTCCAAGCATAATTGCCGCAGCTGTCCCCTTTGGTGAACCCTCAAGAATAAGCCGGTACTTCAGACTCTGGAATGCTTTCATCTGACCATTGACTATATTCCTGTAACTCTCCTTTGTGACAATTATAAATTCATCACAAAATGGCATATTTCTAACGACCGTTTCCTGTAAAAGTGAACGTCCTTCTTTAATATTCATAAACTGCTTTGGATAATTCTTTCTTGACAATGGCCAAAGGCTGTCACCGCTGCCTCCGGCAAGTATTAAACATTTCATTGTTTTTCGTATCCTCCTTGTATTGCAATGCAAACTAAAAACAATAGTTAATTTCCTGCGGCTTCTGAACTTCCGGTTTCACTACCACTTTCGCTTCCACTTGTGTTTCCACTATCGCCTGAACCGCTTCCACCTGTGCTTCCGCTGTCACCTGAACCGCTTCCGCCTGTGCTTCCGCTGTCACCTGAACCGCTTCCACCTGTGCTTCCGCTGTCACCTGAACCGCTTCCACCTGTACTTCCGCTGTCACCTGAACCGCTTCCACCTGTGCTTCCGCTATCGCCTGAACCGCTTCCGCCTGTGCTTCCGCTGTCGCCTGAACCGCTTCCGCCTGTGTCTCCACTATCGCCTGAACCGCTTCCGCCTGTGTCTCCACTATCGCCTGAACCGCTTCCATCTGTGTCTCCACTATCGCCTGAACCGCTTCCGCCTGTGTCTCCACTATCGCCTGAACCGCTTTCATCTGTGCTTCCGCTGTCACCTGAATCGCTTCCGCCTGCGTTTCCACCATCTTCGGTATCTCCGGCAGCCTCAGTATCATTCGTTTGAGTCTGCGTTCTTCTAGTTGTTGCAGCCTCTGTCTGTTCATCAGTCTCTGCTGCTTTAGTTGTTGTCGTCTCTGCCGCCTTTGTTGTTGCATTATTATTCTTTGATGATTTCTTAGTTGTAGCCTCTTCTGCAGCTGTTGTAACAGGTGTCGGATTAAATGTGCTCTTTGACTTATTTTTCTTTATACGTCCGGCAATTGCAACAGTTGCCACTGCAAGCACAACCACCAATGCCGCACATATTGCTATTATTCCTCTCATACGTGCATCTGCCTTAATTCCATGATTTGCACTCTTAGCATCATATCTGTCAGAATAATTGTCATTATCATCAAAATCAATTTCAGGTACACTGTCATCGGAACTATCTTCATCATCTGTCTCATCCTCTGATAAATCCTCATCTGCCACATGTATTTGCGCCCCATCACCATCCAATGATACCATATCAAGTCCAAGCATACCTCGTATCTGCATAATCTGTGTGCCGATAAATGTGCTGTCAATTTCAAGTAAATCCTCAATCTCGTCTATCGTATAACTCTCATATGCAAACATAAGATATAGGAGCCTCTGTCCCTTTGAAAAATCCTCAAAATCTGTCATAATCTCATTTAACTGATCTATATCAAGAAATGCCTGATTATAATCAGCTGCACATTTTGCAAATTCTGAATCTTCACTTATTGAGTCATAATTGTACTCTTCGGCAGAAATCTGTGTATCAAATAATTCACCATTCTGTTTTTTGCACACATTATAGACTTCAACTGTTGTAAAACGGGCAATCCACAAATGTATATCAAGTTCTTCATTATCAAACTCTGAAGCATTTTTGAACATTCTGACAAGAACGTGCTTGGTAAGCTTCTCTCTTGATTCCTTTGTTATATAGACAAATGCAACAAGATTATAAACTTCCTGATATACAAGTCTTGTGAATTTTTCAAAGCTGTTTTTATTGCCTTTTTTAGAATCATTTAATAACTTAATTAATTCCCTGTCCTCTTTTTCCATTTTCATTCCCCTTAAACCAATTCTTCACTACACATTTCAAGTGCAGCTTTAATAACTTTATCCATATCGTAATATTTATATCCGCCTAATCTTCCACCGAAAATCACACGTTTTTCTTTATCTGCAAGCTCTCTATATCTCTGATACAGCTCATTATTTCTTTCATTGTTAATCGGATAATAAGGCTCATCACCTTTATGCCACTCACTTGAATATTCCCTTGAAATTACCGTAACCGGCTGTTTTCCAAATTCAAAATGTTTATGCTCAATAATTCTTGTATAAGGAACTTCACGTTCTGTATAATTGACAACTGCATTTCCCTGATAATTATCAGTTGCAAGCGTCTCCGTCTCAAATCTTACCGAACGGTATTCAAGAACTCCCAGCTTATAATCATAAAACTGGTCAATCATCCCTGTATATACAATCTTATCTGCCATGGAATTAAATTCTTCCCTATTTGCAAGATAGTCAGTATCAAGCCTTACCTCAATTCCTTCAAGCATCTTTTCTACTATCTTAGTATATCCGCCAATTGGAATCCCCTGATATCTGTCATTAAAATAATTGTTATCATATACAAATCTTAACGGCAGTCTCTTAATTATAAATGAAGGAAGTTCTTTGCAGTCTCTTCCCCACTGTTTCTCAGTATATCCCTTTATAAGCTTTTCATATACATCTTTTCCGACAAGTGATAATGCCTGTTCTTCAAGATTCTTCGGCTCTGTTATATTAAGGTCTGCAATCTGTGCTGCAATAATATCTTTTGCCTCCTGTGGAGTGCTTATTCCCCACATCTTGCTGAATGTATTCATATTGAAAGGAAGGTTATATAATTCATTTTTATACTTTGCAATCGGTGAATTAATATAATTATTGAATTCTGCAAACTCATTTACATAATCCCATATAAATTTGTCAGAAGTGTGAAAAATGTGTGCACCATATACATGTACATTAATCCCTTCAACATTTTCACAATATATATTACCTGCTATATGATTTCTTTTTTCTATAACCAGACAGGTCTTTCCTTTTTTCTTTGCCTCATGTGCAAATACTGCACCGTAAAGTCCGGCACCAACAACAAGATAATCGTAATGCATCTTTATCGTCCTTTCGCATCTATTAATCATATACTTTTTTATTATATCAATTTTTATTTATATATGCAAATATCTAGTCATAATAATGTTTAAAATAAACTCTTATAAATATAGCCCATGTATCTTTAAACGCACGCCATATATCTTTCATTCCAATTCTTTTTGTATTCTTATCCCTTACATATACCACAGTTACAGGCATTTGTGCAATAGTACATCCTCTCCTGTTAAGTGCAACAAGCAGTTCTATGTCATATGCAAATCCTGAAGTCCTCACAAGATGTGCCACCGGTCTTATCGCTTCTGCACGAAATACTTTTAATCCTGTCTGTGTATCTTTTACATTAAGATGAAAAAGAATGAGCAGCATTATATAATATCCCATACTTATTATTTTACGTATTAAAGGATAACTTAGTTTTGAATCTTTGTGAAATTTGCATCCGATTACAACATCTGCTTTATCATCAATCATCTTGCGAAGGTAACTCTCAAGCTGTGAAGGATTAAGTTCAAGGTCCGCATCAAGAAATGCAATATATTTTCCTTCTGACTCTGTTACGCCTGATATTATAGCCGTACCTTTACCCCTGTTTTTATCAGATGACACCATTCTTACTCTGCCATCTTCTTTCATGGCACGCTTTATTTCCTCTTTGGTCGCATCAGTGCTGCCATCATTTACCGCAACTATCTCAAAATCTTTTACAAATCCAGAAATAACAGAAATAGTTGTTTTAATACTACTGTATATGAGTTTTTCCTCATTATACGCCGGCATTACAACTGATAATTTTCCATCAAGATTAACCATAACCCCTCCAATAACGTAAAAAAACAGCAAAGTGTAAATCTTTCCACTTTGCTGTCATATGTTTATGCCGGCAACGGGAATCGAACCCGTATGGGAGTATAAGTCCCGCAGGATTTTAAGTCCTGTGCGTCTGCCAGTTCCGCCACACCGGCTTAATGGGCGGAGAAGGATTCGAACCTTCGAAGGCATAGCCAGCAGATTTACAGTCTGTCCCCTTTGGCCACTCGGGAATCCGCCCTTATTAGAGCTATTGCTCACATTGATGTATTGTAACATACAATGCAAGCAATGGCAATAGTATTTATTTATTTCCACCTTTCTGTCTGTAAGCCCAGAATTTATTAATAAAAAAATTAAGTGGTATTGAAATTATCATATTAATAAACCAGCCCATATTGCTTGAAAATGTAGCTGCATCCCCAAGGAATCCAATATGTATTCTTGCAAAAAAGCTTATTATTGCTCCGCTGTACTGTGCAATATCAATAACATTTACCCAAAGGAACAGCAGTATGTTATTAAGAATAAGCCCTGTAAATGCATATGTCATATATGTCTTAATAAGCGTCTGCCACCATACACGGTGTTCCTTGTTCTTATCCTCTTTAAACACAAAAATATTCTGCATAAAATAAGCCCAAAGCACAGAAATAACCCAGCTTACAACGCTGGCAACAATCCATACTCCCGGTAATATAACTGTATTAAGCAAAAAATAGATTACACCTGAAACAATTGTATTGGATACACCGACAAGCCCAAATTTAATAAACTGTATAAATACGTCTAAAAAACCTTCTTTTTTATTTTCTTCCATCAGTCTTAGTCCTCTCTGCAGAATGTATTTAATGTCTCTCTGTAATTATCAGCTGTTCCGACATCATACACTTTACCATTAAATACAAATCCTCTTATTCCATATGTCTCTCTTACACTATCTAAAGCATCTGTGAGCTGTATTTCTCCCTTTGTAGTAATATTATTTTCAATATTATATTCCAATGCTTCAAACACTTCAGGTGTCAATACATACTGTCCATATGCACAGAAATATTTATCTCCGTCTTTTCTTGTTTTTACCTTTAACGAATCTTTTGCATCTGCAACATTTGGTTTTTCAACCATTGAAGTTACTTTTAAAAGATTTTCCGACTCATTTTCCCATGTTCCGGCAAGAATGCCATAGCTTGATACATTTTCAAGAGGAACTGCCTGCATTGAAACCATCGTCTTGCCCGTCTCTTCATATGCATCGATAAGCTGTCTGCTGCATGTCTTATCTTCATATGACTGGTAAATCATATCACCAAGAAGAAGAAGAACCGGCTCATTATTTGTAAATTCCCTGCACTGGTACACTGCATGTCCAAAGCCTTTTCTTTCTTTCTGATATACATATGTTATCTTCTTTCCGATTCTGAGAATTTTTTCTTCATATTCTCTCTTTTCTTCTGAAAGCTTTGAAATATGCTCCTGTGATAGCGGACTGAAAAATTCATCATACTGTTTCTGTTCTTCCTCACCTATTACAAGACAGATTTCTTCTATACCCGAATCTTCAAGCTGTTCCAGCAGACATAAAATTACAGGTTTTACATATCCATCCTTATCTATAATCGGGAAAAATTCTTTTTTGATACTTCTTGTTTCAGGATATAAACGAGTACCAAATCCGGCTACAGGAATAATTGCTTTCTTAACTTTTTTACCTGGTTTTAATGTAAGCTTAAATCCTTCCATATCATACTTTTCTTTGATATATTTTATAAGTTCTTCCTGTGTATTATCATCTTTTGCAAGGAACTGAATCGATCCATCTCCCTGAGAACCTACACCTTTTGCACCATATGTAAGCTCTTTTATCTTTTCATCAGCAAGAATAGAATGAAGAACAGGTGCTTTAAGTTCAACCGGAGATGCAGGTGCGACCATTTTATCAAAATGTGCCTGTGCTTCAACCATAAGTCTGCCAACTTCCTTTGAATCACCAGCTTCTATTGCCGCCTTAGCTTCGTTTATAAGCTTTTCATTATCAACACCCAATGCCTGCTGAACATTTTTTTCTATCTCTGTCTCGGCAAATGGATAACATTTATTCAAATCCGATAAAATTTTAACAGTGTCTTTTGTTCCATGAAGTTCTGCAAACACCCAGTAAAGCTGTTCTTTTAACTTTAACTTGTCAACAAAAACCTCATTTCCATCAAATGTCATAAGGACAGGTGAAACACCATATGCACATGCCTGATCCAGTCTTCCGCATCTTGATGGAGTTCTCTGCTCTCCATAAAATGCTATATTCATCTCACCCATAGTATTAAGCTGCAATTCATACATCTCATTAAAAGCTCTTGCAACAAGAACGCATATAGCTGCACTTGATGAAAGCCCGCTCTTAATTGGCAGATCCATCTCATCTATATGAATTCTTAATCCTTTAACCCTGTAATGGTCAATTACATAAGATGCAACGCCTGCAACATAAGAGAAAAATCCTCCCTCCTGTGCCGCCTGTCTTAATTTTGCCGAATCCATTTCACATTCAAATGAAGCACTCTTAAAGCTTTCTATTTCACTCTCAACTATAAACTTGTCCGACTCTGTTACTGTTGCATATATTCCCTGTTCAACACCTGTAACAATAGCATGACCCGGTACAATCTGTGCATTCATAACTCTATGTAAACTTGCCCAATCACTATGTTCGCCAAAAAGACATAAACGTCCCGGCACAAAAAGTTTCAACTGTCTGCTGCTCATAATCAATTTCTCCTGATAAAATTTATTTATATTAATTAGTGTCCAAAAATCACTGCCTCTTAGTATATATCTTTATTATTTTATAATGTAATTTAAAATGTGTCAATCAGCTTCAATATAATAAAGCCTGTACGACAATTCTCTTGTATCATTACTAATTCCAACCTGTTTAGGTACAAAATAACAATTTGTCTTTATCTGAATATTATAAATATCATCAGAAGACGGCTCTACATTGATGCTATATTCTGCATTTCCATTTATAACATCCAGTTCTTTGACCTTTTTGCCATTTACATATAATTCAACATATGGCTTCAAATCAGGCTGCTGTTTTATATACGAATCTTTTTCGGTGCCTATCTTTAGCTTCAATCCGTATTTTGTTATATCATTATTTTTTAATGTAACCTGAAACTCTCTTTGTGTCCATGAATAATCAGATGTTGAATCCATATCTAATATTCCTGTCATCAAATCAGCGACATCCTTTTCGCCAAAATTAATACGATTATCCATAACATTTTCTCTGTCAAATTTTATCCAGTTATTATCAATAACATCATATGCATACACATTTTTCAGCTTATTTCTCTCTATCCAGCCAGATACCGCCTGTTCATAAACATCGCTCTCCAAATCACTTACAAGTCCCCAGTTCTCCGGCTTGACACCGGAATAACCATTAATTGTCCTTATGTTATATTTATCAGCAATCTCACATGCAAATATCTGAAGTACATCCCTTTCATGATATACAAGTTTTTCATCACTGTCATTAAAATGTGTTATATAAAATGCCTCACAGTCTGCCGGAACATCTGCCACATTTTCTATTCTTTCAACTTCATCAGCCACATTCCATCCAGATGACACTCCATCTGTTTTTATGCACGAAACAAAACCCGCAATTATACTTAAAGCGACTAATGGTATACTTATCCTCTTTGAACCGATTCTGTTTGTCAGTTCATTTCCCATCATAGATGTAACGGCAGCCATAGGCAGACTGAGATAAAGCAAATATCTCACACCTGCTCTTATTGATGAACCACCAGGGAAAAATTTATATATAAACCACCACAATGACAGTCCATCCTTACTCAGTCTGACTGTAAGAAATATTCCAAGCACAACTGTTATCCATATCGTTTTTATCCAGCTGTTTTTTCTATCTTTCTTTACAAAAATGTAAAATCCGATAAATGTCGCAAGAAGCACTGGTGAAAAGCCCGCTGCATTTTCAAAGCTGAAACCTCTTGCATCAAGTTTCATTTTTGTAAGAAGACCACCCATAAGCCAGTTCTTTGATGATACATTTATAACATCAATCATTTCGGGAAGGTAATAGCATACTTCTGAATATTCCCTACCACTTGACATTTTAATAATCGACATTTCCATAATAAGAAACGGAAGTGCAATAATAATCAATGCAGCAACATATATAACAAAATCATATTTTACGGTCTTAAAAAAATCTTTTGTTTTATCCCACAGACCGCAGTCATTTACAACATTTAATATAATTCCCGTAATTATAACTCCCAATACAAAAAAAACCGTAAAAAAGAATATATACCATGCAGTGTAGAGAATGATTTCAGCTGTTATTATAAATAAAAATGCATATACGTTTCTCATTTTTCTATTTTTCAAATTATTATAAAAGGAAATAACAAACACAGCTGCCAGCGGTATCAGACTAAGCGATACAAGCTGTGTATGATAAATATGTACCGCATATGTACTTGAAAACGAAAACATCACAGTACCAAACACAGACCATCCAGCACATAAATTTAATTTTCTATGCAGAAGATAATAAGACGAAACCGTTCCGGTCAGATGAACCAACATAATTGTATATTTGTATGCCCTGAAAATATCAAGTCCTACAACACGCAATACAGAATGTATGAGTCCGAATCCTAACAGCATATCAGAATATGCCAGCGTATTCTTTGCCGGATAAAACATTCCCATATCCATAATTGATGCCTTGCCTTTGAAAACATTGTACCAGTGTTCTGCAATAAGCATCGTCAGCCTTCCATCACTGCCATCACTTATAAGCTGACCTGTACCAATAATATTCCTGAAAAAATACAGTTCACCTGCAAGTAGAAATAACATTGCAAAAGCATCTATAATCAGTTCTTCTCTAACTTTTTTATCTTTCATATTCTTCTCACCTTATTACATTTCAATTATAAACACATAGTATATAATCTAACATTAAAAAAGACTTTATTCAATAGTATTTTTTATACTAATGAGTAAAGTCTTTAAATATACATATTAAATTAATCAGATTGTCTTCTTGAAATACTCAATTGTAGGTACAAGTCCTTCTCTTAAAGAAATCTTTGGAGCCCATCCGTTAAGCTCTCTTCCTGCAACTGTTATATCAGGCTTTCTCTGTGTTGGGTCATCCTTTGGTAAATCCATGCATACAAGCTTTGATTTTGTGTCTACCATCTCAAGTACGATTTCTGCAAGTTCACGTATTGTGAACTCTCCAGGATTACCAAGATTTACAGGTCCTAAGAAATCTTCTCTTGATGCCATCATTCTTACGATACCTTCAATAAGGTCGTCAACATAACAGAATGAACGTGTCTGTGAACCATCACCATATATAGTAATATCCTCGCCTTTAAGTGCCTGAATAATAAAATTAGAAACCACTCGGCCATCTTTAGGATCCATCATAGGTCCGTATGTGTTAAATATTCTTATAACCTTGATTCTTGTTCCGAATTCCCTGTTATAATCGAAGCAAAGCGTCTCTGCAACTCTCTTTCCTTCATCATAACATGAACGGATACCAATTGGATTAACATTTCCCCTGTATGTCTCAACCTGTGGATGTACGAAAGGATCTCCATAAACCTCACTTGTTGAGAACTGCATAATCTTTGCATTATTCTTTGTTGCAAGTTCAAGCATATTAAGAATACCAAGTACACATGTTTTAGTTGTATATGTTGGTGACTTCTGATAATGTGGAGGGCTTGCAGGGCATGCAAGATTGTAAATCTCATCAAGATTGTCAATATCAAGCGGCTCAATTATATTATAGTTGATAAATTCAAACTCAGGATTATCCATAAGTTCTTCAATATTTACCATACGTCCTGTGTAAAGGTTGTCAACACAGATTACATGGTTGCCTTCTTTTATAAGTCTTTTACAGAGGTTAGAGCCTAAGAATCCAGCTCCGCCTGTAACTAATATTCTTTTCATTTTAATCTCCATCTCAAAATTGCAGCTGCCATAATGCAGCCGCATTTTGTAATAATATTATTTATTTAACTTGCTGCTGACACCAATCTGGTAATATTCAAATCCTTTATCAGAAAGGCTGTGTGCATCAAACTGGTTACGTCCGTCAAATATAACAGGATTTTTAAGTCTCTTCTTGATTTCAATGAAATCCGGCTGTCTGAACTCTTTCCATTCTGTTACAAGAATCATTGCATCTGCATCTACAAGTACAGTATACTTACTGTCACAGTATTCAACATTCTTATTATCTTTAAGGTAGCATACTCTTGCTTCTTTTTCTGCCTTAGGGTCATAAGCCTTAACTTTTGCACCACGCTTTGTAAGTTCATTGATGATTGTGATGGCTGCTGCCTGTCTCATGTCATCTGTATCAGGCTTAAATGCAAGTCCCCATATTGCAAATGTCTTTCCTGTAAGGTCTTCGCCGAAACGCTCTACAACCTTTCTTGGAATTACATGCTTCTGTTCAAAGTTTACTTCCTCTACAGCATTAAGAATCTTTGTTGTATAACCAAAATCTTTGCTTGTCTTGATAAGTGCCTGAACATCTTTAGGGAAGCAGCTTCCGCCGTATCCACAGCCTGGATAAATGAATGAATAACCAATTCTCTTATCTGAACCAATACCAAGACGAACCTTGTTAACGTCAGCTCCAACTCTCTCACAAATATTTGAAATCTCATTCATAAATGAAATCTTTGTTGCAAGCATTGCATTAGCTGTATACTTTGTCATCTCTGCACTTGCAATATCCATAAAAATAATATTTTCATTGTTACGTACAAGTGGAAGATAAAGTTCTTTCATTACCTTTGCTGCATTATCATTATCTGTACCAATAACAATTCTGTCAGGTCTCTGGCAGTCAGAAATAGCTGTACCTTCTTTTAAGAATTCAGGATTAGAGATAACATCAAATGTAAGACTGCTTCCTCTCTTGTCAAGTTCTTCCTGAACCTTTGCACGTACCTTCTGTGCTGTACCAACAGGAACTGTTGATTTATCTATAATATACATATGATGATCCATGTACTGTCCGATGCTTTCCGCAACGCCTAATACATAATGTAAATCTGCACTTCCGTCTTCACCCATAGGTGTACCAACTGCTATAAAACATATATCTGAATCAGCAAGTGCCTGATGAATCTTTGTTGTGAACTTTAAAGTTCCTGCCCTAAAGTTGTTCATAACAAGATCTTCAAGTCCCGGTTCGTAAATCGGAATTTCTCCATTCTTTAATGCGTTAATCTTTTCTTCATTAACATCAACGCACCATACGTTATTTCCTAAGTCTGAAAGACAAGCTCCTGTTACGAGGCCAACATATCCTGTTCCTACAACTGCTATCTTCATCATATACCTCTTTTCTTAAAGTTATATTTATTAATAAAAAACCACTTTAATTATTTTATCAAAATAAAATTAATTCTTCAACACTTTTGTCAAATTTTATTAAGTTTTTTTGTTGAACTTATACAAATAGCTTTTGATAAAGTAGTTTAAACTTTTAATTATTTCTTGTTAATCCCATATTATCGTAAAGCCATTGTGTCACAGGCTCATCATATATTTCTACAACTTCTGTCGATAATCCGTCATCGCTGTTATATTTTACGAGAAGACATCTGAAATTTCCAGGCTGCTGCATATTGTGATATACCCATGTTCTTCTGTCATACTCCGCATTGTACTGTATAAATTTTTTATAATTCAATGCTGAACATATATATCCAAATGCTTTATTACCATCAACCTGAATCACAACATCACAATTATTTTCAACTGCTATCCGCCCTGCTTCTCTTGCATTTTCAATCAGGTCATCTGACTGTTGTAAATTTATAACTTCTGAATTATACAAAACACTGTCTTCTGAGATAATTTCTTTTATTATTATATTACTCTTTATGACCATTACTGCAAGAAAACATAATACCATAACTATACATCCCGCATATGTCTTTTTTCTGTTCCACACAGATTCATCATAACATGAGCACAAAAAAACAACTAATGCAATCATGTACGGAACGAACAACAGCATCCTAAGCTGGCCATATAAAAGTGTTCCCGGCATATAATCTTCCATTTTATCAAGCGACAGTATAGCAATAAATCCAAAAAAGGCAAACACTGTCATTATAAGTGACTTAAACGCACCTCTGTATATGCATATCCATACAATCACAAGCATTACAATAATCCATACCGCCCCTATGGTCACTGGTGTAAACCAGCCTGCTATTTCATTAAAATCTGCAATATTTTCTCTTAAAACTTCAAGGCTTACTGCAGCATTATAAGCAGGATGAAGATTATAATCAGGATTATTTACATAAAACATTTTTATAAAGTACCCTGTAATAAATCCAAGCACATTACCGGCTATCAGCCCCGGAAAACGCTTTTTAATAAAATCTTTATCAATTTTATTATATAAAACCATTGCAAGATATGACATTCCTGCAATTGCAACAACTGTATTTGTTATAATGCACCCAAGATATATGCAATATGATGCTATGAGATATTTATACCATTTACCTTCTTCATTTATAAGCACACCACCTATTACTCCGAATATAAATCCTCCAACGAACGCCCTTGGAATAGATGTAAGCACATCCCAGTCATAACTCATAGCAGCATATACAAACAATATAATATAAGCTGCAACCATTCTGTTATTTTCAAGGCTTTTTATACCCAGATATAAAAATGGCAGTGTTGTAAAAATTAATGTTGAAACGGGAAGTGCCACATTAAGCGGTATATGAAGAATATAAAACGGTACTGCCAGCAGTGATTCAATCATGCTTCCATATGACTGTCCAAAAAAACATGGCTCATGAAAATCAAAATGAGCAAACGAAACAGTTCCGTACCACATCAATGCCTGGTCATCATCAACATAATAAAATGAATATTTAAAAAGAATAGCACCCCTATATACCATTACCAGTATTAACAGCATATAAAATATAGTCTTTTCGATTTTAATCTGTTTGTCTTTCATTAATATCTCCAAAAGAAATCCTCTGCCCTTGATTATTACAAAAGCAGAGGATTCGCACATCTATATATTTATTTATATATAACAAGTTTTCTTATAAGGAAATTCCATATAAAAACAATACCTGTAGCTGCAATCTTACTTAATGTCTTGCCTAACGAACTGTCAAATCCCATCACAGTAACAAAAAGATACATGAGAATGAGGTTAAATAGCAATCCTATTGCACTTACAATAAATACAAGAAAAGCCTCTTTTGCTTTCTTATCTTTATACGTATTGTTATCTTTAAATGTTGTTATTCTTCCTAATATCCAGTTGGCTGTCGTTGAAAATATAAATGCAATTACTGTTGAAACAAAATAATTTATCTGCAATACATTTGCAAATATAAAGAACATTACCCACTCAACTATTGCAGCAACACCGCCAACAAAGAAATAAGATATAAATTGTTTTATGTTAGCTTTATTTAATAACTTCATTATTTTCTATATCTCCAAATGCAGTAAATAGCTCTTACGCCATCGCTGAAGCCAATCTTCTTACCTTCTTCATTTGTTCTTGGATAATATGAAATAGGTACTTCTTTGAATCTTACATTCATTTTTGCTACTTTGGCTGTAATTTCAGGTTCAAAACCAAATCTCTTTTCCTGAATATCAACAGACTGAATAATCTCGCGTTTAAATGCCTTATAACATGTCTCCATATCTGTACATTTAAGATGTGTGAAAAGATTTGATAATCTTGTGAGGAACCAGTTCGCCATTCTGTTAGCAAGATAACCTTTCATCTTAGATTCTTTAAATCTTGAACCATATACTACATCAGCTTCATCATTAAATATAGGATTTACAACCTGTGGATATTCCATTGGGTCATATTCAAGGTCAGCATCCTGAATAATCACAACGTCACCTGTAGCAGCCGCAAAGCCAGTCTTTAAAGCTCCACCCTTACCCTGGTTAACTTCATGGTAAACAATCTTGCTTACAAGAGGTTTTACATCTCTTTCAAGAACTGTTCTTGTTCCATCTTTTGAACAGTCATCTACTACGATGATTTCTTTGTTAGGAACAGGTGATTCCAACACCTTTTTCACAAGGTCAAGTATACTGTTTTCTTCGTTATAGCAAGGAATTACTATAGACAAAACTTTCTCATTATTAGCCATTTTTTACTCCATTCTTAAATAATATATTTTAATCAATTAGCTTTCGTCCATACATTCGTGGCAACGTCATAATAATAAACATTTTTGTCTATCTTATTAAGTTTAATCCACTCAGCGGCTTTTGTATGAATGTCTTTTTCCCATACATTATCAAGTTCCCATTCTTTTGGAAATTGTCCTGAATATCCATTCATATTTTTGAGATTATATTTATATGATACTTCCCATGCCATAAGCTGATATGAATGAAATGCATATTTTCTGTCTTCATACTTTGAATCAACTATATACATGACTTCACAGTCATCCGGTGGTGCCGATACTGCCTCAATGAATTTATTTTCACTCTCCATATTCCAATGTGCATATACCCCCTGTGTATTATAATTACTTACCCACACAAGAGCCGCAGCACATAAAGGCATCACAATGCCAAATATAAGATTCACTTTTTCTTTTTTTATTCTATTCTGAAGCATCTGTCCAAAATTTGCAATTACTATTGCAACTGGCATTACAAGATAATAATTGTATCGTACTGCTGCACGGATTGCACTTCCTCCTGGAACGAATCTGTATACAAGATACCAGAAAGATATTTCCTTAGACTGTACAAGAAGTATAAATGATACAAGTACGGCATATATTATTGATACAAGAACCATTTTGCTCTGGACTGTATAGCTTCCTTCCGTCTCAAGTGCCTTATATTTTTCTTTAAGATACTTCTTTCTCACATAGAAAAACGCAGCTACAAGAAGTCCCATTGTAAGTAATGAAAATCCTACTGACATTTCTCCCTGATTAAGATATGTTCTTGACGAAAGACCAAGTGCCTTGATAAAACGACCTATAAGAAGATTATTATCGCCAACATTAAAGAAATCAATCAATTCAGGAAGCATTGTTGCAATCTCACTATATGAACGCTTGCCATACATTCTGCTTACCTGTATATACATCTTGAAAAATGGTATTGCAATACATATTGCATATACAACGTAAGCAATAATCTCCTTATAACATTTCTTTATATACATCCAGACATTACTAAATACCTTGTTCTTATTACTTGATGCAACACATACATATATTACAATAAATGTCGCCATAAATAATGCTGTAAAGAATGCTGTATACCAGCTTGTATACATTATAAGAACATATAATGTTATTGTCAAAAGTCCGTAAACTATACGTTTAACTTTATTCTGAAAATTTTCAAAAAAGCAAAACATGAATATAATCAACAACGGAACCAGACTGATTGTAATAAGCTGGGTATGTCCTATTCTTACATAATATGCACTAGAATATGAAAATACAATCACACCGAAAAGACTCCAGAGATTATTCAACTTGAATTTCTTTTTTAACAGATAAAAAAGTGAATAACTTCCAAATATATGGAAACCTATTAAAACAATCTTATTTGCAAGAAACATATTCATGCCAAACATTCTTAAAATGCTGTATGGAATTGCAAGTGCGAGAAGCATATCTGTATATGCCAGTGTATTGGTTATCGGATAAAATATATTAACAATGCTAAACTTTTCTTTGCCGCCAAATGCCCTGAACCAGTGTTCCACTAAAAGATTATTAAGACGGGCATCTCCTTCGTCTCCTATAAGCACGCCATTAAACATAACATTAGCAAAGAACTTGTATTCCAGCAATACAATTACAAGTAATGAAACTGCAAGTGTTATGTAACTTACCAATTGCTTATTCGTCTTTTTTTCATTCATATTATTTGCTTCTCCAATATGTCAAAGTTTCTTTCAACGTTTCATTCAAATCAATCTCCGGGTGCCATCCAACCTCGCCTACAATCTTTGTAATATCAGGCTCAATTATCGGCACATCAACAGGCCGAAGCTTAGCAGGATCAACTTCAACTTTTATTTCACACTCTGACATTGATACGATTCGGTCCAATATATCCTGAATACTTACTGCTTTTCCAGTTCCAACATTATATGTCTCTCCTCGTCTGCCATTCTTCACAAGAAGTGCATATGCTTTCACAACATCTCTTACATCTGTAAAATCACGTTTTGCACTAAGATTACCAACCTTTATTACAGGCGGCTGTATCCCTTTTTCAATATCTGCTACCTGCTTACAAAAATCAGCCACAACAAACATCGGTAGCTGATTCGGTCCTATATGATTAAATGCCCGTACCATTATTACATCAAGTCCATATGCATCAGCATAAATCTTTCCAAGCATATTCTGGCATGCCTTTGTTGCCGCATAGATATTACCCGGACGTACCGTATTATCCTCTACAATAGGACACTCGCTGCTTTTAATATGACCATATTCTTCACCTGAACCAATGAGAAGTACACGCGGTTTTTTCTCAAGTTCCCTAAGTACATCAAGCAGATTGGCACATCCTTTTACATTAACATCAATGGTAAGTGAAGGGTTTTTCCATGAATATGCAACCGATGACTGTGCCGCAAGATGAAATACATAATCCGGTTCTTCATTCACCAAAAGTTCTTTTATCTGCTCTTTATCAAGAATATTGAGGTTGGCAATGCCAACCCCATCTAAATTCAATGTTTCTTTTTCTGTTTTGGTAACTGTTACAGTATATCCCAAATCTTCAGTAAGATGTTTTGCAAGATATGGTCCGACAAAACCACCACCACCAATTATTAATGCTTTCATATAAAACCTCAATTAAAGCTGTGCAGCTTTAACTTCCTTTTCAGTTAAAGCCAAATCATTCTTAACCATTCTCTCAACTAATTCCTGGAATGAAATTTCTCTCTTCCATCCAAGTTTTTTCTCTGCTTTTTCAGGATTTCCTATAAGGAGTTCAACTTCAGCCGGTCTGAAAAATTCAGGATTTACTTTAAGAACGACCTTACCAGTTGCCTTGTCTTTTGCAATCTCGTTAACTCCTTCACCTTCAAATTCAACTTCCATTCCTGCTGCTTCAAATGCTGTTTTAGCAAATTCTCTTACAGTTCTTGTCTCGTTGGTTGCAATTACATAATCATCTGGTTCTTCCTGCTGTAATAAAAGCCACATTGCACGGACATAATCTTTTGAATGTCCCCAGTCCCTCTTTGCATCAAGATTACCTAATTCAACATAATCCTGAAGACCAAGCTTAATTCTCGCAACTGCATTAGTAATTTTTCTTGTAACGAATTCCTTACCACGTCTTTCCGATTCATGATTGAAAAGAATTCCAGAGCATGCATACATATTGTAACTCTCTCTGTAATTCTTTGTAATCCAATGTCCATAAAGCTTCGCAACACCATATGGGCTTCTTGGATAAAACGGTGTTTCCTCTGTCTGCGGAATAGCCTGTACTTTACCAAACATCTCTGATGTTGATGCCTGATAAAATCTGCACTCAGGCTTAACCATTCTGATTGCTTCAAGCATATTTGTAACACCTATAGCATCGATATCGGCCGTTGTACATGGTGTATCCCATGATGTGGCAACAAATGACTGTGCAGCAAGATTGTATACTTCATCTGCCTGTGAAATCTTCATAGCAGATACAAGAGAAACCAAATCCTGCATATCAGCATAAATGAAATGAATCTTATCCTTAATATGGTCTACATTACCATAATCAACAACACTCTTTCTTCTCATAAGTCCATACACATTGTATCCCTTTTCAAGTAAAAGTTCAGCAAGATATGAGCCATCCTGACCTGTAATTCCTGTAATTAAAGCATTTTTCATTTTACTTCTCCTATATTATAATTTATAAATACTGATTTTTGCCTTCTTCTCTAAGTTTTGCAAGAACCTGCTTAATCTCTCCTGCATTTTCCTTAGTTGAAACTAATGTTGCATCAGGTGTGTCAACAATAATCATATCACGAAGCCCTACAGTTGCTATAAGCTTCTTGTCACCTTCAATTACACAGTTTTCAGTATTAACGGTTACAACATTACCATTGACAACATTGCCCTTGTCATCATTTTCTTTGATTCTTCCTACAGCAAGCCATGAACCAACATCATCCCATCCGAAATTACCGGCAAGAGTATAGATATCTGATGCCTTTTCCATAATTCCATAATCTACTGACTGTGACTCAAGTGTTGGGAATACTTCTTTAAGAACCTTTTCTTCATCAGCTGTTCCTACTGAATCTTTGATTGTCATAAGACCATTATATGTTGATGGCATATATTTCTTAAAGCAATCTAAGATTGTAGAGGTCTTCCATACAAACATACCGGAATTCCAGAGATATGTTCCATCATCAACATATTTCTTTGCATTTTCCAAATCCGGTTTTTCCACAAATCTTTCTACTGCAAAACTGCCATCAAGAACATCTGACTTATTGTATTTGATATAACCATATCCTGTCTCAGGATAATTAGGTGTTATGCCAACTGTAACAAGGTTACTTCCCTGCTCTGCAATATTACATGCATTTACAAAAGTATCCTTAAATATCTCGTTATTCTTAATCAGATGATCTGACGGAAGAACTATCATAATTGCATCTTCATTTTTCTTTGCCACATGAACTGCACCAAGACCGATACATGGAGCTGTATTTCTTCCAATCGGTTCACAGAGAATGTTCTCCTCCGGAAGTCCAGGTAACTGTGTCTTTACAAGTTCTCTGTAATTTTCATTTGTAGCAATATAAACGTCCTTAATATCAACTATAGGACTAATTCTTTCAACTGTCAGCTGAATCATTGTCTTGCCATCATCTGTAAGTGACAAGAACTGCTTAGGCATATTAACACGGCTTCTTGGCCAGAATCTTTCACCTTTACCGCCTGCCATAATAAGAGCTGTTACTTTCATAATTCGCCTCATTCTGTGTCTGTATTTTTAGCTCTGCCTTCTTTCAGGCATAAATTCCTGCACAGTACGGAATCTAAAAAGCTTCTTCTCCTCATAAATAACAATAAATGCTATTTCATGACATATATCACAATTATAATTTTACTTTTTTCTTCTGTCAATAACATCCTGAAAATACTTTGTATACTTGTCCACTATAACATTCCAGGCAAACTTATCAAGAACATACTTCCTACCATTTTCACCCATCTGTTTACATTCTTCAGGATGCGAAAGTAGATATTCAATCTCCGCTTCAAATTCCCTGTAATTATCAAAATAAAAGCCACCATTAGCATCACTTGCAAAATATTTTGTGACATTACACTGGTTATGGACAAGCACAGGAGTCTCACATATCCAGCTTTCCATAACTACAAGTGAAAAACTTTCAAACTTTGAAGGCTGGCACATTACTGTTGCAGCCGCATAAGCATCATACTTATCCTGCATAGGAACATATCCAAGATCATATACATGCTCTTTAATCCTTGCCGGAATATTTACCTTACCACCACCGATAAGAACCAGTTTCAAATCATCAAAATGATGTGTTTTCTTATATTCTTCAAAATAATATATAAGTGTGTAGATATTCTTACCTATATCTTTCCTTCCTGCATATAAAATAAATGGGCTGTCTATATTATATTTTTCCCTGAATCTTTCTGCATCATACTCGTAATCAGTATATACACCTTCACCGAGCTCTCTTGCATCGACATTACTAAGGTCATACACTTTTGATGCGAGTTCCATCTCAGGTCTAGCATGGAAAATCATACCTGCAACTTTTGAAAATGCTTCTTTGAATCTGTCCATATATATATAGCTTTCATCATGAAAACATGGAATCATTACGGCACGGTCGATGCACTGCTGTATTCCATGATATGTTGTACCAAACATATATGGTATAAAGACAAATAAATCATAATCTTCTTTATGCTTTGCTATATATTTATAAAGATTAGGACTGTTTACATTTTCATCTGTAAATATTTTTTCCTCTTCCGGAGTAAGCTTATCATTTGACATAAGTTTTTTATTAACAGTGTTAAACAAATCTGTTTTTTGTTTTTTTACCTTAAATCTTCTTACTGTTATTCCATTTTCAACATATGCTTTCTGCTTATAATGATTAACACTCCAGCTTGAAGTGAATTCCTTTACACATGTTGTGAGTATCTCAACTTTTACCCCCGCATCATGTAAATGTGATACAAGACCTTTAAGCTCCATCTCTGCACCACCCGGAATATCAAATCCGAACCATGGTATTACAAATGCTATAGTTTTCATAATCATTCCTTTCTTTCTGCTTTATCACTTACTTTTTCAACCATCTGTGAAAATGAATCTATAATTTTGTCCCAGCGGTAATACCGGTCAACATATTGCACTCCAAGTTTCCCCATCTCTTCTCTCAGACCGCCGTCACAAACCATATCATCAAGCTGATTTGCAAACTCATCATAATTGGTATAATAAGTTCCTGCTCTGCTTATAACACAGTGTTGTTTTAACACTTCACATAACCCATTAACAATCACAGGTACTCCAAGTGCCAGTGACTCCAGAACAACAATCGAAAGGCTCTCAAATTCTGAAGGCATTATAAGAGCATCTGCTCCTGCCATAACATTGTATTTAAGTTCTTCTGACACAAAGCCAAGACTAATAATATCATCCCTTTCAGGAATTTCCATTACCGTCTTGCCCATAAGCACAAGTTTTACATCATTATTCTTTTCCTGCTTATATTTTATAAAATATTCAAATAACTGCTGGCATCCTTTATGTGTATCAATTCTTCCAACATAAACTATATAATTATCTATCCCTCTCTCTTTTTTGAACTTATATGGCTCTATATCAGAAGGAAGTTCTATACCTGCACCGCCAAACCCACCATTATTAATTATATTTTCATTATGAAATTTATTTTCCACAAAATTCTTTTCTGTCACTGTGCAATAAAAAATACCTGACGGTTTTGTAAAAACATCTTTATAAACATCATAATAAATTGTAGGCTCATCATGTGCTGTAGGAATAAGTATTGATTTATCAGCCACCTCTTTTATTCCGCGAACTGTTGTATAATAAAGATATGTCATAAATACAAACACATCATACTTATCTTTATTAGCTTTTATATATTCTATTAATTCCGGGCAATATGGACCTTGTGAATCAACCCATTTATCTTCAAGAAAATGCATATTAAAAGGCTTATCAATAAGCATTGATAAATGTCCAAACCGTTTGATACTTCTTGGCTTTTTAACACCAAATCTTCTCACCAGTACTCCATTGATAACTTCATTATTCTTCTCATATTCATCTTTCCATGTAAGATAATCAACAGCCTTAGTGGTGAGCACCTCAACATCATATTTCCCATTCAAATGTTCAGCCATCTGTCTCATAAGAAGTTCCGCTCCACCATTCACTTCAAGACCGTATCGCTGTACAACTAATGCCAGTTTTTTCACAACATCCTCCAAAACAATTAGTTCTATAAAACATTTTCTCTTAACAGTTCATTAAATCTTGCCAGAATCTTATCATGTGCAAAATCATCAAGTCTTTCATTCTGATTTGCAATAATCTTCTTCTGAAGTCCTTTATCTTTTAATATCTTATCCATAAGAGCTGCTGTCTCAAGTGCATTTTTTTCATTTAAAAGTATTCCACCTTTTCCAAGCGTTTCACCAACTGCTGATGAATTGTATGCAATAACAGGAATTTTAAAATACATCGCTTCTACAAGTGGAACACAGAATCCTTCATGTTCACTCATGCAAAGAAATAAATCCGCAGCCTTATAACATGCAAGAATTTCAGCAAACCTGATGTGTCCTGTGAATATAACATTCTTAATGCAGTTAAGCTGGGCATATTTCTGCATTTTCAGCTTATATGTCTCATATCCGCCTTCATTTCCCACAAGGATAAGCCGGGAATTAGAATTGTAATACTTCTGATACAGTCCAAATGCATGTATAACGTCCTGTTGACATTTATTGCTTGCAATTCTCCCCGTAAAAATTATATTTGTAACCCCATCGTTATACTTGCCATATAACGGAGCATCTGGTTTTTTATCATAATCACTAAATGCAATAAGTATCGGAAGTACATCTATCTTACATTTATAACCTGCCTTAATTAAATCCTGCTTATTATATTCAGAATCCGCAATACAATAGTCAACTTTATCGGCAAGCTTTGCTAGCTCTTCATAACCCTCTCGACAGTCTGCTGCTGCTGCCTTATTATAAGGTTCAAGCATTTCCGGTGGTGTAATATTATGATAAATCATGACCTTTTTGCATTTCATATCACCAAACATCTCATTAAGTTCAGAACCTGTTGACATATGATATAATACTATATCATCTTTATTCATATGAGGCATTTTTGATACTTCCTGTGCTGTCCCCTCCGGGAGCCTGCCATCTATATATTTTGCATATATTGCTGTATCATATCCCTGTTCCTCAAGACTTTTTTTTAATGCAACTGTATCATTTCCTATTGCATCGCCATAAGCAAGTGATGGCAGCATCTGTACTATTCGCATACATTTAACCTCCGTAATTACTTCTCAAGCTGACTTTTCAGTTCTTCTATAGTTTTTTCACACTTTGCAAGCTTTTTTTCCAACTCAAAGAGGCGTTCATCTGTATCCTGAAATCTATCCGGAAGCATAGCAATAGCCCTATGCGTATAGATATTATAATCATTCTGGTCATCCACTATAGATTCAACATAAAAAGCAATAAGCTTTCTGTTAATTTTCTTAATAATCTTTGAGATTGGATTGCCGTAAAGCGGCTTGTAAGCATTTACAATCGCATGTGGTTTAGCCTTATCGAGATTAGCAATAAATTCCTCTTTATCATATACTGCATCAGCACAATTGAGTCTTAAATGAACATCCCTGAATTTATATTCTACATCTTCATAGTGTTTTTCGGCTATTTCTTTTCTTATGCCCTGCATAATCTCTTCCACGTTAATTTCCTGCATTAAAATATCCTCCTGGTATTAATTCTTAATCTGCCATTTATGTGGTATTCTCACAACACCAATATCACCAACATTTGATACGACTTCAAATCTTATCGCCTGTTTATAAAAATCTATTGGTGCACCATCAGCACCGTATTCTATACTTACATTCATCCAATACTGACCAGGAATCAGATTTAAGTCAGTAAAAGTAATGTCATATTCACCATCTCGATTAACATCAAACTTTTCAAATCTTTCAATCTTAGTATTGGTTCCATAACACCAAAGGTCATCATTTCTGAATACGCCTATGCCAAAAACAACATCTTGTACTGGTTTATTCATCTTATATTTTGCTTTCAATGTCATAGTGTCCCCGGTTTTATATGTCGATACATCATGATCATTTACATCACACAGTTCAAGGCTGGTAAACATAATATCACCGCTCCCATAACGTGTGTTATTATCCCACTCTTCCTGACGCATACGTTTAATTTCTTCTTCTTTCTTTCTGCGTTCTTCTTCTTCCTGCTGTTTTTTTCTATCATCTGCTTCTTTTTTCTGTTGTCTTATTCTTTCTTTTTCCTGCTGACTGATTCTTTCTTCATTCATATAATTCAGATACTGAAGGTGAACTTCCTGCGGTTTTCCTTCCATCTCAATAAGACCATCTTTAATCCAGATTGAACGTTCACATATCTGTTCAATCTGACCAAGTGAGTGCGAAACAATGACAATTGTTGTTCCCTGTGCCTTGATTTCTCTTAACTTATTAAAACATTTTGCCTGGAAATTAGCATCACCAACGCCAAGAATTTCATCAATAAGCAGAATATCCGCATCAACATTAATCGCTACAGAGAATGCAAGTCTCATATACATACCTGATGAGTATGTTCTTACAGGATTATCTATGAACTCCTCAAGTTCTGAGAATGCTATAATATCATCAAGTCTCCTGTCAATCTCTTTTTTATCAAGGCCAAATATTGATGCATTTGTATATATGTTTTCACGTCCGGACATATCAGGATGGAAACCGGCACCAAGTTCAATAAGACTTGATACTCGTCCGCACATTTCAATAGTTCCTGAATTAGGATACATAATCTTTGTAAGCATTTTGAGAGTTGTACTCTTACCACAACCATTCTTGCCTACCAGACCAATTGCCTCCCCCTTTTTTACATTGAAACTGATTCCTTTAAGTACCTGTCTCATCTCATATTTATTACGTTTCCAGAAAAGCATCTTTTCTTTTAATTCACTTCCCTTATCGTAATAAACCTTAAAACTTTTTGTTATATTATTAACTTCAATTGCATTTTCTTTATTCATACTTAAAACCATGCCTTTCTACCGGTATTCATTAGAACTCCTCAGCAAAACCTTTCTGAAGCTTTTTAAACATAACTTCGCCTATCACTATAAATACAATTCCCACTATTAATGCCAGAAGTAATGAGTGAAGTTCCGGCACTTCTCCGTAATAAATAATCTGTCTGTAGATTCTTATTATAGGTGTCATAGGATTAAGATTGAAAAGAAATACAAGCCAGTAACCTGCACCTGAATTCTCAACCATATCTACACCATACATAACAGGTGTAAGATACTGCAACGCCATAACAAATATGCCAAGAATATACTGTAAATCTCTCAGATATACCGTGATTGATGATACAATAAGTGCAATTCCAAGACATAATATATACTCTACTATCATAACAATCGGCAGACAAAGCATTGCATGAATATGAATCCCACGTCCTGCAATAATTACAACGCCAAATACCACAATGAACGTAAGTATCATATTAACAAACGCACTTGTTACAGTTGCTATAGGAAGTACTTCTCTCGGGAAATATATTTTCTTTACCATATCTTTTTCTCTCAGAATACTTGATGCACCATCCGTAACACTTGATGAAAAAAACATCCATGGCACGAGTGCAACGAAAAGGAACAGATAATACTGCTCATAACTTGCCCTCATAATTACCGAGAAAACTATTGTATATACAACAAGCTGTAATAATGGATTAATAAATGTCCATAAAAATCCAAGAACCGAACCTTTATATCTTCCCCTTAAATCTTTTCTTACAAGACTGAATATCATTTCCCTGTATTCATATAATTCTTTTAAATGCTGCATACTGACCTCCATTCGTATTCACTAAAAAGCTGCATACATAAATCCGCTTGAACCCGAATCTGTATAACCAAACAATAATGCCAGAATAATAATCCCATAATAAATCAGCCATCTTACAGCTAATGGCTTTGATGCTATCGTTTCCCTTATCTTAATGCCTTTTTCTTTAAAAATTCCGACAATAAATATTACCACACACCCTACTGCTATGACAATATAATCTTTTGGCTTTAATTCAAACTGTTTAAATATATCCCATGTCAGCAGCTGTACATTTAGCTTTGTAAACATCTCTGTCATCATCTTAACAGCAGTTCTCATTCCCAACTCACAGCAGTCTAATATCCATCCGATATTTACAAGAATAAATGTTCTGATTATCTTAAATATCTTCCAGCCTCTGCCATCACCGTTAATATGAAACTTTTCTAGTCCCTTTTTATAAATCGGTTCACACAGATTGCTGAATGCAATTATGATACCATTATATAAACCATATGCTATATAACGCACTTCAGCCCCATGCCATATACCTACAATAAAGAATATTACAAGATTGGCAAAACATATCGGAAGCGTTCTTCCCAGATGATTACCAAGATGCTTCTTTCCCCATTTACTGAGTTTATTCATGCCTTTAGATAATGACATCGGATAAAAAATATAATCTTTCATCCATGTACCAAGTGTTATGTGCCACCTTCTCCAGAATTCACCAATTGACTTTGAAAAAAATGGCTGTCTGAAATTCTCATCCATCTTGATTCCAAACATCTGAGCCACACCTATTACAATATCAATACCACCTGAAAAGTCACAATACAATTCAACCGAATACATTAGCACTGCTGCAATTGTAACAAATCCACCATATTCATAATACTTTCCAAATACAGCTTCTACAAACACATATGCTCTGTCTGCAAGAATAAACTTCTTTGCAAGACCCCATATAACTCTCTGAAAACCATACTGTATATTTTTAAGTTCAAACTTATTGCCCTTAAAAAGCTGTGGTGCAAGCCTGTCATACCTTCCAATCGGTCCTTCCAGAATCTGTGGAAAGAATGATATAAAAAGTCCCAGTTTAAATATATTTTTTTCATAGTCATACTTGCCCATGTATACATCTATTAAATATGATGCCGACTGGAATGTGTAGAATGACAATCCCATTGCCATAATCATTTTACATGCAAGAGAATGTGCATTAGTAACTCCTATAGAAACAAAAAAGCTCTCAAAATTAATCAGGAAAAACTTTGAATATTTTAAGACAGCAAGAAGTCCAAACGTAAGTACAAGTCCTCCGGCAAGAACAAGCCTTTTCTTTTTCTTTGTTTTTTCCTTGTATTTTTTCTTTTCATCTTTTGTAAGTATCTCTTTATTTTGTGCAAGATACTTTTTAGATGAATCATTAATTTTCCAGATAAGCATCGCTGCAAAGTAGATAATTACTGTATCAAATACCATATATAACGAGCTTTTTACATTGTATCCCCAATAATAAACATAGCTCATTATAAGAAGCCAGACCCAACGAAACTTAGCAGGCAGAATATAATATACCAGAAGCCCGGCTATCAAAAAAGCATAAAACACTGTTGATGTCAGTGACATTTCTTATTCCTCCGTAGTCTTAAAAAGTTCTTCAAAAGAATCATAAAAATAATCCTTCATATTGAGGGTTCCATCTATATGTTTATCTATAACCTCACCGAGAACCTGTGAATATTCTTCAGCCAGATGACCCTCCATATGGCCTTCTTTATCCGCATAATCATTATCCTCTCTCGGGAGGACATCCATTCTCGCCTTATTAAAATTGTAATATGTTACTCCAAGCTCACCAAAAAACTTTTCAAATTTTTCATTGACAACATCAAGTCCAAGTCTTTTAACACTTGACGGAGTGATAGGTGATGTCACACATATAAGTTCAATTCCGTTTTTATCACAGTATTCTTTTATCTTTTTAAAATATGCGACAGGATATGACTGCATTTTTGTAAACTGTCGTCCTTCCCATGTCTGCACATATCCTTCACCTAAAGGACCACCTTCTATATTATCACGATAAAAAAATCCCTGTCCCTTATATGGACCTTTTGCATCTTTAACATCAAGTGAATAAATATTGGCATTTTTATAATCCTCTGAATTTTTCTGGATTATATTATTTTTCACTGCTGAAAAATCCGTAGGGTCGCAATAAACATATCTCTTTGTAAATGCACTTCTTATATCCATGTATTCACTGTTATGAATAAAATAATCCCACTTGGTCAAAGAAAGCCAGCTGAACTGGTTATATATAAATGTTTCGGCGAAATATCCCTCTTCCTGTGGGCCAAACCAATATTGGTAGTCCACATCAAATATCACTCTTTTAACATCATTATTTTTACAACTCTCTTCAAGAACATAATATGAATCTTTTAATGTTTCTCCGGGAATTGCCATACTTAATGTAACTGTATCTGCCTGGCTGTCTATCTTTGCCGGGTCAATAGCACTTCTTGCATGCGAAGCACCAAGTACAATTGTATCATAATTTTCATCATCTTCATTTACATGCTGCAATATATAATGTATATATCCTGTCTTTGCAAAGCAATAATCACACACACCGATTATCACAATAAGTCCCACAATAAAAATCAAACTTTTTATATAAGGAAGTACCTTTTTCATTTTGCTATCCATACCTTTCCAACGCCTGTATTTATATATCATCAGGCACAAATCCAGCCCATTATAGTCTTAATGTACCTCTTTGTCAAACACTCCGTGTATTTTTCTGATTCTATCACTAACAATATCTGCCGAACGCTTGTATGCAAGATGTTCTTTCGCATAATTCTGACCATTTACGGCGATTTTATTGTAAAATTCTTTATCTTCATAAAGTTTTTTCATAAATTGTGCAGCCTCATCCACATGTGCATCAGCCCAGAGATTGCCTTTCTTAAAAGGCTCATAATCTTTATCAAGTTCTTTCATGTCGTAGCCAACCATGCAGGCTGTATCGCTGTTCATAAATTCTGTATTGCCAGACCAGTTTGTCGCAATAACAGGCGTTCCGACATACATTGCCTCTGCCATGACAAGCCCAAAGCCTTCCGAACGATGAAGAGAAACATAAACATCAACATCAGCTATAAGTGAATTAACTTCTGTTTTGTTAAGATGTCCACACATATAATAAATATTATCATCTTTATCCACAACAGAATTGATTATTTTCTCGTCATCTGTTGATAATTCTGCTTCACTTATCTTAATAACAAGACCAACATCTTTATACTTTTTCTTTGTCTCTTCATCTTTACAAAAGCTCTCTTTAAATGCCTTTATTGCAGCGAGAGGATTCTTTCGTTCCATTACACTTCCACTGTTAAACATTACAAGAAACAGGAATTTATCTTCCGGAAGATTAAAATACTTCCTGTCATACTTTTCATCCGTAACAGGTGCAATGCAGTGTGGAACCGTAATTACCGGCTTGTCCGTATATTTTTTCAATGTATTTGTAACAAAATCGGACGGAGTCCATACTTCATCAACAAGCTTAAATGCCGGAAGCCATTCTTCCGGAAATGTCTCTAATTCCCATGCCCAGTATCCGATATTATATCTGTAATCCCATACTTCTTTTCCAAGACTTAAATATGCAACCATAAACTCACTCGCATTTACATGAATGACATTAATATCATACGGCAGTTCTGTTGTAAGCCTGTCATCATAAGTCTCATTTGTTCTTGAGCCTCCAGGTGGAACAAAAAAATCTCTTATAACATGCACTTCATTGTTTTCATCAAGAAGCCTGCACATTATTCTTGCACTCTGTCCCAGTCCGTTATCGCCTTTAATATTACCAATTACATTGACGCCCTGTTTATATTTTCCCGGCTCGTACTCCGCAATTGAATCTGCAGAAAGTTTATCAGTCGCATTATTAATAATTCCTGCTTTCATCTTGCTTAAAAGCTTCATCGGAATAATCTTTGTAAGCACCGGTCTCAACGCTTCTCCGGCATTTAAAAAAAACTTAGAAAATCCCATAAATTCTCCATTTCTAATTCCTTGTATTGAATTTTTTCAAAAATATTATTTATTTTCCATCTGCGTATTGATAAAATCGCGTACCATTCCACCAAGTCTGTCCGGAGTAAATTTTTCGAGTGCATTTTTATATGCATTTTCGTCTACAATTCCCACACTTGCCTTTTTATCAAAATTATGCATTGCCTGCGAAAGATTTTTTATCTGTTTTTCCTCTCCTCCGTCAAGACTGAACCTTTCAACACAGTTTCCAACAACTTCATCGAATATTTTCAAATCACTGGCAAGTATCGGCTTATTATGTTTCATAACTTCAAGAAGCGGCATTCCAAATCCCTCTGCCATTGAAGGAAATACAAAACATGAACAATTATTGTACAAATCGTAACGTGTAGTGTGTGAAACATATCCCAGATATGTCATGCCATCAAGTTCTGTGAGCGCATCTTCAACAAGTTTGCCAACATCTGCTTCCTGCATTTTACCAGCAAGGATAAGCGGCCTTGTGCCACCTGTCTTTCTATACTCGCGATATGCCTTTACAAGTATATCCACGCCTTTTCTCTTTTCCATATTACCTACATAAAGAAAATAATTCTCATCTTTTGGCGGAACATACCGCGTAAGCGGATTAGATATGATGTATGCATTACAGCTTGCTATCTTTGCAGCTTCTGGAAAATACATACACGTATCGGCTTTTGTCTGCTCTGAATTGTAAAGTATCATATCCGTTCTCTTTAATGTACGTTTAAGATTAATATGGAAATACGCACTGTATACTTTTCCAAAATATTTTACATATTGTATAGGAAACATATCATGTATTGTTATAAGTGTTTTAAATCCCTTTCCCATATTTATAGGAATAATCGTATTTACTTCCCAGAATATATCCGGGCTGACATTCTTTAATTCATTTCTTATAAAATTAAAGTAAAGATAAACGCCCGCACTCTTGTATACCGGTTTGCCCCATGATATAACCCTGATTCCCCTTGCTTCAAATCTTTTTATATACTCGCTTTTTGCAACATCGGTAAATAAAACCCATTCAAACTCGTCATAATTAATAAGCTGTTCAAGGAAATCATTAAGATACATTCCTACACCGCTCGGTCTTGAGCCGAGTGTTCTTGCATCAACTGCAATCTTTATTTTCCTCATTTTATGCCTTTCCTGCTTTCATACGCCATGCGGTATTCCTGATAATCTTTGTAAAACCGGATATTGTCTCCACGAATAACTTTTGCAAGGACTTCCGAATACTTTTCTGCCATCCAGCCCATCATGTGACCTTCCCAGTCTGCAAAATCATCATCTGTTCTTTCCAGTTCATCAAGTGATACAAGATTAAAATCTATATATCTTACTCCATTCTGACTGCAAAGATTGGCAAACCATCTGCCTGTTTCCTCTGATACTCCGTCCAGTGCTGCCTTCGGCGTAATAGTCGTTGTAACGCATGTAAGCTCTATATTATTTTTTTTACAAAATTCAACAATCTTTTGAAAATATTTCAGAGGAGTTTTTCCCACATCATTTTCATCCCATGCAAATGGTTCAAATTGGCCTTTATCATCTGCACGCTGTGTCCTGTAATAAAAACCTTTTCCTTTATATTCACCATAAGCATCCTTGTCTATAACAGCACTTATATCATAATCCCTGTATGCTTTCGACATCTTGAGTTTAATATTGCTTTTTATTCCGCTAAAATCTGACACCCATGAATTTTTATTTACAAAAGTTGTTCTGAAATCTTTATCAAGAAGGTTATTCCAGATAAAATCAATTTTTCTTGTAGATAATGGAAGATGCGAATACACAGCCGTCTCAATAAATTCACCGCCCTTGTAATTGCACCAGTACTGATAATCCATCTCAAGTATCACTTTTTTAATCTTATTGTGTGCAGCCGCCTCTCTTAAAAGATAATAATTATCTCTTATAAACGCACCCGGAATACACAGATTAACGGTATTATCAGAGGCACCATACTCATCAAGCACAGCCGGGTCAACCCCTGCCCTGCCATGTGAAGCCCCGATTATAACTGTATCGTAGCCATCTTTCGTACCAGGATTGTCAACCTGATGAATTATATATCTTGTGTATCCTGATTGGGCAAATATAAAATTGCACGCATTCATAAGCACAATAACCACAATTATAAATACAGCTGCCCTCATAATTCTTTTAAAATTGTGCATATAAGAAGCCTCCTGTTTCTGCTGAAACATATCCTAATACAGGAATTGACATAACAAGCATAAGATATACAGCCCATCTTAATATAAGTGGCTTTTTTGCAAGTGATTTTCTTATATCAATGCCTTTTTCATTTATAACTCCTACAATAAACAATGCTGCTATACCAACTGCTATTGCAAGCATATCCATGCTTGAAAATTCCATCATTGCTCTTACGCTTCCGTCAAACAACGGCTTTATGCTGAAATTGACAAATACATTTTTTATAAGAACAAATGATTCTTTAAGATTTGCTGCATCATCAAAAACCAGCCTATATTTACAAGTATAAATGTTCTTATAATCTGAAATACCCTGTACCATTTCGCATTTTTGTTGATGTGCGTAACTTTGAACATTTTCTCATACACCGGCTCTAACAGACTGCTTGCAGCAATTATTATTCCGTTGTACATTCCATATACAATAAACTTCCATGCAGCTCCATGCCATACGCCTACAAGGAAAAATATAAGTAAATCAGCAAGACATATCGGAAGTGTTTTTCCTGCAAATGTGCCGAGATGTTTTTTCATAAGCTTTGAAAACTTCATCATTTTCTTAGATAGACTAAACGGATAAAACACATAATCTTTCATCCACGTTCCAAGTGTTATATGCCACCTTCTCCAGAATTCTGAAATTGACTTTGAAAAAAATGGCTGTCTGAAATTCTTGTCAAGCCTGATTCCATATAGCTCAGCTGCACCTGATACAACATCCATTCCACCCGAAAAATCCGCATATAACTGCAGGCAGTATGCAAGAACTCCAACAATTACAAATATTCCGTTATAATCATACGGATGAAGAAATACTTTGTCTGCCACTACTCCAATTCTGTCAGCAATAACAATTTTCTTGAAAAATCCCCACAGCATCAGCTGAAGTCCATATTCTGTATTCTCAAGGCTGAAATAATGTGGTTCGTTAAATTGAGGGCTTAATCTGTCATATCTTCCAATTGGTCCCTGCATAATCTGAGGAAAAAATGATACAAATAATGCAAATTTAAAAATATTATTGCAACATTCATATTTATCCCTGTATACATCTATTATATAACCTGCTGACTGAAATGTATAAAATGATATTCCTAACGGAAGCAGCAGTTTAAATGTCGGAATTGTATCATATTTTCCTGTAAACACACCTATAACCGCATTAATATTTTCTATTGCAAATGTGTGATATTTAATCACTGCAAGTATTCCGAATATAATAACAAGAAGCAATGCAACTATAAGTTTTTTTCTTCTTTTGACATCTTCTTTTATCTTTTTCTTTTCACTTCTGTCTGCCTGTGCCGGAATATTTTTTATTCTCTCATTTTCTTTATTTAGAAACACTCCTGCAAAATAGGTAACTATCGTCGTTGTTATTATAAAAATTATTGTCTTATATCCTGAACAAAGATAATAAAAACAGCTCAATACAAGAAGCCATACCCACTGCATTTTCTTTGGTATTATATAATATACAATCACTCCTGCCAGCAAAAACAGCAGAAAACCCGTTGAAACTAATGACATAACATCTCCTCATGCACTATTCTGTCTTAACATGCCATATTATAAATCAGCATATACAATTTTTTCCTGAATAATATATAATAATACCATATATACATACTATAAATCAATTAAAAGCATTTAATTGAAGCACACAAACACTCCTGCCTCTTTTGTTATTTTTAATGGTTTCCTTGTTTTTTTCATTATAAACGCTTTAAAATCTGAATATCTGTCCAAAAGATAATGATTCTGATTGCCATGACATGACAAAATATATTCAATAATAGGCTCTGCCACGTCAACAAGCAGATAATCATCATACAAACGCTTATCTACCTTATTAAAATATTTTTTCAGCAATCTTTCCCCATTATCAAGCCCAAACTTCTCATACAGCACATCCGCCGACAAAACTATTCTTTTATCAAACTGATTAACCAGTTGTGCAATTTCCTGCATATGATGGCTTCCATATGTACTAAACACGGCCTTTCCTCCGGGTTTTAGCACTCTCTTTATCTCCTTAAAAGCTTTCCCCGGTTCTTCGCAATAAAAAATCACATGATTAGCTATCACACAGTCAAATGAATTATCATCAAACGGCAGGTTCATACAGTCTGCTACACCATAATCAAACATTCCGTTTCCGATATTTCTTCTTGCATCATTAACCATTCCCTCAGAAATATCTGTAACAGTTATTTTAATATTCTTAAGTTTCTCAACATTTTTTATATTATCAACCCATAGTCTCCCATCGCCGCATCCCGTTTCCAGCACTTTTATTCCCGGTTCAAGTCCACACTGCTCATATATCCAAGAAAACCATCCCTGCTTATTAACAGAATACTTTGCGTGCAGATTAATTCTCGCAGAAATATTTCCGGCATTAAGATATTGTGTTTTAAGACTGTTTTCCATGTTGGTAAGATGTATTAAAGAAAGCATGCTGCTCCAGTCTATGGATTCGCTGGCCTTTAATATTTTTTCCGTATCTTCTATTGCATTTTTTACAAGCTGCATCTGTGCAATCTTATCCTTTATAAGATTAAGCTGCAGATGAAGTGAATTTATAAGAATGTTGTAATCAGAATCACCTACAGTTATATTTTTTATATCATCAAGAGAAAACCCAAGATACTTAAATAACAATATCTGCTGCAGCCTTGCAAAATCTGCATCCGTGTAAAATCTTGCCCCATTTTCATTGACATATGATGGCTTTAAAAGATTCTTTTTATCATAAAAACGTATTGTCCTTACTGTCACATTTGCTTTTTTTGCAAATTCTCCTGATGAATAAAATCCCTCTTTATGCATAAATCCACTCCTCTGCCAGTTAATTTTTATAATTTGAATATTTTTTAAAAAACGCTTGAAGATAACGTAACGTCATCTTTTATTATATATTTAACAAGAATTTATGCAACATATAATGACGCTGATGCGTCAAATTTTTATAACAAAAGATTGGAGATTGATATTTTATGAAAGGAATTATTTTAGCGGGCGGTTCCGGTACTAGGCTTTACCCTCTGACAATGGTTACAAGCAAGCAGCTTCTTCCGGTATACGACAAGCCTATGATTTATTATCCTATGTCAGTTCTTATGAATGCCGGAATCCGTGATATTTTAATTATCTCTACGCCTCAGGATTTATCACGTTTTGAAGAACTTCTTGGCGACGGCCACCAGTTTGGTGTAAACCTGACATACAAAGAACAGCCTTCACCGGACGGACTCGCACAGGCATTTATTATTGGCGAGGATTTTATCGGTGATGACACAGTTGCAATGGTTCTCGGCGATAATATTTTTGCCGGAAGTGGATTAAACGAACGTCTCAAAGCAGCCGTGCATAATGCTGAAAGCGGTGTCGGTGCAACCGTATTTGGTTATTACGTTGATGACCCCGAAAGATTTGGTATTGTGGAATTTAATTCTGATGGAAAAGCCATTTCGATTGAAGAAAAACCCGCAAAGCCAAAGAGCAATTACTGTGTAACAGGATTGTATTTTTATGATAACAAAGTTGTTGAGTACGCAAAAAATCTTAAACCTTCTGCAAGAGGTGAGCTTGAAATTACCGACTTAAACAGAATCTATCTTGAATCCGGAAATCTTAACGTAGAACTTCTCGGTCAGGGATTTACATGGCTTGACACAGGTACACATGAAAGTCTTGTTGAGGCAACTAATTTTGTAAAAACAGTTGAAACACATCAGCACAGAAAAATTGCATGCCTTGAAGAAATTGCATATTTAAACGACTGGATTACAAAAGATGACGTATTAAAGGTATACGAAATCTTAAAGAAAAACCAATACGGACAATATCTCAAAGACGTTCTTGACGGAAAATATATTGATACAATCCGCAGATAAATTTTTCACATACAGTATAAGGAGATTACCAATTATGAATATTATTGTAACCGGCGGTGCCGGATTTATCGGAAGCAACTTTATCTTCCATATGTTAAAAAAATACCCTGATTACAGAATCATCTGTCTTGACTGCCTTACATATGCAGGCAATCTTTCTACACTTGCACCTGTAATGGATAATCCTAATTTTAGATTTGTCAAAGAAAATATCACAGACAGAGCAGCTGTATACAAGCTTTTTGAAGAAGAACACCCTGATATGGTTGTCAACTTCGCAGCGGAATCACATGTTGACCGTTCAATCGAAAATCCTGAGATTTTCCTTGATACTAATATTAAAGGTACAGCAGTGCTTATGGATGCATGCAGAAAATATGGAATCACACGTTACCATCAGGTTTCTACAGATGAGGTTTATGGCGATTTACCTCTTGACCGTCCTGATCTCTTCTTTACTGAGGAAACACCTATACATACATCAAGCCCTTACAGTTCTTCAAAAGCCGGAGCCGATTTACTCGTTCTTGCATACCACAGAACTTACGGGCTTCCTGTTACAATAAGCAGATGTTCCAACAACTATGGTCCATATCATTTTCCGGAAAAACTCATTCCTCTTATGATTGCAAACGCATTAAATGACAAGCCACTTCCTGTTTATGGTGAAGGTCTTAATGTCCGTGACTGGCTCTATGTTGAAGACCATTGCAAAGCTATTGACCTTATCATTCACAAAGGAAAAGTTGGCGAAGTATACAATGTTGGCGGACATAACGAAAAACGTAATATTGATATTGTAAAACTTATATGTAAAGAACTTGGCAAGCCTGAATCACTTATTGTTCACGTTGGCGACCGCAAAGGGCATGACATGCGTTATGCAATAGATCCAACAAAAATCCACAATGAACTTGGATGGCTTCCTGAAACAAAATTTGAAGACGGTATCAAAAAAACTATAAAATGGTATCTTGATAACAGGGAATGGTGGGAAACAATCATTTCCGGTGAGTATCAGAATTATTATGAAAAGATGTATAAAAACCGCTGATTAACATTTTATACATACCATTCAGACAATAAATAATGGAGATTTTATATGAAATTTTTAGTTACAGGAGTTGGCGGCCAACTCGGTCACGATGTGATGAATGAATTAATAAAGCGTGGTCATGAGGGAATCGGAAGTGACATTGCACCTGAATATTCGGGAGTTAAAGATAATTCAGCCGTAACAGCCGCACCTTATATATCCCTTGATATTACAGATAACTTTTCCGTAAATAAAGTCATAACCAGCGTAAATCCTGATGTGGTTATTCATTGTGCTGCATGGACAGCTGTAGATGCTGCAGAAGATGAAGAAAATAAAAATAAAGCCCATTCAATCAATGCTGATGGAACCAGAAACATTGCCGCTGCATGCAAAAAAACAGACAGTAAAATGATTTACATAAGTACTGACTATGTATTTGATGGTCAGGGAAGCACTCCATGGCAGCCAGACTGCAAAGACTATAAACCGCTCAATGTTTATGGCGAAACTAAACTTGCAGGCGAGCTTGCTGTTTCCAGTACAATTGAAAAATATTTTATCATCCGCATTGCGTGGGTTTTTGGACTTAACGGTAAAAATTTTATAAAAACAATGCTTAATGTCGGTAAAAAACATGATGAAGTCCGTGTTGTAAATGACCAGATTGGAACTCCTACTTACACTCTTGATTTATCACGTTTACTTATCGACATGGCAGAAACCGATAAATATGGTTATTACCACGCAACTAATGAAGGCGGATATATTTCGTGGTATGATTTTACATGTGAAATTTACCGTCAGGCAGGACTCAAAACAAAAGTTACACCTGTAACAACTGCCGAATATGGTCTTTCAAAAGCTGCACGGCCTTTTAACAGCAGGCTTGATAAAAGCAAACTTGTTAAAAACGGATTCACTCCACTGCCAGCATGGCAGGATGCACTTAACCGATATCTCCACGAAATAGGAGAACTTGCTGATTAATCATCAATAACCCGATACATTTTTATTAACACTATTTTTTAATTTTAAGGAGAATACTATGGGACAGATTAAAGTTACACCTTGCGACATAGATGGTCTTTATATAATAGAACCGACTGTTCATGGTGACAGCCGCGGTTATTTTATGGAAACATATAATCAGAATGATATGCATGAAGCAGGACTTGACATGGTCTTTGTACAAGATAACCAATCAAGTTCATCAAAAGGCGTGCTTCGCGGACTTCATTTCCAGAAAGAATTTCCGCAAGGCAAGCTCGTCCGTGTAATCAAAGGGCGTGTATTTGATGTTGCAGTTGATTTACGCTCGGATTCAAAAACATACGGAAAATGGTTTGGCGTCGAACTCACTGAAGAAAATAAAAAGCAGTTCTATATAAGTGAAGGATTTGCACATGGATTTCTTGTATTAAGTGATACAGCTGAATTCTGTTATAAAGTCACTGATTTCTATCATCCTGGTGATGAGGGCGGACTTGCATGGAACGACCCGGTAATCGGCATCAAATGGCCTGAGATAACAGGCGAATATCCGGGAAATGCTGACCCTTCCGGCTACACATTAAAAGATGGCACGCCACTTAACTTCAGCGAAAAAGATAAATTGTGGGACACGCTTGAAAATACATTTAAATTTTGAAAAAATCCCAGTGAGTTGCAGCTCACTGGGATTTTTATTCCTTTTTTGCAAGGCGGCTTAAACCCTAGGCTGATTGCCGACTAATAATCTCCATCCAGCCATTTACAAATATAGTAGGCTACTATACTTGCCATAATAGAGATTACAAATTCTGCGGATGATACGTATCCACAACCTCCATAATCTTCTTTCTTATATCTGCCGAATCTTCTGCATATGCCATTTCTTTTAACTCTTCAAGCTTTTCATAGAAATGTTCTTTGTCAAATTCGATTGGTCTGCCTATGTGAATAAGTTTGTTATCTGTGTCCTGCATGCCCTCTTCATTCATGAGAAGTTCTTCGTAAAGCTTTTCACCGGGACGCAGACCTGTATATTTGATTTCCATGTCAACACCGAGCGTGTAACCCGAAAGACGTATTAAGTTCTTTGCAAGATCGTCAATCTTTACCGGCTCACCCATATCAAGAATAAATATCTCGCCGCCGTTGGCATAAGCTCCCGCCTGAAGGACGAGTGATACCGCCTCCGGAATTGTCATAAAGTATCTGATAATGTCAGGGTGTGTAACGGTAACAGGACCTCCCGCCTCAATCTGTCTTTTAAAGAGCGGAATAACCGAACCGTTGCTTCCAAGCACGTTTCCGAATCGAACAGCAACGAAATCTGTCTTTGATTTCTCATTAAATGACTGAATTATCATTTCACAGATTCTCTTTGTTGCACCCATTACATTTGTAGGATTAACAGCCTTGTCCGTAGAAATCATAACAAACTTCTTAACTCCATATTTATCAGCCATCTTTGCAACATTCCATGTTCCGACAACATTGTTCTTTATAGCCTCATTAGGGCTTACTTCCATGAGCGGAACATGCTTGTGTGCTGCCGCATGATAAACAATATCAGGCTTGTACTGTTCAAATACCGATTCAAGTCTTGATGTATTTCTTATTGAACCGATAAGCGTAACCACATTTGCATCAGGATATTTTATTTTTAATTCCTGTTGTATGTCATAGGCATTATTTTCATATATATCAAATATAACAAGACATTTCGGCTTGTGGCTTACAAGCTGTCTGCAAAGTTCGGAACCAATTGAACCGCCGCCTCCTGTTACAAGCACTGTCTTGTCTTTAACATAACCCATAATTGATTCTATATCAACTTTTACAGGGTCTCTTCCAAGCAAGTCAAGAACATCAACATTTCTTAAATCCTTAATGTTAATCTCGCCGTCAACCATCTGGTAAACGCCGGGAAGAATCTTTAAGTTACATGATGTTTCTTTACAGATATTAAGAATCTCTCTCTTATCCTTAGTTGATGCTGAAGGAATAGCGAATATTATCTCATCGATGTCATAATATCTTGCATACTCTTTTATATGGTCTCTTGTACCTACAATTTTGACACCACGGATATACTTTCCAACTTTTCCCAAATCGTCATCTATTATACAGACCACCTTTGAGTTGTCGAGGTATCTCGAATTGGAAATTTCTCTCATCAGCACACTTGTTGCCTCTCCGGCACCGATAATCATTATCTTTAACTGTTCCGAGGTATGTCTGTATTCATTAATAAGCTGCCTTAAAAGCCTGTACATAAAACGGCTTGCACTCATTGCAACTATAAGAAATACTCCTGATGTAAAATAACATGAACGTGGAAGCATCCATCCCATAAAAGATGTCACGCAAAGATGTGCCAGCTCCGCAACAACGCAGGCTTCCACAATTTTATAAAGTTCTGCGATACTTGCATACTGCCACAGACTGTGATACATCCTGAAACACCAGAATATTATAAGCGTCACGATTGTAAATGGAATAACATTTACAATGTACTTTTGTATATATTCTTCCGGAACACTTGCTATATTTATCTCAAAACGCATAATCAGTGAAAGAAATACTGAACCATTTATGAGAATAATATCCGTTATAACCAAAAAAATTCTTCTTACAAGGAGCTGTATCCTGTCTTTTCTTGTATCTCCCATATCTTTTCCTATTTCCTTTCACCATCAGTCTTACTAAGTAAGCCTTTTAATGTGCCAACTCCGTAACTTACATGAAGCAATAAAAACAAAAATGGCAGTGCCACATTTGTCATATTTTTCTTTTTGCCTGCTTTCATCACCGAAAATGCTGACATTACTGCTGCCAGAAGTCCATAAACAGACCACATCAACTTTGTAAGTTTTTTTGCAAGCCTGTTAAGCGGCATACATATTTTCTGGCCTGTTCCGATTACCGACATTATAATTGCCGATACAAAGGCAAATGGCACAAAATGATATAATGACAAACATTGCGGACATATTTTTGCTGTTTTCCCAATCCACAATCCATTGGAATATTTCTGTTTTAACATCTTAGGAAGACTGCTTCTTATATGCTGATATGAGATAATATCAGGGTCAAAGCAAAGTTTAAATCCTGCTTCCCTCATTCTGTAATGAATCTCATTATCTTCCGTGCGTGCAAGATTTTCATTAAAAAAACCGACCTTATCAAAAACTTGTCTTCTGTACGCAGCATGAAACATTGATTTTACATATGTTTTTCCCGGATTGTTCCTGTATGGAGCTATACTTGAGCCAAACATGCTGCTCTCCGCAAGCAGAAGCGTATTCTTCCACGGAGTCTCTTCATCTATAATCACAGGTCTCTGTCCACCGCATATATCCTCTCCGCTCTCAAGAACACGCACATTTTTGCTCACGAAATCCTTAGGAATCTCGGCATGTGCATCTACTTTTATGATTGCATCGCCTTTATATTCCCTGAGTGCTACATTCCAGCCTGACGGCAGTGTTCTCTTAGGATTATCAAGCACCACAACTCTTCTGAAATCATCTTTGTATTTTTCCTTGAAATTATCAAGATGTTTTTTTGTATTATCAGTTGATGCCCCATCAACAAGCACAACTTCCATATCATTATGATTGTAATCCTGTGCGGCTATATCGCCAAGAATTCTGTCAATTGCATTTTCTTCATTATATGCAATTACACACATTGTAATAAACATAATGTCTCCAATCCTACTTCCTGATTACAGAATAAAAAGTATTCCATAAAATGCTACAGTCATCAACCAGTCCAAATTTTCTTAAACTTTCAAGATTATATTGCATTTTAACAGGAAGAATCTGCTCTACATAAGTCTTATCGGCATTTTTTGCATCCTTCAAAAGCTTATCCTCATCCTTGTATGCAATGCTTGTCCTCGATGTAAGTCCTGCAGGAAGAAGCAGTGTTGCATACATCTCAGGTGTATAATGCTTAACATATTTCGGCACTTCAGGTCTTGTCCCAACAAGTGTCATATCACCAGCTATTATATTAAAAAGCTGTGGAAATTCATCAAGTCTGAATTTTCTTAAAAATTTACCAACCTTTGTTATTCTTGCGTCACCTGCCACTGTAACCTGGCTTCCAATACATGAAGCATTATTCACCATAGTTCTGAATTTGTAAATCTTAAAAATTCTTCCATACTGCGTAACTCTTTCCTGCCTGAAAAAAACAGGACCTTTTGAGTCTAACTTTATCATGGCTGCAATAACTGCCATAGGAATTGCAAGAAATACAAGCATTATTAATGAAACTATGACATCAAATACCCTTTTTGCACGAAACCAGCCTCTTCGCTGTGCGATTATATTATAATATTTTCTGACCTCACGCGTTCTCATACGGTCAGGCAGCTCATTCCACTGTCTTAACTCCATAATTAAATCTTCCTTAATCTGTTAAAATTCTCAATGATATACTCTGTCTGCTCATCTGTAAGACATGTGTGAAGCGGAAGTGTAATTTCATTTTTATACATCTCGTATGAATTTGGGAAATCTTTTATATCAAATCCAAGGTTCTTGTATGCCGTATGCATAGGAAGAGGTTTGTAATGGACATTAGTTGCAATACCTGCCTCTGCCATTGCTGTTATAAGGGAATTTCTCTTTTCTTCATCATATGGAAGCACTCTTACAAGATAAAGATGTCCACTTGAAATATTACCGCCATCAAAGTGTTTAAGTGTCATTATATCATCATCTTTAATCCACTCATCATAACGCTCAATAATCTCTTTTCTTCTCGCAAGAAGGCTCTTATAACGCTTCTGCTGTACAAGGCCTACAGCGGCAAGAATATCTGTCATATTACATTTGTAATAAGGTCCCTTTATGTCATATTCCCATGCACCTAACTTTGTCTTTGCAAGTGCATCTTTTGACTGTCCGTGAAGCGTAAGAAGCATAAGATTATGATAAATCTCCTCATCTTCAACACCCGGCACAGGTCTCCATACAAGTCCGCCACCCTCAGCTGTCGTAAAATTCTTAACAGCGTGAAATGAAAAGCTTGTAAAATCAGCACATTCTCCACTCATCTTTCCATTCTGTGAAGCACCATATCCATGTGCAGAATCAGCAAGAATTAAAATATGTCCCAATGCTTCCTGCATCTTTGAAGAAGGTCTAAAAAGGCTCTTCTTTGATTCAACAATAGCTCGTATACGATCGTAATCAACCATAACACCGCCCAGATCAACAGGTATGATTGCCTTTGTATTTTCATTAATCATACTCTCAACCGCAGCATAATCAATGTGGAATGTTCCTTTTTCTACATCCACAAGACGCAGCGTAGCACCAACATGACATACAACACTGGCACTGGCAGTGTATGTATATGCCGGCACAATAACTTCATCTCCCGGTCCTATCTCAAACAGGCGTAGTGCCATCTCCATACATGATGTTGCCGAATTAAGGCATACACCTCTGTTTGTATGCGTAAATTCTGCCATCTTTCTTTCAAGTTCCTTAGTCTTTGGTCCTGTTGTAATCCAGCCGGAACGCATAACCTCGGCAACTGCTTCTATCTCTTCTTCTGTTATATCAGGTGGTGAAAACGGTATATTCATAATATCCTCCTTCTATTCTTTCTTTGTCATATCCGGAAATGCATAATTCAAATCTCCGCTGCTGTTGGCAATAGAAATAGAATAACTAATTGTATTATATCCATTCTGCGTAAGAGTTATAGTCTTTGTACCCGACTTTTTCTCAAATGAACACGGCACAATCCCAACATATACGCTGTCTACATAAAGTGCTGCACCTGCAGGTGCTGTTACATTTACCTTGTAACCATTTGTTGATGCTGCAGTCGTCGATGAACTGCTGCTCTTAGTCGAGGCTGACTTAGATGTCATATCTATAACTTTTGTAGAATAAGCCGAACTTACTGTAAATGTCTCTGTATATGCTTCATAATAATTAGCTGCCAGTGTCAGGACATGACTGCCAAATTTCAACATAACAGGTTCTGTATAATCCACTTCCTCGCCGTCAATCGTCATGACAGCATTTGACGGAGTAACTTTAAAATTAACAGCTCCCTGCTCATCAACCGGAAGCTTATATTCACTGAAATCAACCGTTGTCTCTTTATTTTTCTCAACCGTAACAGTCTTCTTTCCGCTCATGGTTCCTGCATCAAGTTCAAGGTCATATGTTCCGGTTGCTGCAGTAACAAGCATATTATCAGTCACACCTACAAGCTGGCTCTTTCCTATACTTGCATATCCGCCCTCAAATGCACTTACTCCTGTGAACTTAATATATCCGTGTCCTACATCAACTACAATTGAGTAAACCGTACTATCAACACCTCTTAATATTACAGTATCCTGTTTTACAATCTGGGAAATAGATATCTTTTCATTATCTGACAAAATCACCGATTTCTGTGCATATACAAGATTAGTTGAACCAATCGTAATCTTTCTTGTGCTTTCATCAAAATCAAGCCCTGTAATCCCGGTTCTTTCCCACGCATCCTTTGCACCGTAGATTGTCAGTGCTGTTCCTTTTTTATCACATGTAACTTCGTATATCTCACCCGGCTTCATATTGGATGGTGCTATCTTTGTTCCATATTTTGTCTGAATATCAGTTCCCCCCGTATATGGAACTTCATATTCTATTCCTGATGAATTTTCAACAAATCTCATCTTTTTGGCATCTTTATCTAATGAAGACAAAACGCCTTCTATTGTAATTTCATTTGTTTTTGCATTTACAGGTGCATCCGTAATTGACTTTGTCGGTGCCGGAAGTATTGAGCTTCCCGGTGTGACAGAACTTGTTTTTTTCGAGCCGCAGCCTACAAGACCTGACACAGAAATGACAACAATCATCATAACAGAAACTGCCTTATATATTATATTAAAAAATACATTTTTGTTCATACGTACTCCAATTCAAAATCTATCCGTACTTGTAAGCTATATTATCACAATGCACCTATACTTGCAAGAAATTCCAGCCTGCGGCTGTTTACGGATGTAACTGCTTTCAGTTTTTCAACACTTTTGGGTGGTATCCATGCCTTATTCATATTGTAATAATAATTGATTATCTTCCAGAATTTTTCCGGAAATGAAAAAAGCACTCCTAAAAGCTCCAAATCAATATCAGATACAGGTTTTACTTTGTCATATTCATCAAGCATTTTGTATGCCGTCTGAATATCCCACTCATATTTTTCAAGAATTTTTCTCATAAACTGGTACAAATCACTTATCTGACATTCATTGCGGCACTTCTCAAAATTTGTGACAAATACAGTGCTTCCGCAAAAACATACATTATGATATGTATAGTTGCCGTGTACAAGTTCACCGCTAAGCTGTGCCTGCAAAAAACGTTTTTTTAATTTATCATCACTCATTTTACGGACAGCATTCACCGCCTCACTGTAAAATGAACCTATATTTCTATATGCAATATTTTCAAACTCAGATTTCTTTTTCTTATTTTTAAGATAATTGGATGCCTGTTTCAGTTCTTTCATATGACGCACATAATTATCCGCAAGCCTCATGTTTTCTGCTACAGGATTAACATCCATCTCCCTGAAACACACTGCCGCTTCATCAAGTGATGTATGCAGCCTTGCAAGCGTTGAGACACCGGCCGCTATATCCGAAATATCATTCACATTACACTCTCTTGCATCAACCCAGTTTTTCAGTATATACCGTCTGCCATCCTCCTCATTCTCACTCACAAGCCCGCCATCTGCATTTCTTATATATGTATCAACATTAATAAATCCATTATGTGCAATAGTTTTAGTAATTATGTCTTCTCTTTCATAATATTTATCAGGATGATTACACTCGAGAAACAGCTTCACTCCCTGATTTGTAAAGAGCAGCATTCCTCCTCTTCCACGCATAGTTTTATACACATCTATATCATACTGTTTTAATACATCCAGTGATTTTTCATTCATTATAAACCTCCACACTTCCATATGTCTGTCTTATCATATGAAAGCTGTGGAGGAAAAATACCCTAAAGTTAATTAAGATGTTCTATTAATGCTATAAGTGTTGCTTTATCATTAAGACGTGGATTTTCTATTACAACGCCAAGAAGTTCATTGAGTGTCTTCCCTATTTCAGGGCCTTTAAGTCCATATTCCATCAAATCATTTCCCGTTATATCAAGGTCTTTTATACAGATACAGTCACCTCTTTTTGTAATCTCATCATACATAGCCCTGAGAACGATAAGGTGTTTTTTCTTGCCAGCAAGCTTTATACCGGTAATTTCTTCCTTTGTGGCAATTATGGCCTCTTCATGCTCAAACATCATCTGTATAAGTTCTCTTCCGTATTGGTGGACTGCCTCTCTTAATGCCGGTTCATTTTCTTCTATTGTTACTTTTGAATTAGCAACAAGTTTTGTAACATGCTCCACCGTATAATTATCAAGCTTCAGTTCCCTGAGCGTCTTTCTTACATTTTCCGGTTCAAGCGTGTTAAGAAGTGCTGCATACCTGAAAACAGGCTGTTTTTTAGAGAATTTCAACATTGTAAGTGCATTTCTTGAATATCTTCCACCAAGTACCAAGCCTATATCCGGAAGCACATATTTAAACAGCCCTGTCTCATAAAATCTCATTACATAACCGGGGTTATCCGACAACAATGTTTTTACAAGCTCAACCTGTATGCGTTCCATGCTGACATGGCTTATTGATGGTGACAGCTTTGATATTGCATTGTATGTATTTTCTTCAATATCAAATCCGAGCTGGGCAGAGAATCGTATTGCACGCATCATTCTCAAAGCATCTTCCGTAAAACGCTCTTTTGCATCTCCCACACATCTTATAATACCTTTGTTCAAATCATTTATTCCGTCAAATTCATCAACAAGGCCTGTGCTGTCATTGTATGCCATTGCATTAATTGTAAAATCACGTCTTTTTAAATCATCCTTTAAATCTGATGAAAATTCGACATTTTCAGGATGACGGCAATCCTTATATTCCCCATCAATACGGTATGTAGTTATCTCATAACCGGTTTTGCCTATCATCACAGTAACAGTTCCATGCTGTATGCCTGTATCTATTGTTCTTGAAAATATTTCTTTTATCTGTGAAGGCAGTGCTGATGTCGTTATATCCCAATCCTGCGGTGTTCTGCCAAGAATACAGTCACGGACACAGCCACCGACAGCAAATGCCTCGAAGCCTGCCGCCTCTATCTGTTTTATTATATCCTTAACCTCCTGCGGCATCACAATATTGTATTTATCCATACATTACCTCATTTCCACAAATTTTAATCTTTTATAAAAGGCGGGCTTTTGCCCGCCTTTGTCTTTATCTATATTAATAATCTTTTAGTATGCTTTACCCCAGTAAACCATCTTCTTTGCCGGCTTTCCGCAGCATACACATACATCTGAAAGATGTTCCTGTGCAAATGGCATACATCTTGAAGTAGCAGTTGTATCTTCCTTAATCTTATCCTCACATGCCTGGTCACCGCACCACATAGCCTTAACAAATCCAGGTTTATTAGCAACTATATCCTTAAACTCATCATAATTTGTTGCAACGTAAGTATGCTCATCTCTGTGCTTTCTTGCACGTTCAAGCATCTCAACCTGCATTGCATCAAGAATCTCTTTAATCTTGTCAGCAAGTTCAGAAATATTAACTGTAATCTTCTCTCTTGTATCTCTTCTTACAACGATAGCCTGACCGGCTTCAATATCTCTTGGTCCCATCTCAACTCTCACAGGAATACCACGCATCTCCTGTTCTGAGAACTTCCATCCCGGATTCTTATCAGAATCATCAACCTTAACACGAAGTCCTGCTGCCTTGAGTGTATCCATAACCTCAAATGCCTTATCAAGCACGCCTTCCTTCTTCTGCATGATAGGAATAATATCAACCTGAACAGGTGCAACTCTTGGTGGAAGCACAAGACCTGAATTATCACCATGTGTCATAATTACAGCTCCGATAAGTCTTGTTGTAACACCCCATGATGTCTGATGGACATATTTTAGCTTATTATCTTTATCTGTATACTGGATACCAAATGCCTTCGCAAATCCATCACCAAAATTATGGCTTGTACCTGACTGAAGTGCCTTGCCATCATGCATAAGTGCTTCAATTGTATATGTAGCCTCTGCTCCGGCAAACTTTTCTTTATCTGTCTTGCGTCCTTTAATAACAGGAATTGCAAGAACCTCTTCACAAAATGCTGCATACAGATTAAGCATCTGCTGTGTTCTTTCCTCAGCTTCCTGTGCTGTAGCATGTGCTGTATGACCTTCCTGCCACAAAAATTCTCTTGAACGGAGAAATGGTCTTGTCTCTTTTTCCCATCTTACAACTGAACACCACTGGTTATAAACCTTTGGCAAATCTCTGTATGACTGTACTTCATCTTTATAAAAATCACAGAAAAGAGTCTCTGATGTAGGTCTTACACACATTCTTTCCTGAAGCGGATTAAGTCCGCCATATGTCACCCATGCAACTTCAGGTGCAAAACCTTCTACATGGTCTTTTTCTCTTTCCAAAAGACTCTCTGGAATAAACATTGGCATGTATACATTCTCAACGCCTGCTTCCTTAAATCTTCTATCAAGTTCATTTCTTATATTTTCCCAAATGGCATATCCAGCGGGCTTAAAAATCATGCATCCCTTCACGCTTGAATATGACATAAGTTCTGCCTTCTTACAAACATCTGTATACCACTGTGCAAAATCAACATCCATCGATGTAATTGCCTCTACCAGTTTCTTATCCTCTGCCATGTCTACCTCCGATTTTGCTGTTACTTTACAGCTTATATTTCAAGTATTTTTTAGTGTACCACGTTCAATCTCTATTTTCAAGTGAAGTATCAATGCTTTCATTATACAATATGAAACAGGGCCTAATATAAATCCCATTATGCCATATATCATAATCCCCAGAAATATTACCATAAGCATGACAAACGGCGGAATCCCCGTTTTGTCTCCCAGGCACTTGCTCTCCATTATCTCACGCACAAAATATGTCACAACATACGCACTTACAAGAACTGCTGCCGATGTCACATTTTTATTAACAAGTTCAAATAATGCCCACGGAAGAAGAACTGTTCCGGTTCCGAAAACAGGAAGCATATCCACAATACCTATAAGTATGCCAAGCACAACTGCATACGGATTTTTTATTATAAGCAAAGCAATTATACATAGTATTGAATTAATAACCAGAATTAATGCCTCTATTTTAAAATATACATGTATAAGCCTGTATAACGAATCAGATACAGCTTTTATTTCCATGCGAAAAACATTTTCCTTTTTCCAATCCCTCACGTTGTCAATCACAACCGCAAGATACACAACTGATATAAAGCAGATAATTACCGAACCTGTAACTGTAATCGTTTTTATTACAGCAGGAACTGAAATTGTCACAACTTTAGTCATAATCTGTGAAACACCGCCATTATCGACAGTTTTTTCAAATTTTTCCATACAGCGGCATATAAAATCAAGGCATTGTCCGTCCGAAAGTCCAAGCCATCCATCCATATTAAAACAGATTCTTGCGGCGGTCTGCCTGAATGTCACCATATTATACTCATAATTTTTTATAAATGACTTTATCTCAGCCAGTCCAAAATACGCTGCCAGTCCGATTCCCACACACAAAACTGCCGAAAACAAAATAACTATAACAGCCGACGCAATCATTTTTCTGCCCTTGAACACCCTTGCGAGTCTGTTTACAGGCTTTTCAATCATTACTGCCACAGCATATGCAATCACAAATGGTGCAACAAAAGGAAAAACATATTTAAAGCCAGCAATTACAGATACCGTAATAATCACGATTCCACTTATATACTGCAACTTCTGCCTGTTTGTCCAATATGCTTTTTCATAATGCTTCCTGGTTTCCTGCATCTGCCCTGCCCCTTCTATAATAAGTTCACAATGTTTTACATTCTTTATATATGTAATTATTGTCAACAGGCGGGGTAATTATTCAGTATTTCAGTTTCAAAACTGCCATGACGGCTCTATCGAATATTCATGTCCGTCAACGCTTAAAAATGCTGCACAGAGTGCTATTTCATTGTTAAATCTCTCTTCTCCGTATTTTGTATCGCCAAGAAGCGGATGATTTCTATGTGCAAACTGCACGCGTATCTGATGATGTCTTCCGGTTATCAGTGTTACTTTTACAAGCGTGTAAACCTTATCATCTTTTTCTATCTCTTTTAATGTTTCGTATAGAAGTTTTGCGTATTTCGCACCGGCTGTCCATTCCTTTACAACCTTTGAAACATTATTCTTTCCGTCTTTTAAAAGGTAATCCACAAACTCACCGTTTTTATCAGGCAGTTTTCCGCAGCACACCGCATAATACTGTTTACAAAAGCCTTCTTCTTGCATAAGGCTGCTCAATCTTGATGCCTCTTTTTTATTTTTTGCAAACAGCACAAGTCCGCTCACCGGTCTGTCAAGCCTGTTTATAACTGCAGCATATGCTTCTTCGCCTTTTTCACGCCTGTAATTTAACACTTCGCTTGTAAGGTCAAGTTCAAATGATCTGCCGCTCTGCACAAGCTGTCCTGCCGGTTTATTTACTACAATCATATTTCTATCTTCATATATTATATCAAGCATATTCCCTCCATATTTTTTATATTTATCATACAGAAAAACATTCATCTGTCTTTAATACAATATTTTTGTCAAGCCATCCTTTTTGTGCCATATCTTCAAGAATCCCAATTGCTTTTTCATGTGTCATTCCTTTTTTATACGGCCGGCTTTCTGTCAACGCCTGATAAATATCAACACATGCCATTATTCGTTCACATTCATTCAATTCGTCTGCACTCTTTCCAAACGGATATCCCGTTCCATCTAATCTTTCATGGTGAAAAGCTGCCCAGTCACGGATTTCGTCAAAATCATCAATATCTGACAAAATACGATATGTATATGATGCGTGATGCTTCATTGTATCAAATTCTTCATCAGTAAGCCTGTCTGGTTTTTCCAATATGTCATTGCCTATTGCAACTTTTCCGATATCATGCAGTGCTCCGGCAAGATACATTTTCTGTACTGTTTCATCATCGAATCCCATATATCCCGAAAGTTTCCTGGCACATTCAGCCACGCCAATTGAATGTGTACTTGTAAATGGTGATTTGTAGTCTACTATTCTCGCAAAAAATCCGGCAATATTTTTTATCTGCTCAAAAGTTAATTCTATTTTTTCGCGTGGTACTTTTTCCCACAGACTCTTCTCTATCTGCGAATCTTCCATATTCATAACGGACACTCCTGTAAATGCATCCATAAATGCATCTGCACACTCATCATCAATAACCGTTCCACGTATTTTTGAAAGAAACTCACTTATTTTCTTCCATGTCTCAAAGTCAACCGCCTTACGCAGACACACCATATCAAGCAGGTCACACATATGTATAATTCGTGCAAAAAGCGGAATCTCATTCCATTTTTTACCAAACGGACCACTTCCATCGGCATTTTCATGGTGATATAAAATAACATTTTTTACATCTGTATAAAATGGAATGTCTTTTATGTTTTGTTCACCCATTACACAATGTGCACCTGCATGCGGCAGTTCTTTTATACTATCTACATGTGAAATGTCATTATGAAATTCTTCCTGTATATATTGAGTAAGGGCATTGTCATGCAAAAGTGCACACACAGCCAGGTCCTGCAGTTTTCTGTCTGTGATTCCCATCTGCATTGCCGTGCATACGCTCATATATGCCACACGCTTTGCATGTTTATTCGTCACATGAACTAATTCTGCCTCAACACAGTCCAATGCATATGAGCATGCACCGATAAGCCCCAGAACATCTAATTTCATCTAATCTCTCCTGTATAAATAATTCAGGAGGCCAATCATCTGTTGACAAGCCTCCTTTTGATTATCTATAGAATAATATATTTATTTATATTTGTAAAATCCTTCACCTGTTGACATTCCAAGCTTGCCTTCATCTATGTATTTTTTAAGAATTTCTTCCATCTTCTTAAAATTATATGGCATCATCATCTTCTTTAATAATGGTGAAAATATTCCCGGAACACTGTGATACTGATGAACAATATTATATGCAGTGTTAAGTCCTACTGTATCAAATATCTGGAATGGTCCTTTAGGTGCTCCTGTTCCTCTTGTCCACGCTATATCAATGCTCTCAGGGTCAGATATGCCTGACGCATACAAATCAAGTCCGCTTAAAAGAAATGGAACAAGCATTGAATTAAGCAGATATCCACTCTTTTCCTTCCTTACCGGAAGTCCAATCATTCTTATATCATTAGCAAACTGCATAATCTCATCAAAATACTTCATGTCTGTCTGAGGCTGTGTCATTACTTCTGCCGTGTTATTCTTCCATATTGAATTAGCAAAATGAAGCGATAAATACTTATCAGGTCTTCCTGTATACTTTACAAACATTGACGGGAGAAGTGTTGATGAATTAGTCACAACGACCGTCTTTTCAGGAAGAAGCGGGGCAAGCTTCTCATAAAACGCAATCTTATCTTTTTCGTTTTCTGCCATTGACTCAATTACAAGGTCAGCATCTTTAACCGCTTTTGCCATATCAAGTTCAAGTTTTATGCCATCATAAGCAGCTTCGACTTTTTTAAGACACTCTACCTTATCAAATGAATCTTCATCAGCAAGACCTGCACACCACGCATTTTTATCGTCTGCCATCTTCTCAATTGCTTCTGTATATGTCTTTTTAAGATTATCAATCTTTGGCTGTGTACGACCAATAGAACCCTCACTTCTTAACCATATAGTTACGTTAAAACCACAATATGCTGCCTGAAATGCAATCTGGCTTCCCAGCACCCCACCACCGGCAACTACTACATTAGAATATTTCATAAAAACACCTTCCTTATCTTTTCGACATTTTATGTCATCAACATATTAATATTATTATGAGTATATCATACAATCATAAAATTTACAAACTTATTTTTTTATTTGTTTTAACAATTTACATGCAAATGCTATTTTTATTTTACTTTTTAGTAATAAATTTTAACTTGACGTAACAGCTTATATTTATTATACTCTAAGTATAGTATGAATCATACAGAAATGGAGGAGTTTCATGGATAACTATACACCAGATCCTTTTAATGATAATTCAGGCAACAACCAGAATAATAATCAGAATAACGGTAATAATGCTTCCGGCAACGGAACTTACGGCAGCTATAATGATACATATGATGCCAATTACAGACCATCAGATGACTATTCAAACAATAGTTCAACATCCGATAATTCTGACGGCAATAATTCTTCTGACAACAATTATTACAATAACAATTCCGGCAGCAATAATTCCAATAATTCCAATAACAACAATTATGGCAACGGATATAATAATTATTATAACAACAATGGCAATTCCGGTTACAATAATGGCTATAACAGCTATGGTAATAACAACGGCTACAATAATGGCTATAATAACGGCTACAGCTACAACAATGGTTACAATAACAGATATAATAACGGCTACGGCAACAACAATGGCTATAATAACGGCAACAGCTACAACAATGGTTATAATAACGGCTACAGCTACAACAATGGTTACAATAATGGTTATGGAAACAATGGCTATAATAACTACAATAATCAGTACGGAAACCAGTATAACAACGGATATAATCAATATAATAACGGATATAACCGTCCGCCATATCCATCAAGCCAGAATGCACCATCTTTTGGCACATGGCTTACTCTGAGTATATTGTGTGCCGTATTTTTAAATAAAATATGTGGTGTAATCGGAATAATATTTATTATCATGGGTAACAACGCTTTCAAAATCGGAAACTTTGATGATTATGAAAAACAGCTCAAAAGATGTAAGATTGCTCTTCTGGTAGGTCTTATCCTCGGAATCTTAACAATCGTATTTTATGTTTTTGCTTTCATTAATACATCAGGTGGCATATCTACGTATTATTAATCATTGAAATTAAATATATTAATTCATTGAAAACAAAGGCACAGCTTACAGAAAAACTTCTGTCGGCTGTGCCTTAACTTTTTGTTCTAAACTTTTTTGCTTCAAACTTTTGTGTGTTTAATACATTTTCTCTTTGCGGACAACCATAACAACATTTGTTATGACATATGTGGCAATATATATTTGAAGAATCACAACAAATCTTTTTACAAGACGAATTATAATCCATTGCCCTATTGTAAAAGACGGATTACACCCCTCCATGAAAGTAAGACTCATAAGCGGAGCTTCAAGGTACGGCATACCATACATTGTATACATAGTATACATATCCATGCCGTATATAAAGCAAAACAGAATTATTGTAAGCACAGCACCCGTTAAAGCTCTGTGTATCTGTATCCAGCATCTTCCGTGCCTTGCGGCATTTATTATATAATTCATTCCCGTTCTGTATTCAAGCACAATATTTTCAGCCACTATAAGAATTATTGCGGCAGCAAGTGCCAAAAACAGTACAGCTTCCCTTATAATCGAATATTTTCCAAAAATCTCCTCATAGCCCCTGTCCGAAATCATGTAGCCGTCTACTCCGTATTTTTCGTTAATTTCCTGCAAATACTCCTGTTTTTTCATAAATTCGGATACCCTGCCAAGTTTAACCGCATATAACGAAACTGTTGATGAGCTCTCTGTAACCTCCTCAAGCGTTGCTTCCCCTGCATTGTAACGAGCCATACAATCTTGTGCATCTTTAACCGCACTCTGATAATCATTTAATCTTTCATTAACCATATCGGTTATATAATGATATTCTTTTCCGCCATTGGTAATATAGATATTATCAAGTTCTTTTGTGCTGTCAGAAAATGTCATTTGTCCGTATCTCACAAAATAAACCGCCAAAATCGCCAGCACGCCTATAACAATCAATCCTCTGCCTGTTATAAGCAGTTTATGGAATTCCTTTGCCGTAATCGAAAATCCCGACAATAAATGCTGATACATTTCCCATATTTTATCCGCAATTCTTGCAAGCACTGATTTTTTCTGTTCTGGTCTCATATATACGGTTCCAAGAATTCCTCCCGCACATGCGGCAATAAAAAGCACCGTCGTAACTGTCAGCATTATATTTGATTCGGAAACCACAAATGTTCCTTTGCCGCGATTGGCATACGTGCTTATTATATCATTAACCTTTAACAGTCTTATAAGATTAATCTGCTTAAAAATGCCATATACGCTCTGTGACTGTATTTTTTGATACAAAAACATTTCCACACCCATAAATACCGCAATTACCGTAACCGCTATATTGCGGTGCCTTATAAAAACAAATGCCATCCATACAATCGCTGTCAGCGTAAGCACTGCACAAAAACTATATAAAAAATCATATATTATATATTCAAGCTGACTCATCGGCAATGAAAATCTCGAAAAGCTTTCAATATTCTGAATCGGTGCATTAATTGACGCCGTTTTGTATAATATAAACGATGTCAAAAATGTTGTAAAAAACAAAACTCCCGTAATTATAAATGCAGAAGCTGTAATAATCATTGTCCTGTTAAACGCAAGTTTTGCCCTGCCGCTTTTTGATGTATGAACAATGCACCACATTCCGTTTTCCCGTTCGCCGAAAAGTTCATACAGGACAAACACATTAAGTATCAATGCCAGATAATAGATATAATAATATGTAACAAAACCGCTTACTGCTTTATTATCGGTAAGATAAAGCTGTACGCCCTCTACCCGTTTGAAATCCTTTGCCGTCTTTTGAATATTGTTATATGTAAATGAATTTTTATCTGCAAATATCGAAAAACTCTTCAGGGTATCTGCGTTATTTTGTATATTTTTTATATTCTCGGGATATTTTATTATGTATTCTAATTGTTCTTTTATTTTGTTTAACTGCCTTGAATATACAGTCTGCTCCTCCGGTTCCAATTCGTCATATTTACGTTTTATTACGGAATCACTTTGTATATTGGCAATTTCCAGAGCTTCCTCGGGCTGCATATCCGACAGTTCTCCGATTATCCATTGACGGTAATGTGTCTCCTGCCTTATATCGGACATACTTTTACCCTCGGAACTGCTGTATACAAACAAACCGATATTTAACAGCACCGTCACTGTAAATACCATTATAAATTTTATGCCAAAAACCCTCTTAAACTCTTCCATAATAAGTTTCTACTCCGCATTTTCCCAAACACACGCACCGTTTCCGAGACTGCTCTTATCTATATAAACAAGCTTATCACTCTTTGTCCCGAATAAATATTTTTCATCGCCGAAATATAAATTCTCTATTTCATTTCCAAGCTTAATTGTATCTATCTGTTTTCCCGTCGTATCAACAACCTGAATTTCACGTTCAACGGTCTTAGATAAATCCGTCGTACTTCCCATTCCACCGTTACTCATATAAATATATCTGCCATCATATGACATTACCGCAGATACCATATTTTCGGACGCCTTGTATATGAGTTTATTATTCTGTCCGTCAAGCGACTGAGAATACAATCCCTTTCCAACAACAAAATAATATAACATTCCGTTGTCAGCATCGACACAGAAATCACATATATTCATATCCGAAACTTTTTTATTCTCACCGTCGGTATAATCATAATAATAAAGCTGAAAATTCATATTGGCTTTTAATGTCTGCTTATTTATGGAATACTGAAAAATTTTGTAAAAAAGTTTATCTCCGTAACTTCTCGCTCCCATCACAGCACTGTTTTCACCCTCATATTCGACTATATCCTGTGAACTTCCATCTGAAATATTTATTTTTTTAATTATCTCTTTACCGCTTTCAGAGCTTCCTATATGACCTATATGGTCGTACGCATATACATATCCGTTATGAAACACCATAGAAATTGACGTTATCCTGTCATTTGCAAACAAATTGGCAACATCTTTTCTGTCGCTTCCGTCAGCCTTAATACTTACAAGTTTAGCCATTCCACCTTCCACACGTACAACATATATATTATTTTTGTAATAATAAATCGGAGAACTCAGATATTCATCGGTATCCAGCCACGCATTACACGTTTTTGAATTATGACTGCACTCTGCTTTCGCACATACCGGAACAGACCTTTTTGATGACCCGTCAAAATATTTCACTAAAAGGTTCTTTCCGTCATAATGCAGGTAATAATATCCGTTTTCCGCCTTTGAAATGCTGTGAATATCAGGATTCCAATAATTCTGCTCATCACCCGACAATTCACCTACATTCATATTTATGCCTGACTTCTTCCTGTTAATTGTAAAAATCACCGCCACACATACCACTGCTGCCAATACTGCTGCCACTATGTATTTTATTTTTTTGCTCATAAATACCCCTCCGCTTGTTTCTGATTACCTACTCTAAAATACCTTTTGTGTTCCGATAGACACACTATATTTGTATTAAACATATCACCTGTAGTCAAAACATTCAAGTTTTTTGTAGCATCTTGTAATAAACAGTAAGTTTTTCACGAACAACAGTATTTTTTTGTATACACTCCACCTTTTTAGCCACATTAAATGTCAGTAAGCACTTTCACACCTCAAATCTGCAATCTGCCGTCTCTATCGTAGACGGGCGGTGTGCTATCATAAGGATAAGCTTGTCCTTTTTCACCGACATAACAGTTTTGTTTATATATTTTTCCGTCTCATTGTCAAGTGCCGATGTCGCCTCATCAAATATGATTACAGGTGCATCTTTGAGAATTGCTCTGGCTATTGCTATTCGTTGCTTCTGACCTCCCGAAAGTGTATTTCCTCGTTCGCCCGCAGGTGTTTCGTATCCGTTTTCAAGCCCCGATATGAAATCGTGTGCTCCCGCCTGTTTTGCCGCATTGTAAATTTCTTCATCTGAAGCATTTAATTTTCCCATTCTTATATTTTCCTTAATCGAACAGTTAAATAAATACGGTTCCTGTGGTATATATGCAATTTTATCACGCACATTTACAAGTCCGAGCTCCGTTATGTCAGTTCCGTCAATAAATATGCGTCCTTTCTTTGGCTGATAAAATCCGAGCAGAAGTTTTGTAAGCGTACTCTTTCCGCGGCCGGATTCTCCCACCAGTGCATAACTTTTTCCGCTGTAAAAAAACGCACTGTAATCTTCAAATATATTTGTATTTTTACCCGCGTAACCGAATGTTATATTTTTAAATTCTACCGTGTGGTAAGCTTTGCTGTTTTTTTGACAAATATTATTTTTTGTATTTTCTTTATTTTCGACGTAAAAATTCTCGTTCGGAGTATCAAGAAACTCGAGAACACGCTGTGCATTTACAAGCCAGCTTGACAGACTCGGTATATATACGCCCATGAGCAGAAAATTATACTGAAACGCTCCGTATATTGAGTACAGGCTTATAAGATTTCCCAGTTTTCCCCCTGTTTTGGTTGTATATAATATTCCAAGTGCAAGAAATACCAATGCCCCTATAAGGTCAAATGCCGCTCTCAACGCCGAAATCAAAGCCTCTGTCCGTCCCTGGATTTTCATGTTTTTACCGCAATTTTCATTGGCATTATTATAAGAATCGCTTATAACTTTTTTAAGCGGAAACATTCTTATTGTTTCCATTCCCTGAAGCATATTTGTTACGGATTTGCTTATTTCTTTATTTGCATCTGAAATTTTGCGGCTGTATTTTTCAAGCACAGGTATCATCACAAAATTTAATGTAAGCGAAATTATACATAAAACAAGCAGACCCGCCGTAACAGGAGGGCAAAGAACAAACATAGGTATTATGCAGACAATAACCATAATAACAGGCATCATGACACGCCTTATTCTTGAACCGAACACTCCAGATGCCATGTTTGTATCATATGTAAGTTTTGACATAAATTCTCCCGTATGATGATTGTCATAGAATTCCATAGGAAGCGACAGAGCCTTTCCGTATACAGTATTACGCATATTCGCACCTGTCCGCTTTGCTTCGTCGTTATACAAAACAGCCAGCAATGTCTGTATAATAATTTTAAATATTATTGTAAGAATTATATATTTTACCAGCGGAGTGTCACGCAAATTTCCTTTTGACACGGCAGTGTCCGTAATTATACCTATAATTCTTGAAACAAGAACCACCGAAATTCCATCTGCTACTCCCATTCCTATTATTTCCGCAAAATAAAGAACTGCTCGAACTCCCTGAAATCTTTTTATCAGCTCTTTTAATATTTTAAAATTATTCATAGGACACCTCATCTTTCGTATCGTACAGCCTTTTATATATTCCGTTTCCGGCTATCAATTCATCATGCATACCGCTTTCGGCTATAACACCGTTATCCACAACATATATGCAGTCTGCATTTTCTATTGTATTAAGTCTGTGTGCTATCGTAATTATTGTATGATTTTCTTTAATTTCTTCTATTGCCTGTTTTATTTTTTCTTCATTTTCAATATCCACGGACGCTGTCGGCTCATCGAATAATATAAGCCTGGCATCTTTAAGCAAAGCCCTTGCAATCGCTATTCTCTGCTTCTGTCCGCCCGAAAGCATATTTCCGCGTTCCCCTGCATCGGTATTGTAGCCCTGAGGCATTTTCATAATATCATCGTGAATTCTTGCTTTTTTGCAACATTCGATAATGCGTTCCATACTTACCGATTCGTCTCCGCAGGCAACATTCCACGCAATCGTCTCTGGAAACAGATAAGTATCCTGCGAAACAAGTGCTATATCTTTTCTTATTAAATCAATACTTTCTTCTCCGATTCTCTTTCCGAAAATCTCCACTGTACCGCCGTTTACTTCATACAAACCGCAAATCAGCTTAAAAATCGTGCTCTTTCCGCCGCCCGATGAACCGACAAACGCAACATTTTTTCCCGCTTCTATATTAACATTGAAATTTTTTAAAACATTATTTCCCTTGACATACGAAAATGTAACGTCTTTAAATACTACTGCCGCGTTATTGTTCTTCCCGATTTTGTCAGCGTTTACAATATTACTGTTCTTCCCAGTGTTATCGGATTTTTTAGAAAAATCTCCTGTGTTATCCTCGGAATTTTCCATATTTGTTTCAACAGGATAATTCATTAGCTCTTTGAGCCTGTTTTTTGAAACCAAATCAATTTTTGCATCAATAATCATATAGGGAAGATTGCCAAGAGGCTGCAAAAGCCTGTCCATAAAAAGTATGAAATATGTCATCCCGCCCACAGTCAGATTTCCCGACAAAACTCTGTGTAACGCAAATATACTCAAAATAATATAAGGTGCCGTAGATACAAGGCTTCCCGTAGCCCAGCCTATTGACGAAATTGCATTTCTTCTGTATTCAAATTTTAATATTGTTTTTAACGTATTTTTTATCTTATTTTTAAAATAATTTTCAAGGTTAAAACTTTTTACAACACTGATACCGTTTATGGCATCATATGCTAGTTCATTTACTTCATCGTTATATTCAGTATGTTTTCTCGTAAGCTTTGACACCATATTTCCCGTAAAACTTGTGATAACCGCCATTACGGGTATAATAACAAGAAGCAGAAGTGCCGTCACTCGGTCAACTTTTATAAGTGTAATAAAAATCGTCACGCTTGTTATTATTGTTTTTACTATATCAGGAAGAAGCTCAGAATAATATTCCGAAATTTTAGCCACATCATCAATAAAATTATTAAGCACTCTCGCCGACAAATGCGAGTCGAAATATTTAAACTGAAGCTCCGGCAGCTTCTTTCCCGCCTCTCTTCTGAAATCAGTCTGCATATTTACCGCAAATACTTTTGTCGCATATGTCTGAATATATGTAAAAATAAATCCCGCCGCAACAAGAACGGCAACATATATCCAGAATTGTTTATTGATATACTCCGAAATTGTATTATTAAACAATGCATCTATCGCCTGCGATATTTTTGTATTTCCCAAAACCAATACTTTTGTTGCAATATACGCACTTAATATTTCAATAAAAAACAGCGGAATATTTTTTATAAAAATTTTTGTAAAAATATTTTTATTCTTCATCTTATGTTATTCTCCTTGCATTGTTCTTTAATAACATTTTATAATATAATTATATAAAAAACATTCATTATATTATTAATCCGATTAAATTATTACAATTTTCTATTATTTTACAAGGAGATTTTTATGGCAATTCCTCTTAAAAAAGGCTACAAATTCAGAGTTGAGCATGTAACAAAACCCGCTTTCAATTACATGCCATCTTTTGACATATATGAAAAATATTACGGAATAGGTTATCTGGTAAAAGGCGACCGACAGGTCTCGACTCCCGAGCGTACTTTTTTCGTCCATGACGGATACCTCTCACCTGTCAGCATGGGCGTATATCATAAATCATCACCTTTATCGGACAGGAATTACGAGGTTTATGCGGTGCGTTTTGTCAGCTCGGTAACAACAAGAATAAAAGAAATAATAGGCGAGAACGAATTTAACGATTTAATGCTGCACACTGCTTTATCTGTTCCCGACGAAATAAAGCCAAAGATTATCGATATTTATGAACAGATGCTTATTGAATATGATAATTACGACAGCGTTGCGGAATTCGCCCTGCAAAATCTGCTCGAACAGCTCATACTTATAATGTACCGATACGGTACCGTAGCAGAAACGTCCGAAATCCACATTTCGACGGCAGACACCGAAATAATGGACATTCTTTCTTATATAGACACGAATTTTATGAATAATCCTTCAGTCTCCGAGCTTGCAAAAAAGGCAGGATTATCCGAATCTCATTTTATGAAGCGTTTCCGCGACGCAACAGGCTGTTCATACAAAACTTACGTCAACAGATACAAAAATAAAATTGCACAGACAATGCTCACCGAATCGCCAAAAAGTATCCAGGAAATATCCAACGAGCTTGGCTTTTGCAATTCCAATTATTTCTGCACTCTTTTTAAACAAATAAACGGTATGAGTCCCCTGCAATACAGGAAAAAGGCGGTTAAGTAAAGAACAAATATTAACAAAACATTCAAAAGAAGAGCTCGCAAAAGCTGAGGCTGCTCTGGCTGCCAAGCCATAACCATAAGAAGCATCCCCTGTGTTATATGCAGTGCTTCATGCACATAACAACAGAGCGGGATATAATTGATAAACCATATCCCGCTCTGTTTATTGTCTTAAATTATATTCAGGCTTTTAGCCCAGTTTACAAAAAGCTGTTTCCATTCTCCGGTCTGTCCGTTATCATCTCCACAACCGAAACCATGTCCGCCTTCTCTGAAAATATGCAACTCAGCAGGCACTCCTGCTTTTCTGGCAGCCATGTAAAATCCAATACTGTTTTCTGCCAGTGTTGTCCTGTCATCATCCGTTTCAAATACAAATACCGGTGGCATTTGCGGTGATGCCAGCTCCTCCGGATTGTATTTTTTCAACATATTTTCCTCATATGAACGCACATTTGCAATTATCACTTCTTTTGGAAAATACCTCTGTCCGGCTTCTATACATTTATCATAACTTATCACTGGATAACCGCATATGCAAAAATCAGGTCTTGCCGATAATTCGTCAATATCGTCTTTTTTGTCATATACATTTTTATCAAATGCTGTAGATAAAAGTGCCGCAAAGTATCCTCCTGCTGAAAATCCCATAACACCAATCTTATTTGCATCTATGTTAAATTCATCAGCTCGTGCACGTATTATTCTCATACTTCTCTGTGCATCAATCAAAGAAACATTATATGAGTCATTATGCTCATCTGCCGGAAGTCTGCACTTTAATACAAATGCTGCTATTCCAAGACTGTTGAGCCATTTTGCAACTTCTTCACCTTCAAAATTGTATACAAGCCTTCTAAATGCACCGCCCGGAATTATAAGTACCGCCGGAATTTTTTTATCTTTAGATGAAGATGGAATATATGGAACCATCTCAGGATTAAGGACATGTTGTACAACCTTCTTTATCCTGCCATCTTCCATTTTCTCCTCATAAAATATCTCCTCAAGTTTAATACCTTCAGAGCCGGGAGCCTCACAATTAAAAAGTCTTATTGCATTATCTTTTTCAAGTCTCATTATTAAGCACTTCCTTATACTTTAAATCTGTATCCAACACCCCAGATTGTCTCAATATACTGAGGTTTAGATGTATCATACTCTATTTTTTCACGGATTTTCTTGATATGAACAGTTACAGTTGCGATATCTCCAATTGAATCCATATCCCATATTTCCTTAAAAAGTTCATCCTTTGTAAATACATGATTCGGATGCTCTGCGAGGAATGTAAGCAGATCAAACTCTTTTGTTGTAAATACTTTTTCTTCGCCATTAACAAATACACGCCTTGCTGTCTTGTCAATTTTGAGACCTCTTATTTCTATAATGTCATTAGCTTCTTTTGCACTGCTTACAAGTCTTTCATATCTTGCAAGATGTGCTTTTACTCTTGCAACAAGCTCACTTGGGCTGAATGGCTTAGTCATATAATCATCAGCTCCAACGCCGAGACCTCTTATCTTATCAATATCTTCTTTCTTCGCTGATACCATGATAATAGGTGTATTTTTCTTTTCTCTTACCTGTTTGCAGATTTCATATCCATCAACACCCGGAAGCATAACATCAAGAATCATAATATCAAACTCTTCCTCAAGTGCTGTTGCCAGACCACTTGTTCCATCTGATTTAATTACAACTTCAAATCCACTAAGTTCAAGGTAATCCTTTTCAATTTCTGCAATTGCATCTTCATCTTCAACAATTAATACTCTGCTCATACTATTTTTTCTCCTTTTTTCTGTTATCTTCTATGCAAATGTAGTTGCGTTTATCCATATCTTTCAAAAGATTAATATGCATTGTAGTACCTTCTCCTTCAACGCTTTCTGCCCATATCTTTCCCTTATGGTCCTCTATAATCTTCTTTACAATAGCAAGTCCGATTCCACTTCCGCCTTGTTTGCTGTTTCTGGATGAATCAGTACGGTAAAATCTGTCAAAAATATGTGGAATCTCATCCATGCCAATTCCTTTGCCGTTATCTGCGATAATTATATGAACATAATCTCCTTCATCATAAATATCTATGCTTATTTTACCTTTTCTTCCCGGCTGCATATATTTTACAGAATTACTGACAATGTTATTAACAACTCTTTTAAGCTGTTCTGCATCAGCCACAACAGTACAATCTGAAGTTGCATGAAATCTGTATTCCAAATCTATGTCCTGAGTTTCCAAATCCATTCCTATCTCTTCGCAACAGTCATCAAAATAATTTTTCAAATTAATTTTTGCAAATGAATACGGAACCCTGTTAGTGTCAAGCTTTGAATAAATTGTAAGTTCATCTATAAGCTTATCCATATCATTAACTTTATTTGCAACTGTCATAAGATATTTATGCTGTTTTTCAGGTGTATCTGCAATTCCGTCTAGAATTCCTTCAACATATCCTTTTATTGCTGTAAGCGGCGTCTTTAAATCATGTGATATATTTCTTATAAGTTCTTTTTCTTCTTTATCAGAATTAAGCTTGTCTTCTGCCGTTTTTTTCAGAATAACTCTCATTTCTTCAAAGTCGCGGCACACATCTCCAATTTCATCATTGGAGCTTTTAGGCATTTCAAAATCAAAATTACCATATTTTATATTTTGCGTTGCAAGCTTTAATCTGTCAAGTGGTTTTATAATTGAGCGATAAATCCATACATTAAGCAGAAGACTTGTCAATATAAGTATAAATACACCTGATATAAGAACCTGTATGAAAAACTTCTTTATCTGAGGTATAGCCTGCTTTAAAGGTGTTATAATCGAAACACTGTACTGATTTCCATATGAATCACAAAAATCTATCTGTTTTACAAGACATTGGTAATCGCCACCTTTATAAATACCCTCATCTGATATATTTTCTCCCGCTTCATAATCAGGAAGAACTACATCAAGCTTTTCTATATCAAGATTATCAGATACATATGTATAAAGACCGTTACGTCTGACAACAATACTCGAAAGTTTGCATTGTAATTCCTCATCAAGCTGTTTCACAAAATCCACCGAATTATACTGCCATGGTGACGTCTCAGCAACTTCTTTCATTTCATTGTAGATATTTTCTGTCATCCTTCCCATAAGAACAACCGGAGAATAAAAGTTATCAAGCAGTTCACCGCTGTCAACCTCATATAACTGGTGTATTGTTGTTGCCTGATATTTAAAAAATGCATATGCAAATATCGAACACATTATTACAGGCAATATAACCATTATGCAAAATGATATTTTTAACTTATTTCTTAACTTCATATAAATTCCTTTAACCAACACATTGCACAAGTGCATCATCCATGTCTTATCCATGAATGATGCACTTTAATATTTTTATCCTATTTTAAGGCGTGCTTTTAAAGCCTCACGCTCTGAGTCAACACGTTCTATCATGGCACCAAGACCTCTGAGTTTACCTTCAAAATCTTCATAACCACGCTGTATATATTCAATGTCTTCTATTTCAGATATACCGTCTGCCGAAAGAGCAGCAATAACCAACGCCGCACCGGCTCTTAAATCAGGGGCAGACATCTGTGCACCTGTTATTTTATCAACGCCTTCTATATATGCTGTATTGCCCTCTACCTTAATATGACATCCCATACGATTTAACTCATCTACATATTTGAATCTGTTTTCAAATATGCTCTCTGTTACCATACTTGTTCCATGTGCAAGTGCAAGAACAACTGCCATCTGTGGCTGCATATCTGTAGGAAATCCCGGATATGGTAATGTCTTAACATTAGTGCTTTTAAGATTGCCTTTACTTATAACTCTTACCCAGTCATCACCTTCTATAACTTCACAGCCAACTTCAATAAGTTTAGCAGATAATGATTCAAGATGTTTAGGTATTACATCTCTTACAACAACATCACCGCATGTTGCAGCTGATGCAAACATAAATGTTCCAGCCTCAATCTGGTCAGGAATTATTGAATACGTTGTTCCATGAAGTTTACTTACACCTTTAATTCTGATAACATCTGTACCGGCACCTTTTATATTGGCACCCATAGCATTAAGGAAATTGGCAACATCTACTATATGTGGCTCTTTTGCCGCATTTTCAAGAATTGTATCACCCTCTGCAAGACAGGCTGCAAGCATAAGATTAATTGTCGCACCAACTGTCACGACATCAAAATAAACATGACCACCAACAAGATGCTCTGCCTTTGTACTAATCTTGCCATGCTCAATCTCAACTTCTGCACCAAGTGCCTTAAAACCTTTAATATGCTGGTCAATCGGTCTGCTTCCAATATTACATCCACCCGGCAATGCAACCTGTGAACGTTTATATTTTCCAAGCAATGCACCTAAAAGATAGTATGATGCACGAATCTTTTTTATATACTCATAATCGACATTAATGTCACATATACTTCCACCGTTAATCTGAACGGTGTTGTTATATACATATTTAACCTTAGCTCCAATTCCCTCAATAGCCTGAAGCAATACTCTCGTATCCCTTACATTTGGCACATTTTCAATTGTAACTGTCTCATCTGTCATAATTGCTGCTGCAAGAATTCCTAACGCAGCATTCTTTGCACCACCGATGGACACCTCCCCGTTAAGTGGGACGCCTCCCTTAATTACATATTGTTCCATCTATGCACCTCTAACAATCAGATTAATCTCAAAATTACTCATTACTTATTATTATAAGTATTTCTTCTATATTTGTAAATATTCACATTTAAAAAGCTTATATTTATTTATTTTCAACTGCAATATTATAACACAAAGATACCCTTTGTAAAGATTATTTTTTCATAACCTCTAAAAACCGTACCATTATTCTATAACAAACACCCCACAGCATGTCAATTCATACTGCGGGGTTAAATATCACAATATATAATCCTAATTTTTATTTACATAGTATAAAGGATTAACAGGTGTTCCACCTATCCATATTTCAAAATGAAGATGTGGACCAGTGCTATAGCCTGTATTTCCTGAGTAAGCAATCAAATCGCTCTGATTTACATACTGACCATTAGAAACCGTAACAGAATTAAGATGTGCATATCTTGTCATAGAACCATCTGAATGTCTTATATCAACACAATATCCATATGTTGAATACCAGCCTGCTCTGATAACAGTTCCTGCTGCCGCAGCTCTTACAGGAGTACCAACTGATACATACCAGTCAACGCCTGAATGAAGTGTTCCCCATCTGTAACCAAATTCTGATGAAACTGAACCACCTGAAATCGGTCTTAAATATGTTGGAGGTGTAAGTGTACCAACTGATACAACCTGCGGTTGTGATTCAACCATAACCTCTTCATTAACATAAGAAACATCCGTCTTTACTCCGTTAACAAATGTAACATCAGCTGTAACCTTATGATGACCGGTTGTTCCTTCAGATATAACTGTATTTGTTCCTCTGTAAGCTGTGTCATCATCTACATACTGAACAGGAGCATTGTAATCTTCTTCATAAGTCATTCTCTGTGTTACAACAACTGAAATCTCTGACTTAGGAACTGTTACAACAAGTTCATCTCCTGGTATTATAAGTGACTCTTCTGTAAGTCCCTCATTAAGTGCAAGCAAGTCATTAAGTGCAATATCACACTTGCCTGCTATAAGTGAAAGACAGTCTCCTTCTTCGACCACATACATGGTCTTCTCCTCTTTTTCCTTTGTTATCTCGTCATATGCCTGCTGTACACTCACAATATTAGCTCCTGCTGCAAGTGTCTCATTAACTACGACATTCTGCTCAAAACTTATTCCTGTTATTCCATCCTTAGCTGTATCACTGTCAGTGGCAACTGATGCCATCTGTCCATTGAGAGCAGCTGCTACTATATCTGTATCTGTATTCTTTAACTCTGACTGGACAACATCTACAGAATATGCACCATAGCTTCCGTCTCCTGAAGAAAGCTTAACCTGAAACTCTTTCTTTGTATCATACTTATCTGTAACTTTCTCCATGAGTTCAACAACATCATCTTTTGATGCAAGTGTAACTGTAAAATCATTAATTCTTACAGTATATGCAGTTGCATTCTCCTTATCTGTAACACAGTTGAACAGACTGCTGTAAATAGCTGTCTCAAGCTCGTCCTGTGACATTCTTGATGCAACAAGCTTATGCTCTTCTACAATATCAATATTGTTATCCATATATACAACAGAATCATATTCCTTACTGAACTTGAGTCTGGCTGCTGCCATTGCCTGCTCAGCTTCCTGTCTTGAGTTGGCACTGCCAATCTCCTCACCGTTAAATACAATGCTGTAATATCCAACTTTGTTATTAAACTTATTCTCTGCAAATGGTATAGCAAATATGCATGCAAAACATGCTGCTGACATTCCGGCTATAAGAGTCATCTTAAGTCTTCTGCCATACCTGGTTAAGTGTGTCATATATTCCTCCAAATAATGTTATTTTATAATTCCATATTTGTAATTTTTCTGTAACATTTTTGTAACAAATACATCTTAACACTAACATGTCCCTTTGTAAAGTACCATTTTGTCAAATTTCACAAAGTTATATCATTTTATCTTCTTCTTGAGTCAAAATATACAAAGCCATCAATTTTATCTAAAATATCAGCAAAAATTTTTCTCGGTGCAAGTTCTATATATCGCGAAAGCACATCATTCTCATTTGCCTTGAATCTTCCGTAAAAAATATCATAAAGATTATGTCCTCTGACATAAATCCTTATATTTTCTATATTTGCAATTAAATCATTGCGTGAATCAATACTTATATCCAGCTTGCTTAACATTTTCTTTACACTTGTCAGTTTGTACAAATATTGATTGTATTTCTCCCACAAAATATCATAAAACTCGTCAACACTCTTAACAACACCAACCTTTTCCATTATTTCAGGAAACAGAAAATAATTTTCAAATGAGTAATACTTTAATATAAGTACATTTCTATCCGTAACTCTTGGCATATTCCCTTTATCTTCTTTTGCACGCTCACCATAATAGCGACACAGCTGTTTGCCCAGCATCTGTTTATCCTTGCCGTCACTGTCACGAATCATCATAAACTGATCTTTAAGATAAAGAGTGTTAATATATTTCAGATTGGCATATGTTTTGATATTGGTACAGCTGTTGGTAGAAATAATAGCTATACGCCTTAAACGCCCATTTTCGTCATATACTTCAGAATAATACTTGTTAAGAAGAAGTGGCAGCCTGCTCCTGTCCTGCTTTCCCTCAACAATAAACACAAAGCTCACATTCATCATGTCATTTGCCGTAAAACCAAGGTCATTTAAAATATCATCTATATCTGTATCTTTTCTGACAGCTGTCATATGAAATTCATCGCAGTAAATCTGCCTTATCTGTTTTGTTGTAAAATTAAAAAGCATCTCCGGTTCATGAGTCGAAAAAATAACCTGATTCTTTTTTGACAGTCTGTACAAAATCTCACTGGCGATTTTCTGTAGTTGTGGATGAAGATATGTCTCGGGCTCTTCAATCATAATGATATATGGTGCCGTATCATTATCAGAATTTATATATGTTTCAAGCAGCGACAAAATATATATACTCCTGAATCCTTCTCCCATTGAATCAAAACTGTCGTATGTTTTTCTTGACGGATTTTCAACTATTGTTTCTATATTAAACAGTTCATCCGCATCAAATTTAATTTCATAACGGATTTTCAAATCTCCCCCACCGTTTTTTGAAAAATACGAATTAAGCCTGTCCGCAAATGTGTTAAGGTTCAGGCTGAACATTTTATACTGCATGAGTCTGCTTGTCTCAACAAGTGTAAGCTCCTGCGGCTTTTTTCTGTTGATTACGCCCATACAGTCAAAGCATTGGCTGCATTTCTTTGCACTGTCGAATATGCATCTGTCAGCCTTAAATTCCGCAAAGTTATCATCATTAGAAAACATCATAATATCTTTTAAAATATCAATATTATTTCTATAATGATCAACAAAATAAATTCTCGGAAGCACATTTCTTATATATGTATTATTTTTCTTTATTCCATCGCGGTATTTCTCATTTCCATTCCTGTCAAACACATACTCAAATGTCAATATTCCACCGCCCTCTTCATCAGGAATAAATGACGGCAGTCTCTGGCAGAAGCTTTTGAGCCACAAATCATAATTTTTCATTTTTTTAACAATCCCGTTGCCATGAAGAAAACTCAGGTCTTCATATGCAAACTCCAGTTCCATTCCGATTATAATATTTCCCTCCGGGCCATTAAAATCCGGCATATTAACTGTTTTATCGCCAAGAGCAACACGGATTGCATCAAGAATTACTGACTTGCCCGAATTATTTCTTCCAACAAGAATAAGTGCATCCTGTGCATCATCTATTTCAAGTTCTTTTATCGACTTATAGTTTTTAATATGAAGCCTTTTTATTTTCACTATGACACCTCCGGATTACTGATTACCGCATTATTTCTTCTTTGCTACTGAAAAACCAAATTTGCCTATTTTTTCCCCAAGTTCAAAATATTCACCATGTGAATATGCCAGAAGATTAGCATCTTCAAGTCTTAATCTTCCCTTATCATCAAGAAGTTTTTCATCTACATGCACTGCTTCAACTTTTGCTATAAACATATCATGTGAGCCAAGTTCAATAACATTAACCACTTTACATTCTATATTAACCGGACTTTCTGCGATTGCCGGAGCATTGATTTTTGATGATTTCTGTGGTGTGAGGTTCATTTCTTTAAATTTATCAACATCTCTTCCCGAACGCACTCCGCAATAATCTGTTGCACGGCATAAATCCTTTGTTGTAAGATTGACAACAAATTCCTTTGTCTCTGATATTATCCGGTGTGAATATCTTTCTTTTCTGACTGAAATTGATAACATAACCGGGTCTGAGCATATTGTTCCTGCCCATGCAACTGTTATAATATTCGGTTTCTCATTTTCTCTCTGGCAGCTTACCATGACTGCCGGAACCGGATAAAGCATGTTTCCCGGTCTCCATTCCTGTTTTTTATTCTGCATAAAATCCTCCTTAATGAAAACGGCAGCCACAGCCGGAATCACCGGACTACAGCTGCCGCAACTGTTTTAATTTATCATTTAAATAATAATCCAAGAATTGTTGAAAGAACTGCTGATGCGAGTGCCGCAAGACCATATACCAGAGGCATATTATTATCATCCTTCTCTATTTCCTTGATACCGATAAAAGTTAGTACAAGTCCTGCACCATTTGCAAATGAAATCATCCATGATTTGAGATATCCGAAAAATGATGCCGGAATCATTGCGATTATTGTTCCTGCAAACGTAAATGGAATTGTTACAAGAATTGATAAACTTGCTATTGCAAGAGTCTGTTTATATGTAACCTTTTTGTCTTTTTCAAATGCATTGATTATGAGCATAATAATTGCAGCTGTTAGTGCAGCAATCGCAATAACTTCCACAAAATGTGTGAAAAATCCTGCAGCAATCTGTCCTGCAGAATAAGCTTTTGTCTTTCCCGAAATAAGATTAGCAAGGTCTGCGAGGCTCTTTAATGAACTTTTTGTTGTAAAATTTATATATAACATTCTTAATAATTCACCTAATGCACTTATAAATGCAAGAACAAGTATAAGAATTGCCGGTGCTTCCATTGATGCATTGGAAACATACTTTTTCACGGCATCTGCCGGTTTCTTAAATATTCCCGATAATAAATCTGTAAGTTCTTTTACCATAGGCAATGTCTGCTTCGGAGCCTGCTGTGTACTTTGTGTCTGTGCGTCAGGCTGTACCTGCTGTGTATTTTGTGCCTGACAGTTACAAACCTCTCCATCGGATAACTGTCTGCCACATTTAGGGCAAAAACTCATAATTTTCTTCCTCCTCAGAAAATATTTTATATTGTATTTTATATACTAACACAAATTATAATTTCTATCAATTTATTTTATTTGTCTTTTTATTTTTGTATTTTTTCCTGAAATACTTATCAAGGACTTCTCCAACACTGCACAGTTTATCTGTCATAACTATTACATATGTTTCTTTATATGATGGCGGTGTCAGTGTGAGCGGGAACATATGCTTGGTAATCATATCTCCTTCTTTTTTTGTAAGAGAAAAGTTATCATGTGCATTTTTCAAGGCTTTATTCGGATGTTCAAATCCATGCATGCGTTCTCCTTTTTCAGGTTTGTGCCCATGCCAGTCATAAAGAAACAAATCGTGCAAAAGTCCTGCTTTTGCTGCCGCATTATCGTCCAGTCCAAGTTTTTTACATACTATGTAGTTCATATACGACACATGGACAGAATGTTTAAAGCAGCTTGTCTGACTGTGATGATTAAACTTCTTCATACTCTGAACAACCGGTTTTGTCGCAATTGGTCTTACAGTCTTTCTGTATTCTTTTGCCGTTAATCGTCTCTGTTCATTTTTTTGTTTTATATAGTTTTTTACAGCACCCGTCATCTGTCCCATAACAGATTTATCTCTTCCAAGTGCATTTTTTCTATATATATATCTTTTACTATTATTGCTTACTTTTGTCTGCATATTATTAAACCCTCCGGGTTATTTATTACTAACTATATCATAACACCTGACGGCAAAAAAGTCATGCTTGTACCTTTTATAAAAATATGGTAAAATCTTTTTAGAATACTTCGTGCAGTAATATTATATTCTATAATGTCCGGGCGTATGTTTTATAGAGGGTATTTTTTTGTCCGGATTACACGGGTATGTTCCGCACAGCGGATAAATAAAGGAGGATTTTATGGTTGGAAATGTTATTGTTGGTCAGTCAGGCGGCCCAACAGCGGTAATTAATTCAAGTCTTGCAGGTGTATTCAAGACTGCTAAAGACAGAGGTGCTAAGAAGGTTTATGGTATGCGTCATGGCATCAAAGGTCTTCTTGATCGTCAGTATGTTGATTTATCTGAAAAAATCAAGACTGATATTGACATTGACTTATTAAAGAGAACTCCATCTTCTTATCTTGGCTCTTGTCGCTACAAATTGCCTGAAATCAGTGAAGGTAAAGAAACTTATGAAAAAATATTTGAAATACTTAATGAACTTGACATCAAATATTTCTTCTACATAGGTGGTAACGACTCAATGGATACTATTAAGAAGTTATCCGATTATGGTATTCTTATCAACAGTGACATCAAATTCATGGGTGTTCCAAAGACTATTGATAATGATCTTGCCGTTACTGACCACACACCTGGATTTGGTAGTGCTGCAAAGTTTATTGCAGCAACAATGAAAGAAATTATCAGAGATGGTCTTGTATACGACTATCCTACTATTACTATTGTTGAGATTATGGGACGTAATGCCGGATGGCTTACTGCTGCCGCTGCTCTTGCAAAGGGTGAGGACTGTGAAGGCGTTGATTTAATCTATCTTCCTGAAAAGGTATTTGATATTGACCATTTCATGGAACGTGTTAAATCTATCGTTTCAAAAGGTCGTTCTATGGTTATTGCCGTATCCGAAGGTATCCGTGTTATGGATGGCAGATACGTATTTGAACTTTCAGACCATGTAGAATTTGTTGATGCTTTCGGTCACAAACAGCTCGCAGGTTCTGCTAAGTTCCTTGCAAATAAGATTGGCTCAGAACTTGGCATCAAGACTCGTGCTATTGAACTTTCAACTCTTCAGCGTTGTGCTTCACACATGTCATCACGTACAGATATTACAGAAGCTTACAATGTTGGTGGTGCTGCGGTTAAGGCTGCATTTGAAGGTGAATCAGGCAAAGTTGTTGTATTAAAGAGAGTTTCTGACGATCCATATATGTGCATTACAGAAACACATGATGTTCATCAGATTGCTAATATTGAAAAGAAAGTTCCTCTTGAATGGATTACAGAAGATGATTTTGTAACAGATGATCTTATCCATTATATCAGACCATTAATTCAGGCTGAGCTTTCACCGATTATGGTAGATGGTCTTCCAAGACATCTTAACGTAGATATGTGATTATGTTCAGATTGTGGTGTAAATTATTCGATGAAAGCGGACATCTTTTAAAAGATACCGTTATTGCAAACGATAACCCTGATTTGAATCGTACAAGAAAAATTTTTGATGGAATACATGATGCATGTTATGAGTTTGATTTAAGCGAGCCTATATGGCTTGAATCAAATATCGAAACCTTTAAGCGTCATTCCAAAGTACGTTTTAATCATGATAATTTTATTGATTCGATTGATTTTTCCTATATGGAAATTGAAGTAATTGAAGAAGACTAGATTAATAAACAGGCTGTCTCATCGAATGGTGGGACAGCCTGTTAGTTTGCTTTAAAATATAGTAATTACGCTTTTATGGTATTACTGAAGAAGTGAAAGTACGCCCTGGTTAGACTGGTTAGCCTGTGCTGAAGTTGTTACGCCAAGCATTCTGTTAGCATTCATTACTGTTAAATTGTGTTGTACTACCATATTTTTGTGCTTCCTGCGATATTCCCTCTTCTTTCTTATATTCATCAACTTTTTCACCGGCTGCTTTTTTTACCGAACTTCTTACAATGTTGACCTCTCTCAATGCATCAACCAGCAGATGAATATTGTTTCCTTTTCAAAATGTAACTATTTATTACAAAATGTCGCATTTTTAACTTTTTATTTGTAATAATTCATCTGAACTATAAAAATTATGATTGGAGAATATTTATGATTTTGAAAACAAGAAATTCATAAAGAGGCTCACCATAAGTGAACATAAGACAGGAAAAATAAATATTATCCCTATAAATGACAATTTATCTATTGCTCTTCAAAAACTTTTTTCCAAACAGAATCCTCAATACAACGATTACATATTTACAAAATCGACAGACCACACAAGACCGCTGAGCCGTACCCAGGCATACCGCATAATAAAAACCGCAGCTGACAAATGTAATATTACAGGAAACATTAGTTGTCATTCTCTCAGAAAAACTTTTGGATTTTTTGCATGGAAACAAGGAACACAGCCGGCTTTACTCATGGCAATCTATAATCACTCCTCATACAATATAACAAAACGATATCTTGGAATCACACAATACGAAAAAGATGATATATATATGCATATTAAATTCCCTCGCTAAACCATTTTTATAATATTAATTATAAATTTAAAAAATTTTTATTTTCAGAAAAAAGGGGTTAAGGAAAATCACTTACAATCGATATAATAAATGTAAACAAAAATGCAACATTTTGTAATAAAAGGTTGCATTTTTGTTTTTTTATATGTCAAAAAAGGTATCCAATACACAACAACATATCGGATACCTTAATTTTTATATTTTATTTATTTAACTACAGACACGTCAACGCCACATCTACTGTCTCTTTATCAATCCCGCTTGCTATAAGTTCCTCTGTCCTCTAATCTTTGTGCCACATCACACATATTGCTCACTCCTTCCGATTCTCCCAGTAATTTCTCATATCTTCTGTCACCCGTCATCACTGAATAAGTGTCTAATGCTTGTAAGTTACTTTGCATTATGCCTGACACACATTACTTATTTCTTTTTTTACGTTTTTTTATAATAATTACTGCAAGCACAATTATACATGCTGCAGCACCGCCACATATATAGTAAATCATATTGCTGCTTTCTTTATGAATCACCGCAAAATCTGCTTCGTAAGGAATTTCAGCAGTCATATAACTTCCATGCTCTTTCGCATCTGCCTTAACCCAGCCTGAATCTGCGTTGTCACGATACCATACTTCGCTGCTTCCCGAAGTATTTTTTATGTAAAAATGGCATGTTTTTGTACCTTTATCTTTTACGTCTGTGCCTCGCATTTTCCATGCATATGAATATTCTATATCCCCTGACAGATTATCAGTATCACATTTTGATAATGTAATTTTATTATCATCATAGAATTTTCCTTCCGCAATAAAAAGCGGTTTATCATTCTGCGATGCAATGTCACCGGCAACACTTTCTATCCACACATGATATTCTGCTTCAACAACAGTATTCTGCAATATTGGTTTTGATACTATATTTTCCGGCCATTGTGCATAATATCCATCCTTATCAGGAATTGAGGGAAGTTCCGATACACCAAGATTTGCATTATATGCAATATTTTTTGTATCAATAACATTTCCATCAGCTTTGAATACAAGTGTTACACGATGAAATCCATCAGGTATATTCTCCATTGCCATAACAGCTTCATAGCTCGCACTGTCAGCCTTACCGCTATAATTAATATCATCAATTCCGCCATATATATCATTTACAAATATATTTGTGCTTACTTCACCGTCAGATTCAATTATTCCTGCAAGGCTTCCCTTTGCTTCACCATCACCAAGAATTGCCGGAATCGAAATACAATTTTGCATTGTATAACCTTTTCCACAAATTCCGCCTGTATAATCTTCACTTTCCACATTGCAAAGACTGTAACTGTCTGTTATTGCACTTGCACTGTTACCGGCTATTCCTCCGGCATAGTTACCCGTCTCCGACTTTACTGTTCCATAACCCTCGCTTCCATATACAAGTCCAAGTTCCTGTAATCCGACAATTCCTCCAGCACAGTCTTTTTTTGAATTAACCTCACCATAATTAATACAGTATATTACAACATCACTGACAGTTGAACGAAGCCTTACATTTGTAGTCTCAGTTATGTCAAGATCATACTCTGGATCAACATCATATTCAACGTTCATTGTTCCGGCTATTCCTCCGGCATTAATATCTCCATGCACTGCTCCCCTGTTTACTGACTTTGCAATAACACCATCTGAATTTTGTGCACTGTCAGCAGATGATATATCTTCTATATAGTCATCATCACTTGTCACAACATCCATTGTTTCTGTTACTGTATTACCAATATTTTTAATCTGTGCAGAGATTCTTTCAATACTATCTGCAATTGTTCTTATTTCACTGTCAACTGTGTCCGCAACTCCATGTATATCATCTGCAACAGTGCTGTTTTCAATATCTTTTGAAATATCATCAACAAAATCTTCTATTTTTTCATCGTTATCGTTATTTCCATTAAGCTTATCCTGTAACTTATCAAGCAGTTCTTTATACTGGTCAATAATATTTTCTGTATAAGACTTAACATCAGATGAAGCATTATTCATCGATGATGACATGTTATTTAATGTACTGTTAATAATATCTATTGAACTCTGCACATCATCAACACGGTCATTCAGATACTCAGACTCAATATCCGGTTCTGTCTGTCCGACAATTCCACCGACATCTTTTCTTCCATAGATTTCACCTTCATTAGAACATGTTATAACTTTACCGCTCTGTTTTCCGGCTATTCCACCGACATTATACCCTGTATGTGCAAATCCAATCTTACCATAATTAACACAATCCGATATTATTCCTGTTGACTCACCGGCTATTCCACCCATATCATTACGGTCTATAACATTCTGCGTAAGATTGAGAGTTCCTACATCAACACCACCTATGTCAAGTGTTGTATCCAGTTCCTGCGTATTAACACGGCTCTTTGATGTACAGCTGCTTATAAGTCCATCATTAACTCCGGCTATTCCGCCTGTCTGATTTGTTGCTAAAATATCAGCATCACTGGTACAGCTCACTATTTTGGCATTTTCATGATTATAGCCTGCAATTGCACCTGTTGCAGTAGATGCATTTACTTTACCCGAAAATGAGCTTTCATTTATTACCCCTTTATTTACACCTGCTATTCCGCCTATATTTTTCTGACTTCCGGTAACATTAATACTTCCTGAAATATTAAGATTAGTAATAAAACCACTCTCTGCTATATAACGGAAAAAGCCAAAATCCGAACCTTTATAATCAACATTAAAACCACTTATTATATGAGAACCGCCATCAAATGTTCCGGCAAAATATGATATTCCTTTAAAATCTGAGCCCGAAACATCTATATCGGCAGTCAGTTTCACAATCTTGTCTTTGCTATAACTGTCATATTTGCATTTATTGGCAAATTCAATAAGTTCATTTACTCTTGAAATCTCAATAACATTCAAAGAATCTTCAGCTGACACATTAATCGTCATGATGCTTATTACTGTCATTATAATAAGGATTAGAGAAAGTCCTGCCGGTATTATCCTTTTCTTTAAATATTTTTTCATTGTCATGACTCCTCATCTCCTTCCTGTGCTTTATTGTCTGCAATATCATCATCTTCTGATATCTGTTGAGAATCCAAATCATTCTGCTCAATCTGACCCTGCCTTCCTGGAATCACAGAGTCTACAGACACTTTCATCTGTCCCTGGAATGTACCCTGTATATCAGCATCAATTTCACCTTGTACATATCCACGTACATGTCCCGTTACTCTTACTCTTCCTGCAACTTCTCTCTGTGGTCTTGTAATATTCATTGTAAGTGCTGTCTTTTCTATAATAATGTCTCCCATAAGAAGTATTTGAGGCAATACAAATAATACAAGAATTATTGAGATTAAAGTTCCTCGTCCAAGTGCCACACCAATCGAAGCAACTGTGGCATCTGATGCAATTTCACCAATCAGAAAACCGGCACATGTAAGTATTGAACCTGATGTAAATATTGTCGGAAATGACTGGTTAAGCGTCTCGGTTATGGCTTCTTTAAGCGGCATCTGCTGTTTAAGTTGCAGGTATCTGTTAGATATAACTATCGCATAATCAATTGTAGCACCCATCTGAATTGCTGATACAATCAGATATGCTATGAAAAATACAGTCTGCCCCTCAATTGACGGAACTGCAAAGTTTATCCATATACTTCCCTGAATTGTAAGTACGAGAAGTACAGGAAGACCTGCCGACTGGAATGTAAAGAACAATATTATCATAACAAATAACGCTGTCAGCACGCTTATTATAATATTATCTGACGCAAATGATGACTCAAGGTCATGGTCACTCGTTGAATTGCCTACAAGAATAACACTGTCTTTTGAATAATATTGTGCAGCGATTCCTCGAATTTCCTCCAGTGCATCATATGTCTCCTGACCTTCAACAGGAAGCGAAATATTAAGAACAAGCCGCGAATAATCCGAACCCTGAAGCTGGAGCTGTGCATCATGAAGTGTGTCATATAAAGTTGTAAGCTTTTCATCCAGATTGCTGTCAAGAGTCACATAACCTTCCTTATATTGGTCATATAAGAACAGAAACATATCAATAATCGGAACATCGTAATCATCAATTCCTGTTACAACCGGCCCGTACTGCTCCTGATTATATGCATATGCCATATATAAAACTTCAACAACTTCCCTGTCAATTCCCACAAGTTCCGAAAACTGTCTTGGACTTAATTTATCTGTAAGTACATACTCATCATTTATTGAAACATTGGAAAGAGCCAGTGCAGATGTCACGTAATCAAGATTCTGAAGTTTTTTTACAACTTTATGCTCAGATTCATAATCACCCTTAGGTACCATTACTACAAGCTGGTTACTTGCACCAAAAGTTTCTTCTATTGTCTCCTGTGCAATCTTTGATTCGCTCTTTTTTGCACTTACAATCGAACTTGTATCATAAATATACTGACAGTTATTTGATTTCATAAATGCAAATACAAGACATATTATAAAAAGCGGAGGTATAATATATTTTGTCTTATTGGCAAACTTACCAACAATAGTAATCTTTGGAACATAACATTTGTGATGCGTCTTATCAATTCCTTTTGCAAAAATTAAAAGCACCCCCGGCATAAGGAAAAATACCGAAATAAGACTTAAAATAATCGCCTTTACAAGAATTATACCCATATCATATCCAAGTCTGAACTGCATGAACATCATTGCAACCATACCTGAAATAGTAGTAAGTGATGACGAACTTATTTCCGGAATAGCCTTTGAAAGTGCTACCTTTACAGCCTCTTCAGCATCAAGCGTCTCATGCTCTTCCATAAATCTGTCGCACAGAATAATAGCATAGTCAATAGCTAGTGCCAGCTGCAATACAACCGCAATAGAATTAGTGATTGATGAAATCGTTCCAAACCAGTAGTTAGTTCCCATATTAAGAATAGCCGCTACCCCAAATGTAATCAAAAGTACCGGTATCTGCAGATATGCCTTAGTTGAAAGCAAAAGCACAGCAACAATGACAACTACAGCAAGCACAAGAATTATATTCATATCCTTCGCAAGTGATTCGGCACTTGACTCTTCTGAACCAACTTCAGTTGAAACATAAACATCATAATCCGCCAATATATCCTTGACAGAATTCAATGCGTCCTTACTTACCTGTTCATCCGATGTCCCACTGAAAGTAATGTCAAATAATGCATTAGTCCCCTTAAAATGGTCAGATGAATCATCAAATGCAACTTCCTTGACACCGTCCACATTTTCAAGACTATCGACAAGCGAATCCGCCTGATTAAACGTGACATTTGCAAGCATAACCTTTGCACTTCCATATGTCATAAACTGTTCATCCATTATAGACAGACCTTGTCTTGTCTCACTGTCAGCCGGCAGATAAGATGTTATATCCTGATTGACCTGTACCTTATTAATACACAGCACACTGTAAATAATTGCCAGCACAAAAAGAATCTCTATGGCTTTACGCTTATTTACAATAAATGTTGCCACCGTAAGCCACAGATTTCCTTTCTTCTTTTCTTCCTGTTCTTTCATACGAATCTCCTGTTTTCTTAACATTGTGTTGATTATTTTTGTGATATAATTATAATAATATCATAATAATTGCTCAATAACAATTTTTAATCAAACTTGTATCAACTCAACCGGAGCGAAATCACCTTTGTAATAAAAAACGGGACAAAACACTTTCACATGTTTTGTCCCATAAATTTTATACTACTGCATTACGGCTTTCTCCTGCCTCAAATGCTTTAATATTTTCATATACCTCGTCCATCAGACGAACGCGTGCTTCATAAGTTGCCCATGCAATATGAGGTGTAATAATAAGCTTGCTGCTGTCCTGTATCTCAAGAAGAGGATTATCTGCTGCAATCGGCTCTTTGTCGATAACATCAAGACCCGCACCGGCAATTATATTCTCTTTTAATGCTTTTGTTAAAGCTGCATTATTTACAATAGGGCCTCTGCCGAGATTCAGAAGAACAGCATTCTTTTTCATCTTTGCAAATGCTGCATCATCAAAAAGATTATTTGTTTTATCATTAAGTGGTGCATGTATTGATATAATATCTGAATTTTCAAGAAGTTCATCAAAGGAAACTCTCTTAAATTCAGTATCATATGTATGTCCGCTTGCCGAAAAATATACCACCCTGCATCCAAACGCTTTGGCTACATCTGCAACTCTTCTTCCTATGCTTCCAAGTCCGGCAATCCCCCATGTCTTTCCACTGAGTTCATTAAATACTTTGTCAAAATGTGTAAAACACGGACTTTTGACATACTCTCCGGATTTTACATATTCATCGTAATATCTTAATTTTTCGTATACATAAAATAAAAGTGCGAATGTATGCTGCACAACTGATTCCGTTGAATATCCTGCAACATTAGCAACCCTTATTTGGTGAGCCTTTGCATATTCAATGTCAATATTATTATATCCTGTTGCAGTCTCAGCAACCATCTTTATATTTGGTGATGCTTCAAACAACTCCTTTGTAATCACAACTTTATTAGTCACAACCACATCAGGCTGTATTTCCTTAATACGCTGTAACGCTTCCTCCTGCGTACTTGTCCGGTATGTTATAACTTCACCGAGTGTTTTAAACTTATCAAGCGAAATATCATCACCATATGTAATTGTATCAAGCATTAAAATTTTCATGATAAATTCCTCTTATTGTTAATTGTTAAAATTAAATTCTCTTACGGAGTTCTTCTCCTTCTGCTTCATACCCCGGCTTTCCAAGAAGTGCAAACATATTCTTCTTATAGCTTTCAACACCAGGCTGATTAAACGGATTAACACCGAGCATATAACCTGAAAGTCCACATGCAAATTCAAAGAAATAGAATAATTCGCCGAGATAGAATGGTGTCTGCTCAGGAATATCAACTCTTAAATTTGGTGTATTGCCATCCGTATGTGCAAGAATTGTACCATTCATGGCACATTTATTTACAAAATCCATCGTCTTTCCTGCAAGGTAATTAAGTCCATCAAGGTCTTCATCTTCTTTTTCAATAACAATTTCTCTTGATGTCTTCTCAACATTAAGAACAGTCTCGAACATAATTCTTGAACCATCCTGTATAAACTGTCCCATAGAATGTAAATCTGTTGTCAAATCAACACTTGCCGGGAACAATCCCTTGTTATCCTTGCCTTCTGACTCACCCATAAGCTGCTTCCACCACTCAAGTGTATAATGAAGACTTGGCTCATAATCACAAAGAATTTCTACTGATTTGCCTTTTCTTAACATAATATTTCTGAGTGCTGCATATTGCATTGCATCGTTATTGTCAAAATCATTCTCAATGCAGCGTTTTCTTGCTGATGCTGCTCCTGCCATAAGTTCGTCTATATCAACACCGCTTACTGCAATTGAAAGAAGTCCTACTGCTGTAAGAACAGAAAAACGTCCGCCTACATCATCAGGTACAACAAATTCTTCATAACCTTCTGCGTCAGCAAGCTTCTTTAATGCTCCTTTAGCCTTGTCAGTTGTAGCGTAAATCCTCTTTGCAGCCTCGTCTTTTCCATACTTTTCTTCAAGCATTTTCTTAAACACCCTGAATGCAATAGCCGGCTCAGTTGTAGTTCCTGACTTTGAAATAATATTTACAGAAAAATCCCTGTCACCGATTACATCAACAAGCCCAGCAAGATAATTTGAACTGATTGAATTACCTACAAAATAAATTTCCGGTGCTTTCCTTAAATCCTTAGAAACTGAATTAAAGAAATTATGTCCAAGAAATTCAATTGCAGCTCTCGCACCGAGATAAGAACCACCAATACCAATTACTACAAGCACATCTGAATCTGACTTAATCTTTTCTGCTGCCTTCTTAATACGTGCAAACTCTTCCTTATCATAATCAACAGGAAGGTCAATCCATCCGAGATAGTCATTACCTGCACCACTCTTAGAAAGAAGAAGCTTTCTTGCACTCTCCGTAAGTGCTTTCATTGATTCAACTTCATGTTCATGTACATAACCTGCTGTCTTAGAATAATCAAATTTTACCTGTCCCATATATAACCTCCATTTCTTTACTTTTTTAAGTAAAGTCCACAAAATAATAAAATACTATCTTATTTAATTATACTTCCTGCCTAGGTATTTTTCAAGATTTGCTTGTACTGTTTATTAAGCCTGCCAAACTCAGCTGCTGCCTGTCCCCTCAGCTTTTCCGTATATATTCCTCTCACATTTTCCTTCAAAAGTTCCGAATATTTTTCAAAGTGCAGGAGTTCATTCTGCATTATAATAATAATATTCTTTTTATTTTCATTATAATCAGTCATTTTTTCCGAAACTCTTAAAGCAATTACCTCAAGGAGAGTCATTGATATATATACAAAACATTCCTGTAAATTATTAATATGAAAAATTACACTCAGAATTCCCATTACCATAATTATATTACCGGATTTTTTTGACACATCAGCAATCAAATCCGGCGAATATCCACCATAAATACACGAATCAAATGTGTTTTCCACAAATCTTTTTACATTATCAACCGGAATTCCCAGCTTTGTACACTCTTCATATCTTAAAATCGTATTTTTCACGAATACCGTTCTCATCATTTTACGGCTGCAGTCCTCTTTTATGTACGCCATAATCGTATAAACCACAAGCTGTGCCGTCATCCCCAGTAAAAATATAATTAACATCCCCAATAAAATTATTTTCATACAACCTCCATTTATTTATCTGTAACATTAAGAAGTTTATGACAGCCTTTCTTCCATATCACTTAAAAATATTATAATTCAGGCATCATATTTTTTAAAGTCCTCATATTAACAATCGTTTTACAAAAAATACGGCAATGTGCCTTTTTTTGACACACCACCGCATAAAAATCATATAAACATACCGTCTTAGACACCGCTGTATGCACTGTATCCGCCGTCAACCGGAAGAACAATGCCATTTACAAAACCTGATGCTTCATCACTTGCAAGAAAAAGTGCTGCACCTATAAGTTCTTCCGGATTACCAAATCTGCCCATCGGTGTTCCAGCAATTATCTTTCCTGCTCTTGCAGTATAACTTCCATCCTGATTAAATAACAGAGAATGGTTCTGTTCTGCTGCATAAAATCCCGGTGCAATTGCATTACATCTTATTCCGCTCTCTCCAAAATGAACTGCAAGCCACTGCGTAAGATTAAAAATTGCACTTTTTGCATTGCCATATGCAACAACCTTTGTAAGCGGAAGAATTGACGTTACAGATGCTATATTAATAATGCTTCCACTTCTTTTTTCTACCATATCTTTTGTAAAAACCTGAATCGGAAGAAGTGTTCCCATATAATTAACATCCATTACATCTCTTATTTTATCTTCATCAAGATTCCAGAACGAATAATCATCTTTTCCTTTTTCCTTCTTTAACATCTCTGTTGAAGCTATTGCACCCGGCTGGTTTCCACCTGCACCGTTAATAAGAATATCACACGTTCCAAGTTCACTGCTTATTAGGCTGTACGCTTTTTCCAGTTCATTTTTATCAGTCACATTACAGCTGTATCCCTTTACGATAACATCTTTGCCATACTCATTTAACGCATCTTCTGTCAGTTTATTAACTACCTTCAAAAGCTTTTCCTGATTACGCCCTATTATGGCAGTTTTTGCTCCACTAACGGCAAGCCCATATGCCATAGCTGAGCATAATGTTCCGCTTCCTCCCGTTACAATTGCTGTCTTTCCCGTCAAATCAACCTTAAATGGTATTTTCATACGATAATCCTCCTGTATTTTTTAAGATTACCTTTTTTCCGTTTTATATTATACTGCAACAATTCTATAATTTAAAGTCTTGCTGCCATACTACCTCATGTGGATTAGCATTATGCTCCCCAATCATTTTTTCCATCCATATCATATCAAACCACTGTCCGAATTTATAACCGCTGTTATGAAAATGTCCGACCTCAGTAAATCCCATATTGTCATGGAAACGTATGCTGTCATCATTAAGATATCTTCCCTCCTGTATCGGGCGGGCAATACATGCATTCATATTAAGTATACCCATATCTTTAAGTTCCTGTTCAAGTACCTCGTACAATACCTTGCCAATACCCATTCTCTTACAGTTATTTTTTACATAAATTGTTGTTTCAACAGACCAGTCATAAGCTCTTCTGTCTTTAAAGCTTGCAGCATATGCATATCCGACTATTTTTCCTTCATGTACAGCTTTAATATAAGGATATTTTGCAGAAATATTCTTTATTCTTTCTTCAAATTCATCTTTTGATGGAACATCATACTCAAATGTTATTGCTGTATTTTCAACATATGGTGCATATATCTCTAAAAGTTCTTCTGCATCTTCAACTGTCACTTTTTCAATCTTCATAATTCAATACACCCCCGCAAAAATCTTTTCTGTATCTTATAAATTACATGCTGAGCGTATGTACTACATCTTCATACCTTTCCGTTTTTTCCATGATATCCCGTGCGGACACCCCATAATATCTGTATATGTCTTTGTATATGCAGTTAAATTTTTTTGCCATTTTATCACTGCCACATACTCCACCGCTTATTGAAGAATAATTTTTTTCAATATCTATATGCATATAATCATTTTTATCATTAAATCTTTTTATAAGCTTGTGATAATCTATGTCAAACAGGTCTTTAGGCACATTTTGTGCTCTTTCCATGCGTTTTGCGTTCTGCTCCATAAATTCAAGCATATCCTGTTCAGATGTGCCTTTCAACTCAGGTTCTGATGTCAAATCACCCAACAACTCAGGTTTATATTGGATTATAAAAGAGGAACGCATCTGATTATACTCTTCTTTATACTCGTCAGAATCTTTATCAGCCTCTTCAAATCCGTATTTATTTTTTGCATAATAAATAACCTCATCAACAGTGTGCCCTTCCGGTTTCAGGCTTTTTTCGACAAATTTCATTTTTCTATTAAATATATATTTCTTTATTTTCTGTCTGAGCGTATATCTATGATTTTTTCCCGCCAAAAATACTGCCGTAGGACCATCAGTCCCTTTAATTATTGTAATATTTTCTACCATATATTCACCAACCTTTATTTTTGTATACTGATTTTTTCATATCAAATACTTCTAAAATAAGTCCAGCATATTATCAAGATATACTTTTTCTCTCACATGAACATGATACTCTGGCTTTGTCATATAATAAAGCAAAAATTCAAGAATTAATGCACTTCCAAGTCCTCTGCCCTCTATCTTAAAGTTGGAAAATCCCATAGAAATATACTTATCTTTTATATCATTAACTCCAATAAATCCCGGATTTTTCATTGCTTTGGAAAATCTATAACCTTCGTTAGAACCGGGAGCACTGCATATATGTTCAGATATATTCTCCCCAAGATTTTTACGGCTGACAGCTTCATAGCATTTTTTTCTGTCATTGCATCCAAACCAGCAACATTCATTACACAAAAACTCTACTTTGTCCTTTTGCCTGCATGTCATACTGCCAAGCCTGTCAAATGTCTTATTCAGGCGGAAATCCGGCACAACATACTTAAAATCATCCCTGTCAGTTTCCATAAGAAACTCATCAAAATCAGTAATCACCTTTGTTGTAGATGATACCAGATATAATTCCGGATAATTATTTTTCAGATAATCAAGTAATAATTCAGAATGAACAATTACACCATTTTGTACTTTATTATTTTTCTCAAATAATCTACAAAGTTCATTACATTTTCTATCTGACAGATGCTCTTTTTTCAAAAGTGAATTACTAAATGTAAGCCTTGATGAAATCCCATATTCTTCTAAAAGAGTAAGAACTTCTTCAGGATTACTATCTCCGTCTGAAACACGTCCACCACCCCATATACAGTCTGATGGTGCACCATATATTGAACCAATATCACACCAGTCATAAAAATATTCTCTGTGTTCATAAAATAACGGCAAAAACACCTGGTAAAAGTCATAAAATTCAAACAATCCCGGAAGATGATAGTAAACTGTGCCTGTTAATGAACTCTCTATATTTTTAACTTCCAAAAAGTTCATATATTTATCAATTTCCTTATTAATTAAATTCTTGAAACAAGTTCCTTTAATAAAAGGACTGAATTGGCAATTGCCTGCTTCTCAAAAGTTGGATAATCCATTGTTGCACTGTCATCTGCCTTATCCGAAATCGCTCTCAAAATCACAAATGGAACCTTATTAAGATATGCTGCCTGTGCAATAGCCGCACCTTCCATCTCTGTACAGTAACCTGCAAATTCAGACGAAATTCTTTCCTTTACCGCCTTATCCGAAATGAACTGGTCTCCACTTACAACTCGTCCAACATGAACGCCTACTGAAGCGACTGCCTTCGCACACGATTCCTTTGCAAGCTCAATAAGTCTATCATCTGCTTTAAATGAAAGTGTATCCATTCTTGGAATCTGACCAAGTGGATATCCAAATCCTGTCGCATCCATATCATGATGAAGAACATCTGATGATATAACAATATCTGCAATATCAATCTCAGCCTTTAAAGAACCGGCAATACCTGTATTGATAACATAATCAACGCCAAAATCGTCAACAAGAATCTGTGTACATACAGCAGCATTAACTTTACCAATACCACTTCTTACAATTACAACATCCTTACCGGCAAGAATTCCCGCCTTAAATGTCATACATGCCTTAGTCTCTTCTTTTTTTATATCCATAACTGCCACAATCTGTTCAACTTCTTCATCCATGGCTCCAATAATACCTATCATATAATCCTCCTTAATTTGTAACGAAAACAGCAGCTGTCAGCATCCTCACCGCATATTCTCATTTATGTATTCATTAATATATGTTTATAATAATAGATTTTTCACATTTTTGCAAGACCTTGCGGCACATTTTTTGATGTGATATACTTAGCATAAATTTCAAAGGAGGATTATAAAATGAAATATAAAACATCCGGTGTATGTTCCCGCTCAATTGATTTTGATGTTGTTGATAATAAAGTAACTAATGTGCATTTTGAAGGTGGCTGCTCAGGCAATACACAAGGTGTTGCAGCACTTATAGAAGGCATGGATATAGATGAAGCAATAAAAAGAATGTCCGGCATCAAGTGTGGATTCAGACCGACATCCTGTCCTGACCAGCTTGCCAATGCATTAACACAGTACAAGGAGCAGGCGTGAAAAAATACCGTGTCACACAATTCAAACGTATTTATATAGAAATAACAAGTTCCTGTAATCTTACATGTTCATTCTGTCAGGAAACAAAACGTGACAAACGCTTCATGAGCATCGACGAATTTTCTCATGTAATAGAACAGGTCAAGCCTCTTACAGAATTTATATATCTTCATGTAAAAGGTGAGCCTCTTCTGCATCCGCAGCTTGGTGATATTCTGCAGATATGCCATGATGAAGGTATGCGTGTAAATATCACAACAAATGGAACGCTTTTTAAAAAACAACTTGATACACTTATTGTTCATCCGGTTCATCAGATAAATATTTCAATGCACAGTGCTGATGATAATGACTGTATTGATATGGACACATATTTTAAAAATATAACTGAATGTTGTAATATGCTTAATGAAAAAACTGACACGGAAATATCGCTTCGTCTTTGGACAACACTCGAAAAACCTAATCTTTTTGGTCAAAAAAATCTTACAATCAGGAAAAAATTATATATAAATGTACAGTCACCATTTGAATGGCCCGATATTAATAATTCATACTATAATGACAGAGGATTTTGTCAGGGATTACGCACACATATTGCCATACTTTCTGACGGAACAATAGTTCCATGTTGTCTTGATGGCAATGCATGCATTTCGCTTGGAAATATATTTGTGCAGGATATTTCTGAAATCCTTGAACAGGAACGCACGCAGAATTTCATTCGGGGATTCCGTGACAAACGTGCTGTTGAGCCACTTTGCTGTCATTGCAGTTTTAAGGAAAGATTTTCACATAAAATGTAATTGAATTGAAAGGAAGTTTCAAAAAATGAAACAGATAATTTTAACCGGTGGTGGCACTGCCGGACATGTAACACCTAATATCGCATTACTTCCAAGTCTTGCGGCAGCCGGATATCAGGTAACTTATATAGGTTCTTATACAGGTATTGAAAAACAACTTATTGAAGACCTTGGAATAACTTATTATGGAATTTCATCCGGTAAATTACGCCGTTATAAAAGCTGGAAAAATCTTACTGATCCATTTCGTGTTATTGCAGGATATTTCCAATCAAGAAAATTAATCAGAAAAATCAAACCCGATATAGTTTTTTCAAAAGGTGGATTCGTATCAGTTCCTGTTGTTCTTGCAGCAAGCCACAAACATATTCCTGTAATAATACATGAATCTGATATGACGCCCGGTCTTGCAAATAAAATAGCAATGCGTGGAGCCACAAAAATATGCTGCAACTTTCCTGAAACACTTAAATATCTGCCAAAAGACAAAGCAGTTCTTACCGGTTCTCCTATAAGACATGAACTTCTTCTTGGAAATAAACCTGCCGGACTTAAATTATGTGGTTTTAACACATCAAAACCAATTATTCTTGTTGTCGGTGGAAGCACCGGTGCTGTAAAAGTAAATAATGCCGTAAGGGCAATCCTTCCCGAGCTTCTCAAAAAATATCAGGTTGTCCACCTCTGCGGCAAGGGAAAGACTGACGCATCTTTAAATGGAATTGATGGCTATATCCAGTTTGAATATATAAGTGACCAGATGCGTGATTTATTTGCCATAAGTGATATAGTAATATCCAGGGCCGGTGCAAATGCAATATGCGAACTCCTTGCTTTAAGAAAACCTAATATTCTGATTCCGCTTTCTGCCAATGCGAGCCGTGGTGACCAGATTCTCAATGCTAATTCTTTTAAAGAACATGGCTACTCAAGCGTCATGACCGAAGAAGAAATCACTCCTGAAAAACTTATTGCTGCTGTTGATGATTTGTATAAAAACAGACAAAAATATATTGATGCAATGGATTCAAGCCCTCAAAGCGAAGCCGTTGATAAAATTATGGCTCTTATTAAGGATTGCAGTAAATAATATTTTCTATTATGAGCATATTAACCATGTAATGTCAGTAAATCAAAATTTTATATATTGACATAACATGGTTTTTTCTTTAAACTAATAATAGTAATAATTATCATTATTAAAAGAGGTATATATTATGGCTATTACAAAACACAGTAAGCAGCGTGATGCAATTAGAAACTTTCTTATTTCAAGAAAAGACCATCCTACCGCCGAAGTAGTATATGCTAATGTAAGCAAAGAATTTCCAAATATAAGCCTAGGGACCGTATATCGGAATCTCTCATTTCTCGTTGACAATGGTCAGGCTGTTAAAGTGCCTTGCGATGATGGCTCGGTTCATTTTGATGGAAATGTTATGCCTCATTACCATTTTCAATGCACAGAATGTGGAGCTATTATTGATTTAGACTTTAATGATTCCAAGCCTGAGAAAGCTCTTGTTTCTGCTGCAGCAAACCAGTTCGACGGAATAATCGAGGGAAGTGTTTCGTTTTTCTACGGAAAATGTCCAAAATGTTCCAAGAAACAAAAATAGGAATTATTACTATTTAGTGTTGACAAACATTAAATAACATGATATATTAGTCGCATAGAAAACAGTAACAATTACTATTTTTAAAAAATTCAAATGTAAAGGAGATTACTATTATGAAATTTGTATGTTCAGTATGTGGTTATGTTTATGAAGGTGATACGGTTCCTGCAGAATGTCCAGTCTGTCACGCAGGCTCAGATAAATTTGTTGCCCAGTCAGATGAAAGAACTTGGGCTGCAGAACATGTTGTAGGTGTTGCAAAGGGCGTAAGCGAAGATATTCTTTCTGATTTACGTGCTAATTTCAATGGCGAATGTTCAGAAGTAGGTATGTATCTTGCTATGGCAAGAGTTGCCCATAGAGAAGGTTATCCTGAAATTGGTCTCTACTATGAAAAAGCTGCATGGGAAGAAGCAGAACATGCTGCTAAATTCGCAGAACTTCTCGGCGAAGTTGTAACAGATAGCACAAAGAAGAACCTCGAGATGAGAGTAGAAGCTGAAAATGGAGCTACAGCCGGTAAGACAGACCTTGCAAAGAGAGCAAAGGCTGCTAACCTTGATGCAATCCATGATACAGTTCATGAGATGGCTAGAGACGAGGCAAGACACGGAAAAGCTTTTGAAGGTCTTTTAAAGAGATACTTTGGTTAATTAAGAAATTATTTGAGCGGGCTGTATTTCCTGTTGGGAATACAGCCCACATATTTTCTAACCTTTTAATTCCTTTATAATATCATCCACATTATACTCGGGTGCTGACATGATTACAGCATCATAAACCGGCTTAATGTCACTTTCCTCCTCTTCAAGTTCATCTGCTATCAATGCAACAGACTTTTCTTTTTTTACTTTTTTAATAACAAGCTTAATTTTACTTATCAATTCTTTTTTTTCTGCAATCTCATTTGCCTTTTTCTCCGCAAGCTCAGGCAACATTTTTTCTGCAAGCTCTTCTGCCATCTCTTCCGCCATCTCCTCCGCCATATCTCTGGCTACAACCATTCTGACTTCCTCTTCATCATAATCATATATACTCACTTCAACGACCTCCTCTCTGTGTTTTTCAAAGAAATCGACAAGTATATTCTCATCTACACATTCATCTATTGCCTCTGTAACTGCTGTTTTAACATCTTTATCTTCAACATCTGTCTTATATCTGGTTTTTTCAACAAATGTCATATAATCCCGGAGCGTCTTGCACTTATTCAGGATATCTGCATCACCATTAATATTTATTACCCGTACCTTTAACTCCATTTCGGGATTGTCTGTATATTCTTCAAACATATCTGACAACTTGATTATCTCTTCTTTTTCAATCCACTTTTCTTTTCCATTATAAAATGTAATGAAATGCGGAACCGGAATTTTCAGCATACTTCTTCTATGAAGTGTACTGTTACTAAATATCTGTCTCATTACATCTGATACATAATGAAGAAATCTTAAAGGCATATTCGGATTCTTTGACGACTGCTGCTCAAACATATATAAATTCATGCTTAGCAGAAATGAAGCATCATTTTTATACTTCATATACGAGCCGCCATTTAATGTAGTTACCTGTAAATCATCCACATTTTTATAAGATGAATTGTTAAGTGCATTGTACAAATCCAGCAAATTAGCTTTGTCGGCATACAACATGCAGAATACATTATCCTTAAATTTTGCTGATACATTGTCTTTTTTCTCTGCCATAGATATCCTCCTTTTGTTTAACAGGCTGATATCCACACACATACTAATATTATTATTTATTAGTATATTATCATTTGCAGATAATGAAAACAAGCCTGCTGTAGTCCAATTAATTTTTGTGGGATTCATGCTGAATGAATACTCAGCTCTGATAGACAGCTAAATAGAAATATATTTATAATTAAAATACATATGCTGTCCATAAAAAGAATTCTTTTAATATATTAATATCATATATAATTATATATGTCAATACTTTATTTGTAAAATTATAAAAATAATCAGGCTGTGTCCAAATACATTTATACATGGAACAATCAGCCTGATTAACTTTATCATAATCTTATTTGAATGTATTTCATATTATTTTATTCTGCCTGCTGCACATCTTCATTTCCTGTATCAGTAGACTTTCCTTTAATCTTATCCTTTAATGCAAATGCTCCGGCAAGTAATGTACCTGAAATTGAATGCCATGTACATGATACTGCACAGATAATAGCTGATTCAGGTGTTGAAGCAAACTGGGCTGTAGTAGTTGCAAGATTAGTTGCAAGTCCTGCATTCTGCATACCAACTTCAATAGATATTGTTCTCTTCTTTGCTGTATTCATTCCTACAAGCTTTCCGGCACCATAACCAAGCAGATATCCAAGTCCGTTATGTAAAAGAACAGCTACAAATATTACCGCTCCTGACTCAAAGAATTTAGCCCCCTGTGATGATACAACACCGCCGACAACACATGCAAGTCCAAGAACAGCTATACCTGGCATGATTTTCTGTATTTCTGCAAATATTTTTTTCTTTCCAAATAAATAATTAAATAAAAATCCAACGGCAACCGGAAGTATTACTGTTTCAACAATAGAAACAAACATCGGAAGTGCCTTGATTGAAATATGTGTTCCACTTGCAAGAAGTGATACAAGAAGTGGTGTCATAAATGGTGAAAGTAATGTTGATACCGTAGTCATTCCAACTGAAAATGCTACATCACCGCCACAAAGATATGACATGATATTTGATGAAACACCTCCAGGACAGCAGCCTACAAGTATAAGTCCAAGACCTATTGCATCTGAAAGTCCAAGAACCTTTGTTATACCAAATGCTAAAAATGGCATTATAAGATACTGTGCTATTGCACCAACACATATATCAAATGGTCTCTTTGCCAGTATTTTAAAGTCCTGTGTTGTAAGAGTAAGCCCCATGCTAAACATAATAATGCCTATAATTATTGACTGGCTTGTGAATTTGTTTGATGCAAAATCGACAAACAACTTGTGATTTACCCATGACATCATACCCGGTACAAAAAATGTCACAACTGCAATTGCGATAACCACTATTGAAGTGTAATCTGATAAAAATTTACTAACTTTTTGTAATGCTTTCATTACGTCCTCCTTGTTTTCCGAAGGAAAATGCGAGCTTCTTCTGTGAGCAGAGGGCTTACACTCCCCTTGTTTTTGTCCACTAAAAAAGTCCCTTTTCCAGCCATTAAGACTAAAAAAGGGACGAATATAATCCGCGTTACCACCCTGATTCTGCAGTATCACTACAGCACTTTACATACCAGCATATGCTATCCATATAACGGTGGAGCCCGGCGAGGTTTACCAGCACAGCATATACAGCCCTGCTTTCAGCCCGCTTCTTAGAGAGGATATCCTGATATGACTATTACCTGTTTACACCAGCCACAGGCTCTCTGAAAATAAATCAATAACAGACATTGTTCTCTTCAACGAATTTTGGTGAACATATTTTGTTTTTCAATAAGTATTATAGTCCTCATTTTCTATATGTCAAGCACTAAATTATAAAAATATGGACTGTATAAAAATACGGACTGCACACCATATTGATGTACAGTCCGTATTCATGTTGGAAAAAAGGTATTTATTACACTAATCCCAATATCCTAGGTAAGAACATAGATATTGCAGGGAAGTATGTAACCAGTAATAAAGCTACAAATATAATTGCGAAGTACGGTAACATGTACTTAATAACACTTTCAATAGTCACACCGCCAACACGGCATCCTGTAAAAAGAATTGTTCCAACAGGTGGTGTAATTGTACCAATTGATAAGTTAAAGCAGAGAAGGATACCAAAATGTATCGGGCTCATGCCAAATGCTGTACAGATTGGAAGTAATATTGGTGTAAATATAAGTATTGCCGGTGTTACATCCATAAATGTACCAACTACAAGTAACAAAACATTTATTAAAAGAAGAATTAAATATTTGTTAGTTGTAAGTCCGAGAATTGCTGTAGCAATCATATCAGGAATTTCTGTAAATGCCATTGCCCATGACATAATAGATGAAAGACCAATCATGAATGTTATAATACCTGTAGTCTTTGCTGACTCAAGAACAATTCTTGGAATATCCTTTATTTTAAATGACTTGTAAATAAGTGATAAAACTGTTGCATATACTACTGCAATTGCTGAACCTTCAGTTGCTGTGAATATACCGCCAAGTATTCCACCAATTACAATTACGATAAGTAAAAGGCTTGGGATTGCCTGCCAGTAATATGAAAACGATTTTCATTTTATCACATTATATAGATTTGCCAACATAAATTGAAAATGATTTTCATATTCTCTTTTTATATTTTAGAAAAATAAGGTAAACAACATTTAATAAAATTCCGAATATTGTCGCTGCCGGTGCTGCAAATCCAATCTTTGTAAGACTTGCGTCAGGCTGAATACTCATATAATAAGCAAGCGGAAGACGCACAAGAAGTGTCTGTATAAGTCCCTGTGCCATAACCCATATAGTCTTATCATGTCCGTTAAAATATCCAATCATGCTGAAAAGAATAGCTGTCACTATTGTTTCCAATGCAAATCCTTTAAGATAATCATATCCCTTTTGTACAACAGCTGCATCCGTCGTAAATATTCCTGTGAGTATGTCACCTTTAAATATTATTAATAGAAATGCAATACATCCTATAACAAGTCCCACACCAATACCTGTAAACATCACCTTTTGGGCTCTTTTCTCATTACCAGCACCGACATTCTGTGACACAAATGATGCCATTGACTGCATAAGTGAACTTGGAATCAACATTGCAAAGTTTACAATTTTACAGGCAACACCATATCCCGATGAAGCTTCAAGTCCAAGTCTGTTGATAAATGCACATAATGCCAGAAATGAAACCTGAGTAAGAAACTCCTGTAATGCAAGAGGAATCCCGATTTTTAATGCTCTTTTACAGTGCATATTTATCTTGAAATCACTTTTTGTTATCGTAAATATCTTATTCCTTTTTACAAGCATAAATAATGCCAGCATAACACTTACCGCCTGTGCAAATACTGTTGCTATTGCTGCACCTGCCGCATCCATTTTAAGACCAGCAACAAGCAAAAGGTCACCTACAATATTTATAACACAGGCAACTGCAACAAATATAAGCGGAGATTTACTATCGCCAAGTCCTCTGAAAATTGCAGATAAAAGATTATATGCCACAATAAAAAATATTCCACCGCCACAAATCTTCACATATACCGATGTAAGCCCTACAGCTTCTGAAGGTGCTTGCATGACAATGGCAATGCGGCGTGAAAAACATATCATCACAAAAAATAATACTGCTGAAATTATCGCAAATATTATAATTGAACCACCTATAACCCGCCCTATCAGCTCCTGCTTCTTTTCACCTATATATCTTGCAATAAGCACTGTTATGCCCATTGCAAACTGTGTAATTACAAATGTCACAAGATTAAGTACCTGGCTTCCTGTTGAAACGGCTGACAATCCGGAAGTTGTACCGAATCGTCCAACAACAAGCAGATCAACTGCACCATACGCAGCCTGCAGTATCAGTGCACCGAGTATAGGCATCATAAACGGAATTAACTTGCCAAGTATGCTTCCCTGTGTAAAATCCGATTTTGAATTATTCAATGTCAACTCTCCTTTCACTCATTACTTTATAAAACTTTTCTATTGTATTAATCATGCAATCAGCCTCTTCCTCTGAAATACCATCAAGATATCTGCATAAGCGGCTGTAATAATTTTTATCATATTTTTCAGACAGTTCTTCACCTTTAACTGTAATCTCAATATATGTTATACGTGCATCCTCATCAGACGAAATCTTCCTCAGATAACACCTTTCTTCCATCTCTTTGACCGTCCTTGTAACACCCGGACGTGGTATTGCAAGGGAATCGCTTATGTCAGAAATCTTGACCCTCTGCACTCCATTTCCCTGCAATTTGTGAATTGTATCCATATACTGTATATATGCCGGCTTTACTCCATCTGGCAGCTCCGGGAGAAAATCACGGATTCTTTTTGCCAGAAAGCACGCATCTAACATTCTTTTTATTTTTTCTTCTGTCATAAATACTTCCTTTCATTTTATCCGCATATAGTTATCTTTGGTAATTACCTTTGATAATTATATATTTAAAAAATATAGAAGTCAATAACAATCTATGCACATTTTATTGACTTCTAATAAAATTATTCTTTTCAGCATGCGGCCTTTATAAATCTTGCCTTTAATATCTCATCAGTTTTTTTGTACACAACATCCGCAAATATCTTATGTGCCTGTGCGTCAAGATGTTCCTGATCCGTCTCACTGCATGAAACAAAATCCTGTGCCCTAAGAAAATGTATATTATTTTTTAATGCTATTTTTTCATAAACTGCCTCAAGATTTTTTGATACCTGTATAGATTCTTTTGAAAATTCAACATCAAAGCCTTCTTTATACACATTTTCACCAAGATATATCGGAGAAATCAACAAAATATCGCTGTCAGGACTGTACTTTTTTACCTGTTCAAGAAGTGTCTCCACTCCTTTTCCGATTATGCCCGCAGTTGCTCCGTAAACGGTCTTGCAGTCATTAGTTCCAAGCATGATTATAATAAGGTCAAGCGGTGTGTGACTTTCGAGAATTGCTGGAAAACTCTCACTTCCGTTGCGTCCAGCACGGAATACATCGTCAAATATTGTTGTCCTTCCGCACAATCCCTCTTCTATAACATTGACATCTCTTCCAAACTTTTCTGCCAGAATACTGGTCCAGCGTACACCCCACGAAAATCTTCCGCTCTTATCAGGTTTATATCCATATGTATTAGAATCTCCAAAGCACAATATCTGTTTCATAAAACCCTGCCTTTCCACAGCCTGCCGCTGTCTCCCAATAAATTTTGACAATTACGTATGTATAATATATTCCGCTTTCAGCGTTTCAATTCATACTTATTTGGTAGGGTTAGTATAGATTAAATTCTATATATTGTCAATACTGAATTTAAGAATATGGCAATTCTTATAAAAACGATCTGCCTCGTTAATATATGCAACTAACTCAAAATACAGGCAGGCAAAATAATGTACCAGCAGAAAAAAGAACATTATTCGTCAAAAACAGATTTTGTATAAATTTATAAATAATGCTGTCGCATATTGGAAAACTTAATCATTTCTATGCGACAGCATTATCTTTTTATTTTGCAAGATATGCAACAGCTGAAAGAGCCGCAACATTTCCTTCCCCCGCAGCTTTCACATACTGGTATGGTGCTCCTGTTATATCTCCACACGCAAAAAGTCCTTTGATATTAGTTGACATGTCACGCTGTACCAATACCTTGTTTTCTTCTGTTTTAAGTCCCGGAACAAGTGTCTTAGGAGCTACATGTTCCCTCATCACAAATATTCCATCAAATTCATAGCTGCCGCCTGCCTGCGTTTCAAGAATAACTTTCATTCCGTTCTTTTTTATTCCAACAGGTTTTACAGCAGACAATACCTCAATATTTTTGATTCCAGCAAATGTACCCTCAACACCATTTGAATCTTTATACATCTTTATATATGTCACTTTTTCAGCAATCTCAGCAAGAAACTTTGCCTCTGCCTCTTCTTTATCCGAAAATGCAATTACTGCAGCACTTTTCCCACGATAAAATGCAGCATCACATGTCACACAGTAGCTTACTCCCTGTCCGAGATATTCTTCTTCACCCGGATATGCATTTACATTAGAAAGCCCTGCTGCCAAAATCACACTATCTGCCTCATAACTGCCATTTTGCCCCTGTAAAGCAAAATAATTTCCAAGCGAATAAACTGCATTAATTTTATCCTCAGTTATTTCAATCCCCATGCTGTCAATATGTTTTAAAAATGCTTCTTTTAGCTGCTCACCGCTCACAGCCGGAATTCCCGGATAATTATTAATAAGTGACGCTTTTTCTATTTTAGTGCTAAGTTCACGGCTTCCTATAAGAATAATATTTTTATTTCTCACTCTTGCTGTTATCGCCGCTGATATTCCAGCCGGTCCTGTACCTATAATTGCTATATCATATCTATCCATATTATCTCCAATCACCTTTTATAAGAATCTGTTTTTTCATATATTTTTATAATAAAACATAAATTTATAAAGAAATCAATATTTTATTAATCATAACAGGAGGCTCCGTTTGAATCAACAATTAAAACATACCTTAAAAACTTACGGCAGGGAACTGATATATGCCCTTATAATACCACTTGCTGCCGGTGCTTTTTCATCTGTCCTTACTCCCGACAGCTCAGAAATTTTTAACATGCTTAACAAACCACCGCTATCACCTCCCGGCTGGCTTTTTCCTGTTGTATGGACTGTCCTTTATATATTTATGGGGCTTGCTTCTTTTCTTGTATACACATCCGATAAATACACAAAACCCGCACTTACATTATATTGTACCCAGCTTTTCCTTAATTTTATGTGGTCAATTATATTTTTTAATCTGCAAATGTATCTCGCAGCATTTTTCTGGTTATTTTTGATGTGGTTTCTTATAATAATCACAATTGTTCTTTTTTATGAAATCTGTAAACCCGCCGCATATCTTATGATTCCATATCTTGTATGGGTAACATATGCCGGATATCTTAATCTTGCAATATATATGCTAAACTAAAAAAAAATACAAAACCGGTCTTAGCTGTAAGATTATTTCCTACATTACTAAGACCGGCTCTGTTGCTTTTATATTCATTAAAATTAATTATTTAAAAATAGTTTTAATGAACTCTCTAAGCTCTTAATCCTCTTTTTTTGTTCTTGTCATGAGAACATATGCAGCTCCGATAAGAGCAATTCCCATAACTGTTACAAGTGGCATGATTGTTCTCATTGCCATATCACCTGTTGAAGGTGATGAAGGTGTTGTATTTGCATCACCTGTTGTACTTCCTGAGTTGTTACCATTATCAGCTGATGGTGTATCAGGTGTTGATGGTGTGCCTGGTGTTGATGGTGTGCCTGGTGTTGATGGTGTACCAGGTGTTGATGGTGTGCCTGGTGTCTTATCAGCATCTGTGTAAACAATAGCATATGTTGAGAATTCACTTGTACTGAATGTAATTGTTCCATTCTCTACTGTTATCGGAGTCA